>Ga0308009_10000001_pt1 | contig 486564 bp, 425 predicted proteins | sample Neamet127_FD_203134 | JGI IMG/M metagenome (GOLD analysis project Ga0308009, IMG submission 203134) | Marine microbial communities from water near the shore, Antarctic Ocean - #127 | ecosystem: Environmental > Aquatic > Marine > Unclassified | place: Southern Ocean | collected 2014-07-24 | reverse complement strand
CTTCCAGGGAGGGGAGAACCCGCCACGGCTACCCCCCGCGGTAAGGAAAGAGGGACCTGCCCCCCTCCCTGAAAGGGAGGGGCTGGGGGTGGGTCGGCGTCCGCATAGTCGAACGCGCGTGGCTCAAGCCGGCCAACCCACCCCCAACCCCTCCCTTCCAGGGAGGGGAGAACCCGACAACGGCTACACCCCGCGGTAAGGATAGGGACCTGCTTCCCTCACCGGCAAAGCGAGAACGCCCCCGCACCGGATATCCCTCCATCGCAATCGCCCCTAGACCCTGCAAATGCTCACGCCCGCATCCGCCCCCACGCTCACCACCGCCCGCCTGACCCTCACCGGCCACGCCGCGACCGACCTCGAGGACTGCGCCGCGATGTGGACCGATCCGCGCGTCTACACGATGATCGGCGGCCAGCCCCGCGCCCGCGAGGACGTCTGGATCCGCCTGCTCCGTTCGATCGGCCAGTGGACGCTGTTCGGCTATGGCAGCTGGATCGCGCGCGACACCGCGACGGGCGCGTTGATCGGCGAGCTCGGCCTGATCGAGGCGCGCCGCGCGATCGAGCCCTCGATCGACGCCGCGCCAGAGGTCGGCTGGACCCTCACCGGCGCCGCGCAAGGTCAGGGCTACGCCTCCGAAGCGCTCGCCGCGGTCCTCGCCTGGACCGACGCGCGCATCCCCGCGACGACCTGCATCATAGACCCCGCCAACGCCCCCTCGATCCGCCTCGCCGAGCGCCTGGGCTATCGCCTGCGCACCACGGGCACGTACCGGGACGCGCCGATCCTGATCTTCGACCGCCGCGCGCCCGCTGTGAATCCCGCGGCGGATCCCGCGGCTATTGCTGCGCGGTAACGACCGGCGTCTGCACCGAAGCGATCGGCATCGGATCGCCCGCCCGGTCGTAGAACGCCATCAACACCAGCCCCAACGCCAAAATGGTCCCGGCGATCGCATAGATCAGCCCCTTATGGTCCTTGCCGGTATCCTCGCGAATATCCCGGCCAGTCTCGCCACCAATATCCCCGCGCGCGGCGCTGTGGTCTGCCATGCATCACTCTCCGATTGGCAGGTCATCCTGCTCTGGAGGCGAGGCTACCATCTTTCCGCCCACTGCATAGAGCCTATCGCACCCCGAAGTGAGGCTCGGGACAAGAGCGTCTCCGGAAAAGCGCCAAGCACCACTCCTGCCCCCTCCAAGCCCGCCTCTCCAATCCGTCACTCCGACGACAGTTGGGGGGGGGCCACGGAGCGCGCACCATGCACCATCTCCACCGTAACGTTGCCTCGCGATGGGTAACGATTCACTCGGCGATCGCGCATCTGCGGTTTGAACTCAAAGGTGGCTAGGTAGCGACCAACTCAGCAATTTTGGTTGCGACTTCCGCCATCGACTCTTCGGCTGTGTTCAGCCCGGCTCGGGATGCTAGCAAAACGCTGACCTGCTCAAGCTCGTCATATGTGGTTCCGTGAACAACAGGGACGAGCCTCTCGCGGCGAAGGAGTGCCGAAAGCTCTTTATCGGCAATGCCTTCCGAAGGTAGGCGGCGCAGCATGGCCGGAGTCACCAGCACGATACCGACGCGCGAATTCACCAAGCCCTTGTCGATCGCCCGCATCATCGGTACCCCGAGGCCAAGGTCCTTTTCGCTGAACCAAACCCTGACACCCCTCGCTTCAAGCAAATCATGAAGTTCCTTGGCGGAACCCTGCCTATCATCCCATGCATGGCAGAGGAACACATCTCGAAGGTCCGGCTGTGACACCGCTAGACTCTCAATATTTTCGCGAACCGGCGTAAGCGCCTGCATTTGTTCCTGTGTGTACCACGCTGGAGAACCTGCACCCGACCAACGAGGTTTTGACGAGCGGCGACTGGCCCCGCCGCCGCCTCGACTATTGCTAACTTGGGGGGCGGAGTATGAGGCTGATGAGTGTGAAGGCGAGGAGTATGAAGGTGAGGAGTACGAGCCGGAGCCGTAGCGGCCGCCTCCGTAACGCAAACCACTAGAGCACGCAGGGCAGGACGCCGCGCCACCGCCTGTATGGCCGCGAACTGGTGCAGTACATCTGGCCATTTTAACTTTACCCCATCGTTGGCTACGCTGCGAACTAAAAGCTAAGTCTATTGCTTCGTTCGGGTAATTACGACGCGCTTAACTTACAATTTAAAAGGAGTGACGAGCGGACGATATCCGCGAACTCTTTCATATTGGCGAATGTCGCAAGCGTCGTCGGCCGCACCCAGTCTGGTTTTGATGGCCGCACTCATCACCACAACCCCATTACCGCGCCGCGCAAAATCCCCTATAAGCGCCTCATGTGGCTCGCCATCCTCCTCTCCGCGCTGGCAATGACCGCGATCGTCGGGGTCCGCTATCTCATCGTCTCCGGCGCGTTCGCCGCCGCGACCCGCGCCCGTCATCCCGGGCTCTATCGCGGGCTCGACGCGCAGATGCGGCGCGAGATCTGGTGGAGCATCGCCTCCGCCGCGATCTACGGCATACCCGCCGGGATCGTCGCCTGGGGCTGGCAGAATCGCGGCTGGACGCAGATCTACACCGACCTCCACGCCTGGCCGCTCTGGTACCTGCCGGTATCCGTGCTCGCGTTCCTGTTCGCGCACGACACCTGGTTCTACTGGACGCATCGCTGGATGCATCGGCCGAAACCCTTCAAGCTTGCGCATGCGGTGCATCACGCCAGCCGCCCGCCGACCGCCTGGGCGGCGATGGCGTTTCACCCGATCGAGGCGATCACCGGCGCTGTGATAATTCCGCTACTGGTCTTCCTGATTCCGATCCATGTCGGCGCACTGGGTCTGGTACTGACGATCATGACCGTTATGGGGGTAACCAATCACATGGGGTGGGAGGTTTTCCCCCGGTTCATGTGGCGGGGCGCACTGGGCGGCTGGCTGATCACGGCGAGCCATCATCAGCGCCATCACGAACAATACGGGTGCAACTATGGCCTTTATTTCCGCTTTTGGGATCGGCTCTGCGGCACCGACAAGGGGCTCGGCGACTTCACCAAGTCGCACGCGAAAGCTGCCGCCCGTGTCGCGCCTGCCGTTGGCAGTGGCGGGCGCGCTGGCGTGGCTGACGCTGGCAGCAGCAGCCCCCGTCACGCGGCTTGACGTAGAGATCGACAATCTCCGCTCGGCAAAGGGCATGATCCGGATCTGCCTCACCGCGGATCCCGACAATTTCCCCGCCTGCGTCGACGATGCCAACGCGCTGACCCGGTCGCTGCCCGCCAGCGTCCACACCACCAGCTTCCCGGGGTTGCCCCAGCGCGGCTATGCGCTCGCGGTGATCCACGACGAGAACAACAACGCCAAGCTGGATACGCTCGCCGGCATCCCGCGCGAGGGTTACGGCTTCTCGCGCAACGCCGCCGTGCGGTTCGGTCCGCCGCGCTTTTCGGCCGCCCGGTTCATGGTTACCGGTGATGCCGAATTGCAACAGGTGAAAATGCGTTACATCTTCTGACCGATCCTAACGGACCGAAAACGGTTTCACCGCGTTGCGACGGGGAACCTTTTTGTCCGGAGCATTTCCTTGCGCGCATTCCCTCTCTTCACGTCTGCCGCAATCGCGGTGCTCGCGATCGCCACGCCCGCGCTCGCCCAGACGGACCCCAACCCGTCGCCGCCGATCACCGACCCTCGCGACAACAACCGCGTCACGGTCGCGCTCGGCGTGGTGTCGATGCCCGATTACGAGGGCGCCGACAGCAATTCCTTCATCCCGGCCGGTGCGTTCGTCGGCACGGTCCGCGGCCATGACTTCTTCCTTCGCGGCACGCAGCTGTATTTCAACCTGATCCCGAACACGGGCGAGGTCGGCACCAATTTCGAGCTGGGCGTCATCGGCGGCGTCCGCCGCGATCGCACCGGCGATATCGACAACAGCCAGGTCCGCGCGCTCGGCAAGATCGACACCGCCTTTGAACTCGGCGGCTATGTCGGCGTCGCCCGCACCGGCGTCATCACCAGCGACTATGACACGCTCACCGCGCGCGTCGCCTATGTCCACGACGTGTCGGGCACCTATGACAGCTACGTCATCACCCCGCAGGTGAACTACACCACGCCGCTGTCGGTCCGCACGCTCGTCTCGCTCGGCATCGCCGCTGATTATGCCGGCAAGGGCTTCGGCCGCACCTATGCGGCGGTGACGCCGATCGGCTCGCTCGCCAGCGGCCTGCGCACCTACGACGTCAACGACAGCGGTTTCCGCCGCGTCAACGCCTCGCTGTTCGTGGTGCAGAGCCTGTCGGGCGATCTCCGCCACGGCCTCGGCGTCGGCGCCGGCGTGCTCTACGGCCGCATGGTCGGCAAGTACAAGGACAGCCCGATCGTCGCCGACGTCGGCGACGCTGACCAGTGGCTCGGCGCGATAGGCCTGACCTACACCTTCTGATCCAGGCCCGGCTGATCCAGGCCGGCCTGATCTGATCTCGGGCAAACAAGAGCCAAACTCCGGACCTCACGATCCTCCCCCGCAAGGGGGAGGTGGCTGGCCCTTGCCAGACGGAGGGGGAGGCAGCGCAAACATCGGTTCCGTGTCCTCCCCCTCCGTCGCCTACGGCGCCACCTCCCCCTGGCGGGGGAGGATCGTAAGGCAGAGATCCGACGACAAGCCCCTACCCTGAAGGGAAGGGGAAAGTAGACCGCAAGGCCTCAACCGCCAGCGACTTCCTATCGACGAGAGTCAGCCGGCCACTAAAACCGCCGCGACGCCAGCCACCAAAGCTCCCGCAAAACCGCCGCGACCCAATCCTCCGAACGCGCCCGCGAACCCGCCCCTAGCGCCCCCGCAAGACCGCCCCGCCGCCGCTCCACCACACCCCCACCCCACCTGAAATTTATTTCACGACGTTGCCGTTAATGCTGCGTCCATTTCCCCATGGCGTCCGTTCCTCGCCTTGGACGGCAGGTTTCTGCCCGCAATAGAGCGCGTTACGAGTCGGGCCTTGGCGACAGGGTGTTACTCTCACCGGTCCGGATTGTTCGATTGTTTCAATAACTCCGACGTCTGCAACAACAAGGGGAGGACCCTGATATGACCGAGAGCGTGCACCTGATCGAAGCCCTCGATGCGCGAGTGGAACGGCGCAGCGAGCGGCGTGAGTTCTTCAAAAATGCGCTCGGCGCCGCTGCGATCACCGCGGCTGGTGCGACCGCCTTGTCGATGTCCAGCGCCGCGGCGGCCCAGGCCGTCACCGACGCCGACGTCCTGAACTTCGCGCTCAACCTCGAATATCTCGAGGCGCAATTCTATTCCTACGCCGCCTACGGCACCGGGCTCGACAACAGCCTGCTCGGCGGCACTGGCCAGCAGGGTGCGGTCCGCGGCGGTCGCCAGGTCAATTTCACCGATCCGATCGTCTCGCAATACGCCCGCGAGATCGCTCAGGACGAGATCGCGCATGTCAGGTTCCTCCGCACCGCGCTCGGCACCGCCGCCGTCGCGCAGCCGGTGATCGACGTCAGCGTCTCGCCGACCAGCGCCTTCTCGCTTGCCGCCCAGGCCGCCGGGCTCGTCCCCGCCGGCACCGCGTTCGATCCCTACGCCTCCGACGAGGCGTTCCTGCTCGGCGCGTTCATCTTCGAGGACGTCGGCGTGACCGCGTACAAGGGCGCCGCCCCGCTGCTCACCAGCAAGGCGTATCTCGAGGCCGCCGCCGGCCTGCTCGCGGTCGAGGCGTATCACGCCGCGATCGTCCGCACGACGCTGTACGGCAAGGGCATCGCGACGCCGTCGCTGCGCACCTCCGCCGATGCCATCTCGCGCGCGCGCGACAGCCTCGACGGTGGTGGTGCCAACACGACGATCTTCGGTGCGAACGACATCGATCAGGGCATCTCGTCGTACAGCGCGACGCCGATCAACCTCGCCACCACGCAGGCCGCGGTGACCGTGTCGAACATCGTCCCGCTCGACAGCAACGGCGTCGCCTACAGCCGCTCGGTGAGCCAGGTGCTCAACATCGTCTATCTCAACAGCGGTGCGGCATCGGCCGGCGGGTTCTTCCCGAACGGCATGGCCGGCAACATCAAGACGAGCACTGCGGCAGCCTGATCGATCGGCCCGATCATATCGGCCCGATCACCTCAGCCCAGCCCAACGCTCATCTTCGCTATTCAGGGATTAACCCAATGACCGATCTCAATACCAAGCTCGAGATATTCGACGCGATCGCCGCCCGCCGTAACGAGCGCCGCGGCTTCCTCCGCTTCGCCGGCGGCTCGGCCCTCGCCATCGGTGGCGCAAGCCTGCTTGCGGCCTGCGGCAACGACGATGAAGATCTCGCCCCCGCTCCCACGCCGACCCCGAGCCCGACCCCGGCCGCCACGATCAACGACGCGGATATCCTCAACTACGCGCTCAACCTCGAATATCTCGAAGCGCAGTTCTACGCGTTCGCGGCCTTCGGCGTCGGCCTGAACGCCAGCCTGCTCACCGGCACCGGTACGCAGGGCGGTGTCACCGGCGGCGCGCAGGTCCCGTTCCAGGATGCCGTCGTTCGCGAATACGCGCGCGAGATCGCGATCGACGAGGTCGCGCACGTCGCGTTCCTGCGTACCGCGCTCGGCACCGCCGCCGTCGCCCAGCCGGCGATCGACATTTCGGCCGGCACGGTCGCCGCGCCGGGTGCGTTCACGGCCGCAGCACGCGCCGCCGGCGTCGTCTCCGCATCGCAGGTGTTCAACCCCTATGCCGACGACAACAGCTTCCTGCTCGGCGCGTACATCTTCGAGGACGTCGGCGTCTCGGCGTACAAGGGCGCAGCGGCACTGATCGCCAACAAGACCTATCTCGAGGCGGCCGCCGGCATCCTCGCGGCAGAGGCCTATCACGCCGGCCTGATCCGCACGATCCTGTACCGCAAAGGTCTTCAGGCCCCGTCGCTGCGCACCATTGCGGGCCAGATCAGCGACGCGCGCGACAGCCTCGACGGCAGCAGCGACATCGATCAGGGCATCACCGGTACCGATGCGACGATCTCGAACATCGTCCCGACCGACGCCAACGGTCTGGCCTATAGCCGGTCGATCGCGCAGGTGCACAACATCGCCTATCTGACCAACACCGCACGGATCGGCGGGGGCTTCTTCCCCAACGGCACCAACAACCGCACCGACGCACTTCGGAGCAGCGGCGCCAACGCATGATCGCCGTCACGGACTGAAACAGAAACCTCGGATCGCGGCGCATTCAGGAGCGCCGCGATCCTTGTTTGGGGAATGACCATGAAACACTTCACGACGCTCACCATGCTCGCCGGTCTCGCCGCCGCGGGCATTTTTGCCGTTCCCGCCGCCGCGCAGGACATGACCACCGACCGTGACAGCAAGCCGTTCTCGGGCCTCTACATCGGCGCGGCCGGCGGCTACGACGTCCAGCCCAACGACGTCGGCTCGTCGATCCTGTTCGATCGCAACGGCGACGGCAATTTCAACGACAGCGTCAACACCATCACCGGCGCCAACGCGTTCTCGCCGGGCTTCTGCAATGGCTCCGCGCGCACCGCGGTCGTCGATTACGGCTGCCGCAACGACGATGACGGCTGGTCCTATTACGGCCGCGCCGGCTTCGACGTGCAGAGCGGCGCGTTCGTGGTCGGCCTCGTCGGCGAATTCGGCAAGTCCGACATCACCGACAGCGTCGCCGCCTTCTCGTCCACGCCCGCCAGCTACACGATGGCGCGCAAGCTGAAATGGGAAGGCTCGGTCCGCGCCCGCGTCGGTCTCGCCGCGCGCAACACGCTGTTCTACGCCACCGGCGGCGCCGGCTATGCCAAGATCGACAATCTGTTCTTCACCACCAACACCGCCAACGCGTTCGCGGCCACCGGCTCGAACAAGCGCTGGGGCTATGTCGGCGGCGGCGGCATCGAGCAGAAGCTGACCCGGAACATCTCGATCGGCATGGAATACACCTATCACCAGTACAAGGACGATGACGCCCGCGTCCTGGTGACGGCCGGCACCGCGCTTGCGGGCAGCCCGGTGCTTCTCGCCAGCAACCCGTTCGTGCTAGCCCCCAACACCGCCGGCACCACCTTCCGCCGCAGCGACGACCAGTTCCGCTGGCACTCCTTGCGCGGCACGGTGAGCTTTCGGTTCTGAGGTAGCGCCATCCTCCCCACCCGTTCGCCCTGAGCGAAGTCGAAGGGTAAGCCTCAAACACAGGTGCTTCGACGACGCTCAGCACGAACGGGGGAGGGGGATGTGATCGCTTATACACGTCGAAAAGGCCGTTGCCCCAAACCAGGGCAGCGGCCTTTTCCTTTGTCCGCACAATCTCAATCCTCCCCCGCCAGGGGGAGGTGGCGCCGAAGGCGACGGAGGGGGAGGAACGCGCAACAGCGGTGATCCCTTACCGCCCCCTCCGTCTGGCAAGCGCCAGCCACCTCCCCCTTGCGGGGGAGGATCGCAAGAAGGGGCCTCACCCACACCGTTCGCCGCCCACGCCCGTTCGCCCTGAGCGAAGTCGAAGGGCAGGCCCAAACGCAGGTGCATCGACGATCAACACCACCACCAAGTTTCCCATTGCGCCCCACCCCAGGCCGCCTATGCTCATCCCACCCCGGGGGAGCGCTAATCCGCGCTTGAGAGGAAGGCAGGAGCCTTCGACCCGCTGAACCTGATCCGGTTGATACCGGCGGAGGGAGGGAGCGGTCGCCACAGAACCGCAATCCTTGCTCCGAGACCTTTAGGAGCAAGCGCATGGCCGATATCGAAGCACACACCTCGACAGCAGACATCGGCGTAACCACCGGCCCGATCCGAGGCTCGCGCAAGATCCACGTCGCGGTCCCCTCCAGCCCCGACGTCCGCGTCGCCATGCGCGAAATCGTCCTCGACCCAAGCTGCTCCGAACCCCCGTTACGTGTCTACGACACCAGCGGCCCCTACACAGACCCGCGCGCAAAAATCGACATCAACGCCGGCCTCCCCCAACTCCGCCGCGCCTGGATCGAAGCCCGAGGCGACGTGGAATCCTACGAAGCCCGGGAAATCCGCCCCGAAGACAACGGCCAGCTCGGCCCCGACCGTTCCGGCGGCGTCCCCCAATTCCCCGGCAGCATCAGGCGCCCCCTCCGCGCCAAACCCGGCCACAACGTCAGCCAGATGCACTACGCCCGCCGCGGCATCATCACCCCCGAAATGGAATACGTCGCCACCCGAGAAAACCTCGGCCGCGCCATGCTGAAAGACTACGCCCGAGACGGCGAATCCTTCGGCGCGCAGATCCCCGACTTCGTAACCCCGGAGTTCGTCCGCGACGAGATCGCCCGCGGCCGCGCGATCATCCCCAACAACATCAACCACCCCGAATCCGAACCGATGGCGATCGGCCGCAACTTCCTCGTCAAGATCAACGCCAACATCGGCAACAGCGCCGTCGCCTCCAACGTCGCCGCCGAAGTCGACAAGCTCGTCTGGTCGATCCGCTGGGGCGCCGACACGGTGATGGACCTCAGCACCGGCCGCAACATCCACGACACCCGCGAATGGATCCTGCGCAACTCGCCCGTCCCGATCGGCACCGTCCCCATCTACCAGGCGCTCGAAAAGGTCGGCGGCGTCGCCGAAGACCTCACCTGGGAGATCTTCCGCGACACCCTCATCGAGCAGGCCGAACAGGGCGTCGACTATTTCACGATCCACGCCGGCGTGCGCCTCGCCTACATCCCGATGACCGCGAAACGCGTCACCGGCATCGTCTCGCGCGGCGGCTCGATCATGGCGAAATGGTGCCTCAGCCACCACAAGGAGAGCTTCCTCTACGAGCGCTTCGACGAGATCACCGAGATCATGAAGGCGTACGACATCGCCTACAGCCTCGGCGACGGCCTCCGCCCCGGCAGCATCGCCGACGCCAACGACGAAGCGCAGTTCAGCGAACTCTACACGCTCGGCGAACTCACGCACCGCGCGTGGAAGAGCGACGTCCAGGTCATGATCGAAGGCCCCGGCCACGTGCCGATGCACAAGATCAAGGAGAACATGGACAAGCAGCTCGAAGTCTGCGGCGAAGCGCCCTTCTACACGCTAGGGCCCCTGACGACGGACATAGCCCCAGGCTACGACCACATCACCAGCGGCATCGGCGCCGCGATGATCGGCTGGTACGGCACCGCGATGCTCTGCTACGTCACGCCGAAGGAGCACCTAGGCCTCCCCGACCGCGACGACGTGAAGGTCGGCGTAGTAACCTACAAACTAGCCGCCCACGCCGCCGACCTCGCCAAAGGCCACCCCGCCGCCCAGATGCGCGACGACGCGCTGAGCCGCGCAAGGTTCGAATTCCGCTGGAGAGACCAGTTCAACCTCTCCCTCGACCCCGACACCGCCGAACACTACCACGACCAGACGTTGCCGGCAGAAGGCGCCAAGACCGCCCATTTCTGCTCGATGTGCGGCCCAAAATTCTGCTCGATGAAGATCACGCAGGAAGTCCGCGACTTTGCTGCGAAGCAGAATGCACCGGCCGATATGTTCTTGGCGGCCGCCGGCATAGCGGATGCAGCCGACGGTGACCGCGCGCTGTTCGCCAAGGGCGCGACCTATGCCGATGCGGAGTCCGGGATGGCGGAAATGAGCGAAATCTTTAAGGCCAAAGGCGGAGAGATTTATCTGCCATCCATTGGATAGTTGAACCCCAGATCATTTGACGATATGTTCTTCAAGTGTTCCTTGGAGGACGTTGAATGGTTGCCCAGGCCTTCGGAGACGAACATACCCGTCGAAAATTAGAGACTGTCGAGAAGTACCTTAGCGCATATACGACAGCGCTTAAGATGCAGAGTTTCGAGCTTCTCTATGTGGATGTCTGTGCTGGTTCGGGATCTTCAATACCGCGATCGGCTGTGGCCGGTCGCGGGGGCGACGACAGCCAATCGCTGCTTCTCGAGGCAGCCGAGCCCATTGCAGACACCGACAATATTTTGGTTGGTTCCGCACTAAGATCTTTGGGTGTCATGCCGCCATTTGATAGATATCTTCTCAATGACGTTAAGAAATCGAATGTAGATGCCCTTCGGAGGGCAATAAACTCCGAATTTTCTCACCTAGTCGATCGCGTAACCTTAAGTCAGTTTGACGCCAATAAGATGCTGCTCGACCTCTGCAGAAAAACTAACTGGAAATCTACGCGAGCAGTTGTGTTTCTAGACCCATTTGGGTTGCAAATAAAATATGACACGCTGCTGGCGCTTGGGCAGACTAAGTCTGTTGATGTCTGGTATCTCGTTCCCGTGTTTGCGATGTATCGACAGGTGCGAGGCGACGGTTGGGTGCTTGAAGACGGTGGCCGGAGCGTTGATGAGGCGCTTGGAACAAGCGATTGGCGTAACGTTGTCGCCGTCGAGGAGAAAGGGCAAATGGACCTTTGGGGCGCGAGCAAGCCGATCTCGAAGCGGGCGGTCGACGTGGCGTGGTTTGAAAGCGTGGCGAAAAGCAGGCTGAAGCTGGCGTTCGACGGCCGGGTCGTGGATGAGGTTCTTCCGCTAGGCCGAAACGGTCTACATGAATTTTCTTTGATGTTTGCTTGGGCGAATCCAAGCGATAAGGCGCGTCTTGCGTCTAAGCTAGCAAAGGCCGTGCTGAAGTAATGTCAGGTGCCTCGGAAATCGAATGGACTGACGTCACATGGAATCCCGTGGCGGGGTGTAGCGTTGCCTCTGCTGGCTGTACGAACTGCTACGCCATGCGAATGGCGGGGCGGCTCCAAGCGATGGGCCACCCGAAGTACGACGGAACTACGCGCAGAAGCGGAAACCGGACAGTTTGGACCGGGCGCGTAAATGTCGATCCGTCGAGCCTCAATGATCCAATAAAATGGAAGCGGGGGAAGCGGATTTTTGTGAATTCGATGTCCGACCTGTTTCACGAGGATGTCCCCACATCATTTATCCAACAGGTTTGGGCGACGATGGCAGAATGCCCGCACCACCAGTTTCAGATATTGACTAAGAGACCTGAGCGGATGGCTGAACTGTTTGCTTCTAAGAAGTTGCAAGCGCTTTCTCAGGTTTGGATTGGCACGTCTGTCGAGAACAAAGACGTTACTGGGCGAATCGACCATCTAGTATCTATTGACGCGATGACGCGTTTTGTATCGTTTGAACCGCTCATTGGCTCGGTGGGTCGAATCAACCTCCAAGGGATTCATTGGGCGATTGTAGGCGGTGAGTCTGGGCCAAATTCCCGGCCGATGCATATCGAATGGGTCGAAGAAATCGAAGGTGCATGTCGACGGGTTGGTACGGCATTCTTTTTCAAGCAGTGGGGCGGCCGCAATAAGAAGGCCGCAGGTCGCGAACTTCACGGCCGCACCTATGACGAATATCCCCATGAATTAGCGGCATAAGATCAGCCGCCGGGGGGTGTATCAGCGAATTTGAAGATCGATCCGAGCCTTACGGCGAGCAAGCATCTCAATAATGATACCGACACTGCGCGACCTGCAAGGTCTACGCATCGCCGCTGCCCGTCACGCGGTACACCAGTCGGTGCTCGCCCGTGATCCGTCGCGACCACCAGCCTGTCAGGTTCTGCCGCAACGGCTCCGGCCTGCCCATGCCGGTGAACGGGTGTCGCCTGCATTCCTCGATCAGGGCATTGATCCGTTGCAGGACCTTGGCGTCCGCCTGTTGCCAGCCGAGATACTCGGACCAGCCTTCCGGATCGAAAACGACCTTCAAGGCTGAATGAGCGCGTGCTCTTCGCCCTCGCCGGCATCAAGCCGTGCGATCCCGTCCAGCAGCCGCTTCGCATTCGCCGGCGACGCCATCAAATGCAGCGTCTCCTCCATCCCGGCCCATTCGCTTGCCGAGATCATCACGACATTCTCGCCGCGCTGGCGCGTGATCATCACGGGGGCTCGGTCCGCTACGAGTTTGTCGAGCACCGCCTTCAAGTTCTCTTGTGCTTCGGAATAGGTCACGGTCCGCATGGCCGAAGCATGGACCGCCGTGGTTTAATGTCAAATCTCCGATGAGGCCATCGACTCTCAACGAATGGCGCATTTTGTGAAAAGTAACCGCCCGACCTTGCACATCCATCCAACGCACCGCGTGATGGATGCCCCATGGCAACACCCCGCGTAAATCGGTCCTACAAGCGGCGCCGCGCGCTGTCCTACACGCCCCCGATCTGATCCGCTCCCGCGATGACCAAAGCATCAGATCCGCGCGGCCGTCCGGTCGCCGCTCCCGCCGTCGCCCCTACCCTCGATCGCGCGATCGACTTCGCCGATTTCGAACCCAGTCGGCCGATGCCGCAGCCGGAAATGGCGATGTCCGACCGCGCCGTCCCCGCGCTCGCCACCCCCGCCGCCGCCACTCTCGCCGGCAAGGCCAACCTCCCGCAGACCTGCATCGTCGAGGAAGACGATCCCCGCGCGATCCTCGACGGGTTCGATCCCGCCGATTACGTCTGGGTCCCCGTCCCCCGCCAGCGTCGCCCCGACGGCTGGAGCCACGCCAAGCAGCGCCTCTTCATCGAACACCTCGCCGATACCGGCTCGGTCACCGCCGCCGCCACGCAGGTCGATATGTCGGTCAACAGTTGCTACGCGCTGCGCCGCGCCCCCGGTGCGGAACAGTTCGCCGCCGCCTGGACCGCGGCCGTGCAATCGGGCGTCACCCGGCTCGCCGACCTCGCGCTGGAGCGCGCAATGAACGGGGAGGAGGTGCCGGTGTTCGACAAGAACGGCCACCGGATCGCGTGCCGCTACAAATACAGCGACCGCATGATCATGTTCCTCCTGCGCGCGCACATGCCCGAACGCTACGGCCACGCGCACCGCACGACATCGGCCCCGCAAGCCCGCGACCGGCCTGAAGCGCCGCGCATAGCCTCCGTCGCGCAGGCCATCGCGCTGCTCGAACCCGCCACGCCGGACAACCCCGCGGCGCTGCTGACCGAACAAGCCCTGTGCGACCGGCTCCAGGACATCCAGGATCTGGACGGCGCCGATTTCGTCCTGCCGCAGGACGCGTCCGGCCAGATCCTCCGCGACCGATCGCACCGCATCGAGGAGCAGCGCGTCGCCGACATAGAGTTCGACCGCCGCCTCGAATGGGCGAAGATCGGCATCGCCCCGCCGCCCCCGACCGGCTACCCGCCGTCGCCTTACGGCAATCACGACGACCCCGACTACGACGACGAAGAATGACCGCGTCTTGGCCTAACCCGGCCTAACCTTCTTTTCGATTGATCCCGTAGAATCAACGCGAAGGCCTCACCGCTTCCGAACGAACTCCGCGCGCAACACCAGCCCCTTGATCCCCTCGTACCGGCAGTCGATCTCCTGCGCGTCGCCGGTCAGCCGGATCGACTTGATCAGCGTGCCGCGCTTCAGCGTCTGCCCCGCACCCTTCACGGTCAGGTCCTTGATCAGCGTCACCTGATCGCCATCCGCCAGCACGTTCCCAACCGAATCCCGCACCACGACCACGTCGTCGGAGACAGCCGCCGCAGCACCGCCCGCAACCCACTCGCCGGTCGCTTCGTCATAGACATATTCGTCGCTCATCATTCAGTCTCCGGCAGCGCCCAGTCGATTGGAGGGCGCGCGTTGGTTTCGAGAAAGGCGTTGGCCCGGCTGAACGGCCGCGATCCGAAGAACCCGGTCCGCGCCGCCAGCGGAGAAGGGTGCGCCGACTGGATCACCAGATGCCGCCCGCCCTTGCTCACGTCGTCAACGAACGCCGCCTTCTTCTGCGCATAAGCCCCCCACAGCAGGAACACGACCGGTTTGTCCTGCGCATTCACTGCCGCGATCACCGCATCGGTAAACCGCTCCCACCCGCGCTTGCTGTGCGACGCAGCCTCCCCCATCCGCACGCTCAGCACCGCGTTCAGCAACAGCACGCCCTGCGCCGCCCAATGATCGAGCATGCCATGAGACGCCCGCGGGATGCCGAGATCCGTCTCCAGCTCCTTGTATATATTCACCAGACTAGGCGGCGTCCGGACGCCCTTGCGCACCGAGAAGCTCAGCCCATGCGCCTGCCCCTCGCCATGATACGGATCCTGCCCCAGGATCACGACGCGCACCTGATCCAACGGCGTCAGCTCCAGCGCCCGAAACCGGTCCGCATCCTCCGGGCAGACGCGCGCACCTGCCGCCCGCTCGGCCTCCAGAAACGCACCCAGCGCCCGCATATACGGCGCCTTGAACTCGGCACGCAGTGCCTGCCAGCTTGGAGGGAGAGGGTGGTCGATCATCCCCGCCGCATGTCGGACAGGGCAGGGCGGTGTCAATCGCCACCCTCGTTCCCCCGCGAAGGCGGGGGCCCAGGATCACAAACGATACCGCCCGAGACCCTGGACCCCGCCTCCGCAGGGGAACGGCATCACCAAAGGCTCGCACAACGCCGCATCCGCCATTATGTGAGCGCCCATGACCGAGATCACCGTCGCCGCGCTGCAGCTGGGCTTCACGCCCAACATCGACCGCAACATCGCCAACGTCTCGCGCCTCGTCCACGAGGCCGCCGCAAAGGGCGCGCAGGTCATCCTGCCGCCCGAGCTGTTCGAAGGCGAGTATTTCTGCCGCGTCGAGGACGAGGGCCTCTTCGCCAACGCCGCCCCGGTCGGTGAGCACAAGGCGGTGCTCGCGATGCAGGCACTCGCCGAGGCGCTCAAGGTCACCATCCCGACCAGCTTCTTCGAGGCGGACGGCCCGCATCATTACAACAGCCTCGCGATGATCGGCCCCGACGGCAACGTCCAGGGCGTCTACCGCAAGAGCCACATCCCCGACGGCCCCGGTTACGAGGAAAAGTTCTACTTCCGCCCCGGCAACACCGGCTTCAAGGTCTGGCCGCATCCCGCAGGCAAGCTAGGCGTCGGCGTCTGCTGGGATCAATGGTACCCGGAGACGGCGCGCGCGATGATGCTGATGGGCGCCGAAATCCTGTTCTACCCGACCGCGATCGGCAGCGAACCGCACGACACCTCGCTCGACACCGCCCGGCTCTGGCGCCGCGCCATGGTCGGTCACGCGGTCAGCAACGTGGTCCCCATCGTCGCCGCCAACCGCGTCGGCGTCGAGCACGGGCAGACCTTCTACGGCACCAGCTTCATCGCCGACGAGCGCGGCGACATCCTCGCGGAGCTAGGCCGCGAGGATGAAGGCGTGATCACAGCGACGATCGACCTCGACATCGTCAAGCGCCACCGCGCCGCCTTCGGCTTCTTCCGCGATCGTCGCCCCGATTTGTACGGCCGCCTCGTTCAGGATATCTGATACCCAGCACAAGCCGTGTCGAACGCCCGCCCCGCGAAGGGGCGGGCTTCACCCCCGAGGGACCTGCTCGCCGCGCGTATCGAGCCCGGCGGCACCCGGCTCGCCCAGTTCGTTCTGCCCGGCCATCGCGTGGTCGACCGAACCCAACTGGTCGAGGTGCATCAGCCTGGTGACGAACGGCGCGAGCACCAGCACGACCGCGCCGATCCCGATCGCGACCCAGCCGATCCGGCCGTACACTTCCAGCACCCGCTCGACGCCGGCGCCCTCGCCGCCGGTCGCCTGTGCGATCAGGCCGGCAAGGAAGTTCCCGCCTGCCGTCGCGAGGAACCACGTGCCCATCATCAGCCCGGTCATGCTCGGCACCGACAGCCGCGTCATCGACGACAGCCCGATCGGCGAGAAGCAGAGCTCCGCCATCGAGTGCAGCATGTAGAGCAGCACGACGAAGATCGCCGGCGTCAGTCCCTGTGCCGGTGCGCCAAGCGTCAGCGCGAAGAAGCCTGCACCGACCAGGATCAGGCCGATGCCGAACTTGAACGGCGCGCTCGGCTCACGTCCCGCCCGCCCGAGCCGCGTCCAGAGCGCCGCGAACACCGGCGCCAGCGTGATGATGAAGAACGGATTGACCGACTGGAACACCGAGGCGGGTATCGACCAGCCGAACACGACGCGGTCGACCGACTGGTCGGTGTAGACGTTCAGCGACGACCCGGTCTGTTCGAAAAGCGCCCAGAACAGCGGCGCGAGCGCGATCAGGAACAGCGCGGCGAAGATCCGGTCGCGGTCGACGCGCGGCAGCTTGGCGACCGCGGTCCACAGGATGTAGCCGACCGTCGCGAGCGATGCGACGATCAGCGCGGTGCCGACGACGCCCTGGCTGCGCACCAGCCACCACGATACCGCGACGCCGGCGAGCCCGCCGAGATAGATCAGCCATTCGACCGATAGACCTGCGATCGGCTTCGACGCCAGCTTTTCGGGGGCAGGGGACTCGCCCACGTCGTAGAGTTCGCGCCGGAACAGCACGAAGACGACCAGGCCCAGCGCCATGCCGATCCCGGCGGCCCCGAAGCCGTACGACCAGCCGACCGTCTCGCCGAGGATGCCGACCGCGATCGGGCCGACGAACGCGCCGGTGTTGATCCCCATGTAGAAGATCGAGAACGCACCATCGCGGCGCATGTCGTCGCGCGCGTAAAGCTGGCCGACGAGCACCGAGATGTTCGCCTTCAGGAACCCGGTGCCGACGATGATGAAGGCGAGGCCCAGATAGAAGCCGTTGAGCGCGTTGCCCTGTACGCCCTGCGGCGCCTCGACGACCGCGAGCAGCAGATGGCCGAGCGTGATGAACACGCCGCCTGCGAGCACCGCCTTGCGTGGTCCCAGGAACCGGTCGGACAGATAGCCGCCGATGATCGGCGTGATGTAGACCAGCGAGGTGTACGCGCCATAGATCGCGTAGGCCGGTTGCTCGGCGAACAGGAAGTGCTTGGTGAGGTACAGCACCAGGATCGCACGCATACCGTAGAACGAGAAGCGCTCCCACAGCTCGGCGAAGAACAGCATGAACAGCCCGCGCGGGTGCCCGAAAAACGTCTTAGCATCGGCAGGAACGCCGCTGCCCCTGCTCGCCTTGGGGATTGCGCTGGCCATGTGTTGGTGATGCTCCGTGTGTGCGCCGCTGACGGGCGCTTGATCGCGCGCAACTTAACGACAAAGCCCGGACTGTAAATATCAGACGCCAAAGCCTATCTGCCGAGGCATGCTCAACGACCGCTCGACGCCGCTCTCGCTTCTCGCCACCCGTCGCTCGGGCAAGCCGCGCGACCTGATCGCGCCGGGGCCAGACTCCTACCAGCTGGCGACGATCCTGGAGATCGCGGCGCGGACGCCCGACCATGGCAAGCTGGCGCCTTGGCGGTTCATCGTCGTCGGGGACGAACGCCGCGCGGCGCTGTCGGCGCTGATCACCGATGCGTACCTCGCGGAGCGACCCGACGCATCGCGGCTGGAATTGGAGTCGCTCGACCAGTTCGCGCATCAGGCGCCGACTTTGGTCGTTGTCCTGTCGTCGCCGAAGGATAGCAAGATCCCGGTGTGGGAGCAGGAATTGTCGGCGGGGGCGGCGTGCATGAACCTGCTCCATGCGGTCCATGCGGAGGGCTTCGCGGCCGGCTGGCTGACCGGCTGGGCGGCGTATTCGGACGCGGTGCGCGACGCGTTCGGGTCCGCGTCGGAGCGGATCGCCGGGTTCATGTTCATCGGCACGCCGTCGCGCGCGCTCGACGAACGCCCCCGCCCCGATATGGCACGCCTCGTCTCGCACTGGGGATCGTGAGACTCGACTAATCGCCCGATTGCTGTATTAGAACAGCATGACAGCGCTCAGCAGCGACGACAGCCCCGTATACATCCGTCTCCGCAGCACGATCGCGGCGGGGATACTCCGTGGCGACTATCGTGCGGGCGACCAGTTGCCGTCGGTACGCGCGTTCGCCGCCGAGCAGGGCGCCAATCCGCTGACGGTCGCCAAGGCCTATCAGAGCTTTCAGGATGACGGCTATGTCGAGGTCCGGCGCGGCGTCGGGATGTTCGTGATGCCGGGTGCGGCGGAAGCGTTGCGGGTGGCGGAGCGCGAGAATTTCGTGACGACTCAGTGGCCACGGATATTGGGGCATATCGATCTGCTGGGGCTGGATGCGCATGACCTGCTGGAGCGTGAGCGGGCTTGATTTCGGCCGTGGGTAATTCCCCTTCCGTTCCTCCTGAGTAGTCGTCGAGTAGCGGCAACGCCGCGTATCGAGAGGACGTATCGAAGGACAGGTTGGCGCGCGGAACCCATGCTTCGATACGCGCCCTCGATACGCTGCTGACGCAGCTACTCGGTCGCTACTCAGCACGAACGGAAGTGGGGGGGCGGAGAAGCCGGCTTCGGACCATTGGACTCGAACGCCGAACCCGCGGTTCAGAGCACTCGCGTCTACCTCAGAACAACCCCAGCGCCTCGACATCCTCGACGCTCAGGTCGATCCCGAACAACAGGCTCATGCGGATCCGGTACACGCGCGGGTCGGTGATCTCGCCGACGGTCGTATCCGTGCCCGAGCGCCGGCGATAGTTACGTCCGATCAGCGAGGCGAACCCGTTGGGCAGGACGATGCTGGCGATCGGGGTGTGGGTGAAGCGGCTGGCGGGGGCGGTCGAGGTCCAGTGGTTCGACAGCGCGAGATCGGCGTCGAACACCGGTGCGAGCGTGAAGCTGTATTGCGGCTGGAACCCATCGCCCGATCCGCGGCCATCTGTGGTCATCGGATCGCCGTCGCGGAGCAACATCCATCCTTGCTCGGTCGCTTCGAGGCGGAAGCGTGCCCCGTCGGGGGCAGTTGCCTCGGCGCCATCGGCCAGCGGGAGGACGGGCGTGTAGCTGCCGCCGAAACCGGTGTCGGCGATCCAGTCCTGCCCGTCGATCGTCACCAGTGCGAATGTGTGGGTGAGCGGCGGCGGTACGTCGGTCGCGGCATACCAGACACGCGCGAGCAGCGGGCGGGCGGTGAAGCCTAGTTCCGCGAGCGCGTCGAGGAACAGGCGGTTATGCTCGAAACAATAGCCGCCACGGCGCGCGGTAACTAGCTTGGCGAAGACCGACGCGCTGTCGATCGCGATGCCGCGACCGAGGACGACGTCGAGATCCTCGAACGGGATTGCGAGGCGGTGCGCGTGCTGGAGCCGACCGAGGCCGATCGAATCGAGCGTCGGGCGCGCGGGCATGGCGACACGGAGGAGATAGGCGTCGAGATCGAACATCGGTCGAGAAGGTCCTTGGTTGCGGCCTCCCCTTACCGTCCGTCCCGAGTAGCCGTCGAGTGGTGGGGCACTAGAATGAGCGCTCCCCTTCAATCCCGTTCGTGCTGAACGACGTCGAAGCACCTGTGGACGGGACATCCCCTTCGACTTCGCGCAGGCCGAACGGGAATGGAGGACAGCGCCCTTTCCAGGTCGGTCGATCGGTCACGTCGCGATCCTCCCCCGCCAGGGGGAGGTGGCGCCGAAGGCGACGGAGGGGGCGGGCACGGAACAGGGCTTATCCCTTACCGCCCCCTCCGTCTGGCAAGCGCCAGCCACCTCCCCCTTGCGGGGGAGGATGCGAACGCCAATCCGTTTGATCGCAACGCCGCCGCCCCAAATCCGTCATCCTGGGCTCGACCCAGGATCCAGAGCCACGAACGCCGTCACGCCTGACCCTGGGTCCTGACTTTGTCAGGACGACGGAGGGGAAATGACGGGTGGCGGGGTTAGATCAGGCCGCGAAGAGTTCCGGCTCGATCGAGTACAGCACCGCCGCGCTCACATTCGCCGCCGCGTTCAGGCCCATCGCCTCGGGGACGATCTGGTCGAGGTAGAAGCGCACCGCCGCCGTCTTCATCCGGCCAAAATCATCGGTGCCGGCAACCTCGCCCTGCCGCTCCATCAGCCAGCCGCAGGTCGCGACCGACAGCATCGTCAGGAAGGGGTAGCTCGCCGCCAGCTTGTCGTCGGCGTCCGCAGTTGCGAGCTTACGCCCGATCGCTTCACAAGCATCGACCAAGGCCAGCAGCTGCTCGTCCTTCGCTTCCGCGCGGATGTCGGCGATCAACGTGGCGAACGCGCCGCCGTTATCCAACCCGAGTTTCCGCCCGACCAGATCCGCCGCCTGGATACCGTTGGTGCCCTCGTAGATCGGCGTGATGCGGGCATCGCGGAAATACTGTGCGGCGCCGGTTTCCTCGACATAGCCCATGCCGCCGTACACCTGGATGCCGAGCGAGGCGACTTCGTTGCCGATGTCGGTGCCGTGCGCCTTGGCCAGCGGCGTGACGAGTTCGAGCCGGTTGCGCGCGGCGTGGTCGCCGAGATTGGCGCGGTCCACCTGCCCGGCCGCGTAGTAGACGAGCGCGCGCGCAGCCTGCGTCTGTGCCTTCATCCGCATCAGCATGCGGCGGACGTCGGGGTGCTCTACGATCTTGACCGAGTCCTTGTTCGGCGAACCGGCGCGTGCCGACTGCACGCGGTCGAGCGCATAGGCGACCGCGCCTTGGGTGGCACCCTCGGCGACCTGCACACCCTGGAGGCCGACGTTCAACCGCGCGTTGTTCATCATCGTGAACATCGCCCGGATGCCGCCGAGTTCGGCGCCGATCAGTTCGCCGACGCAGTCGTCGTTGTCGCCGAAGCTCAGCACGCAGGTGGGCGACGCGTGGAGGCCCATCTTGTGCTCGATCGAGACGACGCGGACGTCGTTGAAGTCGCCCGGCGTGCCGTCTTCGTTGAGGCGGTACTTGGGGACGAGGAACAGCGAGATGCCCTTCGTGCCCGCGGGTGCGCCCGGCGTCCGGGCGAGGACGAGGTGGACGATGTTCGGCGCCATGTCGTGATCGCCGAACGAGATGTAGATCTTGGTGCCCTTGATGCTCCACTTGCCGTCACCAAGGGGAGTCGCGGTCGCGCGCAACGCGCCGACGTCGGAGCCCGCCTGCGGCTCGGTGAGGTTCATCGTGCCGGTCCATTCGCCGGTCGCGAGATGGGGGAGGTAGAGCGCCTGCTGCTCGGGGCTGCCGTGATGCTGGAGCGCCTCGATCGCGCCGACGGTCAGCGTCGGGCAGAGCGCGAAGCCCATGTTCGCCGAGCCGAGCGTGTCGAGCACTGCGGTCTGGATCGCGAACGGCAGGCCCTGCCCGCCCCATGCCTCCTCGACGCCGATCGTGCCCCAGCCGCCTTCGACATAATCCTTGTAGGCCTGCGCGAAGCCATCGGGCATGACCACGCCTTCCGGGGTCCATTTCGCACCGACCGTGTCGCCGGTACGGTTGAGCGGCGCCCATTCGCCGGCGGCGAGCTGGCCGACGCCTTCAAGCACCGCGTCGACGACGTCGTCGCTGGCGGTGGCATAGCGTTCGGTGGCGGCGAGCTCGCCGATCCGGACGACATGATCGAGCACGAAACGCTGTTCGGTGGTTGCTGGAGTGAAGGCCATCGCATCCTCTTATCGCTACGGTTTGGACCCGCTATACGCCTGTAAAATGACCCGTCCACACCCTCGAATTTTACCTTACGGCACGGCCGCGATCACTGAAGCCGCCGCGCTGATTCGCGCCGGGGGACTCGTCGCGGTGCCGACCGAGACGGTGTACGGACTCGCGGCGGACGCGACGAATGCGGAGGCGGTGGCGGGGATTTATGCCGCCAAGGGGCGCCCGAGTTTCAATCCGCTGATCGTGCATGTCGCGGATCTGGCGGCGGCTGAGCAAATCGCGGTGTTCGATGCGGAGGCGCGCGCGCTGGCGGCGGCGTTCTGGCCGGGGCCGCTGACGCTGGTGCTGCCGGTGCGGGCGGAGGCGGGGATCGCGTCGCTGGTGACGGCGGGGTTGGATACGATCGCGATCCGGGTGCCCCGGCATCGGGCCATGCAGGGGTTGATCGCGGCATCGGGGCGGCCGTTGGCGGCACCGTCGGCCAATGCGAGTGGGGGGATTTCTCCGACTTGCGCTACGCATGTTGCGGGGAGCTTGGGGGGGAACGTGCCGCTGATTATCGACGACGGGGCTACCGAGGCTGGGCTCGAGTCGACGATCGTGGCGGGGCGGACGGTGTTGCGGCCAGGGCCGGTGACTAGGGAAGCGATCCTAGCTCACCTCCCCGGCGAAGGCCGGGGCCCAGTTGGAACGTCCGGCATAACCGCGCGCAACGCCGATCAGATCCGTCCCCCAACTGGGCCCCGGCCTTCGCCGGGGGGGCGTGATAGTGTGGTGACGGCGCCTGGACAGCTTGAGAGTCATTACGCTCCGACCAAACGACTGCGGTTAAATGCGACCGAGGCTGCTTCTGACGAGTGGCTGATTGGGTTTGCTGGAGTTGCGGGCGACGTATCGCTCTCCACTTCAGGAAACCTCGTCGAAGCGGCCGCGAAGCTGTTCGACCTGCTTCACGCCGCCGATGCGAATGCCAGCCCGCGTATAGCTATCGCACCTATCCCGCTCGAAGGTATCGGCGAAGCGATCAACGACCGACTCCGCCGCGCCGCACATCGTTAGGCAAGATTAGGTTCACGCGAAGGCGCAAAGGCGCGAAGAGGTTTAAGTCTCTCGATATGCCGGAACGGACATATCTAAGGCCGATATCTTCGCGCCTTCGCGCCTTCGCGTGAACCCATTCTGCCTTACGCGTTCACCGCCGCCTTCGACCGTGCGGCAAAGCTCTTCCGCAGCTTTTGCAGCTTGGGTGGGATCACCGCCATGCAATACGGGTTCGATCGGCCGGACGTTTCCCAGTAATCCTGGTGATAGCCCTCGGCCTCGTACCACGTGTCCATCGGCTCGATGGTGGTAACGATCGGCTTGGGCGACTCCGCCTGCGCCCGCTCGAGCGCTGCCTGCATCTCCGCACGCTGCGCGTCGTCCGCCGGGAACATTGCCGAGCGATACTGCGTGCCGACGTCGTTGCCCTGCCGGTTCAGCGTTGTCGCGTCATGCGTCGCGAAGAAGATGTCGAGCAGGTCGCCGAGCTTCAGCTGCTCGGGGTCGAAGCCGATCCGGATCGCTTCGGCATGCCCGGTGTCGCCACCGCACACCTGCTTGTAGGTCGGGTTGGGCACGGTCCCGCCGATATAGCCGCTCTCGGCGCTCTCCACGCCGATCACGTCCTTGAACACAGCCTCGGTGCACCAGAAGCAGCCGCCGGCCAGCGTCACATAATCCGTCATAACGATCTCCTTTCCGCCAATGTAGGAAGCCGCTACCGCGCAACAAAGAGGAGACGCGTATGATCGACGGTAAGGTTATGGTCACCGGCGGCGCCGGTTACATCGGCAGCCACGCGGTATTGGCGCTGCTGGACGCAGGCTATGACGTCGTGGTGCTCGACAACCTCGTCACGGGATTCGACTGGGCGGTCGACCGCCGCGCCGCGCTCGTCGAGGCGAACGTCGCCGACGATGCGAAGGTCCGTGCGGCGATCCGCGACCACAACGTCCGCGCGATCATGCATTTCGCCGGCTCCGTCGTGGTGCCCGAATCGGTCAGCGATCCGCTCAAATATTACCGCAACAACACCGCCGCGAGCCGCGCGCTCATCGAGAGCGCCGTGGTCGAGGGCGTACCACACTTCATCTTCTCGTCGACCGCCGCGACCTATGGCACACCCGAGAAGGTGCCCGTCGCGGAGGGCGATCCGACCGTGCCGATCAACCCGTACGGCATGTCGAAGCTGATGACCGAGGCGATGCTGCGCGACGTCGCCGCGGCGCACCCGATGAATTACGCTGCGTTGCGCTACTTCAACGTCGCCGGCGCCGATCCGCAGGGGCGCAGCGGCCAGTCGACGGTCGGCGCGACTCACCTGATCAAGATCGCCGTCGAGGCGGCCACCGGCAAGCGCGACGCGGTCGGTGTCTATGGCACGGATTTCGATACGCCCGACGGCACCGGCGTGCGCGACTACATCCACGTCACCGACCTTGCCGCCGCGCATGTCGCCGCGCTCGACGTGCTGATCGCCGAACCGACCAAGAGCCACACGCTCAACGCGGGCTATGGCAAGGGCTTCTCGGTGCTCGACGTGCTCGATGCGGTCGACAAGATCACCAACCGGACGATCGAACGACGTCTCGAAGGGCGCCGTGCGGGCGATCCGGCGATGCTGATTTCCGACAATCGCGCGATTCTGGAGACGCTCGACTGGACGCCGCGCCACGCCGATCTCGACGGGATCGTCCGCGATGCGCTGGCGTGGGAGCGCGCGCTGGCGGAGAAGGGGCGGTGAGACTTCGCTCGCTGCTGTTCGTGCCGGGTGATCGATCCGAGCGGATGGTCAAGGCGCTCGGGCTGGGAGCGGACGCGTTGATCCTCGACCTGGAAGATTCGGTCGCGCCGGGTGCCAAGGTGGCGGCGCGCGAACACGTCGCGGCGTTCCTCGCAGAGCCGCGAACGATGCCGCTGTTCGTGCGGATCAACCCGCTCGATTCCGGATTGGCGGACGACGATCTCGCGGCCGTGGTCTCTGCCAAGCCGGATGGCATCATGCTGCCCAAGGCGGAAGGCGCCGCGAGCCTCGCCGCCCTCGACGCCAAACTCGGCGGCGACATCGCCATCCTCCCGATCGCGACCGAGACGCCCGCAGCGATCTTCGCGCTCGGCAGCTATGGCGGCGTGACGGACCGGCTCGTCGGGCTGACCTGGGGCGCGGAGGACCTGCCCGCGGCGATCGGCGCGGCGACGTCGCGCGAGGCGGACGGATCGTACACCGCGCCGTATCAACTCGCGCGGTCATTGACGCTGTTCGGCGCGCATGCCGCGGGCGTGGCGGCGATCGAGACGGTCTATCCCGATTTCCGCGATCTGGACGGGCTCGCCGCCTATGCCGCGCGCGGTCGTCGCGACGGCTTCACGGGGATGATGGCGATCCACCCGAGCCAGATCGCGGTAATCAACGCGGCCTTCAAGCCGTCGGCCGAGGAGCGCGTTCATGCACAGGCGATCGTCGATCTGTTCGCCGCCAATCCGGGCGCGGGCGCGCTCCAGTTGGATGGCAGGATGGTCGACGCGCCGCATCTGAAGGCGGCCAAGGCCCTGCTAGCGCTCGCCGCCGATTGAGGTGCGCACGCGGGCGGTCGCCAGCCACCACGCCAGCGCCCACAGCGTGCCGAAGCTCCACCCAGCCAGCACGTCGCTCGGCCAGTGGACGCCAAGATACACCCGGCTGCACCCGATCGCGCCGACCAGCAGGATCGCGATGACGAGCATATACGCCCGCGTCGCGCGATCCCTCGTCACCTGCGAGGCGAGGCCGGCGAGCGTCAGATAGACGATCGCGCTGTTCGCCGAATGGCCGCTGGGGAAGCTCATATGCGTGACCGTGACGAGATGCGCGACGATGTCGGGGCGTGGGCGCGCGACATGCAGCTTGACCAACTCGACGATGATATTGCCGCTGACGCTGGCTGCGACGATCGCGAACGCGGTCAGCCAGAGCCGCTGGACGATCAGCAGCCCGGCGACGATCACCACGACGATCGTCAGGACGATTCCGCCGCCTAGCGCGGTGATGTCGGCAGCGACCTTCGGCAACCAGGACGGACCACCCCAGGCGCGCAGCCCGAGGATGATCGACCGATCGAACGCGAACGGCCAATGGCCTACCGCGAGACCGACGAGCAGGATGAGGACGATGCCGAGTGCGGCGACCGATGCGCCGACGAGAACCGCGGGCACATGCCTGCGCTCACCCTTTTCGGGCGTGCCGTCGATGGTGGGTCCGCCGGGGCTCGAACCCGGGACCTCTCGATTAAAAGTCGCTTGCTCTACCAACTGAGCTACGGACCCCCGCCATCGTGGACCGCGCACCTAATCGCGTGGCCGCTTTCGGTCAACCGATTGCGCCAATTGCCGTATCGTTCGCCCGCTCAGCGGATCGCGCCATGTCGGGACGAGCCCAGCGAGCGGGCCGAGCACGAAGCCGCGGGTGCGGAAGGCGGCATGCGGGACGGTCAGCCCGGGCGACGCCCACGCCCCGCCGGACCAGAGGATGATGTCGAGATCGATCACGCGGCTGCCCCAGCGGCGGCCGGGGCGACGGCCGAAGCTGCGTTCGATCCGTTTGAGACGGACCAGCAGCGTCGCCGGGTCCTCCGCGGTTTCGATCAGCGCGACGGCGTTGGCGTAGCGGCGGTTCGAGGGGCCTAGCGGTGCGCTGGCAACGGTCGGCGAGCGCGCGAGAACATTGCCGAGCGCATCCAGCGCGGCGGCGATCTCGCGTTCGGGCCTTCCGTGACGGCCGCGTCGGTTCGAACCGAGCGCGATCGCGTAGGTTGCGACCTGCGCGATCGGCGGGAGCGGGGTTGCAGGCGACATTTGGTCCGCCTAGCGCAATCCCATGGATTCCACACCTTACACCACCGCGCTTCCCGAAAACGTCGAAGAGGCCGGCGAGGTCGACGTCACGACCGTCTTCGCGCCCGTCTCCGCACTGCCGGACACCGAGCCGCCGCATGACTGTCCGCTCTGCCCCCGCCTCGTCGGGGTGCGTGAACAGCTGCGAACCGAGTTCCCGAGCTGGTGGAACGCGCCCGTCCCCGCGTTCGGTGATCCCGCCGCGTGGCTCGGCATCATCGGCCTCGCGCCCGGCAAGCATGGCGCGAACCGGACCGGACGCGCATTCACGGGCGATTATTCCGGGCAGTTCCTGTTCGAGACGCTCGGGCGGTTCGGGCTCGCGACCGGTACGTATGGCGCGAAGGCGGAGGACGGCGTTGCGCTCGACGGTGCGATCATCCTCAACGCGGTGAAATGCCTGCCGCCCGAGAACAAGCCGACGCCGGAGGAAATCCGCACCTGCCGGCCGTTCCTGGAGACGCAGGCGGACGCGGTGCCGACCGCGCGCGTGTTCGTGGCGCTGGGGCATATCGCGCACCAGTCGGCGGTGAAGATGCTCGGCGGGCGGCTGCCCAAGGCACGGTTCGCGCATGGCGCCGAGCATGTGATGCCCGACGGCCGCATCCTGATCGATAGCTTCCACTGCTCGCGCTATAACGTGAACACGGGCGTGCTGACGGCGGATATGTTCGACGCAGTGTTCGAGCGGGCGCTGGCGTTGCGCGGGACGGTCTGAGGCGCTGCCGCGTCGTCCTGACGAAAGGGCGATGTACGACCGCTCGATCCTCCCCCGCAAGGGGGAGGTGGCTGGCTCTTGCCAGACGGAGGGGGAGGTAAGTGGAACCCCTGCTTCGTGTCCTCCCCTCCGTCACCTTCGGCGACACCTCCCCCTGGCGGGGGAGGATCGTTCGGTTTCTGTCAATCGATGACCCAGGCCTCGCCGGCCTCCGGCGTGCGGAAGCGGTTCGCCTTGATGTGTTCGCGGAGCAACGCCGCGCGGAGGTGCTCCGGTGGTTCGTTGATACCCTCGGACGTCAGCTCGAACGTCCCCCAGTGGACGCCGATCGCATACGCCGCACCGAGCTGTTCGAACGCCGTCACCGCCTGGTCCGGGCCGATGTGGTTGTCGGTCTCGTGCCCTTCGAAATGATACGCGCCGATCGGCAGGATCGCGAGCCGGACCGGTCCTGCCGCCCGCGCCTGGGTTGCCCAGCGCATGTCGCCCGGCCCGGTGTCGCCCGCGAAATACAGATTGCCGCCGGGTAGCGTGACGGTGAAGCCTGCCCATAACGTCTTGTCGCGGTCGCCGGGGTCGTATTCGCTCCAGTGATGCGCACGGTCGACGATCACGTCGATGCCGGGGCGCAGTGTCACCCGCCCGCCCCAGTCGCGCGCGACCGCACGGATGCCGTTGCGGGCGAGGATTTGGTCGTTGCCGAGACCCGTCACGATCAGTGGCTTGTCCCGGTGCCAGAGCGTTCGCATCGCGGTCATGTCCAGGTGATCGCGGTGATCGTGGCTGAGCAGGATGAGGTCGATCTTCGGCAGGTCCGCCAGCCTCACGCCGGGTTGGCGGACACGCTTCACGCCGAGGAACTGGACCGGCGACGACCGCCCGAGCCACATCGGATCGGTCAGGATGTTGAGCCCTTGAGTCTGCACCAGCACGGTCGAGTGCCCGATCCAAGTGACGCGCATCGTCTGCCCGTCGACGCGCGCGGGCGGTCGCGACGGGGTTACGGGAACCTCGGGCCAACTCCGATAGGGCGGCTTCACCAGATTGCGGAGCAGCGCGACCGGACCCTGCTTCTGTTCGCCGCTACTGCCCTGCACGCCGTCGGGGTTGAAGAAGCGTGTCCCGTTGAAGTGATCGCTCAGGGGAATGGTCTCCACGGACGGCGCCGCGCAGCCGGCGAGTAGCGCAAGAGCGAGCAGTATCGAGCGCGTGCGGATCATGGCGCGCTGACGGATATGTCACCCGATCATCAGGGTCCAGTCACGCGCGGAGGATCACAGCGGCGGGCATGGACGATGATTTCGAAGTGCGCGGGTTGCACGAGCATCTGTCGGAGGAACGAGCCGCCAGTGGTGAGGCGCTCGATCAGCGGATCGCGTTGTTCACTGCGATCCTGGCGACCCTCGCCGCCGTCACCAGTTTTCTCGGCGGGCATACGCAGAACGAGGCCCTGCTCCACAAGAACGAGGCGGTGCTGATCAAGGCTCAGGCGTCGGATGCGTGGGGGTATTACCAGGCCGAGGATCTGAAGCGGCATATCGCGCAGATGGAGGTCGATCTCGCGCCGCCCGCGTCCGATGTGAACCAAATGTCCGCACACCGCGCCGATATCGCGCGGTACAAGGCGCGCGGGGCTGGGTTGAAGCGGGAGGCGGAGGCGCTCGACCGACAATCGGCGGTGGCGAACGCGGAGTCGGATGAAGCGCTGCGACCGCATACGAAGCTCGCGCTGGCGGTGACCGCAATCCAGGTGGCGATCGCGTTGGCCTCGATTACCGCGCTGACCGGGCGGCGGTGGTTGCTGTGGGTCGCGGGCGCCGCCGCTTTGGTGGGCGCGCTGCTGGCTGGCCTCGCCTGGCTGTAGCGGGGAGATCGTTTTCGACGACCGCGAACGACGATCCGCCCCGCTCGGCGCGAGGACGCTAGATCCGCGTCATCGACAGCGCCTTCTCGCCGTAGCGCGGCCCAGCCGTCCCGCCACGCGGCGCTGCCGCATCCAGCTTCGCCAGATCGTCTGCGGACAGCGTGATGTCCGCCGCCTTCATGCTGTCCTCCAGCGTAACCCGGCGCTTCGACCCCGGGATCGGCACGATATCGTCGCCCTGCGCCAGCAACCATGCGAGCGCCACCTGCGCAGGCGAAGCCCCATGCGCGTCGGCGATGGACTTCACCACCGCGACCATCTCCATGTTCTTGGTGAAGTTCTCCTCCGAATATCGCGGGTCGTTCCGCCGATAATCGCCCTCGGGCAGATCCGATCGCGCCGTAATCTGCCCCGTCAGGAACCCGCGCCCCAGCGGCGAATATGGCACGAAGCCGATCCCCAGTTCGCGACACAGCGGCAGGATCGCCTCCTCGACGTCGCGCTCCCACAGCGAATATTCGCTCTGCAATGCCGCGATCGGATGCGTCGCCGCCGCGCGCCGGATCGTGTCGAGCCCCGCTTCCGACAGCCCCAGATGTCGCACCTTGCCCTCGCGAACGAGGTCCGCCATCGCGCCGACGGTATCCTCGATCGGCACGCCCGGATCGACGCGATGCTGGTACAGCAGGTCGATCGTCTCGACCCCCAGCCGCTTCAGCGATCCTTCGCAAGCCCGCCGCACGTTGGCCGGCGTCGAGTCCACCCCGGTCATCCCGTTCTCGTCATAGCGAAAGCCGAACTTGGTCGCGATCACGACGCCATCGCGCTTGCCGCGGATCGCCTTGCCGAGCAGTTCCTCGTTGACCAGCGGGCCATAGATCTCGGCGGTATCGAACAGCGTCACGCCAAGCTCGATCGCGCGGTGGATCGTGGCGATGCTCTCGTCGGCGTTGGCCTCGCCGTACATGCCCTTGCCGATCCCGGCCATCGGCATGCAGCCGAGCCCGAGCGCGGAAACCTCGAAATCAGGGCCGAGCGTGCGATATTTCATGGGATATCTCCTGAGCGCCGTCCCCGTGATCGGAGCCGTGATCGGACCGCGCAGACACGGAGATGGTGACGGCGGTATCCATAGTCACGTTGCCGACGGTCCGAAACAGGTCGGGCACCGTCTCCACCGCGATGAGCAGCCCCAAAGCCTCGATCGGCACGCCCATGGCGAGCGAAACCGGCGCGACCGAGGCGACGAAACTGATCGTCCCCGGCAACGACACCGAGCTCATCGTCGTGATCGCCGCGGTCGCGACACCCGCGGCCAACTGCGCCGGACCGATCGGCACGCCCAGCCAGTGCGCGACGTACAGCGCCACCGCCAGATTCATCGCCGGGCTGGTCGCACGGAAGATTGCGACCGCCAGCGGCAGCACGATGCCCGCGGTGGCAGGCGACGCACCGAGATCGACCGACCCCTTCAGCATCGCCGGCAGCGACGCGAGCGACGACTGCGTGCTGATCGCCACCGCCTGTGCCGGCGCGACCGCCCGCGCGAACCGCCCGAGCGACACCCGCCCGCCGATCATCCCGACCGGATACGCCGCGAGCAGGACGATGAAGCCGATCGCCGAGACGCAGAAGATATAATGGAGCAACGCGCCGAATGCCGCCGTCCCGGTCCGTGCCCCGACGCCGTACGCGAGTGCGAAAATTCCGATCGGCGCGAGCTTCAGCACCCAGCCGATCAGCACCAGCAGCGCATCGACCACCGCCTGGAAGAACCCCGTCAGGATCGCACGCTGTGCCTGTGGAAGCCGCGTGATCGCGAACGCGAACGCCAGCGCGAACACCGTCAGCGACAGGAACGAATCGCTCGCCGCCGCCGCGACGATGTTGGTCGGCACGATCCCGTCGAAGAACGCGCCGATTCCCGGCACCGTACCGATCGGCGCCGCCGTCGTCAGCGCCGCGCGCAACGCCGTGCTGAGGCTCGCCGGCAGCGGGAACAGGTCGAGCAGCAACGGCATGACGAACGCCGACATGATCGTCGTGCTCCACAGGATGACGACGATCATCAGGATCGCACGGCCGGTGATCCGTCCAGCTCGCGCAGCCTCGGCGGTCGCGCCGATGCCGGTGACCAGCAACCCGACGATCAGCGGCACGATCACCATCTGCAATCCGTGCAGCCATGCCGAGCCGATCGGCTGCGTTACTGCCGTCACCGCCAGCGCGTTCGCCGGCGACCAGGCGGCCGCGGCGATTCCGATCGCGATGCCGCCGACCAGGGCCGTAAGAATCCGTGTAGCCTGCGACATGCTCGCCCTTCGTGTTCGACCGCGCTATCAACGCGTCGAACACCGATACGGGACGGAAAGCGCGCGCGATGGCAAGGAAATATTTCGGCACCGATGGCATTCGTGGCGCCACCAACGTCTCGCCGATGACGGCGCAGATGGCGATGAAGGTCGGCATGGCTGCCGGCGCGTACTTCCAGCGCGGCAATCACCGCCACCGCGTCGTGATCGGCAAGGACACCCGGCTCTCGGGCTATATGCTCGAATCCGCGCTGGTCGCGGGCTTCACCAGTGTCGGCATGGACGTCGTGATGGTCGGGCCGATGCCGACGCCGGCGGTCGCGATGCTGACCCAGTCGATGCGCGCGGATATCGGCGTGATGATCTCCGCCAGCCATAATCCGTACGCCGACAACGGCATCAAGCTGTTCGGCCCCGACGGCTACAAGCTGTCGGACGAGGCCGAGGCGGCGATCGAGTCACTGATCGACGGCGACGTGCCGCTCGTCACCTCCGACCAGATCGGCCGCGCGCGCCGGATCGAGGATGCGCAGGGGCGCTACATCCACTTCGCCAAGTCGACTTTCCCGGAAAATCTTCGCCTCGACGGCATGCGGATCGTGCTCGATTGCGCGAACGGCGCCGCCTACAAGGTCGCACCGTCGGCGCTGTGGGAACTCGGTGCCGACGTCGTCGCGATCGGCGTGACGCCCAACGGCACCAACATCAACGACGGCGTCGGCTCGACCGCCCCGCAGGCGCTCGCCGAGGCCGTCGTCGCGAACGGCGCCGACATCGGCATCGCGCTCGACGGCGATGCGGACCGGCTGATCGTGGTCGACGAGACCGGTACGATCGTCGATGGCGACCAGCTGATGGCGACGATCGCGGCCAGCTGGGCGCGGCAGGGGCGGCTCGCCGGCGGCGGACTGGTCGCGACGGTCATGTCCAACCTCGGCCTCGAACGCCATCTCGCCGCGCAGGGACTGGGGCTCGTCCGCACCGCGGTCGGCGACCGCCACGTGCTCGAGAAGATGCGATCGAGCGGCTATAATGTCGGCGGTGAGCAATCGGGTCACATCATCCTGTCGGATTACGCGACGACCGGCGACGGCCTCGTCGCAGCGTTGCAGATTCTCGCCGAAGTGAAGCGCTCGGGGGCACCGGCGAGCGAAGTCCTCCACCGCTTCGAACCCTTGCCGCAGTTGCTGAAGAACGTGCGGTTCGCGGGTGGCAAGCCGCTCGACCACGATGCGGTGAAGGCGGTGATCGCCCAGGCCGAGGCCGAACTCGCCGGCAAGGGACGGCTCGTGATCCGCCCGTCGGGCACCGAACCGGTGATCCGCGTGATGGCCGAAGGCGACGATCTCGGCCAGGTCGAACGCGTCGTCGACCGGATCTGCGACGCGGTGCGGCAGGCGGCCGCCTGATGCTCGAAATGCGTCCCATTTGCGAACGCTGCACTGCAGACCTCCCTGTGGATGCACCAGGCGCGTTCATCTGCTCGTTCGAATGCACGTTTTGCGCGGAATGCGCGGATGCGCTCGACGAGCGTTGCCCGAACTGCGGCGGGGAGCTGTTGGACCGGCCGACGCGGCTCGGTGCAGCGCCGCCGCAAAAGCCGGGAGCCGGCAGGCGGCACTAGAATAGATCGACCGTCGCGTCTTCGATCCTCCCCCGCCAGGGGGAGGTGGCGCCCTTAGGCGACGGAGGGGGAGGACACGGAACAGACTTGATCGCTCACCGCCCCCTCCGTCTGGCAAGCGCCAGCCACCTCCCCCTGGCGGGGGAGGATCGAGGAATGTCGATCTGCTGGGGTCCTACACTGTCCCACAGCCCAGCGATTATGCCATAGCGATTGTGATGACCGCCAGAATCCTCATCATCGCCGGCTCGGACTCAGGTGGCGGCGCCGGCATTCAGGCCGATATCAAGACCGTGACGATGCTCGGCGGTCACGCGATGACCGCCGTCACCGCGATCACCGCGCAGAACACGCTCGGCGTTCAGGCGGTCCATCAGATCCCGACCGACATGGTCCTCGCGCAGATCGATTCGGTCGTCTCGGACATCGGCGTGGATGCAGTAAAGATCGGCATGATCGGCTCGGCCGAAACCGCCAACGCCGTAGCCGCATATCTAGAGCGTCTTTCCCCCCTCCCTGAAAGGGAGGGGCCGGGGGTGGGTAGGCCGCTGAGCGAGCGCGACACCAGCCCCAAACCAACCCACCCCCAACCCCTCCCTTCCAGGGAGGGGAGCAGACTCCCCATCATCTTCGATCCGGTCATGATCGCCACCAGCGGCTCAATCCTAGCCGACGCCGCTACGATCGCCGCCTTCACTCGCCTCATGCGGATCGCGACACTCGTAACGCCCAACCTTCCCGAACTCGCAGCCCTCGGCGGCGAGTCCGCAATCCGCGCCCTTGGCCCCGCAGTCCTCATCAAGGGCGGCCACGGCGAAGGCGACTGCGTCACCGACCGCCTAGTCACCGACGTGGCAGAAACCGTCTGGACCAATTCCCGCATTGAAACCCGGCATGCCCACGGCACCGGCTGCACGCTCGCCACCGGTATTGCCACGGGGTTGGGGCAAGGCATGACGCTCGACACCGCAACCGACCGTGCCATCGCGTTCGTCCGCGGCGCGCTTGCAGCGGCTCCGGGTATCGGCCAAGGGCACGGCCCGATGGGTCACGCGCTCGACACCATCCCCTTTTATCACCTGCTTGCGGCAAAGGATCCCGACGGCTGGGATGCGCAGGCTTTTGCCGCGCGATGGAGTTAGAATGCCCGGCATGAAACACGAAAAGCTCTGCGTCGGCCCCGTCGCCGGTGTCGACGAAGCCGGCCGCGGACCGCTCGCCGGGCCGGTCGTGGCCGCCGCCGTGATCCTCCCGCCCAAAGGCGTCCCCCGAGGCATCGACGATTCGAAGAAGCTCTCCGCCTCGACACGCGAACGGCTATGCGCGCGCCTCAAGGGCTGCGCGATCGTCGGCATCGGCATCGTCGAACCCGAAGAGATCGACACGCTCAACATCTACTGGGCGACGATGAAGGCGATGACCCTCGCGGTCGATGCGCTCGCCACCGAACTCGGCCACGCGCCCGGCCACGTCCTGGTCGACGGCAACCGTTTGCCCCGCTGGACCTACCCCGCCACGCCGCTGGTCGGCGGCGACGCGAAATCGCTGTCGATCGCCGCCGCTTCGATCGTCGCCAAGCACACCCGCGACCTCATCATGATCGCCGCGGCGGACGTGCACCCCGAATATAACTGGCATTCCAACAAGGGCTATGGCTGCGCGCACCACATGAAGGCGCTGCGCGATCACGGCCCCACGCCGATTCATCGCCGCAGTTTCGCGCCCGTCGCCGCCGCCTATCTGGCGCGCGAGGGACTGTTCGCGACGGAAACGACGAGCTGAGTCTTTCGCGCCACACCCCAAGGGCTTGAGCCGCGAGTCTCCCACGACTCAACATCTGGGCAATGGCGACTCGATTGGCCGCAGCGACGGATTCGCACCCAAGCGTCGTTAACGAAACTTTGCTTGACGGAGTCGGACAATTCCGCAGCTATAGGCGCCGACAAGGGGCGGAAAACATGGGTTTGATCGACACGATTGCGCGGCCACGGGCTGCCAAGAAGCTGGCGGAGCCCGCGGTTCCGGCCGTTCTTCCACTCGACCAGATCCTGCCCCTCGACCAGATTCTAAGGGGCGACTGCATCGAGCACATGAAGACGCTCCCGTCGAAGTCGATCGACATGATCTTCGCCGATCCCCCGTACAATCTCCAGCTCGGCGGCGAACTCTATCGCCCCGACGGCAGCCACGTCGATGCCGTCACCGACGACTGGGACAAGTTCGACACCTTCGCCGCCTATGACCGCTTCACCCGCGCCTGGCTCCAGGAAGCGCGCCGCATCCTCAAGGACGACGGCTCGCTCTGGGTGATCGGCAGCTATCACAACATCTTCCGCGTCGGCGCCGCGGTGCAGGATCTTGGCTACTGGATCCTCAACGACATCGTTTGGCGCAAGACCAACCCGATGCCGAACTTCCGCGGCACCCGCTTCACCAACGCGCACGAGACGCTGATCTGGGCGTCGAAGGGCGAGAAGGCGAAGTATCACTTCAACTACCGCGCGATGAAGACGCTCAACGACGAGCTCCAGATGCGCAGCGACTGGGAATTCCCGACCTGCGGTGGCGCAGAGCGGCTGAAGAAGAACGGCACCAAGGTGCATCCGACGCAGAAGCCCGAGGCGCTGCTCTACCGCATATTGCTGGCGTGCACGAAGCCCGGCGACGTCGTGCTCGATCCGTTCTTCGGCACCGGCACCACCGGCGCAGTCGCCAAGCGCCTCGGTCGCAGCTGGATCGGCATCGATCGCGAGGGCGATTACATCGAGGCCGCGCAGGAGCGGATCGAGGCCGCGTTGCCGCTCGACGAATCGGCGATCCGCACGATGATGAGCCCGCGCACGCAGCCCAAGGTCGCGTTCGGCGTGTTGGTCGAGAACGCGTATCTGACACCCGGCGCGGTGCTGACCGATTCGAAGCGCCGCTGGCGCGCGACGATCCGCGCGGACGGCTCGCTGCTGAGCGATTGCGGCACGATCGGCTCGATCCACAAGCTCGGCTCGACGCTCCAGAACGCGCCTGCCTGCAACGGCTGGAGCTTCTGGCATTACGAGAGCGACAAGGGGCTGAAGCCGATCGACGACCTCCGCCAGACCTATCTGTTGGCGACCACGGTCTGACGTCTTGCTCCCCTCCCTGGAAGGGAGGGGCTGGGGGTGGGTTGGCTGCTTGTCGGGCAATACGTAAAACAACGGGCCGACCCACCCCCGACCCCTCCCTTCCAGGGAGGGGAGCAGGAGAATGATCATCCACCTCCGCCCCGTCCAGTTCGTCGACACCCCGATCGGCCACCTCGACGGCAGCGTCGCGCGCATCGCGGGCGGCCTGCAATGGTTCGCCGCCTACGAGGTGATCGAAGGCCGCACCCGCCGCACCATCCCCGTCGCCGACGTCGCGACGCTGGGCGAGCGCGCCGCGCACCTCCACGCCGCCATCACCGCCCCCCGTGCCGCACTCCAGCTCGGCGAACGCACGCTCCGTTTCGACCAGCCGATCGTCGCCGGCATCCTCAACGTCACCCCCGACAGCTTCTCCGACGGCGGCAAGCACGCCGACGACCCCGCCGCCGCAGCAGCAGCCGGCATCGACATGGCCGCCGCCGGTGCGACGCTGATCGACGTCGGCGGCGAATCGACGCGTCCCGGTGCCGCCGCGGTGTGGGAAGGCGACGAGATCGCGCGGCTAGTGCCCGTCGTCGAACGCCTCGCGCGCGCCGGCGCGCTCGTCTCGGTCGACACGCGCAAGGCCGCGGTCATGGAGGCGACGCTCGCCGCCGGCGCGCACATCGTCAACGACGTCGCCGCGCTCCTCTGGGACGACCGCGCGCTGGACGTCGTCGCGAAGAGCGGCTGCCCGGTGGTTTTGATGCACTCGCCAGACCCCAGGAAGGGCGGGCACGGCGACGGCGGCTACGCCAACGTCCTGACCGACGTGTTCGACTGGCTCGAAACCCGCATCGCCGCCGTCGTCGCGGGCGGCGTCGAGCGGTCGCGGATCATGGTCGATCCCGGCATCGGCTTCGGCAAGACGCTGGCCGAGAACCTCGCGCTGCTCAACGGCCTCGCGATCTTCCACGGGCTTGGCTGCCCGATCATGCTCGGCGCGAGCCGCAAGCGGTTGATCGGCGCATTATCGAACGAAGCGCCGGTCGACCAGCGTCTCGCCGGCTCGCTGGCACTGGCGCTGAAAGGCGCGGAGGCGGGCGTGCAGATCCTGCGCGTCCACGACGTCGCCGAAACGGTGCAAGCGGTGAAGATCTGGCGCGGCCTGCGCGATCAGTCGCTGGTTGGCGGCTAAGCGGGGGGCGGATAAGCGGAGGCGGCTAATTACCGCTGCGTTGCAGCGAAACGCCACTTCGCGCATTAAAGCCGCGTGAAAAAGGGAGCTTTCGTTTGATCGTCACTGCAACACCGCGCTTCAGTCAGATCCTAAGCGAGGTCTGGCGCCCGCTGCTCGGCCTCTTCGTCTGGGACGTGGTCGTCACGATCACCTATTACGTCCTGCCGTTCCACGCGCCCGCCTTGCCGCTGACGCTGTTCGGTACCGCCCTCGCGCTCTTCCTCGGTTTCCGTGACAATTCGGCCTATCAGCGCTGGTGGGAAAGCCGCGGGCTTTGGGGCCTGATGATCAACGCCTCGCGCAGCCTGGCCCGTATGGCGCGCAACATGTTGCCGGAGCCCGAGGGCCACGACATGAAGCGGACCATCGTCCTCCGCCAGATCGCCTATGTGAACGCGCTGCGCTGTCAGTTGCGCAAGCAGCCGGCGGCACCCGAGGTGCTGCGCTTCCTGTCGCAGGAGGAAGCCTCGTTCGCGCTAGAGCGGACCAACATCGCCAACGGCCTGCTCGATGGCACGGGTCGCCGGATCGACATCGCGCGGCGCAATGGCTGGATCGACACCATCCAGCAGACCCAGTTCGAGGCGATCCTCGTCGACATCGCCAACGCGCAGGGCGGCATGGAGCGGATCAAGAACACGCCATTGCCCAACCAGTACCGGTTCTTCCCGAGCCTGTTCACGCGCTTGTTCTGCGTTTTGCTGCCGATCGGCCTGGTCGAGACGCTGGGCTATGCGACCCCGGTCGGCTCGACGATCGCCGGCCTGATGTTCTTGGCCGTGCTGCAGATCGGCGACGATCTGGTCGATCCGTTCGCGGACACGATCCACGACGTGCCCCTGAACGCGATGTGCCGCACGATCGAGATCGACCTGCTCCAGGCGATCGGCGATCCGGCGCCTGAGCCGTTGCAGCCCGAGAAAGGCGTGCTCTGGTAGGCTGATCGACCGGCTGTGCGCGTGGGACGTCAGAACCCTTCGGTTCAGACCTAGCGCTCGCCGCCCCGGTCGAGCAGTCGATCGATCGACCAGCGTCCGCTGCCGACGATCAGCAGATACAGGCATCCGAGGAGCATGGTGAGATCCGCGCGGCTCTCGTGCTGTGCACTCCAGAAGCCGTAGCGCTTGAAGTCGGGGAGGCTGAACGGTCCAAGATCATGTCCCAACAGGATCGGAAGCTTGGTCGTGATCAGCGCCACGATCATGGTTACGATCAGCGGAATGGCGGCGAGCCGGGTGAACAGCCCGACGATGATGAGCGCCCCGCAGACGAGTTCCACCATGCCGACGAACGGCCCCGTCACCTCAGGGTATGGAATGCCGATCTTCGCGAAGCGGCCGGCACCCAGGATGTCGGGAAACAGCAGCTTCTGGATGCCTTCGGGGAAAAACACGACGAGGCCGACCGCCAATCGGATCAGGATCGTCGATGGACTCGCGGTACTGCGGATGATGCTCGTGAACATGCGGAGGCTATACTGCGTTCGATGACGAACGGGCAAAGCATCCTCACGCACCGCGGCCGAGTCGGCGAGGTATTTGCCGCGTTCCTGACGCTCGGGCTCACCCGTTCGGAGGACCGATCGCCCATCTCGGCTATTTCCGCGAGACCTTTGTGGTGCGGCGTCGCTGAACAAACCAGTCCTCACCTCAGGCGGCGTTGTCGATCCCCAGGTCGCTGAGCTTGCGGTACAGCGTCGAGCGGCCGATGCCGAGGCGGCGGGCGACTTCGGTCATGCGGCCGCGATAATGGCCGATCGCCAGGCGGATCACGTCGGCCTCGATCTCCTCGAGCGCGCGCAGATTGCCGTCGGGGCGGAACAGCGTGACGCCGCCGCCGCCTGCGGCCACGGTGGCCGGGCCGCGCTGGCGATTGCCGAGCGCGGCGATCTGCGGGAAATCCTCCTCGGTCAGCGCGGCGCCTTCGCACAGCACGGCGGCGCGGAAGAGCGCGTTCTGCAACTGGCGGACGTTGCCGGGCCAGTCGTAGTGGACGAGCAGCTTCAGCGCGGCGTCGGTGATCCCGAGCGGGCGCAACCCCGGTTGCTCGGCGATCCGCGCGAGCAGGTGACGGGCGAGCGCGGGAATGTCGCCGGTGCGTTCGCGCAACGGCGGGATCGTCACCTGGACCGCGTTCAGCCGGTAATACAGGTCCTCGCGGAACCGCCCCGCCTCGACCTCGTCGAGCAACCGCTGGTTGGTCGCGGCGATCACCCGGACGTCGACCTCGCGCGCATGGCGCGCGCCGATCGGCTGGACCTCGCCGGTGTGGAGCAAATGGAGCAGCTTGGCCTGCGCCTCCAGCGGCATCTCGCCGATCTCGTCGAGGAACAGTGTGCCGCCATCGGCATCGTGGAACCGGCCGATCTTGCGCTCGAACGCGCCGGTGAACGCGCCTTCCTCGTGCCCGAACAATTCCGATTCGATCAGGTTGGCGGGCATCGCCGCGCAATTGACGGTGATCATCGGCTTCTTGGCGCGCGGCGAGGCGGCGTGGATCGCCTCGGCGACGACCGCCTTGCCGACCCCGCTCTCGCCCTCGACCAGCACCGCGACGCGCGCACGCGCCGCCTTGGCCGCGATCGCCAGCGCGGCGCGGAAATCGGGGGACGAGCCGACGATCTCGTCGAACGCGAGCAACGCCGGGATCTTCTCGGTGAGCGGGCGCAGTTCCCCCGCGGCGGTGCCGGCGACGGCGGCCTCCAGCGCGGCGAGCACGCGGTCGGGCGCGAGCGGCTTGACCAGGAAATCGGTCGCGCCCGCGCGCATCGCGGCGACCGCGTGCGCGACCGAGCCATTGGCGGTGAGCATCAGGATCGGCAGGGCGGGGCGGCGCTCGCGGAGTTCGGCGATCAGCGCGGTCGCGTCGCCATCGGGGGCGGAGTAATCGAGCAGGATCGCATCGAGTTGCATCCCGTCCTGCGTGCCCAGCGTGGCGATCGCCATCTCGCCATCGGTCGCGAACACCGCGCGCCAGCCGCCACGCGCAGCAAGCGCGGCGACCAGCCGGCGTTGCGCGGGCTCGTCGTCGATCAGCAATACTAGGCGCTGGCCGTTACGCGTCATGGCGAATCCTGTCCCGTTCCGGCACGTGCAATAGCGCAATCGAGTAAAGGGCGCCTTAAATGTCTCGCTTGGCGATCCCGGATGTGCGGGTTAAGGTCGACGGCATAGAGGATAGCACTGACAGGATTGGGGCACGAACCATGGCCGGCAACGGAGACATGAAGGCGCACGTCGCGACCTATTCGAGCGTGACGGGGATGATGAAATGGGGCTCGATCGGATGCGCGCTGGTCGTCGCGCTCGTCATCTGGCTGATCTCGTAACATCATGAAGATCGCCGTCCTGAAAGAGCAAGCGGACGGCGAGCGGCGGGTTTCCGCGACGCCGGAAACGGTGAAGAAGTTCATTTCGCTAGGCGCGACGCTGGCAGTGGAGACGGGGGCAGGCGAGACGGCCTCGATCGCCGATGCCGCCTATGCGGAGGCGGGCGCGTCGGTTGGCGATCGTGCGGCGACGCTGGCGGGAGCGGATATCGTGCTCGGCGTGCAGGGGCCTGATCCTGCGTCGCTCACCGGCGTCGCGCCGGGGGCGTGGATCGTCGCCAGCCTCAATCCTTTTGGCGCCGGTCCCGATGGCGGGCGGGCGCGGATCGAGGCCTACGCCGCTGCCGGTTACGAAGCGCTGGCGATGGAGTTCATGCCGCGCATCACGCGCGCGCAGTCGATGGATATCCTGTCGTCGCAGTCGAACCTAGCGGGCTACAAGGCGGTGCTCGACGCGGCCGCCGAATATGGTCGCGCGTTCCCGATGATGATGACCGCGGCGGGGACGATTTCGGCCACCAAGGCATTCGTGATGGGCGTCGGCGTGGCGGGCTTGCAGGCGATCGCGACCGCGCGGCGTCTGGGCGCTCAGGTGTCCGCGACCGACGTGCGCGCCGCGACCCGCGAGCAGATCCAGTCGCTTGGCGCGAAACCGATCTTCGTCGAAAACGTCGCCGGGATCGAAGGCGAGGGGACGGGCGGCTATGCCGGCGAGATGTCGCCCGAATACCAGGCCGCGCAGGCCGAGCTCGTCTCGGGGCATATCGCCAAGCAGGACATCGTCATCACCACCGCGCTGATCCCCGGACGTGCCGCCCCGCGGCTGATCTCGGCGGCGCAGGTGGCGAGTATGAAGCCGGGCTCGGTGATCGTCGATCTCGCGGTCGAGCAGGGTGGCAATGTCGAGGGTTCGGTCGCCGGCGAAGTCGTCGTCGTGAACGGCGTGAAGATCGTCGGCCACCGCAACGTGCCGTCGCGGTTGGCGGCAGACGCCAGCGCGCTGTTCTCGCGCAACCTGTTCAACTTCCTCAACGCCTTCTGGGACAAGGAGGCGGGCAAACCCGTGCTCGACGCGGAAATCGGCGACGCGATCCGCCTGACCCAGGGCGGCAAGATCGTGAACACAAGGCTGCTGTCTTGATTCTCTATCCTCCCCTTGCAGGGGAGGTGGCGCGCCTTGGCGCGACGGAGGGGTATCGCCGCTCGTTATCGTGCGCGCTATTACTACAGGCGACACCCCTCCGTCAGGCAAGCGCCTGCCACCTCCCCTTACAGGGGAGGATGTAGACTTGCTCCAGGGGACGGGATCGACTGAAGCGCTGGCGAAGCAGCTCCGCGGCGCGATGTCTCCGCCCGAGATCGCATTGTGGCTTGCGTTGCGGGAACGACCGGCTGGCTTGAAGTTTCGGAAACAGCATCCGTCGGGTCCGTACGTTGCGGATTTCTACTGTCATGCTGCGCGCCTGATCATCGAAGTCGACGGCCAAGCGCATGACTTTGGTGATCGCCCAGCGCGCGACGCTGCGCGCGATCGCTGGTTCGAAGGACGCGGTATCGCCGTTCTGCGTATTCCAGCCGTCGAGATTTTTCACGATTGCGACGCCATGGTTCGAGGTATCGTGGCGCTAGCCGTCGAGCGGCTCGCCGCGCAGGAGGAATGAAATGGACTTTATCGCGATCCTGTCGATCTTCGTGCTGGCGTGTTTCGTCGGGTATTTCGTGGTGTGGGCGGTCACGCCTGCGCTGCACACGCCGCTGATGGCGGTGACCAACGCGATCTCGTCCGTGATCATCGTCGGCGCGCTGATCGCCGCCGCCGCTGCCGGTATCGGTGCCGGGTCGGGCGTGGCGAAGGCGCTCGGGTTGCTCGCAGTGGTGCTGGCGAGCATCAACATCTTCGGCGGCTTCGCGGTCACCGCGCGGATGCTGGCGATGTACAAGAAGAAGGAACGGCCCGTTGCGAAGGGCTGAGTCGGCGGTCGACATACGATCCTCCCCTGCAAGGGGAGGTGGCAGGCGCCAGCCTGACGGAGGGGTATCGCGCTATCGAGAGCGCGTCACCCCTCCGCCGCTGCGCGACACCTCCCCTTTCAGGGGAGGATTAGGGGGAATGGACGATGCATGAACTGACGGTCAGCCCCTGGGCATCGCTCGCCTATCTGGTCGCGGGGGTGTGCTTCATCCTCGCGCTGCGCGGGCTGTCGAGCCCGGCGTCGAGCCAGCGCGGCAACCGGTTCGGCATCATCGGGATGACGATCGCGGTGGTCACGACGCTGGTGACGCATGTGCCGGTCGTCCAGCATCTCCTCGTTTCGGACACTGGACCGACGATAGCCGTGCGCACTATCGATTGGGTCACTGTCGTCGAAATCCTCGCGGCAATCGGCGTCGGCGCGGCGATCGGCCTCGTTACCGCACGTCGGATCGCGATGACCGCGATGCCGCAACTCGTCGCCGCGTTCCATTCGCTCGTCGGTCTCGCCGCAGTGCTGGTCGGCGTCGCCGCGTATCTCAACCCGCAGGCGTTCGGGATCTCCGACCTCGTCGTGCCCATGATCGGCCAGCCCTTCGCGGTCATCCACCCGGTCAGCCGGATCGAGCTCGGCCTCGGCGTCGCGATCGGTGCGATCACCTTCTCGGGCTCGGTCATCGCGTTCCTGAAGCTCAACGGCAATATGGGCGGCAAGCCGATCATGCTGCCCGGTCGCCACGTCATCAACATCGCGCTGCTCGCCGCTATCCTCGGGCTGATCGCGTATTTCGTCACTGATCAAAGCGCGTGGATCTTCTGGACCATCACGCTGCTGAGCTTCGTCATCGGCTTCCTGCTGATCGTCCCGATCGGCGGCGCGGACATGCCGGTCGTCGTCAGCATGCTGAACAGTTATTCGGGCTGGGCGGCGGCGGCGATGGGCTTTACGCTGCACAACAGCGCGATGATCATCACCGGCGCGCTGGTCGGCAGTTCGGGCGCGATCCTCAGCTACATCATGTGCCGCGCGATGAACCGCAGCTTCATCAGCGTGATCGCGGGCGGCTTCGGCCAATCCTCGGACGCCGGCGGCCCCGCAGCCGCCAGCGATCGCCCGTGGAAACGCGGTTCCGCCGAGGACGCAGCATTCCTGATGAGCCAGGCCGAGCAAGTCATCATCGTCCCCGGCTACGGCATGGCCGTCGCGCAGGCGCAGCACGTCCTGCGCGAGATGGGCGACAAGCTGAAGGCCGAGGGCGTGCGCGTGAAATACGCGATCCACCCGGTCGCGGGCCGCATGCCGGGGCATATGAACGTGCTGCTGGCCGAGGCGAACGTGCCCTATGACGACGTGTTCGAGCTGGAGGACATCAACAGCGAGTTCGCGCAGACCGACGTCGCGTTCGTGATCGGCGCCAATGACGTCACCAACCCGGCCGCCAAGACCGACAAGTCCTCGCCGATCTACGGCATGCCCGTGCTCGACGTGGAAAAGGCCAAAACCGTGCTGTTCATCAAGCGTTCGATGGGCGGCGTCGGCTATGCCGGTGTCGATAACGACCTGTTCTATCGCGACAATACGATGATGTTGCTCGCCGACGCGAAGAAGATGGTCGAGGACATCGTCAAGGCGCTCGACTAGGCCCCGATCGCGCCGTGCAGAGGAAGTTCCCAAATCCAACGAAATTCGATCCAGTTCGGGTATAATACTTGGCCTGACGCAGGTTAGTCTCCGTATCACAACGGAGACCGTGATGACTCGACCGGCCGGCCCGCCCGACGTGGCAGATTACGAGAGCGGGATCGACGCGGTCCTGATTGCCGCGGCGAGTGCGCCGGACCGGCTGGCCGTTGCGCTAGCCACGCTGCGTGGGCGGGTCGTCGGGCGGCTCGACTGGCAAGCGGCATTCGGCGATCACGCGACGCCGCACGTGATCGTCGTCGAGGCTGCCGGGGTCGATCTCGCGCTGCTCGCCGAACGCCTGCCCGTCATCGTCGATCAAGCGGCAGCTTTGCAGGCGGGGCTGGTCGTCGCCCTGGGCATGGATGAAATCGACGTCGTCGCTGCGGCGACTCTCGGCGGCAGCACGCGGTTGCTGGTCGATCCCACAGTCGGCGATTGCGTCGCGGCGATCGTGGTCGCCGCCGAAGCCGCGCGCCTCCCCGCCGGCGTGTTCGACGTCACGCGCGAAACCGACAGTACGCGACTGGAACGTCTGAATACCGAGGTCGCGCGGATCGCCGAGGCGCTCGCGCGGCTGACGCGTGCGGAGATCGAGGAGGATGTACCGGCTACGCCGATCGTCGGGGATCGGACGAACCATTACGGCGCGCCGCCGTCCCTGGCCGAGCCGAGCGCCGCCGATGTCCGTCGCGCTATCCGTGCGCGCCGGCTGCGCGACCAGTTCTTCGGGACCGCGCTGTTCGAGGATCCGGGCTGGGACATGCTGCTTGATCTCTACGCCGCCGAACTCGAGCGGGGGCGCGTGTCGGTGTCGAGCCTGTGTATCGCCGCCGCGGTTGCGCCGACCACCGCGCTGCGCTGGATCGCGCGGATGACCGACACCGGATTGTTCGAACGCCGCCCCGACATGCACGACCGACGGCGCGCGTTCATGGTATTGTCGGACCGCGCGAGCGAGGCGATGCGCGGGTATATCGTGGCCACCCGAGGCGCCGACCTGCGGATTCCGTGACGGTCCGCGCCCTTTTAGCTTGCCCCGGCCGCCCGGCTTTGGCATCGCACATCCACCCGAGAGGGGGCGATTAGCTCAGTTGGTAGAGCGTCTCGTTTACACCGAGAATGTCGGCGGTTCGAGCCCGTCATCGCCCACCACCTTCCTACAGTTCGCGGACCAACCGCATAGCGACTGCGATCCAGGCCGGGTCTGCGATTGCCAGCGGCTGCGTGCCGGTGCCCGGCGGCAACAGCGTCACGCTGCCGTCGCATCCTGTGAGCCGCCCGAATGCGAACCGCCCAGCCGGTTGCGGGACGAGCACGTCGCGATTGAGTGCGGCGGCGAAGCCCTCCGGTGCCAGTATCGCGCACCAGATCACGTCGCCCGCGCGGTAGTCGCCGATTCCGCCCGCCACCGTCACCGCGATCTGGCCCGGTGCGACCTGGGACGGCGGCACGGTCGTGGTCCGGCGCGGCGCGTGGACGCCGCGGCTGTCGAGGATCGCGGTGACGGGCAGGTCGACCCGGTCGGGCAGCGTCACGAGATCGGCCGCCTCGACCCCCAGCGCCGCGGCGATCCGGTTGAGCCAGCCGACCGATACGGTGCGCGTGCCCGTCTCGAGCCGGCCGATCGTCTGCGCGGTCGTCGGCGGGGCACAGCGTCGCGCGACATCCTCCAGCGTCAGGCCCTTGGCGCGGCGAACTTCGCGAATAGCGGTGATCATTAGCCGGCTCCAAACCAGATGGGTTATTCCCCTGTCCTACAACCGTGCTGATATGGCAACCCGCGCAGGTGACGTGGAGCGGCAGAGGGAGACGGCGGATGCGCGAGTTGGTGGAACGATCGATCGATCCGGACGGCATTCCGCAGCCATCGGGGGCGCGGCGTGGACGCATGGTGACGGTCAATCTGGCCGAATCGCCACTCGGGTGGCTGCGGTCGCGCGGGCTGGTCGATGCGCGGCAATTCACAGCAGGAGAGCAACTGCGCGCCGACTACGAACGGGCCTCGATCGCGCCGAGCGTGACGATGCGCTGGGCGGAGCGGGTCGATGGGGGCGGGCATGACGGGCTCGATCCGACATCGGCGCAGATCGCGGCGAAGCGACGGTTCGACACTGCGATCGCGGCGGCGGGGCCGGGGTTGGCGGATATCCTGTGGCGCGTGGTGTGTGCAGGGGAGGGGCTCCCCGCGGCGGAAAAGGCGCTGCACTGGCCGGCGCGCGCGGGGCGGCTGGTCCTGACGCTCGCGCTCGATCGTCTGGCTGTGCATTACGGGATTGGGTAGCGCGGGCGCCGAACCCGGTAACCCGATCTCACGATCCTCCCCCGCAAGGGGGAGGTGGCTGGCGCTTGCCAGACGGAGGGGGAGGTAAGGGATCACGCATGTTCCGTGTCCTCCCCCTCCGTCGCCGTCGGCGCCACCTCCCCCTGGCGGGGGAGGATCGTGAAGTCGACGATCGAGGCCGCCTCTTCCCGGTCCGCACTCGCTTTGCCCGCCCCGCAGCACTAAGTGGCAGGCATGCGCTTCGACCTCATCAAATGCCACGGCTCCGGCAACGACTTCCCCTTGATCGACGCACGGGCGTCCACGCTCGACCATGCAGCCTGGGCGGCCGTCGCGCGCGCGCTCGCGGATCGCGCCGGGCCGGTTGGTGGCGATGGCCTGCTCCTGCTCACCGGCGGCGACGAGACCCACGCGTTCGGCATGCGGATGTTCAATTCCGACGGCAGCGAGTCCGAGACGTGCCTCAACGGCCTGCGATGTGTCGCGCGCGCCGGGTTCGCAGCGACCGGCGTCGAGACCGCAACGGCGTTGCTCAAGACCAGCGATGCGATCGTCGTGCACGATGCCGACATCGCGGCAGGTGTGTTCACGGTACGCGAAATCGCAGGCCCGGCGTCGCTCGACGTCACCGCGTGGCCGATGGAGGCCGGCGCGGATCGCATCGTCGACACGCCGATCCCCGACTTGCCGACAACCCGCGCCTTTACGGCGGTCGCCATGCCGAATCCGCATCTTGTGACGTTCGTGGATGCCATCGACGAAGCCGAACTCGTCCGCGTCGGTGAAGCCTGCGAGGCCGCACCCGCTTGGCTCCCCAACCGCGCCAACGTCAGCTTCGTCGAGGTCCGTGGCGCGAACCTGTTCGTCCGCACCTTCGAGCGCGGCGTGGGGCTCACCGACAGTTGCGGCAGCGCGATGGCGGCGTCGACCTATGCCGCGTGCCTGACCGGGCGGATCGCGTATGACACGCCGACGACCGTCTTCAACAAGGGCGGGCTCGTTCGCGCCGAGGCGAGCGAGGCGGCGATGGTCACGCTCTCGGGCAATGCGACGTTCGAATGGACCGGCTCGATCGACGTCGATCTCGCGACGGCGACGGCAAGCGACCTGGCCATCACGCAGCGGCACGACGAAGAGATCGCGGCCTGGGACAGGCTTGTCGCAACGATCTGAAACACGGCTGCATCATTCCCCCGATCCGGCCGTATCTTCCCGCAGAAGCGTCGGACGACTGGCGCAGTGCAGGAGAGCATGCCGTGAATCACGTGTTTCGTACCGCGATCGTCGCCGCCGCCATCGCCGTCAGCGGCAGCGCGATCGTCGCCGCGCAGACCAATCCGATGGTCGGCGGCGCCGCGATGTATCCGACCAAGACGATCGTCGAGAACGCCGTCAATTCGAAGGATCACACGACGCTGGTCGCCGCGGTCAAGGCCGCCGGCCTGGTCGAGACGCTGTCGGGCCCGGGTCCGTTCACGGTGTTCGCGCCGACCAACGCCGCGTTCAAGAAGCTGCCCGCCGGCACCGTCGACACGCTGCTCAAGCCCGAGAGCAAGGCGCAGCTGTCCGCCGTGCTGACCTATCACGTCGTCCCCGGCACGATCACCGCCGCCGACATCGCCGCCAAGGCGAAGGCGAACGGCGGCACCGCGACCTACACCACCGTGCAGGGCGAGCCGCTGATGTTCAAGAAGGCCGGCACCGGCTGGGGCATCATGGACGGCAAGGGCCACAAGGGCCGCGTCACGATCGCCAACGTCATGCAGTCGAACGGCGTGATCCACGTCATCGACACGGTGATGCTGCCGTAATCAGGCAACGCGAGATAGCGGCCTCGATCCCCCCAAGAGGCAGCTTCGTCGGGCCCGTCGCCGAAAGGTGGCGGGCCCGATTGCGTTTAGGGGGTGCCGTCGCCCCAGTCCCGTCATCCTGACGAAAGTCAGGACCCAGGGTAACAAGCGCGCCCTTCGTGGCTCTGGGTCCTGACTTTCGTCAGGATGACGAACGGGGAGTCAGCCGATCAGCAGACCCGCGAGCGCCGCCGACATCAGGTTCGCCAGGCTCCCCGCCGCCAGCGCGCGCAGGCCGAGCTTGGCGATCATCGGACGCTGGTTCGGCGCGAGGCTCCCGGTCACCGCCATTTGGATCGCGATCGACGAGAAGTTCGCGAAACCGCACAGCGAAAAGGTGATGACCGCGATCGTCCGCGGGCTCAGCCCCTGTTGCGTGCCGAGCGAGATGTACGCGACGAACTCGTTCAGCACGATCTTCTGCCCGAACAGCCCGCCGGCGATTCCCGCCTCGCTCCACGGCACGTTGAGCAGGAACATGATCGGCGCGAAGACATAGCCGAGCAGCCCCTGGAAGCTCAGCCCCGGCAGCCCGATCATGTTGCCAAGCCCGCCGAGCAGGCCGTTCGCCAGCGCCACGAGCGCGACGAACGCCAGCACCATCGCGCCGACCGCAACCGCAAGGCGCACGCCGGTCTGCGCGCCCTGGGCTGCGGCCATGATCAGATTGGCGGGCTTTTCCTCGTCGTGCGTCGCCTGCGGCATCGGTTCGCCCGCCGACGATTCACCGGGCAGATCGCCGAGCGCGAGTTCGCCCTCGGGTGGCATCACGCGGTCGGGCATGATGATCTTCGCCATCAGGATTCCGCCCGGCGCCGCCATGAAGCTCGCCGCCAGCAGATAATCGATCCGGATTCCCATCGACGCATACGCCGCGAGGATCGTCCCCGCGACGCCGGCCATGCCGCTGGTCATCACCGTGAACAGCTGCGCCGGGGTAAGCCCCGCCAGATACGGCCGGATCACCAGCGGCGATTCGCTCTGGCCGACGAAGATGTTCGCCGCCGCGCACAGCGATTCGACCTTCGAGACGCCGATGACCTTCTCGATCCCGCCGCCGACCCAGCGCACCACCAGCTGCATGATGCCGAGATAATAAAGGATCGAGACGAGGCTGGCGAAGAAGATGATCACCGGCAGCGCGGCGATCGCGAAGCTCTGGCCGCCGATCTCGGGCGTCGCCATCTTGCCGAACAGGAATTCGGTGCCCTTCTGCGAATAGCCGAGCAAATTGGCGACCCCGCCGGACATCTCGCCGAGCACGACCTTGCCGAAGCTCGAATACAGCACGAGCACGGCGATCCCGGCCTGCAGCGCGAATGCGGCGCCGACGATACGCAGGCGGATCGCGCGGCGGTCGCTCGACAGCAGCACGGCGATGCCCAGAATGACGGCGATGCCAGCAAGGCCGATGACTAGTCTTTCCATGGACGCCCTGCGTTTTTGACTGACACGCGCCGCCCCCCGGCCGCGCAAGCGACCGACATGACACGCGAGCGCCGCACTCGCCAGTCATTTGAGGCCTCGTCATTTGACGGCGCGCGCGTTTTCGTTAGCGTCCCCAGCGATGGATAAGCCTGTTCCCGCGTTCCCGCGTTCGCTCTTCGTTTTTTCGGTCCTGTACGGCGGCATGGTGTGCATCGCCGGCGTGTTGGGGGTGAAGCAGGTCGCGCTCGGCCCGCTTGCGGTCGAGGCGGGCATCTTCGGCTTCCTGTTGCTGGTGGTACTGAGCAGCGCGATTTCCGAGCTGCACGGCCAGAAAACCGCGACGTTCCTGGTGCGCCTCGGGTTTATCCCGCTGCTGGTATCGGCGGCGCTGATCCACCTGGTGCTGGCGCTGCCGCACGATCCGGGGATGTACCCGCCCGCGGTCGACGCATTCCCGATCGTGGTCGGCCAGAGCTCGCGGATGATGATCGCCGGGCTGATCTCCTACGGCATTTCGCAGACGCTCAACGTGCTGATCTTCTCGAAGCTGTCGGGGCAGGTCGGCAGCGGCGAGGGCAAGCTCGTCTGGCTGCGCGGCATGATCGCGAGCATCATCTCGCAGATCATCGACACGATTTTGTTCATCACCATCTCGTTCCTCGGCGAGCGGCCGATTTTGGCGCTGATGGAGGGGCAGATGCTCACGAAAGTCGTGCTGTCGATCGTGCTGGTGCCGTTCCTGATTACCTTCTTCGTGCGATTGGGCCGGCGGCTGGACCGGGTCTGATTTGAAGGCTGCATCCTAAACCTGTCATCCTTTTCGCCCCCAAGCCCATCGCTTCTTAAGCCCATCGCCCCCCAACGCCGTCACCCCAGCGAAAGCTGGGGTATCCCCGTTGGCGGACGCTGAGGCTCGAACCGGGAGATCCCAGCTTTCGCTGGGATGACGGATGGGGGGCGGGCGCGGATGTCTCGCGCCACGCCACGCGCGTTCCCCGGATGACGAACCGCCTGCGACTGGCTAAAGCGCGAGCATGACCGATCACACGCCCGATCCCGCCCTGCTCGCCAAGGCGGAAACGCTCACCGAGGCGCTGCCGTATCTGCAGCGCTATGCCGGCAAGACGTTCGTCGTGAAATACGGCGGCCACGCGATGGGCGACCCCGAGCTGCAGCGCGATTTCGCCGAAGACATGGTGCTGTTGAAGGCGGTCGGCATCAACCCGGTCGTCGTCCATGGCGGGGGCCCCCAGATCGGCGCGATGCTGAAGCGGCTCGGCGTCGAATCACGCTTCGTGGACGGCCTGCGCGTCACCGATGCGGAGACCGCGCAGATCGCCGAGATGGTCCTCGCCGGCTCGATCAACAAAGAAATCGTCGGCTGGATCGGCCAGGCGGGCGGTCGCGCGGTCGGCATCTCGGGCAAGGACGCAGGCCTCGTGCTCGCGCAGAAAGTCGGCCACGGCCGCGAGCCCGACAAGCTCCAGGGTATCGAGCGCCACGTCGATCTCGGCTTCGTCGGCGAGCCGATCGCGGTCGATCGGACGATCCTCGACACGCTGATCAAGGCCGACATCATCCCGGTGATCGCCCCGATCGGCATCGGCGCCGACGGCCACACCTATAACGTCAACGCGGATACGATGGCCGGCGCGATCGCCGCCGCGATGGGCGCGGCACGCTTCTTCCTGCTGACCGATATCGTCGGCGTGCTCGACAAGCAGGGCGAATTGCTGACCGATCTCGACCCCGCACGGATCGCCGAACTGCGCGCCGACGGCACGGTGACCGGCGGCATGATCCCCAAGCTCGACACCTGCGTCGCAGCGGTCGAATCGGGCGTCGATGCGGCGGTGATCATCGACGGCCGCGTCCCCCACGCGATGCTGCTGGAGATCTTCACCAAGCAGGGCGCCGGCACGCTGGTAAGCGCTAACGGGCGGGCGCGGTAGGCGGCCGTTCAACAACTTCACGATCCTCCCCCGCAAGGGGGAGGTGGCACCGAAGGTGACGGAGGGGGAGGACACGGAACAGCGGTTTCCCTTTCCTCGTCTCCGTCACGCTGTCGCCCCCACACCCGTCATCCCAGCGAAAGCTGGGATCTCCCGGTTCGAGCCGCGCGCTTGGCAACGGGGATACCCCAGCTTCCGCTGGGGTGACGGGGTGGGGCTGGTAGGACTATCGCCTAAGCAGGGCTTCTCGTTCTCCCCCCGCCACCTTATATCGGCAATACACCAGCGGAGACCCTTGCCTTGATCGCCCTTCTTCAGATCGTCCAGTTGCTGCTCAACCTCGTCTGGTGGGTCATCGTCATCCAGGCGATCCTGTCGTGGCTGATCGCGTTCAACGTCATCAACACGCACAGCGATTTCGTCCGCACGGTCTGGAACGCGCTGCAGAAGATCACCGAGCCGCTGTATCGCCCGATCCGCCGCATCCTGCCCGATTTCGGGGCGCTCGATCTGTCGCCGCTGGTCGTGCTGCTGATCCTCTACATCCTGACCAACATCGTCATCCCGAACATCGCGCAGAACTACCTCGTCGCGGCCTATTGATCGGGCCGGCGGCCTGGCGCGCGGTCGATGACGGCCTCGCGATCGCCGTCCGGGTAACCCCGCGCGGCGGTCGCGACGCACTCGTCGCCGGAACGCCCGAGCATTTCGCCGCGCGACTGGCAGCCGCTCCCGTCGATGGCGCCGCAAACGCCGGGCTGGTCGCCCTCGTCGCCAAGACTTTCGGCGTACCCAAGCGTGCCGTAACGATAATCTCCGGCGAAACCTCCCGCCTGAAGCGCCTGCACATCGTCGGTAACGTCGCTACGCTGGCGGAAATCGCCGCCGGTCTTTAAGGACCGCGGGCATGAGCGCGACCATCATCGACGGCAAGGCCTTCGCCGCCGGCCTCCGGGCCCGTATCGCAGACGGCGTCACCGCCTTTCGGACACAGGCGGGCCGCGCGCCCGGCCTAGCCGTAGTCCTGGTCGGCGAGGATCCCGCCTCGAACGTCTATGTCCGCTCGAAGGGCAGGGCAACGCGCGAGGCCGGGATGGAGAGCATTGAGCACCGGCTCCCCGCCGACGTTCCCGCCGAAGACCTGCTCGCGCTGGTCGCGACGCTCAACGCCGACCCGGCGATTGATGGCATCCTCGTCCAGTTGCCTCTGCCCAAGCATATCGACGAGCAGACGGTGATCGCCGCGATCGACCCCGACAAGGACGTCGACGGCTTTCATCCGATCAACGCCGGCCGCCTCGCAACCGGCCTGCCGGGCTTCGTCCCCTGCACGCCGCTCGGCTGCGTGATGCTGCTGAAGAGCGTGCTGCCGAGCCTGAGCGGGCTCGAAGCCGTCGTCGTCGGTCGCTCGAACATCGTCGGCAAGCCGATGGCGCAACTGCTGCTCCGCGAAAGCTGCACGGTGACCGTCGTCCATAGCCGCACGCAGGACGTGCCCGCGCACATCCGCCGCGCCGACATCGTCGTGGCCGCGGTCGGCATCCCGCAGATGATCGAGGGCGATTGGCTCAAGCCCGGTGCGACCGTCATCGACGTCGGCATCAACCGCACCGACGCCGGCCTCGTCGGCGACGTCGATTTCGCCAGCGCGGTCGAGGTCGCGAGCGCGATCACGCCGGTGCCGGGCGGCGTCGGTCCGATGACGATCGCGTGCCTGTTGCGGAACACTCTGGTCTCCGCCGGCCGCCGCGAAGGCGTCGCGATCGAGGAGTCGAGCCTGTGATCGAACTCTATATCTCCTCGCTGATCACCTTCTTCGTGGTCATCGATCCGCCTGGCTGCGCGCCGATCTATGCCGGGCTGTCGGCGAGCGCCTCTGCCGAACAGAAGCGGGCGATGGCGATCCGTGCGGTCGGCGTGTCCGCGCTGATCCTGTTCGTCTTCGCGCTGTTCGGCGAGGCGCTGCTCAAGGGCCTCGGCATTAGTCTCGCCAGCTTCCGCATCGCCGGCGGCATCATGCTGTTCCTGATCGCACTCGAAATGGTGTTCGAGAAGCGCACCGAGCGTCGCGAGGACCGCGCCGCCAAGGTGGCGAGCGATCCCGAGGTCGAGGACGTCTCGATCTTCCCGATGGCGATGCCGATGATCGCGGGCCCCGGCTCGATCGCATCGGTCATGCTGTTGATGAGCCGCAACAGCGGAATCGAGCGCTCGCTGGTGGTGCTCGGCGCGATGGTCACGATCCTGCTGCTGACGCTGGTCGCACTGCTCGCGGCGGGGCCGATCATGCGGATCCTCGGCGCGAAGATCGAGGCGGTGATCACGCGCCTGCTCGGCGTCCTCCTCGCCGCGCTCGCGGTGCAGTTCGTGATCGACGGGCTGACCGAGGTGCTGCGCTAAGTCGTCATCCTGGGCTCGACCGAGGATCCAGAGCCACGGACGCCATGCCCCGCGGCTCTGGTTCCTGACTTTCGTCAGGATGACGGGGGATGCGATCAGTCCACCTTGAACAACCGCAACGGCGACTTCGCCGGCAGCGGTAGCGGCGTCAGCCACCCCGGCACCTCGTTCTTCGCCATCTGCGCGTAAAACCCCTTCGGACTGCGCGCCTTGTAGTTGGTCGATTCCGCCGCGTTCGGGCACAGCAACAGCATCGTCGCGCCGTGACGCTTGATGATCGCATGCGCCTGGTCCGGCGTCCCCCCGAACGCGTGCTGGACGTCGAGGATCGCATCGCCGTTGCGGTGATACGGCCCCGCGATCGCATCGTGATGCGTGATCGTGATCAGCCGCGGCCCCATGTCGACGAAGGTGAACACGGTCTGCGCCGGATATTTGTTCAGCGCGAGCAGCACGGTCGTCCGCAGGCAGTTGCCAGTCGCCGAATTGACGCGCTTCTCATACGGCTTCGGCCGGTCGATCGGCAGGTATTTGATCACCATCCCCGCGAACAGCCCCGAGACGATCAGGAACGCCGCCACCGTCCCCAGCACGCGAACCGCAATCGATCGATTGCCGAGCAGCCGCGGCAGGATCAGCCACCCGAGCGCAGTCGCCCCCGGAATCGCCAACAACTGCGCCGCGGGGCCCGCGCGGACCTGCCACAGCAACATCGCACACGCGAACGCCGTGAACAGCGCCACCGCCGCCCAGCCGACGGCCCGGTCGTCACGCCGCGCCCGCCATGCCGCAAGGATCGCCCCGATCAGGCCGATGATCGGCAGCGTCGCCAGCGCGAACCCGACGCGGAAGCTGTGCTTGTAGATCGGCTTGGCCTCGCGGACATTGTCCAGCCAGTTGCGCTGCAGCTCGGGCGAAATCCCCTCGGGCCGCCCCAGGCACTGCGGAAACACCAGCGCAAAGCCCGCAACGATCGCCGCACCCGCAACCACCGCCAACGCCAGCCGAGCCCCCCGCGAAGCCGGCCCGAACCGCGCCAGCAGAAACAGCAACATCCCCGCCGCAATCATCACGCTCAACCACACCGGCGTCAGCGCATCGCACCGCATCGCCTGGTTGGCATTCGACGCGAACAGCGCGAACCCCAGCGTGCTGCCCCCGCCCAACGTCAGCGCGTAGATCGACAGCCGCTCGGCCTCCGACCGGTCCCACACCCAGCGCAAGGCGATGATCGCCCCCGCCATTGCGGCATACGGCAACAGCTCGAGCCCGATCGACAACGACACCGCGCTCGCGAGCCCGACCATCGCGCCACCGCGACGCCCGTTCGTGTCGCATAGCCCGGCGACCGTCAGGCTCAACATCGCGAGCTGCCAGCCGTGATGATCGATCCGCTCGGGCATGAACATCAGCATCGTGCCGGTCGCACCGACCATGATCACGACCGCCAAAGGCCACGCATACGGGCTGATCAGCCGCCGCACGGTCGCGCCGATCCCCAGCATCGCGATCGACAGCGGCAGCAACGGCGCGATCCCGCAGGCGAGCCGCTCGGCCCAGCTGTTGCTGGTGAACAGGCGGAAGAACAGGATCAGCCCGGCGATCGGCAGGTCGACGATTCGGCTCCAGTGGATGTCGAAGCCGACCGGCGGGTTCAGCCGATAGTTGCGCAGATCGTACCAGCCCTGCCCGTCGAGCAGCGCGCGGACCTGCATCAGCCGCATGTTGTCGTCGGTATCGCCGAGCGACAGCCAGCGGATCTGGCCCCAGCGATCGACCATCGACCATGCCGCCACCGCCACCCACGCGAGCAGAGTCAGCGCGATCCAATGCCGGTCGAGTTCGTCCAGCAACGTCCGCCGCCGAAGTGGTGCCTGATCCAAAACGCTTTCCTCCAGCCCGCACGCACTCTAGATGCGCGGGCGTATCTCAAGCGTCGCTCTATCGCGGTGCCCGTAAAGAACAAGGCACCGGCGCGATCGCCGGCAAGGTAAAGAACAAGGCGGGCATGCAGGCGATTTGGCGACAGGTGGAGCAGATGCGGTCGAGCGGCGTGCTCGGCCAGCTCGTGCGCTTCGGCATCGCCGGCGGCATTTCCAGCGTCGTCTACTCGCTCGTCTACCTGCCGCTGACCGCCTATGTCTTCCCGCCACGCCAGGCGGTCGCCGCGGTGCCGTTCGCGTTCGTGGTCGCGGTGGTGGTCGGCTTCTTCCTCCACAGCCGCTGGAGCTTCAAGGGCCATGCGAAGGAGCCGGGGGCAGGGCGGCATTTCAAGTTCGTGATCGTCCAGGCCGCGGGGCTGAGTCTCAACGCGGTCATCACCTGGATCGGCACCGCGCTGCTTCATCTGCACCCGTGGATCCCGCTGATCCCCGCCGTCCTTCTTGCCGCTATCCTGAGCTTCGTGCTCAACCGTCTTTGGGTTTTCAACTGACATGAATTCCAACCGCAGGGCCGACAAGTAATGGACCGCATCGTCTACGACCGGATGGCTGCCCACGATTCCACGCACTGGTGGTACCGCGCCCGCCGTGACATCCTGGCGGATTATCTGACCCGCTACGGCGCGTTGCCGAAGGATGCGAAGATTCTCGAGATCGGCTGCGGCACCGGCCACAACCTGCCGATGTTGGCCGAGTTCGGCGAGATCGACGCGATCGAGATCGACCCCGCCGCGCGCGAGATCGCCAGCGCACGCCTCGGCAAGCCGGTGGGCGCGGCGCCCTTGCCCGAACTGCCGGGCGTGCCCCGTAAGCACTACGACCTGATCGCGGTCCTCGACGTTGTCGAGCATATCGAGGACGACGTCGCCGCACTGAAGGCGATGGCGGATTGCCTGGCCCCCGGTGGCAAGATCCTGATCGCAGTCCCCGCGCATGCGTGGCTCTGGAGCGCGCACGACGTCGTGAACCACCACCACCGCCGCTACTCGAAGGCGACGCTCAAGACGGCGATCGAGACCGCTGGCCTGAAACCGGAAAAGCTCGGCTATTTCAATTCGCTGTTGTTCCCGCTGGCGGCGGCGGCACGGATCGCGGGACGGATGACCGGGCGCGACGACAGCGACGATTCACCCCCGCCAAAGCTGGTCAATGCGCTGTTCGAGAAGATCTTCCGGCTGGAGCGCCATCTGGTCGGGCGCATGCCGATGACGCCGGGGGTTTCGATCGTGACGCTGGCGGTGCCGCGGTAAGCCTTCGATCCTCCCCTGCCAGGGGGAGGTGGCTGGCACTTGCCAGACGGAGGGGGCGGCAGGCGCCGACCCGTGTTCCGTGTCCTCCCCCTCCGTCGCTTCGCGCCACCTCCCCCTTGCGGGGGAGGATCGGCGGGGATTTCAGTACGAGGGGGCGGGGATACGCCTCTTGGATTCCTGAATTTTCGAGGAAGCACCACCCCGGCGAAGGCCGGGGCCCAATTGGGGCGACCTCGCTAGCTGAGCACGGCGCTTCGTTACTGCGACCTCTCCAATTGGGCCCCGGCCTCCGCCGGGGTGGTGTGAGGATCAGTCGATACGACCCGGGAGGGAGCCGTCAGGCAGTCGCACCACGTCCACCGGCTCCGCCCGAAACCCCAACTTCGCCTTCCCCTGGATCGGCCCGGCAACATCCGCGACGATATACAAAGGCCGCCGCTTCGACTCGACGTACAGGCGCCCGAGATACTCGCCGATCATCCCCAGCACGAACATCTGCACCGCACCCAGGAACACCGTGACGAGCATCGTCGAGGTCCAGCCCTGCACCGCGCTGCCCGACAGCCAGCCGATCGCGATATAGACGAACAGCAGCAACGACACGCCGGTGAGCGCCAGCCCCGCATGGCTGGCGAAGCGCAACGGCGCGGTGGAGAAGCCGGTGACGGCGTCGAATGCCAGCCGGATCATCTTCGCGAGCGGGTAGTTCGTCTCGCCCGCGAGCCGCTCGGCGCGGTCGTAGGGGAACGGCACTTGGCGGAAGCCGATCCACGCGACCATGCCGCGGATGAAGCGCGCCTGCTCGGGGAGCGACAGGAACGCATCCAGCGCCCGCCGGCTCATCAACCGGAAGTCACCGGTATCGAGCGGGATCGGCGTGTCCGTCATCCGCGTCAGCATCCGGTAGAACGCGGCGGCGGTCGCCTTCTTGAACATCGTCTCACCGGCACGCTGGCGCCGCACCGCGTACACCACGTCGGCCTGACTCGCCGCCATCGCCGCGCGCATGTCGGACAGCAGTTCGGGCGGATCCTGAAGATCGGCGTCGATGATCAGGATCTGCTCGCCGGCGCACAGGTCCAGCCCCGCGGTCAGCGCGAGCTGGTGGCCGTGGTTGCGCGACAGGTTGATCGCCACCAGCCGCGGATCGGCGGCGGCGAGACGCTGCATCACGCCCCAACTGTCGTCGCGCGAGCCGTCGTTGATCAGGACGATCTCGTAATCGTCGCCGACTGCGACCTTCGCCGCGCCGGAGATGCGGGCATGCAGGATGTCGAGGCACGCCGCCTCGTTATAGCAGGGGACGACAATCGAAAGGGACGGACGGTTCATCGCCCCCGTCTAGCGCCCGCCGCGCCCGCCGTCATCGTCGGATGTTTCTACACCCGCTCCACGGTGTGCACGGCATCCGCCGCACGCAGGCCTGCCATCAGTCGCATCAGCTGCTGCACGTCGTGCACCTCCACGTCGATCTCGTTGGTGTGGAAGCTCTTGTCGCGCGTATCGAGCCGCAGGTTGATGATGTTCGCCTTGTGCCCGCCGATGATCGTCGAGACGATGCCGAGCGAGCCCGGCTCGTTCTTCACCATCACCGATATCCGCGCGACGGCGCCCTCGGTTTCGTCGCCCCACGCGACATCCACCCAGTCGGTCTCGTTCTCCGAGCGCTCGGCGAGTTCGGCGAGCACGCGGCAGTCGATCGCATGCACCTCGATCCCCGCATCGGGCCGACGCAATCCGACGATCCGGTCGCCCGGCACCGGATGGCAGCAGGTTGCCAAGTCATAGGCGACACCAGGGGTCAGCCCCTTGATCGAGATCGCACTCGATTGCGGCGCCAGCGCATGCGTCACGTCCGCACCGGCCGAGCCCGGCATCAACGCCTCCATCACTGCCGCATCGGACAGGGTGCGCCGCGCGATCGCAACCATCAGCGACGATTCGTCGGGCAGCTTGAGTCGCTTCAGCGCGTGGCTGAGTGCGTCGGTGCCGATCTGCGCGGGCAGGCGGGTGACGATGTCCTCGTACAAGGTCTGGCCGAGTGCAGTCTGCTCGACGCGCTCTTTCTGACGCAGATGCCGGCGGATCGCGGCAAGCGCCTTGCCGGTCGTCGCGACGTTCAGCCATTGCGGCTGCGGCGACTGGCCCTTCGAGCGCAGGATTTGCACCTGGTCGCCATTCTCGATCACCGTCGACAGCGGCACGACCCGGCCATTCACCTTCGCGCCGACCGCCTGGTCGCCGAGATCGGTGTGCACGGCATAGGCGAAGTCGATCGACGTCGCGCCCTTGGGGAGCTGGATCAGCTCGCCCTTCGGCGTGAACGCGAAGATGCGATCGGTGTACATCGCCATCCGCGTGTGTTCGAGCAGCTCTTCCGGGCTCTCGGCGGTGTCGAGAATCTCGACGAGGTCGCGGATCCAGCTGACCTGCCGGTCGCTGCCGTTGATCTGCTGCTTGTACGCCCAGTGCGCCGCCAGCCCGAACTCGGCCTGCGCATGCATGTCGGGGGTGCGGATCTGAATCTCGATCCGCGCGCTGTCCGCATGGATCACCGAGGTATGCAGCGAGCGATAGCCGTTGCGCTTGGGCGTCGAGATATAGTCCTTGAACCGCCCCGGCACCATCGGCCAGCGCTGGTGGATGATCCCGAGCGCGCGGTAGCAATCCTCCTCGGTGGGGACGATCGCGCGGAAGGCCATGACGTCGGAGAGTTGTTCGAAGCTGATGTGGCGTTCGGACATCTTGCGGAAGATCGAATAGGGGTGTTTTTCGCGCCCCGAGATCTCCGCGTCGACGCCGGCGCGCGACAGGACCAGTTTGAGCCCCGAGGCGATCTTGGCGATGCGGTCGCCGTCGCCTTTCTTGAGCTGTTCGAGGCGGCGGTTGATCGATTCGGACGCCTCTGGCTCGAGCTGTTCGAACGCGAGCGACTGCATCTCGCGCATGAACTCGTACATGCCGATCCGCTCGGCAAGCGGCGCGTAGATGTCCATCGTCTCCTTGGCGATGCGACGGCGCTTCTCGGGCTTGGCGATGTGGTGCAGCGTCCGCATGTTGTGCAGGCGGTCGGCGAGCTTCACCAGCAGCACGCGGATGTCGTCGGACATCGCGAGCAGGAATTTGCGCAGGTTTTCGGCGGCGCGTTCGTTCTCGGTCTGCGCTTCGATCTTCGAAAGCTTCGTCACGCCATCGACGAGGCGCGCGACCGAGGCGCCGAACAGCCGCTCGATCTCCTCGGGCGTGGCGACCGTATCCTCGATCGTGTCGTGGAGGATCGCGGTGGCGATCGTCTCCGCATCGAGGTGCAGGTCGGTGAGGATGCCCGCCACCTCGATCGGGTGGCTGAAATACGGATCGCCGCTCGCACGCTTCTGCGACCCGTGCGCCTGCATCGAGAAGACATAGGCGCGGTTCAGCAGCGCCTCGTCGGCGTCGGGATCGTAGTCGAGGACGCGATCGACCAGTTCATATTGGCGCAGCACCCGCCATAGATGGGGCCGGGCGGGGACTTTTGGCAACAAAAAGCGTCGCATCACTGTGATCTAGTGGGTGCATCCACGGAGGGCGTCAGCCATTCGCTGGGTCGGCGGCATATAACGCAGGATAACCGGGGCGTTTCGCTTCGGCGGCTTATGCGGTACGCTCGCCCGCGGACGAGGATGACGTGATGGGCAAATTGCGCGAACCATTGCTGGAATGCAGCCTGCCTGCCGCGCTGGAGGCGATGGGCGAGCGCTGGTCGTTCCTGATTCTTCGGGCGGCGTTCAACGGCCTGCATCATTTCGAGGAGTTCCAGTCGGAGCTGGGGATCGCGCGCAATATCCTCGCGAACCGGCTGGCGCGGCTGGTCGAGCACGGGATCCTCGCGCGGCAGCCTATTCCGGAGGACCGCCGCAAGATCGCCTACGGTCTGACCGACAAGGGTTTCGCGCTGCTGCCGACGATGATCGCGCTCCGGCAATGGGGCGAGCGGTGGGAGACGTGCGTGCCGGCGTTCCCGATCCTGGTCGACGCGCGTGATCGGCGGCCGTTGCAGCCGGTCTCGGTGCGGTCGCATGACGGGCGCGTGCTGGGGAAGGGCGACCTGATCTGGGCGCTGCCTGGTGAGGTTGCCGAGGATGGCGTGGCGGCGGAGGATGATGTGGCGGCCGAGGCGGCGGAGTAGGGCCCCTTCTGCTCCCCTCCCTGGAAGGGAGGGGCTGGGGGTGGGTCGGCTTGGGGCTGGTGCTTTCCTCGCCAATTGGCCGACCCACCCCCTACCCCTCCCTTTCAGGGAGGGGGGACCGTTGTGTTAGTGGCTTTGTAGCGACTCCAGCAGCGTGCGGATCGCGTCGGGCAGGGGCACGGGGCGGCCTGTTTCCAGATCGACGTGGACGCTGACCATATTAATCACCGTGTGCAGTTCACCCGTCTCCGCATGCGCCAGTTCGAAGCGCTTCGTCAGGCTCGTCGTGCCGAGCTTCTCGATCCGCACGAACGCCTCCACCGTATCCCCGAGGCGGAACGGCTTGAGGTAATCGATCTCGGTGCGGCGGACGTTGAACTCGGTGGTCGGCCAGACATTCGGCAGCGCCTCGGCGATCCCGGTCCATTCCCAGAATTCGGTGACCGCGACGTCGACATATTCGAGATAACGCGAATTGAAGACGATGCGCTGTCCGTCGATCTCGGCATAGCGCACGCGGAACCTGGTCGAGAAGGCGAAGCCGGGCCGCATGTCAGAAGACCAGGCGGACGCCGACGATCGCGAGCACGGTCGCGAGCACCGGCACCAGCACGCGATCCGACACACGTGTCGCGATCAGGCTGCCGACGATGATGCCGGGGATCGAGCCGATCAGCAGCGACACGAGCAGGTCGACATCGACCGAGCCGAGGATCCAGTGGCCGATCCCGCCGAGCAACGTGAGCGGCACCGCGTGCGCGATGTCCGAGCCCACCAGCCGGTTGATCGGCAGCGTCGGGTAGAGGATCAACAATGCGGTCATGCCCAGCGCGCCGGCGCCGACCGAGGTGAGGGATACGAGTACGCCGAGGACAGCGCCGAGCAGGATCGTCAGCATCGCCTGCCGCTCGCCGCCGACGGTGCCCACGCGAGGCGTCAGCCACGCGACGATCTTGCCGCGGAAGAAGGTCGCGACCGCCGACAGGATCAGCGTGACGCCGAGCACGACGGTGATCGCGTGGCCGGTATCGGACGACTTCTCGCCGAGGTGGTTGAGCACCAGCAACGTCGCGATCGCCGCGGGAACGCTGCCGGTCGCCAGCCGCCGCACCACGCGCCAGTCGACCGTTCCGCGCCAGCCATGCACCGTCGTCCCGACCGTCTTGGTCGCCGAGGCGTAGAGCAGGTCGGTGCCGACCGCGGTGGCGGGGTGGAAGCCGAAGACGAGCACCAGCAGCGGCGTCATCAGCGACCCGCCACCGACACCCGTCAGCCCGACGATGAGGCCGACGAGCACGCCGGCCACCGAATATAACGGATTGATATCCACGCTGGCGAAGGTCAGCCGGCGCCGCGCGCGGGCGTGTTGACGCCCATCGACTGGAGGTATTTCTTCACGTTGCGCGCCGCCTGACGGAGCCGCTGTTCGTTCTCGACCATCGCGATCCTCACATAGCCTTCGCCGTTCTCGCCGTAGCCCACGCCTGGGGCGACCGCGACGTGCGCGTGAGTCAGCAATTGTTTGGTGAATTCAAGGCTACCTAAATGCGCGAGGGCGGGCGGCAAAGGCGCCCAGGCGAACATGCTCGCGCGGGGGGACGGGATATCCCAGCCGGCGCGACCGAAGCTCTCGACCAGCACGTCGCGGCGCTTGTGGTAGAGCTGCCGGTTGCGCTCGACGATGTCCTGCGGGCCGTTGAGCGCGGCGCAGGCGGCGGCCTGGATCGGCGTGAACGCGCCGTAATCGAGGTACGACTTCACGCGCGTCATCGCCGCGATCAGCGTCTTGTTGCCGACCCCGAAGCCCATCCGCCAGCCAGCCATCGAATAGGTCTTGCTGAGCGAGGTGAACTCGATTGCGACGTCCTTCGCACCCGGTACCTGGAGGATCGAGGGAGTCGGCTTGCCGTCGAAATACAGCTCCGAATAGGCGAGGTCGGAGATCACCCACAGCTTGTGCTTCTTCGCGAACGCGACGACGCGCTCGTAGAAGGCGAGGTCGACGACTTCGGCGGTCGGGTTCGACGGATAGCCCATCACCAGCACCGAGGGCGCGGGCACGGTGAACGCCATCGCGCGCTCGAGGCTCTCGAAATACGCCTCGTCGGGGGTGGTCGGCACCGCGCGGATCGTCGCGCCGGCGATGATGAAGCCGAAGGTGTGGATCGGATAGGACGGGTTGGGCGCAAGCACGACGTCGCCGGGCGCGGTGATCGCGGTGGCGAGACTGGCAAGGCCTTCCTTCGAGCCCATCGTGACGACGACCTCGGTCTCGGGATCGACGTCGACGCCGAAGCGGCGGCCGTAATAGTTCGCTTGCGCCTTGCGCAGGCCGGGAATGCCCTTCGACTGCGAATAGCCGTGCGCGCTGGGTTTGCGCGCGACTTCGACGAGCTTCTCGATGACGTGCTCGGGCGGCGGCAGGTCGGGATTGCCCATGCCGAGATCGATGATGTCCTCCCCGCCCGCGCGCGCCGCCGCCCGCATCGCGTTCACTTCGGCGATGACATAGGGGGGCAAGCGTTTGATGCGGTAGAAGTCTTCGGACATGATCAGCCTCAAGCTGGAGGAGCGGGTGCTGTACCGCAGGTGAGGGGAGGCGTCACCCCAATCCCCAATTGCCGTCACCCCAGCGAAAGCTGGGGTATCCAGTCAATCCTCCCCCGCTAGGGGGAGGTGGCACCGAAGGTGACGGAGGGGGAGGCACACGAAACCTCTGCTCCGTGTCCTCCCCCTCCGTCTGGCAAGGGCCAGCCACCTCCCCCTGGCGGGGGAGGATCGTCAGGTCCCCGGCGCCGACATCGTTAATGCGGCCACGCTTCCGCTGACGGCACACCTGCGTTAAGCTCTGGAAAAAGCAGAGGACGTCATGGCCGAAACTCCTCCTACCCCGAGCTTGCCCGATCTCCAGCATTGGACGTGGGTGATGGGGCGTGCGCAGCAGATGATGCTGGAGCAAGGATTGGCGGCGATGCAGCCCAGGCCCGAGGCGATCCCGGCGATTCCGGGCTTCACCGACCACGCTACGCTGGAGCGCGCCCGCGATTTCTGGACCGAGAGCCTGACGCTGTGGCAGCGGTTTCTCGATCCGGCCAAGGCGCCCGAGCCCGCCCCCGTCACCGACAAGCGTTTCAAGGCGCCGCAGTGGCGCGAGCCGGTGTTCGACCTGATCCGCCAGAGCTATCAGTTGATCGGTGATCACATGCTCCGCGGGGTCGAGGCGGTCGACGGGCTCGACCCCAAGCAGAAGGAGCAGTTGCGGTTCGCGACCAAGGGGTTCGTCGACGCGATGAGCCCGACCAATTTCGCGCTGACCAACCCGCAGGTGATCGAGAAGACGATCGAGACGCGCGGCGAGAATCTGCTGAAGGGTCTGCAAAACATGATGGCGGATCTTGCCCGCGGGCAGGTGACGCATACCCCCGACGGTGCGTTCGAACTGGGCCGCAACCTGGCGATGACGCCGGGCAAGGTGGTGAAGCGCACGCCGCTCTACGAGCTGATCCAGTACAGCCCGACTACCGACAAGGTGCTGGCGACGCCCTTGGTAATTTTCCCGCCGTGGATCAACCGGTTCTACATCCTCGACCTGACACCGGAGAAGAGCTTCATCCGCTGGGCCGTGGAGCAGGGCATCACCGTATTCATGGTGTCGTGGAAATCCGCCGATGCGAGCATGAAGGACGTGATCTGGGACGATTATGTCGGCGCGCAGGTGGAGGCGATCGACACGGTCCGGGACGTGCTCGACGTGCCGGCGGTGCATACGATCGGCTATTGCGTGGCGGGCACCACGCTCGCCGCGACACTCGCGCTGCTGACCGCACGCGGGCAGGCGGAAAAGGTGGCGAGTGCGACGTTTTTCACCGCGCAGGTCGATTTCGCGCAGGCGGGCGAGTTGCAGCATTTCATCGACGACGAGCAGCTGAAGATGGTCGCGTCGCTGTCGCCCGAGGGGTTCCTCGACGGGCGCTATATGGCGACCACGTTCAACCTGTTGCGCGGGCGCGACCTGATCTGGAACTACGTCACGCAGAACTACCTGCTGGGGCAGGATTACGTGCCGTTCGACCTGCTCCACTGGAACGGCGATACGACCAACCTGCCGGCAAAATGGCATCTGAGCTATCTGACCGACCTGTACCGCGACAATCTGCTGGTACAGCCGGGCGCGATCAGCGTCGACGGCACGCCGCTCGATCTCACCAAGGTCAAGACGCCGAGCTATATCCAGGCCGGGCGCGAGGATCATATCGCGCCGGCGGAAAGCGTCTGGAAGCTGACCCAGCTGTTCGCGGGCCCGCTGAAGTTCGTGCTGGCGGGGTCGGGGCACATCGCCGGAGTCGTGAATCCGCCGGCTGCGGGGAAGTATCAGTTTTGGACTAATCCCGCGGCGCATACGACGCTGGAGGACTTCGTCGCGGGGGCGACGGAGACCAAGGGAAGCTGGTGGCCCGACTGGATCGAATGGGTCCGCGCGATCGATCCGAAAACCGTGTCTGCTAAAGGGGTTAGGCAACCCGGCGCGGGGACGCTGGCGGCCCTCGGCGATGCCCCCGGCGAGTATGTCAAAACCCGATAGCGCTACCTTCCGTTAACGTCATGGTGCACTGCACAATTTAATTGTGCGGCGCCACGAATCGTGTACAAAGACCGCGACATAACTCCGAAGAGAGGTGCGTGGATGGTGGATATCGTGAAACGGACGGCCAAGGCCGGTTCGAAGCCTGCCGTCGCCGCGAAACCGGTGGCTGCCGCTAAGGCCGCGACCGCCAAAGCCTCCCCCCGGACTGTCGCCAAGCCGGCGAAACCGGCACCCGAGCCGATCGCCAAGACGTCGGTACCTCAACCTCTCGCGGCTGCTTTTGTATCGCCGCACCCGGACATTCCCGCCCCGATTCCGGCCACCGCGCCGACGGGGATTCTAGCTAGAGAAACCCTAGCCAGCGAAACAAAGGACGCCACGATGGAAACGATCCAGAGCATCACCGAGAAGACCAAGGCCCTGTTCACGGGCGCGAACACCGCCGAGTATACCGAGCAGGCCAAGGGCGCGATGGAGAAGTCGGCGAAGATGGCGGAAGATTTCGTCGCATTCGGCAAGGGCAACATCGAGGCGCTGGTCGAATCGTCGAAGATCGCCGCGAAGAACGTCGAGGCGCTGGGCCAGGAAGCGGCCGAGTACGCCAAGACCTCGTTCGAGAGCGCGACCGAAGCCGCCAAGACGCTCGCCGCTGCCAAGTCGCCGACCGAGTTCATGAAGCTCCAGGGCGATTATGCGCGCACCGCGTTCGACACGATGATCGCCGAGGGTTCGCGCTCGACCGAGCGGATGCTGAAGATGTTCGGCGAGTTCGCGCAGCCGATCTCGAACCGCGTTGCGGTCGCGACCGACAAGATGAAGGTCTCGTCGTAAGTCGATAGCGCGCCACCTTCGGGTAGTGCGGCACGAAAGGGGCGGCCGTCATGCGACGGTCGCCCCTTTTGCGTTTCGTTTTTGCACGACGTGTGCGGGCGCCCCCTTGCCCTTGCCCCCCGGCATGCCATATTTTGGCAGCATGGTGTTGACCCCCGAATTGAAGCTGGCCGCGATGATGGCCGAGCGCCGCGACGATGGTGGCGAGGATGGCAATGACGGCACTGGCGCCGGCGTTGCAACCAAGACGCGCGCGAAGACCAAACAGCCGACGCCGTACCGCGTGTTGATGCTCAACGACGACTATACGCCGATGGAATTCGTCGTGCTGTGCCTCCAGCGGTTCTTCCGGATGGACATGGAGGCGGCGACTCGCGTGATGCTGCACGTGCATCAGAAGGGCGTCGGGGTATGCGGCACGTTCAGCTACGAGGTGGCCGAGACCAAGGTGTCGCAGGTCATGGATTTCGCCCGCCAGAACCAGCATCCGCTGCAGTGCACGCTCGAGAAGGCGTGAAGGGCTGACGCTTTGAGATAATCCGTCGCCTTTAATCCTCACCCGCCAGGGGGAGGTGTCTGGCCCTTGCCAGACGGAGGGGGCGGATACGGAGCGAAGGTTGGCGCATACTTCCCCCTCCGTCACCTTCGGTGCCACCTCCCCCTGGCGGGGGAGGATTGAGGGTCTACCTCGCTGGCGGCAACCAGCGCAGATCTAGGCCGTCGAAGCGGTCGATGTAATTCGCCGCCTGCCCCAATTGCACCTCGTTGAGCAACGTCACGCGGCCGTTCTCGCGGCGGATCAGACCGTCCTCTTCCAGTTGCCGCAGCATCCGGTTGACGTGCACCGCGGTCAGCCCGGTGGCGTCGCCGATCTCCTCCTGGGTCAGCCCGAGCGTGAAGCTGTTGCCGAGCGCCTGGTCGCGCAGCCGCATCCGGTTGCGCATCTCGATCAGCAGCGCGGCGATCCGCGCCTTCGCCGAGGTGCGGCCGAGCGCGGCGAGCCGGTCGGTCAGCGCCACCTTCTCCATCTGGTTCATCACCATGATGATCGCCGACAGCCGCGGATGATCGGTGACCAGTGCGGTCATCGCCGCGCGATCGAACGGGCACACCGTGCAATCGGTCAGCGCGACCACCGTCTCGGGCGAGTCACGATAGACGAGCGCGGACACCGCGAGCATGTCGCCGGCATAGAGGAAGCGGAGGATCTGGCGGCTGCCGTCGTCGAGCAGCACATAGCTCATCGCCATGCCGCGCTGGAGGATGAAGAGTTCGGACTGCGGATCGTTCTCCCGCAGCAGGATCGCACCACGACGCAGTTCGCGCGGGCGCTCCTCAAACCGCGCTAGCGCAGCCCTTTCGTTCATCGACAGGTCGATGAGATCGCCGACGCGGTCGGCGAAGCAGCTGTCCGGCACTCTGAAATGGTCCCCCATGTTGGTGGAGACACAGAGCAAAGCTATGATTCCCGCGCATTAAAGTCGATCAAGCGCGGGCATTAGCGCGACCCGGACTTTGGCTCCGCTCGTCGCCTCCCGGCATGTCGCGGCGTGCGGGCCCCTTGCGCGGACCGCCAGCCGCGATAGACACCCGGGATGGATCGTATTCTCATTCGTGGCGGCAATCGCCTGTCCGGGCGCCTGCCCATTTCCGGTGCGAAGAACGCCGCGCTCACGCTGATGCCGTGCGCGCTGCTGACCGAAGAACCGCTGACGCTGCGCAACCTGCCGCGGCTGGCGGACGTCGACGGCTTCGGCCATCTGCTCAACCAGCTTGGCGCGTCGACCGCGATCCAGGGCACGCGGCCGGAGGATTTCGGCCGGGTGATGACGATCCGCGCGGGCAATTTGACTTCGACCGAGGCGCCGTACGACATCGTCCGGAAGATGCGCGCGTCGATCCTGGTGCTCGGGCCGCTGCTCGGGCGCGGCGGCGAGGCGACGGTGTCGCTGCCGGGCGGCTGCGCGATCGGCAATCGTCCGATCGATCTCCACCTGCGCGCGCTCGAGGCGATCGGTGCCGAACTCGAGATGGCGGCGGGCTATGTGAAGGCGATCGCGCCGGGTGGACGCCTGCCAGGCGGACGCTTCCGCTTCCCGATCGTCTCGGTCGGCGCGACCGAGAACGTCGTGATGGCGGCGGTGCTCGCCAAGGGCACGAGCGTGATCGAGAACGCCGCGCGCGAGCCCGAGATCGTCGACCTCTGCAACTGCCTGGTCGCGATGGGCGCGTCGATCGACGGGATCGGCACCGAGACGCTGACGATCGAAGGCAGGGACCGGCTGCACGGCGCGACCTATGCGGTGATGCCCGACCGGATCGAGGCGGGCAGTTACGCGTGCGCCGCGGCGATCACGGGCGGCGACCTGGAGCTGGTCGGCGTGGCGATCCCGGACATGGGCGCGACGATCGATGCGCTGGTCGAGGCCGGCGTTTCGGTGACGCCCACCAAGGACGGCGTCCGCATCGCCTCGGAAGGCAAGCTGAAACCCCTGACCCTCTCGACCGCGCCCTACCCCGGATTCGCGACCGACATGCAGGCCCAATTTATGGCAATGCTTTGCATGGCCGACGGCGCCAGCGTCCTCACCGAGACGATCTTCGAGAACCGCTACATGCACGTGCCGGAACTGGCGCGGATGGGGGCGGATATCCAGGTGCGCGGGCGGACCGCGGTGGTGCGCGGCGTCGACAAGCTGGTCGGGGCGCCGGTGATGGCGACCGACCTGCGCGCGTCGATGAGCCTGATTTTGGCGGGGTTGGCGGCGGATGGCGAGACGTCGGTGGGCCGGGTGTATCACCTCGACCGCGGGTATGAGCGGTTGGAGGAGAAGCTGTCGGCTGTTGGTGCGGATATCGAGCGCGCTAGCGACGGGTAACGGCTCGCTGTCCTGACTTGAGCCGGGGTAGCCCTCTCCCCTCCGGGGAGAGGGTTGGGTGTGGGGCTGTTCCAGGCGATGCGCTGCTTGGCTGCCCCTCACCCCGACCCTCTCCCCGGAGGGGAGAGGGAGTAGGTTGCCGGGCGTTTTGCGGTGGCATGTTTGTTTGTAGCGGGAGCTCTTGGCTTCGGTTTGAGCAGCGCTTCCCTTCTTAGTTCCCCCGCGAAGGCGGGGGCCCAGGATCAAGCAAGACCGTCCTTGGTAATCCGGTAGACATCTACTCAGCGCCGCCGGCAAAGCCGCCGTCGGACGGGTTCGGTGAACCGACCCGCCGGCCTTGCCGGGCGCTGCCCGCCTCGCTTTGCTCGCGGTCAACGGCGCGGACGTTGCCGCGCCTGCGCCCGTCAGTACATGTGCTGCCCGCCATTGATGCTCAGCGTCGACCCGGTGACGAACCCGCCCTCTTCCGAGCAGAGAAACGCCACACCGCGCGCGATCTCGGTCGCTTGGCCAAGCCGCCCGACCGGGATCTTCGCGACGATCTTCTCCAGCACGTCGGCGGGCACCGCCGCCACCATGTCCGTATCGATATACCCCGGCGCGATTGCGTTCACCGTCACGCCTGCGCGCGCGCCCTCCTGCGCCAAGGCTTTCGTGAAGCCGTGGATGCCCGATTTCGCCGCGGCATAGTTCACCTGGCCGTATTGCCCAGCCTGTCCGTTGATCGAGCCAATGTTGACGATCCGCCCCCATTTGCGCGTGCGCATGCCGGGGAAGACTGCCTTGGCCATGTTGAAACAACCGCCAAGATTGGTGTCCATCACCTCTTTCCAATCCTGGTACGTCATCTTCAGGATGGTGCCGTCGCGGGTGATGCCGGCGTTGTTCACGACGATATCGACATCGCCCAGATCCGCGGCGACCTGCGCGCAACCGGCCTGGCACGCGTCGTAGTCGGCGACGTCCCATTTATACGCCTTGATCCCGGTGCGCTCGGTGAATTCGCGGGCTCGGTCGTCGTTACCGGCATAGGTTGCCGCTACGGTCAGGCCCATCTCCTGCAATGCGAGGCTGATCGCTTCGCCGATTCCGCGCGTACCACCGGTTACAATTGCGACGCGTGCCATCAGTCTCTCCTAGGTTCAGCCTTTTGCCGGAGGCTAGCCAGCCCGCACCCAACCTTCAAGCTCGCGCGACAAAATGCTGCGCAGCATTTCCACGCCAACAGGGCTGTCGTTGAGGCAGGGGAGATAGGCGAAATGCGTGCCGCCTGCTTCCTCGAAGCTCTCGCGGCCGCGGATCGACAGTTCCTCCAGCGTCTCCAGGCAGTCGGCGGAGAAGCCCGGGGCGAAGATCGCCACCTTGGTCTTGCCGGCCTTGGCGAGCGCCACCAGCGTCTCGTCGGTCGCCGGCCCCAGCCACTTTTGCGGCCCGAACCGCGACTGGAACGCGATCGTCAACTCACGGCCCATGCGTTCGCCGAGCAGCCGTGCGGTCTTCTGGCAGTGGCAGTGGTACGGATCGCCCTGCTGCAACGTCCGCTTCGGCATCCCGTGGAAGCTCGCGACGATTGCATCAGGGGTGAAATCCAACGCCGCAAGGCCCTCTTCGAGTGAGTCCTTCAGCGCGTCGATATAGAGCGTGTCGTCATAATAGGGCGGCAATGTCCGGATCGCTGGCTGCCAGCGCAAACCGGCGAGATGCTTGAACGCCTTGTCGTTCGCCGTCGCGGTCGTTGCTGCGCAATATTGCGGGTAGAGCGGCGCGAGTAGAATGCGTTCGCAGCCCGCCGCCTTCATCGCCGTTAGCCGGTCCGCGATCGATGGATTGCCGTAGCGCATCGCCCAGTCGACCAGCACTTCCGGTCCGAACGCTTCCTTCAGCGCGGCCGCCTGCAACCGGGTGATCGCGGCGAGCGGCGAGCCATCGTCGCGCCAGACCTGCGCATAGGCGTGCGCGGACTTTTTCGGGCGGGTGTTGAGGATGATGCCCCGCAGGATCGGCTGCCACGCGATCTGCGGGATTTCGACGACGCGCGAATCGGACAGGAATTCGCCGAGATAGCGCTTCACCGATTTCGCATCGGGGCCATCGGGGGTGCCGAGGTTCATCAGCAGGACGCCGATCCTGGGGCGGGGAATCGGGGGGTGATCGGGGGGCAGGGTCATGACGCTGGTCTTAAAGGCAAATTGCGGATGCGGAAGCCTGTTGACGCATAGAGCGCGTTAGCGATCGCGGGCGCGACCGCGGGGACGCCGAGTTCGCCGACGCCGCCGGGGGCTTCCTCGCTGCGGATGACCTCGACGGTGATGTCGGGCGTGTCGGCGAGGCGGGGCAGCGCGATCGTGTCGAACCCGCGTGCGTCGGCTAGGCCGCGGGTGAAGCCGGTCGTGGCGCCGAGTGCGGAAGCCATGCCGAAGATCAGCCCGCCCTCGATCTGCTGGCGGACGATGTCGGGGTTGATCAGCGCGCCGCAATCCACCGCGGCGACGAGGCGATCGACCACCGGGCGCTGGTCCGCGCCCATGTGCGCCTCGGCCATGACGGCGATGTAGCTGCCTCGGAAGGCGTGGGCTGCGATTCCCTGGCCGCTGCCCGCGACACCGCCGTTCCAGCCACCGAGTGCCGCCGCGGTCGACAGGCAGCGGGCGAGTCGTGGTTCGCCCCCGAGCATGCCGATGCGGAACGACATCGGTTCGGATTGCGCGACGTGTGCGAGTTCGTCGAGGAAGCATTCGGTGAAGAACGCGGTGTAGCCGTGTGCGCCGCCGCGCAGGTGGCCGGTCGGGATGCCGATCTCGGCGGAGTGATGGTCGATCGCGTAGGCGGGGATGCGGTAGGCGGGTGTTGCGCCTGCCACGGCGTAGCGATCGCCCTTCGTGCCGATCAGCGCCGCCTCGGTAGTCAGCCCCGGCATCATGCGGCGTGCCATCTCGGCGCCGGTGGAAGGCGCGGCAATGTTCGCACTCCAGCCCATAATTGTACCATTGGGGGCGAGGCGTGCGGCCATCTTCGCGACTGCGGGCGCGCGGTAGTGATCGTGGAGCGACTCCTCGCCGCGCGACCAGACGAGGCTGACCGGGCGGCGGAGCTTGACCGCCAGCACCGCCGCCTGTTCGGCAACGTCGTGTTCGAGCGCGGCGCCGAACGAGCCGCCGATCAGCATCGGGTGGACGACGACTGCATCCTCGCTGAGATTCGCTGCGCGCGCCGCCGCCGATCGCGCAAGTCCCGGCGCTTGAGTCGCTAGCCAGAGTTCGAGGCGGCCGTTGGAGAAGGAGGCGGTCGCGCTGCGGGTCTCGATCGCTGCGTGCAGGCCGAGACCAGCGCGGTAGGTCGCGGTGACGAGCGTGGCGCCCTGGAACGTCGCGGTGATGTCGCCGGTCTTTGCCATCCGCATGCCGGGACGGGCTAGCGCGGCGTCGAGGGCCGCGTCGATCGACCTTGTGTCGGGTAGGGGGGCGTCGTTTTCGAACCGTGGCGCGAGCGCGTCGAGCGCCCTTTGTGCGGCCCACCCTGTCGTCGCGACGGCCGCTACCCAGCGTGGGTTCTCGACGACCGACAATACGCCGCGGATACGGTCGGCGGCGGCGCGGTCGACCTTGACCAAGCGACCGCCGACCGGGCCTTGGCGGATTGCGGCGTGGACCATGTCGGCGAGGCGGACGTCACCGGCGAAGTTGGCCGAGCCGTCGACCTTCGAGGGCGTGTCGAGCCGGGGGACGGACTTGCCGACCAGCTTGCCCGCGCCCAGGATGCCGAGCGGGAGGGGATCGGGGAGGGTGAACTTCGCGGCGTCCTCGGCGAGTTCGGCGAAGCGGATGCGCTTGGTTTGGTAGGTGCAGAAGCCGGCGTCGACGGCGACCTGGGTCCAGTCGGCGTCCCAGCGTTTCGCAGCCGCCATGCACAGCAGCGCGCGGGCGCCTGCGCCGGCCTCGCGGCAGGCTTGCTCGAACATCCGGATCGAGCTCGATCCGCCGGTCAGCATTGGTGGCTGCGTCGTGCCAGCCGGGAGGCGGTCGAACAGGCCTTCGAACAGGTCGTGCGTGCCGATCGGGTTGGCGTAGAGCGGGTTGAGGGGGGCGGGCTCGACGCCGATCGTGCGCCAGTCCGCGCCGAGTTCGTCGGCGACGATCTGGGGGAGGCTGGTGTAGACGCCCTGGCCGTGCTCGACCTGCGGGACGGCGACGGTGACGTGGCCGTCGGTGCCGATCTTGAGCCACGCGCCGAACGGGGTTTCGCCAGGGTTGGCGACGAGGTTGGGGGCGTAGGTTCGTGGCCATAGGCCCCAGGCGACGACGAGCCCGATCCCCGCGCCGCCGCTGATGAGTAGGCTACGCCTGTTGATCGTCATGCCGTGGCCTCTAATCCTTCTCCCCTGCGGGGAGAAGGTGGCGCGGCAGCGTCGGATGAGGGGGAGTGGGTGTCCGGGACCGTGCCGGAGTCTCACTCCCCTCTCCCTTCCGTCGCCTACGGCTCCTCCCTCCCTCTCCCCGTAGGGGCGAGGGACGTTAGGCCAGCGCTCTGTACGTGGCTTTCAGCGAGACCTTGTCGATCTTCTCCGTTCCGAGCCTCGGCAGCGGCTCTCCCGAGATCCAGATCCGCTGGGGCACCTTGAACGCGGCGATGTGCTGGTGGAGGAACGCGCACAGGTCGTCCGAGGTCAGCGTCTCGCCGTCCTGCGGCACGACCACCGCACCGGGAACTTCGCCGAACCGCTCGTCCGCCAACCCGAACACCGCGGCCTCCGCGACTGAAGGATGCTCGTACAGCGCCGCCTCGACCTCCTGGCACGAGATGTTCTCGCCGCCGCGGATGATAATGTCCTTCTTGCGGTCGACGATGAACAGATAGCCGTCCTCGTCGAGATAGCCGATGTCGCCGGTGCGGAAATAGCCGTCCGACGTGAACGCCGCGGCGGTCGCGTCGGGGCGGTTCCAATATTCCTTGAAGTTGCAGATCGACCGGATGCAGACCTCGCCGCGCTGGCCCTGGTCGACCGGGTGGCCGGCATCGTCGAGGATGGCGAGATCGACCAGCGGCGCGCCGGGCCGGCCGGCGGAATTGGGCTTGGCGAGGTAGTTGCTGCGCCAGTTGCCGGTGCCGACGGCGTTGGTTTCGGTCAGGCCGTAGCCGATCAGCGGTGCGCCCCCCTTGCCATCGGGGCCGGCCATCTCCTCGTCGATGCGGCGGACGTGATCGACCGGACGCGGGGCGCCACCCGCGGCGAAATCGGTGACGGTCGACAGGTCATACTTCGCGCGGTCCGGGTGGTTGAGGATCTCGAAGCTCATCAAGGGCACGCCGACGAAATAGGTCACGCCCTCGGCCTCGATTAGCCGCATCGCCTCGCCCGCATCCCATTTCGGCATCAGCACCAGCTTTCGTCCCATCGCGAAGCTCTGGAGAAACACGGGGACTTCGCCGGTGATGTGGAACAGCGGGATCGTCAGCAGCGTGACTGGCTGGCCGACCGGGGGATTGCCTTGTGCGGTGGCGATGCCGAGCATCATCATCGCCTGGCCGAGATAGTTGAAGATGCCCTGCACGACCGCGCGGTGCTCGGACAGCGCGCCTTTCGACTGGCCGGTCGAACCCGACGTGAAGAGGATCGTCGCGTGATCCTCCGGCCCGAGCAGCGGCAGGTCGGCGGTGTGGTCGTCCTTTGCGAACACGGCTGCGAGGGCAGCGTCGAGCGGGCGCGAATCGTCGATCTCGACCACCGGTGCGCGTAGGCCCGCGATCTGGGCGAGTCGCTTCACGCGGGGTGGATCGGCGAAGACGAGGGAGCAATCGACCTCGCCGATCGCCGTTTCCAGTTCCTCCGACTGCCACCAGCCGTTGAGCAACGTCGCGACGCCGCCGGCCATGACGATGCCCATGTAGAGTATGATCCACGACGGCGAGTTGCGCATCGCGATGCCGACTCGGTCGCCCTTCGCGATGCCGTACCCGCCGACGAGGGCGCGCGCGGTGCGCTCCGCGGCGGCGTAGACCTCGCCGAACGTCAGCCGTTCGTCGCCGGAGACGAGGAAGACGGCGTCGCGGTGCTCGTTGGCATAGTGCGCGAAATAATAGCTGAGCGCGGGCGGCGCCGCGGCGATCGTCGGCAGCTTTACCCCGAACCGCTCGACCGAACCGAGCGCCAGCATGCCGTCGGGCGCGGTCAGCGCGGCCATCGTCGAATCCATAGCCAGGTCCAGCTCGGTCCGCATATCGCTCTCCTACTTGGTCTTATCGTTATCGGCCTTTATGCAGGGGCGAACGCGTGGGGAAAAGCCTTTGATCCTGTCGACCATCACCGCCGCTGCGGGCGTAGCGCCTGCCGTCGGCAGTCACATCCGCTTCGAGGATCTGGGGTTGCACCCCGACGTCTTCTCGATCGGCTTCTTCACGCTGCGCTGGTACAGTCTGGCCTACATCGGCGGGATCCTGCTCGGCTGGTGGTATCTGCTGAAGCTGCTCGCACAGCCCGGCGCGCCGATGGCGCGGCGGCATGCCGACGACCTGGTGTTCTACGCGACGCTCGGCATCATCCTCGGCGGGCGACTCGGTTATGTGATCTTCTACGCGCCCGAGATGTTCCTCCATCCGCTGCGTATCTTCCGGCTCTGGGACGGCGGCATGTCGTTCCACGGCGGGGTGATCGGCACGTCGATCGGGCTGATCCTGTTCGCACGGAAGCACCAGCTCAACTGGTTGCGCGTGCACGATTATATCGCATGCTGCGTCCCGTTCGGGCTGTTCTTCGGGCGGCTGGCGAACTTCGTGAATGGCGAACTGTGGGGCAAGCCGACCGACGTCGCGTGGGGGATCATCTTCGAGCGTACCGTGCCGTTCGGGATGGTCGAGCCGGCGCGGCATCCGAGCCAGCTGTACGAGGCGGGGCTGGAGGGCATTGTCCTGTTCGCGCTGCTGTGGTTCGCGTTCTGGAAGACCAAGGCGCGCTACGATCCGGGCAAGCTCGTCGGGTTGTTCGTGCTGGGCTATGGCCTCGCCCGGTTCACGGCGGAGTTCTTCCGCGAGCCGGATTCGCAGTTGCGCGCCTTTGCCGAGCATACCGGGCTGCACATGGGGCAGTGGCTGTGCGTGCCGATGATTATCGGTGGCGGGTATCTCGTGGCGACGGCGGCGAAGCGGCGGGTGCGGGTCGAGTCGATCGCGGGGACGCAGAGCGTCGCTTAGCTCCCCTCCCGCTTGCGGGAGGGGTTGGGGGAGGGCATGGCCGCAAATGTCATGGCCAAAGATTCTTCAGCCCCTCCCCTGACCCCTCCCGCAAGCGGAAGGGGGATAGATACCGCTCTCCCTGAACGCCTTGCCCGCGCGATCACGCTCGCAGGCCCGATCCCCGTCGCGCAATATATGGCCGCCGCGAACGCGCATTATTATGCGACGCGCGATCCGCTGGGTGCGGGCGGGGATTTCACCACTGCGCCCGAGATCAGCCAGATGTTCGGTGAGTTGATCGGCCTGTGGTGCGCCGACCTTTGGGACCGCGCCGGGCGACCGGATGTGGCTTGGGTCGAACTCGGGCCGGGCCGCGGGACGCTGGCTGCCGACGCCTTGCGGGCTATGGCGAAGGCGGGGCTCGCGCCGCCGGTGCATTTCGTCGAGACTAGCCCGGCGCTCTGCAAGGCCCAGGCCGAGCGCGTGCCCGCTGCCACCTGGCACGATACGATCGACACGCTCCCGGCCGATCGGCCGCTGATCGTCGTCGCCAACGAGTTCTTCGACGCGCTGCCGATCCGCCAGCTCGTCAAGCGCGAGCAGTGGCACGAACGGCTCGTCGCCGCGCAGGACCTGCTGTTCCTGCCGATCGCGGGCAAGCCGCTGCCCGACGCGGTGATCCCCGAACCGTTTCGCGAGGCTCCCGCCGGTTCGATTCTCGAAACCTCGCCTGCTGCCGTCACGATCATCCGCGGCCTTGCCAAGCGGATCGCGGCGCAGGGCGGTGCGCTGATCGCGGTCGACTATGGCTATGAGGGGCCGGCGCTCGGCGACACGTTGCAGGCGGTGCGCGGGCATGCGTTCGCCAACCCGTTCGAGGCGCCCGGCGAGCACGACCTGACCGCGCATGTCGACTTCACCACGCTTGCCGCTGCGGCGCAGGCCGAGGGCGCGGTCGCGTGGGGGCCGGTGACGCAGCGCGATCTGCTCGGTGCGCTCGGCATCGATTCGCGCACGTCGGCGCTCGCCAAGGCGTCGCCCGATCGTGCGGAAGCCCTGGCTGCGGATCGGCGGCGGTTGATGGACGACATGGGGACGCTCTTCAAAGCGTTCGCGGTCACCGCGCCGAATTGGCCGACCCCGGCGGCGTTCGCGTGATCGTTTACCGCGATGCCGTCCCTGCCGACGGCGCAGGGCTCGCCGCGATGGCGAAGCGGTCGTTTACCGACACGTTCGGCACGTTGTACCGGCCCGAAGACCTTGCTGTGTTTCTCGACCAGACGTTCGGGGAGAAGGGGCTGCCGGCGCAGCTGTCCGGCTCCGCCTACACGGTACGAGTCGCGGTGGACGAGGCGGGCGAGATTGTCGGGTTCGCCAAGATCGGACCGGTCGTGTTTCCCGGCGAATGGCCCGCGACCGCGATCGAACTCCACCAGCTTTATGTGCGCGGAGACCAGCATGGCGCGGGCGTCGGTCCAGCGTTGATGGATTGGGCGATCGATGTCGCACGTGCCGACGCGCGGACCGAGATGATCCTCAGCGTGTATGTGGATAACGCGCGCGCGATCCGGTTCTATGAACGCTACGGCTTCGTCGAGATCGGGCGGTATGTGTTCATGGTCGGGGAGCAGCCTGACGATGACCGGATCATGCGGCTCGTCTTGTGATGGTTGGTAGCGCATGGGAATGCGACGACATTGGGCAGACTACACCACCCCGGCGGAGGCCGGGGCCCAGTTGGAAGGGTCGTAGTAACAGCTTGCTGTCCGTCGTCAGCAACGTTTCCCAACTGGGCCCCGGCCTCCGCCGGGGTGGGGGTTATGTTTGATGTTGGGTAATATGATATGACCATCGACGTCATCCGCGCGAAGGCGCTTGGGGATGTGCCCCATGGCTTTTTTGGCCGGCGTGGCGGCGTGTCGACCGGTGCGTATGCGAGTCTCAACGTCGGCATCGGGTCGGACGATGATCCCGCCAGCATCGCCGAAAATCGCCGCCGTGCGAGCGAGGCGATCCTCCCTGGCGCGAAACTTATCGGCCTGTATCAAGTCCATTCCGCCGACGCAGTCACCGTGATCGAGCCGTTCGACGATGCGATCCGCCCGCACGCGGATGCGCTGGTGACCAACCGGCCCGGCCTCGCGCTCGGCATTCTCACCGCGGACTGCGCACCGGTACTGTTCGCCGACCGCGAGGCCGGCGTCGTCGCCGCGGCGCATGCCGGCTGGAAAGGCGCGCTCGGCGGCGTCACCGATGCGACGATCCTCGCGATGGAAGCGATCGGGGCGCAGCGCGACCGGATCGTCGCCGCGGTCGGGCCGTGCATCTCGCGTGCGAGTTACGAGGTCGACGACGCGTTCATCCGCCGGTTCTGCGAGGCGGACCCGGAGAACGAACGCTTTTTCGCCGATGGTCAGTCGGATCATTACCAGTTCGACCTGGAGGCGTATGTCGTCAGCCGGCTCGCGGTGGCGGGGATCGGGCGGATCGAAGCGCTCGGGCTGGACACCTATACCGACGCGGATCGCTTCTTCAGCTATCGCCGCGCGACCCATCGCGACGAGCCCTCCTATGGTCGCCAGATCAGCATCATCGGCCTGTAACGGGGGCTGTAACGGGTCCCAAATCCCGCACGGCTCGTTTAGGCTCGGCACATCGGCCCGCGCCAGACGGGCCACGCAGGAGCATATGATGTCCGATACCCCGAATAACGCCGGCGCCATCCCCGCCGAAACCGAAGCCGACTTGACCGGCGTAGCGGCACGCGTCGCGCCGAAGCCCGAGGTCGAGAAGATCGGCGGGCGCAAGCTGAAGCCGTCGACGCTGATGATGGGCCATGGCTATGATCCGTCGCTATCGGAAGGTTCGCTGAAGCCGCCGATCTTCCTAACCTCGACCTTCGTCTTCCCCAACGCCGCCGCGGGCAAGCGCCATTTCGAGGGCGTCACCGGCAAGCGTCCCGGCGGTGCCGAGGGTCTCGTCTATTCGCGCTTCAACGGCCCGAATCAGGAGATTCTCGAGGATCGTCTTGGCGTCTGGGAGGAAGCGGAGGATGCGCTCGCCTTCTCGTCGGGCATGTCGGCGATCGCCACGCTGTTCCTAGCGATGGTCAAGCCGGGCGACACGATCGTCCATTCGGGACCTCTATATGCAGCGACCGAGACGCTGATCGGTCGCGTGCTCGGCAAGTTCGGCGTGAAGTGGCTCGACTTCCCCGCCGGTGCGACGCGCGAGGAGATCGACGCGGTGATGACTGAGGCGGCGACCGGCAACGTTGCGCTGATCTACCTTGAGAGCCCGGCGAACCCGACCAATGCGCTGGTCGACGTCGAAGCCGTCGCAGCCAGCCGTGACGCGATCTTCAAGGGTGAAAAGCCGCCGATCGCGATCGACAACACCTTCCTGGGGCCGCTCTGGTTCCAGCCGCTCAAGCACGGCGCGGACATCGTCGTCTATTCGCTGACGAAGTATGTCGGCGGGCATTCGGATCTCGTCGCGGGTGGCGTGCTCGGCACCAAGGAGCACATCAACACGATCCGGACGATGCGGAACACGATCGGGACGATCACCGATCCCAACACCGCGTGGATGTTGTTGCGCTCGCTGGAGACGCTCGAACTGCGGATGAGCCGTGCAGGCGAGAACGCCGCGAAGGTCTGCGGCTTCCTGCGCCATCATCCGAAGGTCGAGCGGGTCGCGTATCTCGGCTTTCTCGAGGACGAGCCCGGCATGGAGCGTCAGGCGGACATCTATCGCCGGCATTGCACGGGCGGTGGCTCGACCTTCTCGCTGTACCTCAAGGGCGGCGAGCGCGAGAGTTTCGCGTTCCTCGACGCCTTGAAGATCGCCAAGTTGGCGGTGTCGCTCGGCGGGACCGAGACTCTGGCGAGCCATCCGGCGGGGATGACGCATCTGTCGGTGCCCGATGCGCGGAAGCAGGCGCTGGGGATTACGGACAATCTCGTCCGGATTTCGATCGGGGTGGAGGATCCGGACGATCTGATCGCCGATTTCGAGCAGGCGCTGGAGACGATCTGAGTAGCGTTCTCCTGCGAACGCGGGAGTTCAGGGTTTCGATCGCTGCACCTTTAACCCTGGGCTCCTGCTTTCGCAGGAGAACGGCTAGCTCTCGCAACGGCAAGCCGGTAGCGTCTAGGAATGCCGATTTTCACCCCTATCCCGCAGCACGAGTTCGTCGCCGCGATCCACATCCTCGCCGCCAAGCTGGTCGAGGATACCGAGTGGAAACCCGATTACATCATCGGGATTGGTCGTGGCGGTCTCGTGCCGGCGGTATTTCTCAGCCATGCGATCGGGTTGCCGACGCTGTCGGTCGATTATTCCAGCCAGGTGAAGGACTTTGCCGACGAGCCGCTGGTCAAGCTGGCCGCGCGCACGCGCAATGGCGAGCGGCTGCTGTTTCTCGACGATATCAACGATTCGGGGCGGACGATCACGCATTTGCGTGGGGCGCTGGCTGCGGCGGGGGCGGTCGAGGGTGCGGTGCGGTTCGCTATGCTGATCGATAACCTCAGTTCGGCGGAGCGGATCGAATATAGCGCGCGGGTTATCGACCGGGCGGTGACCAAGGACTGGTTCGTGTTCCCTTGGGAGGCGGTCGCGCCCGCCGCGGCGATTGCCGAGGACGCGGCGGAGGTGCCTGAGCGGATCGCCTGATCCACGCACGCCCGTCATCCTGACGAAAGTCAGGACCCAGGGTAACTGACCACCGTCGATCGTGGCTCTGGGTCCTGACTTTCGTCAGGATGACGGAGGGTGGGGCGAGTCCGGCATTGTCGGTGCGGGTAGTCGTCGAGTGTCGACGAACAAAGGGCCGGCTTCCGAACGGGAAGCCGGCCCTCGCCCTCGATACGCTACGCGAGGGAACTGAGAAACTGGTGTGGTGGCCTGAGCGGGCGTGACGTCGGCGAAGCCGTCGTCGGTCGGGCCGGGCTAGGCCCGCCCGCCGTCCGTGCCGGCGCTTGCTCGCTTTCGCTTGCAGCGGCCCGGGCGTTGCCGGGCTTAGCGCCGGCAGTACCGCGGATTATCCGACCTATCGATCGCGTTGCCGGCGAGACCACCGCCTGCTGCGCCGAGCACTGCGCCGAGCGTCCGGTCACCGCGACCGGCGATGGTGTGGCCGAGCAGGCCGCCGGCGAGTGCGCCGACGATCGTGCCACCGCTGTTGTCGCAACCGCGACGATTGCGGACATTGTAGCGGCGATCGTTGCCGCGATACTGGCGATAGCCGCGATCGTAGCCACCGTCGCGATAGCCACCCTGATAGCCATCGTAGCCACGCTCGTAGCGCGAGCCCCAGCGCTGCGCATCGGCAGTGGCGGGAACGAGGGCGGTCGCACCCAATGCGAGGGCACTGGCGGCGAGGGTAAAAGTCTTGAACATCGTGCGTCTCCCGTTGGGGATTTCGGCGGCGGCGTTTGCCGTGCTTCCATCCTCGATGAGACGCTTATGGGTGATTCGCATTGAGCCGAGCCTGAATGCCTCCGTTATCCGCGGTTCATGCTTTCGTGCGCGGCCCGAGCCCCTATGAGGACGCGATGCGGCGCCTGCTCATCTTGTTGTTCGTGTGTGCGAGCGTCTGCGCGGTCGTGCCGACCTGGTCGGGCGAGGCGCGGCTCGACCTGCTCGGCGACCGCGCGCAGCTCACCGTAACGCGCGTGATGCTCGACCGTACAAATCCGCGGCACGTGCGGGTCGGGGGGCTGACCTATCTCGGCGGTGTGGCGCTAGCCAGCCGCGACCGGGCGTTCGGTGGGTTCTCGTCGCTGGACGTTGCCGCCGCGGTCACCGGGAATCGCTTCACGCTGCTGAGCGACGGCGGCAATGTCGTGCAGTTCGACATGGGGCAGGACTGGCGCCCGCACCGCATCGCCTTCACCAACCTGCCCGCCGGGCCGGGCATCGGCTGGGAAAAGCGCGACCGCGACAGCGAATCGATGGCGATCGATCCGGCGACGGGCAGGATCTGGGTCGGGTTCGAGGATGGCAACACGATCTGGCGTTATGCGCCGGGGTTCGCGCGGTACGAGGCGCGAGTGGCGCCGGACGCGATGCGCAAATGGCCGGCGAACGGGGGACCGGAATCGATGGCGCGGCTGCCGGATGGCCGATTCGTCGTGATCAGCGAGGAGGCGCATGTGCGTCGATCGGACTGGACCGGGTCGGAGAAGGCGCGGTTGCACACGCGGCAGGCGTTGATCTTTGCGGGCGATCCGACGGTGGCGAGGTCGCCGTCGCGTTTCGCCTACGAGCCCTATGGCCGGTATGATCCTTCGGACGTGACCGCGTTGCCGAATGGCGACCTGCTGGTGCTCGATCGTGGGTTTCGCCTGCCGTTCACGTTCTCGGCGCGGATATCGCGGGTGGCAGCGCGGGATGTGGCGGCGGGGCGAATCGCGCGCGGACGCCTGATCGCGACGATCGATGCGCCGCTGATCCACGACAATTTCGAGGGGATCGACACGACGGAGGAGAACGGCGCGACGATCGTGTGGATCGTGTCGGACGACAACCAGATGTTTCTCCAGCGGACGCTGCTGCTGAAGTTTCGGTTGGATCGGTAGCGACGCGCGAGTGTCAGCTGCCGCCCGTCCTGCCACATTACCGGTCGTCCCCGCCCCTTACCCGTCATCCCAGCGAAAGCTGGGATCTCCCCGTTCGGGGTTCGGGTCGCGACGCGCGCCAAGCGTGATACCCCAGCTTTCGCTGGGGTGACGGCAGAGGGCGGGGGCGGCAGAGGGGCGGCGGCCGAGGGGGGGGCGGCCGAGGGGAGGTACGGATTGGAGATCACGCACCAATCCCACCACCCACGAACGCCCACGGCCCGCCCTGCGGTGTGCAGGGCGGGCCGCGGTGATCGTCTTGCCCGCCGCTATACAGCGGCGACCGTCAATCATCGCTGTTAGGCGGCGACTGCCGAGGCTGCGATCTTCTTGACGACTTCGCGCTTCAGGCGGCGAACGCGGAGCGACAGCTTGTCGTCCGAGGTCTTCACCAGCCAGTTGTCGAGGCCACCGTTATGCTCGACGGTGCGCAGGCCGTGCGTCGAGACGCGCAGCTTGACGCCCTTCTCGAGCGAATCGGAGAGCAACGTGACGTTCTGCAGGTTCGGCAGGAACGTGCGCTTGGTCTTGTTGTTGGCGTGGGAGACGTTGTTCCCGACCATCCGGCCCTTGCCGGTCAGTTCGCAAATGCGCGACATGTGATTACCTATTCAAGTGTCGGGAGGAACCCCGGAAAGGCGCGCGGATAGCTGGCACGCCGGCTTTCGTCAACCGATTGCGCGTAAAACGTGCCCGCGGTTGTCCGCATTGAGCCCCGCGGTTGTCCGCATTGAGGATTGTGCAACCTGCAGCGATCGACGACGTTGTTACGCTATCGAACTGTTCAATGCGAGCCGTTCAAAAAGGGGATGTCTCATGCGTACGCTCTTGTCACTCGTCGCGATCGTCGTGCTGGTCGTGGTCGGCCTGATGTATTTCGGGATCATCAACATCGACCAGACCCGCCAGGGCGTCGTCCAGGCGCCGAAGTTCCAGGCCGACGTCGCCACGGTCACGCTCGGCACCGAGAACAAGACCGTGGCGGTGCCGACGATCAACGTCGAGAAGCCCGCCAACAGCCAGGCGCCGAACTGAGCTTTACGGAACGCGGGCGGCGGGGCAGGGCCTGAGGCCATGTTCCCCGTCCCCGAACCCATGCGCCGCGCGCTCGACGCGGCCCGCGATGCGGCGCTGGCCGGGGAAGTCCCGGTCGGCGCCGTCGTCGTGAAGGACGGGGTGGTTATCGCGGTGGGTGCCAATGCGCCGCGAGCACTGTCCGATCCGACCGCGCACGCCGAGATCCAGGCGATTCGGGCGGCTGCTTCGGCGCTGGAGAGCGATCGGCTCGAGGGGTGCGATCTTTGGGTGACGCTGGAGCCTTGCGCGATGTGCGCCGGGGCGATTGCGCACGCCCGGATCGCGCGGCTCTATTATGGGGCGGCGGATGCGAAGGGCGGCGCGGTCGAGCACGGCCCGCGGTTTTTCGGTCAGCCGACGTGTCACCACCGGCCTGAGATCTACGCGGGGATCGCGGAGACCGAGGCTGCGGGGATCCTGCGGGAGTTCTTTGCGAGCCGCCGGTAGGACGATGCGGTCCACGATCCTCCCCCGCTAGGGGGTGGTGGCGCCGATGGCGACGGAGGGGGAGGACGTCGCAACAGCGGTGATCGCTTTCCTCCCCCTCCGTCTGGCAAGCGCCAGCCACCTCCCCCTTGCGGGGGAGGATCAGATGCCGCCTTACCCTTCCAAACTCTTGGACGCCTGTTCGAACAGGTCCTTCGAAAGCCCCGGCGTCCGCACGATCCGCTCCAGTTCCGCGCGCATCAATCCAGCGCGAGCCGCATCGAACCGGCGCCACCGACCCAACGGCGGCAGGAGTTTCGCCGCGGTCTGCGGGTTGAGGCGGTCGAGCGCGATCAGCTGGTCCGCGAGGAAGCGATAGCCGCTCCCGTCAGCATTATTGAAAGCCCGCTGGTTCGCGCCGAACGCGCCGATCAGCGAGCGGGCGCGATTGGGGTTGGTCAGGGTGAAATCGGCATGCTCGGCCAGCCCGGCGACGACCGCGCCGGTATCGTCGCGCGACGACTGCGCCTGCGCCTGGAACCACTTGTCGAGGACGAGCGGATTGTCGCAATATTGGCTGTAGAAGATGTCGAGCGCGGTGGTGCGGATGTCGGACGCGCTGCTGACGAGCGTCGTCAGCGCACCCATCCGGTCGGTCATGTTGTCCGCCGAATCGAACTGCGCGAAGGCGAGGTCCGCCGCATCTTCCGCGCCGCTCGCGGAGATATAGCCGAGCGCTACCGTCCGCAGGCGACGGAGACCCTTGCCCTCTGGCGTATAGGCATAGGGCTGACCCTCGCCACGCGCGTAGGCCTGCCGCCATTGCGTATCCAGCTGCGTGCCGAGATCGCGACGCAGCGCCTCGCGGGCATGGAAGATCGCGTCGGGATCGACGACGGCCATCTGGTCGCCGATGAAGCTCTCCGACGGAAGCAATACCGCCTCAGCTATGAACGCCAGATCAAGGTCCGGATTATCGAGCGTGTTGGCGACGGCGGCGATCACGCTCTCATGGTCCGCGCGGCCTTCGACCGACGCGACGAGCGTATCGAGCATCAGTTGCTGCATCGCCTCGTAGCGCGCGAACGGATCGTCGTCGTGCGCGCTCAAGAAGGCGAGATCGGCAGCGGTTCGATCGGTCTCGACGACCACGGGGGCCGAGAAGCCGCGGTTGATCGACAGGACCGCGCGTTCGGCGAGGCCTTCGAACGTGATCGTGTCGAGCGTGTCGTCGAACAGGACGAGGCGTTCGTCGGTCAGCGCCGCACCGGAGTCCGCCCCGAACAGCTTGATCCGCAACGGTAGCACCATCGGCGACTTCACCGGCTGGCCGGGTGTCGCTGGCACCTGCTGGGCAAGTCGCAACGTGGCGCGGTCGCCGTCCTGCGACAGGCTGGCGGAGACGCGCGGGGTGCCGGCCTGCGAATACCAGAGGCGGAACTGGGTGAGATCGACCTTGCCGCCCTCCTCCATCGAGGTGACGAAATCCTCGCAGGTCGCGGCCGTGCCGTCGTAGCGGTCGAAATACAGGTCGGTGCCGGCGCGGAACCCCTTCGGCCCGAGGATCGCGGCCATCATCCGGATCAGTTCGGCGCCCTTGTTGTAGATCGTCGCGGTGTAGAAGTTGGAGATCTCCTGGTACGATTCAGGCCGCACGGGGTGCGCGAGCGGGCCCGAATCCTCGGGAAATTGCGACGCGCGCAGGCCACGGACGTCTTCGATGCGCCTGACCGCGCGCGAACCCTGGTCGGCGGAGAAGCCCTGGTCGCGGTAGACGGTGAAGCCTTCCTTCAACGACAGCTGGAACCAGTCGCGGCAGGTGATCCGGTTGCCCGACCAATTGTGGAAATATTCGTGCGCGACGACCGCTGCGATCGCGTCGTAATCGTAATCGGTCGCGGTATCCGGGTCGGCCAGGATGTAGCGCGAATTGAAGATGTTGAGGCCCTTGTTCTCCATCGCGCCGAAGTTGAAGTCGTCGACCGCGACGATGTTGAACACGTCCAGGTCGTATTCGCGACCATAGGTCGTCTCGTCCCATGCCATCGCGAGTTCGAGCGCCTTCAACGCGTGGTCGGTCTTGGGGAGGTCGGCCTCGCGCACCCAGATGCCGAGCGACACTTCGCGGCCCGACATCGTCGTGAAGCTGCTGCGGTTTACGGCGAGATCGCCGGTGACCAGCGCGAAGAGGTAGGAGGGCTTCGGAAATGGGTCGTGCCACGTCGCCCAGTGACGGCCGTCGTCGAGGTCGCCCTGCGCGACCGGATCGCCGTTCGCGAGCAGTACCGGGAAGTGCTTCCTGTCGGCAGTCATCTTGACCGAATAGACGCTGAGCACGTCGGGGCGGTCGGGGAAATAGGTAATGCGGCGGAAGCCTTCCGCCTCGCACTGGGTACAGAGATTGCCGCCCGATGCGTAGAGCCCCATCAGTTGCGTGTTGCGATCGGGGGCGATCTCGACCTGCGTCTCGACGACGTGCGCGGTGCCGGCGAGGGGGATGACGAGTTGTTCGCCATCGATCCGCCAGTCGTTGATCGCGACACCGTCGACCGTGACCGAGAGCGGCTTTTGTCCTGCGCCGTCGAGCCGGAGCGGTTCGGCGTGATCGCCGTTGCGCGTCACCGACAAGGTCGCGGTCACTCGCGTGGTGGAGGGATCGAGGTCGAAATCCAGTTTCGTCTCGGGGACCAGCCACTTGGGCGGGGTGTAATCCTCGCGACGAATGACGAGCGGGTGGGCGAGACTGTTCTGGATGTCGAGCATATGCTGGCGAATATAGGGCTGTGGCCGCCTATCGCCAGCCAAAGCTTGCGCGGGTGACGGTGGATGCTACGCCCAGGCAACACGTTCCCTTTGCAAGGATTTCCGGATGTATCGTCCTCTCGGCGCGCTCGCGTTGCTCGCGCTTTCTACCTCTGCCCTTGCTCAGACTGCGCCGCAGACGGCTCCGGTGACCGCCCCGAACGCTGCCGAACTGAACGCAAAGCTTGCGGCCCCGCTGCCGGCGGATCAGGCGGCGATGAAGGCGCATGTGTTGTTTCTCGCATCGGATGCGATGAAGGGGCGCGAGGCCGGCAGCCCCGAGTTCGACATCGCCGCGCAATATGTCGCCGCGCAATTCTATGCTGCGGGGCTGCGTCCGGGCGGCGATCAGGGCGGCTATCTCCAGAAAGTGCCGCTGGTGTCGTACAAGGCGGCGAGCAAGGGCGATTTCGTCTGGACCGGTCGCGGGCCTGCGCAGCCACTCGTGTTCGGTGAGGATTATGTGCCCGCCGCGAACGGCGCCAAGGCGGAAACCAGCGTGTCGGCGCCGGTGGTGTTCGTCGGCTATGGCATCGATGCGCCGCAATATGGCCAGGACGATTACAAGGGCGTCGACGTGCGCGGCAAGATCGTCGCCTATTTCGGCGGCTCGCCGGCGCGGTTCGGCGGCGAGGAGCGCGCGTTCTTCGGGTCGGGCGGCACCAAGGCTGCGACCGCGCAGGCCAAGGGCGCGGTCGGCGTGATTACGCTGGAAAGTCCGCGCTCGGCCAAGGTGCGGACCTTCGCCAAGCTGGCGGACTCTTATGCAACGCCGCGGATGACGTGGGCGAACCCGGATGGGACCGGTAGGGTCGATGCGCCCGGTGCGCCGTCGCTCGGCACGGTCAGCATGGTGGGCGCGGCCAAGCTGTTCGCCGGTGCGAAGACGCCGTGGAGCCGGATCGTCAAGCAGGCGAACAGCGACAACGCCAAGTTCAAGTCGATGCCGCTGGCCGGCTCGCTGACGGTCGCGACCAAGACGAGCTTCGTGCCTGCGGCGAGCAGCAACGTGGTCGGCGTGATCCCCGGCAGCGATCCGGTGGTCGGCAAGGAGGTCGTCGTGCTGTCGGCGCATCTCGATCACATCGGGATCACCAAGCCCGTGAAGGGCGACGCACTCAACAACGGCGCGCTCGACAATGCGATCGGTATCGCCAGCCTGATCGAGGAGGCCAAGCGCTTCACCGCCACCGGGCAGGCGCCGAAGCGGACGATCATGTTCCTCGCCGTCACCGGCGAGGAGAAGGGTCTGGTCGGCAGCGATTACTTCACCAATCACCCGACCGTGCCGTTGACCTCGATCGTCGCGGACGTGAACCTCGACATGCCGATCCTGACGTACAAGTTCGAGGACATGGTGGTGTTCGGTGCCGAACGATCCACCATTGGCCCGATCGTCCAGAAGGCGGTGGCGGCGATCGGCGTCGGCCTGTCGCCCGATCCGATGCCGGAGGAGGGGATCTTCGTCCGCTCCGACCATTTCCGCTTCGTCCAGAAGGGCATCCCGGCGGTGTTCCTGTGGCCGGGTCAGAAGGGGCCGGGCAAGGCCGCGGTCGCGTATTTCATGGCGAATAATTACCACAAGCCGTCGGACGACCTGACCCAGCCGATTATGTGGGACCAGGGCGTTCGGTTCGTCGATGCGAACTACCGGATCGCGCGCGAGATCGCCGATGGGGCGCAGCGGCCGGTGTGGAACGCGGGCGATTATTTCGGGACGCTCTACAAGGGGCCGATGGCGCCCACCGGAACGGGGAACTGATCGTATGAGCCGGCTGCTGATCTTCGGTCTGGGGTACACCGCGTCGCGGATCGCGGAGCGGCTGGCGACGGATGGCTGGCATGTCGTCGGTACGACGCGCGACGGGCGCGGCGATACGCTCCGGTTCGATGACACGGATGCGGTGACGGCGGAGATGGCGGCGGCAACGCATATCCTGTCGTCGGTGCCGCCCGAGCATGAGGCGGACCCGGTGCTCGGCCGCTACGGGTCGCTGTTGATGCGGACGCGCGCTTGGCTCGGCTATCTTTCGTCGACTGGCGTGTACGGCGATGCGCAAGGCGCGTGGGTGGACGAGACTGCGCCGATCGGTGGCGGCCGTCGGAGCGCGCGGGCGGCGGCGGATGCGGACTGGCTGGCCATTGGCGCGCGGACGTTCCGGTTGCCGGGTATCTATGGCCCGGGGCGCTCGCCGCTCGACCGGGTGCGCGATGGCAAGGCGCACCGGATCGATCGGCCGGGGCAGGTGTTCAGCCGCGCGCATGTCGACGACATCGTCTCGGGCGTGATCGCCGGGTTCGACGCGCCGGCGGGGGCGTACAACATCGCGGACGACGTGCCCGCATCGCAGAACGACGTCGTAGCGTTCGCGGCGATGCTGCTCGGGATGCCCGCGCCGCCGTTCGTGACGCTCGAGGAACTCTCGGCGATGGGGCGCGGATTTTATAACGAGAACCGGCGGGTGGCGAACGGCAAGGCGAAGCGGGTGCTTGGCTGGACGCCCGCGTGGCCCGACTACCGCGCCGGCCTGCGTGCGCTGAGTGCGATGACGAGTCCGATGCCCGACAGCACAGCGCCGGCGACCGCGAGGGTCGACCAGTGATAGCGTTCGAAGATCGTCGATAGCAGCATCGCGATGACGGGCACGATGACGCCCGAATAGGCCGCTTTCGCCGGGCCGATCGCGCGGATGACGTTGAAATAGAGCGGGAAGGCGAGCGCGGAGGCGAATACCCCGAGATAGAGGATGCCGGCGACATAGCCGAAGCGCGGCTCGAACACCGGCGGCCCGGTGGTGATCCAGGCGAACGCCGCGTCGAGGCTCGCGCCGATCAGCATCGCGATCGCCAGCGTTGGTGCCATCGGATAGCGTTTCGCGAACGCGCTGCCCTGGATGACGTTGGCGACCGAGGCTGCCATCACCCCGCACAAGGTCAGCACGATGCCGATCGTCGCCGAGCGCGGTCCGTGCGGATCGACCCGCGCCTCGTTGATGAACAGCAACGCGACCCCCGCCATCGCGACCGCGCACCCGACCATGAGCTGACGTCCGAGGCGTTGCTTGAGGAAGATGCGGCCGAAGATCGCGTTGGGGACGAGCAGGAGGGCGAACACCACCGCGACGAGCCCGGAGGTGACGTAATGCTCGGCGCGGTAGACGAAGTTGAAGTTGAACGTGAACAGCGCGATGCCGATCACGGCCGCGAAGGCGTAGCCGCGGGCGTCGAACTTGAAGCTCTCGCGCTTTATGCCCGCGTAGATCGCCATCGCGATGCCGGCGACGAGAAAGCGGTAGCTGATCGACCAGCTCGCCGGCACCACCGCGATCTGGTCGCGGATGACGAGCCAGGTCGAGCCCCAGATCAGCGTGACGATCCCGAACGGGATCAGCACGGCCGCGCGGGTCGACTGGATCGTCGACTGGGGTGGGTCGGTGGGGCCGGTCACAGCTCGCGGATGGCGTCTGCGAGCAGGTCGACCGCGTCCGCCGGGCTGTCCCACGCGGTGACGAGCCGGATCTCGCCGGCGGCCCAGTCGTAGAAGTCGAAGCCCTTCGCCCGGAGCGCTGCGGCTTCTTCGGGGGTGGCGCGGAGGAACACTTCGTTCGCTTCGACCGGGTGGACGAGGCGGTCGCCGGCGGCTGCGGCGAGCTTGGCGGCGGCGTCGTTGGCGGCCTGGGCGTTGGCGAGCCAGAGGTCGTCGTCGAGCATGGCCAGGATCTGCGCGGCGAGATACCGCCCCTTCGACAACAACAGCCCGGCGCGCTTGCGGCGGTATTGGGTGACGGCGGCGAGGTCGGGCTTAAAGAAGACCAGCGCCTCCGCGCTCATCGCGCCGTTCTTGACGAAGCCGAAGCTCAGCGCGTCGATGCCCGCGCGCCACGTCATGTCGGCGGGGGAGCAGCCGACGCGCGCCATCGCATTGGCGAACCGTGCGCCGTCCATGTGGAAGCCGAGCCCGCGGTCCTTCGCCAGTGCGCCGATCTCCGCGACCTCGTGGGGCTGGTACACGCGGCCATATTCGGTGGCGTTGGTGATCGAGATCGCATGCGGCTGGACGCGGTGGACGTCGTCGGGGATCGCGTCGATGACGGTGCGGATGGTGTCGGGCGTCAGCTTCGCGCCGTCGCCGTCGGCGAGGAAGAGCTTCGCGCCGTGCGTGTAGAATTCGGGCGCGCCGCCCTCGTCGTTCTGGATATGCGCGTCGCGGTGGCAGACGATGCCGCCGTGCGGGGGGCAGAGCGCGGCGAGCGCGAGGCAGTTGGCGGCGGTGCCGGTGGGGACCCAGAGCACCGCGACTTGAGTCTCGAACAGGTCGGACAGTCGGCCGTCGAGCTGCTGACTCCACGCGTCGCCGGCATAGGCGGTGTCGAGCGTGTCGGCGGCGGCGATCGCGGCCATGACCTGCGGGTGGATCGTGGCGGCGTTGTCGGAGAAGAAGCGCATGGGGCAGACATGCTGCGATGCGGTGGTGGCGTCAACGGGGGCTTCCGTCACTCGGACGATAGCGCTCGCGTTCTTGTTCTCCCGCGAAGGCGGGAGCCCAGGGTTACAGGGGGTAGCGTTCGTGATCCTGGGCCCCCGCTTTCGCGGGGGAACCGCTTTCTTGATCAACGGAGAGCGCTATTGCCCCTCGTAAGGCCCCGGTTCTTCCTCCGGCGGCCGGCGATCGTCGCGTGGGGGCGGGCCCTCTTCCCGGTCGCGGCGGGAGGGGCCGACCGAGATCGTGCCGTCCTCGCCCATCTTCAGGTTGAAGCCCAACCCCTCGATCTCGCCGCCCAGCGGCAATACCGCATTGTCCTCATCCCCTGATGGCAACGCATCCGGATCGACCTCCTCGACCGGCGGTGGCGGCGCGGCAACCGGTGCGATCCCCAGGGCGCTTTGCATGAAGTCGCGCCAGATCCGCGCCGGGATGCCGCCGCCCGACAGGCCGGGGTTGGAGGAATTGTCGTCGTTGCCGACCCATACGCCGACCACCAGATCACGCGCGAAGCCGACGAACAGCGCGTCCTTGTTGTCCGAGGTCGTGCCGGTCTTGCCGAACGCGTCGACGGTCAGGTTCGCCTGCCGCCCGGTGCCGTCGCGGATCGAGGCGGCGAGCAGGTCGAGCATCTCGTCGTGGATCTTCGACGGCATCTCGGTCGCGCCACCGGTCAGCGACTGGTACCAGCCCTTCTCGCGCACGTCGGCAAGGCCGCGCGGTTGCACCGGATATTGCTCGCGCGCAATCGCGGCATAGGCGGCGGTCAACTCCAGCAGCGATACGGTCGAGGTGCCGAGGCCGATCGTCGCCTCGTTCGGGATCGGCGTCGAGATGCCGAGATCGCGCGCCGCCTTGATCACCGCCTTGACGCCGACCTGTTGCGTCAGCCGCGCGGCGGCGACGTTGGACGAGCGCGCGAACGCCTGGCGCAACGTGATCGTCCCTTGATAGCGACCGTCGCTGTTCTGGGGCGACCAGTCGCCGATCGTCACCGGGCTGTCCTCGATGGTCGAATCGGGGGTCATCCCCTGGCGCATCGCGGCGAGGTAGACGAACAGCTTGAAGGTCGAGCCGGGCTGGCGGCGCGCCTGGGTCGCGCGGTTGAACGGGCTCTTGCGGTAATTCTTGCCGCCGACCATCGCGACGACGCGGCCGTCGGGACGCATCGCCACCAGCGCGACCTGCGCTTGTCGCAGACCCGCGCGCGCGACGGTGCGCTCGGCGGCGCGTTGCAGGCGGGGATCGAGCGTCGTCTGGACGGTCGCCTCGGTCTTCACCTCGCCCGCCTGGTCGCGCGCCTCGGGCAGAATCCAGTCGGCGAAATAGGTACCGTTGGGCAGTTGCGAGGGGCGGCTGCCGAGTACGCGCTGCGGCCGGACCGCATCGCCCTCGGCCTTGGTGAGGAAACCGGCATCGACCATCGCGCCGACCACCACGGCCTCCCGCTTGCGCGCGCCTTCGAGGTTCGAAGTGGGCGCGAGACGCGACGGCGCCTTGACCAGGCCGGCGAGCATCGCGGCCTGCCCGACGTTCAGCTTGTCGGGGGTGCGGCCGAAATAATGCTTGGCGGCCGCGCTGATCCCGTAGGTGTTGTCGCCGAAATAGACGTTGGACAGATAGCGCGACAGGATCTCGTCCTTCGACAGCCAGGCCTCGAGCCAGAACGCGATCATCGCCTCGCGGATCTTTCGGGTCGCGGTGCGGTCCGAATCGAGGAACGCGTTCTTCGCGAGCTGCTGCGTGATCGTCGAGCCGCCCTGGCGCACGCCGCCTGAGCCCATGTTCGCCCACGCCGCGCGGGCGATGCCGCGGGGGTCGACGCCCCAATGCGAATAGAAGCGCCGGTCCTCGATCGCGAGAAATGCCTGTGTGACGTGCGGCGGGAGCTTGGCCGCGTCCACCGGCTTGCCGATGATCGCGCCGCGCCGCGCGATCGGCGTGCCATCGTCCGCGGTGAGCGTGATCGAGGGCGGCGTCGGCGGCTGGAGCGACTTCGACAAGGGCGCGGTGATCGCCAGCCAGATGATCGCGATCACCAGGAGGACGATGCCGATGCCGAAGCCGCGCAGAATCCACCGACCGATCGGGCGGCGCGGGCGCGGCGCGCGGGGCGGGACATAGCCCGCTGCCGGCTCGTGATCATAGGGGTACGCATCTTCGCCGCCCCGCTCCGCCTCGTATTTCTGGCGCAGGCGTTCGCGTTCGGTGATCAGCCGCTCGCGCTCATAGGCATAGGGCTCGCGGTCACCCTGCGAGTCGGCGCTGGAACGGGAGGTGTCGAAGGGATCGGGGCGCATCGGTCGTTCCAGCGGGTCGGCCAAGCGGCGGACATCGAGTGTGTTATCGTTCTACGACAGCTCGGGCAAGCCTGAGCATGCACGGCGTATGCCCATGCTTAACGTGTACGAGGGCTTAGCGACAGCGCTAGCCGTAGCCGGGCTTGCGCTGGTCGAGGAGCGAGAACGGACCGAAGCGCTGTTGTCATCGTGCGGCGAAACGGGGAAGAGCGTGTCGATGACGTTCGAACAGGATGAAACCGTGGCTGCTCCCGATACTCTTCCCGCCGTTTTGCCGCTGGTCGTCGGTATCGGCGGCACGATCGGCGGTGTCTCGTCGACCGAGCGGGCGCTGCGGATCGCGCTCGATGCGGTCGAGAAGCAGGGCTATCGCACGCAGATGTTCGGTGGCGCGGACATGGCGCGGCTACCGTTGTACGATCCGAAAGCGACGACGCGGACCGCGGACGAGCAGGCATTCGTGGAGGCCGTGCGGGGCGCATCGGCGGTGATCATCGCCAGCCCCGGCTATCACGGCAGCATTTCGGGCGTGGTGAAGAATGCGCTCGATCTGCTGGAGGAAACCGCGCGCGACGAGCGGCCGTATCTGGCGGACATGCCGGTCGGGCTGATCGCCACGGCCTATGGCTGGCAGGCGACCGGGAGCACGATCGCCGCGCTTCGCTCGATCGTCCATGCGCTGCGCGGGTGGCCGACGCCGTTTGCCGCGGCGATCAACACGCAGGTGACGAAGTTCGACGACGAGGGCGGCGCGAGCGATCCTGCGGTGCTTGAGCAGTTGCGCCTGGTCGGGCGGCAGGTCGCGCGGTTCGCGCCGTTGTCGGAACCGGCGAACTAGGTGCCTTCCGATCCCCCCCCGCCAGGGGGAGGTGGCTGGCGCTTGCCAGACGGAGGGGGAGGTAAGCGATCACCCATGTTCCGTGTCCTCCCCCTCCGACGCCTTCGGCGCCACCTCCCCCTTGCGGGGGAAGATCGTCAGTTTAGTTTTGCGGGCGCGGGGCGGTGGACTGGGTCGTCGCAACCCCACCACCCAGCGCGCGGTAGAGTTCCACCGAGTTGCTGTCTCGGGTCAGGCGGGCGGCGAGCAGGCTCTGTTGTGCGGTGTAGAGCGAACGCTGCGAATCGAGCGTGTTGAGGAACGTGTCGATGCCCGCACGGAAGCGCAGTTCCGAAAGCTTGAACGCACCTGCCGCATTGTCGCGCAGCGAGGTCTGCGCCTGTAACTGCGCGCCGATCGTGCCGCGGCGGGCGAGGGCGTCGGCGACTTCGCGGAAGCCGGTCTGGATGCTCTTCTCGTACGTCGCGACCGCGGCGTCGCGCGTCGCCTGGGCGTAGCGGAGATTGCCCTTGTTCTTGCCGAAGTCGAACAGCGTCTGGCTGACCGACGGCGCGACCGACCAGTTCTGCGTGCCGCTGCCGAACAGGTTGGACAGGCCGAGGCTGATTGTCCCGAAGGCTGCGGTCAGCGAGATGTTGGGAAAGAACGCCGCACGTGCTGCGCCGATATTGGCGTTCGCCGCGATCAGTTGATGCTCGGCCGAAGCGATGTCGGGACGGCGCAACAGCACCTCCGACGGCAGGTTGGCCGGCAGGTTCTCCAGCGTCGGGTTGGTTTCCTCCAGCCGCGCGGGAAGCATGTCCGCGGTCAGCGTCGTCCCCGCGAGCAGGTTCAGCGCGTTTTGGTCCTGTGCGATCAGCGTGGTCGCTTCGGCGATGTCCGAGCGGGCCTGATCGTAGCTGGTGCGCGCCTGGCGCACCTCGAGTTCGGACGCGATGCCGATCCGAAAGCGATCCTGCGTCAGCTTGACGGTCTGGCCGAACGCACGCTCGGTATCGCGCGCGATCTTGAGGCGATCCTGATCGGCCGCCATCGTGAGCCACTGCGTGGCGATCTCGGCGATCAGCGACACTTGGGCCGCGTTGCGGTTTTCTTCCGCGGCGAAATACTGTTCCTGCTGCGCCTGGGTCAGGTTGCGGACACGGCCGAACAGGTCGATTTCCCAGGCCGAGACGCCGACATTGGCCGAATAGATGTCGGCACGGCCGCTGGACACCGCGCCGCCCGCACCGCCGCCAGTACCGCCCGTTCCACCGCCGGTACCGCCACCGACCACGCCAAACGGCGACTTCTGATAGGTCGCACCGCCGTTGGCGGCGAGAGTCGGGAACAGGTCTGCGCGCTGGACGCGGTATTGTGCGCGGGCCTGCGCGACGTTGGCGACCGAGACGCGCAGGTCGCGGTTGTTCTCCAGCGCGGTGCGGATCACGCGGCGCAGGCGATCGTCGGTAAAGAACGCCTCCCACGCGGTATCCGCCGGCATGATCGCGCCGGCCGCATCGGTCGCTGCATAGGCAGGACCGGCGGGCGTTGCCGCCGGCACCGACAATTCGGGCCGGACGTATTTCGGGGCGAGGTTGCACCCGGCGAGCGTGAGCCCGGCGGCGAACATGAGCGCGGTCTTGCGCGTGAGCATGGGGGTCAACATCGGATCAGGCCTCCTGCGGCCGCTGGTCGTGGGGCGGACGACGGTTATCGTCATGGCTGCCGTCACGGTTATCGTCATCATTGCGGACCTGATCGCGGTCCTGCCCCGCGCCGGCCTTGTCCTGCTTGAAGACGCGCTTCACGAGCAGGAAGAACAGCGGCACGAAGAAGATTGCGAGGACGGTCGCGGACAGCATGCCGCCGACCACCGCCCAGCCGATCGCGTTCTGGCCACCGGCGCCGGCACCGCTCGACAGTGCGAGCGGCAACACGCCGAAGATGAACGCGAACGACGTCATCAGGATCGGGCGAAGGCGGAGTTTCGCCGCCTCGACCGCGGCATCGGCCGCATTCATCCCGTCGCCCATCTTCTCCTCGGCGAATTCCACGATCAGGATCGCGTTCTTCGCCGCCACGCCGATCGTCGTGATCAGGCCGACCTGGAGGTAGATGTCGTTGTTCAGCCCGAAGAGCATCGCCGCACCGACCGCGCCGAGGACGCCGAGCGGCACCACCAGCAGGACGGCGATCGGGATCGACCAACTCTCGTACAACGCCGCGAGGCAGAGGAAGACGATCAGCAGCGACAGTGCATAGACCGTGGTCGACTGGCCGGAGGACAGGTTTTCCTCATAGCTGAGGCCGGTCCATTCATAGCCGATGCCGGGTGGCAGCTTGGCCGCCATCTCCTCCATCGCCTTGATCGCGGTGCCGCTGCTGACGCCCGGCGCCGGCGAGCCCATGATCTCGAACGAGGCTACGCCGTTATACCGTTCGAGTCGTGAGGGCCCGTATTTCCACTCGGTCGTCGAGAAGGACGAGAACGGTGCCATCGCGTTGCTGGTCGTGCCGCGGACGTAGAAGTTGCCGAGATCGGCAGGCGTCGTGCGGAACGGTGCGTCGGCCTGGACATACACCTTCTTCACGCGACCGCGGTCGATGAAGTCGTTGATGTAGGCGCCGCCGAACGCGGTGCTGACGGTGGTGTTGATGTCCGCCTGGCTGAGGCCGAGCGCGCCGGCCTGGGCCTGGTCGACGTTCAGTTTCAGCTGTGGCGCATCCTCCAGGCCGTTCGGGCGGACCTGCATCAGGCGCTTGTCCTGGCTGGCCATGCCGAGCAGCATGTTGCGCGCCTCGAGCAGTTTCTCGTGACCGACGCCGGCATTGTCCTTCAGCATGAAGTCGAAGCCGTTGGCGTTGCCCAGTTCCTGCACGGCGGGCGGCACGAAGCCGATCACCATGCCGGCACGGACACCCGCGAGCGCCTGGTTGGCGCGCCCGGCGACTGCGGCGACGGTGTTCTCGGCACCGCTGCGATCTTCCCACGGCTTGAGCTGGATGAACGCGATGCCGACATTCTGGCCCTGGCCGACGAAGCCGAAGCCGCTGATCGTGAAGATGCCCGAGATGTTGGCCTTCTCGTCGATCAGGAAGTGATCGCGGACCTTGTCCATCGTCCGTGCGGTCTCCTCCATCGGCGTACCCGACGGCATCGAGACCTGCGCGAACATGACGCCCTGGTCCTCCTCGGGAAGGAACCCCGACGGCAGGCGCAGGAAGATGAAGGCCATCGCGACGACGATCACGGCATAGACCAGCATCGTGCGGACCCAGCCCTTCTCGACGCGGCGCAGGCCGTTGCCGTATTTGCCGACGCCCTTGTCGAAGGTGCGGTTGAACCAGCCGAAGAAGCCCTTCTTCTCGCCGTGCCCTTCCTTGGCGGGCTTCAGGATCGTCGCGCAGAGTGCGGGCGTCAGGATCAACGCGACCAGCACCGAGAGCGCCATCGACGACACGATGGTGATCGAGAACTGGCGGAAGATCACGCCGGTCGAGCCGCTGAAGAACGCCATCGGCAGGAACACGGCGGACAGGACGAGGCCGATGCCGACCAGCGCGCCGCTGATCTCGTCCATCGACTTCTTGGCGGCTTCCTTCGGGGAGAGTCCCTCTTCCTGGATCAGGCGTTCGACGTTCTCGACGACGACGATCGCGTCATCGACGAGCAGGCCGATCGCCAGCACCATGCCGAACAAGGTCAGCGTGTTGATCGTGAACCCCGCCGCGTACAGTACGGCGAGCGAGCCGAGCAGCACGACCGGGACCGCGATCGTCGGGATCAACGTGGCACGGAAGTTCTGGAGGAAAAGGAACATCACGAGGAAGACGAGGACGATTGCCTCGATCAGCGTGTGGATGACCTGCTCGACCGACAGCCGAACGAACGTCGAATTGTCGATCGGGTAGGCGACCTTGACGTCGGACGGGAACTGCTTGGCGATCCGGTCGACCTCGGCCTTGACCAGCGTGACGGTATCGAGCGCGTTGGCGCCCGGTGCCAGCTTCACGCCGAAGCCTGCCGCCTGCTTGCCGTTGTAGCGCGCCTGGAAGGAGTAATTCTCCGAGCCCATCTCGACGCGGGCGACGTCCGACAGGCGCACGGTCGCGCCGCTGGTCGCCGAGCGGACGATGATCGCGCGGAACTGTTCCGGTGTCTGGAGACGCGTCTGCGCGGTCACGGTGGCGTTGAGCGACTGGCCCTTCACCGCCGGCAGACTGCCGACCTGACCCGCCGAAACCTGCGCGTTCTGCGCGGTCAGCGCCGAGGTAATGTCGGTGACGGTGACGCCGAGGTTCGACATCTTGAACGGATCGACCCAGATCCGCATCGAATATTGCGCGCCGAACACCTGCGTGTCGCCGACGCCCTTGATGCGGCTCAGCGGATCCTGGAGCTTCGAGGCGATCATGTCGCCGAGATCGACCTGGTCGTGCGCGCCATTCTCCGAATAGGCAGCGATCACGAGCAGGAAGTTGGCGGTCGCCTTGGTCACGCGCAGACCGGCCTGCTGCACTTCCTGCGGCAGGAGCGGGGTCGCCTGTTGCAGCTTGTTCTGCACCTGGACCTGCGCGATGTCGGGGTCGGTACCCTGCTCGAAGGTGAGCGTGATCGCGAGGTTGCCCGAGCCGTCCGACGTCGAGGCGAAGTAGCGAAGGTTGTCGATGCCCTTCATCTGCTGCTCGATGATCTGCGTCGTCGTATTCTCGAGCGTCTGCGCGTCGGCGCCCGGATAGGACGTCGCGACCGTCACTTTGGGGGCGGCGATCTCAGGAAACTGGGCGATCGGCAGCTGGCGGATCGCAAGGATACCGGCCAGCATCAGGATGATCGCGATGACCCATGCGAAGATGGGTCGATCGATGAAATAGCGTGACATGGGCGGTTACTTCCCCTGCGCGGCAGAATTAGCCTGCGCGGAATTGTTGCCGGCTGCGGGATCTCCGCCCGCCGCGGCGCCGCTGGGGGCGCCCCCGGCTGGCTTGCCGACCTGCTGCGGGGCAGCGGGCTTGACGGTCGAGCCGGGGCGCAGGTTGAGCAGCCCCTCGACGATCAGCTTGTCGCCGGGCTTCAGGCCACTGGTGACGATCCACTTGTCGCCGATCACGCGATCGGTGGTGACGTTACGCTGTTCGACCTTGTTCTGCGCGTTGACGACCAGCGCGGTCGCACCGCCGCGCGGATCGCGCGTGATGCCTGCGGTTGGCGCCATGATCGCCTGGCGGCGCGTCCCCTCGACCAGCTTGGCGCGGACGTACATGCCGGGCAGCAACAGACCGTTGGGATTGGGGAAGGTCGCACGCAGCGTCACCGCGCCGGTGGTCTGGTCGACGGTGACTTCGGCGAACTGGAGGCGGCCCTCGATCGGGTAGGTCTGGCCGTTCGGAAGGATCAGCTGGACGCGCGCGCTGCCGTCGCCGCGGGTAACCCCGCCGGTCGCCATCGCCTGCTTCAGATCGAGCAGCTGCGCCGCCGACTGGACGACGTCGACATAGACGGTGTTGGTGCGCTGGATCGTCGCGAGCGGATCGGTCTGGCCGGTCTGGACCAGCGCGCCGACGGTCACGAGCGACCGGCCGATGCGGCCCGAGATGGGCGCCTTGATGCGCGTGAAGCCGAGGTTGACGCGCGCCGACTGGACCGCCGCCTGCTGCGCTGCAACATTGGCGCGAGCCTGTTGTGCGGACGCCGTGGCGTTGTCCGCTTCCTGCTTGCTGACCGCGTTGAGCGCGACGAGCTGGCCGTAGCGCTGGGCCTGGAGGCGGGTCGCGTTGATCTGCGACTGGGCGGCGCCGAGCTGGCCCTGCGCGCTGGCGAGCGCGGCCCGGTAGGGCGCGTCCTCGATCGCGTAGAGAACCTGGCCCTTGCTGACCATGGCGCCCTCGGTGAACAGGCGATCGCGAACCACGCCGCTGACCTGCGGACGCACTTCCGAGGTCTCTACCGCGGCGATACGGCCGGGAAGCTCGGAGGTAAGGACCACCGACTCTTCGCCGACGGTGACGACGCCGACCGTGGGCGTGGGCGGAGGCGGGGGCGCCTGCTCCTTGCCACAAGCCGACAGCAGGGCGAGCGCGGCGAAGGCCGCCGATCCCTTGAGGTTCAATCGCTGCATGTTGAGCATCCCGACGTCCGTGCAGATAGGTTTACCGGAATGAACGTTCATTCCGCTTGCCTGCCCGCTAGGATTGTGCGAGCGGCGGGTCAATCAAAAAACGCATCGGGAATTCTGTTTTGAGTGCAGTGCAACATGAGAAGTGCAGCCGGGAGCGTATTATCGCCACGGCTCGGCATCTGTTTGCGACTCAAGGCTTTCACCAGACACCGATGTCCGAACTGGCACAGGCTGCAGAGGTGTCGGTCGGCCAGATCTATCGTTTGTTCACCGGAAAGAATGCGGTGATCCAGGCGATCGTGATGGAGGATGCAACCGGCAAGATGGCCGAGATGCAGACCATGAACGACTCGGTGAAGTCGGGCGGGATGTCGATCGAGGAGGGCTTTGTCGAGCTGTCACGGCGCGCCCTTTCGAAGGGTGACGAGGCGCTGACGTTCGAGATCATGGCGGAGGCGCACCGCAACACCGACGTCGCCGACACGATCGCCGACCTGTGCAGCGGGTTCCGCAGCATGATCCGCGACCTCGCCTGTGTCGCCAACCCCGATCTGTCCGACAACGACCTCGAAGGCGCGGAGGAACTGATCCTCGCCTTCATGTTCGGCCTTGGCCACCGTACTTTGTCGCGGCCTCGTTTGTCGGAGGACGAGACGGCGCGGTTGACGGGGCGGATGATTTTGGCCGCGGTTCGCGCGCTCTGATTCCTCCCCCGCCAGGGGGAGGTGGCTGGCGCTTGCCAGACGGAGTGGGAGGTAAGGGAAAACCTCGGTTGCGTGTCCGCCCCCTCCGTCGCCTACGGCGCCACCTCCCCCTGGCGGGGGAGGATTAGAGGCTATTTTACGGCCGCGCGCAGGGTGGCGCGGACGCCGGTGTGGGCCGGGTCGTATTCGACGATCGTCTGGAGGCTCTGCGCCATCGCCTTGATCAGCTTCGTGCCGAGGCCGGTGCCGCGCGGGGTCGCGTCCTCGGGGATGCCGCAGCCATCGTCTTCGACCGCCAACAGGAAGATGTCGTCGTCGATCCGGCGCAGCGCGACGCGGACTTCGCCGCCGCCGGCGGGGTAGGCGTATTTGCACGCGTTGGTGACGAGTTCGGTGACGATCACGCCGAGCGATACCGCGCGGTCGGTCGGCAGGCGGATCGGCTCGGCGGCGAGGCTGAGCGCGCGCGGGAGGGCGTCGGTCGACCAGGTTTCGGCGAGTTCGTCGACCAGCGCGCCGAGATATTCCTGCATGTCGACGCTCTCGACGTCGTTGCTGGTGTAGAGCCGGCGGTGGACCTGCGCGATCGCCTGGATGCGGCGCTGCGTGTCCTCCAGCGCCTCGCGGGCGGACGGATCGGTCAGCGCGGTCGCCTGGAGGCGAACCATCGCCGATACGAGTTGCAGCGAGTTGGCGACGCGGTGGTTGACCTCGCCGAGCAACGCCTCGAGTCGCGCGTTGCTGGCGCGGAGACCGGCCTCGGCGGACGCCTTTTCCTGTTCCAGCACCGATCGGGCGCGGACCTGTTCGAACGAGGCGGCGAGCAGGTCGAAGAAATCCTCGCCGACCGTCTTCACGACGTAATCGGCGGCACCGGCCTTCAGCGCGGCGACCGCGATGCGGCCTTCCTCGGAACCGGTGACGTACACGATCGGCGGATGATCGGGCAGGCGGCGGAGCGCTTCGAGCGTCTCCAGGCCGTCCATGCCGGGCATGTAGTGATCGACCGCGATCAGGTCGAAGCGCTCGGCGGCGGCCTTGACCACACCCTCCGCACCGGTCTCGGCGACGGTCATGCGGTAGCCGCGGCGTTCGAGCGCACGCGCCGCCAGCCGCCGGATACCGGCGTCGTCGTCGATGTAGAGGACGCTTGGCCCGCTCACTCTGCTTCGGGAACCTGGATCACCGACAGGAACAGCCCGAGCTGGCGGATCGCCTGCGCGAAGCTCTCATAGTTCACCGGCTTGGTGATGTAGACGTTGCAGCCGAGATCGTAGCAGCGCTCGATCTCGACCTTGTCGTCGGTGGTGGTCAGCACGACGACCGGCGTGCGCTTGAGCGGGCTGCCCTCGGCCTTGATCCGCGCCAGGATATCTGTCCCGCTCATGTCCGGAAGGTTGAGATCGAGCAGGATCATCGCCGGGCCGCTCTTGGCCGGGCCATCGACCGCGTTGAACAGGAAATCCAGCGCGGTGGTGCCGTCGGTGAAGTGCTTGATGTCGTTCAGGATGCCGGCGCGACGGATGTTCTTCTCGATCAGCCGGGCATGGCCCTCGTCGTCCTCGATCATGACGATCCCGACGGTCTGGTGCTGGTTCATGCCTTGATATCCTGAATCGACAATTCGGTGGGAAGATTGAGGCGGAAGGTGGCGCCGTCGCCGAGCGTCGACTGCACGTCGATCGTCCCGCCGAGACGATAGGCGAGTGCGCGGACATGCGCGAGTCCGATGCCTTCGCCGGGCTGGTCCTGCGCGCCCGACCGGCGAAACAGGTCGAACACGCGCTGGTGATCGCGCGGATCGATGCCGCGGCCATTGTCGATCACCGACAGGATCACGCGGTTGCGCTCCTTGTGCCCCGTCACGACGATCTCGCCGGGGCGGCCGGGTTTCAGATACTTGGTCGCGTTCTCGATCAGGTTCGACAGGATCTGTTCGAGCGCGAGGCGATCGGTGACGACCGCCGGGATCGGCCGCTCGACGCGGACCACCGCGCCGCGATCGTCGATGACGTGCTGGATCGATCCGATGATCGTGTCGACCAGTTGCGCGGGGTCGACAGGCTCGGGCGCGATCGTCCGGCGGCCTTCGCGCGACAGCTTGAGGATGGCGTTGATCAGCCGGTCCATCTTCTGCGTCGAGGTGCGGATGAAACCGATCGCCTCGGGCAGGTCCTCGCGCGCCGCCAGCCGGGCGTCCTCGGTGAGGATGTGTGGCGCCTCGGCCTCGGCGCGGTCGACCAGCTCGGCGAGCGGCCCGGCGGCGGTGGAGAGTTCGGCGGTGAAGCCCATAACGTTGACCAGCGGCGAGCGCAGGTCATGGCTGACGATATAGGCGAAGCGCTGGATTTCCTCGTTCGCGCGGCTGAGATCGGCGGTGCGCTCGGTGACCTGCTCCTCCAGCGTCTCGTTGAGATCGCGCAGGCTGTCGCGCGAGGTGGCGAGATCGGTGGTGTAGCGGCGGATCACCAGGATCGCGAGGATCGCGACCACCAGCAGCAGCGCGGCAGCGAGCCCTGCGACCGAGAGGAACAGTGCGCTGGTCTGTTGCTGGCGTGCGCTGCGGATCGCGAGCAGGCGGACCTCGTCGGCGGCCATCGCCTGGAGCCGGTAGCGGATGCCGCGCATCAGCGGCACGCTGGCGTCGACCGCGAACCGGCGCTGTGCCTCGGCGATCCGGCCGCCGGCGACCAGCGCCATCGACTGTGCCCTGAGCGCGCGCAACCGGACGAAGCGCGGCTCGATCAGGTCGAGCCGTGCGATCTGGTCCGGATTGTCCGAGGTGAGGCGGCGAAGCGTGGCGATCGACGGTGCGAGATTGCCCGCGCTCCGGGCGTAAGCCGCGGAGAACAGCGGCATTCCGGTGAGGAGATAGCCGCGCCGCGCCGTCTCCGACTGTTCCATCTGGCTATGGAGCGTGGCGACCGCCTGGCGGACATCCTGGGTGTGGAGGATCTCGGCGGTATAAATGCGGTTGCGGACCGTGATCCAGCCGATCGCGATCGCTGCAGCCGCCAGCGCGACGAAACCGAGCGTCATGAAGGCGACCAGCCACCGCGCGACCCGACCTTCGGACGAGGGCAAATTCAAGCGTACGCGGACCATGGATCGCGCTGTAAGGGAGTGCCGATCGTTACACCAGCGATACTGGCTTGCCGCAGAGCAATCCGGGGTTTGTCGTGTCTTCTGATCCTCCCCCGCCAGGGGGAGGTGGCTGGCGCTTGCCAGACGGAGGGGGAGGATAGGAACCATTGGTTTCCATTACCTCCCCCTCCGTCGCCTACGGCGCCACCTCCCCCTTGCGGGGGAGGATCGCAGCGTAGCCTCCTACAGCAACAAATCCTGCGCGCTGGCCTTGCCGACGCGGCCGCCGCCGCTGCGTCGGTCCATCTCGTGGTTGGCGGTGAAGCGGATGTCGGGATCGCGGTCGGTCATGAACGCCATCAGCGTCTCGTGATCGAGCTCCGACCATTCCTTGCCACGATCGGGGCCGTAGCGGACGCGCGGGATGAGGCCCGGATCGCGCGACCATTCGACCAGTTGCGCGAAGCTCGCCTCGTTGAGCATGTCGCGCAGGTGGAACGCGGTAACGTAGGCGTCGGGAAACGCGCGGTGGGCGGGCAGGCCGCGGTCATGCTCCAAGCCCTGCGGCTTGCGCCAGTAGCGCAGCACCTGGTTCGAGAAGCTCGGCGAATCGGGCCAGAGCCTGAGCGCGCATTTCCAGGTGCAGATCCATTCGGCATCGCGGGTCAGCGCAGACGTGCAGAATTTCTGTTCGAAATCGGCGCGGTGTGCAGCGAGCGCGAGGCGGCGCGGCCAGGGGTCGAGCACCTGGCGGGCGCAGTCGTGCCAATATGGCGCGTCGGCGACATGCTCGTCGAGGATGTGGTGGATCGCCTGGGTGATCGGCGGGATCAGCCGGCCGGGATTGACCAGCAGGCTGCCGCCTTCGCCGTAGATCTCCCAGCGGCCATCCTCGCCTAGCGCGACGTCCTGCCAGCCGATCTCGCAGACGCCGTGCGCGGGCGGGGCCGAACCGGTGGTCTCCAGGTCGACGACCCGGATCATCTGCGGTTGTGGTTTGGGCTTTGGATAGGGGGGCGCCATGCCCGCCATGTGGGGACAAAAGCGCGCTTAATCCAGCGCGTATGCGTCCTCCACGTCGAGTTCGCGGACGCCGCGGCGCTGGCGCGCGCGGTCGACAAGTTTGCGCAGGCCTTCGCGGCGGTCGCGGGCCATCGGGATATCGCGGAGGATGAACTCGCCGCCCGCCGTCGTGCGGTCGCTGGAGGTGAGGATGATCGTGCCGATGTCGGTCATCTGGTTGAGCAGCGAATAGCCGAGGCGGACGTCCTTGATCCGGTAGAGCTCGATTTCGTCGATCGTCTTGAACAGGATGCCGCGGCGGACGATCAATCGCTGGTCGGTGATCTCGTAGGAGGCGCTGCGGTTCTTGAGCCAGCGGACGCCGATGATGACGAAGCCGACGCCGATCAGGCAGGTCAGCAGCGTGCCCCAACCGGCAAAGCTGCCGAGCAGCCAGCGGCGGGTGCTGGAGCGGAATTCGTCGACTGGGCGCTCCATCGGGGGACTCCTCGGGGTGGTGGCGGGACGGTAGGCGAGGGTGGTGGTGTGTCAATCATGTGTCGCCGCGCGCTTGCACGGCCGTCATCCGATCGCGCGTCCTCCCGTACGCTGCCGTCATCCCCGATCGGCCATCCCGAACGATGCCGCCATTCCCCCACCCGCCGTCATCCCCGCGAAGGCGGGGATCCATATCCTCCGGACGATTGCGATCCCATGGCGAGGCCAGCCAGTCTGGGTTCCCGCCTCCGCGGGAATGACGGGCATGCGCGCAACACTCAAGCTGGCGAGCATCCCATCCACCTGCACCACCCCGGCGGAGGCCGGGGTCCAATTGGGGAACGTTGCTAACGGAGGGCAGCGTGCTGTTGCTACCACCTTTCCACTTGGCCCCCGGCCTTCGCCGGGGTGGTGCAGGTGGGTCGGATGGTGATCTATTTTTGCTGTCCGTTGCGCGTCACACCGCTCACCGCGAGCTGCGTATCCACCTCCGCAAGCAGCGCATCAAGCGCCGCCTGGTCCTTCGCCTCCGCCCGAACCGTCAGCATCGCCTGCGTGTTCGACGCGCGCAGCAGCCACCACCCGTCAGCGGTCGTGACTCGCGCCCCGTCGGTGAGGTCCATCTCCGCGCCCTCAGACTTCAACCGCGCGATCACCTCGTCCACCACCGCGAACTTCCGCATGTCCTCGACCGGAAATCGCAGGTCCGGAGTCGCCACCAGCGCCGGCATCGCGTCGCGCAGATCGGTCAGCGACCGCTCCGACAGATGCACCGCGCGGATCAGTCGCACCGCCGCGTATTGCGCGTCGTCGAACCCGTAATATTCGCCCGCGAAGAACAGATGCCCGCTCAGTTCGCCGCCCAAGGGCGCACCGGTGCGGGTCATCGCCTGCTTCATCAGGCTGTGACCAGTTGCCGCCATCACCGGCTCGCCGCCAAGCTCGGCGATTCGGTCGAACAGCGCCTGCGAGGACTTCACGTCGGCGACGATCGGCGCGCCAGGGTGCTCGCGCAGTGCAGGTTCGACCAGAATGGAGAGAATCTGATCCCCCCAGATCACCCGGCCCAACCCGTCGACCGCACCGATCCGGTCGCCATCGCCGTCGAAGGCCAGTCCGAAATCGAGGTTCTTCTCCGCGACGAGCCGCTTCAGATCGGCGAGGTTCGACTCTTCGGTAGGATCGGGATGATGGTAGGGAAAATTGCCGTCGACTTCGGCGAAGATCACATGATGCTCACCCGGCAGGCGCTGCACGAGCTTCTCGATGACCGGGCCGGCGGCGCCGTTGCCGGTATCCCAGCCGATCCGGTACGCGCCGCCCGCATAGCCCGCCATCAGCCGGTCGACATAAGCGTCGAGCACGTCGGCGCGCGTCACTTCGCCCGCACCCTCGCTCCAGGCGCCCGACGCGGCGAGCGCGGCCAGGTCCTGGATGTCGTCGCCGAAAAATGGCGCGTGCGCGTGCACCATCTTGAAGCCGTTATACTCGGGGGGATTGTGGCTGCCGGTTACCTGGATGCCGCCATCCACCTCTAGCGTCGCCTCGGCGTAATAGAGCATCGGCGAGGTGCTGAGGCCGATCCGCACGACGTCGACGCCGCCTGCGGTCAGGCCGGACACGAGCGCGGCTTCGAGCTCCGGTGAGGAGGTGCGGCCGTCATAGCCGACCGCGACGCGGTGGCCGCCGGCGGCGCGGATCCGGGTGGCGAAGCCTCGGCCGATCGCGGTGGCATCGGCGGGGCCGAGTGCTTTGCCGACGATCCCGCGGATGTCGTATTCGCGGAGCGAAGTCGGGTCGAACTGGTGGGTCATGGGCCTCTCGCTGGTCGTATTGGTGCGGGGATACCGTCCTACCACCGTCACCCCGGACTTGTTCCGGGGGCCACGGTGCCGCGAACTCACGACTATCGAGCGTGCGGAACGGTGGATGCCGGAACGAGCCCGGCATGACGAGGACTAGCGCGCGCGCTTCAGCAGCAGGTCGCGCGCGGCGTTTACCCGGCGGGTCAGGTCGGTGGAGCCGCCGCGGTCGGGGTGGACCGAGGCGATCAGGCGGCGGTGCGCGCTGCGGATCGCTTCGGCGTCCGCGCTGCTGTCGATGCCGAGGATCGAGCGCGCTTCCGCTTCATCGGTTACGACGCGCTGTTTCGGCTTCGGCCGGAGATAATGCCACGCCAGCCAGATGAAGACCGCGGCGACGATCCACTTCACGCCACCGTGCTCACGCAGCCACGTCCGGTGCGCGCTCGGTGACCACGTCCGGCAGCTGCAACGCCGCCATCATCTCGCGCAGTTCCTGGCGTGCGGCGACATGCGCGAGCCCCATGCTGCCGAACGCCTTCGAATCGATCATCGTGAGCCCGGCGGGAAACATCTCGCGGTAGATCACGCGTTCGCCGAGCCCCGGGATGATCCGGAAACCGACGCGCTTGGCCAGTTGCGCGAGCGCATCCGACACGCGGCGCATGTTGCGCGCCTCGATATGCTGGAGGCGGTTGCGCAGCACGACCCAGTCGATCGTCGTGCCGTCGGCACGCGCACGCTGTTTCCGCGCATCCCAGATCAGCTCGGAATAGAAGCTCGGGCGCGTCACCTGATACGTCTCGGGATCGACCTGGCCAATCAGATCGAAATCGACGAAGCTGTCGTTCATCGGCGTGACCAGCGTGTTCGCCAGCGCCGCCGCAGTGCGCGCGAACGGATCGTCGCGGCCGGGCGTGTCGACGACCAGGAAGTCCGACCCCGCGCACAGCGAATGCCACAGGTCCTCGAACTGGTCCTCGCTCTGCTCCGACAGCGTCGCGTGGCGCGGCATCGGCAGGACCGAGCCGTTGCGCTTCATCGTCTCGGCGCGGTTGTCGAGATAGCGGCCGACGGTGCGCTGGCGGTGATCCAGATCGAGACACGCGACGCGCGCACCCTTGGCCGCGAGCGCGATCGCGACGTGGACCGCGGTCGTCGACTTGCCCGTGCCGCCCTTCTCGTTAGCGAACACGATCACATGCGGCGAAGCTGGGGGAGAATCCGGGCCCATGGCCAACGCGCGTTTCCTTATTGATCGTAACAGTCACCCTTCATAGAAGCCGCGACCGCACTTATCGAGTAGGAGTTTCACGTGGACACCGTCCGGGACCTTAATGCGTTGCGCGAAAGCGTCGCCGCCTTTCGTGCGGCGGGGCAGCGCGTCGCGCTCGTCCCGACGATGGGCGCGCTTCACGCCGGCCATGTCGCGCTGATCGAGGCGGCGAAGCGGCCGGGGACGAAAGTCGTCGCGTCGATCTTCGTCAACCCGACGCAGTTCGGCCCGAACGAGGATCTGTCGCGCTATCCGCGGCGCGAGATGGCCGATATCCGGATGCTCAACGAGGCCGGGTGCGACCTGCTCTGGTTGCCGTCGGTCGAGACGATGTATCCCGACGGTTTCGCGACGACGGTGCGTGTCTCGGGTGTCAGCGACGGGTTCGACGGCGCCTCGCGGCCCGGCCATTTCGACGGCGTCGCGACGGTCGTGTCGAAGCTGTTCAACCAGGTCGGGCCCGATGCAGCCTATTTCGGCGAGAAGGATTACCAGCAGCTGGCGGTCGTCCGGCGGTTCGTCGCCGATCTCGATTTCGCGATCGACATCGTCGGGGTGCCGACGCAGCGCGACGACGACGGCCTGGCGATGTCGTCGCGCAACATCTATCTCGACGACGAGCAGCGCAAGCAGGCGGTGGCCCTGCCGCGCGCGCTGGGCGTCGCCGCGCGAGCGATCGCGAAGGGCGAGGACGTCGACTCTGTGCTGTACGACGCGCGGACGACCTTGATCGGGGCGGGATTCACGATCGACTATGTCGCGTTGGCGGATGCCGAGACGCTGGCGGAGAACCCGGCGGCGGATCGGCCGCGGCGGTTGCTGGCGGCGGCGCGGATGGGCGCGACGCGGCTGATCGACAACATCGCGGTCGAGTTGTAAAAAGCAGACGTTAACCCATTAACCATTTCGTAGCGGGAATCGCCGCAGTCTGTCCTCACGAACATTGGGGGCAAACCATGCGTAGCAATCTCAAGAGCGCGAATTTCATGATCGAACGCCGTCTGGCGGATGCCGCACGCGGCGACGACCGGGCGTGCTACGAGCTCGGGATGGTGTATTCGACGGGGACGTCGGGCGTCGTCCTCGACCTGATCGAGGCGCACAAGTGGTTCAACCTGGCGGCGGTGTCGGGGAACATTGCCGCGCAGGAATGCCGCGCGGAGATCGCCGAGGACATGACCGCGCGGGAAATCTCGGTGGCGCAACGCGCCGCGCGCGACTGGATGCAGCTGACCCAGCGGCGGGCGGCCTAAGCTAGCCTCTCGATCCTCCCCCGCCAGGGGGAGGTGGCACCGAAGGTGACGGAGGGGGAGGACACGGAACAGAGGTAACCCTTGCCTCCCCCTCCGTCTGGCAAGTGCCAGCCACCTCCCCCTGGCGGGGGAGGATCGAGCGTTCAGGCCTCGGCCTTCTTCTTCGGGGCGGCCTTCTTGGCGGGGGCCTTTTTGGCCGGAGCCTTCTTCGCCGGAGCCTTCGCCTCTGCCGCGTCCTTGGTCACTGCCGTCTTGGCTGGGGCCTTCTTCGCCGCCGGCTTCTTGGCGGGCGCTTTCTTCTTCTTCGTCGCCGGGGCGGCTGCAGCCCGCGCATCGATCAGCGACGCCGCTTCCTCGAGCGTCAGCTGGTCCTTTTCGATCGACTTGGGCAGCGTCGCGTTGGTCGTGCCGTCGGTGACGTACGGACCATAGCGCCCCTCCATCAGCTTGATCTCCGCCTCGGTACGCGGATGGTTGCCGAGCACCTTGAGCGGCGCCTGAGCCCCGCGCGCGGTCCGTCCGCCGCCGGCTGCGGCTTCCGCGAGCTTCACGACCGCCGCATTCATGCCCGTCTCGAACACGTCCGCCGTCGTCTGGAGCCGCGCGTATTTGCCCGCGTGCTTCAGATACGGCCCGAACTTGCCGATCGTCGCGATGATCGGTTCGCCGGTTTCGGGGTGGTTGCCGACCGTCCGCGGGAGCGACAGCAGCTTGACCGCCCACTCCAGATTGAGCTCGCCGATATCCTTCGGGATGGACGCCATCTTGCGGTCTTCGCCTTCGCCGATCTGCAGATACGGGCCGAAGCGTCCCGATTTGCGCTCGATCGGCTGGCCGGTGTCAGGGTGCGTGCCGAGCGTCGACGGGCCGGCATCCGCCTCGGCGTCGCCGCCGGGCTGTGCGAAGCGGCGCGTGTATTTGCACTCGGGATAGTTCGAGCAGGCAATGAACGCGCCAAACTTGCCGCCACGCAGCGCGAGCTGTCCCTCACCGCAGTTCGGGCACAGCCGCGGATCGCCACCGTCCGCCTTGGCCGGGAACAGGTACGGCGCGAGGAAGGTGTCGAGTTCGGAGGTGATCGCCGACGGCTGCTGCTCCATCACCTCGTTGGTGCGCGGCTTGAAGTCGCGCCAGAACGCGTCGAGCACCGACTGCCACTGCGCACGGCCGCCGGAAACGTCGTCGAGTTCCTCCTCCAGCTCGGCGGTATAGTCGTAGCCGACATACTTCTCGAAAAAGCGTTCCAGGAACGCCGTCACCAGCCGGCCGGATTCCTCGGCGAAGAAACGGTTCTTCTCGATCCGGACGTAGGCGCGGTCCTTCAGCGTCTTGATGATCGACGCGTAGGTGGAGGGGCGGCCGATGCCGAGTTCCTCCATGCGCTTGACCAGCGAGGCTTCGGAGAAGCGCGGCGGCGGCTGGGTGAAATGCTGCTCGGCGTCGACCTTCTTCTTGGCGGGCGCATCGCCTTCGCGCATCCGCGGCAGGCGGCGCGCGTCCTCGTCGGCGGAATCGTCCGACCCTTCCTCGTACAGCGCGAGGTACCCGGGGAAGAGCACCACTTGCCCCGTAGCGCGGAGGATGTTGCGGCCGGTGCCGTCCGCCATCTCGACCGTCGTGCGCTCCATGCGCGCCGACGCCATCTGGCTGGCGAGTGCGCGCTTGAAGATCAGGTCGTAGAGCCGCGCATGATCGCCGCCACCGGCCTTGTCCTTGCCGAAGTCGGTCGGGCGGATCGCCTCGTGCGCTTCCTGTGCGTTCTTGGCCTTCGACTGGTATTGGCGGGGCTTGTCCGGGACATAGCTCGCGTCGAAGCGGTTCGCGACGGCCAGGCGCGCGGCGCTGATCGCGCTCGAATCCATCTGCACGCCGTCGGTACGCATGTAGGTGATCGCGCCGTCCTCGTAGAGGCCCTGCGCGATCCGCATCGTGTGGTCGGCCGAGAAACCGAGTTTCCGCGAGGCCTCCTGCTGCAAGGTCGAGGTCGTGAAGGGCGGCGGCGGGTTGCGACCGGCGGGCTTGGTCTCGACCGACTGGACCGAGAAATTGCCGTCGAGCACCGCCTGCTTGGCGCGCAGCGCATCGCCTTCGTTACCGATCGAGAGACGGTCGAGTTTGTTGCCCTCGAACTGCGTCAGGCGCGAGGTGAACGCGGTGCCGTCATGCTCCATATCGGCCGTCACCGACCAATATTCCTGCGGCTTGAAGACGTCGATCTCGCGCTCGCGCTGGACGATCAGGCGGAGCGACACCGACTGGACGCGACCGGCGGACTTGGCGCCGGGCAGCTTGCGCCACAGCACCGGCGAGAGCGTGAAGCCGACCAAGTAATCGAGCGCACGGCGGGCGCGATAGGCGTCGATCAGATCGTCGTCCAGCTCGCGCGGGTTCTTCATCGCCTCGGTCACCGTCGCCTTGGTGATCGCGTTGAAGGTGACGCGCTCGACCTCCTTGGGCAGCGCTTTCCGCGCGCGGAGCACCTCGCGGACGTGCCACGAGATCGCCTCGCCCTCGCGATCCGGATCGGTCGCGAGGATCAGGCGGTCGGCGAGCTTGGCGAGATCGGTGATCGCCTTGAGCTGCTTCGATTTGTCCGCGTAATTCTCCCACGTCATCGCGAAGGCGTCGTCGGGATCGACCGAGCCGTCCTTGGGCGGCAGGTCGCGGACATGGCCGTAGCTGGCCAGGACGCGGTAATCGCTGCCCAGATACTTCTCGATGGTTTTGGCCTTGGCGGGCGATTCGACGATGACAAGCTGCATGGGGAAACCGGGGTCCTTACGTGTACGCGTACGAGGGTGGCGGCGTCGGGGTAGTGCCGTCAACCCGGCGCGTGCCGGGCATGATGTATAGAAAGTGCAGACGCTCGCGCGGGTTTTCCAGAGGGGGCGGGTGTTCGTGTGTCATCGAGCGGCTTGCCTCAGTGGCCGTCGATGCGAGCAGGGCGGGAGCGGCCGGGCATTGCGGAAGGAATGCACGATTAGCGGCATGTAGGACAGTGGCGGCTGGTTGCGCCCACTTCCAGACATCAGCTTGACTGGATATGTGGATGCGATCAGTTTCCATCGCGAGCCGCCGGAGAGATCACATGGCCTATCATCAAGTTTTTGTCAGTGCCATGATCTCAACTGCCCTGATCGTCGCGATCGCCCGCTTACTACTGAGCTTCGTTCTGAAGAAACAAAGAAACTATGTTCCCTCGCTTTGCGTGGGGCTCGGTTATTTGCTCGGTCGCTATTCGGTCAGCGGACCGCTCGACGATCCCGATACCCAAGCCGCAATTGCGGCACTTTCGGGAAGTGCGGCTTGTCTCGTAATATTTGGAGCGGGCTTTCTCTATCAGGCAAAACGAACGACCGTCGCGTAACCTCCCAATTCCGTCATCCTGACGAAAGTCGGGATCCAGAGTTTCGGGCGGCACCGCTCGTGGCTCTGGATCCCGGATCAAGTCCGGGATGACGGGTGGGAGAGGACGCGTCATCTTCCACCCAACTGAGACATTGGCGGTAATCAGGCGAGGCGTTCGCGGCGGGCTGCGCCCCTTACGCCAGACTCACCCGCCCGCCCGCGTGTCGCTCAAGCCGGCCGGCGAGTTCGAGTTCGAGCAGCACCGTCTGGACCAGCGCCGGGGTCAAATGCGACTGGCGGAGGAGTTCGTCGATCGCGACGGGGACGGGGCCGAGCAGGTCGGTGATCGTGCGGCGATCGGTGTCGGAGGCGTCTTCGGGCGGCGCGGGGGCGAACGGCGCGCCGGCATAGGCGTCGATCGGGGATCGGACCGAGCGTGGATCGAACGGGCGGATCTGTTCGAGGATGTCGGCGGCGGATTGCACCAGTGTGGCGCCTTCGCGGATCAGCAGGTTGCACCCTTGCGCGCGGGGATCGAGCGGGCTGCCGGGGACGGCCATGACTTCGCGGCCGCATTCGTTGGCGAGGCGCGCGGTGATCAGCGAGCCGGATTTCGGGACGGCCTCGACCACCACGGTGCCGATCGCGAGGCCCGCAATGATGCGGTTGCGCGAGGGGAAGTTGCGCGCTTTCGGCTCGGTGCCGGGGGGCTGTTCGGCGAGCAGGAGGCCTTCTGTCGCGACGCGCTCCTGCAACGCGGTGTTGTCGGGCGGGTAGGCGATGTCGATGCCGCTGGCGATCACGCCGATCGTGGCGCCGGTGGAGCCTGCGCCGAGCGCGCCGATATGTGCGGCGGTGTCGATGCCGCGGGCGAGGCCTGAGACGACTGTCGTGCCTTCCTCGGCGAGTTGCAGCGCGAGCTGGCGGGCGAAGCGGCAGGCGGCGGCGGAGGCGTTGCGGGCGCCGACCATGGCTATGCAGGGACGGGTGGCGTGGGTGAGGTTACCGCGGAAGATGAGGGCCGGCGGGGCGGTCTCGATTTCGGCGAGCAGGCGGGGATACTCGGCGTCGTCGAGGAAGAGATAGCGCGCGCCCAGTTTCGTGGTGGCGGCAATCTCGCGTTCGGCCATCGCGGCGTCGGCGATCCGGGGGCTGCGACCGCCACCGCGTTGGGCGAGCATGGGGAGCGCCTCGATAGCGGCGTCGGCGCTGCCGAAGCGGGCGATGAGCTGGCGATAGGTGACCGGTCCGATCCCGGTCGTGCGGATGAGCCGAAGACGTGAGACCGTCGGGTCAGTCACCCGGTGGTCGTTTTGAGCGGCCGATGCGCGGTTCGGTGCCGGAGAACAGGCGCTCGACGTTCTCGCGGTGCTTCCAGAAGACGATCAGCGCGAGTGCTAGCAGCAGCAGGACGAGGTCGAAGCGGCCGAACAAGGCGGCGGCGAACGGCGCGCTGAGCGCGGCGGCCATGCCTGCGACCGAGGAGATGCGCAGGCCCGCGAGGAGGCCCAGCCAGACGACCGCGTAGACCGCCCCGAGCGGCCAGTGGAGCGCGACGACGATGCCCATGAGGGTGGCGACGCCCTTGCCGCCCTTGAACTTCAGCCAGATCGGATAGCAATGGCCGACGAACGCACCGGCTGCGGCCAGCAGCGCGTTGCCGGGGAACAGGTGTGCGACCAGCAGGACGGCGACCGCGCCCTTGGCCATGTCGAGCAGCAGCGTGGCGGCGGCGAGGCCTTTCCGTCCGGTGCGCAGGACGTTGGTCGCGCCGATGTTGCCCGAGCCGATCGTGCGCAGATCGCCCGCGCCGCCGAGCCGCGTGAGGATGACGCCGAACGGGATCGAGCCGAGCAGATAGCTGAGCACGAGCGATAGCGTGGGCGCGACCCAGAGAATTTCCGTCTGCAAGTATGTCCCCCGTTCCGGCGGTGCTTATAAGCTACGCGGGGCGGACGGCAAATGGCGTGAGTTTAAGGGACAGTTTGATGAGACGCGGGCGCTTGGACCCACGGTCGACGCGCTCCCCTCCCTGGAAGGGAGGGGCTGGGGGGGGGCAGGCCCGCTCGTGCTGCGACCGTCTGAACATGCGGAAACCGACCCACCCCCGACCCCTCCCTTCCAGGGAGGGGGGATATGTCGCTCTGGTTTACGGGGGGCAGTTCGTCCTAAAGGCCGGACATGGACACGCGCCCTATCCTGTTCTTCGATTCCGGTGTCGGTGGTCTGTCGATCGTCGGCCCAGCGCGCGCGGCGCTTCCGGATGCGCCGTTCGTCTACGCCGCCGACTCGGCAGGGTTTCCTTACGGGACCAAGAGCGAGGCGGAGATCGCGGCGCGCGTGCCGGTGTTGCTGGGGCGATTGGCGGAGCGGTATCGGCCGCGGCTGATCGTGATCGCGTGCAATACCGCCTCGACGATCGCGCTGCCGGTGGTGCGCGCGGCGCTCGACCTGCCGGTCGTGGGCACGGTACCGGCGATCAAGCCCGCCGCGCTGCTGTCGAAGACGCGGACGATCGGCGTGCTGGGGACCGAGGCGACCGTGCGGCAGGCCTATGTCGATGATCTGGCGGCGAAGTTTGCGGGCGATTGCACGGTGCTGCGCTACGGCTCGGCGGCGTTGGTCGAGATGGCGGAGGCGAAGCTGCATGGCCGGTCGGTCGCGCCGGAGCGCTATGCGGCGGTGCTCGACGGGCTGTTTGCGCAACCCGGCGGCGAGCGTATCGACGTGATCGTCAACGCCTGCACGCATTTTCCGCTGGTCGAAGCGGAACTGGCGACGGCGGCGCCCGGCGTGCGGTTCGTCGACGGCGGTCCCGGGATCGCGCGGCGGATCGTTCACCTGATGCAGGGCGAATCATGGTCGGACGCGGGCGGGGGGATCGCCGTCTTCACCCGGTCGGGCGACGACGAATGCGCGCTGGGACCCGCGTTGGCGGCGCGAGGATTCGCGCGGATCGAGCAGCTTTAGGCGTTAACCTGGGACAATGTGGCACCTTGCTTCGCGGGCGCATCGTGGCAATGTGCTGCCAGGACGAGGAAAGCGATCACCGTAAGAGCGGTATTACGCTGGAACTGAGTGAAAGTGAGGCGTAGTGCCCAAGGCCATGAGTATCGACGGCAAAACGGCAACGGACGGCATGAGTGGTCCGCGAGTCGATTATTCGCGCGTGTTCACGCAGGCGATCGACCGGTTGCATGCCGAAGGGCGCTACCGCGTGTTCATCGACATCCTCCGCAACAAGGGTGCGTTTCCGAACGCGCGCTGTTTCGCGGGGCATAACGGGCCGAAGCCGATCACGGTGTGGTGCTCGAACGATTACCTCGCAATGGGGCAGCATCCGAAGGTGATCGCGGCGATGGAGGAAGCGCTGCACGACGTCGGCGCAGGGTCCGGCGGCACGCGCAACATCGGCGGCAACACGCATTACCATGTCGATCTGGAGGGCGAGCTCGCCGACCTGCACGGCAAGGAAGCGGCGTTGCTGTTCACCAGCGGGTACGTCTCGAACGAGGCTACGCTGGCGACCTTGGCGAAGGTGCTGCCGGGCTGCATCATCTTTTCGGACGAGCTGAACCACGCGTCGATGATCGCGGGGATTCGCAATTCGGGCTGCGAGAAGCGGGTATTCCGCCACAACGACCTCGCGCACCTCGAAGAGTTGCTGGCCGCGGAGGATCCTGCCGCGCCGAAGCTGATCGCGTTCGAGAGCGTGTATTCGATGGAGGGCGACATCGCGCCGATCTCCGCGGTGTGCGATCTCGCCGACCGGTATAACGCACTGACCTATTGCGACGAAGTCCATGCGGTCGGGATGTACGGCGCGCGTGGCGGTGGTATCTCGGAGCGGGACGAGGTCGCGCACCGGATCACGATCCTCGAGGGGACGCTGGGCAAGGCGTTCGGCGTGATGGGGGGGTACATCGCCGCCGATCGCACGATCGTCGACGTGATTCGCAGCTATGCGCCTGGGTTCATCTTCACGACGTCGCTGTCGCCGGTGCTGGTCGCGGGCGTGCTGGCGAGCGTGCGGCATCTGAAAAGCTCGAGCGTCGAGCGCGAGGGCCAGCAGGCGTCGGCGGCGATGCTCAAGGCGATGCTGAAGGACGCGGGGCTGCCGGTGATGATCGGCGATACGCACATCGTGCCGCTGATGGTCGGCGATCCGGTCAAGGCGAAGAAGATCAGCGACGTGCTGCTCGCCGAATACGGTGTGTACGTGCAGCCGATCAACTACCCGACCGTGCCGCGCGGCACCGAGCGGCTGCGGTTCACGCCAGGCCCTGCGCATACCGAGGCGATGATGCGCGAACTGACCGATGCGCTGGTGGAAATCTGGAGCCGGCTGGACTTGCGCAAGGCGGCCTGAGGCTCAGTCGACGACGATGTCGATGTTCAATTCGGGGATTGCGATAGGCTGGCCGAACGGGATCAGCCGTTTGTCCTCGTAATCACCGGCGCGGGGCTTGGCCATCACGTGCGTCCGACGCGCGTTGATATCGACGACCCAATAATGCGGCACGAACGCCTCGGCATAGTCGCTCCGTTTGGCGCCGAGATCGAGCGCTAGGCTCGTATCGGCGATCTCCACGGCAAGGAACAGCGCAACGCGGTCGAACAACGTCGCGCGAAGATCGGGGTCGCGAAGTACCGCCACATCCGGTTCGCGCAGCGTGTCGGCGGTCAGGCGGACGGTCGGTTCCTGCCCAACGATCCATTCGGTCCCGAGCGCGGCGAAGGCCGATTGCAGCCGCAGGAACGCGATGCGTTGCGCGTTCCAGTGCGGTACGTTGGCGGGTGACATCCGCATAATCTCCCCGTTGACCAGTTCGACCTTGCCTAGCCAGTCGGCGATCGGCGGATGACGGACGAGTTCCATGAACTCTGCGGTAGTGAATCGCGCAGGCCCGGAAGCCAGCTGCGTGATGTGCTCGGCGACGCTCATGGCGTCAGTATAGCATTTCCGCGCACCCGCGTCACATTGCAGCCGCCAGCATCGTCAGGATGCCGAGGCCGAGCGACAAAGGCACGCGTAACGCCATCCATCCAGGCGGCGCGATGCCGTCGCGGACGAGGGTGCGGTCGACAAGCAACGCACCGATGAGGCTGATACCGAGCACCACCAGCGAAGGACCGGGCCAGCGCAGGCCGACCATCCAGGGCCAGGCGGTCGCCAGCGCGATCAGCGAGGGGGCGACGCTCGCGAGCCAGAGCCAGCGGGGCGGTGAATCGGTGCGCGCGGCAAGGCCCCACCAGAGGCCGCCAAGAAAGCTCAGGATCAGCGCGGCATAGGCGTAGGCGATCGCCAGCGCGGAGTAGCGGCTTTGCGGATCGCCGCTCAGCAACAGCGCGACTGCGGCCATCTGCGGCAGCAGGCCGCTGAGGCCGAGCAGCCGCGCGATCGGCGGGATGCCCCCGGTCGCGGGCTCACCATACGGCGGTCGCGCGGCCATCAGACGCGCGCGACGACACCGGTGGCGACGACCGGTCCGGTCGGCAGGCCGGTCGGCGAGCCGCCGCGGGGTTCGACCGAGATCGCAAGCGTGGCGCCCGGGGCGATGCGACCGCGGTCGACGCCCTTCGGCGCGAGCGAGGTCGGCTGGGCGGAGAGCAGGCCTAGCGAATGCGGTACGCCGTCGCCGCCGATCACCCAAAGCTCCGCGACGTGCGCGTGCGGAACGCCAGGGCCTGCCGCGACCCGAAGCGCGCCGTTGGCGGGATCATAGACTGCGGCGATCGGTGACTTCGCATCGCCAAGCATCGCGACGAGCACGCTGGTCGGCCGGGGAACCGGGGTCGGTTGCGATACCGGCACGGTCGGCTCGGGACGGAGCATGACGAACAGGAGCAGGCACGCCGCGATCGCGCTGGTGAAGGCGGCAAGCGCCGGCCACGGGAAACGGCTGACCTTGGCAGGCCCCGCCGTGCCGATCGTCGTCGCGCCGATCGCCGCCGTGCCGATCGCCGCCGTGCCGTTCGTCGTACCGGTCGCCAGGCCGTCGAGGCTGGCTTCGATCCGCGCGGCGACGTTGGACGGCGCGGCGCGTTCGGGCCACAGGTCGAACAACACGGCCAGCCGCGATCGCCACCATTCGACCTGCGCGGCGAAACCGGGCTCGGCGAGCACGCGGCGTAGCGCCACGCTGCGCTCCTCGCCCTCTAGCAGCCCGAGCGCGAGTTCGGCGGCGGTGACGTCTTCGGGGACGTCGGTATCGATGGTCGAATCAGCCATCGAGGCAATCCTTCAGGCGGGCGAGGCCGCGGCGGACCCAACTCTTCATCGTACCCAGCGGCACGGCGCGTTTGATCGCGAGTTCGGCATAGGTGACGCCGTCGAAGAATGCGGTGCGGATCGCGTCGCGTTGCTGCGGTTCGAGGCCGTTCAGGCATTCGATCAGTTCGCGTGACGATTCGCTGGCGAGCAATGACGCTTCGGCACCCTCGCCGGGATCGGCGATGTCGGGTGCGTCGTCGAGCGGGCTGGTGCGGCGGACGCCCTGCGCGCGCTGCCAGTCGATCGCGCGGTTGCGCGCGATCGTCGCCAACCAGGTTATCGGGCTCGCGCGGCCGGGTTCCCAGGCACCGGCGCGTTTCCAGATCGTGAGATAGACCTCGTGCAGCACATCCTCCGCGGCTTGGGCGTTACCGCAGATACGGTGGGTGATGCCGAAAAGCTTCGCGCTGGTCAGCGTATAGAGCTCGCGAAACGCGTCGCGGTCCTCCTGACCGGTACGCAGCAGCACCTCGGAGAGATGTGCGCGGGCGGCGTCTGCGTCTGGATAGGCTCGGGTCACGACAGCGAACCTAGCGGCTAAGTCCGTCGCGGCAATAGCCTTCGCCGGGCTTTACCGTGAGGCAGTCGGTTTTGCCCGCCAGATATTTCAGCCCGGTCGCATCGCCGTCGGTCGGTCGCAGGGTTTCGGGAATGTCGTTGCGGATGAACGTGATGGTCCTGCCGTTCGCGGTGCCGTCGAATGTGCCCTTGTGGTCGAGGTCCCATTGCATCGTGAGGTCGTAGTGACCGGGCGCGCCGGCATGGGCGATGTCGAGGACCATGCCCTCCACGCCGACCCAGCGGCCGGCATAGTCGCGCGGCGCCGGCGCGGTCGCCTTGCGCTCGACCGACCCCGCCGACGTCATGTTGCCGTCGCTGCTGGTGTCGGGTGCGGGGCCCGAGCAGGCGGCGAGCGCTACGGTTGCGAGCAGGGTGAGGGCTTTCATGGATGTCTCCTTGAGGGCAAGGTCGACAATCAATCATGCGATCCTCCCCCGCAAGGGGGAGGTGGCGCCGAAGGTGACGGAGGGGGAGGATACGTAACATATGTGGTCTCGTTCCTCCCCCTCCGTCTGGCAAGCGCCAGCCACCTCCCCCTGGCGGGGGAGGATCGTTACGATCGACATGCCGACTTCACGAACAGGTGTGGCAAATCCGGCCCCGTGCCGGTAAGGGGCTGGGCACCCGATCCCCCGTCACAGGAACACGCCAGGTGCGCATCGCCATCGCGTCCGATCATGCCGCCGTTTCGTTGAAAGCGGTGCTCGCAACGTGGTTGCGCGAGGCGGGGCACGACGTGCTCGATCTCGGGCCCGAGGGCACCGCCAGCGTCGACTACCCCGATTATGGTTACAAGCTCGCGTCGGCGATCGCCGATGGTCGCGCGGAACGCGGTATCGCGCTGTGCGGATCGGGCATCGGCATCTCGATCGCCGCCAATCGCAACCCGGCCTGCCGCTGCGCGCTCGTCTCCGAACCGCTGTCGGCGAGCCTCGCCCGCGTGCACAACGACGCCAACGCCATCGCGATGGGCGCGCGCCTGATCGGCGAGGAAATGGCCAAGGCGTGCGTCGAAGCGTTTCTCACCGCCGATTTTGCCGGCGGCCGTCATCAACTCCGTGTCGACAAGCTAAAGGTCCCCGCATGAGCACCCAGCCCCGCGAACTCCACGACGTCCAGCCGGACGGCTTCTTCACGCGCACGCTCGCCGATGCCGACGCCGCCGTATTTGCCGGCGTCGAGGCCGAACTCGAACGTGAGCAGACGCAAATCGAACTGATCGCGTCCGAGAACATCGTCTCGAAGGCGGTGCTCGAAGCGCAGGGCTCGGTGTTCACGAACAAGTACGCCGAGGGCTATCCGGGCAAGCGCTATTACCAGGGCTGTGCGCCGTCGGACGTTGTCGAGACGCTCGCGATCGAGCGCGCCAAGCAGATCTTCGGCTGCGGGTTCGTCAACGTGCAGCCGCATTCGGGCGCGCAGGCGAACGGCGCGGTGATGCTGGCGCTGGTCCAGCCGGGCGACACGATCCTCGGCATGAGCCTCGATGCGGGCGGTCACCTGACGCATGGCGCGAAGCCGGCGATGTCGGGCAAGTGGTTCAACGCGATCCAGTACGGCGTCGACGCGACCACGCACCTGATCGACTATGACCAGGTCGAGGCGCTGGCGGTCGAGCATCAGCCCAAGCTGATCATCGCGGGCGGTTCGGCCTATCCGCGGACGATCGACTTCGCGCGCTTCCGGGCGATCGCGGACAAGGTCGGCGCGTATTTCATGGTCGACATGGCGCATTTCGCCGGGATCGTCGCCGCCGGCCTGCACCCGACGCCGTTCGGCCATGCGCATGTCGTGACCACCACCACGCACAAGACGCTGCGCGGTCCGCGCGGCGGCATGATCATGACCAACGACGAGGCGCTGGCGAAGAAGTTCAACTCGGCGGTGTTCCCGGGGCTCCAGGGCGGGCCGCTGATGCATGTGATCGCGGCGAAGGCGGTCGCGTTCGGCGAAGCGCTGCAGCCCGATTTCAAGAGCTACATCGCCGCGGTCGTCGAGAACGCGAAGGTGCTGGCGGCGACGCTCAAGGAGCGTGGCTCGGACGTCGTCTCGGGCGGCACCGACACGCATCTCGCGCTGATCGACCTCACGCCGCTCGGCATCACCGGCCGCGATGCGGACGAGGCGCTGGAGCGGGCGGGGATCACCTGCAACAAGAACGGCATCCCCAATGATCCGCTGCCGCCGGTCAAGACCAGCGGCATCCGCGTCGGCTCGCCCGCGGGTACGACGCGTGGGTTCGGCCCGGCCGAGTTCCGCGAGATCGGCAACATGGTCGCCGACGTGCTGGACGGCCTCGCGAAAAAGGGTGAGCATGGGGACCCGGAGGTCGAGGCGGACGTTCGAACTCGCGTGCGGGCCCTGTGTGCGCGCTTCCCGATCTATCAAGGATAACGCCATGTCGAAGTTCGATGACCTCCAGAACGACGTGAAGAGCACCCCTGGCCTCGGCAAGAGCATGGCCAAGTGGAGCGCACTTGGCGCAGTCGTGGCGATCCCGGTGCCGGTGGTCGGCCCGATCTTCGGCGCACTCGCGGGCGCGGGCTACGCCTATTACAAGGGCAAGAAGAAGGTCTGAATGCGCTGCCCCTTCTGCGGACATGAAGACAGCCAGGTAAAGGACAGCCGCCCCACCGAAGACGGGGCGGCGATCCGGCGCCGGCGCCAATGCGAAGGGTGCGCCGCGCGTTTCACGACGTTCGAGCGGATCCAGCTACGCGAGCTGTTCGTGTTGAAGAGCGAGGGCAGGCGCGAGCCGTTCGATCGGGAGAAACTGCTGCGATCGCTGTCGATCGCGACGCGAAAGCGGGCGATCGAGGCGGGGCGGATCGAGAAACTGGTGAGCGGGATCCAGCGCCGGCTGGAGACGCTGGGCGAGAACGACGTGACGTCGAAGCGGATCGGCGAGATGGTGATGGACGGGCTCAAGGGGCTCGATTCGGTCGCGTATATCCGGTTTGCGAGCGTGTACCGGGATTTCAACGAGGCGAGGGATTTCGAGGCGTTTGCGGGGAGTGTCGAGGAGGTCGGGCGGGCGGAGTGATGCGCTCACCTACCTGTCCTTCGACTTCGCTCAGGACGAACGGGGTGGGCAGACTGGCTTACTTTCGACAAGAAGCATCCCCCTTCCGTTCGTCCTGAGCGAAGTCGAAGGACTTGTCCCAACACCACACCGCCGCGTAAGCCGCACCCATGACATTCTGGGCCTATGTGGTGCGCTGCGCCGACGACAGTTATTACACCGGACATACCGATAACCTGGAGCGCAGGATCGGCCAGCATAACCTTGGTGAGATTTCGGGATACACGCAGACGCGGCGGCCCGTGACGCTCTTGTGGTGCCAGGATTTCGGGAGTCGACAGGAGGCGCTTGCTGCGGAGTTCCAGGTCAAGGGCTGGTCGCGGCGCAAGAAGGAAGCGCTTGCGCGTGAGGATTGGGCGGATCTGCACGATGCGGCGATCCCCCCGCGGGAGCGTGCCCTTCGACTTCGCTCAGGGCGAACGGAAGGGGGGGAGGGCATCCCTTCGAAAGGTGGGGAGTGCATCTCCTCGGAAGGTGGGGAGAGTATCCTTTCGGAAAATGGGCAGGGCATTCCGTCGGAAGGGGAGAAGCGTATCCTCTCGGACGGGGACAGCCCTATCCGATCGGAAGAGGAGAAGGATGCTCCCTCTCCCCCTTCCGTTCGTGCTGAGCGAAGTCGAAGCACCTTGGCGGACGAAACCCCACCCCCTGTCATCGTCCTCGTCCGCCCCCAGCTCGGCGAGAACATCGGCAAGGCCGCGCGCGCGATGCTCAATTTCGGGCTCACCGAAATGCGCCTCGTCTCCCCCAGGGACGGCTGGCCTAACCCCTCCGCCGGCCCGGCCGCTAGTGGTGCCGACATCGTGCTCCAGAACGCCAAGGTCTACGACAGCGTCGCCGCCGCCACCGCCGATTGCGCGCAGGTGTACGCGACAACGGTCCGCAAGCGCGGCGTGACCAAGCCGGTCGTGACCCCCGAACAGGCCGCGACCGAGATTCACGCCGCCCCCGGCCGCTCTGCGATCCTGTTCGGGCCGGAGCGATCCGGCCTCGAAACCGACGACGTCGCGGTCGCGCGGACGATCATCACGGTGCCGATCAATCCGGAGTTCGGGTCGCTCAACCTCGCCCAGGCGGTGATCCTGGTCGCCTATGAATGGTCGAAGGGCCTGACCGCCGAGCGCGGCCTGTCGCAGCCGTCGATCAACCCGATCATGCCGCCCGCACCGCAGGAGGAACTCGACGGGATGATCGGGCAGCTCGATGCGATGCTCATGGCGGCGGGGTTCTTCCATCTGCCCGACAAGATGCAGTCGACGCGGCGGACGCTGCGGACGTTGCTGACGAAGCCGGGCTGGTCGAGCCAGGAAGTCCGAACGATGCGCGGCGTGCTGTCGTCGCTGGCGGGGAAGAAGCCGCGGGTGTGAGTTCCCGATCGGTTCGCCCCTTCCGTTCCCCCAACTTCCGTTCCCCCGCCTTCCGTTCGCCCTGAGCGAAGTCGAAGGGTTTGCCCCAAGCGACGGTGCTTCGACTTCGCTCAGCACGAACGGGGCAGGGTTTAACGACGGTCGAACGCGGCCAGTTCGTAGGCGATCGAGGCTTCGACCAACCTGTCCCATAGTTCCGCGATCACCGCGTCCGGCACCCCAAGCTTCACCGCCTCGGCCCGCGCATTCTCGATCACCTGCGTTTTCCGCGCCTCGTCCCGCACGTGCCCTCGCTCCGGCTTGATGCGTGCGGCGGCGTCCATATACGCAAATCGCCTGGCGAGGAGCGCGACGAGCTCGCGATCGAGTGCGTCGACGCCTGCGCGGACCTCGGTCATGGTCGTGCAGTCTGGTCCGGGAAGAATGGTCATGCACCGCCTCTTGCCGAGCGCTCAGCGGGCTGTCCAGCTTGACTCTCACGCCCTCTCCGTCTAGGCGCCCGCCTTCGCAATGGCCCTGCACCCCGGTGAAGCGGTGGCCCTGCCCTGTCTTGTACAGCCAGCAGAGCGATACCGGGACCAACGTTGTTCGAATTGCCAAGGACTTACTATGTCGAAGCGTCAAAGCGCGAAGTACAAACTCGATCGCCGCATGGGCGAGAACATCTGGGGTCGTCCCAAGTCGCCGGTCAACAAGCGCGAATACGGCCCGGGCCAGCACGGCCAGCGCCGCAAGGGCAAGGTCAGCGATTTCGGTATCCAGCTGCGCGCCAAGCAGAAGCTCAAGGGCTATTACGGCGACGTGACCGAGAAGCAGTTCCGTGCGTGCTATTTCGAAGCCGCACGCATGAAGGGCGATACCAGCCAGAACCTGATCGGCCTGCTCGAGCAGCGTCTCGACATGATCGTCTACCGCGCCAAGTTCGCGCCGACGATCTTCGCGGCTCGCCAGATCGTTTCGCACGGCCACATCCGCGTCAACGGCGTAAAGTGCAACATCGCCTCGCGTCGCTGCTTCGTCGGCGACGAGATCACGCTGGGTTCGAAGGCGCAGGAAATGGCGCTGGTCATGGAAGCCCAGAGCCTCGCCGAGCGCGAGATTCCCGACTACGTCGCGCCCGACGGTGCGGCCAAGGTCACCTTCACGCGCGTCCCGACGCTCGACGAAGTGCCTTACCCGGTGAAGATGGAGCCGAACCTGGTCGTCGAATTCTACTCGCGTTAAGCCGAGTAAATTCGTCGACCGGCCGGCGTCGCTTAAGCGACGTCCGACGACGTGGCTGTGCCACGGCGCGGTTTGGAACAGAAAAGGGCGGTCCCATTGGGGCCGCCCTTTTTCGTTGCCCCCTTGTCGCTTCGTGGACATGCGCGCCCGGCTTTGCCAGAACGCCCGCAACTCATCGGGGGAATGACCATGCGCGCTGCCATCCTGTCTCTGTTGCTGCTCGGGACCGCCGCGTCCGCGCAGACGTCTCCGGCGATTTCGGTCGAGACGTTGAAGACCGTCACGCAGGTGCTGTCGTCGGACGCGTATGAAGGCCGTGCGCCGACCACCCCCGCCGAGGCGAAGACGGTCGCGTATATCGTCGAGAGGATGAAGGCGGCAGGTCTGAAGCCCGGCAATAAGGGATCGTGGACGCAGGACGTGCCGATGGTCGAGATCACCGCCACGAACGTACAGCCCTATGTGTTCACCGGGGGCAAGGCGCCAGTCAGCCTCGCCTATCGCACCGACATGGTCGCAGGCACCTATCGCGTCGCGCCGAAATCGAGCGTGGCGAACAGCGACGTGGTGTTCGTCGGCTACGGCATTACCGCACCCGAAAAGGGCTGGGACGATTATGCCGGCGTCGACGTGAAGGGGAAGACGGTGGTCATCCTAATCAACGACGCCGACTGGCAGACGATGTCGCGCGAGGGGCCGTTCGAGGGCCGCGCGATGACGTGGTACGGGCGCTGGCCGTACAAGTTCGAGAATGCGGCCAAGCACGGCGCGGCGGCGGCGATCATCGTCCACGATACCGAGCCGGCGGCCTATCCGTGGGCGGTGGTCCAGTCCTCCTGGACCGGACCGCAGCTGGAGCTGGACGAGAAGGGCGATCATCTCGACCAGTCGCAGATCGTCGGCTGGATGCAGCGCGCGGCGGCGGAGCGCGTGTTCGCGAGTGCGGGCAAGGATTACGCGACGCTGGCGGCGGCGGCGAAGGTGAAGGGGTTCAAGGCGGTGCCGCTCGGGCTGCAGCTGTCCGGCGGGTTCGACAATACGATCAGGCGGCAGGCGTCGAAGAACGTGATCGGCGTGCTGCCGGGCACGCCCATAGCTCAAGGGGGTGCTCCGAACGACTATGTGATGTATTCCGCGCATTGGGATCATCTCGGGCGCTGCGACGCGGTCGATGGCGACGACATCTGCAACGGGGCGGCGGACAACGCGACGGGTGTCGCCGGGCTGATCGCGCTGGCCGAGGCGCAGGCCAAGACGGGCCCGGCCAAGCGCTCGATCGCATTCCTTGCGGTGACGGCGGAGGAATCCGGGCTGCTCGGCTCGCGCTATTATGCCGAGCATCCGATCTATCCGCTCGCTCGGACCGTCGGCGGGGTGAACATGGACGTGCTCAACACCGATGGCCGCGCCAAGGACTTCGTCCTGGTCGGCGCGGGAAAATCCGAGATCGAGGATCTGGTGAAGCCGTTCGTCGCTGCCGAGGGTCGCGTGATCGGCGTCGAGGCGAACCCGGAACGCGGCGGCTATTACCGCTCGGATCACTTCAGTTTCGCCAAGCTGGGCGTGCCGATGCTCGATGGCGGCAGCGGCGAGGACCTCGTCGTCGGCGGCACCGCGGCGGGGCATGCCGCGCGCGAGGATTATGTCGCGCACCGCTATCACAAGCCGGCCGACGAATATGACGCCAAGTGGGACTGGTCGGGCGCGGTCGAGGATTTGACGATCTATTACGGGCTCGGGCGCAAGCTCGCGGACGATACCAGTCTGTGGCCGAACTGGTATAAGACCGCCGAATTCCGCGGCATTCGTGACCGCGATCGCGCAGGAGCCAAGTAAGTGACCACATCCGCCGTCTCGACCCCCGCCGAATGGGCGCACCACAAGGCCGTCTGGATCGGTTTTCCGAGCCATGCCGACCTGTGGCTGGAGGATCTGGAGCCGGCACGGGACGAGGTCGTCGCGTTCGCCAAGGCGGTCCATGCCGGCGGCAAGGGCGAGACGGTGATTCTGGTCGCGGCGGACGTCGGGTCGGCGACCACCGCCAAACGGCTCGCCCCATTCGCGCAGGTCGTGGTCGAGCCGTTCGGCGACATCTGGCTGCGTGACACCGCCCCGATCATCGTCGCCGACGGCAGCGCGCGGGATTTCCGGTTCAACGGCTGGGGTGGGAAGTACGACCTGCCCGGCGACGACACGATCGGGCAGCGGCTGGCGGCGAGCCGGCACAAGCGCGTCGAGGCGTGCGACTGGGTCCTCGAGGGCGGTGCGATCGATGGCGACGGTACCGGGACGGTCGTTACGACGCAGCAGTGCCTGCTAAACCGCAATCGGAACCCGTCGCTGAGCAAGGCGGAGATCGAAGCTCGGCTGGCGTCGGATCTCGGCTACACCCGCGTGGTGTGGTTGGGTGACGGTCTGGTCAACGATCACACCGACGGGCATGTCGACAACCTCGCGCGGTTCGTCGGCGAGGGGCGCGTGGCGATCCCGAAGGCGACCGACAACGATCCGAACTGGCAGGTGTATCAGAACGCCGCACGTGATGCCGAGGCGGCCGGGCTGGAGGTGGTGACGATCCCGTCGCCGGGCCGCGTGCTGCGCGACGAGGAGATCGTGCCGGCGAGCTACATGAACTTCTACATCGGTAATGCCGCGGTGGTGGTGCCGTTATATGGCGCGGAGAACGACCAAGCGGCGGTCGTGGCGATCCAGGCGCTGTTCCCGGATCGCGAGGTCGTCGGGCAGCGTGCGGATCACATCCTGACCGGCGGCGGCAGCTTCCACTGTATCTCGCAGCAGATTCCGGGCTGACTTCCCCCCTCCCTTCCAGGGAGGGGAATCTCCGTCTCAGCGGCTCCAGCGGGCCCAGATCGCTGTAGGGAGGGTAAGCCCGCGCGCTTCTTCGCGGACGCCGAGTTCGCCGACTTCGACCTTGCCGGGCAAATCCGCGAACACCTGGTTCAGCAACTCCCCGATCGCCAGCGCCGACATCCGCACCGCGTAGACCGTCAGGAACAGGAACCGCGAATTCTCGTCGAGCAGCTTGCGGCAGTCGGCGATCAGCTTCGGCAGATCCTCCTCCAAGCGCCAGACCTCACCCTCCGGCCCACGCCCATATTTCGGCGGATCGAGCAGGATGCCGTCATACCGCCGCCCGCGCCGCACCTCGCGCGCGACGAACTTCGCCGCATCATCCGTCATCCAGCGGATCGGTGCGTCGGCCATGCCCGACAGTTTCGCGTTGGCCTTGGCCGCCTCGACCGATTTTTTCGAGGCGTCGACGTGCACCATGCGGACGCCCTTGGTCGCCATCGCGAGCGTGCCGACGCCGGTATAGCCGAACAGGTTCATGCATTCGGGCGAGTCGAGCCCCGCCACCTGCGCGCGCATCCAGCTCCACACCGGCGCCATGTCGGGGAAGAAACCGAGGTGGCGGAACGGGGTGGTCTGCGCGGTATAGGACACCTCGTTCCACCGGAGTGTCCAGCCCTCGCGGGGTACGGGTTCCGAAAACTCCCAGCGGCCACCGCCGTCCTCGTCGGAGCCGGGGACGAATTCGCCCTGCGCCTTCCAGTCGGTAGAGGCGGGGGCCCACATCGCCTGCGGTTCTGGGCGGATGAAGCGGAAGCGGCCATAGCGTTCGAGCTTCTTGCCGTGGCCGGAATCGATCAGGCCGTAATCCGCCCAGGGTTCGCCGATGAGGGTTTCGAGCTTCATGCCGACGGGGTCGCGCGTTCTGCGATGTAGGCGGTGATCGCTTCGAACGTTGCGGGCAACGTCGCGTAGCGCTCCTCACGGTCAAACAGGTCGCCAACGCGCGCGGGCAGCGACGGACGGACGCCCGTGGCGCGCTCGACCGCGTCCCCGAACTTGGCCGGGTGCGCGGTGGCCAAGGTCACGATCGGCACGCCGGCGGGGACTTCGGTGCGCAGCGCAGCGGCCAGGCCGATCGCGGTATGCGGGTCGATCACCTGCCCGGCGCGCTCGTGCGCCCAGCGCATCGCCAGCGTCATGTCGTCGAGGTCGACGCGCTCGCTCTGGAAGAGGGCCGAGGCACCCTGCGACTGCGCGTTGGTGAGGCGCATCGCTCCCGAGGATTCGAAGCCCGCCATCTGTGCGGCGAGCGCTGCGCCGTCGCGATCACCCAAGTCGAACAACAGGCGTTCGAAGTTCGAGCTGACCTGGATGTCCATCGACGGGGTCGGGGTCTGCTGCACGCCGCCCTTCGAATAATCGCCGGTGCTGAGCGCACGGTGGAGAATATCGTTGACGTTGGTCGCGACCACCAGCTTGGCGACGGGCAGCCCCATCTTCGCTGCGACATAGCCGGCGAAGACATCGCCGAAATTGCCGGTCGGAACCGCGAACGCGACCTCGCGATCGGGCGCGCCGAGGCGAACGGCGGCGTAGAAGAAGTAGACCACCTGCGCCATCAGGCGGGCCCAGTTGATCGAGTTCACCGCCGACAGCGCGAACTTGGTCGAGAAGGCGGGGTCGTTGAACATCGCCTTCACCAGTGCCTGGGCATCGTCGAAGCTGCCTTCGATCGCGATGTTGTAGACGTTGGGGCTGAGCACCGTGGTCATCTGGCGGCGCTGCACGTCGGAGATGCGGCCGACCGGGTGGAGCATGAAGATGTCGATGCCCTCGCGGCCGGCGACCGCGTCGATCGCCGCCGAGCCGGTGTCGCCGCTGGTCGCACCGACGATCGTCAGGCGCTTATCGGTGCCGGCGAGGAAGCGCTCGAAGAAGAGCCCGAGCAGCTGGAGCGCGACGTCCTTGAACGCGAGCGTCGGGCCGTGGAACAGTTCGAGCAGCCACTGGTCGTGGTCGAGCTGGACCAGCGGCACGACTGCGGCGTGCGAGAAGCGACCGTATGCCTGTTCGCAGAGGGCCTTCAGTTCCTCGCGGGACATCGCATCGCCGACGAATGGGCTCATCACGGCGACCGCGGTGTCGACATACGAGAGCCCGGCGAGCGCGGCGATCTCGTCGCGGGTCATCGTCGGCCAAGCGTCGGGGAGGTAGAGGCCGCCATCGGACGCTAGGCCGGCGAGCGTCGCCGCTTCGAAATCGAGGACGGGGGCCGAGCCGCGGGTGCTGATGTAACGCATGGTCAAGCCGGTTAGCGAATGGGGGGGGAGGGGACAAGCTACGCGCGCCCTCCGTTTTCCTGCGAACGCAGGAATCCAGGGTTACCCAGGGCTACGCAGTGATGCGCGCGGTACCCTGGGCTCCTGCGTTCGCAGGAGAACGGTCTATTTCAATCCTCCCCCGCAAGGGGGAGGTGGCACCGAAGGTGACGGAGGGGGAGGACACGGAGCCTCGGTTATCCTTACCGTCCCCTCCGTCTGGCAAGCGCCAGCCACCTCCCCCTGGCGGGGGAGGATCGCGTCAGCGTGGCCTTCTGCGGAGCGCCAAGGTGTAGATGATCGCGGCTATGGCGGCGAAGAAGAACCACTGGCCTGCGTAGGCGAGGTGGTTGTTCGGGACCGACGCGATGTCGGGCTTGCCGTTGGGGTTGAGCCCCGCTTGTGGGGTGTCAGAGACCAGCATCAGGCGTTGCGGGGTGTGATCGAACAGCGATCCGATCAGCGAGCGGCCGTCGGGCGCGTGGCTGATATAGCCGGAGACTTCGCCGCCGGGCCAGCTTACCTTGGTCATCGGATCGCGCGTCGTGCCGAGCTGGACGATCATCCCGGGACCCTCCGCGCCGGTCCTGCATTCGGCGATCGCGCGGAAGCCGGACTTGCCCGCGCCGGCCAGCTTGATCTCGGTCGGCTGGAGGCAGAGGCCCGACGCGCGGCGGAACAGGAGCGTTTCGTCGGGGAAGCGCGGGAACGCCATCGTCGGCTTGGCCGGATTGGCGGCGAGCTGGGCGAGGAACGCTTCCTTTTTCGGGAGGCGGTCGAGCAGTTGCCACAGGCCGAGGCCGATCATCGCCGCGATCGCGAGTGTGACGAGGATGGTCGGGACGACGGGTATGCGCTTGGTCACGGGTCGATTCGGCCTTCGCGGGCTGCGTTGCGGTATTCGGCGGACATGAGCGCACCCTTGGCGGCGCGTAGGGACAGCACGACTCCGCCGGCGGTGAAGGGGATCCAGATCAGCATGTGCAGCCAGAGCGGGGGGTGGACTTTGAGTTCCAGCGTGATCGCGAGGGCCACGACGAGCGCGCCGAGGATCAGCGTCAGGAACGCGGCAGGGCCGTCGCCGACGTTGAACTTGGTGAAGTCGAGTCCGCAGTTCGGGCAGCGGTCGGCGAAGTTCGACCATTTGGCGAAAAGGGTGGGCTTGCCGCAGCGGGGACAAAGGCCTTTCAGCGCGACCTGGGCGATCGTGGGCGCGGTGGCGAGGGGATATGGGTCTTCGGTCATGCGGTCAGCGCTCCCCATCTTGTTTCCCCGCGAAGGCAGGGACCCAGACTGGGCTCCCGCCTTCGCGCGAGAACAAGGGGAGGGAGAAGGCTCGGATTTGTGCCCTGAAGTTCGCCACCACCCCGGCGAAGGCCGGGGCCCAGTTGAGGGACGTTGCCAACTGAGGGCGGCGCTTCGTTACTGCGACCTTGCCAATTGGGCCCCGGCCTTCGCGGGGGTGGTGCCAACCGGCATGGTTGCTCACGCTGGAATTAGTGAAGCTCAACCGCCGTGGACGGGGGCGCCCCAGCCGCCCCAGACATAGACGGTGACGAATAGGAACAGCCACACGACGTCGACGAAATGCCAGTACCACGCCGCCGCCTCGAAGCCGAAATGCTGCTTCGGGGTGAAGTCGCCGCGATACGCGCGGACCAGGCAGACGATCAGGAAGATCGTGCCGATCAGCACGTGGAAACCATGGAAGCCGGTCGCCATGAAGAACGCCGCGCCGTAGTTGATGCCCTTGAACGGGAACGGCGCGTGGACGTATTCATAGGCTTGGATCGCGCTGAACAACGCACCGAGGATCACCGTCAGCCACAGGCCCTTGAGCACGCCGTCGCGGTTGCCGACGCCGATCAGGCCCCAGGCGCCGGTCTTCTCGCCGCCGCGCTGGTTGTGGATCAGCGCGTGATGCGCCCACGTGACCGTGGTGCCCGATGTCAGCAGGATCAGCGTGTTGAGCAGCGGCAGTTCGAACGGGTTGATGACCGTCAGGCCCTTTGGCGGCCACTGCGCGACGATCGCCGCACCGCCCTCGACCGCGCGCGTAACGGTGCCGTCGGCATAGGTCATCGCGGTCGGGAACAGCGAGAAGTCGAAGAACGCCCAGAACCAGCCGACGAAGAACATCACTTCGGAGGCAATGAACAGGATCATGCCATAGCGGAAATGGAGCTGCACGACCGGCGTATGATCGCCCGCGCGGGCCTCCTGGATGACCTGCGCCCACCAGCTGTAGAAGGTGAAGAGCAGCCCAGCGAGGCCGATGAAGAAAATCCAGCCGCCACCATTGGGCTTGTCGATATGCCCGCCGTGCATCCACAGGATGCCGCCCACCGCCATGATCAGCGCCGAGAACGAGCCGACCAGCGGCCACACGCTCGGCGGCAGGATATGGTAATCATGGTTCTTGGCGCCGGCCATCGGTACTCCCCTATGTTCTTTCGCAGCGTTCTAGCTGGCTGTTTTGGCAGAATCCACCGGGTAAAACGTGTAGCTCAGCGTGATCGTCTGGATATCGGCCGCATCCGGGTCCGTCAGGATCTTCGGATCGACGAAGAAGATCACCGGCATCCGCACGGTCTCGCCGGGCTTCAAGGTCTGCTGCGTGAAGCAGAAACACTGGATCTTGGTGAAATACTTGCCGGCCTGCGCGGGCTGGACGTTGAAGGTCGCGGTGCCGGTCAGCGGCTTGGTCGAGGTGTTGGTGGCCTTGAAGAACGCCATGTCGCGCGCACCGATGTCGATCGTGTCGGAGCGATTTTCGGGCACGAACTTCCACGGCAGCTTGGGGCTGACGTTGGTGTCGAAGTCGACCGTGATCTTGTGATCGACCGCGCCGGGTGCGACGAGGCCGCGCTGCGTCGTGCCGTTGAGGCCGGTGACCGAACAGAACAGGCGGTAGAGCGGCACGCTGGCCCAGGCGAGCCCGGTCATAAAGCAGATGAAGAGCACTGCGAGCGCCGCGGTGCGGTTGGTGCGCGACATGGCCTTCCATCCGGTCATCAGTGCGGCATCCCCGCGCGGATCTTGGCGATCGAGATCGCGAAGACGAGGATGACGAACGCGCCGAGCAGGACGGCCATGACGCGCGCACGCCCGCGCTGGCGGCTGCGGATCAGGTCTTCCTCGCGGAGGGGATCGGGGATGCTCATGCGAACCACCGGTCGACGACCAGCGCGCCGAACATCACGAACAGATACAGGATCGAGTATTTGAACAAGGCCTTCTCCGGTTTCATCGCATCGTCGGCATGCGTGGTACGCTTGGCGACGCGGACGGCGAGCAGCGCGAACCAGCCGGTGAGCAGGACGGCGGCAATGCCGTAGATCGCACCCGTCAGCCCGAGCGGCCAGGGCAGGATCGCGACCGCCGCCATCGGGATCGTGTAGAGGCCGATCTGCGTGCGCGTGGTACGCTCGCCTGACACGACGGGGAGCATCGGCACGCCCGCGGCCGCGTAATCGCTCTTCATGAACAGCGCGAGCGCCCAGAAATGCGGCGGCGTCCACAGGAACACGAACAGGAACAGCAGGACCGGGAGCAGCGCAATGTCGCCGGTCGCCGCGGCCCAGCCGATCAGCGGCGGAAACGCGCCGGCCGCACCACCGATGACGATGTTCTGCGGCGTGCGGCGCTTCAGCCAGACGGTGTAGACCAGCACGTAGAACAGGATCGAGACGGTCAGGATCGCGGCGGCAACGGCGTTGACCGCGAACCCCATGAACAGGACCGAGAATGCGCCGAGCCCGACGCCGAAATGGAGCGCGGCCTGGCGGTCCATCCGGCCATCAGGGAGGGGACGCTTCTGTGTGCGGCGCATGACCGCGTCGATGTCCGACTCGTACCATTGGTTGAGCGCCCCCGCCGCGCCGGCGCCAAGCGCGATGCAAAGGATCGCGGTGAAGCCGATCACCGGATGCACGCCGACCGGCGCGGCCAGCATGCCGCAAAGGCCGGTGAAGACGACGAGCGTCATCACCCGCGGCTTGGTCAACGCAAGAAAATCGCGCCAGTGCGCCGGTGGCAGGAGAGGGGTGACAGGAGTCATGGTTCGGGTACGCTATACGCGTTGCGGCGGAGGTCGGAAAGCCTTCGCGTCGTGTCGGCTCAAGGGGTTGGCCGATGCGCGGGTACGGGCTGGTGGATGACCGCGGTGCCGTCCGTGTAGATGCGCCGCCACGCGGGATCGTGATCGAGCAAGGCGACCAGCGGCGAGCGTGGCGGCAGGATCGTCCAGCCGAAATGCCATCTCGCGTTCGCCGCGCGCCAGCGTACGGCGTCGCCCGCGGCGATCCTGAAATAGTCGAGCGTGAACGGGTCTCCGTACATGTCCGACCGGCCGTCGATATAGGGCCGGATGTCGGCGAGGATCAGCGACCCGCCGAAGCTGTATTCGTTGAAGACGCGCTGGTTGCGGAGCGGCGGCGGCAGATGGCGGAGCGCGGTGGCGGGGATACCGGCGCTGTCGTCGCGCACCATGGGGACGGCGATCCGGTAGGTTGCGAGGCCGATCGCGAGCAGCAGGATCAGGATGCCGATCGATCTGCTCTCGCGACGGGGCATTGGTGAGGGCATTGTCTTGGTCGTCCAGGCTTTGCCGAGCGGTTCTGCGAGGACCAGGATACCGACGACGACCAGGACGATTTCCTGGCGGGTATGTTGCAGGGCGAGGTGCAGGACGCCGAGCAACAGGAGCAGGCGAACGGGCGGGATGCGCACTGGCCGGAGGAGTAGGCAGGCGAGGGTGGCGAGCAGGATCGCCTCTAACCCGGAGAATGTCGCGAAGTCGGCGGGTTGCCACTCGTCGAGATGCGCGAGCAGTTTCAGCCGGTCGACGTAGAACGGGAAGACGAGGCCGTCGAAACCGGCAGGGGTCGCGGTGGCGGCGACAGCGCAAGCCAGACCGAACGCACCCCAGCCCAGGACGACGCGACGGCGGTGGGACGGAGCGGCGGTGATCAGCGCTTCGAGCGCGAACACGCCGACGAGTGCCAGCCCGAACACGAAGCTGCCATGCGCGTTCGCCCATACCAGCATGAGCAAGGCGACGCCCAATGGCGGCGGTCGGTCGCGCTCGCGCGCGTGCAGCAGGACGATCAGCCACCCGGCCAGCATCGGCAGCGCGAGGATGTGCGGGCGTGCCAGCAACGACGGGAGCAGGCCGGTGACGAGCAGGAGCAGCGCGAGGATACTGGCGCGCGTGCTCAGCCAACGGCGGATTTCGTAGGCGACGAGCGCGAACAGCGCGGCCATCGCGGCGCCTATGAGGACTATCAGGCCGCTCCAGCCGGCGGCGCGGTAACTCGCGTACATCGCCAGTTCGGACAGCCATTCGTGCGCCACCCACGGCCGGCCGGTGGCGGTGAACGAGAACGGGTCGGTCGTCGGGACGCTGGCGTGCGCGACGATCCAGGCACCGGTCGCGAGGTGCCAGCCGGTGTCGCCATCGCGGAGTGCGGTGGGGACTATGATCGTGAAGGCGAACGCGGCGAAGCCCGCGAGGAGGGCGAAGGTCGAGCGGGGGATTCCGGTGGGGGCCTCGGGGCGCACTGGGGGTGGGGGCGTGGCGCTCGGCATGGAGGCGGGGTTAGCGCGATTGTCCTTTGGAATGGTGAATGGGGGGAGTTGCGTTTGGGTTGCGGCCTTTCCTGCGGCCCGGCCTCTTTCCGTTCCCCACCGCTAACCTTCGCTCCATCCCCTGGCTGTCATCCAGGTCCGCTTAGTCACCCCGGCCCATTCCGCCGTCCAGTCCCGCCGCTCGAGTCCCCGGGTCACCTAGCTCCTTTTTGTCACCCAGGCCCTTCCCATCACCAACGCCTTTCCCATCAATCCCCGCATCTTCTGTCAGCCCAGCCCCTTCCCGTCAGCCCAGCCCCCTTTCCCGTCACCCAAGCGAAAGCTGGGGTCTCCCGTTTGGCGAGCGCGCGGAGTCACAGGGTGAGATCCCAGCTTTCGCTGGGATGACGGCGGGGGTGACGGGCGTGCATGATTACGGGCGTAGGGTGGTTTGGTGGGGATGACGGGCGTGCATGATTACGGGCGTAGGGTGATGTGGTGGGGATGATGGGCGTGAAGATGAAGAGCGTAGAATGACGCAGGTGCGGGCTCCCGCATCCCCGTTCTCCCGCGAAGGCGGGAGCCCAGGCTGGGTTTCCGACTTCGCGGAGACACAGGGTCTGGCTTGAAGGCGGCAATTGAACGAAAAACGCCCCGGGTTTCCCCGAGGCGTCTTCGTTTCTGGCTGGCCCCGACACGGGAGTGAATCCCGTGTCGTCGGACGCGGCTTTGCTGCGCCGGCCGGGCGGGGGCCTGATGGCCTTGATCCGCCTCAGTCGATCTTCGGCAGCGTCTCGAACTGGTGGTACGGCGGCGGCGAGGAGATCGTCCACTCCAGCGTCGTCGCGCCGTCGCCCCAGGGGTTGTCGCCCGCCGGCTTGCCCGCGACCATCGACCAGATCAGGTTGACGAAGAACACCACCATGCCGGCGGCCATGATCATGTAGCCGACCGAGGCGACCGTGTTCCAATGCTCATACTGCGGCGTGTAGTCCGGGATACGGCGCGGCATGCCCTGGAGGCCCAGGAAATGCATCGGGAAGAACATCACGTTCACGCCGATGAAGAACACCCAGAAGTGCAGCTGGCCGAGGAACTCGTTGTACATCTTCCCCGACATCTTCGGGAACCAGTAATAGAACCCGGCGAACAGCGAGAACACCGCACCCAGGCTCAGCACGTAGTGGAAATGCGCCACCACGTAATAGGTGTCCTGCATGTAATCGTCGATGCCGCCATTGGCGAGCACCACGCCGGTCACGCCGCCGACGGTGAACATGAAGATGAAGCCGATCGACCACACCATCGGCGTCTTGAAGGTGAGCGAGCCGCCCCACATCGTCGCGATCCACGAGAAGATCTTGATGCCGGTCGGGACCGCGATGACCATCGTCGCCGCGGTGAAGTACATCTTGGTGTTCACGCTGAGGCCGGTGGTGAACATGTGGTGCGCCCACACGACGAACCCGACCACGCCGATCGCGACCATCGCATACGCCATGCCGAGATAGCCGAAGACCGGCTTGCGGCTGAACGTCGAGATGATCTGGCTGACGATGCCGAAGCCCGGCAGGATCATGATGTAGACTTCGGGATGGCCGAAGAACCAGAACAGATGCTGGTACAGGACGGGGTCGCCGCCGCCGGCCGGATCGAAGAACGTCGTGCCGAAATTACGATCGGTCAGCAGCATCGTGATCGCGGCCGCGAGCACCGGCAGCGCCAGCAGCAGCAGGAACGCGGTGACGAGCATCGACCACACGAACAGCGGCATCTTGTGCAGCGTCATGCCGGGCGCGCGCATGTTGAAGATCGTCGTGATGAAGTTGATCGCGCCGAGGATCGACGAGGCGCCGGCCAGATGCAGCGCGAGGATCGCCATGTCGGTCGACGGCCCGGGCTCGCCGTACGTCGAGAGCGGGGCGTAGAGCGTCCAGCCGTTACCCGCACCACCGAAGAACGGCGAGGCGAGCAGCAGCGTGAAGGCGGGGATCAGCAGCCAGAACGACACGTTGTTCATGCGCGGGAACGCCATGTCCGGCGCACCGATCATGATCGGCACGAACCAATTGCCGAAGCCACCGACCATCGCCGGCATGACCATGAAGAACACCATGATCAGGCCGTGCGCGGTGATCAGCACGTTCCAGAGATGGAGCGATTCGTCGAGGCTGGCGCTGCCGCCGTGGAGCATCGACGCCCAGCCCTGGAGATACTGGATGCCCGGATGCGCGAGTTCGGCGCGCATGAGCCCCGAGACCGAGCCGCCGATGATCCCCGCGACGATCGCGAAGATCAGGTACAGCGTGCCGATATCCTTGTGGTTGGTCGACATGAACCAACGCGCGAAGAAGCCCGGTTTGTGATCGGTGTCGTGGTGATGGTCGTGCGCTTCGTGGGCAACGAACGCCGACGGGGTGAGAGCGGTGTCGGTCATCTTACAGTCCCGCGTTGCCGGCGCCGGCCGGGTTTGAGGTGGCGCCCTGCGTCGTCGCGGGGGCTGCGGTGGTCACGTTCTCGACCGGGCCGGTGGCGTTGGCGGTTTCCGCGGCCTCCTCGACCTTCGCCGCGGAGCCGTCGGCGCCGGGCTGAGGAATGACCTTGTCGGATGCCTTGCCGGGGGTCGGCATCGTGCCGCCCTTGGCGCGGACCCAGGCCGCGTATTCGGCGGGCGGAACCGCCTCGACCGCGATCGGCATATAGCCGTGGCGCGCGCCGCACAGTTCCGAGCACTGGCCGAAATACAGGCCGGGCTTGTCGATCGTGAAGCTGGTCTCGTTCAGGCGGCCGGGGATCGCGTCGAGCTTGATCCAGAACGCCGGGACCGCCCAGCTGTGGATCACGTCGTTCGACGTCGTGATCAGGCGGATCGGCACGCCGACGGGGAGGACGATGCGGTTGTCGGTCGCGAGCAGTGCCGGGCCGTCCGCATCGGTGCGGGCGCGCTCGCCGGCGGCGACGTCAGCCTTTTCCTTCAGCATGTTGGCGGTGATCTCGAAGCCGCCATTGTCCGGATATTGATAGGTCCAATACCATTGGTTGCCGATCGCCTTGAGCGTCACGGCGCCCGACGGGGCCGGCTTGAACTGTGCCTGGAGCAGGCCGATCGAGGGGACCGCGATCAGCACCAGGATCACGACCGGCGCGAGCGTCCAGATGATCTCGATGACGGTGTTGTGCGACGTCTTCGACGCGACCGGATTGCGTGCCTTGCGATAGCGGAACGACACCCAGAACAGCAGCGCGAGGACGAACAGCGAGATGATCGTGATGGTCGGCACCAGGATCGAATTGTGCATCCAGTGCGCGAACTGACCGTTCTTGGTCACCTGGGGCTGGAGGCCGAACAGGCCGTCGGTCGGCTGGCCGATCATCGGCTTTGCCGTCATCGCCGGCGCACCGTCCATCGCGAGTTCGGGGCTGGACGGGTTGGCGGTCGGCGTCGCGGCCGATGTGGTCGGCGCGGTGTTGGAGACACCACCCGGCGCCGCGGCAGCCTGCGGTGCAGGTGCCGCTGCTGGCGTGCTTGCCGGCGTGCTTGCAGGCTGGGCCGCATGCCCGGCGACACCACCGAGACTCGCCAGTGCGAGCCCCGCTGCCATCGCAAATCCTCTCATCCCCATCTTGCGCATCGTTATTCTTGACCCCGGTTTATAGCGAACCCGATATCACGGACGCGCGGATGTCTGCTTATCATTTGGCAGGAGCTATACCCAGCGGGGGGGCTCGCCTCAAGCATTGTCTCACCTTGAGCGCCGGCTGGCCCGATCCAGACACTCCGTCATGCCGGGCTTGTTCCGGCATCCACCGTTCCGCAAGCTCGAGAGGATTGGGTTTGCGGAACGGTGGACCCCGGAACGAGTCCGGGGTGACGGAGTGGGTGGGGAGCGTAGGTGTACTTGTGCGCCGGTTCTCGTTGCACGCGGTTTCGTGCGCCCGTATCAGCGCGGACAGACCTTTTGGAGCGATGACCCGCGATGACCGAAGACGACGTGCTCGCCGAATTCCGTGCTGCCGAGGCGCTGCTCGAAGGGCATTTCATCCTGTCCTCGGGGCTGCGCAGTTCGCGCTACCTGCAATGCGCGCGGGTGTTGATGGACCCCGCCCGCGGTGCTCGGCTTTCGGAGGCGTTGGTCGCGGCGATCCCGGCCGAGTTGCGGGAGCAGATCGATATCGTCGTCTCGCCAGCGATGGGCGGCGTAATTGCCGGCCACGAAATGGGCCGCGCGCTTGGTGTCGAGGCGGTATTCCTCGAGCGGCCGGACGGCGTGTTCGAACTGCGCCGCGGGTTCAGGCTCGCGCCCGGCCAGCGCGTGCTGATGATGGAGGACGTCGTCACCACCGGTCTGTCGTCGCGCGAGGCGATCGCGGCGATCGGGCGCGCGGGCGGCGTGACCGTCGCGGCGGCGGCGCTGGTCGATCGCTCGAACGGGACGGCGGATCTGGGCGTGCCGTTCTTCCCGCTGATCCGGCTCGACGTGCCGACCTATCCGGCGGATGCGCTGCCACCCGAACTGGCCGCGATCCCCGCGATCAAGCCCGGCAGCAGGGCGGCGGCATGAGCCCCCCCGGCAACGACCACCTGCGTTTAGGCGTCAACATCGACCACGTCGCGACCGTCCGGAACGCGCGCGGCGCGGGGTATCCCGATCCGGTACGCGCGGCGCTGGTCGCGGCGGCGGCAGGGGCGGACGGGATCACCGCGCATCTGCGCGAGGATCGGCGGCACATCACCGACGACGACATCGCGCGGCTGTCGGCCGAACTGACGATCCCGCTCAACCTTGAGATGGCGGCGACCGACGAGATGCTCGGCATCGCGCTGCGCCACAAGCCGCACGCCGCGTGCATCGTGCCGGAAAAGCGCGAGGAACTGACCACCGAAGGCGGCCTCGACGTTGCCGGGCATTACGACCGGATGGCGCGGCTGGTCGACGCGCTGGCGGGGGCGGGCATCCGTGTGTCTCTGTTCATCGAACCCGACGCGCGGCAGATCGAGGCGGCGGTGCGGCTCAAGGTGCCGGTGATCGAACTGCACACCGGGCTGTATGCGGAGCTATCGGGCGAGGCGCAGACGGCGGAACTGCGCCGGCTGACCGATGCGGCGGCGCTGGCCGCGAAGAACGGCATCGAGGTGCACGCGGGGCACGGCCTGACCTACGACAACGTCGCGCCGATCGCTGCCATCCGGCAGGTTCGGGAGCTGAACATCGGGCATTTCCTAGTCGGGGAGGCGCTGTTCGTCGGCCTTGGCGAAGCGGTTCGGCTGATGCGCGAGGCTATGGATGCGGCGCGGTAGACAAGAAGGTTTGTTCACGCGGAGACGCGGAGACGCGGAGCAGAAGGGAGCTTCCGCGCTCCGTTTGATAGGCCCTCTTCAATCTTCTACGCCGCCCTTGCGGCTCTCATACTCTCCGCGCCTCCGCGTCTCCGCGCGAACAAATTCTTTTGTCTTCCGACTCCAGGCGTCGCGATGATTATCGGGCTCGGGTCCGACCTATGTAACATCGAGCGGATTGCGGCGTCGGTCGAGCGGTTCGGGGAGCGGTTCGAGCAGCGGGTGTTTACCGATGTCGAGCGGGCGAGGGCGGCGCGGCGGCCTTTCACGAAGGCCGGCACGCTGGCGAAGCGGTTCGCGGCGAAGGAGGCGTTTTCCAAGGCCGTCGGGACCGGGTTTCGCGCGGGCGTGTTCATGCGCGATATCGGCGTGGTCAACGCCCCGAGCGGCGCACCGACGCTGGCGCTGACCGGGGGCGCCAAAGCTAGGCTTGACGCGTTGACCCCCGAAGGCCACGCCGCGCGCGTGCATTTGACGATGACCGATGATCATCCGTGGGCGCAGGCCTTCGTGATCATCGAAGCTATACCTCTGATATCCCCGGACACGAGCCTGGATATGAATCGATGAAGGACGCGGCGTTGGACGGCAACGAGTTCCAGGATAAGCCCCTCGCGCAGACCACCGCGGTCGATCCCGCGCCCTCGGCTACCACCCAGGAAACGACACGCCGCCGCGGCACCGACTGGTGGGGCGAGGTGAAGGGCATATTCTGGCTGATCCTGGTCGTGCTCGGCTTCCACAGTTTCATCGCCAAGCCCTTCTATATCCCCAGCGAATCGATGCTGCCGGGCCTTCGCATCGGCGACCGTCTGGTGGTGACCAAGTTCGCGTACGGCTGGTCGTTCGTGTCGCCGACGATTCCCAACCCGGTCGCGATCTTCAAGGGTGTCGTGTTGCGCCAGCAGGAGGACAGCTGGAGCGTGTCGCTGCCGTTCATCCACGGCCGGCTGTTCGGATCGCTGCCGACGCGCGGCGACGTGGTGATCGTGACGCCGCCGGGCACGCATAACGACTATATCAAGCGCGTCATCGGCCTGCCCGGCGACAAGCTGGCCGTGCGCGGCGGGATCGTGTTCCTCAACGGCGTCGCGGTGAAGCGGGGCCCTTTGCATGACACGCTGATCCCGGTCGACACCAACAGCCCGTGCAGCGAGATCGACTATCCCGGCGCGCGCGAGACGCTGCCCGACGGTCGCGCGATGTGCCGCCTGCCGACCTATACCGAGACGCTGCCCAACGGCCGCCGCTACGAGACGATCGATCTCGAATCGGACAGCCAGGGCGACAATTTCGCGGAAGTTACGATCCCCGCGAACCATGTCTTCCTGATGGGCGACAACCGCGACCGCTCCGCCGACAGCCGGTTCGCGCTGAGCCAGCTCGGCCTCGGCGGTCCGGTGCCGTACGAGAATCTCGGCGGGCGTGCGGAGTTCATCACCTTCAGCCTCGACGGCGATGCGACGTTCAATCCGCTGACCTGGTGGGGATCGCTGCGGCCGGATCGCGCCGGAACCTCGCTGCATCCCGCCAAGGTTGACTGAGGTGGCCGACGACAAAGCCGTTACCGAACTCAGCCCGGTCGAGATGCGCGATCCGTTCCTGCGCAAGGAACTGAAGCGCGCGATCATCTGGCTCGGGCTCGCCTGCGTGATCGCGTTGCTGATCGTGCTGGTCCAGCCGTTGCTGATCATCTTTGCCGGCGTCGTGTTCGCGGCTTTGCTCGATGGCGGCGTGCGGCTGCTCGGGCGGGTGCTGCCGATCGGACGCGGCTGGCGGTTGCTGATCGTGGTGCTGCTGACGTTCGCGTTCCTGGTCGGCACCTTCGTCCTGACCGGCGTGCAGGTGACCGAACAGGTGACCCAGCTGCGCTCGACGCTGGAGACGCAAGCCAATCGCTTCACCGGCTACCTGACCGCGCAAGGCCTGATGCCGGGCGCGTCGGATGTGAACGGCATCGTCAAGGAGGCGCTTGGCTCGGTCGGGCGGGTGACGTCGTGGGTCGGTACCGCGATCGGCGCGCTGACCAGCATGTTCATGATCCTGATCCTCGGGCTGTTCATCGCGATGGATCCGGGAACGTATTCGCGCGGGCTCCAGTGGATGGTGCCGATCGACCTGCGGCCCGAGTTCGCCAAGACGCTGGTCAAGATGGGCGACACGCTGCGCAAGCTGCTCGCCGGGCGCCTGCTCGGCATGGCGGTCGAGGGTGTCGCGACGGGTATCGCGCTAACGATCGGTGGCGTACCGATGGCGATGCTGCTCGGCATCATCGCGGGCATCCTGGCGTTCATCCCGAACGTCGGCGCGATCGTGACCGGCGTGCTGATGGTCGCGGTCGGGTTCAGCGCTGGCGTCGATACGGGCTATTGGGCGATCGGCACGTATTTGATCGTGCAGACGATCGACGGATACGTGATCGTGCCGATGGTCGCCAAGCGCACGGTGGATCTGCCCCCGGCGCTGACGTTGGGCGCGCAGATCCTGGCGAGCGCGCTGTTCGGGATATTGGGGCTGGCGCTGGCCGATCCGATGACCGCGATGCTGAAGACCGCGCTGGAGCGGCGGTCGGCGCGGGAAGAGGAGACGGCTGAGGCTGAGGCTGAGGCTGAGGCTGGGGCTACCGCCTAAGTTTAGCGTTCCCTCACCACTCGATCCGGGTTCAAGCTCCCACCCCGTCATCCCCGCGGACGCGGGGACCCATAATGGCAAACCCCTGAGGATATGGGTCCCCGCGTCCGCGGGGATGACGGGGGTGGGGGCCCGAACGTTAATGAGGCGGGGAAAGAAGTAAGGCGCTACCGACGTACCAATTGGTCGAAGAGCGCGAGGTATCGATCGGCCGAGTCCGCGCCGGGTTGCGGTACCGGCTCCGACCGTGTCGCAGATGGCGCTAGCCATGCATCCAACGCTGCGATCAGTCCCGCCGTATCGTCTCGCGCGACGATCGTACCGCGATCCGGCCGGTCGACAACCTCCGCCACCGCCGCGCTCGAATCGGTCGAGACCACCGGCGTCCCGACCGACAGCGCCTCGCGCAACACCCCCGGCACCCCTTCGTAATCGGACGTCAGCGCCAGCACGGTCGCGCGGGACATCACCGGGAGGGGATCGCTGCTATGGCCGAGCAACAGGACCCGACCCTCCAAACCCAGCGCCCGGATCTGAGCCACGATCGCCCCCCGCTCGCTCCCTTCGCCGAGGATAACCAGCGGTATCGTCCGGTCCGCCAGCAGCGGCAGCGCGGCAATCAGCCGGTCCCAGCGCTTCTGCGGTTCGAGCCGACCGACGCCGAGAATGAAACGATCGGGCATGTCCGGCACCTTCCCCGGAATCGGCACCGCCGGCGGGTTCGGAATGACGCTCGTCCGCCCGACCATCCGCGTCGCCCGCGCAGCCTCCTCCGCCGTCGCGGGCGTCATCGCCACGAGATGATCGAGGAAACTCCCGTGCCGCGCCAGCCAGACCTGGTGCGCAGCGTGCATCAGCCGGCCATGATCCGCCCGGGCAGGCGCGTTGGACATCTTGGCGACGATCGGCGGACAGGCCTTGCCGAGCCGCAGCCGGGTCCAGGCCGCGATCCCGGTGTAGAAATTGCCCGGGCAGAAGATCACGTCCGGCGACAGGCGTCGGACCACGCCCGGCAACGCCAACAACCGCGACGGCGCGACGATCTCCAGCCCCGCCGGCAGTTCCGCCGCCAGCGGCCCGGCAATATCCTCGATCGCCAGCGTCACCCGCCGCCCCGCCGCCAGCCAACCGCGCGCGAGGCGCAGTTGCGCGCGCTCGACTCCGCCGCCGCGCAGGTCCTCGGCATAGGTCAGGATGTGCTGCGCGGTCGGTGGTCCGCTCAGGAGTGACATATGGGGGTCATCATGATGCGCGATGGGTAAAGCGGAGATCGCGATCGAATGAAACCGACTTTACGTGCATGCGCGCCGACGGGCGGCTATTGGACCGCGCCACCTCGGATGAGCGTTGGGCGACGGAACGGCTTGAGGACAATGGTTTGAGGACCGGCGATTGAACTTCCGTGCGAAAACTGCCGATCGCGACGGCTATGCGGATATCGCACGCGCGGGGCTCGAACCGCTGAAGACGATCGGCAGCCGCTGGCCGGCGATCATCGGTGCGGTGCTGACGCTGGCGATGATCGTCGGGCTGGGGCGCGAACTGCTCGGGCATGGGCTGGCCGGACTCACGCGCTCGGTGCCGCAGGACCCGCGCTTCTATCTGTGCTTCGGCCTACTCTACATGTCGCCGCCGACCGGGGATTACATCATCTTCCGCAGGCTGTGGGGCATCCCGCTCGGTGGCCTCGTCGCGCTGATCAAGAAGCGGATCGCGAACGAAGTGGTGTTCGGCTATTCGGGCGATGCGTATTTCTATGCCTGGGCGCGGGCCAAGGCGCGGATGGTGGCATCACCGTTCGGCGCGGTGAAGGACGTCACCATATTGTCGGCGATCGCGGGCAACGCGGTGACATTGCTGCTGGTCGCGATCGCGCTGCCGCTCGGCCGGCATCTGCTGACCTCCGACCAGTTCCGGACGGTGCTTGCGTCGGCAGGCGTGACGCTGGCGATCTCGCTGCCGTTCCTGATCTTCTCGCGCCGCGTGTTCTCCCTGCCGCGCGCGAAATTGTGGTGGGTGTTCGGGATCCACTGCATCCGGTTGCTGTGCGGATCGGTGCTGATCGCGTTCGCGTGGCATTTCGCACTGCCGGGCGTGCCGGTCGGGATGTGGCTGTTCCTCGCCGCCGGGCGCTTGCTGGTGTCACGCCTGCCGCTGGTGCCGAACAAGGACCTGCTGTTCGCCAATGCCGCGATCCTGTTGATCGGGCAGGATCAGGCGCTGTCGGAACTGATCGCGTTCACCGCCGCTCTGACGCTGCTGGTGCATGTCGCGCTGATCGTCGCGTTCGGCGCGCACGCCATTGCCGATAGGAGTCGCGCATGATCCGATACGCGATCGCCGGAACATTGTTGCTGGCAAGCCCGGCGGGCGCCCAGCTGCTCGGCAGCGATGCGGCCGCGTGTCGACCCGGAGGGGGCCCCGCGATCGCGGTCGAGATCACCGGGCTGAAGGATCGTACCGGCGAACTGAAGCTCGAACTCTATCCCGGCGACGAGGCGGGTTTCCTCAAGGACGATCACGTCCTGATCGCCGCGGGTAAGACGTTTCGCCGCGTGGTCGTGCCGACGCCCGCGACCGGGCCGACGACGATGTGCATCCGGGTGCCGCGACCGGGCCACTATGCGCTGTTGCTGACGCATAATCGCGACGGGAAGAACAAGTTCAGCTTCTGGACCGATGGCGCCGGGTTCGCGAGCAACCGGAAGCTCGGGCGGTCGCGCCCCAAGGTCGAGCAGGCGTTGGTCGAGGTGGGGGCCGGCGTGACGACCGTCCATATCACCGCGCAATATCTGCGGGGGCTCGGCGGTTTCGGGCCTGTCACGTCATGAAGATGCTCCGATGAGGATCGTCGACGTCAACGAGTTCTACTCGCCGACCGGCGGCGGCGTGCGGACCTATGTCGACCGCAAGATGGGGATCATGGCTGATATGGGCCATGAACTGATCGTCGTCGCGCCGGGCCGGCAGGACCGGGTCGAGGAGCGGCCGGGCGGCGGGCGGATCCTCTACCTCAAGTCGCCGGGGATGCCGTTCGATCGCAACTACGGGCTGTTCTGGGACGAGGGCGCGATCCACCGCGTGCTCGACGATCTCGATCCGGACGTGGTCGAGTGCTGTTCACCGTGGCGGCCGGCCTGGTTCGTCGGCGACTGGCAGGGCCGCGCGGTAAAGTCCTTCTTCATGCACAACGACAATATCGCGGCCTACGCACAGCGCTGGTTCGCGGGCGTTGCGAGCCACGATCAGATCGAGCGCGGATTCGCCTGGTACAGCCGGTACATGAACCGCTTCCTCGCGAAATACGATGTCGTCGTCACCAACGGCCCGGCGCTGGAGAAGCGGTTGCGCGCGCGCGGCGTCCGGATCGATGTGGCGATGCCGCTGGGGATCGAGCGGGGGCATTTCTCGCCCGACCTGCGCGATTCGCGGCTGCGCGCGGCGTTGCTGCGGCAGTGCGGCTTGCCCGAGGACGGCATGCTGCTGCTCGGGCTCGGGCGGCATCACGGCGAGAAGCGCTGGCCGCTGGTGGTCGATGCGGTGGCGCGGGCGGGAGCTACTCAGCCGGTCGGGCTGGTCCTGATCGGCACCGGTGCGCAGACCAAGGCGATCCAGCGGCGAATCGGTGGGTCGCCGCATATCCGGATGTTCGCGCCGGTGTATGACCGCGAGCGGCTCGCACGGATCATGGCGAGTTGCGATGCGCTGATCCACGGGTCGGAGGCGGAGCCGTTCGGGCTGGTCGCGTCGGAGGCGATGGCGTCGGGCCTGCCGCTGATCGTGCCGGATACGGGCGGCTGCGCGGAAGTCGCCGACCGCCACGCCAGCGAACTTTACGCGGCGCGCGATGCGGAGAGTGCGGCGGCGGCGATCGGGCGGTTGTTCGCGCGCGATCCGGCGATGCTCCGGCGCGCGGCGGCGGTGGCGGCGCGACACGTGCGCAGTGACCGCGAGCATGCGGTCGAGCTCATGGATTATTATGCGGGACTGGTGGCGGCGAAGCAGGGGTGCGGACTGGCGGCCTGAACGCGGTGAAGCGCGTGCCGGGGATCGCGATCGCGTCGTAGCCGGCGTCGCGCGCGGCGGTGGCGAGCGCGCGGTCGAGGCTGGCGTCGCCGCTGGTCGCAGGGCCTTCGCCGCCGGTGATGATCGTCGATCCGTCGAGTTTTACGCGCGCTCTGGAGATCAGGTGGAGTGCGCGTTCCTGAGGCGCATCGAGCAGCGTCGTGGAGCGGAAATAGAACGGGCCGGTGGCGAAGGCGGGGTCCGGCAGGCGGTTCGCCGCGGGCAGGATTTGCGGGGAAAGCGTGGCGATCGGGCCTTCGACTCCGTGCTGGTCGAGCGTGCGGCCGACCGCTCGGCCTTCGCGCAGGGCTTGGGTGAGGGAGAGGCCATCCGAATCCGCCAAGGCCGCGACCGAGGGGGCGAGGCCGGCGGTGGCAAAGATCGCGACGGCGATCCGCCACGCGCGGCTTGGGGGCGGGATCAGCGACAGACGGACGAACAATGCGGGCAGGGCTGGCAGCAGATATTGCCGCCAGGTCGGAAACGGCAGGAGTGCGGCGATCAAGCCGGCGATAATCAGCCAGTCGAGCAGCCCCATCGTGCGGCGTCGCCATGCGTCGCGGGCGACCAGCGCGAGTGCGGGCAGGGCTGCGCCGAGTGCGAGGAACTTGAGCGTGTCGATCGCCTTGGCGGGCAGCGACATCTTCCACGGGCGCAGCGCGTAATATTCGGCGGGGCCGCGCGCCGGGAAGGTGATGGTGCCGAACACGAAGCCTGCCGGGCTGCTGAGATACGTCCACGCGACGAAGGCGATGACCGGGAGCGTGCCGAGCAGGACCGCGACGGGGCGATGGTGGCGGTCGACCAGCGCGTAGACGCCGTAGGCCAGCGCAGGGAACGCGTAGGAGATCTTCGCGGCGGCAGCGCTGGCGAGGAGCAGGCCGGCGAGTGCGGCGGTCTTTCGCGTGATGGCGGGGTGGACGATCAGGGGTAGGGCTGCGGCCAGTAGCGCGGCGGGGAGCGCGTCGTTGCGCGCGGTGCCGATGCTGAAGAGGAGGATGTCGCAGGTCGCGAACAGCGCTGCACAGGCGAGGGCGGCCTTGGGTTTGGCGCCGAGGGTGCGGGCGGCGGTGTGGACGCAGGCTATCGTCGCGACGCCGAGCAGGGCGTTGAGGATGCGCAGCGCCGGCCAGGTCCAGGGGCCGGCGAGGAGTGCGACGGGTGCGAACAGGTATGGCTGGAGCGGGGTCTGGAGGTAGGCGAAGTCCCGGTAGGGGAGGAGCCCGTGTGCGGTCAGCGCGGCGGCGGCAACGTACTGGGATTCGTCGTGGTCTACCGGGCGGAGGAGGGCGAGGGTGACGACGAGGATCACCAAGGCTGCGAGTAGCGCCGGGTACAGCAGAAGAGTGTTCACCCGCGAAGGCGGGTGCCCAGTCTGGGCACCCGCCTTCGCGGGTGAACATGGTTGGGGAGCCGTGTGCTCAACCATGAATGCCACCACCCCGGCGAAGGCCGGGGCCCAATTGGGGGACGGTTATGATTGAGGACGGCGCTCCGTTACCCCGGCCTTCCCAATTGGGCCCCGGCCTTCGCCGGGGTGGAGGGGAAGAGGCCACGGTTCAGGCTTTTACCGCGGTCAGGAAGTAATCGAGGCTCGTCGAATCGCTCAGCGTGAACCCCGTCGCCGGCGAGAAGCTCAGCCCCCGCGTATCCGTCACCCGCAGTCCCGCATCCTTCAGCAACGCCGTCAGCTCTTCCGGCGTAAGGAACTTGTTCCAGTCGTGCGTGCCCTTGGGAATGACGCCAGCACCCTCCGCCACGGTAATCATCGCCAACCGCGACAACGGCGTGCGGTTGGGCGTCGACAGGATCAGCAGCCCCCCCTCCGCCAGCGTCCGCGCCAAACCCCGAACAAAGCCGGCAGGGTCGCTGACATGCTCGATCACTTCCAGGCTGGTGACCAGATCATACTGCCCGACCAGCCCCTCGACGCCCCCCGCACGATAATCGATCGCGAGCCCACTCTGGCCTGCATGGATCTCCGCCACCGCGATATTCTCGGGCGCCGCATCGATCCCCGTCACCGCCGCGCCGAGCCGCGCGAGCGGTTCGCACAACAACCCCGCGCCGCAGCCGACGTCGAGCGCGGTCTTCCCCGCCAGCGGCGTGAAGGACGAACCATCGCCACCCCAATGCGCGTCGACCTGCTCGCGGATGTAGCGCAGCCGCGGCGGGTTCAGCTTGTGGAGCGGGGCGGACGAGCCCTTCGGATCCCACCAGTCCTTTGCCATCGTGCCGAAATGCGCGGCCTCGCGCGGATCGATTGTTGCGCCGTTTACGGTGTCACTTGCCAGTATCATGCGCGCTACCTATCAGGGCCGCCGCTTCGACCCAAAGGGATTTGCGCTGCCAATGGCCCGTATCGTGATGAAATTCGGCGGGACGTCGATGGCTGGGATCGAGCGTATCCGCAACGTCGCCGCGCGCGTGAAGCGTGAAGTCGACGCCGGCAACCAGGTCGCCGTCGTCGTCTCCGCGATGGCCGGCGAGACCGATCGGCTGGTCGGCTTCTGCCGCGAGGCGTCGTCGCTGTACGACGCGAAGGAATATGACGTCGTCGTCTCGGCCGGCGAGCAGATTACGAGTGGTTTGCTCGCGATCGCGCTCCAGGCGGCGGGCTGCAAGGCCCGGTCGTGGCTCGGTTGGCAGTTGCCGATCAACACGTCGGACGCGCACGGCTCGGCCCGGATCGGCGAGATCGACACGGCTGCGCTCGACGCGAGCCTTGCCGATGGTGTCGTGGCAGTCATTCCCGGTTTCCAGGGTGTCGCGGACGGCCAACGCGTTACGACGTTAGGCCGCGGCGGTTCGGATACGTCGGCGGTGGCGATGGCGGCGGCGATGAAGGCCGATCGCTGCGACATCTATACCGACGTCGACGGCGTCTACACGACCGACCCCAGGATCGTGCCCCGCGCGCGGAAACTGAGCAAGGTCACGTACGAAGAGATGCTGGAACTCGCCAGCGTCGGTGCCAAGGTGTTGCAGACGCGGTCTGTCGGCCTGGCGATGAAAGAGAATGTACGCGTGCGCGTGCTGTCTTCGTTCGAGGATGGCGACACCAATGACGGACACCGCGGCACGTTGATCGTGGGTGAAGAGGAAATCGACGATATGGAACGCCAGCTCATCACCGGCATCGCGCATGACAAGAACGAGGCGAAGATCACCCTGACGCAGGTCAGCGATCGGCCGGGCTCGGTCGCCGCGATCTTCGCGCCGCTCGCCGAGGCGGGGATCAACGTCGACATGATCGTGCAGAACGTCGCGCATTCGACCGGCTCTACGGACGTGACCTTCACGGTGCCGTCGGCCGATCTGGCGCGCTCGCTCGACGTGCTCGACAAGGCGAAGGACGCGATCGGCTATGCGACGATCGTCCACGACACCCGCGTCGCCAAGGTCTCCGTGGTCGGCGTCGGCATGCGCAGTCATGCGGGCGTCGCCTCGACGATGTTTACCACGCTCGGGGAGCGCGGCATCAACATCCAGGCGATCGCGACCTCGGAGATCAAGGTCAGCGTGCTGATCGAAGAGGATTATACCGAGCTCGCGGTTCGCGTGCTGCACACGGCGTACGGGCTCGATGCCGAGGATGCGGCTTGAGTCGCAACACCGTCATCCCAGCCCATGCCGTCACCCGATCCCGCTCCGTCACCCCAGCTCGCTCCATCACCTCAGCCCACCCCGTCACCCCAGCGAAAGCTGGGGTCTCCCGCAGCAAGGGCGCGCGCTATCACCGGGAGATCCCAGCTTTCGCTGGGATGACGGATAGAGTTGGGATAGCGGACGTGATTGTAACGACGAACAGGGTTGCGACGACGGGGATGGATGCATGACGATCGGTACTGAGCGGCTGCAACGCCGGATGGCGCGCGGCGCCGCGTTCCTCGGGTCTGAGGTCGCGATTCTCGGCGGGGCGATGTCGTGGGTGAGCGAGCGTCACCTCGTCTCCGCCATCTCGAACGCGGGCGGGTTCGGCGTGATCGCATGCGGGGCGATGACGCCTGCTTTGCTCGATACCGAAATCGCCGCGACCAAGGCGATGACGGACAAGCCGTTCGGCGTGAACCTGATCACCATGCACCCGGACCTGTTCGAGCTGATCGCGGTCTGCACCAAACACGAGGTCGGCCACATCGTGCTCGCCGGTGGCCTGCCGCCCAAGGGTAGCATCGAGGCGATCAAGGAAACCGGCGCCAAGCTGATTGCATTCTCGCCGGCGCTGGCGCTTGCGAAGAAGCTGATCCGCAGCGGCGTCGACGCGCTGGTGATCGAGGGTATGGAGGCTGGCGGCCATATCGGCCCGGTGTCGACCAGCGTGCTCGCGCAGGAAATGCTGCCCGAGATCGCCGACCAGGTGCCGGTGTTCGTCGCCGGCGGGATCGGTCGCGGCGAAGCGATCGCGGGCTATCTCGACATGGGTGCGGCGGGCGTCCAGCTCGGCACGCTGTTCGTGTGCGCGACCGAATCGATCGCGCATGCCAATTTCAAGAAGGCGTTTATCCGGGCGTCGGCGCGCGATGCGATCGCCAGCGTGCAGATCGATGCGCGTTTGCCGGTAATCCCGGTGCGTGCGTTGAAGAACGCGTCGAGCGAGCTGTTCACGGCCAAGCAGCGCGAAGTCGCCGGGCATCTCGACGGCGGCCGCGTGGAAATGGCCGAGGCGCAGTTGCAGATCGAGCATTACTGGGCGGGTGCGCTGCGCCGCGCGGTGATCGACGGCGATGTCGAGCATGGCTCGGTGATGGCGGGCCAGTCGGTCGGCATGGTCAAGCGCGAGGAACCGGTCGCGGACATCATCGCCGGGCTGATGGCGCAGGCCGCCGCCGCGCTGGAAGCGCGCGCAACGTAACGATTGATCCTCCCCCGCCAGGGGGAGGTGGCAGGCACTTGCCTGACGGAGGGGGCGGTTAGCGCCGACTTCTGTTCCGTGTCCTCCCCCTCCGTCGCCTCCGGCGCCACCTCCCCCTTACGGGGGAGGATCGAGAGGGCGATGCCTTTTTATGCGGTACGGGTAATCCGTCGGCTTCCACCCAGCACCACCCCGGCAAAGGCCGGGGCCCAGTTGGGGGACGTCGCTCACTGAGGTCGCGCTTCGTTACCTGAACCTCTCCAATTGGGCCCCGGCCTCCGCCGGGGTGGAAGTGACGCGGGGAACGGGCCCGAGCCCGCCGCTTCAGCACAACCCCCAACCCCACCCCCTCTCCACTCACCGCAAACCACGTACGGCTTACGTCTCGTTAACCTAATCCATGCATAGAGTGTCCCGTCGGGGGACGTTACGAGGTGGTTGCGATGAGTCGTCGGTTTGCTTTGCTGTCCGTTACCGCGCTGGGCCTGCTGGCCGGCTGCACGTCGAAGCCGCGGACCGTGGCGCAGGTCGCGCCGCCCGTCATCATGGTGCCGGTCCCTGCGCCGACGATGCCGAAGGGCGCGTCGCCGACCATCGTCATCCCGGTCGCGCTGGCCGACGGCACCTATCCCACGCCGAATCGCAACCTGACGACGTCCGCCAAGGTCTGGCATCTCCGCGCCGCGCTCAACGTCGCCGCGCTCGCGTGTCGTGGGCCGCAGGAGTTGACGATCGTCGCGGGCTACAACGCGCTGTTGTCGGCGCAGAAGCCGGTGCTCGCCAAGGCCGAGGCGACCTATGCCAGCGAATACAAGGCGGGCGGCGGCGACTGGCAGGATCGCTACGACGATTCGATGACGCGCCTGTACAACTTCTTCTCGCAGTCCCCCGCGCGCGACGAGTTCTGCGCGGCGGCAGGGGCCGTCCTCGCGCAGAGCACAGGGCTGGCGGCCGAGGCATTGCCAGCGTTCGCCGCGCAGAACCTGCCCTTGCTCGAGCGTCCGTTCACCGATTTCTATCGCGCGGTCGATGCGTGGCGTGGTCGCACGGTCCGCCCGGTCCAGCCGCAGCTGGTCGCCTCGCGCCAATATGCGTCGAACATGCCGGTGCAGACGGTCACCCAGGCCCGGCTCCAGCCGATCTCCCAGCCGGTGCCACCCGCGCAGCCGCGCCTGAAGCTCGACGCCAGCGTCTTCCAATAGGAACGCTGCGATCCTCCCCCGCCAGGGGGAGGTGGCGCGAAGCGACGGAGGGGGAGGACACGGAGCAGGCGTGACCGCTTTCCTCCCCCTCCGTCTGGCAAACGCCAGCCACCTCCCCCCTTGCGGGGGAGGATTGATCGGTCCGTCACGTCTGCCCAGCGCGATCGTGCAGGCAATGGTTGGCTTCCCTGCGAAGACTGGGTTAACAGCCGCGGGAATGGCTGAGGTTTCAGATCGTCCGGCGGAAGGCCGCTTCGAAGGGCGCGAGCACCGGTTTCCGGTGCGCGTCTATTTCGAGGACACCGACCTGTCGGGCGCGGTCTATCACGCCAATTACCTGCGCTACATGGAACGCGCCCGGTCGGACATGCTGCGGGTCGGCGGGATCGACCAGCGCGCGGCGTTCGAGGCAGGCGAAGGCTCGTACGCGATCGCCAGCGTCGCCATCCGCTATGCCGCGCCCGCCAGGCTCGACGACGCGCTGCTGGTCGTCTCGCGGATCGTGCAGGTCCGCGCAGCCGGGGTCGCCATTCATCAAAGGGTCATGCGCGACGGGCTTGTCTTGGCCGAGGCGGACGTTGTGGCGGCATTGGTCGCTCCCAATGGTCGCCCACGCCGCCAGCCACGCGCATGGATCGATATCTACGAACGCCTAGTCTGGCAGGGGGAAGCATGAATCCGGTGTTGACTATGGATAGCGCGACGCTGTCGCCGATCCACTTGTTCCTGCAGGCCGACTGGGTCGTGAAGGGCGTGATGATCGGGCTGCTGCTCGCCAGCATCTGGACCTGGGCGCTGATCGTCGCGTTCTGGCGGCGGATCGGCAAGACGCGCAAGAACATGGTGCGGTTCGAGCGCGATTTCTGGAAGGCCGAGGATATCGACGTCTTCTACAAGGCGGAGGGCGAGAGCGCCTTGCCGTCCGCGCGCGTGTTCGCGGCGGGCGTGACCGAGTGGCGGCGCTCGACCGCGGGCGGCACGATCGACAAGAGCGGCACGCGCGAGCGACTGGCGACGACGATGGGCGCGGCGGTCGCGAGCGAGATCGACACGCTGTCGGACCGGCTGAACGTGCTGGCGACGGTCGGCTCGGTCGCGCCGTTCGTCGGGCTGTTCGGCACGGTCTGGGGCATCATGCGGAGCTTCACCAGCATCGCGGCGGCGCAGAACACGTCGCTGGCGGTGGTGGCGCCGGGTATCGCGGAGGCCTTGTTCGCGACCGCGATCGGGTTGTTCGCGGCCATTCCCGCGGTGATCGCGTACAACCGCTTCTCGCACGGCATCAACCGGATCGAGGCGAGCCTGAACCGTTTCGCCGACGGCTTCCACACGACCCTGTCGCGCCAACTGGACGGCTCGCGATGAGCGGGCTGACAAATCCTCCCCTGCAAGGGGAGGTGGCTGGCGCAGCCAGACGGAGGGGTAACACCCTCTCGATAGCGCGACACCCCTCCGTCAGCCCTGTGGGCTGCCACCTCCCCCTGCAGGGGAGGATTTGACGTGGCGATGAACCTTCCCTCCTCCCGCGGCCGCGGCCGTCGCGCGCCGATGGCGGATATCAACGTCACGCCGCTGGTCGACGTGATGCTGGTGCTGCTGATCATCTTCATGGTGACCGCGCCGCTGATGACCGCCGGCGTGCCGGTGAACCTGCCCGACGCGCGCGCGAAAGCGCTCGACCAGGAACAGAAACCCGTCGAGATCTCGATGGACGAGACCGGCGCGCTGTTCATCGACCAGGATCAGGTTACGGATGATGCGCTGCCGATCCGGCTCGCCTCGATCGCTGCCAGTCGTGCGGTGGGGGACGAACCGCAGGTGTTGCTGCGCGCGGACCGGAAGCTCGATTACGGCCGCGTGATGCGCGTGATGGGCGAACTCAACCGCGCCGGGCTGAACCGCGTCGCGCTGGTGACCGTCGAGGGCAACCAGAACTGATGGCTGGCTGATGGATCGTTCGGAGAAGATCGGCCTGGGCGTCGCGCTGGTCGGGCATGCGGCGCTGTTCGGCCTGTTGTCGCTCGGCTTTCTCAGCGCGCCCGAACCGCCCAAGATCCAGCAGCAGCCGATCGACGTCAGCCTCGTGCCCGACGTCGCGCTGGAGGCGACCGCGCCGCAATCGACCGAGGCGCCCGCGCAATCGATCGCGCCGGACGAGGGCGCGCCAGAGGATGCCGCGCCGCCCGCCCCGCAAGAGGCCGAGCCCGAGCCGCAGCCCGATCCAACACCACCCGCGCCGCAGCCCAAACCCGCGCCGCCGAAACCGGCACCCAAGCCACAACCGACGCCGGAACCCGCGCCCAGGCCGCAGCCCAAACCCAAGCCCGCGCCACCAAAGCCCGCCGCCAAGCCGGCCCCAGTCGCGAAGCCTGTGGTGAAGCCGCAGCCCAAGCCGACCAAGGCCAAGCCGACCAAGGCCCCGCCGGCGAAATCGGCACCGGCGAAGACCGCGACGAAATCGAAGGATAGCGCCGCCAAGTCGTCGTCGAGTTCGGCCAAGCCCGCCAAGCCGTCCTCGACCAAGGGCAGCGGCTCGACCGCCGAGGCCAAGACCTCGCGTCCGCGCGGCTCGCGGCTCGGCGACAATTTCCTCAAGGGGCTGTCGGCCGATCCGTCGCCGAGCAAGTCGGAAGCGCCCAAGGCCGCCAAGCTTGGCGCGCAGGCGGCAGCCAACATCGGCTCGGCGATCTTGCGGCAGGTGCAGCCCTGCGCCAACCGCCAGGTCACGCCGGGGCCGGGCGCGGAGCGCATCCGCGTGACGATCAACCTGAAGCTAAACCGCGACGGCACGCTGAAGTCGCGACCGACGATCACCGGTCACGCCGGCGTCGACGACGACAACCGGCGCTATGTCGACCGCGTCGACGATCTGGCGATCGCGACCTTCGTCGGATGTTCGCCGCTACGCGGTTTGCCCGACGACCTGTATGACGTGCAGAACGGCTGGAGCAATTTCAGCCTGCGCTACAAACTTCCCGGCTGAGGATGTCCGTTATGACTCGATCGATCCTGGGTTTTTTCCCTTCGCGCCAGACCCTTCCGGTTGCGGGCGACCGCTCAACGCACGGCAACCACCCCGGCGGAGGCCGGGGCCCAATTGGAAAGGTCGATGTAACGACGCGCAACGATCACTCAGCGGCGTCCCCCAATTGGGCCCCGGCCTTCGCCGGGGTGGTGCATTTGGTTGGTGGGCGTAGGGCTCGATCGGTACTGGCTTCGGTTGGGCTACTCGCGTTCGTCTCCGGCGGTGCCGCCTACGCACAGGACGCACCCGCCCCCCAGCAGACCCCCGCCGATCCCGCCGCCCCCGCCGCCCCGGCCGGCGACCAGTCCGGCGGTCTCGTGGTCGACGTCACCGGCGGCATCTCCGCGCCGATGCCGATCGCGATTCCCGTCATGCCGACCGCCGCAGTCGTGTCGACACCCGCCGGCTCGACCGACGTCCTCGGCCGCCAGCTGTCCGAAATCGTCACCAACGATCTGCGCAACTCCGGCCTGTTCACGCCACTCTCGCCCGGCCAGCTTCGCCCGGTCAGCTTCCCCGAAGTCACCGCGCCCGGGTTCGAGTACTGGGGCAGCACCGGCGCACAGGCGCTGGTTCAGGGTTTCATCCGCGCGAACGGCGACGGCAATCTGACGGTCGGCTGCTACCTCTACGACGTCTCGTCCAAGGCCGAGCTGACTCGCACCGGCTTCGTCGTATCGCCCTCCGACTGGCGTCGCGCAGGGCATAAATGCGCCGACATGGTCTACACCCGGCTGACCGGCGAAGGCGCCTATTTCGACAGCCGCGTCGTCTATGTGTCCGAGACCGGCCCCAAGGGTCGCCGTATCAAGCGGCTCGCGATCATGGATCAGGACGGCGCCAATCACCGCTTCCTGACCAACGGCCAGTCGATCGTGCTGACGCCGCGGTTCGCGCCGAACCAGCAGTCGATCGTCTATATGAGTTACCTCAACAATCGCCCGGCGATTTACGTCTACGACATCGGCTCGGGCAAGCAGCGGCTCGTCGTCGCGAACGCGAACCTGACGTTCGCGCCAAGGTTCTCGCCGGACGGGCGCAACATCCTGTTCTCGATGGCGCAGGGCGGCAATACCGACGTGTACCGCGTGTCGTCGCAGGGCGGCACCCCGCAGCGCCTGACCAACTCGCCGGGGATCGACACGGGCGGCAGCTATTCGCCCGACGGCTCGAAGATCGTCTTCGAGAGCGATCGCTCGGGTGGGCAGCAGATCTACGTCATGAACGCCGACGGCTCGAACCAGCAGCGGATCAGCTTCGGCGGCGGGCGCTATGCGACGCCGGTGTGGAGCCCGCGCGGCGACCTGATCGCGTTCACCAAGCTCGGCGGCGGCTTCCGGATCGGCATCATGAGCCCGAGCGGCGGCGGCGAGAAACTGCTCACCAACGACTGGCAGGACGAGGGGCCGAGCTGGTCGCCGAACGGTCGCGTGATCAACTTCTATCGCTCGGGACGCGGCAGCGGCGGCAAGGCGGACCTCTGGTCGGTCGACCTGACCGGCGTGAACGAGCGGAAAATCCCGACGCCGCTCGACGGCTCGGATCCGGCTTGGGGCCCGCTTCGCCCGTAAACCTGCTATGGGGGCGTAACGGGGAATATGATTTTCTACGGGAGACTGTCTATGTCGAAGCTTTCCAACATCTTGCTCGCGTGCACTGCGCTGATCGCCGTCGCCGGCTGTGCGAAGAAGCGTCCCGCCGTGCTGCCGCCCGCGCCGGTCGACACCAACGCGCCGGTCGATCCCAATGCGGGGATGAACAACGGCAATGTCGGCGGGGCGATCGTGCCGGGGTCGGATGCCGACTTCCAGCGCTCGGTCAGCTCGAACACGGTGAATTTCGGTCTCGACATGTACGACATCGATCCGACCGCGCGCGCGATCCTCGACAGCCAGGCGCAGTGGCTGGCGAAGTTCCCGAACCAGCGCATCACGATCGAAGGCCATGCCGACGAACGTGGCACGCGCGAGTACAACCTCGCGCTCGGCGATCGTCGTGCGAACGCGACGAAGAACTATCTGGCCGCAAAGGGTGTGTCGTCGTCGCGGATGACGACGATCAGCTACGGCAAGGAGCGCCCGGTCGCGATGGGCTCGGACGACCAGAGCTGGGCGGCGAACCGCCGCGCGGTCACGGTGGTGCTGAACTGAGTTTGTCGTGGCGGTCCCTCTCCCCTCCGGGGAGAGGGAAGGAGGAGCCGCTTGGCGACGGAAGGGTGAGGGGCTGTTGGGATTCGCGTCCCGAGCCTCACGCCCCTCACCCTCCCACGTGCAAGCGCACGCGGGTCCCTCCCTCTCCCCGGAGGGGAGAGGGTAAGCAGGTCAGCCCAGCGCTTTGTCGAGCAGTTTCGCCAACCGAATCCCCCCACGGCGGATTTCTTCCCGCGATACCGGCACCATCTTCGCGATCGTCGCGTCATCCATCTTCACCCGCGCCGCCACCGCACCACACGCGTCCCCGCCCAGCGCCGCCGCATACGCCGTATGCGAGGCTTCCCACGACTCCCGGCTCCAGTCGACGACCGTCCCCGCGCCGATCTTCGCCCGCTCGGCCGCCGGATACCGCCGTACCAGAGACGGCGGCGTCGAGATCGCGCGCTCCGCCAGCGGCCCATCCCAGATCGAATGCAGGTTGAACCGCGCCGGCCCGTAGATCCCGTAATCCGCCTTCACGTCGTTGCCGCCCTTGTCGTGGCGGTCGCCGGCGTGGAGCGGCTGGTGGAGGTCGCCGACGAAGTGGATCAGGAACGCCAGCGCCTGGACGCGGTCCCTTTGCGAAGTGGCGCGATCCCGCAGCAGTTTCACGTCGCGGTCGATCTGCGCCGAGACGCAGTCGCCGTCCTTGCACGCTGGCGTCAGGTCGAACGGCGCGCAGACGTCGGCGTTCTGGTAGTGCCAGCTATACGCGAACCCGAAGCGCGACTTGCCGTCGGCGGTCTTCAGCGGCTTGATGCAGTCCGCCCAGACGCTCGCCTCCTCGATCGTGCCCGCCGGGCATTCGGGCGTGTCGAGCAACGCCTGTTGCGCGAGCAGTCGGCGGATCGCGGCCTTGGTCTTGGGCGTGACGTTGGCATAGGCGATCTGCGCGACGGTCTGGTGGCCATATTCCCAGAACGCGGTGGCGGGGGAGGCTAGGCCGGTAACAGCCAGGACTGACGATGCGGCGGCGAGGAGATAGCGCTTCATACCACTTCGTTAGCGTAGATCGCGACCGTCCGGCTACCCGAAGACGAAGCGCGACCGCGGTACATGCCGACGGTGTTGAAACCCCACGCCATCTCGCCGTCCGGCCCCGCGACGATCACCCCGCCGGTGCCGCCGAGTGCCTTCACTTCGGCGAGCACCGCGTCGGCCGCGACTTGCAGCGACTCGCCCGACAGACGGACGCGCGCGGCGATCTCGTGGCCAACACCAACTCGCAGGAAGAACTCGCCCGAGCCGGTGCACGACACCGCACACGCGCGATCGTCGGCGAAGGTGCCCGCGCCGATCACGGGCGTATCGCCGATCCGGCCCCAGCGCTTGCCGGTGACTCCGCCGGTCGAGGTCGCGGCGGCGACGTGGCCGTGCGTATCGCAGGCGACTGCGCCGACCGTGCCGTATTTCATGTCGACGTCGAACCCGCCGCCATCGGCCTGGAACTCCGCGAATTGACGGCGGCGTTCGTCGGTCGCGAACCAGTCGGCGTCCGCCTGCGGCAATCCGCGATCGCGCGAGAACGCGTCGGCGCCCTTGCCCGCGAGGAACACGTGGCGCCCGTCGTCCAGGATCGCACGCGCGAGCCCGACCGGGTTGCGCGTGGCGGTCGCTGCGGCGACGGCACCGGCTGAGCGGGTGCGCCCGTCCATGATCGCCGCGTCCAGCTCCAGCATGCCGTCATGCGTGAACACCGCGCCGCGCCCCGAATTGAAGTGCGGGTCGTCCTCCAGAACGCGCACGGCGGCTTCGACCGCGTCTAATGCATTGCCGCCGTCCGCCAGCACTTTCGACCCAGCGTCGAGCGCCCGCGACAGGCCGGCGCGCGCGCCCGCATCCTGTTCGGGCGATACCATCTCGCTGTCGAGTTTGCCGGCGCCGCCATGGATGACGAGGGTCCAGGTCATGCTGAGTCTTTCGAGGGAAGGGCGCGAAGGCCGATGAGGGGACGGAGCGGCGCGATGCTGCGACCGATCCAGTAGAAGGCGACGCAGCCGACGATCGTCGCGCCCAGCAGGCCCGCGAACTCCACCCAGCCCGGCAGGCCGGCGGGGAGCAGCGCGTACATGACGAGGACGATGATCGTCTGGTGGATCAGGTAGAAGGGGAACACCGCCTCGGTCAGCATCGGCCGCCAGCGATGATCGCGGTTCCAGTGGCGCTCGGCGATCCCGATCAGCGCGACGATCGCGCCCCATTGCTCGACCGCATGCGCGATGCCGTAGGGCGTGTAGACCCAGCGCGGCGTCGGGACATCCGCCGGCCAGCGCAACTCGATGCCGATGATCCAGAGATAGGCCAGCAGCGCTGCGATCGCGCCCAGCTTCCATGAGCGTGCGATCGCCGCCATCGCCGGCTCCGACCGCGCGAGGCCGAACCCGAACAGGAAGGCCGGGAAATAGATGACGTGCGCGATCCAGTCGCCCCACAACGCCTGCGTATCGCCGACCATCCGCATCCACCAGCCATGGACGAACACCAGCCACGCGACCGGCACCAAAACGACCGTCCAGCTACCGAACAGCCAATCGAACGCGCGCTGCAGCCAATCGCCGCGGACGACGACCACCCCGAGAGTCAGTACGGTGGTGTAGACCCAGAGATAGACGACGAACCACAGGTGGTTCCAGGTCGGCAGCGACAGCCCGGCGAGCGTGTCGAAGCGGAAATAATCGTGTGTCCAGAACGTCCAATAGCTGCCGGCATAGCCATGCTTGGTGACCAGCTCGACCCAGGGTTGCGGCGGCACGATCACCGCGATGCCGAACAGCAGCGGCACGAGCAGCCGGTTGCAGCGATTGGCGAAGAACCCGGCCGTGCCGCTCGACCGGGCGAGCAGCGCGCGGCTGGCATAGCCCGAGACGACGAACAGCAAGGTGAGCCGCCACGCATTGCTGGCGAGCATCGGCAGCCGCACCCAGTTCTCGACATGGAGCGACTTCACGTGGAAGTTCCACGGCACGAAGACCATGCCGATATGATAGACGATCAGCAGGGCGAACGCGCCGATCCGCAGCCAGTCCATGCCGAAATGCCGGTTCATCGCGCGGCCCTACGGGGCGGGGGCCGGTGTCGCAAGCGCAGGACGGGTGAGGTGGTGCGCGGAACCGACCGGCATCCCCGCAATCCTCCCCCGCAAGGGGGAGGTGGCTGGCGCTAGCCAGACGGAGGGGGAGGAAAGGGAAACCGCTGTTCCGTGTCCGCCCCCTCCGTCACCTCCGGTGCCACCTCCCCCTGGCGGGGGAGGATCGTTCACGTCGTGCACGCAGGGTTCGGAAGGCCGAATGCGTGGCCAAATTCTCCGTCATGCCGGGCTTGTTCCGGCATCCACGGTGCCGCAAAATCGATGGAGTCTGGTTCGCGGAAGGGTGGACCCCGGAACCAGTCCGGGGTGACGGAGCGATTTTGGCGCGGTCACTATCCTAAACCGCCGGATATCGCTCTTCAATCAAACCTTCATGCGCGGCGTGCCCATGAAGTCGCGCTTGCCGATCGGGACACCCTGCGCGCGCAGGATCGCGTACGCCGTCGTCGCGTGGAAATAGAAGTTGGGCTGCGAGAACGACAGCAGGAAGTTCGCGCCGGTGAACGGCATGACGAACGTCCCGAACTCGAACTTGGTGTCGTTATCGGCGAGCGCGTCGAACGTCTCCCGGTCGATTGCTTCCAGCGTGGCGATCGCGTCGCGCAGGACGCCATGGAGCCCTGCGAAATCGGTCGGCCAGGGCGACCGGTCGGGCGAGAAGGTGCCACAGCGGACGCCTTCGATCCCGCCGACCGAATGCGCCGCGCACGACTTCACCTGATACCCGAACGGCAGCATGTCGTCGGCGAGCTTCGCGTCGATCAGCGTCGCGGGCTCGATACCGCGCTCAATCGCGAACGCCTCCGCCTTGTCGAGCAGCGCGTCGACCGCGCGGAGGATCTGGAGGTTCGAGGGGATCGTCGCATCGTAGAGGGAAAGCGTCATCGACCGGGCTCCTATGTGTCGCGCCGCTATGGCCGACGTTCGCGGCGCCTGCCAGCGCCGTCCTTGCCAGCGATGTTCCGTTCCGTCGCGCAAGTCGCTATATACCGCGTGAACTCCCGAGGAATCCCCATGTCCCTTCGTCCCTGGCGCGATATCACCCGCCGCAAGAGCCGCCAGATCATGGTCGGCAACGTCCCCGTCGGCGGCGATGCGCCGGTCACCGTCCAGACGATGACCAACACGCCGACCGACGACGTGCGCGCGACGGTCGACCAGATCCGGCGCTGCGAAGAGGCGGGCGTCGACATCATCCGCGTGAGCTGCCCAGACGTCGAATCGACCACCGCGCTGAAGCAGATCGTCCGCGCGAGCCGCGTGCCGATCGTCGCCGACATCCATTTCCACTACAAGCGCGCACTCGAAGCCGCCGATGCGGGGGCGGCCTGCCTCCGCATCAATCCGGGCAATATCGGCTCGGCGGCGCGGGTGAAGGAGGTCGTCGACGCGGCCAAGTCTAATGGCTGCGCGATCCGCATCGGCGTCAACGGCGGCAGCCTCGAACGTCATCTGCTCGAAAAATACGGCGAGCCTTGCCCGGATGCGCTGGTCGAATCGGCGCTCGATCACATCAAGCTGTTGCAGGACCACGATTTTCACGAGTTCAAGGTCGCGGTGAAGGCGTCCGACCTGTTCCTCGCGGTCGCGGCGTATCAGCAGCTCGCCGAGCAGGTCGATTGCCCGCTGCATCTCGGCATCACCGAGGCGGGCGGGTTCGTCGGCGGCACGGTGAAGTCGGCGATCGGGATGGGCAGCCTGCTCTGGTACGGCATCGGCGACACGATCCGCGTGTCGCTCTCCGCCGAGCCAGAGGAGGAAGTCCGCGTCGGCTTCGAGATCCTGAAAGCGCTCGGCATCCGCAACCGCGGCGTCCGCGTCGTATCCTGCCCATCCTGCGCGCGGCAGGGCTTCGACGTGATCCGCACCGTGCAGGCGCTGGAAGAACGGCTCCAGCACATCCGCACGCCGATGTCGCTCTCGGTGCTCGGCTGCGTGGTGAACGGCCCCGGCGAAGCGCGCGAGACCGACATCGGCATCACCGGCGGCGGCAACGGCAAGCACATGGTGTACCTCTCGGGCGTCACCGACCACCACGTCCAGGATGCCGACATGGTCGATCACATCGTCCGCCTGGTCGAGGCCAAGGCGGCCGAGATCGAAGCGGCGGACGAGGCGATGGCTGCACTGGTGCCGGTGGCGGCCGAATAGGGGCTACCTCTGCGGCCCGTCACCCTGACTTTCGGCAGGATGATGAGGGCGCGGGCGGAAGCTTTTTCCGGTGCTCCCGCGAAGGCGGGAGCCCAGGGTACCAGGCGGTGCCGGTTGCGACTCCTGGACCCCCGCCTTCATGGGGGGAACGACGCTAATGCTGATCGACATCCACGGTCGCTGAAGCTGGCCGATCCTCCCCCGCAAGGGGGAGGTGGCGCCGAAGGCGTCGGAGGGGGAGGATACGGAACATCGCTTACCTCCCCCTCCGTCTGGCAAGTGCCAGCCACCTCCCCCTTGCGGGGGAGGATCGACGGATCGAATGGCGATCCTGTCGAACAACGCGCGGCGATGGCGTGCCGGTTCGATGCGGCGTATGGGATACGCATGACGATGGCCGCCGATCTCGATGCACTGACCGCGCTGGATCGGGCGGCGACGCCCGGGCCTTGGTATGTACGGGCCATGGACGACGACAATGCATCGTGTGCGGCAGCCGATCGCGCCTGACACCCGCCTGTTCCGATGACTCCCCGCACCGTTTCGCCTGCCCTGGCTTTCGCAATTGCCGCGCTGGGCATCGGACTGTTCTCCATGATGGACGCGGTGATGAAGTCGCTCGTCCTGGCGATCGGCGTCTACAACGCGCTCCTCTGGCGGCAGATGATCAGCGTCGGGCTGGGCGCGGTCGCGTGGAAGCTGGGGAACAGCGGGCGGCCGAGCGGGCGTGCGCTGAAACTGCATCTGGCGCGCGGGCTGGTGACGACGGCGATGGCGGTGCTGTTCTTCTGGGGGCTGGCACGCGTACCGATGGCGCAGGCGATTTCGCTGACCTACATCGCGCCGATCCTCGCGCTGCTGCTTGCGGCCGTTACGCTGGGCGAGCGCGTCGGGTGGAAGACGTTCGTCGCGTCGATCGCGGCGCTCGGCGGCGTGCTGGTGGTGATGATCGGGCAGGGACGCGAAGTGCCGGGACCCGAGACGTTCCACGGGACGCTCGCGATCCTCGGCTCGGCGGTGCTGTACGCGGTCAACCTCGTGATTGCGCGGCTGCAGAGCCAGGCGGCGCGGCCGGGTGAGATCGCGTTCTTCCAGGCGCTCGTCATCACCGCAACGCTGGCGCTGGCGGCGCCGTGGCTGGCGGTAGTACCCGAAGCCGCGCAATGGCCCAAGCTCCTGCTGGCGGCGGGGCTCGCCACCGCGTCGCTCTGGCTGCTCGGCTGGGCATACGCGCACGGCGACACCGGATTCCTCGCGACCACCGAATATACCTCGTTCGTCTATGCCGCGGTGCTGGGTTTCCTGGTGTTCGGCGAGCGGGTATCGGCGTTCACGCTGGCAGGCGCGGCGATCATCGTCGTCGCGTGCCTGTACGCGGCGCGGCGGCGTGACATCGCGCAGAGTTCGATCGAGGCCAGTGCATGACCCATATCCGTTCCGCCACCCGCGCCGATGTCGGCACGATCCTGCGCTTCGTCCGCGAACTCGCCGCGTTCGAGCGCGAGCCTGATGCGGTCGAGGCGACCGAGCCGATGCTGGCAGAGGCGCTATTCGGGGAAAAACCGGCGGCGGAGGCCCTGATCGCGGAGAACGAGTACGGCCCGCTCGGCTTCGCGCTGTTCTTCCACAATTTCTCGACCTGGACGGGCAAGCGCGGGCTGTATCTCGAGGATCTGTACGTGACGCCCGAAGCCCGCGGGCAGGGGGTCGGCGGTGCGTTGTTGGCGCATTTGGCGGGCGTTGCGCTCGATCGCGGCTGCGCGCGGTTCGAATGGTCGGTGCTCGACTGGAACGCCGACGCGATCGCGTTCTATCGGAAGGTCGGCGCGGTCGGGATGGAGGACTGGACGATCCAGCGGATGTCCGGGGATGCGCTGGTCAGGCTGGCGGGGCGGTAGGAGGGCCGCCGCCGGCCTGTACCGTAACGGGACCAATCTTGCTCTAACAAGTACCTCCCCGGCGCAGGCCGGGGTCCAGTTGGTGCGCGTATATAACGACGGATAGTCCCTCGTTACATCGACCTTCCCAACTGGACCCCGGCCTTCGCCGGGGAGGTGTACTTATCTAAACGGGCCAGAGACCAGCCGCATTTGGAGGCTAGGAGTCCGAGGCTTACCGCCCTGCGGCGTCGTCCGAATTCATCGGCTCCTTGCCCTTCGCCTTCTCGGCCTCATAGCGCTCGATCGCCTCGACCGTGACGCGCTTGGCTTCTTCGGCGTCGCCCCATTTGCCGACGCGGACCCACTTCGTCTTCTCGAGGTCCTTGTAGTGCGTGAAGAAATGCTCGATCTGCTCGAACACGATCTCGGGCATGTCGGCACGCTCGCCGATATTGGCATAATAGGGGAACACGGCGTCGACCGGCACGCAGACGAGCTTCTCGTCGCCGCCGGCTTCGTCCTCGAGGTTCAGCACCGCGATCGGACGCGCGCGGACGACGCAGCCCGGGATGAACGGCGAGCGCGCGATCACCAGCGCGTCGAGCGGATCGCCATCGGGGCTCAGCGTGTGCGGTACGAAGCCGTAGTTCGCGGGATAGCGCATCGGCGTGTGGAGGATGCGATCGACGAACAGCGCGCCCGATGCCTTGTCGAACTCGTACTTCACCGGCTCGCCGCCGGTCGGCACTTCGATGATGACGTTCAGGTCTTCGGGCGGGTTCTTGCCGGTCGGGATGAGATCGATACGCATGGCGGTCCTTTCGAATATGACGGTGCCGGCGCTCCTCGTCTGGGGAGCGGCCGGCACCGATAGATTTCAAAGGCTCAACGCGGCATCAGCAGCTTGTCGAGCCCGCCGTCACCTGTACCGACCTTCTGCAGGCGCGGATAGCGCGGCCCGTCATGGTAATCGAGCGTGATATCCCGGAATCGGTCATTGTTCTTGACCGTCAGGCGAATCGGCACCTTCGTCCCCTTCGCCGCCAGGATCGCCGCCTTGATCCGGTCCGACGAGTACGCTTCGCTGTTGACCGCCTCGATCTCGGTGCCGACGTCGAGGCCCGCCTTGAACGCCGGGCTGTCCCAGATCGACGAGGTCACGACGCCGTCCTTGTTGATCACCATGCCGAGCGAATAGCTGACGTCGGTGCCACGCGTCTTCTCGGCCTGCTTCAGATACGGGCTCTGCTCGGGGCCATAGACCAGCTTGTAGCCGTTCATCGCGAAGCCGTTGATCGGCGCGGGCTTGCCCGTCTCGGTCAGCCGCGTGTTGAGGAACGTCGCCCAGTCATAGGGGACGATGCCGTTCAGCGTCTTGGCGACGTCGGCGAACGTGTAGGTCAGCTCGCCGTAATCGCCGTCGCGCACGCCGAAGAACGCCTTGGCGAAATCGTCGATCGACTTCGTGCCGCCGGACTTCTGGCGGAGCATCGCGTCGACCTCCATCCAGACCATCAGACCCTCGTTGTAATAATCCTCCGACCGCTGCCAGCTGGTCCAGCCCTTCGGTTTCCGCGCGGAGATGACGGGGTCGTTGGTCGTGTCGATCAGCGGGCGCCATTCGCGACCCTTCGCGGTGTCGTAGATGCCGAGGATCGAGGCATAGCCGTCGAGCGTGTCCTGCTTGCTGACCAGCCCCGACCGCGCCTGTAGCACATAGCCCCAGAACTGCGTCTGGCCTTCATAGACCCACAGCAGCGAATCGCGCATCGGCGTGCGGAAATCAGGGGTCCAAAGGTCGGCACCGCGCCTGAACTTGCCGTCCCAGCTATGCGTGAACTCATGCGGGAGGAGGTTGCGTGCGGCGGCGCCCGCGTCCCACTCGGTGAAATACCCCGGGCGGACGCCGTTCTCGGAACTGCGATGATGCTCGAGGCCGATGCCGCCGAGCTGGTCGGTGATCGACAGCAGGAACTCGTAGCGATCGTAATGCTGCGCGCCGAACGTCTTCACCGCCTGGTCGACGAGGCGCTTGTGCGCGTCGATCTGCTCCGGCTTGGCCGCGAGCTGGTCGGGGCTGTCGGCGAACACGTTCAGGCCGACGCGGGGGCTGAGCGGCCAGACCTTGCCGTATTTGCCCGCCAGCGTCGGAGAGTCGACCAGGATCTCATAGTTGGTCGTGTCGTAGCTGTAGGTCGATCCCGACACCTTGGCCGGCACCGCACCCGCTGCGGTCCAGCCGGTCGGATACTGAACGGTCATCTTGATCGGGATCTGGCGCGTGAAATAGCCGGCCGGATACAGGCTGACGAGGTTCGGCTGGAGGCTGACCATCGTCGGCGTCATCACGATGCGGCCCTGATCGCCCTTGGTCGCGGAAATGAACTGGAACTCGGCCACCAGGGTCTTCACGCCGGTGGGCACGTCGATGTGGAATGCGAACACGTCGACCGGATCGCGCGTCCAGGGCACGATCTTGCCGTTCGCGCGGATCACGAGGCCCGCGAGCTTCTCGATCTCGCCGCGCGGGGAATGCGCGCCGGGCAGCCACTTCGGATACAGCAGCGCCATCGGGCCTGCCTTGGCGACCGGGATCGTCTCCTTCACGCGAAAGATGCCGCGCTCGGTATCGGTCGCGTCGACGTCGAGCAGCAGCGTGCCGGGATAGGGCGTGTCGACCGCGTCGGGGATGGTGTCGACGAACGGCACCGGCTGCGGCGCGGTGTTGCCGGCGGGAACCTGCGCGATGGCAGGAAGTGCAGACGCGAGCAGGGATGCGACGAGAAGCTTGCGGATCAAGGAAGGGCCTTCCGGCTGAGAGACGATGTAACAAGGTGTAATCGTCGGAAAGGGCAGCCGTCCAGTCCTTTGCCGGGGGGGGCGGGACCCCGCGCTCACCAAACCCTCTCCCGTCATCCTGACGAAAGTCAGGACCCAGAGCCACGCAGTGCAACGCCCGTAACCCTGGGTCCTGACTTTCGTCAGGATGACGGAGTGGGGGAGAACTCAACCACTCCCGAGCACGTTGATCGTGAACGCCAGCACGCCGATGTTGAACACGAACGCCGCCATGCTCTGGCCGAGCGCCGCCTTGCGCACCCGCCGCGAGGTGATCTGCACGTCGGAGGTCTGGAACGTCATCCCCAGCGTGAACGCGAAATAGGCGAAGTCCCAGTAATCGGGCTCGTCGCAGTTCGGGAAATCGAGCCCCTTCGCGTCCTTCCCGACATCGTCGTCGCTGTAATAGAGATGCGCATAGTGCAGCGTGTAGATCATGTTCGAGAACAGCCACGCGAGCGCCAGCGTCGCGATCGTCAGCGCGATTCCGACCGCGTCGTTCTTGCCCTGCAATTCCTTGGCCACCGCGACCAGGATGACCAGCATGATCGTCCCGCTGAACCCGAGCAGCACCGCGCGGTTGGCGTCGTTCTCCTCGGCGGCCCGGCGCATGCGCTCGGCGCTGGCGTTGCGGAACAGCGTCGAGACCGCGATCAGGAACACCACCGCACCGACGTCGAACGCCGCCATCGTCCCGCGTCCGAGCCCGAAGCGTGGGATCATCGCGACCAGCCCGATCGCGAAGACCAGCACGAACAGGACGAAGCGCGGCGGTGCGACGCGCTGGCCGAGGCCCCAATAGCGGACGGGATTGCTCATACCACAGCGCTAGCGCTTAGCGGGGACGTCGCCTAGATACGCGCGCATCATGGCCAGAATAGAAACCCCGCGCCGCATCCGTGGCACCCAGGACATTTTCGGCGACGAGCAGCGCCGGTTCGCGCACGTCCTGTCGACGTTCGAACGGGTGCGGGCGCTGTATTGCTTCCAGCGGGTCGATATCCCGGTGTTCGAGTCGACCGCGGTGTTCGCGCGCTCGCTCGGCGAGACGACCGACGTCGTGTCGAAGGAAATGTACACGTTCGAGGATCGCGGTGGGGATTCGCTCACGCTCCGGCCTGAGTTCACCGCTGGCATTGCGCGCGCGTACCTGACCGAAGGCTGGCAGCAGTTCGCACCGTTGAAGCTCACCACCAGCGGGCCTGTGTTTCGCTACGAACGCCCACAAAAGGGGCGCTTCCGCCAGTTCCACCAGATCGACGCCGAGGTGATCGGTGCAGCTGAACCAGCGGCAGATGTCGAGCTGCTCGTGCTCGCGGACCAGTTGCTGCGCGAACTCGGCATATCCGAGGGCGTGACGTTGCAGCTCAACACGCTGGGCGACGCGGCGACGCGCGACGCCTGGCGCGAGGCGCTGGTGGCGCATTTCGAGGCGCATCGTGGCGAGCTGTCCGAGGACAGCCTGACCCGGCTCGAGAAGAACCCGATGCGGATCCTCGACTCGAAGGACCCGCGCGACCGCCCGATCGCCGACAGCGCGCCGGATATCGACGCGTATCTGACGCCCGAGGCGCGCGCGTTCTTCGACGCGGTGACCGCCGGGCTCGACGCCGCGGGCGTCGCGTGGGAGCGCAACGCGCGGCTGGTCCGCGGGCTGGATTACTACCGCCACACCGCGTTCGAGTTCGTTACCGATCGGCTCGGCTCGCAGGGGACTGTGCTGGCCGGCGGGCGTTACGACGGACTGATCGGCTCGCTCGGCGGACCTGAGACGGCGGGCGTGGGTTGGGCCGCGGGTGTCGAGCGGCTAGCTATGCTGCTGGAAGAGCCCGAGGCGGCAACGATCGACGCGGTCGTCGTGCCGATGGGTGCCGAGGCCGAGGCGCGCGCGACCGGTATCGTCGCGGATCTGCGACGCGCGGGCGTGGCGGTCGAGATGGCGTACAAGGGCAAGATGAAGGCGCGGATGGCGAAGGCGGATGCGCTCGGCGCGCGGTTCGCGATCATCATCGGCGACGACGAACTCGCCAAAGGCGTGGCGGCGGTGAAGACGCTCGGCGCGGGGACGCAAGCCGAAGTCGCGTTCGCAAATCTGGCGGAGGCGTTGCGTTGAACGCCGCCCCGTCTGCCGGCCCGCCCCCCTCCCGTCATCCCAGCGAAAGCTGGGATATCCCGGTTGGCGGACGCGGCACCCGCCCCAATGAGATCCCAGCTTTCGCTGGGATGACGGTTGGGGGTGGAGTTGGGATGACGGGTGTGGTGGCTGAAGCATGACCCAGATATCCCCCGACCGCATCCGCGCGATCGAGGCGCGGCGTGACGAGTTGCAAGCGCTGATGTCGACCGGCGATCTCCCCTCGGACCGGTTCGTCGCGGTGTCGAAGGAATATGCCGAGCTCGAGCCCGTCGCGCAGGCCGCCACCGAAGTCCGCCGGTTGCGGCAGGAGGCGGAGAGCCTCGCGTTCATGGCCGACGATGCCGACGACGAACTCCGCGCGATGGCGTCCGAGGAACTGCACGAGAACCGCACGTTGCTCGAAACCGCGGATCGCAAGCTCGCGCTCGCGTTGCTCCCGCGCGACGCCGCCGACGAGCGCGCCGCGATGCTCGAGATCCGCGCCGGCACCGGTGGCGACGAGGCCGCGCTGTTCGCGGGCGACCTCTTCCGCATGTACCAGCGCTATGCCGAATCGCAGGGCTGGCGGGTCGAGATGATCTCCGGCTCGTCGTCCGACGCGGGCGGCTTCAAGGAAGTCGTCGCCAGCGTCACCGGCCAGGGCGTGTTCGCGAAGTTGAAGTTCGAAAGCGGCGTCCACCGCGTCCAGCGCGTGCCCACCACCGAGGCCGGCGGCCGGATCCACACCTCGGCGGCCACCGTCGCGGTGCTGCCCGAGGCGGAGGAGGTCGACGTCAAGATCGACGACAAGGACCTGCGCATCGACGTCTATCGCTCGTCGGGCCCCGGCGGCCAGTCGGTCAACACCACCGACAGCGCGGTGAGGATCGTCCACATCCCGACCGGCCTGACGGTGATCCAGCAGGACGAGAAGTCGCAGCACAAGAACAAGGCGAAGGCCCTGCGCGTGCTGCGGACGCGGCTGTACGAGGCGGAGCGCGACAGGTTGCATGCCGAGCGGGCGGGCGCGCGGAAGTCGATGGTCGGTTCGGGCGACCGCTCCGAACGCATCCGCACGTATAACTTCCCGCAGGGCCGCGTGACCGATCACCGCATCAACCTGACGCTGCACCGCTTGCCGGAGATCGTCGCGGGCGAGATGGACGAACTGATCGGCGCGCTGGTCGCGCAGGACGAAGCCGACCGCCTGGCGCAGCTGGATGGCTGAGCGTTCCCCAGCCGCGAAGGCATTCCCCTTCCGCTTGCGGGAGGGGTTAGGGGAGGGGTGTCCCACAAACGCCGCCGCCCGGTGACGGCCCCTCCCCCGACCCCTCGCGCAAGCGGAAGGGGAGACGTCAGTGCCGCCATCGCCACCGCCGCGGCACAGTTCGCCTTCTCCGCCACCCCCCGCCTCGACGCGGAACTCCTCATGGCGCACGCACTCGGCGTCGAGCGTAACGCCGTCCTCCTCGACCCGACCCGCTACACCGTCCCCGCCACCTTCGCCCCCCTCGTCGAACGCCGCCTCAACCACGAGCCGATCGCCTACATCACCGGCACCCGCGGCTTCTGGTCGATCGACCTCGCCATCGGTCCCGGCGCGCTTGTCCCCCGTGCCGACAGCGAAACGCTCCTCATCGCCGCCCAGGCGCACTTCGCCGGTCGCGCCCCCGCGACCGTGCTGGACCTCGGCACCGGCCCCGGCACGCTGCTCCTCGCCGCCCTCGACGAATGGCCCGCGCACGGCCTCGGCGTAGACTATTCCCCGCAAGCCCTCGCCTACGCCCGCGCCAACGCCGCCGCCCTCGGCATGACCGATCGCACCCGTTTCATCCGTGGCAGCTGGGCCAGCGCCATCTCGGGCCAGTTCGACCTGGTCCTCGCCAACCCGCCCTACATCGCCACCGACGAGACGCTCCCGCGCGAAGTCCACGATCACGAACCGCACGCCGCGCTGTTCGCCGGCCGCGACGGGCTCGACGACTACCGCATCCTCGCCGCACAGCTTCCCGCGCTGATCGCCCCCGGCGGCGCGGCGGTGATCGAGATCGGCTCGACCCAGGGCGCGCCCGCCACGGCCCTGCTCGAGGCACAAGGCCTGCACGTCGCGCTCCACCACGACTTCGGCAATAACCCGCGCGCGCTGGTCGCCACCAAAGCCGCGACTTGAAGAATATGGCGCGAATACGTACATTTCGCTTGTAGTAAGCCCGTCGGGGCCGCTATCACGCGGGCAGGGGCACGCACTCTCGACATCATGGTCGGTTTTGAGCGTTGACCCGCATCCTTCGCCTTGAAGTCGCTGCAGTCCGGCGGCCCTGGGAAGTCCGACCAGCGATCTCGAACGGATCATCGCTGCGCGGCGGGGGGTTTGCACCGCATTTCGGAGCACGACCAGATTTTGGTTCGACGACTGAGGACACAAGCTTGATCAACAACCGGCAAGCCGGCCGCCGTCGCGGTCGTGGCAACAATAATAATGGCGGCGGTGGTGGCGGTGGCGGTCAACGCCAGGGTGGCGGCGGCGGCCAGAACGGTCGCGACACCGGCAACCGCATCGACAGCCGCGCGCGCGGCAACGCGAGCCAGCTGTACGAGAAGTACAAGAACCTCGCGCGCGACGCACAGATGCAGGGCGACCGCGTCAACATCGAATATTACCTCCAGTTCGCGGACCATTATTTCCGCGTCCTGAGCGAAACCCGCGCCCGTTTCGAAGAGAGCCAGCCGCAGGCGCAGCAGCAGCCGCGCCGCCAGCAGCCCTTCGATCTCGACGGCGACGACGATTATGGCGACGAGGGCGAGCCGATCCGCTCGGGCGAGCAGCAGGGTGGTCAGCAGGCCGCGCCCGAACAGAATCGTGGCGAGCAGCAGAATGGCGGCCAGCAGAGCGGCCAATACTCGAATGCGCCCCGCCAGAGCCGCGACAACCAGAATCGCGAGGACCGTCCGCAGCGCGAAGATCGCCCGCGGTACGAGAACAACCGCTACGAAGGTCAGCGTAACGAAGGCCCCCGTAGCGACGGCCCCCGCAGCGATACTCAGCGCAGCGAAGGCCAGCGCGAGGACCGCGTCCGTGGCGACAGCCAGCGCAACCAGCGCAACGCCCCCCGTGATGCGCAGCAGCGCGACGAGCGTAGCGGCGAAGAGCAGGGTCAGGCGCGCGAGGCCCAGTCCCGCGAGAACCAGTCCCGCGAGAACCAGTCCCGTGAGAACCAGTCCCGCGAGGAACAGGTCCGCGAGCCGCGCAGCGACTACCGGGATGCGCCGCAGCGTGAGACGACCCGTCGCACGCCACGCGTGAGCGCGCCGATGGCCAACGCCAACCAGGATTCGGAAACCGACACGCTGCGTTCGGCGACCGAGACCGCCCAGCCGACCGAAACCGCCGAAACCACGGCGCCCGTCGCGGCAACCGAGGAGCAGCCCCGCCGTCGCGGTCGCCCGCGCCGCGATCGCAGCCTCGACGCCCCCGCCACTCAGGACCAGGGTTCGCAGGACCGGGGTGCACAGGACGAGGGCACGCCGACCGCGTTCGACGCGGACCGCCTGCCGCCCTCGCTCGGCATCTCGGCCACCGTCGCACCAGCGCCGGCTCCGGCCCCAACTCCAGCAGCCGAAGCGGCCCCCGCCGCCGACGCCGCCACCGAGGAAAAGCCCCGCCGCCGCCGCGTTCGCGCGGTGCCCGACGAGGTTCAGGCCGGCTGATCTCGACCGCCCCGGATTGATCCGGCGGGTATACCTCGCCGACATGCAAGGTCTGTCATCCCCGCGGAGGCGGGGACCCAGATGTTCAAGAGATCGCGATTCTATCGCGAGGTTTGCCAATATGGGTTCCCGCCTGCGCGGGAATGACGGTTACGAGTTTGACGGGGATAAGTGCCCATTCATCCCCGGGCGAACACAAAAAGGCCGGTACCGCATCCCGCGGTACCGGCCTTTTTCGTATCGGAAGGGCAAGGGATCCTCGAAGTCGATCCTCTCGCACACTGTCGTCGCGATGAATCAGAGGCGATGATCGTCCGCCACCAAAGACTTTCCAAGCCCCCCTCCCTGGAAGGGAGGGGCTGGGGGTGGGTAGGCCAGCTCGAGCCATCACCCTTCAACACCCAAACACCCCCCCACGCGGCCACCAAACTCAGGAATACGCCCGCCAGAAGAAAACCACAGTCGTCGCGATCGTCACCAACAGCGTCCAAACGCGGATCACCTGCGGCGACAGCAACAACCCCAGTTTCGCGCCGTAATGCCCGCCGACGATCCCGCCGATCAGCATCGGCACGCACAGCGCCCACACCACCATCCCGGTCGCGATGAAGATGATCGTCGCCGCAAGATTAGCCACCGCCAGCATCAGCGTCCGCGGCGGCGCCAGCGTCGCCGGCGTCGCGCCCGACAGCAGCCCCCACGCGGCGGTCAGCATCAGCCCGACTCCGCCCCCGAAATAGCCGCCATAGATCCCCAGCAGCGCCTGTACCGCGACCAGCGACTTCGGCCCGATCTCGACCCGCGACCGCAGCCACAGCGACGCCCGCGTCCCGAACGCGATCGCCAGCGTCGCGAACAGCAGCAGCCACGGCACGATCAGGTCGAACGCCCGCGCCGACGTGGCGACCAGCAAAAGGCTGCCCACGAGTCCGCCGACGAAGGTGATCCCCGCCATCGTCTTCATGCTGACGCCGGAGATCCGCTGAAGCCCGTGCCGATACGCCCAGGCACTGGCCATCGCGCCCGGCTGGAGCGAGACGTTGCTCGTCGCGTTGGCGAAGGTCGACGGCACGCCAAGCCCGATCAGCGTCGGCATCGTTGCGAAGCTGCCCCCGCCCGCCAACGCATTCATCGCACCGCCGAGAACACCCGCCCCTGCCGCCAGTGCGACCGCACTCCACTCAAGCAAAAGCGTCGGACTCGACAGCAGCCTCACGATCGAGTTGCGCCCGGCTCTTCTTCTCCGACGCGGTCTTCAACTGGCCACAGGCGGCATCGATGTCACGCCCGCGCGGCGTCCGCACCGGTGCCGAGATCCCCGCGCCGAACACGATGCTGGAGAACGACTTGATCCGCTCCGGCGTCGAGCACTCGTATGCCGCGCCCGGCCAGGGATTGAACGGAATGAGGTTCACCTTCGCCGGCAGCTCGTATTTCCGCAGCAACCGCACCAGCTCGCGCGCGTCGTCGTCGGAATCGTTCTTGTCCTTCAACATCACATATTCGAACGTGATCCGCCGCGCATTGTTGGTGCCCGGATAGTCCGCGCACGCCTGCAAGAGCTCTTCGATGCCGTATTTGCGGTTGAGCGGCACGATCTCGTCGCGCACTTCCTTCGTCACCGCGTGCAGCGACACCGCGAGATTCACGCCGATCTCGGCTCCAGCGCGCGCCATCATCGGCACCACGCCGCTCGTCGACAACGTGATCCGCCGGCGACTGAGCGCGAGGCCCGCCCCGTCCATCACCAGCTTCAACGCATCGCGGACGTTCTCGAAATTATACAACGGCTCGCCCATCCCCATCATCACGATGTTGGTGAGCATGCGGCCCTCGGGCTGGCTCGGCCATTCGCCCAGCGAATCGCGCGCGAGCATCACTTGGCCGACGATCTCGGCGGGCGTCAGGTTGCGCACCAGACGCATCGTGCCGGTGTGGCAGAAGGTGCAGTTGAGCGTGCAGCCGACCTGGCTCGACACGCACAGCGTGCCGCGATCCGCGTCGGGGATGAACACCATCTCGTAATCCTGCGCGTCATCGGATCGCAGCAGCCACTTCCGCGTGCCGTCGGTCGACACCTGCGCCTCGACCACGTTGGGTCGGCTGATCACGAAGCGCTGCTCGAGCCACGGGTGCATCGTCTTCGAGATATCGGTCATCGCCGAGAACTCGGTCGCGCCGCGATTGTAGATCCAGTGCCACAGCTGCTTGGCGCGCAGCTTGGCCTGCTTCTCCTCGAGCTGCGACGTCTCCAGCGCCATCCGCAGGTCGGCGAGCGACAGCCCGAGCAGGTCGATCCGCCCGTCGCTGCGCGGCACGAAGCTGCGGGGAACGGGCACGGGATCGATGTGCCCCGGAATAGGCATGAGGTTCGCGGCGGTCTGCATGGAGCGAGCCCCTAGCGGAATTTCGCCGATTTTTCTAGCCTGCTACGGCCGGGCTCCGTCAGCGCGTACCCAGCAGATCCCGATAGGTCGCGTCGACCGCCTCGACCATCGTCTCGCTCGTGTATTTGTCGATGAATCGTGCATGACCCCGCTCCCCCCACTCCGGCAATCCTGCCGGATCGAGCGTTTCGAGGAGGTGGCGCAGAGCGTCGACGTTGTTCGAAGGAAACGTCAGGCCGAAGCGCCCGGCATCCAGCGTATCGTTCAAGCCCCCGGCGTCCGACGCGATCACGGCTCGGCGTACGCGCATCGCTTCGATCGCGACGAGACCGAAGCCTTCCCAGCGCGAGGGAACGATGATCGCATCTGCCGCCATCATCTCCGAAACCACGCCGTTACGGTCACGCCAGCCGACATATTCGACGAAATCCGGCGTGATCTGGCCGATCTGCGGCGCCACGACGGGTTGGCCGACGACGCGCAACGCATAGCGATCGCCTAGCCCTGCAATCGCTTCGAGCAGCAGGTCGAGCCCCTTTTGCCGGTCGAACCTGCCCACGAACAGCAGCTTGATCCGATCGTCGTCCCAGCGGGCCGGAGCCACTGGCGGAGGCGCCTTGCTGATCGCGTTGTTGATCACGACGAGTTTCTCGTCGGGCAAACCCACACCGCGTGCGACGTCGCATTCATGGGGCGAGATCAGGATGATACGGTCGGCTTTCCGCGCGAGATAGCGTTCCACGGCGATGATGAACCGTTTGGCGCGCGGCGACACCTGCATGCTGAACGCCCAGCCATGGGGGCAGAAGATCATCCGAGGCCAGCGTCCGAAGCGGCCGAGCCGCGTAATCACGCCAGCGCCGAACGAGTGGGCATGGACGATCTCGGGCCGTATCTGGCGGCGTACGCGGCGATAAGCGAAGAACAGCTTGGCCATGCCGAGCAGCCGATTGGGCCGATCGAAATATTCGAACCGGATACCACTTTCGAGCAACCGCGGTTCGATGTGATCGCGGTGCTGTTCGGGCATCAAGAGCGTCAGCGCCTCGGGTCCATAACGCTCGGCCTGCGGCGTCAGCAGCTCGGCAAGAAAACTCCCCGTGCCGCCGATGATGCTGTCGCAGACGTGCAGTACGCGCGGTGGCCCGTCTTCAGCGCGCGTTCGGCTCGGGGACGCCATGCGATCAGACCAGGACGGTGCCGGTGATCGGGATGCCGTGCTGGTCGAGCACTTCGATCAATCCGCGCACGACGTTCCGCTTGGTGAAATGCTTGCGGATAACGATGACGGCCGTGTCGAAGCCGGTCAACGCGTCGGCGATGCTCGTGGCGCCGTTGGTCGCGTTGACGACGGTGGCCGCGATCAGCTGGCTGGCCGAGGTCGCGATCGCATCGTGCTGCTCGATCAACGAGCGTTGCTCGACCGGCTCGCTACCGCCGGGGGTATCCGCGCCGGTCCCCGAGACCAGCAGGCCCGGGATCGCGGTCACCTGATGCTCGGCATGATCGGCCAGCTGGAACAGGCTGGCGATCCGTGGATGCGTGCGGTTCGCGTCGACGATCACCGTCTGCGACCCGGCCTGTGCCATCACCACGCCAAGGTTGGCGGCCAATACGGCCAATGCCTCGTCGCAATCGATCCCGATCAGCGCGCACGCGCGTGATCCGCGATCGCTCTCGGTATAGCTTTGGAGGATCGAGCTGCGGATCGCTCGTGCCGCGACGACATAGGGCGTGTCGCTGGCATAGGCAGCCACGACCAGCGGATCGACGCTGCCCGGTGCGACGACATCGGTCGGGCCGGTGTGCGTATCGCGATCGAAACCGGCGGTTGCCGGACCTGTGGTCGAACGAAGCCTCACGCCATTGCCTCCTTGCGGGGGGCTCGCCAGCCCGTGGTGCCGCTTTTGATGTCGGTCATGTCGGCGATCACGTCGAGATCGAGCGCGCTCGCGGTGCCCGACGGCGTACGCAGCCGGGGCGCCAGCATTTCCTGACCGATCGCAGCCGCCAGTCCGGCGCCTGCCCCCATCACGATCGCCGCGATGATCCACAGGATCAGGTTCGGCTTCGAAGGCAGGGTCGGCGGTACTGCACGATCGAGCCGGCTCGCATTGGCCTGCGACACCTCGGATTGCAGGGTCGCCTCGTTATAGCGCTGACGCACGGTGTCGTACGTCGCCCGCGCGGCGTCGACGTCGCGCTGCAACACGTTCAACTGATCCTGCACGCCGGACAGGGCGAGCATCCGGGTCTGCTGCGCGGCGAGGTCGGCACGAATGCTCGATTCCCGGCGGCCCGCGGCCGAGCTGGCGGCGGTCAACGCCTGCGCCTGGACCGACCGCGCGGAGGCGAGCTGCCCACGCAATGCCGCCAGCTGCGCATTGGCGGCGAGCATGTCCGGGTGGTTCGGCCCGAGCGTCTTTGACAGTTCGGCGACCTTGCCGGCCTGCAGACCACTCTCGCGCTGAAGGTCCTGGACGATTGTCGACTGGGCGACCTCGGGCTGTGCGGTCGAGCCCGATTTGGACTGGGCGACCGCGGCGGCGGCCTGTGCCGCGACGAGTTCGGTTGACAGGTTGCGGACGCGGTCGGCCTCGACGTCCATCCGGTTCATGCCGACGATGCCGTGCTGGCGCTGGAAATCGGACAATCGCGACTGCGCGGCCTCCAGACGATCGCGGACGTCGCGGGTGCGTGCGTCGTACCATTTGGCGTTGCCGCGCGCGTTGCCGCTGCGCAGCGTCACCTGCTTAGTCAGGAACGTGTCGACGATCAGGTTCAGCGTCTTCGCCGCCGCCTCGGGCGACTTGGCGGTCAGGCTCAGCCGGATGACGTTGCTGCCTTTCTCGCTGCTGATTGCGAGATCGCGGCGCAGCATCGTGAGGCCGTTCTGGTTGCGCTCGGTCGGGGTATCGCCCAGCGCCGCGCTCTGGAACTGCGGGCTGCGCTGGACGACCTCGCTCAGGACGGCGTCGCTGCGGATGATGTCCTGCTGCGTGCCGATCACCGATTCGAGTACCGAGCTGTTGTCCGAGCCGTTGGCGCTGTTGGCGCTGACAGGATCGCGCTCGGTCAGATCGACCAGGATCGATGACGTCGCGGTATAGGCGCGCGGGCGGGTGAAGCCGAGTGCGGCGATGGCGAGAAACACCACCCCGCCGACCAGCAGGACAAGGCGGATCCGATGCCGGATCGCGCTTATCAAATCAGCGAAACTGATCACTGGTCGTGTACTCCTCGTACCAAGACATTACGCAAATCGTCGAACCCGGTCGGCTTGATCCGGGCGGGGTCGATCCTGCGATTATAGACAAGCAGATAGAATTGCGGCGCCAGCGTATCGTCGAAGTAATAGCTGCCTTCGATCGCGCTGGCATGGAGGATCGGGCTCAGTGCCGCGAACGCCGCAGCGATGGTCGCGTCGTCATGACCATCCTCGTTGAGCACCAGCGTCACCTCGTCCCGCTCGATCCGCGTCCGCATCGCCGCGGCAAGGCAGATCACCGCGATCGCCATCGCCGTCGGCTTTGGCAGGCGCTGGAGATCGACGACCAGCGCCGCGGCGCGCGGGCTGAGCGCACCCCATTCGCTATACGCATCGAGCAGACCCTGCTGGACCAGCGTGTCGTCGATGTGATCGCGACCCGCGCGGCTCGCCGCGATCGCGCAGTTCGCGCCGAACAGACGCAGATGATACGGCGATCCGACCGCCGAGCGGGCGATCTTCATCGCCGCATCGTCGTCGATCGTCAGCCCCGCGGCGTCACAGCAACGGACCAGCAGAGCCTTGAGTTGTTCGGTCTCGATCCCGCCGATCGGCACCGACACGATATGCCGACGCAGCGAGGGATGCCCCTCGATCAGGTCCTCGAGATTGGCAGCGATGCCGACCGCGACGATTCGGACCGGCGACCGCATGTCCGACAGCAGCTTCATCAGCGCCGCCATCTCGGTCTTGGTCGCGTGCGTCTCGATCCGATCGAACTCGTCGAGCACGAAGATCGTCGGGCGACGCACCTTCTCCGCGAGAATGGTCGCCATCTGGCGCGCATCGAACGGAGCGGTCAGCAAAGACTGGACGTCGACCCGCCGAATGCCTTCGCCGGGGATCGACAGAAGTTCGACGAGATAGGGACGGCAAAGCTCGGAAAAGTCGATATCGCCGCCGGCCAGATTGTAGAGCACGGTCGCGCCGGCCTCGTCCGCCATGTCGCCGAACACGCGTGCCAGCGACGTCTTGCCCGAGCCGCGCGCGCCGAACACGATGCCATGCTTGCCGTGTTCGAGGACCGCCTCGACGAGCCGATCCAGCTCGCGCGCGCGCCCGGCCAGACCGGCGCGGTTTTCGACCGGCATGCCGGCGTCGAACGCGCTGTGGATCCGCGTCCGCCCCGAACTGAGCGACCGCGATGGCGAGACGGCGGGGGCGGGGCGAGCAGGGATCGCCGCGATCGGCCCCGGATGCGCAGGCACGGAGGCCGCGTTGCCGGGAGCCGCGCGAAGGTCGGGCAGGCTGGACAGGGGCGGCTCGGGATCGAGCAGGCCCGACAGCCAGTTGCCGAGGCGTGCGAAGAAACTCACGGGTGGCCTTTCCGCGCTGTCGAGTTGAACGGCGCCGCCCCGAGCGCCGCCCCGAGCGAGGTGATGGCGATCGAGGGCGTGGCGATCGAGGGCGTGGCGATCGAGGGCGTGGCGATCGAAGTGATGGCGAAAAAGGTCATCGCGATCAGAACCACTTTTCCTTGATGACCAGCACATCTTCGGGCTGGACCGGCATGTCGAGGTCGGGCTTGTCGAGCTTCTGCCCGCCACGCCGCACTTCGATCCGCTTGACCGAGCCGGCCAGCGTCGGGCCCCCTGCGAGCGCCAGTGCCTGACGGAACGTCATGCCCGGCTGGACCGGGAACGCACCGCCCTTGTTCACTTCGCCATACACGTAGATCGTCTCGGCGGTCGGGACGAACAACGTGTCGCCAGGCTGCACCATCCGCGATGCGCCGCCGCTGAGGTCGGCGAGCGAGATGCGCTGTGGCTGGCCACCGGCCGGGGTCAGGATCACCGCATTGGCACCATCGATCCGCGGTCCGCCGGCGCGCGCGACCATCGCCGAGACGGTGTAGGGGCGATCGATCGGGTACAGCCCCGAATTGGGAACCGCACCCAGCACGGTCGCCGTCTTGCTGCTGTACGCCGTGATCTCGACGTTGATCGACGGCTTGCTGAGATAGCCACCGCGGACATAGGCCTGCGACAATTCGGTGCCGAGCTGCGCCGTCGTCTTGCCGGCCGCCTGGACGACGCCGAGATACGGGGCGGTGATCGTGCCGTCGGCGCGGATCCGCGTCTTCGACGACATCGCTTCCTGCCCGAAGACGGTCACTGCGATCTCGTCGTTCGCGCCGAGAACGTAGGAACTCGCCGCCGTCCCGGTGGCACCCGGCGAGGTCGCACCTGCCGAGGTCGAACCGGGGGCCGTCTGCGCCGGAGCAGGCTCGGCGGTCTGGGCGTGCACAGTCTGGGCGAGCAGAACCGCCGACAGCGCAAATGCGCCAGCCAGGCGTACGGAGTGCCAGCTACCTGTCATGATGTGCCTCGTCATTAGATCAGAACCTGTACGATACGCCTGCCGCAACGCGGTCGGCATCATAGTTGTTGAGTCCGGTATTGGTGCGGCGCGACGTGCGCTGCGCGTCCAGAGTCAGATTGAGCCGCTCGCCCATGGCACGGGTCAGGCCCAAAGTCAGGCTTGAAAAGCGGTCGCTCGAAAAAGGCGCTGCGATTACAAGGGGATCGCCACGAAACTGGCGCCGCCCGAGAACTGCGCCACCGCGCAGGAGCGTCCGCTCGGCAAACCGCCATTCGGTGCTGAGCGCATAATCGGTCTGCACGGTGAACCCGGCCGGCACGAGCGAGTCGTTGACGATCCGTCGTCCGGCCTCGCCCTTGAACAGGATCCGCGGGATCGGCCGGAACACCAGGTCGATGTCCCAGCCCGCACCGCGATACGGACGGACATTGGCGCCCTTGCTGCTCGCCTGCAGGTAATGCAGATCGACCGACATCTCGACGCGGCTGACGACCGCGCGATTGAACGTCACGCCGGCCTCGTCGATCCGGTTGACGACGCCGATGGTCGGGCGATCGGCGCGCGAATAGCGATAGAAGAGCGCCGCCTGTCCCAGGCTGGGACGCGCATAGCCGATACCGCCCGCCGCCGACACGAGCGTCTGGTCGGCAAAGTTGAACAGCGTGTCGTTGCGGGTCGTCCGGCGCGACAGTTCGGCGAGCGGAAAGAAGCCGACCGCGCGCGGGCAGCTGGCCTTCACCGCCAGCGTCGAGAAGGTCTGGAAATTGTCGATCGGGCCGTTGATGTCGCCGTAATCGGCCTGCTGGCGGGTCAAGCGCAGGTCGGGCTGAATCTGGCAGATGCCGGCGATCCGGATCGTCCCGCTGCCCCTGATATCGGCGCGCACCCGGCTGCGATCGGTGTTCTGCGTATAGAAACTATACCCGAGGTCGCCGTCGACGCGCAGATCGTTCTGCCCGAGCTGACGCTGATACGATGCCCGGAGTGCGGACGTGACGATGATGTCGTCCACCGGTGCCGCGCGATCGTCGCTGGTACGGAAGATGTTGTCGTCATACGCGACCTCCGCCGTCGGCGTCACGCTCAGCCCCGGCTGGTTGACGCCGGAGGTGCCCAGCAGCGGGATCGGGATCAGCGGTACGCCAAGGCGTTCGGTTTGTGCGACCGCCGCATGCGGCATGGCAAGCACCGTCGCGCCCAGCGCCTGCGCGACGACGCCGAATAGCTTGGCATTGCCCAGGAGGCTGGCATTTTCTTTGCCGCAGCGCAGCATGGACCGACGAGCGGGGGAGCGACCTAACATGGAGTCTGCGTGCCTTCTCATATTCACGACGTCAAGACGCCCGGGTCGATGCGGTCGTGACCATCGCTTATGATCACGCTGCACCGCCGCATAAACGTTTAATTCTGTCCGGCCTATTAACCGCATCTAAAATCTTAGGAATTAGCGCGTAGCCATCGAAGAGGGAAAGATATGGCTCGCCGTTTTGTGCCGCTGCTGAGTGTGTTGCTGGCGTCGTGTGGCGGTGGCTCCGATGCATCTACCGAAGCGGTCGTGACCGTTCCTGTGGCTGCCCCGACCCCCACGCCGACCCCCGCACCGACCGCGACTCCGACTCCGAGCGCGAGCGATGCCAGCGCGCTGCCGGTCGAATCCGGGGCGACCGCGATCGTCTTTGCGGGCGCCGATCTTCCCGTCCGGACCACGGCCTATATCGTCGGCGCGGCGACCCATTTCTCCTATGCGGCCCTGGCGGGCTACGATCCCGACAGCGTCGTGCGACGTTTCACCGATTCGGGGATCCACGCGTTTCGCGAGGATCTCTTCTGGAACGCGCTGGCGCCCGACTGGGATGTCGATGGTGCACATCTGCCGACGCCGCTGGTGACGTTCCTCGGCAAGACCAGCGCCCGCCCGCTTTATATCCTCAACAACGGAAATCCGTGGATACCCGGTGCCTCGCCGCCGGTGGGGGATGTCGGGCAGGCCGCGTTCGCGATCTACGCGCAGCATGCGGTCGCGGCGACGGGCGGTCGCGACGCGCTGTACGAAATCTGGAACGAGTGGAACCGAAATGCGGTTCGCGACAAGCCGGTGCTGGTCGGTCCCGGCGACGCATCGGACTATCGCGCCTCGCTCTATTACGCGCCGCTCGCCGCGCGTGCGACCAGCGCGATCAAGCAAGTGGCGCCTAGTGCCAAGGTACTGGTCGGCGCGGCCGGGGACGATCCGGGCTGGCAGTGGACGCTCGACGTGCTGGCGCGCGGTGGTGCCGCGCAGGCCGATGGCGTGTCGGCGCATATCTACAATCACTGCACCAGCACCGCGAACCGCACCGCGACCGAGGCGATCGGCCGCCTGGGTACGCTTCATGACAAGGTCGCCAGCGCGAATGGCGGGCGCGACCTGCCGGTCTACGTGACCGAATGGGGCTGGCCCTCGGGCACCGCGTCCTGTTCGGTGAGCACCGCGAAGGTGGCGACCAACGTCCCGCAATTCCTGCTGCACACCGCCGCGCTGCCCTGGGTGGCGGGCAGCTGGTATTACGAAACCAAGGATTCGGGCTCCGACCCCACCAACATCCAGCATAATTTCGGGCTTTACGACGCCAATTATGCCGCCAAGGCCGCGCAATGCGCGTTCGCCGACGCCAGCGCTCTGATCGCCGAGGCCAAGGCGATGGCGGTACAGACCGTCGACGGCGGCCTGACGGTGATCAGGGTCACGACGCCGCGCGGCCTGGCGATCGTCGCGTGGAGCGCGGTGTCGGGCCGTCAGGGGCGGGTCACCGTCGGCGGCACGGCCGCGTATACCAGCCGCACGCTCTGCCAGGCATCGGGCGCGGCCACTGCCGATCGCAGCATCACGGTCGGCGAGATGCCCGTCGTCATCGACGTTCCCAACGTCAGCCGCCTGGGAGTCAACGCCCGCCTGCTATGAGGGACGCCTGAGTCCGGGCGGCGCCCGCAATTCGATCGACGCTAGCGCTTGCTCGCCGCGATCTGTTCGAAGGCGCCGATCATCTGCTTGGCCAGCCCGTCATAGTCATAGCGCTCGGTCTGCTTCGCCGCCTGCTCGCGTAGCACGAGCAGCTGTTCGGGGCGGTCGAGCACATCGACGATCGCCGCGCGCCATTGCTCCGCGTCGCCAGGGGGCACCAGCATGCCGTTGACGCCGGGCTCGATCAGTTCGGGCAGGCCGCCCTTGTCGCTACCCATGACCGGCAACGCGTTGACCAGGGCCTGGAACACGACGCCCGGCGAGTTTTCCGCCCAGAGCGACGGCACCACCAGCAGGTCGCTTTCGGCCATGATGTCGGCGACGATCTGTTGCGGGACATGGCCCTTCATCGTCAGCCACGGACGCTCGCCATAGGTCGCGCGCAAGGCGTGATCCTCCGGCCCCTTGCCGAGCACGGTGAGATGGAAGTCGTAGGTGGCCGACAGCTGGTCGAGCAGTTCGAGGACGAAATTGATCCCCTTGGTCTTCTCCAGCCGACCGACGAACAACAGCCTGACCTTGCCGGCCGGCGCATGCGTCACGCGCGGGGCAGGGTAGTGATTCGGATTGAGGATGTGGAAGCGTGGATAGTCCTCGATCGGCAGCAGCGACGAGATCGTGTCGAGGTTGGATTGCGACGGCGAGATGAAGCCCAGCCGCGGGATCTCGCGCAGGAAGCCCATCTTCACCTTCGAACTCAGGCGACAATTGGTGCATTGCTCGACGCATTCGTCGCTGCCGCGGAACATCGTCGTCCGCAGGCAGGCATAAGCGAGATCGTGCAGCGTGATCGCCGTCGGGATGTCGTGGCGGCCGATGACCTTCAGGCCATTATAGCCGAGGCCCGAAATCCAGTGGATGTGGATGAAATCGGGCTTGAAGTCGTCGATGACCTTCTCGAACATCGCCTCGTTGCGCGGGTCATAATGATCCTGGGCATGCCAGATCGGCTTCTTCCAGCCGGGCGCCTGGCTGGCCCTGAACACCGGATAGATGTGCGGCGTGTTGACGCGGTACAGCGTGTAGCCGTCCTGCGGCGTGGCCCAGCTTTCATGTTCGACCATCGGCGCCGCGGTCAGCACCGCGGCTTCGTGACCATTGGCCGCGAACCAATAGGTCAGGCTGTGCGCGCACAGTTCCGCGCCGCCGATCACGTAGGGCGGATAGAATGCGGAGATGCTCAGAATGCGCATCGCGTCCTCCCTTGGCGGGTACGCGGCGCAACGACGGGACGGCTCATGACGCGCCGACGATCCGGGCCGGCACGCCCACCGCGACCGCGCCGTCGGGCACGTCGCGCAACACGACTGCATTGGCGCCGATCATGGCTCCCTCTCCGATTGTGACCGCTCCGATGATCGCGGCGCCTGCCGACAGATAGGCTCCGCGTCCTATTCGGGCATGCCCTGGACTGTGCGAATGTCTAGAGCCGATCGTTACATTCTGCAAAATAACGACATTCTCGTCGATCGTGCAAACGCCCACGACGATTCCGTACGGATGGGGGATATAGAGCCCGGCCGCCACGGTACAGCCGATTGCGATCTCCGACCCGAATTTGCGACAGGTCCACCACCACCAGATGCGCCGCAGCGGCCGGCCGACGACCGGAATACGCGCCAGCGCATCCTGGATCCGTCGCGCCAGCACGAACTGGAATCCTTGCGTCAACAGCACCATCCGCACCGCGAACGCGGGGGTGAGAGGGGTCGATTCATGATGCGCGAACAGCGCCAGATCTCGCCGGACCGCGGCCCGAAAACCGGCTGCCCCGCCATTGCCCTCGGTTGTCATGAACGGACGATACCCTTGTTGCTCGCCAGCATTCCCAGGCGGTGGAGATTTTGATGCATTGCGGCAATCACCGAGCCCCGCAAGGCCATGCCGATGAACTTGTACCGTTTTTTGTAAGAATCGAGCAAGCGGTGGCCGTTTTTCGCCGTGTCGGGGCACTTCGTTGTTGCAGGAAGTGGTGGCGACGCGATACCGCACGTGCGAAGTGAACATCGATGGCGTGTCATTCTCGGTGGATCATGGTGCGAATTCGGCGACGATCGACCGGGACGGCAACGGTCCGCAGGCAATTTCAATCAGCGGCATCATTGCTGTATGCATGGCGGCGTGGCCGCATGGAACGATCCGAAGGGTAGCATGCGCATTCTGATCGTAAATACGTTGTACCCCCCGTCCTCCGTCGGCGGAGCGGAGCGTTCGGTCGCGCTGCTCGGCCGTGCCGTGGCGGCGCGGGGGCACGACGTTCACGTCGCATCGCTGCACGACGGCAACGCGACCCTCGAGGAGCAGGACGGTCTGGTGACGGTCCACCGCTTGCCGCTGCGCAACCTCTATTGGCCGTTCCGCCCCGATCATCGCCCGTCGAAGCCGGCGCGGCTGCTGTGGCATCTGCGCGACCGGCGCAATCGCCGCGCGACTCGCGACCTGATCGCGCTTGCCAAGCGCATCAAGCCCGATGTCCTGCACACCAACAACCTGCAGGGCTTCTCGACCGAGATCTGGCACTGGGCGCGCGCGAACGACATCCGGATCGTCCATACGCTACGCGACTACAGCCTGATGTGCGCGCGCGCGGCGCTGTACCGCGACCGCAAGGATTGCGTCGAGCGGTGCGGCGATTGCCGTCTGCTGACCGACCGCAAGAAGCACAACACGCCGCTGGTAGACGCGGTCGCCTCGAACAGCCGCTACGTGATCGACACGCACGAGCGCCACGGCTTCTTCCGCGATACGCCGAGCCGGGTGATCTTCAATATCGCCGACGTCACCTCGGTGGTGTCGAGCGCGGAGCGACCGGGACGCGAGGATGCCCCCGGACTGGTGTTCGGCGTGATCGGCCGGGTCGAACCCGAAAAGGGCATCGAGGTCGTGCTCACCGCGATCACCCGCGTCGAGGGCGACTGGCGGCTGCGGATCGCGGGCGGCGGCCAGACCGACTATATCGAGGGGCTCAAGGCGCGCTATCCCGATCCGCGGATCGACTGGATGGGGTTCGTCAAGGCCGACGCCTTCTACGACAGCATCGACGTGCTGATCATCGGTTCGACCTGGCCCGAACCGCTGCCGCGCACGATGATCGAGAGCCTCGCGCGCGGTACGCCGACGCTGTATTCGGACGCCGGCGGCACGCCCGAGATCGGCCCGATGGCGCCGCTCGCCGAGATGTACGCCAAGGACGATCCGGAGGCGCTGGCCACGCAGATCCGTCGTGCGCTGGCCGATCCGGTCGCGTGGCGCGCACGCCGGTCCGCCGACCCGGCCCTGCTCGAGCAATTCTCCGAGGCCGCGGTCGCCGGGCGCTATATCGCGCTGTATTCCGGCGACGCCGCCAACCCGGCCGCCTGATCGGACGCACCGTACCGACCGGCTGGTAGGTACGGCTTCAGACCGTCGCGAGCGCGGCGATCAGATCGTCGGCGCTTGCCGCCCAGGTATAGGCGTTCGCGCGCGCGACGGTGCGTGCGGCGAGGGTTTCGACCAGCGTGTCGTCGCGCAACATCCGCTCCATCCCCGCGGCGATCGAATCGACCGACATCGGGTCGACGTACAGCGCCGCATCGCCGCACACTTCGCGCACCGGTGGGATGTCGCCCGCCAGCACCGGCCGACCGAAGCGCATCATCTCTAGCGGGGGAATCCCGAACCCTTCGTACAGGCTTGGGAAGACGAGCGCGCGCGCGCCGCGGTACAGCCCCATCAAGGCGGCGTCGCTGATCCGGCCGGGCAGGATCACGCCGGGCGGCACCGTATCCATGCCGTTCTGCGCGAAGGATTTGACCGCCGCGCCGACCAGCACCAGCCGGTCGTCGGGTCGCGCGACTCGCGCGAACGCCTCCAGCGCACGGGGCAGGTTCTTGTTCGGCGCGAACGATCCGACGAACAGCAGGAAGCGGCCCGGCGTCAGCCCGAGCTGATCGACGATCGTCGTGTCCGGCACGATCGCATCGACATGGTCCGCCGCATTGGGGATGACCGGGATCGTCGCGGGGTCGAGACCGAGCACCGCGGCGAGCCGATCGCGCGAAAAACCCGACACCGTCGCGATCCGCGAGCGACGCGCGATGAGACGCCCCAGGGTGCGGTGCATGGTCCGATACGGCCGCGAAAAATTGCCGGGAAGGTCGTAGACGAGCGCATCGTGGATGACGGTCAGCGATCGCCGCGGCAGGACCGGTCCGGAATTGCAGAGGTTCAATAACGTCGACCCGTGCGCTGCTCGGGGCAGGTGGAATTGCTCCCAAGCATGGCCGCCACCTTTACCAATCGTCCGGGCTGAGAAATGGGGCCATTCAGCGGGAGCGGCAACGCCCGGCGGGAGCAATATCGTCCAGCGCGGCGGCTCTGCGCCCTGTGCGATGCGGTCATGCACCTCGTTCAGCAACATGCGGGCAAATCGTTCGACGCCAGTGACCGAGCGACCCAGGAAGCGACCGTTAACCCCAATCATTGTCTATATTTTCCAATTCTGTCCGTCGATAAGCACGGCGCGACGCCATCTGGTTGCCGGTTGGCCGCGCGGCGTCATGGTGCGTCGCTTAGGCTGATTCGGTGACCTCGTTCAGCTTTTATGAGGTCCAGTCCGGCTATAACGAGCGATTGATCCACAACGGGCCAACCGCTATCATTGTTGCGTCGCAGCGAAAACCGGTCGGTTGACCAGTGGCCGATTTTCTAGGGATTTAGTCACGCGATGGAAGTAGCCATGGAGCATGTCGGCGAGATTTCGTTGGCCGGTGCACTCCACCGACGCAATTTGCGATTGCGGCTGTATTGCCTGCTGATCTTCACGGATCTGCTGGCGATCTCGATCGGCTTCGCGATCGGCAGTTTCGTCCGTGGCGACAATTGGCTGTCGCTGAGCGGGATCGACCTCGCCTATCCGGTCCTGCCGATCTACCTGCTGATCGCCTTCAACAATAAGGCGTATTCGCGGCCTGCGATCACCAGCGGGTCGGAATCGATCCTGCGCGCGATCGTGCCGTTGGCGATCACGGGCTTCGCGCTGCTGACGCTGATCTTCTTCGTTCAGGCCGGCAACGAGATATCGCGGGTCGCGTTCGCGATCGGTTTCGGCGGTACGATGATGCTGATGGCCGGGTTCAGGATGGCCGTCGTGATCGTCGTGCGTCGCACGGCAGCGCCCAAGTTGGTGGCCGAATTGCTGATCGTCGACGATGTCCCGCGTGCCGAGTGGAACGAGCGTCAGGTCTGCGACACGATCTTCGCGGCGGAGGCCGGGATCGAGCCCGATATGGGCAACCCGCACATGCTCAATCGCTTTGGCCAGATGGTCAGCAAATACGAGCGCGTCGTCGTGCAATGTCCGGCGGACCGTCAGCTCGACTGGTCGCTGCTGTTGCGTGGGGCCAATGTCGATGGGGAAATCCTGTCGCCCGGCTTCGGCAAGCTCGGCGTGCTCGGGCTCCAGAACTTCAAGGGGCGGCAGACGCTGCTCGTGGCGCGTGGGCCGCTGAGCTATACCGACATGGCCAAGAAGCGTGCGCTCGATATCATCGTGACGCTGGTCGTGCTGATCGCGATCTCGCCGGCGCTCATCCTGATCGCGCTCGCGGTCAAGCTCGACTCGCCCGGTCCCGTGCTGTTCCGCCAGGAGCGGATCGGGCGCGGCAACCGCATCTTCCACATCCTGAAATTCCGCTCGATGCGAGTCGAGAATTCGGATTCGCGCGGATCCACCTCGACCCAGCGCGACGACAAGCGGATCACCCGCGTCGGTGCGTTCATCCGCAAGACCAGCCTCGACGAGATCCCGCAGTTCATCAACGTGCTGCTCGGCGACATGAGCCTGGTCGGCCCGCGCCCGCATGCGCTGGGATCGCTCGCAGGGAACCAGCTGTTCTGGGAAATCGATCGCGAATACTGGCATCGCCACGCGCTGAAGCCGGGCATTACCGGACTGGCGCAGGTTCGTGGCTTCCGCGGCGCGACGCACCGCGACGTCGATCTCAAGAACCGGCTCCAGGCCGATCTCGAATATCTCCACGACTGGAGCCTTATGCGCGACGTGACGATCCTGTTCCGGACCATGAACGTGCTGGTCCACAGCAACGCCTATTGAGCCGGTATTCCGGGGAAGCTATGCGCAAAAATCCGGGGGTCGAGGAGAAGTCTATGCCGTCCATCCGATCCCTGACATCGCCGCGCCCATCCTGGAAAATCCTTGCCCGAACCGTGGTCGCGGTTTCCGGTCTGGTCGGGGGCGCGATCGCACTCGCCTCGATGGCGCCCATGACGGCGACGCCAGGTCAGCTGAAGTTGCTGCCCGACGGCCCATTGAGCCCTAGACCGGTCCCGCTGATCGTCGGCGTCGGCGTGCATTTCGGTATCGGCGGCGATTATGGCTATGATCCCGCGCGCACCGCGCAGGCGATGGAGACCGTCGGCGCCTCGTCGTTCCGCGACGACCTGACCTGGGCGGGCTTCAAGGGGGCCGGGATGAACGCCCCGGGCACCATGCGTCCCGGTCAGGCCGCCTTCCTTGCCGCGACGCGCGCGCGCCCGTTGTTCATCCTCGATCATCCCAATCCCGCGATCGGCGGCGATGGCGTTCCCGTGACCGATGCCGGCCGTGCCGCCTTTGCCGGATTCGCCCGCGATGCCGCGCAGCAGACGGCCGCGCGGCGCCCGATCTACGAAATCTGGAACGAATGGAACCTCAATGCCGCCCCGGCGATGGGCAAGCTCATCGGACGCGCCGGACCCGGCGATCCTCGTGGCGGCGATGCCTATGCCCGACTGGCGGCGCAGGCGACCGCGGCGATCCGCGCGACCCAGCCTGGCGCCACGATTTTGGCCGGCGCCGCGGGCACCGACGATGGCTGGCAATGGGTTCGCTCGGTCGCTGGCGGCGGCGGCTTGCGGGGTGCCGACGGCCTGTCGGTGCATTATTACAACCATTGCGAACGCCCCGAAAACCGTACGGCGGACGAGGCGATCGACAAGATGCAGGCGTTGCATGGCGCGATGCCGACCCGCGGTGGGCGGGCGATGCCGATCTACGTCACCGAGATCGGCTGGCCGACGACCCGCGGCGGATCCTGCGATATCGCGCGCAACGATTCGGGCGACAACATCGCGCAGTTCCTGCTCTGGTCGGCGGCGACGCCCTGGATGCGCGGCGTCTGGATCTATCAGTTGAAGGACCAGGGTAAGCGCCCCGACGACATCGAGGACAATTTCGGGCTGTTCACCTATGATTATAAGCCCAAGCCGGCCGCCTGCATGGTCCGCGACGTCACGCACCTGATCGCGCGCGCCAAGAGCTGGCGGGTCGATCAGCCGCAACCCGGGCTTACCGTGGTCCGGATGGACGACGGCCAGTCGCGCAAGCTGATCGCCTGGACCGACCGCTCTTCGCAGACGGCGCAACTGGTGCTCGGTGGCGCACCCGTACCCTATCGCACGGTTTGCGCGCCCGATGGGCCACGCGACTCGACGATCCCGATCGGATCGCGACCGGTGGTGGTATCGCTGGCCGGTAAAGGCATGCCGATCCGGTATCGAATGATGTGACGCTCTGGTCGACGGTGCGTCCGGCAAGCCTGCTGGCTGCACCGTCGATCCGGGGCTCAGGCCAGCAGGCGTGCCACGGCGATCGTGATCGCCGTCCAGCCGGCGAGGCTCAGCGCACCGAGCAGCATCAGCCGACCACGCGGTGCCCATTTGAAGGTCGCCGGCGCGCGGAACGCGGCATGTGTCTGGCCGAGATCATGGACGTTGTCGGTCATCGCCGCGGTCACGCTTCCCGCGGGCAGCGCGACGTCGAACTGGCAGCCATAATCGGACCGGCCGACCCACGTGATCCGCGCGCTGTTCTGGCCGACGCCGGGAATCCCGATCGTCACCGCCTGGTCGATCGCCAGCGGCAGGAGCGACTCGATCCGACAACCGTCGCGATTGAGATCGGCGATGCGAATTTCGCGCGAGGGCAACTCGTCGGCAAGACGCAACGTGCCCGTCCGCGCCAGCGACACCCGCGTCTCGCCGCGGCGCTCGACCGTATCGGCAAACGAAACTAAATTATGAGCAGTTGCCACCATGCGTTCCCTAAATGGGGCAGACCCCTGACCCATCGGCCGATCTAGGGGGCATGGATTGACGAATTCCTATTATTTCATCGTTACCGGTTTGTTAACTAATATTAGTTGTCGCTATCAGACCGACTTTGGTTGTCCGCCCCGGGGGGGAAATCCGAGCAGGCCACCGACGATCCGCTGGAACACGCGTTTGCGGCGCTCCGACACTTCGGCGATCAGCAAGGCCAGCACGACCGCGCCGCCGATCGCGACGGGCCCGCCGAGCAGATGGTTGCGCAGGCCGGGGAATAGCGACGTCAGCATGATCAGGAACGGCTGGTGGATGAGGTAGAGCGTGAAGCTCGCGCCCGCCAACCAGCGGATCGCGCGGGCGAACCCCGCGGGAAACACAATGCGGCCTTCTGCGGCACGGCGGAACGCGACGATGTTGATGGTGATGACCACGCCGACCAGCGCGAAATAGACGAAGCTCTTGGCCAATTGCGCCGCGCCGGCCGGCTCGTACATCGGCCAGGCCCAATGCTCCATCGTCCGCTTGACCAGGAAATAGCCCGGGATCGTCGCGACGAAGGCGGCCAGCGCCAGCCATTTGGACATCGTCACCCGGCCCGCTCGGATGTGGCGATAGGCGAGCAGGCCGAACAGCCAGATCGGCATGTACGCGACCACCTTGGGTCCGAAGGCGATCATCAGCAGGACGCCGATCAGCGCACCGCGCACGCGGCCGAGATAGAAGAACGCCGCGAAGATGACGTAATAGGCGGCCTCGAACCCGAGCGACCAATAGGGCTCGTTGCTGCCGAACACGCGGTGGCTGAACCAGAGTTCGTTGGTGAAGGTCAGCGCGAACGGCAGATTGGCCAGATAGGCGGGATCGTAAAAGCCATGGGTGCTCAACGGTACCACGCCGAAGCGGTTGGTGATCATGTCGCACGCGAAGCCGATCAGCAGCGCGATCAGGCACACCGAATATAGTCGGGAGAGGCGCGCGGTCGCATAGGCGCGAAGGCTGTGCTCCTTCTCCTCCGCGACGAAGGCGATCACGAACCCCGACAGCACGAAGAAAACCGCGACCGCCTCGCCGGTATGGCCGGAGATGAACCCGGGCAGTCCTGGCATCACGAAATGCCGCGCATGGCCCAGCACCACTTCGAACGCCGCAACCAGTCGCAACAGGTCTAGATAGATCGACAGGTTGGGATCGAGCACTTTGACCTTGGGTGCCTGTGACCCGGTCGATCCTGCGCGCGTCTGCGTCTCGCTCACGATGCCCGCTCCTCGTTCGTCGCCAGGGTTCGTCGTCGCCGCCGCCATCGGGGCCATCATCGGGTCCGCGCCGCGCGTGCATCGATCAACGTGTCGACCAGCGCGCCCTCGCGCCGTCGGCTATGCGCGGCCCAGCGCTCACGCACCTGCGTCCGCGCCGTCTCGACCGCCGCAGGGTCCTGCGCGAGGGCGAGGATATGGCGAGCGGCGGTTTCGGGCCGGTCGAGGTCGAGCAGCGCCTCCACGCCCATGAACTCGAATCCCTGCAGCGACAGCGGCGTCGCCATCACGGGCGCACCCGCAGCGAACGCCTCGAGCATCTTGATCTTCAATCCGCTGCCATGGACGACCGGGCTCAGCATGCACAGGCAGGTGCCGAGCAGCCGCTCCATCTCGTCGTCGGCGACGAAGCCCAGCGTTTCGACGTTCGCGGCGGGCGGGCCGATATGCTCGCGCGTACCCTTGCCGATGAACGTCACGATCGCCGGTGCGTCCAGCGCCAGCAGCGCAGGCGCGAGCGCGCGCGTGATCCAGTCGATCGCGGCGCGATTGGGCGGGAAGCCGGGGCTGCCGATGAACAGCACCCGGCGTTGATCGACGCCGTCGGAGGGCGGCGCGATCGCCTTTGGGTCCGAAGTCTGAGCGCTCCGTTCGATCACCGGGCACAGCGCGACGCCCTTCGCCCCCGTCAGTCCTCGGTAGTGGCGCGCATCGCTGTCGGAGATGAACACGGTCCGCGCCGCACGGCGCAACAGCAATGCCTCGATCAGCCAGGCCTGGACCGCCTCGATACGCAGGAACAGCGCCGACAGGCGCGATTTCCGCAACCGCGCACCGTCGACCAGCGTGTCCGGCGTGACGTTGTGCGCGATGAACACGAACGGCGTCCGTCCGAGCACCAGCCGCCACATCGACACGTTTGCCAGCGCCTGGATATGATCGACCACGATCAGGTCGGGTCCCGCCGCCAACCCCGCGCGGATCGCCCGTCGCGCCGGTGTCGAGACGAAACCGATGCTCATCAACAGCTTGCCCGACAGCAGGTGCGCCAGCTTGCGGGCCTTTGACGGCGTCTTGGTATCCGCACGATAGCCCGTGACCCCGCCGAACGCAGGAGACGGCGTATCGGCCGGCAGCGTCGCGAACCCGCCGGTCAGCGCGACCGCGGACGACGCCGCGAGCTCGCCGATATGGGCGCGGGCGACGACGTCCATCCCCGATCGCGGGTCGACGGGATCGCCGGCACCGATATAGAAGACGCGCAGCGCCGGACGGTCTGACGCCGCAAGCGGAGTCATTGCGCGCCGACGTTCGAAGGGCTGGCCGCGCCGAGGATCCGCGCGGGCGTTCCGGCGGCGATCGCGCCTGCCGGCACGTCCTTCAAAACGACCGAATTGGCACCGATCTTGGCGCCGTGGCCGATCGTGATCGGTCCGAGAATGGTCGCGCCCGCGCCGATCTCGACATCGTCCCCGATGATCGGCCCGCGGGGCGCATCGTCGCCGCGCTTGCCGATCGTGACGCATTGCAGGATCACGACGTTGCGCCCCACCGTGCAGTCGCCGAGCACGATCGCATAGGGATGCGGCATGTAACAGCCGGGGCCGACGTTCGCGATCGCAGCGATCTCCGATCCGGATCGTCGACAGGTCCGCGCCCAATATAGTCGCGCCACGATCCGGCCTATCGCCGGGATCGATGCCAGCAATCGCTGAATCCGGTGTGCGAGGATGAAGCGGAAGCCGGGGAGGAACAACCACGCATAGATGAAAAACGCGCCGCCCGGGCGCCGGCTGCCGACCTTTGCAACGCGGATCAGGTCACCGCGGACATGATCGGCGCAGGTGCGCCATGCCGATGGCGAAGGAGTATCGGTCATCGCTGCGGCATCCCCGTTTCCGGATCGTTCGCCGTTGCCATGTGTGGATCGGGCGAAAGATCGGACTGTTTCATCTTGCTCAGGACATGGCGCAGGTACACCAAACGAACGATGAACAGCGTACTGGCGGTCGCCGCCGCCGACAGGCCGGCACCGATCAGCCCGAAGAAATACATGAACCCCGTGCCGAACGCGATCGCGACGATCACGCCGGCGACGTTGTTGACCGCGTACATGCGGTCGCGCCCCATGCTGGTGATCGACACGTTGAGCAGGTCCGAGCCCGAACGGATCGTCGCCGCCAGCAGCATGATCGCGAGCAGCACGCGGAACACCGGGAAGCGGCCCGGCGGCGCGAAGTAGAAGATCAACTCGGTCGCCAGGAAGATGCCGACGCTGAACACCGCGGCGAAGGTCAACGTCTTGATCATCTGGCGGCGCAGCTCGGCCTGCCACTCGGCGGGATCGCCGCCGCGGAACGCGCGCACCATCCGCGGCAGCGCAAGCTGCACCACGGCGGTCGAGATCAATGTCTGGAGCGCGTTGGTGATCGAGAAATAGAAGCTGTAGATACCCGTCGCGACCAGCCCGAGCAGCGCGTTCAGGATGAAGCGGTCGGCATAGCCCAGGCCGACGATGCCGAGGTCGCTGAAATAGATGTACCAGGCACGGCGCGCGCGATTGACCAGCACGCTCAGCTTCTTCTCTTCGCGCAAGCCCGCCTTCATCGGCCAGCGTCGCAAATAGACGAACAGCATGCCGATCGCGAGCAGGTGGCTGAGAATCCAGCCGATGAAGATCATGTCGAGCGTCTTCAGCGCTGGCACCGCAAAGCCGATTCCGACGACGATCGGGATCCACAGCGCCGAGCGGACGAACACCAGGACGTTGGCGAACAACGCCAGCTCCAGCCCGATCATCGGCATGTAGATGTCGAGTGCGAGCGTCTCGAGCCACAGCAGGATCAGGATCAGGACCTGGGTCTGCGTGATCTCGCCGGTCTGCCAGATCAGCACGGGCACCGCGATCAGCGTGCCGGCCAGCAGCGACGCGAAGGTGATGATCAGGCGATCGCGGATCAGCGGCGCTGCGGTCGCAGGCGTATGCCCCACCACTTCGCGCGACACGAAATAGTTCAGGCCCCAGCCGACCGTCGCGGGGACGATGCCGATCGCGCCGATCGCCAGGCCGTAAACACCCGCCGATGCGAGGCCGAGCTGGCTGACGATATAGAAGGACAGCGCGAATCGCAGAAAGAGCGTCGAGCCGCGCAGAGCCATGTTCGGCGCGCCGCCGCGGATCAATCGTGTCAGTAACACAGACATGATGAAGGCAGCGTCTCCGCTAGGGCGTCGGCGCAGATCCGATCGCCGGCCGACTGCCGGGTCATACTGCACTACAGCATGCCAGTAGGCGATTTCGGTCCTATACGTCCACCCGCGGTGATCGCGGGACGGGGCCGTATCCCCCGGCACGTCGCCAAATCCGGTCGGCGCGTCGCATGCTCGCTGCGTCATTTCGGGTCGTGCTGCACTGCGGCATACTTTTCCGCAATTGACCTTCTATAGTGCATTCCGCAGTGAGCATGTCCGGGGCGCGATGTCCCGCGCCACGATCTTCCTGCCCAAAACGAAGGTGTTCCCGATGCGTCTCGGCCGGATAGACAGCCTCCAGATCCTGCGGTTCCTCGCGGCGTTCCTCGTGCTGTGCGGTCACAGCCAGCACGCTCTCGTCGAGCATATCGGCGCGCGCGCGGGCAACTGGGGCTTCATCCCGTTCGACTGGGGGCTCGGAGTCGACGTCTTCTTCGTCATCTCGGGCTTCGTGATGTATTACATGATGCACGACCGGTTCGGGAATGCCGGTGCCGCCGCCGATTTCCTGCGCCGCCGGCTGATCCGGATCGCGCCGCTCTACTGGCTGTTCACGACGCTTGCGCTGGTCGTGCTGATCGCGACCGGTGCGCCGCGGCCGGGAGCGACGAACATCCTGTTCTCCTACCTCTTCCTGCCCGGCCCGCTCTGCGGCGAGTATTGCTTTCCGGTGTTCACGCTCGGCTGGACGCTGAACTACGAGATGATGTTCTACGTCGTGTTCGCGGTCGCGCTGCCGTTTCGCCGCACCGCGGGGCTGGCGATCATCTTCGCCGCGATCCTCGGGCTGATGGCGGTCGCGCATCTCGCACCGCTCGATTGGCGGATGCTGCATTTCTGGGGCTATCCGCTGACCGGCGAGTTCCTCGCGGGGATCGTGCTCGCGCACCTGTTCCTCAAGGGCGTCCGCATTCCCCGCCCGATCGCGTTCGCGATGCTGCCGCTCGCGCTGGTGCTCGCGGTGATCGGCTATCAGACCGGCGCGTACGACACGATCGGGCGGATCGTGACCGGCGGTATTCCGGCGACGCTGATCATGGCCGCCGCGGTGCTCGGGCTGGAACCGGTCGGCGGGCAGCATGTCGCGCCGTCCGGCCTGACCCGGCTGCTGGTCGCCGGCGGCGATGCCTCCTACGCGCTGTATCTGTCGCACCCGATCGCGATCAAGGTGGCCGAGGCGATCACGCAGAAGCTCGGTTTGTTCGAGCGCGCGCCCGTGCTGCTCCTGCCGATCGCGATCGTCGGTGCGCTGATCGGCGCAGTGATCGTCCACCGCGTGATCGAAAAGCCGATGCTCGCCTTTCTCAACCGACGCTGGAGCCGCTTCGGCAGTACCGGTATGGGTGACGGCCAACCCGCGCCGGGCCGTGCCGGCGTCATCGTCACCGCAGAACCGGAATCTCGCTGATGGCTAGTATATGGTATAGTTCCGACGTGACGGACGATGCCGCGGGCGCGGTCGGCAAGAACGATCTGGCGCTGACCTGCGCCGCCGCGGTGCTCTGCATGTTCGCCATCCGCGATGCGTTGACGGGGATGCTGCGCTATCTCCTGCAACTGGCGCATCTGTCGCCGCTCTGGTTCGTGCCCGATCTGCTGGCGATGGTCGCGTTCGCCTATTTCATCTGGCATTATGCGATCCAGAAGCGCTCGTCCTTTGCGATCATCGCGACGTTGAGCACGATTTCCGCGGCCGCCGTGTCGATCATCTTCATGTCGTGGACGCCGGCGATGTTCGCGTCGTCGGTCAAGTCGTTCATGCCGATCTTCGTCGGGTTCATCTGTTGCGGACGCAGCGTCGTGCGACTGCCCGCGGTGCGGGTCTGCCTCGCGATCATGTCGGCGGTGTCGATCATCGGCCTGATCTTCGCGCCGCATATCGACTATCCCTGGGTCGGCGCGGACATCGACAGCTTCAACGGCCTGCGCAATATCTCGCGCGTGTGGTGGATCGACGGCAAGGTGCGGTACGGCGGCTTCGCGGGCGACAGCACGATGGCCGCGTTCATGGTGCTGTTCCCGTACATGATGGTCTATCGCTGGGTGCCCAAATGGATGAATCTCCTGATTCTCCCGTTGATGTTCTGGGCGATCCAGGTCTCCACCAACCGCACCGCGCTGCTGACGCTGGCGATGTTCACGCTGCATCTGGTGGTGGTCGACGTGCTGATCCCGGCAAAGAACCGGCTCGACGTCGATCGCCTCCTCGCCAAATTCTCGTTCCTGACGGTGCTGGTGCCGTTTGTGCTGGTCTTCACCCTGGCGGGCGCGGAGCTGCAGGACGTCTCGTCCAAGCTGATGAGCCTGCAGGACCGCATCGACAACAGCTGGCAGTTGCCCTTCACCTACCTCCAGCAGATCTTCCCGGCGGGGCTCCTGATCGGCTGCGGCCTCGGCTGCTTCGCCTATCCGATGAAGTTCTCGGACATGGCCCAGTACAACGTGCCGGTCGATAACTTCTACATGACGACCTATCTGATGCTGGGGATACCGTTCCTGGTCATCGTCGCCGGCGTGTTCGTATCATGCTTCAGGACGGTGGACCGTACCAAGCTGCTGTTGCTGATGATGCTGAACGTCTACGCGATCACGGTGCAATGCTACGGCCCGGCGTTTGCCACGCTGATGATGGGCTACGCGTTCAGCGATGCGTTCATGACCGAAACCGGCGGATGGCGCCGCCGCATCCGCAAGCCGGAAGGGGCGGACGAGCGAGTATTGGTCACGTCTTGAGTGCGCGGGCTGAGTGCGCGCGTCGAAATCACGATCGTCCGGAAGTCCGCGCCGATCCGCCGCTACACCGTCTGATCGGTTTCGGTACGAGCGCTGTACAGGGCCGCGAACTTCTCGTGGAGCAGCCTGATGCTGCTGTCCGTCGCGATCGCAGCGCGGTTGCGATGCCATTCTGCACGGGCCGCCCGATAGGCGCTATTCTCGCAAATCCGGTCGGCGCCGGGTGCCGGACCATCTTCGGCAGCTATCATCGCATTGTCTCCTTCCCACGCTCCCTAGGCGCTCGAAGACGGTCGCGCGTGACGAGAAACGATCACGCGCGGGGGTAGATTTTACAGTGTTCCGAAGCGTCGGCGGCACGTCCGGGTGCCCCGAACCGCCGCGCCCCGTTCAGGAACGGAAGCCGTTTCTGGCGTACCGGGCGGCTTCACCTTGCGCGGCGAACACCGCCGCCTGGTCCAGATGCGCGCACCGCTCGCGCCGCGACGAAGATTGCGCCGCATCCTCGAGTTTGGCGAGCACCAGTGCCTCATAGTCGATCAATTCCAACAGCTCGGACACGGCAGCTCCCCAAATCGCTTGTAAAGTAAGAGACCAAGGTACGGAAAGCTGTCCTAGATGATGCGACCCGAAACCTCCCATCGGACGAAGCGACCGGGTCGTCCGATCAGCCGATCGAGCGCTGACAATGGTCATGCCCAAATTTCACATGAGCGACAGGTCGTCGCCCCCAAGTAAAAGTGGCGACCCGCACCGCTCGATCGCTACAGTCCGAAAACAGGCATACGCTTGATATTCTGAAGGACGCCGAGATGAAGTCGACCGTCGACCGCGTATCGAAAGGGGCAGCCCGCGCCGGTGTTTCCCTGCTGATAGCGATCATGGCGATCGCGAGCGGAGCAACCGCGCAGCCTTCCGGTGATCCGAACCTGCGGCGGCATTGGGCTCCGGCCTTCGACGTCGTGCTTCCCGAGGGCGTGTCCTCGGACGATCTCAAGGGGCGGTGCTGGACGCAAGCGGCGCTGGATAGTTACGTGACCGAAGGCCGCCTCTGGATCGAGGATATCTACGGGCTTCCCTACGGCTATGTCGAAAACCACTGCCTACGGGAACAGCTCTCGAAGACGAACGTGGCGCTCAACGCCTCCTACCGGACGCTGCTGCGATCGCTCGGCCCAGCCGACCGCAAGCGCGTCGTCGCGTCCGAACGTCGCTGGATCGTCCGAAGGAACGACGCTTGCAACGTATCGGACGGTGTAAGCTACGTCATGCTTGGCAGCTTCGTATGCCTCATGAACATGACGAGCGACCGCCTCGAATGGCTCGCGACTTGGAAGGCTGGCCGCGCGGCGGGGTAGGCCCCTTTGCGCTACCGCTCGCGCGCCGCTTCGGAGACATCGCGCGATACCGGGTCGAGCATATAGTCGAGCAGGCGCCGGCGGCCGGTGCGGATGTCGGCGGTGACCGCGAGGCCGGGGGTCAGGGTCATCTTGCGCCCGTCCGCGGTCACGGTGCGCTGATCCATCGCGATCCGCGCCATGTAGTAAGACGGCCCCTTCTCGTCCTGCACCGCGTCGCGGCTGACCGAAACGATCCGGCCGGGCACCGTGCCAAACCGCGTGAACGGATAGGCTTCGAGCTTGAGCGAGACCGGCTGCCCGGCGCGGACGAAGCCCGCGTCGCGGTTGAGCAGCTTGGCCTCGACGGTCAGCTTGCCGTCGGGCACCACCACCATCAGCGCGCGGACCGGCTCGACCACGCCGCCGACGGTGTGGATCGCCAATTGCTGGACGGTGCCGTCGACCGGCGCGACCAGCCGCTGCATCCGGCTCTGCTGGCTGGCCTTGGCGAGATCCTGGCGACGCTGCATCGCATCCGACTGCGCCTTGGCGAGATCGCCGAGCGCGGTCTGGCGCGCCTGTTGGCGCGAATGGTTGAGTTCCTCGCCGAACCGCTGCGCCTCCGACAGCCCGCGCGTGCGCTGTTGCGCGGCGACGTCGCGGCTGCCCATCTCGCTGTGCCGCTGGCGCTGCATGTCGAGCACCCGCAGCCCGCTGGCATAGCCGCGTGCCGCCAGCGTCTCGACCGCCTTGACCTGGCGCTCCATCAGCGGCCGGTTGGCGTCGAGCGCGCGCATCTGGTCCGCCGCCCCCGCCGCATCGGCGAGCGCGGAGCGACGCGCGGCGGCGAGCCCGGCATCGGCCGCGCGGGCGCTGCCGAGTTGCGCTGCGACGAGCCGGCGCTGCGTGTCGAGCACGTCGGCGGGTGTTCCGGGCGGGGCGACGAACACGCCGCGCCCCCCGCTCAGCCCGTCGACGATCGCGGCGTTGCGCGCCACGTCGATCTCGGCGGTGAGCAGCGCCTGGCGCGCCTGCGCTTCGTCGGCCGACGACAAGGTCGGATCGAGATCGACCAGCGGCTGGCCGCGCTTGACGACGTCGCCGTCATGCACCCAGATCTTGCGGACCAGCCCGCCGCTGACCGACTGGACCAGCTTGACGCTGTCGGCGGGGATCGTCCGCCCTTCCGCGGTCGCGACGATGTCGACATGGCCGAGCGTCAGCCACAGCGCGGTCGCCGCCATCCCGCCGAGCAGCAGCCACGTGGTGATCCGCGCGGTCGGCGACACCGGGCGCTCGATCACCTCGAGCGCGGCGGGCAGGAACGCGGTCTCCAGCGGGATACGACGGTCGCGGCGGGTGGCGCGATCCTCGATCCAGGCGCGACGGACGAGCGACAGATGATGGGTGAGCGCGGTCATGAGGCGATTCCGTACAGGACGCCCATCTGGCGTCGGTAGAGGTCGGCGTAGCGGCCGTCGTGGCTGAGCAGCTCGTCATGCGAGCCCTGTTCGACCAGGCGGCCTTTCTCGAGCGCGACGATGCGGTCGCACTGGCGGATCGCGGACAGGCGGTGGGCGATGATGATGACGGTGCGGCCGACCGCCATCTGCTTGAGGTTGGTCTGGATGATCTCCTCGCTCTCGGCGTCGAGCGCGGAAGTCGCCTCGTCGAAGATCAGGATGCGCGGCTGCGTGACGAGCGCGCGGGCGATCGCGAGCCGCTGGCGCTGGCCGCCCGACAGGTTGGCGCCGCGCTCCTCGATCATCGTGTCATAGCCCTGCGGCATCCGCGTGATGAACTCGTGCGCGCCCGCCATCTCGGCGGCGGCCATTACCTTGTCGATCGGCAGCGCGGGGTTGGCGAGCGCGATGTTCTCGCGCACCGTGCGGTTGAACAGCACGTTCTCCTGCAGCACAACGCCGATCTGTCGCCGCAGCCACGCGGGATCGATCTGCGCCACGTCGACGCCGTCGACCAGCACGCGCCCGCTGGCGGGGACGTACAGCCGCTGGAGCAGCTTGGTCAGCGTCGACTTGCCCGATCCCGACGAGCCGACGATGCCCAGCGTCGACCCGGCGGGGATGGCGAGGTCGATGTCGTCGAGCGTCCACGGGCCATCGTCGACATAGCGGAAGCGGACGTTCTCGAACGTCACGCTGCCACGGATCGCAGGCAGCGCGGTCTGGCTGCCCGCGCCCGGCTCGACGCGGTGGTTGAGGACGTCGCCGAGTCGCTCGACCGCGATCCGGACCTGCTGGAACTCCTGCCACAGCTGCGCCATGCGGATCACCGGGCCCGAGACGCGTTGCGCGAACATGTTGAACGCGACCAGCCCGCCGACCGTCAGGTCGTGCGCGATCACCGCCTGCGCGCCGAAATACAGGATCGCCGCCATGTTGAGCTTGGAGATCAGCTGGATCGCGTTGTTGCCGGTGTTGCCGAGGTCGATGACGCGCTGGTTGGCGGCGGAATAGCCCGCGAGCCGGCGCTCCCAGGCGTCCTGCCACTGCGGCTCGACCGCGGCAGCCTTGACCGTCTGGATCCCGGCGATGCTCTCGACCAGCAGCGCGTTGTTAGCCGCACCGCGCTCGAACTTCTCGTCGAGCCGGCTGCGCAGCGGCCCCGTCACCAGCAGCGCGACCGCCAGATAGGCGGGGATCGCGAGCACCGCGACGAAGAACAGCTTGACCGAATACAGCGCCATCACCGCGAGGAAGACGACCGCGAACAGCGGGTCGATCAGCACCGTCAGCGAGGCGTTGGTGAGGAATTCGCGGATCGTCTCGAGCTGGCGGACGCGCATCGCGGTATCGCCGACCCGCCGCGATTCGAAATAGCTCAGCGGCAGCCGCAGCAGGTGGCGGAACAGCCGCGCGCCGAGCTCGACGTCGATCTTCTGGCTCGTTTCCGAATAGAGCCGCGTGCGCAGCCAGCCGAACGCGGTCTCCCAGAACGACACCGCGACGAACCCGATCGTCAGCACCGACAGCGTCGACAGCGTGCCGTGCACCAGCACCTTGTCGACCACGCTCTGGAAGAACAGCGGCGCGGCGAGCCCGAGGAGGTTCAGCGCCAGCGTGATCAGCAGCACCTCGCCGATCAGCCGGCGATAGCGGACGATCTGCGGGATGAACCATGAAAAGTCGAACCCCTTGCTCGCCAGCGCCGCGCTTTCGCGCGTCGTGACCAGCACGAGCGTGCCCGACCAGAGCGTCTGGAGCGTCGCCAGGTCGACCTTGGCGACCGGCTGATGCGCGCGTTGGATCAGCACCTCGTCGCCCTGCATCCGGCCGATCAGGAACCAGCCCTCGGGCCCGTCCGCCAGCGCCGGCAGCGGCAAGCGGGCGAGATCCTCGGGACGCGCCGTCCGCGACTTGGCGCGCACGCCGTCGATGCCGCCGGCCAGCCGCACGAGCGCATCGGCGTCGAGCGAGTGGAAATGGCCCAGACCGTGGCGCAGCTGATCGGCATCGACCGCGATGCGGTGGATCGCCAGCAACGCGGTCAGCGCCACCAGGCCGCTATCGTCCTGGATCACCTGATGCTTCATGCGCCGGGCCGATCTGCGGCCGAAGCACGGGCGGTATGCACACGGGCGGCGGGAACACGGGCGGCGGGAACACGGACTGGGGTCATAACATCTTCCACAAAACCGATTCGGTGTGGTTAACGTTACGGCCAAAATCCTAAGCGGATGTTGCGATGCAGCGCGCTTCACCGCTTAAACCGGTACGCGCGCCGCAAAGCGTCAGCCGAATGCGTAAACGCCGCTGTTTGCCGAGGTCTGCACCAGTCGGTGCGCCGCCGCCCCGGTCAGCGTGATCGTCGCACCCTGATCGTATTTCACGGTCAGGTCGCTGCCCGATATCTCCATCATCGGCTGGTATCCCGACTTCGCGAACGCCGAGAGATCGAGCAGATCGTGGCCCGCCCCAAAGTCCGCGATCGTCGCCGACGTGCCCAGCGTGACGAGGAAACGATCGTCGCCGCCACCGCCGGCAACGGTCGCACCGCTACGGTCGATCAGCAGCAGTTCGTCCGCCACCGAGCCGGTGACCCCGCCCGCGCCGCCGACCAGGATCGCCTCATAGCCGCTCGCCGCACTTCGGACATCGGCGATCGCATGGCCCGCGGTCGCGAAGCTCTCGGTCGTCGCGACACCCGCGGCGGTGGTCGTCGTACGGCCCGTCATCACGCCCGCGGTGTAGCTGCGAACAACGCTGCCACCGCCGGCAAGCTCGGTCTTGCTGGTGGAGAGCTGATCCTTCGCGGTATCGAAGTTCATCGTCGTACGCCCGGTCGCATCGGTCACGACCTTGCTCTGCTCGCGGCCGGCGATATCGAAATATTGCTGCGTCCGCCCGGTCGCGTCGTTCATCTCGGCATAGGCGCGGCTGCCGTCGGTGCGGGTGCGATCGACCGAGATCGTCTTGCCGGTCGTATCGGTCTTGACCACGCCGACCGAATAGTCGGAGCCGGTCGGCATATAGACGGTGTTCACGGCCGAGCCGTCCGGAGCGGTCACGTATTTGCGCGTGACGGTGCCGGCCTGATCGTAGAGCAAAGTCGTCCACTGCCCCTGCGCATCGACGGTGACGTCCTTGATCAACCGGCCCGCGGTGTCGAAGCCGCGGCTGTGCTTGATCCCGTTCGACTCGTCGATCCGGGTCACGAGCGCGCCGGTCTCGGCATCGTATTCGCTGGTCTGCGTGCTGTCGCTGCCGATCGTCGCGGCCTTCGTCTTCCGGCCCTTGGCGTCGTAATAGGTCAGCAGGCTGGTACCGTCGGGATTGCGCGTCTCGGTATAATCGAGCGTCCCGTCGCCGTGCTTGCGTACGACCGAGACGACCACGCCCTTGCCGTCGACGAGCTGGGTCTGCGTGACGTAGGATTTGCCGGTGACGTTATACAGCGTGTTCTCGGCGGTGCCGTCGGCGCGTTCGATGAAGTTGCTCGTCAGCTTGCCGGTGGTCGGGTCGTACAGTGTCGTGTTCCAGCTGCCCGCGGCATCGACGATCACCGCGGTCGTGCGGATCCCGGCGGCGGTATAGGTGTCGGCGGTGCGCGATCCGTCGGCGTTGTAGGCCTCGACGATCTTGCCGCCGGCCGCGACCTGGGTCCGCCGGCTGGCGAGTTTGCCGTTCTCGTAGAGCGAGGTGGCGACATCGCCGTTGACCAGCTGGCCGATGTCGCGCGTGATCAACCCGGTGGTCGCATCGAACTGCTGGGTATGCGTTTCGCCGGTCGCGGCGATCGCCACCGACTGGCTGAGCTTGCCCGTCGCGTCGTAGGTCTGGAGGAGACGCGCGCCGTCGGCGGCGTTGGTTTCCTGATACGCCAGGCTGCCATCGGCATGACTGCGCACGACCAGAGTGACCTTGCCCTTGGCGTCGAACACGCTGCGCTCGGTGGTCCAGGCCTGCCCGGTGATGCCGAACGACTGCGTCTCGCCGCTGCCGTCGGCGTTCTTGATATAGCGCTTCGACACGGCACCCGTGCCGTCGAGAACCGACGTGGTCCAGGTGCCCGCGGTATCGACCGTCACTTCGTTGGTCTTCTTGCCCGCGGCGTCATACGTCACGGTCGAGCGGCTGCCGTCGGGCAGCACCGAGACCATCTGCGCGACGACCCCGGTCTTGAAGGTGGTGGTGACCGTCCCGCCGACCGCCGACTGGACGACGCGCGACAGCAATGTCGCGGTCGCCGGATCATAGGTCAGCACCGTCCGCGTCCCGTCCTTGGCGACGTCGCCCGTCACCGTCGTTTCGCTCTGGCGGCGGCCCTGCGAATCATACGCCGTCGTGATCTTCGAGCTGCCCTGGACGATCTCGGTCGAGACCAGCCGGCCGTCGGCGGCGCTGCGGGTCAGCGACACCATCTTGCCGGTGGCGTCCGTCACCTGGATCTCGGTGGTCCAGGCCAGGCCGGTCAGGCCATAGGCGCGGGTTTCGCCGCTGCCGTCGGGATTGGCGACATACATCTTGGTGACCGCGCCCGAGGTCGCGTCGAACAAGGTCGTCGTCTTCGTGCCGTCGGAGTCGGTCTGCAGCTGCGAGATCTTCGCGCCCGCGCTGTTGTAGGTGTAGGTGACCTTGCCCTGCTCGTTGACGACGTCCTCGTTCACCAGGCCGCCGCCGCTATAGGTCTGGCTGCGGATGACCGCGCCGTTGGCCGCCAGTTCGAGCAGGCTCTTCAGTCCGCCGGTGGTCGGGTCGTAGGTGGTGATCACGCGCCCGCCGCCGACCGCGGTAATGGTCTGGTTGAGCCGGTGGCCGGTCGCGTCGTAGCTCGTCGTCGTGCGCTTGCCGTCGGCCGCGTACGAGTCGGTATAGTCGAGCGTACCGTCGGCATGGCGCCGCACGACCGAGACGACCTTGCCCGCCTTGTCGGTGGTCTGGACCTCGGTCACATAGGATTTGCCGGTGACGTTGTAGCTGGTGACGATGCTGCGCCCGTCGGTATATTGCACATAGGTGCGCTGCGGCTTGCCGGTCGTCGCGTCGAAGACCTGCGTGGTATAGGTCTTGGCGGTATCGACATCGACCTGCCGCGTCTTCAACCCGGTCGCGTCGAAAGTCTCGGAGGTGCGACTGCCATCGGCGCGGACCAGCGTCCGGTCGCTCATTACGCCTGCGACATAGGTGATCGTCGTGGTCGCCCCGGCGGCGGTCTGCACCACGCTCGACGCTAGCTTGCTGGTTGTCGCATCGTAGGTCAGCGAGGTCCGCGTGCCGTCCGCCGCGTTCGTCACCTTGGTCAGCAACTGGCCGTTGGCGCCGTATGTGCTGGAGATCTTGCCGCCATCGGCAAAGGTCTGCGCGGTGGTCACCGGCGTGCCGTCGGCGCGCAGCCGCTCGACCAGCGTCACCACGCCCTTGGTGTTCACCACCTGGTGCTCGGTGACATAGGCGAGGCCGGTCAGCTTGTACGCATAGCTCTCGCTGCTGCCGTCGGGCCGCTGCACGAACTTGCGCGAGACGTCACCGCTCGCGTCATATTGCAGCGTCGTCCAGACGTTCTTGGTATCGACCTGGACCTCGCTGACGCGCTTGCCGGCGGCGTCGTAGGTGTCGGTGACCTTCGAGCCGTCTGCCGCCGTCAGCGTGTAGGTCGACACGATACCGTTCTTGTAGATCGTCGCGGCATTGCTGCCGTCCTTGCCGGCGACCGTCATCGACGCCGGCTTGCCGGTCGCGATGTCGTAGCTGGTGACGGTCCGCCCGAGCTTCGGATCGTCGACGATCGTCGCCGACAGCTTGCCCATGGTATAGCTCTGGTCGCTGATCACGCCGGTCGCATATTCGGTGTGGATGTTCGAAATGACGCCGCCGAGATAGCCATAGTCGGCGGTCGAGACGAGGATGCCCTTGGCGTCGAACGCCTGTTCTTCCTTCCAGCCGACGCCGGTCTCGGTGACCTTGAACGAATAGCCGCCGTCGATCTTCGCCAGTACGTCGCCGTAATTGGCGATCATGTACCGCATCGTCGATACCGAGGCGACGTTCAGCACCGCGCTGTCGGTCAGCGCGATCGTCTTCAACCCGGTCGATCCCGCCAGCTTGTCGATCTGCGCGACCAGCCCGTCCGCGGTCGTGCTCAGCGCGGCGGGAACCGCGGTGGCGGTCTCGGTGTAGGCGGACTTCGACCCGACTTCGACGACCAGAGCGCGATCGCCGACCGCCAGCGTGATCTGGCTGACGTTGGTATAGCTCGCGATCGGCGCGCTGCCCCGCAGCGGATCATAGACGTATACCGTCTTCTGCATGCCGCCGAGATCGATCGTGACGGTCTTCGTCGCCAGCGCGTTTTCGGACTGGGTGGTGGTGTTCCACAGATTGGCATCGCGCCACAGCAGAATGTCGTAGGCGCCGTTGGTCTTGGTCAGCGTCAGCGAATGGCCGTCCGCCGGCATGCCGTCCAGCGAATAGGCGGTCGCGGCCGACGCCGCGGTGCCGGTCCCCGCATCGACATAGGACAGCAGGCTGGTCAGGTTGTGGACCGCGGTCGCCGCCTGCTTGGGCGTGCCGTCGGCGTTGAACAGGCCGAAATGGAACTCCTTCTCCGCGCCGTCCGGGTTGAGGCTGCTGTCGAACAGTTCGTACAGGAACGTCTGGCTCGATCCGTTCTCGAACGCGGTGAGCAATGCGTTGACGGTCAGCTTGGCCTGCGCGCTTTCGTTGACGCCGAGGCCGGGATCGCTCGACAGCGTGGTGTATCCGGTCTCGGTGATGACGATCTTGTCGCCCTTGGACGCCGCCGCGGCGCGCGCCATCGAAGCCTCCATCACCTTGTCCGACAGTCCGCCCGACGCGGTGTAGGCATGCGCGTTGGCATAATCGGAATAGGCGCCGAGATCGCCGATCTCCGCATAGGCCGACGGGCTTTCCAGCGCGACCGACAGGTTGATGACTGACACGCCCGACAGCCCGGCATTGCCCTTGATCGCGGTATACAGCGCCTTCTGATACTCGACCGCCGCCGTCAGCGAGCCGCTGCCGTTATAGCTGAACTCCTGCGTGTTGACCTCGTTCAGCCCCTCGATCGCGACGATGCTGCCGGCATGCCGGGTCTGGAAGTCCTCGAGCGACGCGACATAGTTCGCCAGTCCCGACGCCCCGGTCGCGGGCAGGCCCGACGACGTCACGAAGTCGAATTTGACGCCCGCGGCCGCCATTGCGTTAACGACTGCGTTACCAACTCCCGACCCCGGCAACGTATCGCGCACCGTGCCGATACCCAGATAGTTCAGGCTGCTGATCGTCATGCTGGCATTGCCGTACGCATTATTTGCGTTGCCGGAGTGAGCGTTAACGCCCAGCGTCGACAGAAACGAGGTGGCGGAAGCGGTCGAGTTAGGCATGGCGGATCTCCATAACGTCGCCCGTGCACCTCGCAGAAACTCATGGCACCGAGGCTAAGCAAAACCGTTAAAATCGCGTTAGCTGTCTTTTTTTTACAATATATTTTGCGATGCAGCAAATTTGTCGCAGCCCGATTGCAGAAACGGAACGCGTCCCGACTGGAGGGCAGGCTGTCGCTGGACCCCTTGCCAAAATGCCGGAAAGGCCGCACCAGCATGCCCCACACGCTGCTATGCAGCAGAGTTGGTCTGCCCGCAGACCCTGCCAGATGTGAGTAAACGACCATGCGGATCGCGGTAATTGGAACAGGGTATGTCGGACTGGTGTCGGGGGCATGTTTTGCCGACTTCGGTCATGACGTCGTTTGCGTCGACAAGGACGCAAGCAAGATCGACGCGCTGCATGCGGGTCGGATCCCGATCTTCGAGCCGGGCCTCCAGGCGCTGGTCGAAACCAACGTCAAGGGCGGCCGCCTGGCGTTCACCACCGACCTGACCGAAGGCGTCAAGGGTGCCGAGGCGGTGTTCATCGCGGTCGGCACGCCGTCGCGGCGCGGCGATGGCCATGCCGATCTCGGTTACGTCTTTGCCGCTGCTGCCGAAGTCGCGACCGCGGTCAGCGGCTTTACCGTCGTCATCACCAAGTCGACCGTACCGGTCGGCACCGGCGACGAAGTCGAGCGGATCCTGCGCGAGAACAATCCGAATGCGGAATTCGCCGTCGTCTCCAACCCCGAATTCCTGCGCGAAGGCGCCGCGATCGACGACTTCAAGCGGCCCGACCGCGTCGTCATCGGCGGCCATGACGAGCGCGCGATGGCCGTGATGCGCGAAATCTATCGCCCGCTGAGCCTGAACCGCTCGCCGGTGATCGAGATGTCGCGGCGCGGCGCTGAACTGACCAAATACGCCGGCAACGCGTTCCTCGCGACCAAGATCACCTTCATCAACGAGATCGCCGATCTCTGCGAAAAGGTCGGGGCCGACGTCCAGGAGGTCGCGCGCGGCATCGGGCTCGACAACCGGATCGGCGCGAAGTTCCTCAATGCGGGGCCGGGCTATGGCGGCTCGTGCTTCCCCAAGGACACGCTGGCGCTGCTCAAGACCAGCCAGGATTACGAAGCGCCGCAGCGGATCGTCGAGGCGGTCGTCGCGGTCAACGAGAACCGCAAGCGCGCGATGGGCCGCAAGGTCATCGCGGCGATGGGCGACGAAGTGCGCGGCAAGACGGTCGCGGTGCTGGGCCTGACGTTCAAGCCGAACACCGACGACATGCGCGACAGCCCCGCCATCGCGGTGATCCAGTTGCTGCAGGACGCCGGTGCGCGCGTGCAGGCCTATGATCCCGAGGGCATGGAGCAGGCCGCAAAGCTGCTCCAGAACGTCGATTTCAAGGACGACACCTATGCGACGATGGAAGGCGCCGATGCGCTCGTCATCGTCACCGAATGGGACGCGTTCCGCGCGCTCGATCTGAAGCGCGTGAAGTCGCTGCTGTCGGAGCCGATCCTGATCGATCTCCGCAACATCTACCCGCGCGACATCGTCGAGAACGCCGGCTTCACCTACATCGCGGTAGGCCGCTGACCATGGCCGCGCCCGTTCTCGTTACCGGCGCCGCAGGCTTTATCGGCCATGCGACGGCACACCGTCTGCTCGATCGCGGCGAGACGGTGATCGGTATCGACAACGTCAACGACTACTACGACCCGCGGTTGAAAGAGGCGCGGCTGGCGACCTTCGAGGGGAAACGGAACTTCGCTTTCCACCGGATGGACGTGTCGGATGTCGAGGGCGTGGCGCGTCTGGTATCCGACAACGGCGTGACCCGGGTGGTGCATCTCGCGGCGCAGGCGGGGGTTCGGTACAGCATCGAAAACCCGTTCGCCTACGAGAAGTCGAACCTCGCCGGTCATCTCGCGGTGATGGAGGCGTGCCGGCACCAGCCGCAGTTCGAGCATCTGGTCTATGCCTCGTCCAGCTCGGTCTATGGCGACAAGCCGATGGGCGGGCAGGGGTTCAGCGAGGACGAACCGTCGATCATGCCGGTGTCGCTGTATGCCGCGACCAAGCGCGCCTGCGAATTGATGAGCCAGTCCTATGCGACGCTCTACGGTTTCCCGCAGACCGGCTTGCGGTTCTTTACCGTCTATGGCCCCTGGGGTCGGCCGGACATGGCCTATTTCTCTTTCACCGACAAAATCTTGGCCGGGCAGCCGATCGAGGTTTACGGCGAGGGCAAGATGGCCCGCGACTTCACCTATATCGACGATATCGTGACCGGTATCGTCGGCGCGCTCGATCATCCCCCGGCCCTGCGCGAGCACCGCGTGCTCAACATCGGCGACAGCCATCCGGTCGGCCTGATGGAGATGATCTCCACGCTGGAAACCGCGATCGGACGCGAGGCGGTGAAGATCATGAAGCCGATGCAGCCGGGCGACGTCACCGCGACCTATGCGGACGTGTCGAAGCTCAAGGCCCTGACCGGCTACAAGCCTGAGGTGATGCTCGAAGAGGGCCTGACCCGCTTCGCCAAATGGTACCGCGACTACTACAAGGTCTGAGGCCGGGACGCCCGCCGCTCACGGCCGTCGGCGTTTCAGTCTTTTCCAGCCAAGCCAGACGCCGCTGATCGACGTCACCAGTCCGGCGATCGATCCCAGCCACAACAGCAGATCCCAGGTCGGGCGATGCTGGGTCAGTGCGTTCAGGTCCCATTTGTGGAGCAGGTCGAACGCCCAGCGATAGGCGCGACGCCGACGGTCGACCGTCGCGAGTACCTCGCCGGTCGCAGGGTCGACATACAGCCAGGTCGAGGCCGCGTCGTCGAAACGCAGGCGCAGGATCGGCAGGCGCGGCATGTCGCCGACCTGATACCAATAGGCGTCGGGCGTCGTCAGCCGGTCAAGCGCGATCAGCGAGGCGCCAGCCTGAAGGCGGCGCGCGGCGGCGACGATGGCGCGGGTGGTAGGATGCGCGGGCGTGAGCGACTCTGCACTGAGCGCGGTCCGTCGGCCATCTGCATAGTCGAGGACGACGAGTGGCGTGTTCGCATAATCGGTCAGACGCGCACGGACGGCGCCCGCGCCTGCGGTGGCGCGTCGATCGACCTGCACTGCGGGGACCTGATCTGCGGCGGCGTAGGCCCGAACCGCGGCTTCGGCCGGCGGGACGCTGCGGAACAGGTGCCCCGGATCGACCGAAAGCCAACCGCTGACGATCCACGCGATCAGGAAGCCGCCGCCGACCAGTCCGGCCAGATGGTGCCACAGCATCCAGCCGCGATAGGGCGACGCGCGGCCACCGCTGAACCGGTGCCGGCCGAGCCGCGTCCGGAGGATTCCGATCCACATCCCCGCGACGGCGGCGGCGATGCACGGTCCCGAAACCCACATCACGACCTGGCGCCATGCCGCGTTATCCTGCCGCAGAACGGTCGGGTACAGCCAGTGCGGCACCGACCCGATCCAGTTCCACAGCCGCTCGCGCTGGGTCGTCGATTGCACCACGCTGCCCGTCGAGGAGGAAATATACACCTCGCTCCCCTGCGGATCTGTCAGCGTCACCTTCCACAAGGGGCGATGCCGGTCGAACCCGCCGGCCACGGTCCACTGGTCGCGCGTCAACCGCTCGGTGTCGGCTACGGGCGCCTGCCCGAAGCGGCGAGCGATGCGCGCGGCATAGCCGGCATCGACCGCGGCGAGGGTGGCTCCCCGGTGCGCGGCGATCGTGCGCCGCTTGCCCTCCCATGTCTCGATCCGCCAGACCGGCACATCGTCGCGCATTTCGAGCAGCAGCTCTCGTGGCCATCGCCCGGCATCGAGCGGCGGCGGCACGTCCACCGCCCGCCAGTCGATCGGCTCCGCGCGCGCCAGTTGCTCGGCTGGCGAGAGCGAAGGGTAGGGGACGTAGATCATCACGAGCCCCGACGAAAACCACATCGCGAACAGCAGGCCGCTCGCAATCCCGATCCAACGGTGCACGAGATAGAGCCAGCGCCGGCCAAGCTTGGCGAGCGATGCGCGGCGGCGGCTAGAAACCGGCACGGAGCGAGACGTCCACTGAACGAGGACGGCCCAGGACCCATTGCTGTACCCCGTAGCTGTTGATCGCATAGGCCGCGTCGAACAGGTTGTAGATGTGAAGATCCACGGCGGCGCGCGGGGTTATCGCGTAGGACAATGTGGTATCGACCGTCACATATCCGGGGATCCGGAAGTCGTTGGCATTGTCGGAGAATCGGCGGCCGACATAGCGCAGCCCGGCGCGGGCCTGGACGGTCGGCGTGGCGGTCCATCGCAGCCACAGGTTCGCCATCGTCTCGGGCACCTCGGGCGGGGTGTTGCCGGCATAGTTCGCGGTTCCCGACAGGAAGTCGTCGAACCGGGCGTTCAGAACGCTGCCGTTCGCGTCGATCCCGAAACCCCTTGGCAGGTCGATCGAGACTGCGACCTCGATCCCCTTGGCGGAACGCTGCCCGACCTGCTCGATCGGGCTGGTCGGCGTAAGTTGCGCCAGCAGCCCCGTCTTGACGATGCGGTACGCCGCCAGGGTCGCCGTGCCGCGGCCGTCGAGGAACACCGCCTTGGCGCCGACCTCGATCTGATTGCCCACGGCGTTGCTGAACTGGGCTTGCCCGGTCGAATAGGTGGTCAGCGTGCCCAGCGGGTCGACCCCGGTCGCGTACTGGGCATAAAGCGAGACGGTGGGGATCGGCTGGTAGACGCTGCCGACGCGCCACGTCGTGTTGTGCAGGCGCTTGTCGAGCGCGAAGACTTCGCTGGGGCCGTCGATCGTCCAGCGCTGGATCCGGTCGCGTTCGTAGCGGATTCCGCCGACGATCGAGACGCGCGGACCGAGCTTCAGCCGGTCCTCGGCAAAGACCGCATATTCGGTGGTCCGCGTCCGATAGCGCGGCGCGATCCCCTGCGTGTCGACGATGACGCCCGGATCGAAGTCGTACGGATCGACCTGCGACACCTGCGACGCGGCCCCGAAATTATGCGAATAGGTCAGCTTGATCAGGTTAACGTCGAACCCGATGACAACATCGTTGGACAGACCGTCCGCGATGGGCGTCCTGAACGTCACGCTACCCTGATCGCCCCATTGCGTCTGGTCGTGGACGATACCGGTCATGTCGGTGCGGTAGATGCGGCCGGGCGTGCCTGCGCCGTCGTCGCCGCCGTTCGGGCAGGCGCCATCCGCTGCGACCCAGCAATAGCTTTCCAGGTTGAGCCAGGACCGTTTCGATGTCAGCCGATACGCCAGGTTGCTGACTGTCAGCGCCGTCGATGGTGTCCAGTCGACCTGGATGCTGGCGCGGTCGTCGCGAAAGCGGACATAGCCGTCGCGCGTATTGTAGTTGCGGCCTCGGGTGTCGTCGTCGAGCCGGCCGTCGATCAATGGCGTGCCGAAATAGCGCATCGGGTTCTGGTTGCCGTAATCGCCGCGCACCGTGACGGCGAGCGTATCGGTCGGTGCCCAGCGCAGTGTTGCGGACAGTGCGTAACTGCGCGATTGCCCCCGGTCGACATACCCGTCGGACCGGCGATAGCTGCCGTCGACGCGGTAGGACAGGTGTTCGCCTGCCGGTCCCCCAATGCCCGCCGCGACATGGACCGTGTCTTGCGAGCCATAGCCGATCTCGCCTTCGATTTCGGTGCGCCGGGTATTCGGCTTGCGCATCAGCACGTTGACCGCGCCGCCGAGCGCGCCTTGGCCGTACAGCACCGAGGCAGGCCCGTTGAGGATGTCGATCCGTTCGACCATCCACGGGTCGGTTGGGAAAGTAAGCGTCCCGGCTGCGGGAAACAGCCGCACGCCGTCGATCAGTTGGAGCACCGACCCTTGGCCGCTGAACCCACGCGCCGCGAGCGCAGTGCCGCCATTGCCGAGATTGCCGACGCTGGTGATGCCCGGCGCGCGGCTTTCCGCATCGGCGATCGCCGTATCGCCCCGCGCGCGGATCGTGGCGCCGTCGATGACCGACAGCGTTGCCGGCGTCTGCAGCGGCGACAGGTTGAGCCGACTGGCCGTTCCGTTGGGTACCGTCAGGTCCGCTTCGTGGCGGCCGGTGACCATGATGTCCTCGGACATGGGTTCGGCGGTCTGCGCACTGGCCGGCGATGCCGTTCCGATCGCGAAACCGGCGGCGATGCCGGCGCAGTGGCGTTTGCGGCGTGCGCCGATCGTGATGCTCATGGTCTTCATACCCCGGTGAAGGGCGAAGACGACGGATGGACACGAAACAGGCCGCGGTCGGACTGTCCGGCCGCGTGCATGCAAGCAGCCAGCCCGGAATCCCCGCCGGTGGACGTTATCGTGTCGGAGGCAGGTATCCTGGCTCGCGGGTCATAACGCCGGTCTGGCCTTCCCGGCGGGTCCTACCGCCAGTGACACTCGTCGACCGTCGCTCGCCGCTTACAGTTGCGGGGGCAGCGCCGGCTTGGGACCTGGTTCCTCGAAGGAGATCCGCACCGGCTTCCCGTCTTAGCTTCGGGACGATTGCGCGACCGAAGAACCTCGACACGCCCGTCTCCCAGCTTCCCGGAAGCCGGTCAAGCGTCATATAAAGAATTCTTTATATGAGCTCTCCTTACCGATACTTAGCCGATCTCGTGTGCGTAGCCCGGGACCGCGCCGCCATAGCAGCGCCATCCGCGGAGTCATCGTCGGCTGCCAGCCAGCGCGCGGCGGAGCGCGGCGACTTCGGTATTGAGCGCCGCCAGACGGTCGGGCGTCATCCCCGAGCGCTCCACGATCAGCGGCCCCAGACATCCGGTCTCTGCCCAACGGGCCTTGCCGGCGTCCGTCAGGCGCACCCGGACCTGGCGCTCGTCAGCAGGGTTGCGCACCCGCGTCACCAGCCCGGCGGCCTCCAGCCGCTTTGCCAGTGGCGTGATGGTGCTCGGCTCGAGCGCCAGCCGGTCTGCGATCGCTCCGATCGAGCAACCGTCCTCCGCTTCGTTCAGCGTCTGGAGAACGAGAAACTGCGGGTAGGTGATGCCCAGCCGATCGAGCACCGGCTTGTACGCCCGGTTTATCGCGATGGTCGCGGCGTAGAGCGAGAAACAGAGCTGATCGTCTAGCGGCAGCGGATCGGACACGGCGGACTCCCTATCGGCCCCCATTACCACAAAAATGCTTATCGCGACAAATTATACTGGACGCAGGGATCGACACCCCCTAAATCACTTATCGCGATAATGAAAATGGAGATACAGTATGTCGATCGACGTCAAATACACCACTGAAGCGACCGCAACCGGTGGTCGTGACGGTCATGCCCGCTCGCAGGACGGCCGTCTCGACGTGGCGCTCTCGACCCCCAAGGAACTGGGCGGTGCCGGCGGTGAGGGCAGCAATCCCGAGCAGTTGTTCGCAGCAGGCTATTCCGCATGCTTCATCGGCGCACTGAAGGTCGCCGGCCAGCAGCTCAAGATGAAGATACCCGACGACGTCTCGGTCACTGCGAAGGTCGGCATCGGGCCGCGTTCGGCCGGTGGTTTCGGCATCACCGCCGATCTCACGGTCTCGCTGCCGGGTATCGAGCGCGACCAAGCGGAGAAGCTGGTAGAGGCGGCGCATCAGATCTGCCCGTATTCGAATGCTACGCGCGGCAACGTCGATGTAGGCCTGACGCTGGCCTGACATTTGCCAGATGATCGGGGGCCGACGACCCGATCGCGGGATCAATAAGGGGAGGGGGCAGAGTGGACATGCCGTCGCAATCAGCCCTCCCGGGCATCGCTTCGGCGTTGATCCCGCCTACTACCTGGCCCGGCAATATCCTGGCGGGTGACGCGTCGATGCCGGTAAAGATATTGGCGGCGCTCTGGAACGATTTGCGCGGCGAAGGTCTTGTCCACGCGATGTCATCACTCCCGGCGCATTGGCACAGATCGATGGATCGGGCGCGTGGCGGCCTGGTCGATAATGTTCGGGCCGCGATCGTCCCACGAGCGGTGAAACGCATTCTATCGAATTCGGTCTGAGTATTGGCTCGCATTTACCCGCAAACATACAGTGTTCATTCGCGAACAAAGGTTGTAGGCGTCCGCCGGGGGATACATGATGAATACAAGGAAATAGCGTGACGGATACGATTAACACGGTCGAGCTTGCTGCCGAACTGACGGCAGCATGGCTGGCAAACCCCAACACCCGCACCGCGGCCGATGACGTGCCGGCATTTCTGGTGGCGATGCATGCCGCTGTCGCAAAGCTTTCCGGTAATGGCGAAGCCGAGCCCGAACCTGCTGCGGTTCCTGCATCCGAGCCTGCGGTTTCGGTGCGCAAGTCGCTCGCGTCGCCGGACCACATCATCTCGATGCTGGACGGCAAGAAGTACAAGACGTTGCGCCGTCATCTTTCGACCAACGGCCTGACGCCGGAGCAGTACCGCGAACGTTTCAACCTCAAGCCCGACTATCCGATGGTCGCTGCGACCTATTCGGAAGCACGCCGCGCGATGGCGAAGTCGATCGGTCTGGGTCGCAAGGCCGGCTCGACCGTCGAAAAGGCCGCCGACGGCGCGGCCAAGACGGTCCGCAAGACCGGCAAGGCAGCACTCGATGCCGCCAAGAAGACGCTGGGCAGCGACGCCTGAGACCAGGCGGGGGAGGGCTGAGCCTTCCCCCGTTTTCTCCGATAGCCCTTTAAGAAGGCCCGTCGGGGAACGCGCTCAGGCGGCGTCCTCGATCAGCGCCTGCGCCAGGAGCGCCCGGATCGCCTTCAATGCGGGGATCGGCGATTGCACCTGTAGCGGGGGAGTCGACGCGCTTGCGGCCGGTGCGGATTTTTCGCCGGACAGCAATTGCTGCACGCCGCGCACGGTATAGCCCTCGCGGTTCAGCAGCGTGTCGATCCGCCGGACCAGCGCCACGTCCTCGGCGCGGTAATAGCGACGATTGCCGGCGCGCTGAAGCGGACGGAGCTGCGGGAACCGCGTTTCCCAATAGCGCAGGATATGCTGCGGCAGCCCGGTATCGGCGGCCAGTTCGCCGATCGTGCGAAACGCCGCCTCGGTCTTGGTGCCGGGCGTCGAACCCACCTCAACTGTCGAGCCCGTCCCGCCGGTCGAGGGCGCGCCGTCGTCGGCGTCGCCAGGCATGGATTCAGCCGGCACCGACGATGCGCTCACGCATCATCTGGCTCGCGCGGAAGGTGAGGACGCGGCGCGGTGCGATCGGCACCTCGATGCCGGTCTTCGGGTTGCGCCCGACGCGCTCGCCCTTGTCGCGGAGCACGAACGTCCCGAACCCCGAAATCTTCACGTTCTCACCGTGCGACAGAGCACCACACATTTCTGCGAGGATCTGTTCGACGATCTTCGACGAATCCGCACGCGACAGTCCAACTTCCCGGTGAAGCGACTCGGCCAAATCGGCCCGCGTCAAAGTGCCAGTCATAGTCATTCGCAAGCTCCCAGACTCGGCGCTTCTCCTACACAGGCACGAAGGCGATCGGAAGGGATTTGTTCTACAAGCGAATCGATATGTTTCGACGGGATTAGAAGCGGATAACCGCGGCACCCCAGGTAAACCCGCCGCCCATCGCCTCCAGAACGACGATCTGGCCCTGCTGGATGCGCCCGTCGCGGACCGCCACGTCGAGCGCGAGCGGCACCGATGCGGCCGATGTGTTGGCATGCTGATCGACGGTCACCACGACTTTCGCGGGTGCGAGGCCCAGCTTCCGCGCGGTCGCATCAAGGATGCGGGCGTTCGCCTGGTGCGGCACGACCCAGTCGACCTGATCCGCCGACAGCCCGGCCAGCGCCAGCGACTCGGTCATCACCGAGGCCAGGTTGGTGACCGCATGGCGGAACACCTCGCGGCCCTTCATGCGGAGCTTGCCGACGGTGCCGGTGGTCGAGACGCCGCCGTCGACATAGAGAAGTTCGTTGTGCCGGCCATCGGCATGCAGCTTGGTCGTCAGGATACCGCGACCGCCTTCGTCCGCGGTGTCCTGCGCCTCGAGCACGATCGCGCCGGCGCCGTCGCCGAACAGCACGCAGGTCGTCCGGTCTTCCCAGTCGAGGATGCGGCTGAACGTCTCGGCGCCGATCACCAGCGCGCGCTGGGCGACGCCGCTGCGGATCATGCTGTCCACCACCTGCACCGCGTAGAGAAAGCCCGAGCAGACCGCGGCGACGTCGAACGCGACACAGTCGTTGATGCCGAGCATCGCCTGCACCTTGGTGGCGCTGGCGGGGAAGGTCTGGTCGGGCGTCGCGGTGGCGAGCACGATCAGGTCGATGCTATCGGCTTCGATACCAGCGGCGGACAAAGCAGCGCGGCACGCGTCCGCGGCCAGAGTCGCGGTCGTCTCACCTTCGCCGGCGATGTGGCGGAAGCGGATGCCGGTGCGCTCGACGATCCACTCGTCGCTGGTGTCGACCTGTTCCGCGAGCTCGGCGTTGGACACGCGGCGCGCGGGCAGGGCGGAGCCGGTACCGATGACGACCGAACGGATCATGCCGCCTTCTCCACGCTGCCGAGATCGTCGGCGATGCGCCGGATCAGATCGTTGCGGACCATCTTGGCGGCATTGCCGATCGCGGTCGCGACGCCGCGATCGGTCGCGCCGCCGTGGCTCTTCACGACGATGCCGTTGAGCCCGAGAAAGACCGCGCCGTTGTGATTGTTGGGATCGAGGTGATCGCGCAGCAATTCGGTCGCCGGGCGCGAGATCAGGAAGCCGAGCTTCGAGCGGACCGAACTGCGGAAAGCGCGCTTAAGCAGGTCGGCAACGAATCGCGCGGTGCCCTCGGCGGTCTTCAGCGCGATGTTGCCCGAGAAGCCGTCGCACACGACCACGTCGACTTCGCCGCGCGACAGGCGGTCGCCCTCGATGAAGCCGTTGAACTGCATGTCGACCGCCGGGGTCGCACGCAATTGGGCCGCGGCATCGCGAATCTCGTCGGTGCCCTTCATGTCCTCGCTGCCGATATTCAGCAGCGCGACGCGGGGGTGCGGGATGTCGAGCGCGGTGCGGGCATAGGCGGCGCCCATGATCGCGAACTGGACGAGGTTGCGCGCATCGCACTCGGTGTTCGCCCCGAGGTCGAGCATCACCATGTCGGTATCACCCAGTGTCGGCAGACGCGCCGCGAGTGCCGGCCGGTCGATCCCGGGCAGCATCCGCAGCGACAGCTTCGCCATCGCCATCAGTGCGCCGGTATTGCCCGACGACACCGCGGCGGCGGCGCGACCCTGTTTCACCAGGTCGATCGCGATGCCCATCGAGGTCTTCTTGGCACGCCGAATCGCCTGGGTCGGCTTGTCGCTCGACCCGACGACTTCCGGTGCGTGGACGATCTCCGAATGCTGCGACAGGTTCGGATGAGCCTTGAGCCCCTCGCGAATCGCAGCTTCGTCGCCGACCAGCAGGAAGCGCATGCCCTCATATTGATGACGCGCGAGGGCGACACCGGCGAGCATCACTGCCAGCCCGTCATCGCCACCCATCGCATCGACCGCGATCCAGCCGCTGTCGGGCATTCGCTATCCTTCGTTCAAGTTAGAGGCTTGCGACCTCAACCCTCGACCGAGAGGATTTCACGACCATTATAATGGCCGCACGAGCCGCAGAGGTTGTGCGGGCGCTTCAGTTCGCCGCAGTTCGGGCATTCCTGGAACGACGCGATCGTGAGCGAGTCGTGGCCACGGCGCATGCCGCGCTTGGAGGGCGAGGTTTTTCTTTTGGGGACGGCCATTTCGGCACCTTGTTCAATCTAAAGGTCGGGGCTCTGAGTACGCCCGGACACGGAACTCGGCAACCGACATGAATGCCGGCCGCCTGAAGCAACCCATGCGGCCTGACGCTCGCGAAGCGTGGCGCTATAGCGATTTCGTCCCGCGTTGCAAGCTTTCGCCCCCGCGTTGCAACCATTGGTCGCGAGTGGCAGGACCCGATCCGACATCCAACGAGGGGCAACGCCGTGATATTACCCGTGACACTGACGATCGCAGCGGCCGCGGCCGTCGTCAATCTGTGGCTCGCCTTCCGAATCGTGCCGATCCGGGTCAAGGACAAGGTGCTGCTGGGCGATAACGGCAATGCGCTGTTGCAGGGGCGGATGCGCGCGCATGCGAACTTCACCGAATATGCGCCGTTCATCCTGATTCTGCTGGGGCTGATCGAACTCGCCGGCGGATCGACGATGTGGCTGTGGATCGCGGGCGTCGTGTTCGTGATCGCCCGCGTGGCGCACGCGTTCGGGATGGACCGGGCGACGTCGAGCGTGCCGCGGGCGGCGGGTGCGCTGGTGACATGGACGGTGATGGCGTTGCTGGCCGGTTGGGCGCTGGTGATCGCGTATCAGGCCAATGCGGTGCCGGCCGCGAAGACGTTCCAGGTCGTGCCGTCGGGTGGTCGGGCATGAGCGCGTTTCGCTTCCTTCCCGCTGCGGCGCTGTTGGCTGCGTCCCCTGCCGTGGCGCAGGTCTCGCCCGAGCGATTGTCCGCGGATGTGAAGACGCTCGCCTCCGATGCGTTCGAGGGGCGGGCGCCGGGCGCGCCGGGCGAGACCAAGACGATCGCCTGGCTGATCGCGCAGTTCAAGGCGATGAAGGCGCAGCCCGGCGGCCCCAACGGCAGCTGGACGCAGCCCGTCCCGCTCGTCCACACCCGGATGGGCTCGGGCACCGTCCGCGCCGGCGACACTGCGCTGGTGCAGGGCCGCGACGTGTATCTCAGCACGGTCCGCGGCGTCGATCGCGTCGCCATCGCCAACGCGCCGATGGTGTTCGTCGGCTACGGCGTCAGCGCGCCCGAGCGCGGCTGGGACGACTTCAAGGGGCTGGACCTCAAGGGCAAGGTCGCGGTGTTCCTCGTCAACGACCCCGATTTCGAAGCGGTCGCCGGCGACGATGCGAAGGGCAAGTTCGGCGACCGCCGGATGACCTATTACGGCCGCTGGACGTACAAATACGAAGAGGCGGCAAGGCGAGGGGCGGTCGCGGCGCTAATCGTCCACGATACGCCGGGCGCTGGCTATGGCTGGAACACGGTGACGGCGCCGGCCGGCGAGAATTACGATATCGTGCGGAAAGATCCCGAGTCGCGGGTGTTGCTCCAAGGCTGGCTGGAAGGTGGTGCGGCGACCCGGTTGTTTGCTGCCTCGGGCCTTGATTTGGCGACGTCGCGCAAGGCCGCGCGGCGGAGCGACTTCCGTCCGGTCCCGCTGAAGCAGGCGTTCACGACCGACCTGCCGGTGAAGCACGACACCGCCGTGAGCCAGAACGTGCTGGCGAAGCTGCCAGGCAAGACGCATCCCGGCGAGGTCGTGATGTTCGGCGCGCACTGGGACGCCTACGGGATCGGCGCGCCCGACGCGCAGGGGCGGACGATCCGGCCCGGCGCGAACGACGACGGGCTCGGCGTGGCGGGCGTGCTCGAACTCGCGCGTGCCTTCGCCAAGGCACCCCGCACCGATCGCAGCCTCGTCTTCGCGCTGTGGAGCGGCGAGGAGCGCGGGTTGCTCGGCTCGGAGACCTATGCGGTGAACCCGGTCTATCCGGCGGCGAAGACGGTCGCCAACCTGACGCTCGACATCCTCCAGACGGCCGGCCCTGCGAAGGACGTGATGCTGGTCGGGGCGGGCCAGAACAGCCTCGAGGACATGCTCGGTGAGGCGGCGAAGACACAAGGCCGCGTCGTAACCCCCGAAGCCCTTCCCGAACGCGGGCTGTTCTACCGCGCCGACCATTTCTCGGTCGCGCGACGCGGCGTGCCGACGTTGCTGCTGATGGCGATCAGCGGCGCGCCCGACCTAGTTACGGGTGGTCGGACTGCGGGGCAGGCGTGGCTCGACGGCTATATGAAATGCTACCACCAGACGTGCGACGCTTGGAGCCCAGACTGGGATCTGCGCGGTGCCGCGCAGGATGTGGACCTGTTCCAGACGATCGGCACGAAGCTCGCGAATACGCGTCTGTGGCCGGAGTGGCGCGACGGGTCGGAGTTCAAGTCGGTGCGGGCTGAGACCGCCGGGGAGCGGAAGTAAGGCCTCCCACCCCCGCGACCACCCCGGCGAAGGCCGGGGCCCAATTGGAAAGGTCGCTGTAACGGAGCGCGGCCTAACGCCAAACTTCGTCCCCCAATTGGGCCCCGGCCTTCGCCGGGGTGGGGCGTTGGGAAGGTAGCACGTCCTTCTTCGTGTTCCCCCGCGAAGGCGGGGGGCCAGGGGCCAAGCGTACTGCCCTTGGTTTAGCCTGGGCCCCCGCATCCGCGGGGGAACGGTAGGGGGTGATTAGGCCGCCAAGGCCCGATCGCTGACGAACATATTGTTCGCCCGCTCATGCGCGAACGTGCTCGCCGGGCCATGCCCCGGGATAAAACTCGTATCGCTCCCCAGCGGCCACAATTTCTCGACGATCGACTTCACCAGCGTCTGGTGATTCCCCCCAGGCATGTCCGATCGCCCGACCGAGCCCTGGAACAACACGTCGCCGACCTGCGCGAATTTCGACGGCGCGTGGTGGAAGATCACATGCCCCTCGGTATGCCCCGGCGTCTCGTACACATCGAGCACCAGAACGCCGACCGCTACCGTATCGCCCTCGACCAGCCAGCGGTCGGGTTCGAAATTCACGCCCGAGATCCCGTATTTCGGCCCGTCCTGGTCGAGCCGCTGCAACCAGAAGCGATCCGCCTCGTGCGGTCCCTCGATCGGCACGCCCAGATCGTTCGACAGCCGTTTGGCGCCGCCGGCATGGTCGATATGGCCGTGCGTCAGCAGGATCTTCTCGACCGTGACCCCCGCCTGTTCGACCGCCGCCATGATCCGCGGCAGGTCGCCGCCCGGATCGATCACCGCCGCCTTCATCGTCGTCGTGCACCAGATTATTGTGCAGTTCTGCTGGATCGGCGTGACCGGCACGATCGCGGCGCGCAGGGGAGGAGTGGCTGGATTTGTCATGGCCTCGAAATAGGATGGCGGGCCGGTAGGAGCAATCGCCGCTTGCGGTTTACCCCGTCGTCCGTGCAACAGGGAAGGCGATGTGGACCGCGCCCTTCGTTTTGCTCGACGACGCCCGTGAGGGTGGGGCCCCGGCGCGGTTGTACCGCGACCCCGTCCGGATCGTCCGCGCCGATACGCTCGCCGAGGTCCGTCCTGCGCTCAAGGCGTTGCGAGACGCTCGCGCGGAAGGGCTGCACGCCGCCGGATACCTCACCTACGAAGCCGGCGCCGCGCTCGCGTCGAAGCCTCTCGATGTCCGCACCGAAGGCCCGCTGCTCTGGTTCGGCCTGTTCGCCCACTACCAGACGATAGCGCCCGAAGACGTCGCCGCGCTGCTCCCCGATCCTGCCGGCGCCTGGACCGGTGCGCCCCAGCCGCTGATCGACCGCGACACCTACGACGCGAGCCTCGCGCGCGTGCTCGACCTGATCGCGGCGGGCGACATCTATCAGGCGAACCTCACCTTCGCCGCCAGCGTCCAGTTCACCGGCGACCCGCTTGCACTCTACGCCCGGCTGCGGCGGCAGGCGAAGGCGGGCTATGGCGCGCTGATCGACACCGGCGAGACGCGGTTCCTGTCGCTGTCGCCCGAACTCTTCTTCGCGCTCGACGGCGACACGATCACCTGCCGCCCGATGAAAGGCACGGCGCAACGAGGCGACACGCCCGAAGCCGATCGCGCCCTCGCCGAGGCGCTCGCGGCCGACCCCAAGCAGCGCGCCGAAAACCTGATGATCGTCGACCTGATGCGCAACGACCTGTCGCGCGTCGCGACCCACGTCGCGGTCCCCGACCTGTTCACCGTCGAGACCTATCCGACCGTCCACCAGATGACCTCGACCGTTACCGCGACGCTGAAACCCGGCTGCGACTCCGTCGACGTATTGACCGCGCTGTTCCCGTGCGGATCGATCACCGGCGCACCCAAACAGCGCGCGATGGAGGTCATCGCCGAAGTCGAGCACGCGCGCACCCGCGGCATCTACACCGGCGCGATCGGCCGCTTCGACGCGAACGGCGACGCGATCTTCAACGTCGCGATCCGGACGTTGGCGGTTCGGGACGGGGCGGCCATGATGAGTCTCGGCTCGGGCATCGTCGCCGACAGCGCGGCCGATGCGGAATGGGACGAATGCCACGCGAAGGGGGCGTTCGTCACCGCCGGCCAGCGCCGCTTCGACCTGATCGAGACGATGGCGTTCGATCCCGACGAAGGGCTGACCCGTCTCGAAGCGCATCTGGCGCGGATGAAGGCGAGCGCGCAGGCCCTGGGGTTCACCTTCGATCGCCACACCGCGCGCAACGAGCTCCAGGCGGCGACCTTCCGGTTGCGGGGGGCCCGGCGCGTCCGCCTGTTGCTCAGCCCGTCGGGCGCGATCGCGATCGAGGCGGCACCGCTGCCGCATTCCCCTGCGCAAGCGACCGTCGCGATTGTGCCGCTGCCGGTGGCCGGTACCGACTTCCGCCTCCGCCACAAGACGAGCGCGCGTGCCTTTTACGACGATGCGCGCAAGGCCGCGGGCACGTTCGAGGTGGTGTTCGAGGATGCGGGGGGCTTCCTGACCGAAGGGAGTTTCACATCGGTGTTCGTGCAGCGCGGCGCGACCCTTGTGACGCCGCCGCTACGGCCCAGCCAGTTTTCGGGCCTGCTCCCCGGTATTCTCCGCGCGGACCTGCTCGAATCGGGTCGCGCGATCGAGGCACCGATCACCCGGGCGGACCTTGCCAATGGTTTCTTCATCGGAAATGCGGTTCGCGGGCTGATTCCGGCTATCGTTGCGGTTGCGAAATCGGGCAACCACGGCGTATAGCCCGCGCGAATTCCGCGGCAAAACTGCGGACAACCGCAAAGGTTCCATCATGCACGCATCCGCCGCGCTCGGTCGCATCAGCCCTTCGCCGACGCTCGCGATCACCAGCCGCGTCCTCGAATTGAAGCGCGCAGGCGTCGACGTGATCGGCCTCGGTGCGGGTGAGCCCGATTTCGACACGCCGGACTTCGTGAAAGAGGCCGCGATCCAGGCGATCCGTGACGGCAAGACCAAATACACCAACGTCGACGGCACGATCGAGCTGAAGCAGGCGATCGTCGCCAAGTTCGCGCGCGACAACAACCTCGCCTACACCACCGACCAGATCAGCGTGAACGTCGGCGGCAAGCACACCCTGTTCAACGCGATGGTCGCGACGATCGATCCGGGCGACGAGGTCGTCATCCCCGCGCCGTACTGGGTCAGCTATCCCGACGTCGTGCAGTTCGCAGGCGGCGTGCCGGTGATCGTCAAGGCGGGCCCGGAGGTCGGCTACAAGCTCGATCCCGCCGCACTCGACGCGGCGATCACGGCGAAGACCAAGTGGGTGATCCTCAACTCGCCGTCGAACCCGACCGGGGCCGGCTACACGATCGACGAGCTGAAGGCGCTCGGCGCGGTGCTGGCGAAGCACCCGCATGTGTGGATCTTCGCCGACGATATGTACGAGCACATCGTCTATGACGGCTTCAAGTTCGCGACGATCGCCGAGGCGTGCCCCGAGCTGTTCGAGCGCACGCTGACCGTCAATGGCTGTTCGAAGGCCTATGCGATGACCGGCTGGCGGATCGGCTATGGCGCCGGTGCGTCGTGGCTGATCAAGGCGATGGCCAAGCTCCAGTCGCAGTCGACCTCGAACCCGTGTTCGATCGCGCAGGCGGCGGCGGTGGCGGCGCTGAACGGCGACCAGTCGTTCCTCGCCGAGCGCAACACTGCGTTCCAAGGGCGTCGCGATCTGGTGGTGTCGATGCTGAACGCAATCGACGGCATGCACTGCCCGACGCCGGAGGGCGCGTTCTACGTCTATCCGTCGTTCGCCGAGTTGATCGGCAAGACGACCCCGAACGGCCGCCTGATCGATACCGACGAGGCGATGGTCGGCTATCTGCTCGACGACGCCAAGGTGGCGGTCGTGCAGGGCGCGGCGTTCGGGCTCAGCCCTGCGTTCCGGATCAGCTATGCCACCTCGGATGCGCTGCTCCGCGAGGCCTGCACGCGCATCCAGACGGCCTGCGCCGCGCTGAAGTAACCGCCCGATCCTCCCCCGCCAGGGGGAGGTGGCTGGCCCTTGCCAGACGGAGGGGGAGGAAAGGGTAACCCCTGTTCCGTATCCTCCCCCTCCGCGCCTTCGGCGCCACCTCCCCCTGGCGGGGGAGGATCGAAGGTTCGGGCAACATTCGAGACACGCGGCGACATCTCCCGGCAATCCTGCCGGGCAATGCCTGCTGCACGATGAACGCATCGGCCACTGCGCGTTAATCGAGTGTTTCTAAAAACGACATTGTGGTTAGCCGGCATCTCTACGACATGCCGGCACGTAGCTGACACCGGCCCACCCGGTCGGTGTCGTCACTTGGTTTCATTGGGATCGCATCATGCGCAGTATCGTAAAGTCGAGTTTCTTCTGGCAGTTCAGCGGCGGTTTCGTGCTGGGTGCGATCGGCTTGCTCGCGCTCCAGCCCGCCGAGGCGCGCCAGACCTTCGCCAGCCATTTCGAACACAGCGCGCCCGCCACGCGCTAATCTGAACACAGCGCGCCCGCCACGCGCTAATCTTACGCGCGTCTTGGCGAACGATCGCGGCAACCCCATGTATAAACACATGAAAAAGCCGCTCCTCGCCACGCTCGCCGCCGTCGGTATTGTCGGTGCGTTTATCTCCACCGGCACCGCGCAGGGCGCCCGCGCCGTCGTGCTCCCCGCCGTCAAGACCGACCTTCCCGCGACGCCCGGTATCCAGACCGCGGTGCTGGCCGGCGGTTGCTTCTGGACGATGGAGACGGTGTTCGAGCATGTGAAGGGCGTGAAGGCGGTCACGACCGGCTATGCCGGCGGCACCAAGGCGACCGCGACCTACGATCAGGTGTCGGCCGAGACGACTCGCCACGCCGAGGCGATCAAGATTACCTACGACCCGCGAATCGTCAGCTACGGCACGCTCCTCCGCGTGTATTTCTCGATCGCGCATGATCCGACGACCTTGAACCGCCAGGGGCCGGACAGCGGCCCGAGCTATCGCTCGGCGATCTTCCCGCAGTCGCCCGCGCAGGCGCAGGTGGCGCGGGCGTACATCGCGCAACTCGGCTCGACGCGCGCGTTCTCAGGGCCGATCGTGACGAAGCTGGAGACCGGGACGTTCTATCCCGCCGAGGCGTATCACCAGAATTTCTACGACCGGAACCCGACGCATCCGTACATCGTGATGTGGGACAAGCCGAAGGTAGCGGCGTTCAGGGCTGCGTTTCCGACGATTTCGAGGTGAGGGCGATCTCGAACCGGGGCGCTAGGCTTTAAAAGACTGCCACCCCAAGCCCGTCATTCCCGAGCCCGTCATTCCAGCGAAAGCTGGAATATCCTGGTTTAGGCGGACGTCCCGAGCCACGAGGGAGACCCCAGCGTTCGCTGGGGTGACGGGCATGGGGGGCGGTAGCGGATTGGGGCGGTGACGCTGGCAGGTCGGGGGCAGGTCGGGGGCAGGTCGGGGGCAGATCGGGGGCAGATCGGGAATGCGCGAACGCAATGCCGACACTAAGCCGCGACCGGAAACCGCAGCATCCGGTCCGCCACCGGCACCATAGCCTCCGCGCCAACGCCCACCGCACGAACGATCTCCGGATGATCCACATCCAGCCCACCGGTCAGCGACCCGAACGCCGGCAGGATCACCTTCGTCGCGGTCGTCACGAAACATCGCCGCGCCACCGATTTACCCCGCACGCGCAACCGCAGCTTCGGATGGAAATGCCCCGACAGTTCCGGTCGCGTCTCCGCCCGGTCCGCCTCGTGCCGCAGCACCAGCCCGTCGACGACGACCTCGTCCACCACCTCTCCGCCACACCGATCGAGGATCGCCGGATCGTGATTGCCCGTTATCCACGTCCAGTGCGTGGTATCGGTCATCGCCCGCAGCATGTTCTGCGCCCGCTCGGGCAACCGCGCACAGCCGTCGCTGTCGTGGAAGCTGTCGCCGAGACACCACACTTCGCGCACGCCCGTCGCCGCGACCAGCGCGGTGAGATCGGCCAAGGTCGCGATCGAATCATAGGGCGGCAACATCTGCCCCCGACCCGCGAACCAGCTCGCCTTCTCGAAATGCAGGTCGGCGACCAGCAAGGCACGCCGCTCCGGCCAGAACAGCGCGCCTTGTGGCAACGCCAGAAGCGCATGTCCGCCGAACGAAAAGGGAACCATCCGCTCGCCATGCAGCCCCCGCCACGGCGAATCAAGCGGGCATGCGCCACGACGGGCAGGACTTGCGCATGTCCGCAATCGGCGTAAAGCGCGCCGTCCCTTCATGAGGAGCGCTTTTCGCGCCATGTCGTCCGAAGCCGGAACACCGCAAACTGCCGCAGTCCATCAACCGCCCGCCGGCGGCGTGGCGGCGCAGGTCTGCGCGCCCGCCGATATGTCGGCGGCGCATCTGCATCCGCATCCGGCGCTGGCCGCGCTGACGGTCGGCGCGATCGGCGTGGTGTTCGGCGATATCGGTACCAGTCCGCTCTACGCCTTCCGCGAGGCACTCAGCCAGACGTCGGCGGGCGGCATCGATCCCAGCGAGATCCTCGGCGTGCTCAGCCTCGCGCTCTGGTCGCTGTTCCTCGTCGTCACCGTCAAATACGTCATCTTCCTGATGCGCGCCGACAATCAGGGCGAGGGCGGCGTCCTGGCGCTGGCCGCGCTCGCCCGTCGCGCGCTCGGCATGCGGTCGCGGATCGCGATCGTGCTCGGCGCGGCGGGGGCGTCGCTGTTCTACGGAGACGCGATCATCACGCCCGCTCTGTCGGTGCTGTCGGCGATGGAGGGCCTGCGGACGATCCCGAGCGCGGCGCACATCTTCAACGAAGGCGTCGTCCGCATGCTGACGATCGGCATCCTGATCGCGCTGTTCATGCTTCAGGCGCGCGGGACGGCGCAGGTGTCGAAGCTGTTCGGCCCGGTCTGCATCGTCTGGTTCGTCGCGATCGGCGCGCTCGGCATCTGGCATATCGCCGACGAACCCTCGATCGTCCGCGTGTTCCTGCCGACTTACGGCGTCTCGTTCCTAGCGACGCACGGCGTCACCGGCTTGTTCGTGCTCGGCGCGGTGTTCCTGACCGTGACCGGCGCCGAGGCGCTGACCGCCGACATGGGCCATTTCGGCAAGCTGCCGATCCGCATCGGCTGGTTCTTCCTCGTGTTCCCGGCGCTCGCGCTCAACTATCTGGGGCAGGGGGCGTTTGCCTTGTCGCAGCTGGAGGATGCGGCAGCGCGCGGAATTCCGTTCGTCAACCAGGACTGGTTCTTCCTGATGGCGCCCGAATCGCTGCGGCCCGCGCTGATCATCCTCGCGGGCTTTGCGACGGTGATCGCCAGCCAGGCGGTGATCACCGGCGCATTCTCGCTAACGCAGCAGGCGATCCAGCTCGGCCTGCTCCCGCGGCTGCGCATCCGCCAGACGTCCGCGGTGTTCGCCGGCCAGATCTATCTCCCCGCGATCAACTGGCTGCTGCTGATCGGCGTGCTGGTGCTGGTGATCCAGTTCAAGACCTCGTCGGCGATGGCGGCGGCGTACGGCATCGCGGTGACCGGCACGATGGTCGTCACGACCTTGCTGGCGTATATCGTGGTGCGGCATCGCTGGAACTGGTCGCGCCCGCTGGCGCTGGCGGCGATCCTGCCGTTCCTCACGCTCGACCTGATCTTCTTCGGCGCCAATATCCTGCGCGTGATCGAGGGCGGTTGGGTGCCACTGGTGATCGCCGCGTCGATCGGATTGGTCATCTTCACCTGGGTGCGCGGCAAGAAAATCGTCAGCGCGTTCGAGAAGCGCCAGAGCATCCCACTCAGCGACCTCGCCGCTGCGCTGGAGAAGCGCCCGCCCGAGCGCGTGTCGGGCACCGCGGTGTTCCTGACCGCCAACCCGCATGCGACGCCCGGCGCGCTGCTGCATAATCTGAAGCACAACAAGGTGCTCCACGAGCGCAACCTGATCTGCAGCATCCGCACCGCGGACCGGCCGTTCGTGGAGGAAGCGCAGCGAGCCAAGGTCGAGCGGGTGGACGAGAATTTCTCGATCGTCGTGCTGACCTACGGGTTCATGGAATCGCCCGACGTGCCGCGTGATCTCGGCGTCGGCAACAAGACGGAGCAGCTCGGGCTGGACCCGATGCGCACCTCGTTCTTCATCGGCCGCAACACGCTGAAGCCCGATGCGGAGAAGGGTATGCCGCCATGGCAGGACCGGATCTTCATGTTCCTGCAACGCAACGCGAGCGATCCCACCGATTTCCTAAAGATCCCGCCGGGCAAGGTGCTGGAGCTGGGCGAACAGGTAACGGTGTAACTCGAGCTCCCTCGCCCCTCCGGGGAGAGGGAAGGGGCCTGCGGCGCTTGCCGTGGGAAGGGAGAGGGGCGTTGTCGAGCACCGTCTCGAGCCTCACGCCCCTCTCCCTTCCGTCGCCTGCGGCTCCTCCCTCCCTCTCCCCGGAGGGGCGAGGGACGTGGCACTCAGCCCGCGAAGGCCTTCACGAGGTCGAACAGATAATCCCGCCCGTCATACAGCGACGTCACCCGGATGCGTTCGTTGAGCCCGTGAATCCCCCCCATGTCCTTGTCGATGAACACGCCGGGCACGCCGTAGACCGGGATCCCGATCGCCTCGAAGAAGATGCCGTCGGTCGCGCCGGTCGACATCATCGGCAGGATCGGGATGCCGGGGAAGTGCTTGGCCGCCACCTTGGTCACCGGCCCCATGATCTTCGGATCGAGCGTCGGCGGGATCGCGGTCGGGCGCACCGGCTGGTTGGCGGTCACCGTAACCTTCGCCCCCGCCAGTTCCTTCAGCCTGGCGAGCGTGCCCTCCACCGTCTCGCCCGGAAAGATCCGGCAATTGATGGTCGCGGTCGCGCGCTGCGGCAGTGCGTTCTCCGCATGCCCCGCGTTCAGCAACGTCGCCACGCACGTCGTCCGCAAGGTCGAGTGCATCGCCTTGTCGCGACTGACGATCGCATCCGCCGCCTTGTCCTCCGGGTTGGCGAGCAACCGCGTGATCGCGCTGCCCATCTCGCCCGGCATCGCCTTGGCACTCGCCGCGAAGAACGCCTTGGTCGTGTCGGTGAACTTCACCGGAAACTCATAGCCCTGCACCGCCTTCACCGCGTCGGCGAGCTCGTAGATCGCGTTCTCGGGCGTCGGCTGCGAGCTGTGTCCGCCGGGGTTGGTGGCGAGGAACGTGTAGTTCTGCGCGGCCTTCTCGCCGACCTGGATCGCGAGCAACTGGCGCTTGCCAGTGTCGTCGAGCCGCCCGCCGCCGCCCTCGTTCAGCGCGAACTCGGCGGCGATCAGGTCCGGCTTTTCCTTCGCCAGATACTGCGCGCCGTTCCACGCAAACGTCGTCTCCTCGCCGCAGGTCAGCGCCAGCTTGATCGTCCGCTTGGGCTGGTACCCGCTCGTCTTGAAGCGGATCATCGCGTCGGACCAGATCGCCGCCTGCGCCTTGTCGTCGACCGTGCCGCGCGCGTAATAATAGCCGCCTTCCTCGATCAGCTTGAACGGATCGCGCACCCAATCCTCGCGCTTGGCCTCGACCACGTCGAGATGCGCGAGTAGCAGCATCGGCTTGAGCGACGCGTCGGAGCCCTTCAGCACCGCGACCAGCCCGCCGTCCTTGGGATGCTCGGGCACCGAGAAATAGGTGATGTCGGCATCGGCATAGCCCGCCGTCTTCAGCCGCGCGCCGATCTGCGCCGCGGCCTGCGTGCAACTGCCGGCGGACAGCGTCGTGTTGGTCTCGACCAGTTCCTTGTAGAGCCCGAGGAACGCCTTCTGGTCGGGCCGCGACTGCGCCTGTGCCGAGAATGGTGTCGTCAGAATCGCCGCCGTGAGTAGCCAACCAGTCGCGCGCATCGCCGTCCCCCTGTTCGTTTATGCGCGAAGAGTTGCAGCGAACGCGCGCCGACGCAACCGCGCTCAACGGCGCCGTGTTCCGCGGGGCAAGGCAAGCCGGACCTCGCGGTTGGCGAAGTCGATGTCGACGCGGCGGAAGAGTTGCAGCACGTCCATCCCGAGCAGCATCGCGGGCCGCTCGGACAAGCCGAACTGGCGGAACGGCGGCGCGTCGACCGCGGTGAAGGCGACGGGCAGGTCGCCGAGCGTCAGGTTGCCGATCGAGACCCGATCGATCGTGGTGTAATCGGCGACCACCGTCTCGCCGGTGACGCCGGTCAGCGACACCGGTTGCGAACGCGCCGCGCTGCCGAGCTTGCGCGCCACCTTCCGGCGGAGCGCGCCATTGGCCATGCTGACCGATGTGCCGGTGTCGAGGATCACGCGGATGCGGATGCCGTTGCAATAGGCGTCGGTGACGACGAGTTGCCCGAAGAGGCTGCGCGCTCGGATCACGATCTCGTCGGGGCCCGCGCGTTCGCGGTGCTGTCGTCTGCGCGAGGGGATGACGGTCATCGTCTTGGTGTCGAAGTCGATCGTTACCGCGTGATCCTGCAACGTGTCGATCCCGAGCAGTCCGCGCGCGCCGAGGTTGATCGCACTGATCGCGGGCGCCTCGATCGGGGCGCTGCCGATCACGCTGACCTTCAGCGAGGGGATGACGACGGTGCCGATGCTGTCCGACCCGGTCATGCCGGTGACGCGCACGGTCCGGCCGGGGGCGAGGCCGAGCGTGGCGGCGAGTTCGCGCGAGATGACGGTGCGCTGCGCGCCGGTGTCGACGACGAAGGGGAAGGGGCCGGCGCCGGCGATCGTCACGGGCACCGTCATGCGGGTTTCTTCTTCGCCGAACAGGAGCGTGGCAGGGTCGGGCTCTGCGGATGCTGCAGTCGGAGAGGGTGCAGCATTTTGTTGCAGCGGAGCGGCGTCCTGGGCGCTGGCCTGGGCGGAAATGACTAGCAATAGAGGGGCTAGCCACCTGTGCATGCTGCAAATGCTGCGCTCATTCCAAGGTGCGCGCAACTACCGTTGTTAGTGGCGGACGGCCCGAATGTGATGACGGTTATCGTAAGTTTGTTTCCCCGCGAAGGCGGGGATCCAGACTGGGCTCCCGCCTTCGCGGGAGAACAGGGCGGCAGTGGTTATCGCGAGCGTGCAACTGTTCGTTTGGCGTTACCGGGCAGGAGCTGAGCTATTCTACAATCCTCCCCCGCAAGGGGGAGGTGGCGCCGAAGGCGACGGAGGGGGAGGACTACGCAACAGGGGTTTGCCCTTACCTCCCCCTCCGTCTGGCAAGTGCCAGCCACCTCCCCCTGGCGGGGGAGGATCAAGCCGGGCTCAATCCGGCCGCATCGCGTCCGCGATCATCGCCTCCGCCTCGATCAGCAGCGCATCATCAGAACTGTTCGTCGCCACCTTCTCCCGCCCGATCAGCGTCAGCACCGGCACCGCCAGCGGCGTGACCCGCTCCAGATCGACATGCACCATCGTCGCCGCCGCGCGGTCGAGCAGTGAGGCCAGCCGCCCGACATCGGTCATCCGCGCCCGCGCGTCCGCCCACGCCGCCTCCAGCAGCAGATGCGTCGGCTCGTACTTGCGCAGCACGTCGTAGATCAGGTCGGTGGAGAACGTCACCTGCTTGCCGGTCTTGCGCTTGCCCGGATGCTGGCGCTCGACCAGCCCGCCGATCACCGCGACCTCGCGGAAGGCGCGCTTCAACAGGTGCGATTGCTGCACCCATTCGACGAACTCATGCTCGAGGATATCCGCCGAGAACAGCGACGCCGGGTCGGTGATCTTCTCCAACCCGTACACCGCCAGCGCGTAATCATTCGCGACGAAGCCGAGCGGTTTCAGCCCCTGCGTCTCCATCCGCCGGGTGATCAGCATGCCGAGCGACTGGTGCGCGTTCCACCCCTCGAAGCTGTACGCGACCATGTAATGCCGCCCCTCGCGCGGGAACGTCTCGACCAGCAGCTGGCCGGGCTCGGGCATGACCGAGCGATACGCCTGCATCTCCAGCCATTCGCGCACGTCGTCGGGAAAACGTGCCCAGTCGCCGGGGTGCGCGAGGAACCCGCGGACGCGATCGGCGAGGTTGGTCGACAGCGGCATCCGGCTGCCGCCATAGGTCGGGATCCGCGCAGGCTTCGACGTCGCGCGGACCACCAGATCCTCGAGGTCGATCTTCATCACCTCAAGGCTGATCCCTGAGAAGAAGAACGTGTCGCCGTGGCTCAGCTGCGCCGCGAACGCCTCCTCGACGCGGCCCAGCACGCGGCCATTGCCGAACCGCACGTTGAGCATCGTCGCCTCGACGATGATGCCTGCGTTCAGCCGGTGCTGGCCGATGAATTTGGGGTGGCTCACCCGCCATGTCCCGTCCGCGTCCTTGGTCAGCCGCTTGAACCGGTCATAGGCCTTCAGCGAATAGCCCCCGTCGCTGATGAAGTGCAGCACGCGCTCGAACGTCTCGGTCGGCAGCGCGGAATAGGGGAGCGCGGAGCGGATCTCGTCGAGCAGATCGCCCTCGCGAAACGGCGCCGCGCACGCGCACGCCATCACATGCTGCGCCAGCACGTCGAGCGCGCCGACGCGGAAGATATCCGCATCGAGTTCGCCCGCCTCGACCGCGTCGAGCGCCGCGCGTGCCTCCAGATATTCGAACCGGTTGCCCGGTACGACGATCGCTTGAGACGATTCGTCGAGCCGGTGATTGGCGCGGCCGATCCGCTGCAACAGCCGCGACGATCCCTTCGGCGCGCCCATCTGGATCACGCAATCGACATTGCCCCAGTCGACGCCGAGGTCGAGGCTCGACGTCGCGACCAGCGCGCGGAGTTTCCCCTCGGCCATCGCGTTCTCGACTTTCCGTCGCGCTTCCTTCGCCAAGCTGCCGTGGTGGACGCCGATCGGCAGGTTTCCCGCATTCACCTTCCACAGATCCTGGAAGATCAGCTCGGCGAGGCTGCGCGTGTTGCAGAACACGATCGAGGTCTCGTGCGCCTCGATCTCGGCCATCACCTGCGCGGCGGCATAGCGGCCCGAATGTCCCGACCACGGCACGCGGCCTTCTGGGAGCAGGATCGCGATGTTGGGATCCGCGCCGGGTTCGCCGCGGACCATCGCGACCTGGTCGATATCGCCATCGGGGGCGAGCCATGCGCGATAGCTGTCCGCATCGGCGACCGTCGCCGACAGCGCGACGCGGCGCATCCCCGGCGAGATCGTCTGCAACCGCGCCATGCAGAGCGAGAGCAGGTCGCCGCGCTTGCCGGTCGCGAACGCGTGGACCTCGTCGACGACGATTGTCCGGAGGGTCTCGAACATCGTGATGCTGTCCGGATAGCTCAGCAAGAGCGACAGAGACTCAGGCGTCGTCAGCAGGATCTGCGGCGGCTTGATCCGCTGCCGTGCCTTCCGGTCCGACGGCGTATCGCCCGTGCGCGTCTCGACCCGGATGTCGACGCCCATCTCGTCGATCGGCGTCAGCAGATTGCGCTGCACGTCGACCGCGAGTGCCTTCAGCGGCGAGACATAGAGTGTGTGCAACCCGCTGGTCGGCGCCTCGATCAGTTCGGCGAGCGTGGGCAGGAACCCGGCGAGCGTCTTCCCCGCACCGGTCGCCGCCACGAGCAAGGCATGATGCCCCGCGCGACCCTCGGCCAGCATCTCCCGCTGATGCCGCCGCGGCTGCCAACCCCGCGATGCGAACCAGTTTTCCAAGGGAAGGGGAAGGTCGCTCACGGCCTGTTCACGCATCGTCGTCATATGGGGGCGTCGCGCCGCACCGCTATGGACCGCGTGCGGAACGACCGCCACTTTGGCTTAAGCTCTGTTGTGAAAGACGATCGGTGTCGCTTTTTCGTTATCTCCTGCCGCTACCGTTGCTCGCACTCCTGCCGTTCGCCAATGCCACTGCCGCCAGCAAGTCGTTCGTCGGCGGCGGCGGCATGGTCCGCCTCTCGCATCCGTCCAGCCTCATGCCGACGCGCAACTTCGCCGGCCGCGCGCTGCTGAACAGCGGCTGGCGCCAGATGTGGGACGGGACGCCGGTCGGCCGCGGCGTCGGCATCGTCCGCTTCTGGCAGGTCGCCAAACCGACCGACGGCCAGGGGCAGGTGACCGAGATGATCCAGGTCGGCTTCAGCCGGAGCGCGGGCGTGGTCGCCAAATGCGGTACCGAGGGGCTGGTTGCCGGCCATGCCAGGCGGCTTCCCAACCGGATGCTCGGCGGCCATCGCTGGACGGTCTACACCAACGGCGACGCGGGCATGAGCCAGCAGGTGAACGCGACCAACTTCCGCAGCGTCATCAACGGCGCCTGCTATGCGATCGACCGGATCACCTATGCGGTGAAGGCGGCGGCGCCGGCGGGCCGGCTTGCCCCGCCCCAGGCGGTCGCGGCGGCGCGGATGGACGAGATTCTGGCGACGATCAAGGTCGGCGGGCGGCGCTAGTGTAAGGCCTCGAGTGTAAGGACTTGCGATCCTCCCCCGCCAGGGGGAGGTGGCTGGCCCTTGCCAGACGGCGGGGGCGGTAAGCGAAAACAGCCGTTCCGTGTCCTCCCCCTCTGTCACCTTCGGCGACACCTCCCCCTGGCGGGGGAGGATCGATCGGTCACCGCCAACGCGAGCCGCGACGTCGGCTCCGGCTCGTCCCGAACACTCGTCCCGAACAGGGGAATGACAGACCCCACCAACACTCCGTCACCCCGGACCCGTTCCGGGGCCCACCGTTCCGCGACCTCACCGCTCTCGATCGTGCGGAGGCGAGGATGCCGGAACCAGTCCGGCATGACGGGGACCATGGGTCACGGCACACGCGCACGCCGCCAACGGCACCGCACCCCCGCGTCACGCGTTACCCTCGCATGGCAAAACTCGGCGACTGGCTCGAACCGCATCCGCACGGCATCCTCGTCAAACCGATCGACGCCTGGATCGACCCCTCGATCCCCAGTGCGAAGGCACTCGTCACGCACGGCCACGCCGATCACGCGCGCGGTGGCCACGCGGCGGTTTGGGCCACGCCCGAAACGCTCGCGATCATGGACGCGCGCTATGGCCCGCAGGCCGGCAACCCGGTCGCCTACGGCGAGACGATCCGCATGGGAGAGGTGGATATCGGCTTTGTCCCCGCCGGGCACGTGCTCGGCTCCGCACAGATCGTGCTCGATTTCCGCGGCGAGCGGATCGTCGTCTCGGGCGACTATAAGCGCCGCGCGGACCCGACGTGCACGCCGTTCGAACCCGTCAAATGCGACGTCTTCATCACCGAGGCGACCTTCGGCCTGCCGGTCTTCCGCCACCCCGACACCGGCGACGAGATCGACAAGCTGATCGCGGCCTTGCACGCCAACCCCGATCGCTGCGTCGTCGTCGGCGCCTATGCGCTCGGCAAGGCGCAGCGCGTGATCGCCGAACTGCGCGAGCGCGGGCATACCGCACCGATCTACATCCACGGCGCGCTGCAAAAGCTCTGCGACCTCTATGCCGAGCACGGCGTGCGGCTCGGCGAACTGCTCCCCGTGGCGGACGCGAAGAAGTCGGATATGGCGGGACACGTCGTGATGTGCCCGCCGGGCGCGCTCAACGATCGCTGGTCGCGGCGGCTGCCCGATCCGATCACCGCGATGGCGAGCGGCTGGATGCGCGTGCGCGGTCGCGCGCGTCAGAAGAACGTCGAACTCCCGTTGATCCTCAGCGACCACGCCGACTGGGACGAACTGACCACCACGCTGACCGAGATCGCCCCGCAGGAAGTATGGGTGACGCACGGCTGCGAGGACGCGCTGGTCCACTGGTGCATGACCCGCCAGATCAAGGCCCGCGCGCTGGCGCTGGTCGGCTTCGAGGACGAGGACGACTAGGTCCTCGAATCCTCCCCCTGGCGGGGGAGGATCAACCAGGAGGCTTGCGCTTCCCTCGCGACACGGCAGGATAGGACATTGCCCCTGTCGCAAGGATATTCCGTGCCCCGTTCGACCAACTTCGCCGCTCTGATACTGCTCGCACTCTCGACGACCGCCATCGCGCAGGACGCGCCGAAGAAGGACAAGTCCGAGACCAACGCCGAGCGGATGAAGGCCGAGGCGGAGGCGGATTACGCCAACGCGCCGGTCGCCGAGCAGGAGGTCAAGACGAAGGGCCGCGTCACGGTTGGCGGCAAGTCGCTCGGCTATACCGCGACCGTCGGCACGCTGACGCTGCGCGATACCGAGGGCAAGCCGACCGCCAGCCTATTCTACACCGGCTACACGCTCGACGGGGTGAAGCCCGGCACCAAGCGCCCGGTGACGTTCTTCTACAATGGCGGGCCGGGCAGCCCCAGTTTCTGGCTGCACATGGGCTCGTTCGCGCCGGTCCGGCTGCGCACGGCCAATCCCGAATACATCAAGCCCGCGCCATACGACTTCGGTCCCAACCCCGACACGCTGCTCGACAAGACCGACATGGTGTTCATCGACGCGGTCGGGACCGGCTATTCCCGGCCGCTCGGCGACACCAAGCCGTCGGCGTTCTACGGCGTCGACGAGGATGCCGACGCGTTCGCCAAGGGCATCCTGCGCTACGCCACCAAATACGGCCGCTGGAACAGTCCGAAATTCCTGTTCGGCGAGAGCTATGGCACCACCCGCTCGGGCGCGCTGGCGTATCAGTTGCAGGATCGCGGGATGGCGCTGAACGGCGTCGTGCTGCTGTCGTCGATCATGAACTATGGGTATCGCCAGCCGGGGCTCGACGAGATCTACCTCAATTACCTGCCGAGCTATGCGGCGAGCGCGTGGTACCACAACCGCCTGCAGAACCGCCCCGCCGACGTCGCCACGATCGTCGCCGAGGCGCGTGCGTTCGCGACCGGGCCATATGCGGCGGCGCTGTCGAAGGGGCAGACCATTTCCGACGCAGAACGCGATACGGTCGCCACCCGCATGAGCCAGCTGATCGGGATCTCGCCCGACTTCATCAAGCGCGCCAACCTCCGCATCGACCTCGCCCGCTTCCAGAAGGAGCTGTTGCGCGACCAGCGGCTGACGCTCGGCCGGTTCGATTCGCGTTATACCGGCATCGACAGCGACGCGGCGGGCGAGCGGCCCGAGACCGACGCGTCGGACACCGCGATCGCCGGTGCCTTCATCGCGACGTTCAACGATTACGTGACGCACACGCTCGGCTACAAGACCGAGATGCCCTACCGGCTGAGCGCGCGCGATGCGCCGGGCTGGACGTGGAACTGGAAGCACGATGCGCCGGGTCGTGGCGGCCAGCCGCAGAACAACCCGAATACCGCGGTCGACCTGGCCGCGGCGATGCGCGAGAATCCGTATCTCAACGTGCTGTCGATGAATGGCTATTACGACATGGCGACGCCGTTTTTCGGGACCGAGAACGACCTGAACCACATGATGCTCGATCCCGCGCGGCAGCGGAATCTGGCGTTTCGCTACTATCCCGCGGGGCACATGACGTATCTCAATCCGGAGGCGCTGCACCAGATGAAGGCGGATCTGGCGTCCTGGTATGATCAGGCGGTGGGCGAGGCACGGAGCGCGACGCCGCCGGGTGGGGCGAGCGTGTCGGGTGCGGAGGGACAGGTACCGAACTGACCCCTTCTAATCCTCCCCCGCAAGGGGGAGGTGGCGCCGAAGGCGACGGAGGGGGAGGACACGGAACGGAAGTGGCTCCTTACCTCCCCCTCCGTCTGGCAAAGGCCAGCCACCTCCCCCTGGCGGGGGAGGATTAGCGGGGAGGGCGATCTGCGGTCTTTCACCGCAGGGACGTCGGCCTACCGAACCCCCTCCAGCGCCTTCGCGCGCCGGCGCTGCACCGAACTCCCGATCCCCAGAGCCTCGCGGTATTTCGCGACGGTCCGCCGTGCGATGTCGAAGCCTTTGGCGTTCAGCAATTCGACCAGCGTGTCGTCCGACAGGATCTTCGCGCCCTCGGTGTCGATCAGCGCGCGGATCGCGGACTTCACCGCCTGTGCCGACACCGCCTCGCCGCCGTCCGCCGACTGGATCGCGCTCGTGAAGAAGTATTTCAGCTCGTACAGCCCGCGCGCGCACGAGACGTATTTGTTGCTCGTCACGCGGCTGACCGTCGATTCGTGCATCTCGATCGCGTCCGCCACCTGGCGCAGCGTCAGCGGCCGCAAATGCGCGACGCCCTTCAGGAAGAACGCCTCCTGCTGCTTCACGATCTCGGTCGCGACCTTGATGATCGTCCGCTGGCGCTGGTCGAGCGCCTTCACCAGCCAGTTTGCGCTGGCGAGGCAATCGCTCAGCCACGCCTTCGACGCCTTGTCCTGCTGCCCGCCCGATAGCTCGGTATAGTAACTGCGGTTGACCAGCACGCGCGGCAACGTCGACGCGTTGATCTCGATCGCCCAGCCGGCCTTCGTCCGCGCCACGAACAGGTCGGGCGTCACCGATTGCGCGGGCTCGCCGCCGTAGCGACAGCCGGGCTTCGGATCATAGCCGCGCAGTTCGCGGATCATGTCGGCCATGTCCTCGTCGTCGACGTCGCAAATCCGCTTCAACCGGGCCAGCTCGCCACGCGCGAGCAGGTCGAGATTGGCGATCAACAACGCCATGCACGGATCGTAGCGGTCCGCGTCCTTCGCCTGCAACGTCAGGCATTCGGCGAGATCGCGCGCGCCGACGCCGGTCGGGTCGAAGGTCTGGATCGTCGCCAGCACGCCCTCGACCCGCACCAGCGGCACGCCGAGCCGGTTGGCGATGTCGAGCAGCGACACGGTGAGATAGCCCGCCTCGTCGATCTGGTCGATCAGGTGCGCGGCGATGAACGCGTCCTCGCGGGGGATCGCGGGACCGGCTTGCGCGAGCAGGTGGTCGGCGAGGCTGAGGCTGGTATCCGCGAACGCGTCGAGATCGGGGCCGTCCTCGCCGCCGACACCGCCCGCGCTCGCGCCGGTCATCGACAGCGCGCCGTCCATCCCGCTGCCGCCGTCGGCGACGCTATCCTGCTGGTGGCTTTCGGTGGCGTAGTCGACGTCGAGCGTCGGTTCGTCGCCTGCGCCGGTGCCGGAAACGAGTTCGTCGGCGGCGACGCGTTCGTCGCGGGCTTCGGGAGCGGGTTCGCGGTCGGGGGCGCCTGAAAGATCGGGGCCATCTTCCGCAGCACCGGCTTCCAGCAGCGGGTTGCGCTCGACTTCCTCAGCGATGAACCCCTCGATCTCCAGGTTCGACAGCGCGAGCAGCTTGATCGCCTGCTGCAGCTGCGGGGTCATCACCAGCGATTGCGACTGGCGGATGTCCAGGCGAGGGGCGAGGCTCATGACACGAAGGTGAGTTCAAATCCTCCCCCGCAAGGGGGAGGTGGCAGGCATAGCCTGACGGAGGGGGAGGTAAGAGCCAACCGGTGTTTCATGTTCTCCCCCTCCGACGCCTTTGGCGCCACCTCCCCCTGGCGGGGGAGGATCGCAAAAAATGAATATCGTTCAGGCTTAAAGCGAGAAGCCTTCGCCGAGGTACAGTCGTCGCACGTTGGCGTCCGCGACCAGTTCCGCCGGCGAACCCGAGAACAGCACGCGGCCGTCGTAGATGATGTACGCGCGGTCGACGATCTCCAGCGTCTCGCGGACATTATGGTCGGTGATCAGCACGCCGATGTCGCGGCGCTTGAGGTCCTTCACCAGATCGCGGATGTCGGCGATCGAGATCGGGTCGATGCCCGCGAACGGCTCGTCGAGCAGCATGATCGACGGATCCGCCGCCAGCGCGCGGGCGATTTCCGCACGCCGCCGCTCGCCGCCCGACAGCGCCATCGCCGGCGCCGCGCGGAGGCGGGTCAGCCCGAATTCCTCGAGCAGCGTGTCGAGTTTCCGCTGGCGCGCCGCCTTGTCCGGCTCGGCCAGTTCGAGCACCGTCAGGATGTTCTTCTCGATCGTCAGCCCGCGGAAGATCGACGTTTCCTGCGGCAGATAGCCCAGGCCGAGGATCGCGCGGCGGTACATCGGCAGCTTCGTGATGTCCTCGCCGTCGAGCATGATCCGCCCTGAATCGGGTTTCACCAGCCCCATCACCGAATAGAAGCAGGTCGTCTTGCCCGCGCCGTTCGGTCCGAGCAGCCCGACCACTTCGCCGCGCCCGACCGACACCGATACGTCGGTCAGCACGACGCGCTTGTCATAGGATTTCGCGATCGAGACGACCTGGAGCCCGTTGATCACCGGCGGCTCGGAAATCGGCTCTACGTCCTCGATCGGGGGCAGCGTGGTGGCGTCCATGGGATCAGGCCCTCGCAAAAGTCAGTCGCCGAACGCTCGGCGTGGATGGTGTCGCCGAACCTCGGAGGTTTGGCAGGAAACATGCATGAGCGCGCCGCCGGAGGGAAGCCCCTGCGGTACGCTCGCGCGTCAGTTGCGCTTGGGGACCGAGAAGGTGCCGGTGACGCGACCGCCGGTCTGGGTCACGGTGCCCCCGCTCGCGGCCGATCCTGCGGCGCTGCCGCCGGCGACCGACGACCCGTCGATCACCGAACGTCCGGTGTCGAGATTCATCGTCAGGCGCCCGCCGTTCACGGTGTTGCCCGCCTGCGTCAGCGTGACCGCGCCGAGCATCGTGATGACGCGGCGGTTGAGGTCGTAGATCGCATATTGGCTGCGCGCCGTCTGGTCGGGACGCTTGACGATCACGCCGCCCGACGCGTCGAGCCGCGAGACCTGCGGGTTCCCGCCGATAACCTGACCGGTGTACGCGACCGTCATCCGCGCCGAGTTCAGCGTCATCTCGGCCTGCTTGACCGCGACGTTGCCCGACAGGATGGCACGGTTCGCCTTGTCCTGAAGCTCGATATGATCCGCGCCGAAATCGATCGGGGCGTTGGAATTGTGCGACTGCTGCGCGACCGCGGTCGTGGAGAGCAGGACGGCAGACAAGGCTGCGAATAAGTGAGTGGCGCGCATGGCGGTTATTTCGGCCCTCTGGGGATGATCCGCAAGCGGGCATTGCCATCGAGCGTCACGGTGCGCTCCTCGAGGTTGGCGCGCAGCTTGTTCGCGCTGAACGTCCCCTGCTGGACGGTGCCGGTCGCCGCGCCGCCGCTTTCGAGCGTGCGTGCCTTCATGTCGATCGTCGCGTTGGTCGTCTTCAGGTCGTAGCCGCCCGCCGCAGTGGCGTTGAGCGGGCCGAACAGCTGCACTTTCTCGGTGTCCATGTCGTAGCGACCCGTGTTCGCCTTGATGTTGGCGGGACCGTCGGTCAGCTGGATCTGCGCCGCGAGCTGGTTGAGCTGGACGATCGGCTCGGCCGAGCTCTTCTGGATCGCGGACTTCGCGTCGAGCGTGAAGGACTGGCCCTTGCTGTCCTCGCCGCGATAGCGTGCCGCCTGGATCTTCATCCGCTCCTGCGCGACTTCGACCTTATTCTTGTCGAGCAGGAACGACACGTCGCCGCCCGCGGTCAGCGGCGCCATCACCAGGAATGCCGCCAGCACGCCGATCGCGGTCGGCAGCGCGACGCGGGCGATCGCCACGAAGCGATCGTGACTGCCACCGGGCGCGGCCCAATCCTGCCGTGCGGTGCGCGCACGGCGAGCAGTCGGGGAGGGCGCCGGCATCTGGGTCATGCGTGGGCGAAGATATCGATCTCGGGCCAGCCGGCAAGATCGAGCGCGGCGCGAGTCGGCAGGAAGTCGAAGCAGGCCTGTGCGAGCTCCATCCGGCCCTCGCGAATCAGGCGCTTGTCGAGTTCGGCGCGCAACCGGTGGAGAAAGCGCACATCGGACGCCGCATAATCCTTCTGCGCGTCGGACAGCTCGGGGCTGCCCCAGTCGGACGACTGCTGCTGTTTCGAGATATCCTGGCCGAGCAGTTCGCGGACCAGTTCCTTCAGGCCGTGGCGGTCGGTATATGTCCGCACCAGCCGCGACGCGATCTTGGTGCAATAGACGGGCGCGGCGACCACGCCGAGATAGTGCTGGACCGCGGCGATATCGAATCGACCGAAATGATAGAGTTTCACGCGCGCCGGGTCGGCCAGCAGCGCCTTCAGATTGGGCGCGTCATAGCCCGCACCCGCGGCGAAGCGGACGAGATGCTCGTCAGGGCCGCCGTCCGACAGCTGGACGAGGCACAGCCGGTCGCGCGGGGTGATGAGCCCCATCGTCTCGGTATCGACGGCGATCGCGGCGCCGGCCGCGAACAGATCGGCGGGAATGTCGCCTTCGTGGAGATGAACTGTCATGACGGTGGCCGTAGCGGTCCGCGGCGCAACGCTCAATGGCCCTATGCGCAATGGCCCCATATTGGGCTGCGGCGTCGAATCGGGCGATAAGATGGCTTGGGTGCCGCCCTTGCGACGAGTCGTGGCTCGCGAGCGACACTTGCGTCAGTATCGATCCAAATCAGGCGTCTTCGGATCAGAATCTATTCGCGACAGCTTGTATTTTGCGCTAAGGATCCCCTCAAGGCGCAAAAGGTTTCGCGCTGGAAAACCTGCGTTCGTCGTCCGGCACAAGGGTTTTGAGAAATTTGCGGGCGAACCGGGAAGACGAACAGAGCTTATGGGTTTCGATAAAGGTGGCCGCGGGAACCGTGGCGGGCGTGGCCGCGATAAGCGCGACAGCTTCGGCGGCGGCGACAACGAGTTCGGCGGCGGCAGCAGCTTTGGTGGCGGCGGCGACCGGTTCGGCGGCGGCAGCAGCTATGGCGGCGGCGGCGGCTCGAGCTACGGTGGCGGCGGTGGCAGCAGCTACGGCGGCGGCAGCAGCTTCGGTGGCGGCGGCGGCGGCGGTGGTTACCGCGGCGGCGGCGGTGGCGGCGGCTTCTCGGGCGGTGGCGGCGGCGGCGGCGGTGGTCGCGGCATGCCTCCCCAGGTCGTCGGCGAAGGCACCGGCGTCGTAAAGTTCTTCAACGCACAGAAGGGCTTCGGCTTCGTCGTTCGCGATGACGGCGGCGAGGACGTGTTCGTCCACATCAGCGCAGTCGAGCAGGCCGGCATGGTCGCACTCGCCGAGGGGCAGCCGCTTGGCTTCACGCTCGTCGATCGCGGCGGCCGTATCTCGGCGACCGACCTCAAGATCGACGGCGAGCCGATGGCCGTCACCGATCGCGGCCCGCCGCGTGACCGTGATGCCGGCCCGGGCGCGCCCCGTGGTGGCGACCGTGACGGTGGTGCAGGTGGCGCACAGCGTCAGCTCACCGGCGAGAAGGCGACCGGTACGGTCAAGTTCTTCAACGCGATGAAGGGCTTCGGCTTCATCCAGCGCGACGACGGACAGCCTGACGCATTCGTCCACATCTCGGCCGTGGAACGCGCCGGCATGGCGACGCTGAACGAGGGCGACAAGCTCGAGTTCGAGCTCGAGGTCGATCGTCGCGGCAAGTACGCAGCGGTGAACCTGAGCGCAGGCGGCTGATCCAGCTGACTGGTCCGACCGTGTTCGGTAGGATGATGATGATTGCGGCCGGTCTCGCTTTGGCGGGGCCGGCCGTTCTCGTTTCTGCAGCGCCTACGCAAACGCGCGTGCCGGTATTGTCGGCGACGATCGTCGCGCGCTATCCGCACGACCGCACCGCGTTCACCGAGGGGCTGCTCTGGCACGACGGCGCGCTGTACGAGAGCACCGGCCAGGAACGCCAATCCGACGTCCGCCGCGTGTCGCTCAAGGACGGCAAGATCCTGGCGAGAGCGCGAATAGACCCGGCGCAGTTCGGCGAAGGCCTAGCGCTGTGGAAGGACGAGCTCGTCAGCCTCACCTGGCACGACGGCATCGCCCACCGCTGGGACATCCGCACGCTAAAGCCCAAAGGCCACAACCGCTACACCGGCGAAGGCTGGGGACTGACTAGCGACGGCGTGTCGTTGCTCCAGTCCGACGGCAGCCCCGATATCATTTTCCGCGATCCGCTGACCTTGGCCGAGCGCAAGCGCGTCGCGGTGACGATCGACGGGCGGCCGCTGCGCGACATCAACGAGCTCGAATATGTCCACGGCGCGCTGCTCGCCAACGTCTGGCACACCGGTTTCCTGGTCCGCATCGATCCGGCAACCGGCAAGGTCACCGCGGTGATCGACCTCCGCCCGCTGGTCGCCGAGATCGCCGCGACCGATCGCGAGGCGGTGCTGAATGGCATCGCCTGGGACGCGAAGGCGGACCGGCTGTTCGTGACGGGCAAATACTGGCCCGCGCTGTTCGAGATCAAGATCGCCGCTACGCCGCGCTAAGCCGTCGCCCTGCCTTCTACAGTATCCCGCTCTTGTTCTCCCGCGAAGGCGGGAGCCCAGACTGGACTCCCGCCTTCGCGGGAGAACAAGGACGTGGGGATGTCGCTGCGGCACTTGGCGATTCACCGCATCCAAACCGGTGCTCGCCCCCCACTCGTCCGTCACGCCACCCCACCCGTCCCCCCAGCGAAAGCTGGGGTATCCGCGTTGGCGGGCGCGGTTCCTCGCCCGATGAGATCCCAGCTTTCGCTGGGATGACGGTTGGTTGGTGGTCGGTTGAGTGGTTTGACGGTTGGGGGAGGGGAAGCTCAGGGCAGTGCCAGGACCCAGGCCGGAAGTCGCACCGAGGTCACAATCCCTATCGCCCACCCTAGAACCCATGCCCCGCACCCGGCGCCACCGATCTGATCGCCGCCAGAACATGCGCCAGCAACCCGTCCGCATCGTGGCGGATGTTGTGGCCGCCCGGCATCCCGACCTTCCGCGCGTTCGCCACCGTCAGCAGCGGACACAGGCTGTCGGTTTCCTCGACCCCATAGATGCACGTCAGCGGCGCCCAGGTCAGCCGGTTGCCGGTCGTCGCGCCCATGCTGTCCGGCGTCCCGTGATCGTAGAGCAGCCCCGACGGATCGGCACGGTAGAAGACCGTGTCCCCGGGCAGGATCAACACGATCGCCGCGACCCGCGCGCGCAACGACGCGGGCAGGTCCGCCAGCCCGGTCTGGACGATATCCGCGCCATAGGACTGCCCCATCACCACGACCCGCTTCGCCCCGGTCCGCGCCAGCGCCGTCCGCACCCCGTCCGCGACGATCGCATCGAGTTCGCCGCGCGTCCGAGAGCGTGCGAACAGGGCCGGAGTCGTGATCCCGACCACCGGGATACCGTGTTCCGTCAGCCCCCGCGAGGTCGATGCGCCGAGCAGGAAGCGCAGCCCCATGTCGCCCGAGAAATTGACCACAGCGATCGGCGGCGGCCCCGACGAGTGAACGCCGATGGCGGGATACACATGCACGGGATCGCGGTCGAAATAGCCCGCCAGATACACGAACAGCACGATGATCGCGGAGAGGATGCCGGTCACCCACGCGCCGCGCCGCCAACGCCGTGCCGCCACCGTGCGGGGATGCTTCATGTTGGTCACCAGGCGATCCTTACGCGGAGCAGGATCGAGCGCGATAGCCGGTCGGGTCGCGCGCTTCGATGACGGGCGGATTACGTAATCATCCGCTTCAGCGTCTCGATCCGGTCCGCTTCCGCCGCGGGCTTGTCGGTCCTGATCCGCGCGATCCGGGGGAAGCGCATCGCAACACCCGATTTGTGGCGTTTCGAATCGTGCAGCGAATCGAATGCGATCTCTAGCACCAGCGTCTTCTCCACCTCACGCACCGGACCGAACCGGTTCTGCGTATGGTTGCGGACGAAGCTGTCGAGCATCTTGAGCTCTTCGTCGGTGATCCCCGAATACGCCTTGCCGACCGGGAGCAGGTCGCCCTCCTCGGTCCAGCAGCCGAACGTATAGTCCGAATAATAGGAGGAGCGCCGCCCGGAGCCACGCTGCGCATACATCATCACGCAGTCGGCGGTCAGCGGATCGCGCTTCCATTTGTACCAGAGCCCGGCACGGCGCCCGCCGACATACGGCGAATCGCGGCGCTTGAGCATGACGCCTTCGATCGCCGAATCGCGCGCGGTGGCGCGGATCGCCTCCAACGCGGTGAAGTCGTCCGCGGCGATGACTATGCTGAGATCGAACCGCTCGGGATCGAGCTGCGGCACGAACGCCTCCAGCCGCGCGCGGCGGTCGGTCCAGGGCAGTGCGCGCAGATCCTCCTCGCCGTCGATCAGCAGGTCGTACAGCCGGACGAATGCGGGATACTCGGCCAGCATCTTGGCGGACACGGTCTTGCGCCCCAGCCTCTGCTGCAACGCGTTGAAGCTCGCCGCCCCACCGCCATCCTCCAGCGACCCGCCCTGATGCTCGCCCTTCACCAGCAGTTCGCCATCGACCGTGCCTGGCGTCCGGAACGCGGCGGCGATCTCGGGGAAGCTGCCCGTAACGTCGTCACCGGTGCGGCTGTAGAGGCGCGTTTCACCGGCGACATGGACGATCTGGACGCGGATGCCGTCCCATTTCCACTCGGCAGCATAGTCGGTGAGATCGACGCGGAGGTCTTCCAAGCCGTGTGCGAGCATGAACGGCCGGAACACGGGCACGTCGGCCGGCGTCGGCTGCTCGCCCGTTCCCTCCGCCCAGGCGAACAGGCTTGGATACGGCGCGTCGAGCCCGTGCCAGACCTCCTCGACCGCATCGACGTCAAGCCCGAATGCATCGGCCAGCGCGGTCTTCGCCAGTCGCGCCGACACGCCGATCCGCAACGCCCCCGTCGCCATCTTCAGCAGCGCGAACCGCTCCTCCGCATCGGACCGGTCGAGCATGTCCGCCAGCGCGGCGGGGGCATCCGCGCGCGACAAGACCGCTAAGCGTTCGACGACGTCGGTGATCGACAAAGGCGTGGGATCGACCGGAACCGTCGGCTCGGGCCAGAGCAGCGCCACCGTCTCCGCGGTATCGCCGACATAATCGCGGCTCATCCGGAACAGCACCGGATCCACGCGCTCCTCGATTAGCCCGCGGATCACCGCCGATTTCACGCCCTTGAGATCGAGATCGCCGGTCAACGCCGCCATTGCCCAGCCGCGATCCGGATCCGGCGTCGCGCGCAGATAATCCGCGATCAGCTTCAACTTCGCATTGCGCGACCGGGTATAGGTGAGCGAGTCTAGCAGGGCGGCGAAAGCGTGCATCGTCGTTCAACGCGCCTGCCGCGCGAAGGGATGCAGCCGGCACGACCGGTTCACCCGCGAACCTCGCGATCCTCCCCCGCCAGGGGGAGGTGTCGCCGAAGGTGACGGAGGGGGAGGCATGCGACGACCTCTGTTTCGTATCCTCCCCCTCCGTCTGGCAAGGGCCAGCCACCTCCCCCTGGCGGGGGAGGATCAGGTGGCGCGGGTGACGCAGATGTGAGACGACCGCCGCCGGATGGTCCGACGACGGTCGTTATCAAGCGGTAGGGCTCGCTGCATCAATCGATCGCGTTCTTGATCCCCTTGCCGGCGAGCAGGCCGAGCACGAGGAAGATCACGAACAGCGCGATCGCGATGAAGAACAAGATCTTGGCGATGCCGATGAACGCGCCGCCGATGCCGCCGAAGCCGAGCAGCGCGAGAACGGCGCCGATGACGAGAAAGGTGATTGCGAGCTTCAGCATGGCGGCCTCCAGTTTCCGGTAAGTCACTCAACCGGCCCGGCGACTGGATTGTTCCTCGGCTGTAACGATCAGGCCTTGCGGCTGGCCTCGAACAGGAACCACGCACGCTCTTCGGCATGGTCGGTCCATTCATCGACGATGCCGCTGGTGGCGTTGTCCCTGGCGGCGTCGGCGGCGTCCTTGACGATGCGGAACTGCTCGACGAGCTTCAGATTGTCCTCGCGCAGTTCGGCGAGCATCTCGGTCGGGCCGACGAACGCCATGTCGTTGTCCGCGATCGTCTGGTGGCGCGAGACGTCGCCGATCGAGCGCAGCGTCGTGTTGCCGGTTTTCCGGACGCGCTCGGCGATCGCGTCGGTGATGCCGAGGATCTGCGCGGACTGGTCGTCGAGCAGCAGATGGTAGTCGCGGAAATGCGGCCCCGACATGTGCCAGTGGAAGTTCTTGGTCTTGAGATACAGCGCGTAGCAATCGGCGAGCGCGGCGTTCAGCGCGTCGGCCACCGACTTGGTGCTGTTGCTCGGCAGGTCGGTCGGCGTGTCGAGGGCGGGGTTGATGTCGGCCATGTCTAGCTCCGGTTTTGAAGATCGTTGCGTAAACGATCCGAACGCGAAAATGCTCCCCCGCGGTCAGACCCGATCCAGATCAGACCCCATCTAGGTTAGACCAGGCGCAGTGCGCCTAGCGCCAGGACGATCCCGAAGATCAGGAACACGATGCCGATGGCGATGCGCAGCGGCTTCAGCGGGAGTTTCAGCCATGCTGTCTCGCCCATCAGTGCGGCGGGGACGATCACGACCAGCGAGCCGATCGTCGCGCCGATCGCGGCGAGCGCCGGGACGGGGGTGCGCGCGGCGAGCGTCAGGACGATGAACTGTACGCCGTCGCCGAACGCGAGGATGAAGAGGCCGAGTGCGGTGGTGACGAGCGCGCCGATCTTCCAGCCGGTCAGCCGCTCGGGCGCCTTGGCGGGAAAGAACGACCCGCCACCCTGCAACAGCAGCGCTAGCGCGAGCATCAATTGCTGCGCGTTTGGCGCGAGCTTGGGTCCGATCACGGCGCCCAGCGTCGCCGCCAACCCACTCGCGGCGAGCAACGCGACCGCGGCCATCAGGATTACCAGTCCTGGCTTCGCGTACCGGTCCGACAGGATCGCGGCGAGCCACGCGGTGCGGTCGCCGACCTGCGCCAACCCGGCCGCGACGAATGCCGCCATCAAGGCGTCCATGGATTATCCCGCAAGGCGCACCGAGCAGGCGGCGGCGAACGCGTGGCACGCCTGGACATCCTGCCGCTCGCAGCCGACCGCGTCGCGCAGGATCGCCAGCCAGCCATGGACCAGCGCGCCATGCTCGCCGCGGGACAGCGCCGAATCGACGAAGTGTGCGACGGTGACCGCGGGATTGAGCCCGTTGCTGTGCGCGATCACGCGGATCGCATCGATCTCGGTGGCGATGTCGCAGGGGCGGGAATAGGGCGCGCGGACGTCGATCGCGGCGATTCGCGCGGCGAGATCGGCCTTCACCGCGATCATGGCGTCGATTCGATCGATCTCGGTGAGTCTCAGCGCCTGCCCCATGATCCCGCTCCTATTGTCTGCGGATATATAGCGCCTCGGGTAGTGAATAGCGGGTTAAATGCGGTATGTTGGCCTACTCGACGGGCGTAAAGCTTGACTTCGCTGCACGCGTCCGCCATGCGCCGCCCTTGATGGAGCGGCGGCGTCAGTTCGCCGCTTTCGCATTTTCAAGCCATAGGAATTGGGCTCATGGCCAAGCCGACCACCGTAAAGATCAAGCTGCTCAGCACCGCTGACACCGGCTTCTTCTACGTCACCAAGAAGAATCCCCGTACCAAGACGGAGAAGCTCTCCTTCTCGAAGTACGATCCCGTCGTGCGCAAGCATGTCGAGTTCAAGGAAGCCAAGATCAAGTAATCCGGCCGGTGGCTTAAGGCCGCCGTTCGATTGCGACGATCCGGAAAGCCGCGGGTAATTCCGCGGCTTTTGGCGTTTGTATCCAGAACGTCCGTCATCCCAGCGAAAGCTGGGTTCTAGTGCCGCGAGGGCGCGGTCAAAACGGGAAGACCCCAGCTTTCGCTGGGGTGACGGTATCGGGCGCGGTCCCGCTCCCGTTCGTCCTGAGTAGCCATCGAGTAGTCGCCGTAGGCGGCGTATCGAGAGGGCGTATCGAAGGACAGGTTGGCGCGCGGAACCATGCTTCGATACGAGCCCTCGATACGCTCCTTGCGGAGCTACGCGGTCTCTACTCAGCACGAACGGCAATGGGGGTAAGGCACCGGATTATGGGTGGATGTGGCATGCCAGGCCGAGGTGACTGGAGCGGCCCCTCCGCCTCAGACCAGCGCGCCGACCGCATCCATGAACCGGGCCAGACTGATCGGCTTGGACACATACGAGTCCGCCCCAGCTGCCCGGATCCGCTCCTCGTCCTCCCGCCCGGCATAGGCCGTCACCGCCATCACCGGGATCGCGCGCAGATCCTCGTCGGCCTTCAGCTCGAGGATGATCTCGTAGCCGGTGACGTGCGGCATCTGGATGTCCATGATGATCAGGTCGGGCGTGAAATCCCGCGCCCGCGCAACCGCTTCGCGGCCATCGCGCACGGGTTCGACGGCGAACTGGTGCGCGCGCAGCAGATCGCAGAATAGTTTGAGGTTCAGTTCGTTGTCCTCGACAACGAGCACCTTCTTTGTCACCGCCACACCTTATCCGGAAAGACCCACCTTATCCGGAAAGAGGGCACGATAGGCAATGCGCGACCGCGATTCAAACGAAGACGCCGAGGCGCTCGCGCTGCGCGCGCTGGTATGGACCCTGGTCGAGCCCGATCGCGCGATGCGGCTGTTGTCGGTGACCGGCCTCGAGCCGCACGATCTCCGCGCAAGAGCGAGCGACCCGACGGTGCTGTCCGCCGCACTCGGATTTCTCGAAAACCATGAGCCGGATCTGATCGCCTGCGCCGAGTCGCTCGGCGTGAAGCCCGAGGCGCTGGTCCGTGCGCGTATGGAGCTGGAAGCATGAGGCCGTTGCTGATCAGCGATTGCGACGAAGTGCTGCTACACATGGTCAAGCATTTCGGTGTCTGGCTCGACGAGCGCCACGACATCGACTTCGCAATCCAGCACGGCGACTTCTCCACCGCGATGACCCGGCGCGATGGCGGCCCGCCGCCGTCGCGCGAGGACATGTGGGCGATGCTGGGTGAGTTCTTCCCGGGCGAGATGCACCGCCAGACGCTGGTGCCGCACGCGGTCGAGGCGCTGGAGCGGCTGGCGCAGGTGGCGGACATCGTCATCCTCACCAACCTCCAGGACGAATGCCGCCAGCCGCGGATCGAGCAACTCGCCAGGTTCGGCATCGCCCACCGGGTCGAGTGCAACCAGGGCGGCAAGGGCACGCCGGTGTCGCGCCTCGTCGAGGAATATGGCTCGCCGGTCACGGTGTTCGTCGACGATCTCGCGGTGCATCACGAGTCGGTCGCGAAGCACGCGCCGGGGGTGCACCGGTTGCACATGGTCTCCGAGCCGACGCTCGCGGTGAGCGTACCGAAAGCGCCGGAAGCGCATGCACGGATCGACGACTGGCGCGAGGCGGCGGACTGGATTTCCGCGCGGTTCGAGGCGGGTGTTCCGGCGGAGGCCTGAGCCGCTCGCTTCATCACGAACACACCGGTCTCCCATCCCTGAAAGGGAGGGGTTGGGGGTGGGTAGGCTGGCTTTGGTCGCAACCGTTCCTTGCAATGCGGAAGCCGACCCACCCCCGGCCCCTCCCTTCCAGGGAGGGGGGAAGAAGGGGAGGGCCCGCCCGTCACTTGACCCATCCCCCGCGCCTGTGGTGATACCTCCCCCATGACCGATCGTATCGACCGCAAGCTCGAAGAGCTGGGCCTCACCCTCCCCCAGGCTGCCGCACCCGTGGCGTCCTATGTCCCGACCGTGCTGGCGAACGGGATGCTCCACATCTCGGGCCAGTTGCCGTTCAAGGACGGCACGCTGGTCACCGGCCGCGTGGGTGACGGCGTCTCGCTTGAGGATGCGCAGGAGGCGGCCAAGCTCTGCGCGCTCATGCTCGTCGCGCAGATGAAGGCCGCGCTCGGCACGCTCGGCCGCGTCGAGCGGATCGTGAAGCTCGGCGTGTTCGTCAACTCGACCGGCGATTTCACCGATCAGCCCAAGGTTGCCAACGGCGCGTCGGACCTGATGGTCGCCCTTTTCGGCGATGCCGGCAAGCACGCGCGTTCGGCAGTCGGCGTGCCCGTCCTCCCGCTTGGCGCCGCGGTCGAGATCGACGCGATCGTGCAGGTTTCCGCCTGACCTCCTGAGATCCTTGTTCTCCCGCCTTCGCGGGAGAACAGAGTATGGGGGACGGGCGGCTGCTTTCCTTAGATATAAGCTGACGCGGCCTTTGCTATCGGCACGCCGCTACCCCAAATATCGCGGATGAACGCCGTCACAGCCCGCATCGCCCAAGGCGTCACCTCGATCGCGGCCGAGGATTGGGACGCCTGCGCCGGGACGGCCAACCCATTCGTCGGCCACGCCTTCCTGTCCGCGCTCGAAACGTCGCGGAGCGTCGGTGGCCGCTCCGGCTGGCAGGCGCTGCCGGTGGTGGTCGACGGCCCCGACGGCAAGCCCGTTGCGATCGCCCCCGCTTATGCCAAGAGCCACAGCCAGGGCGAATACGTCTTCGACCAGGGCTGGGCGGACGCATGGGAGCGGGCAGGGGGGCAATATTACCCGAAGCTCCAGATCGCCGCACCGTTCAGCCCGGTGCCGGGCCCGCGCCTTCTCCTCCGCGATCGCGAGCAGGCCCCCGCGCTCATCGCCGCGCTGGAGGCGGTGACCGACCAGAGCGGGCTGTCCTCCGCCCACGCCACCTTCATCGACCCGGACGAGGTGGCGCTGTTCGAATCCGCTGGCTGGCTGATCCGCCAGGGCACGCAATTCCATTGGAAGAACGACGGCTACGCCAGCTTCGACGACTTCCTCGCCGTCCTTGCCAGCCGCAAGCGGAAGGCGATCCGCAAGGAACGCGCCGCCGCGGTCGAAGGCCTGACCATCCGCCACCTCACCGGCGCCGAGATCACGCCCGCGCATTGGGACGCGTTCTGGGTCTTCTACCAGGACACCGGCGCTCGCAAATGGGGCCAACCGTACCTCACGCGCGCGTTCTTCGACCAGATCGGCGAGACGATGGACGACCGCGTCCTGCTGATCCTCGCCGAGCGCGACGGCGTACCGATCGCCGGTGCGCTCAACCTGATCGGCGAGGACACGCTCTACGGCCGCTATTGGGGCGCGACCGAGGAGGTGCCGTTCCTCCATTTCGAACTCTGCTATTACCAGGCGATCGACGCCGCCATCGCGCGCGGCCTGAAGACCGTCGAGGCCGGCGCGCAAGGCGAACACAAGCTCGCGCGCGGCTATGCGCCCGTCGCGACCTATTCCGCGCACTACATCCCCGACCCGAGCTTCCGTCGCGCGATCGCCGACTATCTCGTCCGCGAACGCGAAGCCGTCGCCGAGCAGCAGGAGTATCTTGGCGAGCTTACTCCGTTCCGGCGGGGCGAGCCGCAGGCTTGTTGACGCGGTAGAGCAAGCTCGTTTCGTCGCGACGGATCAGCGTCAGGTCGCGGACCAGCGTGGAATCGAACTTCGGCGGGTGGATCAGCCAGACGTAATCGAACGCATCGCGCGGGAATTTCTCCAGCGCCATCGAGATCGGCCGCCAGAACTGACCGCGGCACTTGATATCGCTGACGATCTCCGACGGATCATGCGCGAACCCCCGCGCCGCCGCGTAGTTCGTCGTCAGCAACTGCGCGCCGGCCATCGACCATTGATCGTTGGTGAACGCCAGCCGCCGTTCGAGCAGCAGCGCGGGCACATGCTCGAGCCGCGAATACGCCCAGTCGTCGCGACACCGCCGCCCGACGAACGACACGACGCGAGCCCGCTCTGGCACCGTATCGATCGCCGCGATCGCCTGATCGTAGCTGCGATCGTACATCAGGTAACTGACCGTCGTGCCCGCCAGCCGCACCCCGAAGAACGCGAACCCCAGCACCGCCAGCACGGCAGCGCCGCGCAACGAAAGCCCATGCCGCGGCCGGAGCGCGATCACCGCGATCGCCAGCATGAACGGCGCGAGCCGCATATCGGCATAGGCCGATCCGAACACGATCCGCGGCAACAGCACGTACACGGCCGCCAGGAACAGCGCCGACAGCCCCAGGTTGCGCGAATATTCGATCGTCTGGTCGCGCACGCCGCGGAACAGGATCACGAACAGCACCGTCACCGAGGCGATGTCGAACGCCATCCACCGATCGCGCAGGACCATCGTGATCCAGTTCATCTTCCAGCGCCAGTTGAACCAGTCCTGCGTCTTGCCGCCGACATGGTCGCCCGACCGCCACACCACCATCATCACCATCGGCAACGCGAGCGGCAGGCAGTTCAGCCCGGCCTGGATGCAGGCCCTGAACCAGCCATGCGCCCAGCTCTTGGGGTCGCTGTCGCGGCGGATGTCGTGCTGGCGGATCAGCTCGGCGGAGAAGGCGAGCACGCCCAGCACGCCCCAGCCGAACGTATGGCACAGCCACAACAGGCACGAGACGGGGATGAAGATCGCGGTGCGCAGCGTGGTCCGCCCGAGCCGCCCCATCCGCAGCCACAGCGCGAACAGGTTTAGCGCGAGCGCCATCGCCAGCGCGAAATTCACGAACCCGAACTGGAACGGATAGCTGTAGGCGAGCGGGAGCGCGAACAACGCGGTCGCCGGGATTCGCCCATGCACCTCGCGCGCGATCCACAGCAGGCCGGTGACGGTCAGCGCGGGGATCGCCATGACGATCAGCTTCACCGCCAACTGCAACCCGAAGATCGGCGCGAGCGGCTCGATCAGCAGGTCGATGCCGAGGTTGCCGATCATCTGCCAGCGGAAGTTATACCACTGCGAAAGCCAGGGATTTTCGCCGATCGCGAGCTGGACGCGGTAGCGGCCCATGTGGCCCGGCAGGTCGACAAGCGGCGGGATCTCCGGCCACAGCAACGGTATCATCGACGCCAGCGCCACCGCGACGACGAAGCCGCGCGTCTGCCACCAGTTCAGCCCCGACGCTTGCGATGCAACCCCCATGCCGCGCGTCTAGAACACGCGGCAAGGCCCGCACAAGCGCTTACCGACTTTCGACGACCTCCGCGCGGTAGAGTGCGCTGTCGCCTCTTCGCCAAACCGGGGTGAAGCCCGCCAGCAAATGGGGATCGAAACGCGGGGGGCGTATCAACCAGAGATAGTCGAACTGGCCTCGGGGAAGGTCGGCAAGCGACTGTGCGATGGGGTATCGTTCGACGTCGCTTCCGCAGGGCTTCGACAGCACGAGTTGCGACGGATCGTTGGCAAAGCGGCCCAATGCGGGCGCGTGGACCCGCAGCAAGGGCGCGCCGGCAAGCGCCCACTGATCGTTGGAGAAGATCGCGCGTCGTGCCATGGCAAGTCCGGGCAGATGCTGCAGGCGCGATTGCGACCAGCTTTCGGAGCAGGAGGATCCGATCAACGTCACCACGATGCTGCCGGGGCGGATCGTGTCGACCGCGGCGAACTCGGTTCGGATGTCGCGATCATAGCCCATGAAGCTGATCGTCGTCGCGATCATCCGCACGCCGAACACTGCCGCCGCGGCGAGCGCGAGGCGGTGCGTTTCGCGGCGGGTCAGATGCGGACCCGGTTTCATTGCCACCAGCGCCAGCATGATCACGAACGGCGCCAGCCGCATGTCTGCATAGGCCGATCCGAATATCCGCATCGGCAGGATCGCAAAGACGAGGAACAGGACCGAAGCCGAGATGGCGAGATTGCGTGAGACACTGATCCTGGGATCGCGAATGCCCTTGTAGAGTATCAGATACAGGACGGCGGTCGACGCGACATCGAACGCCATCCAGCGATCGCGCAGAATCATGGCAAGCCACGACATTTTCAAATCATAGCGCCACCACCCGGTCAGTTCCCCGCCGGCATCGCCGGACCGCCAGGCGACAAGCAGCACGAACGGCACGGCGAGGGGCAGAGACGTCTGCGTCGCCCGCAGCGCGGCCATGACCCAGGTCGCACCCCGGTCACGCGCCGCGATAAGTTCGGCGGACCACACCAGCACGCCGAACGCTCCCCATCCCACGAGATGGCAAACCCAAAGCGCGAGCGATATCGGAACGAAGAGTATCCCGCGCGCAAGCCCGAGATTCCGGCGCCCCATCGCGAGCCAAAGCGCGAATGCGTTGAGCGCCAGCGCCATGGCCAGCGCATAATTGACGAAGCCGAATTGAAACGAGAAATTATACGCTAACGGTAAGGCGAAGAGGGTAAACGGGTGAATGCGCCCGTGGACTTCCCGTGCGATGGCGAAGATCCCGAGGACCGTCAGCGGGGGAATCGTCAGGACGACGGCTTTGACGGCCGGTTCGAGGCCGATCAGCGGCGCGAATGCTCTGACGAGAATGTCGACGCCGAGGTTGCCGACAAGATGCCAGCGGAACGTGTACCATTGGTCGAGGATCGCCGCATCCGTGCCGAGCATGACGCGGTATCGGCCGATATGGCCGGGTAGATCGACCAGCGGCGGTACCGCCGGGACGATGAGCGGCAGCATCGATGCCAGCATCGCGAGAATCAGAAACGTTCGCGTATTCCACCAGTCCTCGTCACGCTGCTTCGTGACCGTGGGGGCGTCGGAACCGTTCGAAAGGATGTCGCGCGGATACGATGACGTTTCGATCATCGGACGACCTCGTACAGGACAGGTCGCGTCGCCCCGCCCAAGGGCCTGAGCCACGATGGCGCCTCGTGCGGAATCATATGCCGTGCCATGCTGTTTGCGCCGGGCCGCTCGGTACCGAGCGCGCCGTCGCAATAGAGGACATAGCGGACGTCCCAGGCCCGGGCGATCGCCCGTCCCTCGTCGACGCCGCCGTAGAAGAACCGGTACATTGCGAGATTTCCTGCGGTGTTGCGGTGATAGGGCCCAGCCACGAAGCGGTGCGGGGTGGCGGCGATACCCCAGGGGGCGACGTCGATCGGTGCCATCACCATGCCGGGAGAAAGGTGGTCGAGCGCAGCTATCGCTTGAGGCGAGGCGCAGGTCGACGCGCTTGAAGCGGGCTTTCGTGGCGACGGCACGAATGCCTCGGCCGCGATAGGGTAGAGCATGCCGGTCGAGAGAATCCATGCCGGCACCAGCGTGAGAATACCGCGCCGCCGTGCCGCGCCGATCATGATGGCCAGCGCAGGCGCGCCGAGCATCGCGCCGGTATAGGCGCCGCGAAGCTGCACCGCGGCGATCCCGACTGCGGTACACTGAAGCGCGAGCAGCAGGGCCGCGTGGCGACCGGGTCGCCGGCGCAGCAGCCATGCCGAGGCAACGACCCCCGCGAGCATCACCCCGAGATACCCGAACGCCACGCCGAACGGCGCCGCAACGATCGATTGCGCCTCTCCGACGTGATCGAGCCACAATCGGCGCAACAGTGAAGGAACCTGCCCATAGGGTGATCCGCACGCGGGAGACTGCAGCCGGACGACGCCGAGCGCTCCGAAAGACAGGACGGTGGCGATTGCCAGCCTGACCCGGACCGATATTATATGCCGTCCCAGTACCGCGACCGCCAACGGAACGATTGCCATGATCGCCAGGCCGGTCGCGGCCTGCTGGGTGAATCCGTCGCAGGCAGGATAGCGCCATTGTCGACTGGCGAATCCCGCAACGCCCATACCCAGGCCGGTCAGCGTCCCGACACCGAGACCAAGTATCCGCGCGTCGCCCTTGCGCTCCGCACACGCCCAGGCGAGCAGCGCCGCGGCACCGAGCACCGTAAAGAACGGCATCGTCTCCATGCCGATGACGAGGCTGGTCGCAGCGAGTGCGCCGGTGATCGCGCCGTTGCGGAATGTCGGCCTTCCGATCGCGGCCAGCGTCGCGCCGAGTAGAAGGACCAGTTGCAGGCCGTGATGGTCGATGCGCCCAGGTACGAAAATCGTCGTTGCCGGATACGCAATCGCCGCGACGACCATCGCCGTGAGCGCCGCATCGGGGGCGAGGCGGCGCGTGATCCGACCCACCAACAGCAATGCGCCGGCGAACAGCAGGAGCGGCCAGACGGTGACCGCGAAGATCTCGGCGCCCTGCGGTCCGAGCAGCGGCGTCGCGCTAGCGATCAGCAGGGCAGGGCCGAGATCGGCGACGCGTGACCAGTGCATCGGCACGCCAGCACCTAGTCGGTATTGCGTCAGATCGCTCCAGGATTGCCCGCCAAGCCAGTCGCGCACCTGCTGAAGGCGCATGACGTCGTCGGTATCGGGCAACCGTAGCACCGACAGCGAGGCCCAGTCGCGGATGCTCCACGCCAGACCGAGTACGGCTGCCAATAGGACGGCGATCGCAAGATCGGAGCTCAGGTCAAGGCGTTGGCGGTCCACCCATGCGGCTGTAGCGCCGCATGGTTAACCGATCGTAGTTACCGATCCCGCCGCCCCAGCAACCGAAGCCGCAGTGCATTCAGCTTGATGAAGCCTTCCGCGTCGCGCTGGTCGTAGGCGCCCTGATCGTCCTCGAACGTCACGACCTTCTCCGAATACAGCGAGTTCGGCGACTTGCGGCCGACCACGTACACACCGCCCTTGTAGAGCTTCAGGCGGACGGTGCCCGACACCTTCGCCTGGCTGTGGTCGATCGCCGCCTGCAGCATCTCGCGCTCGGGGCTGAACCAGAAGCCGTTGTAGAGCAGCTCGGCATAGCGCGGTGCCAGCTCGTCCTTCAGATGCGCGGCGCCGCGGTCGAGCGTCAGCTGCTCGATGCCGCGGTGTGCGAGCTGATAGATCGTGCCGCCCGGCGTCTCATACATGCCGCGGCTCTTCATGCCGACGAAGCGGTTCTCGACGAGGTCGAGCCGGCCGATCCCGTGACGGCGGCCATAATCGTTGAGCATCGACAGCAACGTCGCCGGGCTCATGCCCTCGCCGTTGATCGCGACGCCGTCGCCGCGCTCGAAATCGATCGTGATGTACTCCGGCGCGTCGGGCGCGTCCTCGGGGTTCACGGTGCGCGAATAGACATAGTCGGGGACTTCATCCCACGGGTTCTCGAGAACCTTACCCTCGGACGAGGTGTGCAGCATGTTCGCGTCGGTCGAGAAGGGCGACTCGCCGCGCTTGTCCTTGCTGACCGGGATCTGGTGCTGCTCGGCGAACTCGATCAGCTTGGTGCGGCTGGTGAGATCCCACTCACGCCACGGCGCGATGACCTTGATGTCGGGCGACAGCGCGTAATAGCCGAGTTCGAAACGCACTTGGTCGTTGCCCTTGCCGGTCGCGCCGTGGCTGACCGCGTCGGCACCGACCATCCGTGCGATCTCGATCTGGCGCTTGGCGATCAGCGGCCGGGCGATCGACGTGCCGAGCAGGTACAGCCCCTCGTACAGCGCGTTCGAGCGCATCATCGGGAACACATAGTCGCGCACGAACTCCTCGCGCAGATCGTCGACGAAGATGTGCTCGGGCTTGACGCCCATCATCTCGGCCTTGGCGCGCGCGGGCTCGAGCTCTTCGCCCTGGCCGAGATCGGCGGTGAAGGTCACGACTTCGCAGTTGTACGTCTGCTGGAGCCATTTCAGGATCACGCTCGTGTCCAGGCCACCGGAATAGGCGAGCACGACGCGGTTGATCTGATCGGTCACGGGCAGAATCCTTCGGGCAATATCCAATATCCGCGCCCCTATGCGCTGGGCGGCCTGCATGCAACCGGCCGCATGCAACTCCCGCATTCATGGCGCGTACAACCAAACCGGTCTATCCGCGCCGCAAATCCTCTGGAGTTACCGCACCGTGCTACGCCAAAGCCTTACCGTTCTCGTTCTCGCGGGTCTCGCGACCCCGGCGCTCGCGCAGGAAACCCGCGCGTCCGCCTCCGCCAAGTTCAAGACCGAATTCGCCGCGTCGGACACCAACAAGGACGGCGTCCTCACGCGCGCCGAAGTGCAGGGCCGGATCAGCAACATGAAGGTTGGGCCGGGCCGCCCGGATCCGGTTCACGCCAAGCGCCTCGCGGACCTCTGGTTCACGAGCGCGGACAAGAATAAGGACGGCAAGGTCACGCAACCCGAAGCGCAGGCGCTGCTGGCGGCGACGTTCGCGAAATACGATGCTAACAAGGACGGCAAGATCGGCGGCGACGAGCGTGCTGCAGCCAAGGCCGAGGTCCAGGGCCCGCGCTAAAGCGCAACCGATCCCCCTCCCTGGAAGGGAGGGGTTAGGGGTGGGTTGGCCCGTTTTGCGGGCGCCGCCCATTCCAATTAGCCAACCCACCCCCAGCCCCTCCCTTTCAGGGAGGGGAGCAGGTCACCTCTTCCGCAACGCCCGCTCGCCCTCGATCATGTAATCGCGCGTCAGCGGCAGCGTCATCCGGCTCTTCGACAGCTGGATCTGGTAATTGACCATCCCGCCGGTCCGGAACGCCGCCGCAGCCCCCGCCAGATAGAACGTCCACATCCGGTAGAATCGCTCGTCGTAGAGCGCGACGATCGCGTCCTTCGCCGCCACCGTCCGGTCATACCATTGGTCGATCGTCATCGCGTAGTGCACGCGCAGCACCTCGATATCGGTCGGGAAGAACTTCAGCCCCTCATAGCCGCGCACGATCTCCGACAGCGCCGGATTATACCCGCCCGGGAAGATGTACTTGGTTGTGAACGTGTCGGTGACTCCCGGCCCGCCCATTCGACCGATCGTGTGGAGCAGCATCACGCCCTCCTCGGTCAGCAGGTCGCGGCACTTGCGGAAAAACGCCTTGTAGTGCGCCGGGCCGACATGCTCGAACATCCCGACCGAGACGATCCGGTCGAACGTCCCCGTCAGCGCGCGGTAGTCGACCAGCTCGAACTTCACCTTGTCGGCGACGCCAGCCTCTTCGGCCCGCCCCCGCGCGACCTTCAACTGTTCCTCGCTCAGCGTCACGCCCAGCACCTCGGCGCCGGTCTTTGCATGCAGGTACAGCGCCATCCCGCCCCAGCCGCAGCCGATATCGAGCACCCGCATCCCCGGCTGGATCGCGAGTTTGGCGGCGATATGCGCCTTCTTGTCGCCTTGCGCCTGCTCCAGGCTGTTGCCCGGATCGGTGAAGTACGCGCAGGAATATTGCCGGTCTGCGTCGAGGAACAGGTCGTACAGCCGGTCCGACAGATCATAGTGGTGCGCGACGTTCTTCTTCGATCGGCGCGCCATGTTCACGCGGTCGACGCGGTGGACCACCTTGTCGAGCAGTTTGATCGGTAGCGACGGATTGAGCCCGCCGCCACGCTCCCACGGGCTGTTGCCCTTGAGCAGGTTGACCAGGTCGCGGATGTCGCCGCGGTCGATCGCGAGGCGCCCGTCCATGAACGCTTCCGCCGCGCCCAATGCCGGGTGGCGGACGATTGCACCCGCCACACCGGGCTGCGTCAGCCGGATCGTGACGGGGTTATAGGCGGGGTCGGGCTTGCCGAAATGCTTGGTCGTGCCGTCCGCGTGGATGAGCGTGAGTTCGCCGGTTTTAACCTGCCGGGCCAGGAAACGATCGAAAAGAGCCATGCTGCTTTAGCTAATGACTGGTACGGAATTGCGCTACCCCCGTGGCGGCTCAGATTCCAGCGTACCAATCATAATCCACGTTATCTTCCCAATAGCCGCCCTTGCCCTTGCCGATCCCGGCGAGGCTGGCCACCGCGTCGATCGCCATGACGTATTTCGCATGCTTGTAGCCAAGCTGTCGCTCCACCCGCAGTCTGACGGGCGCGCCGTGCGCAACGTCGAGTACGCGGTCGTTGAGCGCCCAGGCGAGGATCGTCTGGGGATGGAACGCGTCGATCAGGTCGATCGACTCGTAATAGGGCGTGCCGCGGTACAGGTCCGCACAGGTGAAGACGATGTAGCGCGCGGTATCGCGTATCTGCGCGGCTTGCAGCAGCGCGCCGAGCTTCGGCCCATGCCATTTACCGATCGCGCTCCACCCCTCGACGCAATCGTGCCGCGTGATCTGGGTTCGCGACGGCATCTGGCGGAGCTGCGGCAGGGTGATCGACAAAGGCCGATCCACCAGCCCGCCGACCTTGAGCCGATAGTCCGCGAAATTGTTCGCGACCATCGCGGTGTATCCGGGCGTACCCGGATCGCGCGTGCCGTTCGATCGGAAGATCGGCGACATCTGCGCAGGGGTGAACTCTGGCGCGAGCGCGTTGCGGTTGGTCAGGGCGCGTTGCAGCCCCCGGTTCATGTCCTCGCCCATGAACAGGATCTTCCGCGCCTCGGGGTTGGCGGCGATCTTGTCGCACCCGGTCAGCAACGCACCTGCACCGATGGTCGCACCGACAACGAGTGACCGGCGGCTAATCAACGAACTCATGCGACGTCCTCCGGCACGGCCCAGCGTCCCGTGATCATCGACCGGACCTCGTTCCAGGCGCCGGCGAGAATGACCAGCGCGAGATGAGCGATGATGAAAAGGACCAGCCCGGTGGCGGCGATGAAGTGGATCGAGCGCGCCGATTGCCGCCCGCCGAAAATCTCCAGCAGCCACGGCCATGCGGCATCCATGTTGGGCGACATGGCGAGCCCGGTCAGGATCATCACCGGGATCAGCACGAAGATCGTCGCCACGTACGACAGCTTCTGAAGTATGTTGTACGCGCCCGGCCGCTTCGGATCGTGGAAGCGGAACGCAAGGTGTTCCCTCACGTCATGCGCGACTTCCCGCGGCGACAGCTCGGCGGCGCGGACACGAAGGTCGCGCTGGAAATGGCGGTTGATCAGGCTCACGACCATGAACCCGAGCAACGCGAAGCTGAGCACCAGCGCGAACAACAGATGCCAGCGCCGCGAGATTGCGAGATTATAGCTCGCGGGGATCGTCAGCAGGTTGAGCAGCGACACCAGCCAGCTCGGCCACTGGTCGAGCGTCGTCCACGCGCTGTCGAAATTCGCGCCGTACCGCCCCCAATACAGTCGCGGATGCGCCTTAAGGATACCGATCCCGCTGCCGATCATGATGAACATCGTCACCACCGTCACCCAGTGCCAGACACGGGTCGCCAGCTTATGGCGTTTGACGACCACCACGGAACCAGGGACGGAATCGGAGTAGGCAATGGGATCGTTCATGCGCGGCCTTCGCTATAGCCAGTCGAACCCGATCCTAGCAGGGATAAGCCTATGACCGAATGGCATTCTTACGAACCCGCAAATGGCCACCGCCTGCCGCACGATCCCTTGAACGCCATCGTCGCGCCGCGGCCGATCGGCTGGGTCAGCACGCTGTCGGCGGACGGCATTCCGAACCTCGCGCCCTATTCGTTTTTCAACCTGTTCAATTATACGCCGCCGCTGATCGGCTTCTCGTCGATGGGCTGGAAGGACAGCGTCGCCAATATCGAGGCGACCGGCGAGTTCGTCTGGAACCTGGTGTCGCGTGACCTGAGCGAAGCAATGAACACGACCGCCGCGAACGTTGCCGCCGATGTGGACGAGTTCGCGCTGGCCGGGTTGGAGATGGCGCGGTCGACCATGGTGAAGCCGGCGCGCGTCGCCGCCAGCCGCGCGCAGTTCGAATGCAAGCTCACCCAGTTGATCCGACTCGAGACGAAGGAAGGCCGCGAACTCGACCAGTGGCTGGTGCTGGGCGAGGCGGTCGCGATCCACATCGACTCGGCGATGCTGGAGGGCGGCGTGTACCAGACGGCGCGCGCGCAACCGATCCTGCGCGGCGGCGGCCCCGCGGATTACTTTACGATCACGGAGGATTCCTTGTTCAGGATGCGCCGACCGGGCTGATAGAGGGTTGATGTTGCGGCGCAGCATTTTGCGCCCTCACCGACTCACGAAAGCGATCCCCCATGAAACCTGTCGATACGCGCATGGCGTTGCTCGCGCTCGCCGTTGGGGGATTTGCGATCGGGACCACCGAGTTCGCCGCGATGAGCCTTTTGCCGCAGTTCGCGCGCGGGCTGGGGATCGACGAGCCGACGGCGGGGCATGTTATCAGCGCCTATGCGCTCGGCGTTGTCGTGGGGGCGCCGACGATCGCGGTGCTGGCGGCCAAGATCGAGCGGCGGGTGTTGCTGATCGGGTTGATGACGTTCCTCGGGATCGCCAACGGGCTGTCCGCGCTCGCTCCAACCTATCATCTGATGCTGCTCGCCCGGTTCTTGAGCGGCTTGCCGCACGGCGCGTATTTCGGCGTGGGATCGCTGGTCGCGGCATCGATGGTGCCGCGAGAGAAACGGTCGCGGGCGGTGTCGCGGATGATGCTCGGGCTGACCATCGCGACGATCGCGGGCGTGCCGCTGGCAAATGGCATCGGCCAGTGGTTCGGCTGGCGCTGGGGCTTCGGGATCGTCGCGATCATCGCCGCGGCTACGGTGGCGATGCTGGTCAGGTTCGCGCCGGTCCTGCAGCCCGCCAAGGATACCAGCCCGCTCGGCGAACTGGCGGCGCTGCGTAACGGGCAGGTCTGGCTGACGCTCGCGATCGGGGCGGTCGGGTTTGGCGGAATCTTCTGTGTCTATACCTATCTCGCCTCGACGCTGACCGAGGTGACGGGCGTGTCGTCCGCGTTCACGCCGGTCGCGTTCGCGCTGTTCGGTGTCGGCATGACGATCGGCACATTGGTCTGCGCAAAGGCCGCGGACGTCGCGCTGATGCCCGCGGCGGGAATAACCCTGCTGTTCGGCGCCGGCGCACTAGCGCTGTACGCACCAGCGACACCGCATCTCTGGGCGATGCTGCCCGTGGTGCTGCTCATCGGGTGCGGGGGCGGGCTGTCGACGATCCTCCAGACCCGTCTCATGGACGTCGCGGAGGAGGCGCAGACGCTGGCGGCGGCGCTCAACCACTCCGCGTTCAACACGGCCAACGCGATCGGGCCATGGCTTGGCGGCCTGGCAATCGCGGGAGGCTATGGCCTGCCTTCGACCGGATGGGTCGGCACCGCGCTGGCACTCGGCGGCTTCGCGATCTGGGCATTGTCCTGGAAGTTGGACTCGCGAAAGGCTCCGTCCCTGGGATCGTGAGTATGTGCGGCTAGCGGCGCCGCAGCGTCGAGCGGATCACGCACTGCCGCCCGCCCTGTCGAATTGTCGCCCGGCAAACCCTCAACCACAAACAGATTTGGGATATCGTATATTATATTTGACTTAGTTTCGGTGGCGTGATGGATTGCGCGCAACATCGAAACAGGAGCGCGGGCACCCATGACATTTTATGTTGAAAAATTGCGGCGGCAGTCGCGTGTGGGCGCAATGGTCGCGCTACTGCTTTCGTCGGGTGCTTACGCGCAGGTTGTGCCAGAGCCTGTGCCGGGACCGGAGGCGACCGCTGATTCGAACGCCGATGGCGCGATCGTCGTCACCGGCACGCGCATCCGCCGCCCCGATCTGCAGAGCAACAGCCCGATCACGTCGGTGACGGACCAGGAGATCAAATATCAGGGTGCGGTCAACGTCGAGAGCGTGCTCAACCGCCTGCCGCAGTTCACCGCCGATGCGAACGAGAACGTCTCGAACGGATCGGACGGCACCGCCAACGTCAACCTGCGCAACCTCGGCTCAAACCGGACGCTGATCCTGCTCAACGGCCAGCGTCTACTGCCGCAACAGGCGATCGATCTGAACTTCGTGCCGTCAGCACTGATCGACCGGGTCGACGTGGTGACCGGCGGCGCGTCGGCGGTGTACGGGTCCGACGCGGTGGCGGGTGTCGTTAATTTCGTGTTGAAGGATCATCTCGATGGCCTTCGCATCGACGTCCAATCGGGTCTCGGCGTTCATACCAACGACAATAGCGGGGTGCGCGATATCGTCTCGGCGGCGGGGTATGCGAATGCACCGCGCCGCGTCGCGGATGGCGGCAAGCAGGATATAAACGCCGCCTATGGGAAGAACTTCGCCGACGGTCGCGGCAACATCACCGTCTATGGTGGATATCGTCACACCGATCCGGTCCTCCAAGCCAATCGCGACGTGTCCGCGTGCGCGCTGAACCAGGCTGACGACGCCGGCACGGGTCTGGTGTGTGGCGGATCAAGCAATTCGCCCTACGGCACGTTCGCCCCGCTCGGCGGGCCGAATGCCGGCAAGACGCTGACCAACAACATGAACGGCACGCAGACCTGGGTGCCGTACACGTCGGCCTACGCCTACAACTACTCGCCGACCAACTACCTCCAGCGGTCCGACGATCGCTACATCGGCGGCGCATTCGCCAAGTTCGAGATCGCGCCGATCGCCGAAGTCTATGGCAGCTTCATGTACATGAAGGACCACACCTTCTCGCAGGTCGCGCCGTCCGCACTGTTCCTGGGAACGAGCTTCACCGTGCCGTGCGACAACCCGCTGATGAGCGCGGCGCAACAGCAATCCTTGTGCGGCGCGAGCGCCGGGACATCGGCGACGCAGGACACGCTGATCGGCTATCGGCTCGGCGACGGGCAGTCGCGACGCGACGACCTGCGTCATCAGGACTACCGCTACTCTGCCGGTGTGCGCGGCGATCTCGGCCACGGTTTCCAGTACGACGTGAACTATCTGCATTCGCTGGTGAAGTTCAACGAGACGTACATGAACAACGTCGACAATGTGAAGGCACAGCGCGCGCTCGACGTGGTCAACGTCAACGGCGTGCCGACCTGCCGATCGGTGATCGACGGCAGCGATCCGGCCTGCATACCCGTCAACGTGTTCCAGCCCAATGCGATCACCGACACGCAGGCCGCCTATCTGTTTTCGGAGAGCAACACCGCGTCGCGCAATGCGCTCACGGTGATCTCCGCGAACGTGAACGGCGACCTCGGTACGTTCGGCATCACCAGCCCCTGGGCCAAGCGCGGCGTCAACATCGCGATCGGCGCGGAGCGTCGCCGCGAGACGCTGAACTACACCGCGGACGCAGTGGCCGAACAGGGTGGCGCGACCGATTCCGACGGCCGCATCACCGTCAACGAAGCGTATGGCGAGATCGAAATTCCGGTCCTGCAGGACCTGCCGTTCGCGCATGCGCTCACCATCAACGGCGGCCTTCGCTATTCGGCGTATCGCAACGACCAGCAATCGACCGGTCTGAAGTCGAAGTACAACGTCTGGACCTACAAGGGTGAAGCGAGCTGGGCGCCGTCCGAGGATGCGCGTCTTCGCTTCAGCTACAACCGCGCGATCCGTGCGCCCAATATCGGCGAGTTGTTCGGATCGCGATCGATCGGCAACGTCGCCGCGCAGGATCCATGCTCCGGCGCATCGCCGACCGCGTCGTTCGATGTCTGCCGGCTGACCGGCGTGACGCAGGCGCAATATGGCAGCATCATCGAATGTCCGTCCGATACGTGTTCGGCACAGTTCGGCGGGAACGTCGCGCTGAAGCCCGAAAAGGCGGATACCTATACGGCGGGTATCGTGCTGACCCCGCGGATGCTGCGCAACTTCACGCTGACCGTCGATTATTTTCACGTCAAGGTGAAGGACTATATCAGCTCGGTCGATCCTTCGCTCGCGATCAGCCAGTGCGTAGCGGGTGGCGATCCGTTCTATTGCGGACTGTTCACGCGCGATCCCCGGTCGGGCGCGATCTTCGGGACCAACGGCTATATCGTCTCGACGACGTACAATACCGGATCGCTGACGACCTCCGGGGTCGACATCACCGCCGATTACACGTTCGGCATCGGCGCGCTCGGCAAGATCAACCTCAACTTGGTGGGCACGCGCCTGATCGAACAGGCCGCCGAACCGCTGGCGGGGCTTGGCAGCTACGATTGCAGGGGGCTGTACGGCTATACCTGTGGCCAGCCCAACCCGACATGGCGGCATGCGATGCGGACGACCTGGCAGATGCCGGAGGGCGCATCGGTATCGGTGTCGTGGCGGCATACCGATGCGGTCACGTTGTCGTCGCTGTCCGACAACAGCTTCCTTGCCGGCACGCCGAGCGTCATCAACAAGAAGATCTCCGCGTATAATTACATCGATCTCGCCGGCACCGTTGCGGTCGGGCGGGGGCTCCAGTTGCGGGCGGGCGTCAACAACCTGTTCGACAAGGATCCACCGGCGATTGCGGCCGGCATCCTGTCGTCGTTCGGCAACGGCAATACCTATCCGGGCGTGTACGATACGCTGGGGCGGACGATGTTCGTCGGCGCCACGGTGAATTTCTGACGGCGACGGCTGGGGTGATGACATGACGAGCTTGGTCCGCCGCGACGTTTTAAAGACGGGCGGCGTGACCGCGCTTGCCGCGATCGTCCCCGCGATGCCGATCGGTGCTGCGGGGACGTCTCCCTCGGTCGGCCCGCGCGAGATCGTCTCGCTCGGGACCGGGTGGCGGTTTCATCTGGGGCACGCGAGCGATCCGGCGAAGGATTTCGGCTTCGGCCGTTCGCACGATACCTATGCCAAGTCGGGCGATGTCGGCACGCCGGTCGCCGAGCCGAAGTTCGACGACAGCGCCTGGGAGTCGGTAACGCTGCCGCACGACTGGGCGGTCGACCTGCCGTTCGCACAGTTTGGGCCGGCGGGGAGCGAGGCCGATCGCACGGGTGCGTTCCAGGGGTTCAAGCCGGTCGGGCGGATGTGGCCAGCCACCAGCGTCGGCTGGTATCGGCGCGTGATCCGGCTCGACACGGCGGATGCGGGACGCCGCCTGCTGCTCCAGTTCGACGGGGTGGCACGCGACTGCGTCGTGATCCTCAACGGCTTCGTCGTGGGGTCCAACGAGAGCGGCTATGCGCCGTTCGAGATCGACGTCACCGACTTCGCCAAGCCGGGCGAGGACAATGTGCTCGTCATCCGTTGCGACGTGAGTCTCGGCGAGGCGTGGTCGTACGAGGGGGCGGGGCTCTACCGCGGCGTGCGGTTGGTGAAGACGTCGCCGGTTCACGTCCGGCATTGGGGTGCGACCGTGCGCTGTTCGGTCGATGCCGGGGGCGCGAGCGTTCGGATTGCGACCGAGATCGCGAATGACGGTGCCGCCTGCGAAGCGCGGGTACGGTCGACGGTCATCGGCCCCGACGGGAAGAGCTTGGTGCTGTTCGCGGACCCGCTCGCGCTGCCGGCTTGGGGCGAGACGACCGCTATGCAGGAGACGCGTGTTGTCGCGCCTGCGCTCTGGTCGCTCGAAACGCCGCATCTTTACACGCTGGTCAGCGAGATCCTGGTCGATGGCGTAGTCGTCGACCGCGACACATGCAGTTTCGGGATTCGCACGATCCGCTTCGACGCGAACCGCGGCTTTTTCCTCAACGGCAAGCCGGTCAAGATCAAGGGCACCTGCAACCATCAGGATCATGCCGGGGTCGGCTTCGCGGTGCCCGACAGCCTGCACGTCTGGCGGCTCGAACAACTGAAGGTGATGGGCAGCAACGCCTATCGCTCGACGCATCATTCGCCGTCGCCCGCGATCCTCGACGCGTGCGATCGGATGGGTATCCTGATGATCGACGAGACGCGGCAGATGTCGAGCAATGCCGAGGGGCTGGGGCAACTCGAACGGATGGTGCGGCAGGGGCGCAACCATCCGAGCATCATCCTGTGGAGCATCGGCAACGAGGAAATCCACCGCGGCACCGAGACCGGCGCGCGGATCGCCGAGACGATGAAGCGCAAGGTGTACGAGCTCGACGGGACGCGGCCGGTGACGGAGGCGTTCAACGGCAAGTTCGGGGAGGGGGCGTCGCGCGTGCTCGACGTGATGGGGTGCAATTATTACCTCGATGCGATCGATCCGTATCACGCCGCGCATCCCGCCATGCCGATGATCGGTACCGAGACGGGCAGCACGGTGATGACCCGCGGCGAATACGCGCGTGACGACAAACAGGGTTTCGTGCCGGCGTACGATCGCGAATTTCCCAAATGGGCGACGACCGCGGAGACATGGTGGAGTTTCTACGACGCGCGGCCGTTCCTGAGCGGTGGCTTCGTCTGGACCGGGTTCGACTATCGCGGCGAGCCGACCCCGTTCGAACGCTGGCCCGAGAACGTCTCGAACTTCGGCCAGATGGACCTGTGCGGCTTCCCGAAGGACAATTATCACTATTATCGCGCGTGGTGGAGCGGGGAGCCGGTGCTGCACCTGTTCCCGCACTGGAATTGGGCGGGGCGCGAGGGCCAGCCGGTGTCGGTGTGGGTGCACAGCAACTGCGAGGCGGTCGAGCTGGTCCTGAACGGGCGAAGTCTCGGGCGGCAGGCGGTGGTGAAGAACACGCATCTCGAATGGCAGGTGCCCTATGCGCCGGGGCGGATCGAGGCGCACGGGTATCGTGGCGGCAAGCGCATGATGCACGCGGTGCGCGAGACCACCGGCGCGCCGGCGCGGATCGGCCTGTCGAGCGATCGGCGACAGTTGGCGCCGGGCGAGGTCGCGGTGGTGCGCGTGGCGATTCTCGACGCGAAACGGCGCGAAATGCCTACCGCGTCCGATCGCGTGTCGTTCACGCTGACGGGTGATGCGAAACTGCTCGGCGTCGGTAATGGCGATCCGCGCTGCCTTGAGCCCGATCATGCGACATCGCGCTCGGCGTTCAACGGCTTGTGCATGGCGGTGGTGCAGGCGGGCGCGAAGGGTGGACCCATTCGGCTGGAGGCGCGTGGCGACGGCCTCGCGCCGGCGATGCTGCCGCTTATCGGTCTGACCAAGGACATCCGATGACTGTACGTCGTTCGTCGCGGGCGCTCGCGCTGATCCTGTTGTGCGCTTCGGCGGCGGCGCAGGCCGCGCCCGACGAAGCCGCGTTCCGACGCTCGATCGGACTGCGTCGTGCGTGGCAGGATCTGACGCGCGACGTGGCGTGGCCCGCGCGCTGGACACCGGACGGGCGGCGCTTCTCGTATCGCAAGACGGTGGCGGGCGGGTTCGCGTTCGAGACGGTGGATGCGAAGACGCTCGCCAAGTCGCCGGCATTCGATACGGCCAAGCTGGCGGCGGCGCTCGGCGATGCGCGGCACGATGCGGTCGATCCGATGCACCTGCCGTTCGCCGCGTTCGACTATGCGGAGGACGGCAAGGCGATCGCGTTCTCGCTGGACGAGACGCGGTGGCAGTGCGGAATCGTCGTCTATCGCTGCGAGGCGGTTGTCGATCGGAGCCGACCGCGCGGCTTTGGCGTGGTGCGCGATATGTCGGTGTCTGCGGACAACAGTCCGAAGGTTTCGCCGGACGGCAAATGGACCGCGTTCGTACAGGACGACAACCTCGTCGTGCGCAAGACCGGCGATGCGGCGATCGTGCCGCTCAGCGTCGATGGCAGCGCGGGCGATTTCTACGATCCGGAGACGCTGCGCTGGTCGCCCGACAGTCGCCACATCATGATTTACCGCGTTCGTCCGGGGTATCAGCGGCGCGTGCTCCGTGTGGAATCGTCGCCGCGCGACCAGCTCCAGCCGAAGCTGCAAAGCCAGCTTTATCCCAAGCCTGGCGATGCGATCGATCAGGAACGGCCGGTGCTGTTCGACGTCGCCACCCGGCGGCAGACGGTAATCGACGACACGCTGTTCCCCAACCCGTACGAACTCTCTGCGCCGCGTTGGCGACAGGACGGGCGGAGCGTGGCGTTCGATTATGTCCGGCGCGGTTTCGGGCAGGCGCGGATCGTCGCGGTCGATGCGGAGACGGGCGTTGCGCACGCCGCGGTGACTGAGGATGCGGAGACGTTCGTCTATGCCGATCGTCGCTACGCGCACGAGGTCGGCGCGGAGGGTCGTGAGATCGTCTGGGCGTCGGAACGCGATGGCTGGAACCATCTGTACCTGATCGACGGCCGCACCGGGGCCGTTAAAAACCGGATCACGACCGGCGACTGGGTGGTGCGCGACGTCATCGCCGTCGACGATGCGAAGCGACAGATCGTGTTCGCCGCGAGCGGCATGAACGCGGGCGAGGACCCGTATTTCCGCCACGTCTACCGGATCGATTTCGACGGGCGGCACCTGACCGCACTGACTCCCGCCAAGGCGGATCACGACGCGCGGTTCTCGCCGGACGGGACGCTGTACGTCGACACCTATTCGCGCATCGACCTCCCGACCGTCAGCGAACTTCATCGGTCGAGCGACGGTGCGCTGGTCGCGACGATCACGAAGGGCAACGACAGCGCGTTGCGGGCGGCAGGGTTTCGGCCACCCGAGGTGTGCGTCGCGAAGGCGCGCGACGGCAAGACCGACATCTGGGGCGTCGTCGTCAGGCCGCGCGACTACGACCCGAGCAAGCGCTATCCGGTGATCGAGAACATCTATGCGGGGCCGCACGATAGCTTCGTGCCCAAGCAATATTGGCCGTTCGGGTTCCATTCCGGTGGCGACAAGGTCATCGGCATGCAGGAGCAGGCCGATCTTGGCTTCATCGTCGTGCAGATCGACGGGATGGGGACCGCCAACCGCTCGAAGGCATTCCACGACGTCGCGTGGAAGAACCTCGCGGACTCGGGCTTCCCCGACCGGATCGCGTGGCACCGCGCGATGGCGGCCAAGGACCCGTCCTACGATATTGGCCGGGTCGGGATCTACGGCGCGTCGGCGGGCGGGCAGAGCACGTTGAACGCGCTGTTGCTCCACGGTGGTTTCTACAAGGTCGGGGTGGCCTATGCGGGGTGCTACGACAACCGCATGGACAAGATCAGCTGGAACGAACAGTGGCTCGGCTGGCCGGTCGATGCGAGCTATGCGGCAGCATCGGGCGTCGATCATGCTGCGCAATTGACGGGCAAGCTGCTGATGATCGTCGGCGAGCAGGACAGCAATGTCGACCCTGCCTCGACGATGCAGGTGGCCGATGCACTGATCCGTGCCGGGAAGGATTTCGAGCTGCTGGCGGTGCCGGGGGGCGAGCATAGCGTCGGGCGCTCGAACGGCCCGATCGATTATGTCGCGCGGCGGCAGTTCGGGTTTTTCGTGCGGGAGCTTGGCGGTGAGGCGCTGCCGGATTGGAATGTGGTGAAATGAAGGCGGCAACGCAGAGTTCGTGAGGACTCCACCCCGGCGGAGGCCGGGGCCCAATTGGGGGACGTCGCTAACGTAGGGCAGCGCTTCATCACGTTGACCTTTCCAATTGGGCCCCGGCCTTCGCCGGGGTGGTGTTCCAGCTATCGGGGCGCCAGACTGACCTCGATCGGTGCCGATCTTAGCGGGACGGTGTAGCCGCCGCGTTCGATCTGCGCTCCTGTGACGGTGTACGGGCGGCCGGTCTTGGTAGTCGTCTCGACAAAAACGCGCGCTACCGGATTGATCCTCGTCGCCGCATCGAGCGTCAGCGTGATCGCGCCCGTCGCCGGCACATACGTCGCGCGCGCGATCTTCCCCGCCTCCAGCGTGATCCACACGCCGGCGGGGGCGATGAACAGGCGGGTGCGGGCGCCGTCTTTCGGGGTGATGCTCACCGCGTCAGCCGCTTGGTCGACATTGCCGCCGAATCCTAGCCAGCCGAATGTCGGGTCCTTCACCAGATAGCTCGCGGCGGTGATCGCGTGGCCGTAAAAGCCCATGCCATAGTCGCCGCTATACGGATCCCACTTCATCATGTCGGGCGCGGAGTGGAACGCGGCGGAGGAGAAGCCGTCGCGGTCGATGTTGGTGATTCCACCCATCATGCCGCCGTACGCGATGCGGAGCAGGCGCAGATCGGTCGGGTCCGCGCGGTAGGCGTCGAACAGCGGGACGGCGTTGAGCGTCGAGCCGTAATGATGAAGCTGGCGCTCGATCCGCGGGTATTTTCCGCCGTACAGGAAGTCCCAATAGCGGCGGGCATTGCCGTTATAGCCCCAGCTCGGGATCGTCGGGTCGTAGGCGAGGATTACCTTCCGCGTGACGTCCGCCTGCGGCTGGTAGCCGAAATAGCGCATCCATGCGTACACCTCGGGCTGGCCGGTCGAATCCCACGCCATCTCGCTGCCGAACGGGTAGCGCAGCGTACGCCAGTGATCGGCGCGCTGCTTCATCAGGCGCTCCATCTCGGTCGCCTCCGCGGTCAGGCCTTCGCGCTTCAGGTCCTTGAGGATGTCGACGAACACGTCGCCCTCCATCAGCCCGAACTGCGTGTAATAGGGCGCATCGCGCATCATCGCGGTGGTCGTCTGATAGGCGTGGTCGAGATACCAGCGCCACGGATGCGCGGTGACGAGACCGGGATGGTTGCGCGCGACGCGGTACAGCACCCAGTGGCCGATCGCGACGTGGGGGTAGTTGTAGGCGCGTCCGAGATCGCCTGCGTCCTTCTTCGACCAGGAGGTCCAGGTTTTCCAGTCGACGGTCGGGTCGTAATAGCCGGGGTGTGCCGCGGGGTCGTAGTAGAACAGGCTCTTCCGCACCGCGCCGGCGTGCGGGCCGTCGACGACTTGCAGGTCGCCCTGGATGGTCTCGTCGACGAGGCGTTGCAGCTTGGCGATCTCGGCCGGGTCGGGGTTGTCGAGCTGCTTGGCGATCGCCGCGACCCAGCTTCCGGCGCCGCCTTCGTCGCTCATTCCGGAGATCCAGACGCGCGGGTCCTGCGTGACGACCTTGCCGGCCTCGCGGTCGTAGGTGAGGATCGCGGGGTTGCGGCCGAACGGGTCGGCCTTGTCCTCGTACCATTGCTGCGTCATCGAGAAGCGGCCGAGGTCGGCCATCGTCTGGTCGAGCGGTTTGGTGATGTAATAGCTGACAGTCTGGACGCTGCCGTCGGCGTAGGTGATCGCGAGGCTCGCGCGGCCCCAGCCTTTGCTGCGGACGGTGTAGCGGGCCCAGCCTTTCACGCCGGCGACCGGGGTTGCGACGAGTGCGCCGACCGGCAGGCTCTCCACCTTGGCGATCGGCTCCGGGGTCTTCAGGAACAGCGAGGCTTCCTGGTCGGTCGGCACGACGTAGCCGGGGATGCCGACCGCGACCGGGCGGTGGTTGGCGACGAGCGTGTCCTCGATTCCAGCGATCGAGGGCGCGGTGACGAAGCGGAGGCCGATTGTGCGCGCCGCGCCGGGGGCAAGCGTAAAGCTGGTCGGGACGTTCCACTGTTCGCCGGCCTTCGCCCATTCCTTCTCGGCAAAGGCTTTGCTGGCGACGGTCCAGTCGTAGAAGCCTTCGGAGGTCTGTGCGCGCTTGCTGCGGTCGGTGAAGATGTCGCCCCTGGGCGCCTTGGCGGCTTCGAGGATCGGGCGATAGGCCTCCAGCGGCGTGCCCTTTTCGGGGAGGACCAGCAGCGCGGGGCCGGCGCCGTTGAGGCGGGTGACCTGAAGGTAGCCGGCGTCGCGGCCGATATAGGGGTCGACGAAGCTGGCCTGCGCGTGCGCCTGTTCGAGGCTGCGATCGGTGATGATGTTGTCGAACACCATCGGCAGCCCGAGCGCGCCGACCTCGACGGGGGCGTTCGTCGTGTTGGTCAGCGTGAAGCGGAGCGCGAGGACGCCGTGGTCGTCGATCCAGCGGCGCTCGACGCGCAACGGGCTGGCGGCCCCGAGCGAGGCGGTGATGTCGGCGGCGGCGAGCGTCGTGCCGGTCGCGGGCAGGCGGCGGATCGCCTTGCGATGCTGCGCGGAGGCGAAGTCGGCCCAGGCGCCGCCGGGTTGCCGCACGCGGAGGTGGATGTCGCCGATATGGACACAGCCGTCGCCCGCGCGCTCGGCTTCGCGGGCGCCGGGGACGAAGTCGAAGCCGGGCTCGGCGGCGGGCGACAGTCGGGCGAGGGTCTGGGTGTCGGCGCGGAGCGCGAGGCGGAAGGCGGGGGTGCGGAGCGCGGTCTGCGCGATCGGGCGGAACACGGGCTTGGCGGGCTTGGTGTGCGCACCGCCGGGCAGCGTCGCGGTCGTTGCCAGGAGCAGAGTCAGGAGGCGGAAGGCTGTCATGGCGTTGCTCGCTCGGGGTCAAAGGTTAGGATAAAGTGTCGCTTGCGCTGCTCTGTCGGACGTATAGTATACGATATCCGAATGGAGATAAAGATGTTCGCAAGCCGCCGGGATGTATTGATGGGGACGACGGCGGTGGCGCTGTTGTCGGTGGGCGAACACGCGCTTGGCAAGGGAACGGCTACGCTGCCGGCCAGAGCGAAACCTTTGCCGTTGTCGGCGGTGCGGTTGCTGCCTTCGGCCTATGCAACCGCAGTCGAGGTCAATCGCGCGTACCTGCTGCGGTTGAGCGCGGATCGGTTTCTGCACAATTTCATGGTCTATGCCGGGTTGCCCGCGAAGGCGCCGATCTATGGCGGGTGGGAAAGCGACACGATCGCCGGGCATACGCTCGGCCATTACTTGACCGCGCTTGTGCTGATGCATGCGCAGACCGGCGATGCGGAGTGCCGTACTCGCGCGGATTATATCGTCGCCGAACTGGCGCGGGCGCAGGCGAAGCGCGGGACGGGCTATGTCGGCGCGCTCGGGCGCAAGCGGAAGGACGGGACGATCGTCGACGGCGAGGAGATCTTCCCCGAGGTGATGCGCGGCGAGATCAAGTCGGGCGGGTTCGATCTGAACGGGTCGTGGTCGCCGCTCTATACGGTGCACAAGGTGTTTGCGGGGCTGCTCGACGTGCATGCCGCGTGGGGGAACACGCAGGCGCTGACCGTCGCGACGGGCTTGGCGACCTATTTCGCGAAGGTGTTCGCGGCGCTCGACGAGGTGCAGATGCAGACTCTGCTCGGGTGCGAATATGGCGGGTTGAACGATAGCTATGCCGAACTGTCCGCGCGGACCGGGGACAAGCAGTGGCTCGACGTCGCGGAGCGGCTTTACGATCGGAAGATGCTCGATCCGATGGTCGCGGGCGAGGACAAGCTCGCGAACTTTCATGCCAATACGCAGGTACCCAAGCTGGTCGGGCTGGCGCGGATCCACGAACTGAACGGCAAGCTCGCGCCCGCCAACGCCGCGCAATTCTTCTGGAAGACCGTCACGCAGCATCACAGCTATGTGATCGGCGGCAATGCCGACCGCGAGTATTTCTCCGGACCCGATACGATCGCGAACCACATCACCGAGCAGACGTGCGAGCATTGCAACAGCTACAACATGCTCAAGCTCACGCAGCATCTGTACGGCTGGCAGCCCGACGGCGCCCTGTTCGATTATTACGAGCGTGCGCATCTGAACCACGTGATGGCGGCGCAGAACCCGAAGACCGCGGGGTTCAGCTATATGACGCCGCTGATGACGGGTTCGGTCCGCGAGTATTCGACGCCGAAGGACGATGCGTTCTGGTGCTGCGTCGGCAGCGGGATGGAGAGCCATGCCAAGCACGGCGAGGCGATCTTCTGGGAGGGCGCCGGCACGCTGCTGGTCAATCTCTACATCCCGGCGGAGGCGCGCTGGCAGGCGCGCGGCGCGGTGCTGACACTCGATACGCGCTATCCATTCGAGCCGGAATCGCGGCTGACGCTGACCAGGCTGGCCAGGCCGGGGCGCTTTCCGATCGCGCTCCGCGTGCCGGGCTGGGCTGCCGGGCGCGCGACGGTTACGGTCAACGGCGCAGCGGTCGAGCCGGTGCTGGCGAAGGGCTATGCGATCGTCGAGCGCAAATGGAAGGCGGGCGACGTCGTCGCGATCAGCGTGCCGCTCGATCTGCGGCTGGAGAGTGCGCCGGGCGACGTCGACACGGTCGCCGTGCTGCGCGGGCCGATGGTGATGGCCGCCGATCTCGGGCCGACCGAGATGAAATGGGAGCAGGCGGATCCGGCGATGGTCGGCGCGGATTTGCTCGCAGCGTTCACGCCGACGGCTGGAGCGGGGGCGACCTACGCGACCAAGGGGATCATCCGTCCGGCGGACCTGAATTTCGTACCGTTCTACAGCCAGCATGACCGACGCAGCGCCGTGTATTTCAAGCGGTTCAGCGAGGCGGCGTGGAAGACCGAGGAGGCGGCGTTCCTGACCGAGCAGGCGCGGCTGAAGGATATCGCCGCGCGGTCGGTCGACGTGATGCATCTGGGCGAGATGCAGCCCGAGCGCGATCATGCGCTGACGTCGGAGATATCCTATCCGGTCAGCTATCGCGGGCGGAACGGGCGCGATGCGCGGTCGGGCGGGTATTTCGAGTTCGCGATGAAGACGCGCGCCGGACCGCTCGTGCTGCAGGCGACCTATTGGGGCGACGAGCGCGCGCGCGATTTCGATATTCTGGTCGATAACGTGAAGGTGGCGACGCAGCATCTGGAGGCGGACCAGCCGGGCAAGTTCTTCGACGTCGACTATCCGCTGCCGAGCGGGCTGACCAAGGGCAAGGCGAGCGTGAAGGTGCGGTTCGTGCCGCATGACCGCTCGTCTGCCGGGCCGGTGTTCGGGGTGCGGATGGTGACCGCCAAGCCTGGCGCCAAGCCGGGTGTAGTCGCGTGAGTGGGGTGTCGGGGCTGGTTCGCAATCACCGCTTGAGGCCCGCTCCGGGCTCAAAATCCACTCCGTCACCCCGGACTGGTTCCGGGGTCCACCGTTCCGCACACCAGATCCTATCGATTGTGCGGCACCGTGGATGCCGGAACGAGCCCGGCATGACGGAGAACCGGGGAGCCTTTGCATGACCGACGCGCAGGCAGACGGCGTTCGCCTGACGCTCGAGGAGGTGCGGGGACTCGCGCGGAAAATCCTGCTCGGCGCCGGCCTGTCGCGGGCGCATGCCGAAGCGGTCGCCGAGACGATGGTCGCGGGCGAGCGCGATGGGTGTGCAAGCCACGGCATCTACCGGCTACTGGTCGCGGCGAACAGCATCGCCAAGGGTGTCGTCGCAGTCGATGCCGAGCCGGTGGTGACCGAACCGTCGCCGGCGCTGGTGCGTGTCGATGGCGGCGGCGGGTTCGCGCAACTCGCGTTCGAACGGGGCCGGCAGCGGCTGGCGGTGAAGGCGCGAGGATATGGAATCGCGGCGCTGGCGCTGAACAATGTCGTGCATTTCGCGGCGCTGTGGCCCGAGGTCGAGGCGCTGGCGGAGGAGGGGCTGGTCGCGCTGGCGGTGACGCCCAGCCACGCCTGGGTCGCGCCGGCGGGGGGCACCGAACCCGTGTTCGGGACCAACCCGATCGCGTTCGGCTGGCCGCGCGCTGGCGGGCCTCCGTTTGTGTTCGATTTCGCGACGAGTGCGGTTGCGCGTGGGGAAATCGAACTGCATCGACGCGCGGGGAAGGCTGTGCCCGACGACTGGGGCTATGATGCGGATGGCCAGCCGACGACCGAGGCCGCGGCGGTGCTGAACGGCGCGATGCGGACGTTCGGCGGGCACAAGGGCTCGGCGCTGGCGGCGATGGTCGAGCTGCTCGCGGGGCCGCTGATCGGCGACATGACCAGCCGGGAATCGCTGGAGGCCGACGCCGCGCGTGGCGGATCGCCGATCGGGGGTGAACTGATCATCGCGATCGATCCCGCCGGGTTCCTCGGCGATGCGGTGGCCGAGCACTTCGCCCGCGCCGAAGCGATGTTCGGGGCGATCGAAGGGCAGGGCGCGCGCCTGCCGTCGCAGCGACGGTACGCGGCGCGGGCGCGCAGTCTGACCGAGGGTGTGGTGATACCCGCCGCACTGTACCGTGACATCATGGCGCTGGTTCCAGGAGAATGACGATGAAGGCTATGATCCTGATGCTCGCGCTCGGTTCGACGGCTGTGGGGGCGGCGCCTCCAAGGACTCCGAAGGCGGCGGCTGCGACGTCGGCGGATGCGCGGTTCAAGGCGCTCTACACGGCGGAATATGCGTGGCGGCAACTCCAGTTCGCGCAGGGCGAGGACAATCCGACCGCCGCGCCGCGGTTGCCGGATGTCGGCCCAAAAGCGCAGGCCGAGCGGCTCGCGCGCTGGACCGACGTATCGCGGCAACTCGCGGCGATCGCGCCGGCCAGCCTGTCGCCCGCCAATCGCATCAACTACGCGGTCTATGCGCAGCAAATCGACGCCTTGCTCGCCGAGCAACGCTATCGCGATTACGAAAAGCCGCTGACTGCGGATACGAGCTTCTGGGGTGACGTCGCGGAGAGCGCGCGCGGCAACTTCAAGTCGGTGAAGGACTATCGCGACTACATCGCGGTGATGCGCCAGATCCCGCGCTATTTCGACCAGCAGACCGGCAACATGCGCGCCGGGCTGGCGCGCGGGTTCACCCCGGCGCGGGTGACGCTGACGGGGCGCGATAACGGCGTCGCGCAGGTCGCGGAGGCGAAGACGCCGCAGGAGTCGCCGTTCTACGAACCGTTCAAGACCTTCCCGTCGACGATCCCGGCCGCCGACCAGGCCGCGCTCAGGGCGGAAGGGACGGCAGCGATCTCGCAGGCGGTGGTGCCGGCCTATGCGACGCTGCTGAAGTTCCTGCGCGCGGAGTATATCCCGCATGCGCGCGAGGGGCTGGCGGCGTACGACCTGCCCGGCGGCAAGGCCTATTACCTGTCGAAAATCCGCGAATACACGACGCAGGATATCACGCCCGAGCAGATCCACGCGCTCGGGCTCGCCGAGATCGCCAAGATCCGCAGGCGGATGGACGGCGTGATGCGCAGCGTGAAGTTCCAGGGCGACTTGCAGGCATTCTTCAACCACCTGCGCACCGATCCGCAATTCTATCCCAAGACGCCGAACGAGCTGCTGTACCGTGCGGCGTGGATCGCCAAGACGTTCGACGGCAAGGCGTCGCAGTGGTTCGGGCATCTGCCGCGCAGCCGGTTCGCGATCAAGCCGGTGCCGGCCGACATCGCGCCGTTCTACACCGGCGGTCGCGGCGGGCCGGGCATCTATCTGGTCAACACCTACGACCTGCCGTCGCGCCCCTTCTATTCGCAGGTTGCGCTGACGCTGCATGAGAGCGCACCGGGGCATGCATTCCAGATGCCGCTCGCGTCCGAGAACAAAACGCTGCCGGCGTTCCGGCGCGACACGTATCTGTCGGTCTATGGCGAAGGCTGGGCACTGTATTGCGAGACGCTCGGCGAGGACATGGGGATGTACGAGACGCCGTACGATCTGTTCGGAATGCTGAGTTACCAGGCGTGGCGTGCTGCGCGGCTGGTGGTCGATACTGGGATCCATGCCAAGGGCTGGAGCCGGAAGCAGGCGCAGGAGTATCTGCACGATAATACCGCGCTGTCGAACCACGAGATCGAGACCGAGGTCGATCGCTACATCGCGTGGCCGGGGCAGGCCTTGTCCTATTACATGGGTCAGATCGCGTTCCAGACCGCGCGGAAGAAGGCGCAGGACAGGCTGGGGGCGAAGTTCAACATCCGGGCGTTCCACGACGCGATGCTCGAGATGGGATCGGTGCCGGTGCCGGTGATCGAGGCGCGGACGGATGAACTGATCGCGGCGGGCGGCAAGGGGCCGTATCCCGACGAGGAGTGATGGCGGGCTAAACTCAAAATCCTCCCCCGCCAGGGGGAGGTGGCGCCGTAGGCGTCGGAGGGGGAGGGCACGGAACGACGGTTGCTCTTACCTCCCCCTCCGTCTGGCAAGCGCCAGCCACCTCCCCCTGGCGGGGGAGGATCGTGCAAGCGTCTAGCCGAACGGGCGGTCGATCGAGGGCTGCGGTTCGGTGAACCAGGCGGCGCCCGTCTCCGTGACGTGGAAATGATCCTCCAGCCGGATGCCGAAGCGGTCCGGGACGACGATCATCGGTTCGTTGGAAAAGCACATGCCCGGTGCCAGCGGCGTGCGGTCGCCGCGGACCAGATAGGCGGGTTCGTGGATCGACAGGCCGATGCCGTGGCCGGTGCGGTGCGGCAGGCCGGGCAGGCGGTAGTCGGGGCCGAGCCCGGCCTTTTCCAGAACGACGCGGGCGGCGGCGTCGATCGCCTCGCAGGGTATGCCGGGCTGGACCGCGGCGAACGCGGCGGCTTGCGCTTCGTGCTCGATGTCCCAGATCGCGCGGGCCTCGTCGCCGACCTGGCCGAACGCATAGGTCCGCGTGATGTCGGAATGATAGCCCTCGACCTGGCAGCCGGTGTCGATCAGCACGAGCTGATCCTCCTCGAGCAGCTGGTCGCCGGGGATACCGTGCGGGAAGGCGGTCGCGTGGCCGAACTGGACGGCGCAGAAATACGAGCCGGACGAGCCGATCGCACGGTGCGCTTCGTCGATGAAGCGGATCACGGCGCTGGCCGCGATGCCGGGCTGGAGGATGCGCGCGGCGCGGCGCTGGACGTCGAGCGTCATCGCCTTGGCTTGGGCGAGCAGCGCGATCTCCGCCGGGCTCTTGATCATCCGGCACGCGTCGATCACCGAAGCGCCATCGCCGAGTTCGAGACCGGTCGCGGCGAGTCCGGTCGCCATGCCGTAAGGAAGCTGCGGGTCGAGCAGCAGCTTGCCGCCGACGGCATCGGCGACCAGCGCGTACGGACTCTCGTCCTCTTCCCAGAGGCGCAGGTCGGCGTCGATCTCGACCGCCGCCTCCAGCGAGCCCTGTTCGAAGCGTGGGCAGATCAGGATCGGCTGGCCCTTTACCGGGAGCAGCAGCGCGACGAGGCGCTCGGTCGCACCCCACGGGATGCCCGCGAAATAGCGCAGGCTCGCGCCCGCGCCGATCAGCAGCGCGTCGGCGCCGGCCGCTTCGATGAGAGCGCGCGCCTTGTCGAGCCGCGCGGTGCGCTCGGTTTGCGCGATACGCGGCGCTGCCGTCGTCCAGGGCGCGATGGTCGCCAGTTCGTCGGCTATCGAAGATCCGCCGATGGTCATGCGTGAGGTCCTTTCTTACCGAAGCGGTCGAGGTCGAACGGCGCGAGCGGTATCGCCGGCGCCTCGCCCATCACCAGCGCGGCGACCAGTTGCGCGGTCACCGGCGCGAGCGTGAGCCCGAGATGCTGATGACCGAAGGCATAGAGCAGATTGGCGGCTTTGGTCGAGCGACCGATCGCCGGGAGGTAGTCGGGGAGGGTCGGCCGCGATCCCATCCAGCGCTCGAACGGCCCCTCGATCGGCAGGCCGAGCGTGCGGACATGATGTTCCAGCCGCTCCCATTTGCGCGGATCGGGCGGGCCGTCGGGATCGCCGAGTTCGACGAAACTCGCCGCCTGGACGCAATCGGCATAACGCGTGACGATCATCGAACAGTCCTCGAACACGATCGGGGGCAGGTCGGCGGGCCAGCCGTCGGCGCGCGCGCGGATGTGATAGCCGCGCTCGGCGATCATCGGCACGCGGTAGCCGAGCGGTTCGAGCAGATCGCGGGACCGGACCCCGGCGGTCACCAGCACCTGATCGACGTCATGCCCGGGTACGACGATCCGTCCGCCGTCGTCGATCAGGTGCACGCCCTCGCGGACGATCCGCCCGCCGCGCGCCTCGACCGCGGCTTCGAGTGTCGTCGCGAGCCGGCGGAGATCGGCGATCTGGCCGCTGCCGGTAAAGCGGATCGCACCGCCGACCGGATCGGCAAGGAAGCCTAGCCGGCGCAGCAGTTCGGGCTCGGCATCGACGATCCGCGCCGTTCCGATCGCGGTTCGCGACCAGCGCTGCCGGCCGGTCTGTGCGCTCGCGGCTGAATCCCAGACCAGGATGTGCCCATTCTCGCGCAACAGATCCGGTGCGTCGATCGCTGCGACCAGATCGCGCCACGCCGGCATCGCGCCAGCCAGCAACGGCGTCAGCGCGGCCGTTCCCGCCGCGAACCTCGCCGGCGTCGACGCCGCGACCAGCCGCGCGGCAAACGGCAGCCAGCGTCGCGCCATCGACGGTGGCAGCCCGAGCGCGCCACCCGCGCTGAACAGGCGACTCGGCACGGATTTAACCGCGCTCGGCGACGCAAGCGGCTCGACCTGCTCGACTGCGATGTGGCCGGCACTGCCCCAGGATGCGGCGTTGTAATCGGCGTCGCGTTCGAACACACTCACGCCATATCCGCGATCGAGCAGCGCGACGGCGCAGGACAAGCCGACCACGCCGCCGCCGACTATCCCGATCGTGGGCTTGACCGTTTTCAACCCATTTCTCCTGTTGCACCGCATCAATCGCTTTCGTATACGGTATATATATTGAAACGCAGGAAGGTCGATACCGAATGTCTGTCGAGTGGAAGGGTGTATTTCCGGCCGTAACGACTCAGATCCGCGAGGATATGACGGTCGATCTCGCGGATACGCAACGTGTCGTCGACGACCTGATCCGCGACGGTGTGACCGGGGTGATCGCGCTTGGCACCGTCGGCGAGAACAACTCGTTCGAGTATGAGGAAAAGGTCGAGGTACTGACCGCAATCGTCGAGGCGGTCGACGGCCGCGTGCCGGTCATCACCGGCGTTTCCGAATACGACACGCGCCGCGCAGTGCGGTATGCGCAGGCGGCGGAAAAGGCCGGTGCGGATGGCCTGATGCTGTTGCCGCCGATGGTCTATGTGCCAAAGCCGCACGAACTGGTCGCGCATTTCAAGGGCGTCGCGACCGCGGTCGGCCTGCCGATCATGCTCTACAACAACCCACCGGCCTATCGCACGCTGATCGACAATGACGTGCTCGCTGCGCTGGTCGATGTCGCCAACATCGTCGCGGTCAAGGAATCCGCGCCCGACACGCGCCGTTTCACCGACGTGAAGACCGCGTTCGGCGACCGCTACGTGCTGTTCGCCGGGCTTGACGACGTCGCGCTGGAGGGGCTGTATCTGGGTGCGCAGGGCTGGGTCTCCGGGCTGACCAACGCGTTCCCGCGGGAGTCGGTCGAACTGGTCAACGCGTTCGCGCGCGGCGATCATGCCAAGGCGATGGAGATCTATCGCTGGTTCATGCCGCTTCTCCACCTCGATGCCGAGCATGACCTGGTGCAGTCGATCAAGCTCGCCGAGCAGGTCATGGGCCGCGGTTCCGAGCGCGTCCTGCCACCGCGCTATCCGCTGATCGGCGAACGGCGCGCCGAGGTGATCGCGATGGTCGAGCAGGCCGCGGCGACCCGCCCGACTCTCTCGAACTGATGCGCCACACCTTCTTCTGCATCGACGGCCACACCGCCGGCAATCCGGTCCGCCTTGTCGCGGGCGGGGCGCCGCTGCTGAAGGGCGTGTCGATGTCGGAGCGGCGACAGGACTTCATGACGCGGTTCGACTGGATCCGCACCGGACTCTGTTTCGAGCCGCGTGGGCACGACATGATGTCGGGCGGGTTCCTCTACCCGCCGACGCGCGACGACACCGATATCGGCATATTGTTCATCGAGACGAGCGGCTGCCTGCCGATGTGCGGGCACGGCACGATCGGGATGGTGACGTTCGGGCTCGAACACGGGCTGATCCAGCCGGCCATTCCGGGCCGGTTGCGGATCGAGGTGCCGGCGGGCGTGATCGACGTGGCCTATGAAACCGAGGGCGCGAAGGTGACGTCGGTGCGGATCACCAACGTGCCGGCGTATGTCGCGGCGCGCGGGATCGAGGTGGACGTCGAAGGGATCGGGCCGCTCAGCATCGACGTCGCGTACGGCGGCAATTATTATGCGATCATCGAGCCGCAGGGGCGGTATACCGGGCTCGACGACCTCGGTGCCGCAGAGATCATCGCGCTCAGCGGCCGCGTTCGCGAGGCCGTGCGGGCAAAGTTCGAGCCGGTTCATCCGCTCGACCCGACGATCCGCGGCGTCAGCCATGTGCTGTGGGCGGACGTGCCACGCAGTGACGGAGCCGATGGTCGCAACGCGGTGTTCTACGGCGACAAGGCGATCGATCGCAGTCCGTGCGGCACGGGGACCTCGGCCCGGCTCGCGCATCTTGCGGACAAAGGGCGTTTGGCGGTCGGCGACCGGTTCGTCCACGAGAGCTATATCGGCAGCCGCTTCATCGGCCGCGTCGAGGCTGAGACCGCGCTCGGCGAAACCCCCGCGATCATCCCGTCGATCGAAGGCTCGGCGATCGCGACCGGGTTCAACACGATCTGGATCGATCGCGACGATCGTTTCTGGAACGGGTTTCAAGTTTCATGAGCCATTTCTCATGAAGTGTAGGCTATGCCGGTGCAGCAATTCTGCCCCCGGAGCCAACCGTCTATGAGTATCGTCGTCCGCACCCTGTCCGAGCAGGTGTTCGAGATCGTCCGCGAACAGATCGTCACGGGCAAGCTCGCCGGGCATAGCGCGATCCGGCAGGATGCGCTCGCGACCGAACTCGGGGTCAGCAAGATCCCGTTGCGCGAGGCGCTGGCGCGGTTGGAGCAGGAGGGCCTGCTGACCAGCCACGCCAACCGCGGCTATTCGGTCCAGCCGATGTCGGCGGACGAAGCGGACGACATCTTCGCGCTCCGCCTGAGCATCGAGCCGCAGGCCGCGGCCTATGCCTCGACCGTCGCCAACGACGCGGATCGGGCGACCGCGATCCTCGCCTTCGAGGAGCTCGACAGCGCGGCGAGCGAGCGGCTGGCCGAAGTCGCGATCCGCAACCGCGTGTTCCACACCGCGCTGGTCCGTCCAGGCCGTCGCCTGCTCACCACGCAGATGGTCGAGCGGCTGGCGATCCTCGCCGAGCGCTACGTCGTCGCGCATCTGCGGCCGGCGGGGCGCGAGGACCGCGCGCATCTGGAACATCGCCAACTACTCGATGCATGGCTCGCGCGCGACGACGATCGCATGCTGACGCTGCTGACCAGCCATATTCAATCGACGCTGACCGATCTGCGCTTCCAGTTCGCAACAGTGCGCGAATAACGATCACAACCGGGGATGGGCATGTTTGGACCGCGTAAATCGTTCGAATCGTCTGCCCATGGCCAGGAACACAGCCTCGCCAAGACGCTGAGCTGGCCGCATCTGATCGCGCTCGGGGTGGGCGCGATCGTCGGCACCGGGATCTATACGTTGGTCGGCGTCGGCGCCGAGCGGGCGGGGCCGGGCGTGATCCTGGCCTTCGTGATCTGCGGCGTGATCTGCGCCTGCGCGGCGCTCGCCTATACCGAGCTCGCGACGCTGATCCCGGCGGCGGGCAGCGCGTACACCTTCAGCTATACGGCGCTGGGCGAGGGTATCGCCTGGGTGGTCGGGTGGAGCCTGATCCTCGAATATTCGCTGGCCTGCTCGACCGTCGCGGTCGGCTGGTCGGGCTATCTGGTCGGCTGGATCGAGGCGGCGGGAATCCACCTGCCGCACGCATTGCTGGTCGGGCCGCATGGCGGCGGGATCGTCAACATGCCCGCCGTATTGGTGTCGCTCGGCGTAATGGGGATGCTGATCCTCGGCACGCGGCAGAGCGCGACGCTGAACATCGTGCTGGTGCTGATCAAGCTGGTCGCGCTGACTGTCTTCGTCATCTACGCCGCGCCTGCGTTCAAGGCCGACAATCTCCACCCGTTCATGCCCTACGGTTTCGGCTCGACCGAGCTCGATGGGCACAAGCGCGGGGTGATGGCGGCGGCGGCGATCGTGTTCTTCGCCTTCTACGGCTTCGATGCGGTGGCGACCTCGGCGGAGGAGACCAAGAACCCCAAGCGCGACCTGACGATCGGCATCGTCGGCTCGATGCTGGTCTGCACGGTGATCTACATGGCCGTCGCGGTCAGCGCGATCGGCGCGCTGCCCTTCACGCAGCTCGCCAATTCGCCCGAGCCGCTCGCGCTCGTCCTGCGCCAGTTGAGCCAGCCCTTCGCGGCGCAGGTGATCGCGCTGGCGGCGGTGATCGCGCTGCCGTCGGTGATCCTGGTGATGATGTACGGCCAGAGCCGGATCTTCTTCGTGATGGCGCGCGACGGCCTGTTGCCGCGACGCCTCGCCAAGGTCAGCAAGCGGACGGGATCGCCGACGCTGATCACGCTGCTGACGGGGCTGTCGATCGCGGCGGTCGCGGGGTTCTTCCGGCTCGACGAGATCGCCGAACTCGCCAATGCGGGCACGTTGATCGCGTTCATCTCGGTCGGGGTTTGCCTGGTGGTCCTGCGTCGCACCGCGCCGCAACTGCCGCGCCTGTTCCGCTGCCCGGCGGCGTACGTGGTCGGTACGGTGACGGTGCTCGGCTGCCTGTATCTGCTCGCGAGCCTGCCGACGTCGACGCTCGTGCGCTTCGTGATCTGGAATGCCGCCGGGCTGGCGCTCTATTTCGCCTATGGTCGGCGGAAGAGTGCCGTGGGGCTTGCCGAGGCGTAGGGATACTCAGTTCCGTGACGCGGGCGTTTCACCCCCGGCGTGGCGCGCGCGGAAGAGTTTGCCGCCTTCGACGGCGTACACGACCGCCAGGACGCCCAGGCCGATCGCGAGATAGCCGATCGCCAGGGGATAAGTGGTGCCGTTATATGATTGCCCGATCAGCGATCCGACGATCACCGCGCCGACGCTGGTGATGAAGCCCTGGATCGACGAGGCGGTCCCCGCAATGTGCCCTACCGGCTCCATCGCCATGGCGCCGAAATTCGAACCGCACAGGCCGATGCAGGTCATGCTCAGCGCCTGAAACAGCATGTAGGTCCAGAGCGATTCCAGCCCCGTCGCGATCACGCCGATATGCAGCACCGACAGGCCGATCAGCGCGAGAACCGCGGCTTGCGAGATCAGTCGCGTCCCCAGGCGCTCGACCAGCCGGCTGTTGGCGAACGACGCGCACCCCATCGAAAAGGCGCAGACCGCGAACAGGATGGTGAAGCGCTCTCCGGCATGAAACTGGTCGACGAAGATCTGCTGGGCCGACGAGACGAAGGCGATGATGCCGCCGAAGGTCATCGAGGCGGCGACCGCATAGCCCGCCGAGAACCTGTTCGTCAGCGTCAGCGTATAGGCATGGCGAAGCGCACCGAGCGACAAGGGCGTCCGGCGATCGACCGGCAGCGTTTCGCCGAGCCGGCTCGCGGACCAGGCGAGCACCAGCGCCGCAAATCCGGCCAGGGCATAGAAGATGAAGCGCCACGGACCGATCGCCAGCAAGACCTGCCCGAGGCTGGGGGCCATGATCGGCACGAGGAAGAAGATCATCTGCGCGACCGACAGCGTGCGGGCCATCTGGCGCCCCGAATAGCGGTCACGAACGATCGCGACCGCGAGCACGCGCGTGGAGGCGGACATCAGCCCCTGGAGAACCCGCGCGCCGAGCAATGCGGCGAAGGTCTGCGATCCGGCGGCGAAGATGCTGGCTGCGACGAACCCGGCGAGCGTCAGCAGCAGGATCGGCTTGCGCCCGTACCGATCCGCCAACGGACCGTAGACGAGCTGGCCGGCGCCGAACCCGAGCATGTACGCGGTGATGATCCATTGCCGGTGGTTGGCGGTGGCGATGCCGAGCTGGTGGCCGATATCCGCCAATGCCGGCAGCATCAGGTCGACGCCGAGCGCGTTGACCGCCATCAACGCCGCGACGAAGGCGACGAATTCGCCGGGTTTCATCGAGGGGGCGGGAGTTTTGTCGGTCATCGGGTGGGCCTAGGTCGCAAATGCCGGGAAGGCCATGTGAATGACGTATCGCGAGCATCGGTTCCGGCTGGGGGGGAGGCGGTTCGCGGGTCGAGGGCCACCGCTTCCAACCGCTCGACCGTTGCCGAGGCGGCGCGCGCCTACCGGGTAGGGAGCGTCATCCCCAGTAACTGACGAGTCGCCCTGAACGCGGTCTCGAATGGTGCCTGCGTGCGGACGATCTTGACCATCACGCTGGCCCCGAGCCACAGGTGATAGAGCGAGGCGGCGAGTTCGGCCGGGGGCTCGGTAACGCAGAGCGAGCGGTCCGCCACGCCGGCTTCGATCGCCTGGGTCATGCGCGTCACGATGCCGGTCGTCCCGGCCTTCAGCGCGAGGCGCATCGGCTCGGACAGATCGGCGACTTCGGCGCCGAGCTTTACGGCCAGGCAGCGCCCTTGGCAGTCGAACGCTCCCTGGGTCTCTCGCCATGCCGCGAAATACAGCATCAGCCGCTCCGCCGCTGTCAGGCCCGGTTTGGCGAACAGGACGTCCATGTCGCCGTGATAGTCCTCGAAATAGGCCGAGAGCATGGCTTCGCCGAACGCGTCCTTCGAGGCGAAATAATGGTAGAAGGATCCCTTCGGAACGCCCGCGTCCTTCAGTATCTCGGTGAGGCCGACGGCGGAAAAGCCCTTGCGGCTCATGATCCGCTGGCCCGTCGCCAGGATCGTCGACCGAGAATCGGGTTCGGGTGCGGATGGCGGCATGACCTCTCCTTATCGATGCGTAGACCGATCGTCTAGTGATCTTTGGCACGTAGGTAGCGGCTTTCGGTGATGCCGCCATGATACCATTCAAGCGCTGGCCACAACGTCGAAGATTTCTTACTAGACGACCGGTCTATTGACGCCTAAGTGTCATCCATCGGCGTTACTCGGCGAGGCGAAGCTGCTCCCATCGACGCAGCGTTGGCGGAGGCATTCGCGACCGTTTCCCTGGTTTGCCCGGTTCTTGGCCGCTCCAAGATATGGAAGGACATCGCATGAAGATCCTGATGATACTCACGTCGCACGACACACTCGGCGACACCGGCCGCAAGACGGGCTTCTGGCTCGAGGAACTCGCGGCACCCTATTACATCTTCAAGGACGCTGGCGCCGAGATCACGCTGGCATCGCCCAAGGGCGGGCAGCCGCCGCTCGATCCCAAGAGCAACGAGCCCGACAGCCAGACCGACGACACGCGCCGTTTCGAGGCGGATGGCGAGGCCAAGGCGGCGTTGGCCAGCACTGTGAAACTCGCGGACGTCTCGGCGACCGACTTCGACACCGTGTTCTATCCCGGTGGGCACGGTCCGCTCTGGGACCTGGCCGAGGACGCCCTTTCGATCGACCTCATCGAAACCACGCTGGCGGCCGGCAAGCCGGTAGCGCTCGTCTGCCACGCGCCGGGCGTCCTGCGTCACGTGAAGACTGCCGACGGACGTCCGCTGGTCGAGGGCAAGACAGTGACGGGGTTCGCCAATTCGGAAGAAGACGCGGTCGGCTTGACCGATGTGGTGCCGTTCCTCGTCGAGGACGAACTGACGGCCAAGGGTGGCGTCTATTCGCGTGGCCCCGACTGGGGCTCGTACGTGGTGCAGGACGGGCTGCTCATCACCGGGCAGAACCCCGGTTCGTCCGCCGCCGCCGCACGGGCGCTGCTGGACGCACTCGCCGCCTGATCGCCCGCCGTCTGATCGCCCGGCGGCAGATTCTGTCGGCATCCCGCGGATCGGGGATGCCGACAGGGCGCGCGGTCAGACCGCGATGATCGCCGCGTCGGCGTCCCCGGCCAGTAGCAGGTGGAGCAGACCCGGCGCCGGGCGGGCGATTGCGTGGATGCCCAGTGCCTCCAGCGCGGGTGTCGAGGCGCGGTCGACATCCTTCAGGCGAATCCGCAGCCGGGTGCCGTGCTGGCTTGCCGCCTCCAGATTGTCCGCGCCGCCGAGTGCGGCGACGGTGGCGGGGGTGAGCCGGATGTCGTTGGTTGCGACCGGTGCCGGCTCTGCGGGAGGGGGGGTAGCGGGTGTTGCCTCGCTCGGCGCTGCGATCGCGTCGCGAATCTCGACCGCGACCGAGTCGGCGATCGGACCGAGGACGATCTGGAGCGCGTTGGCGGACGGGCGGATCAGGCCGCGTGCGCCGAGCGCCTTGAGACGGGCCTCGTCGACGCGCTTCTGGTTCACGACGATCAGCCGGAGCCGGGTCGTGCACGCGCCGACGCTGGTGAGGTTGGCGGCGCCGCCCAATGCCTCGGCAAACGCTGCACCGCGTTCGCTCTTGGCGACCGGTGCCGCTGCCACGGGTGCGTCGCGCTCGCGGCCCGGCGTGGGGAGGTCGAGGCGTTTGATGACGGTGCGGAACAGGACGTAGTAGATTGCGGCGTAGGCGAGGCCGATCGGGAACAGCAGCAGCGGCTTGGTCGCCTTGCCGTAGTTCAGCACGTAATCGAACAGCCCCGCGGAGAAGCCGAAGCCGAGCTTCACGCCGAGCGCATCCATCAACGCCATCGACACGCCGGTCAGCACCGCGTGGATCGCGTAGAGCACGGGCGCGAGGAACATGAAGCTGAACTCGATCGGCTCGGTCACGCCGGTCAGCATCGAGGTGAGCGCGAGGCTGAGCAGCATGCCGCCGACTGCTTTACGCCGTTCGGGCAGCGCGGCGTGGTACATCGCCAGGCACGCGGCGGGCAGGCCGAACATCATCACCGGGAAGAATCCGGCCATGAACGCGCCGGCGGTGGGGTCACCGGCGAAGAAGCGGCGGAGATCGCCCGTGGTGCCCTGGTAATCGCCGGCGACGAACCAGACGATGTTGTTGAGCAGATGGTGCAGCCCGGTGACGAGCAGCAAGCGGTTGAGCAGGCCGAACATAAACAGGCCGAATCCGCCGGCGCCGCTGATCCCGTAGCTCAGGCCGTCGATGCCCGCGCTGAGCGCACCGAAGCCGAGCCCGACGACCAGCCCGAGCACGAGCCCTGCGACGCCGCTGACGATCGGCACGAACCGTCGTCCGCCGAAGAAGGCGAGATATTCGGGGAGCGCGATCGCGGAGAAGCGGTTGTAGAAACTGCCGCCGATCAGGCCGGAGAGGATGCCGATCGGTACGTCCAGACGCGCGATCGCCTTGGCCTTCCACGCCGCGGTGGCGAGCGCGATGGTGTCGCCGGTCAGGCCTTTCAGCGCGTCGGCGGGGACGGTCATCAGTGCCTGTGCGCCCTGCGTCGATACGAGGTAGCAGACCACGCCGGCGAGACACGCGGCGCCGTTGCCGTCACGCGCGAAACCGGTAGCGACACCGATCGCGAACAACAGGCCGAGGTGCGAGAAGATCGCGTCTCCCGCGGCGCTGAGCACCGCGATATCGAGCAGGTCGGGTTGGCCGAGACGCAGCAGCAGCCCGGCGACGGGCAGCACGGCGATCGGCAGCATGAGCGCGCGGCCGAGCGGCTGGAGGGCTTCGAGCACGGACTTCATGGGCGGAACTCCCGGGCGAGCGTTCGCACGTCCGCGGCTGAGATACAGTTCATGGCGGCTGCGGCATGCGCGCGGCAGGCGTCGATCGTGAGTGTGGCGACCAGCGCCTTGATCTCGGGGACGAGCGCGGGCGCTGACGAGAGTTCGGTGACGCCGAGGCCGATCAGAATCGGTACCGCGAGCGGATCGGAGGCGAGACCCCCGCACACGCCGGTCCATTTGCCGTGGACCGCGCCGCCTTCGCAGGTGCGCGCGATCAGGCGCAGCACGGCGGGGTGGAGCCCGTCGAGATCGCTCGCCACCGCCGGATTGCCGCGGTCCATCGCGAGCGCGTACTGCGTCAGGTCGTTGGTGCCGATCGAGAGGAAGTCGGCTTCGCTCGCGAGCAGGTCGGCGGTGATCGCGGCGGCGGGGGTCTCGATCATGATGCCGAGCGCGACATGCTCGGTGTGGCCGGTGGCCGCTGCGGCGGCGTCGAGCGCGGTGCGGACGGCGCGGAGTTCGGCGAGGCTCGCGATCATCGGCACCATGATGCGGCACTGGCCGGCGGGGCGGACCGCGAGGATCGCGCGCAGCTGCGCGTCGAGCATCTCGGGGTGGGCGAGACCGACGCGGATGCCGCGCAGGCCGAGCGCCGGGTTTTCTTCCGCGGCGATCGGGAGGTAGGGCGCGGGCTTGTCGCCGCCGATGTCGAGCAGGCGGACGATCAGCGGGCGACCGTCGAGCGTGGTGGCGATGCGTTGATAGTCGGCGGTCTGTTCCTCGACGCTGGGCGCGCTGTCGCGTTCGAGGAACAGGAATTCGGTGCGAAGCAGGCCGCAGCCTTCGGCGCCGTTGCGGACTGCGGCCTCGGCATCGTCGGCCGAGCCGAGATTGGCGAACGCTTCGATGCGGACGCCGTCCTGCGTGCGGCATTCGCGCGCGGCGTTGGCGAGTGCGGCGCGGCGGCGTTCGGTCTGGGCGTCGAACGCGGTTTGCGCGGTTGCCAGCGTCTCAGGCTCGGGGGCGACGTGGAGCAGGCCTGCGCCGGCGTCGAGGATCAGCGGCGTGCCCGCCGTAATCTCGGCAAGCGCTGGGCCGACTGCGACGAGGGCTGGGAGCCCCATCGTCGCGGCGAGGATCGCGACGTGCGAGGTCGGTCCGCCGCGCTCCACGCAGAAGCCGACGATCGACGCGGTGTCGAGGCCGAGCAGGTGCGAGGGGAGCAGGTCGTCGGCCAGCAATATGGTGCCGGGCGGGAAGCTCAGGCGTTCGTCGAGGTCTTCGCCGGCGAGCGCGCGGAGCACCTGGCGTTCGAGGTCGAGCATGTCGTCGGCGCGCTCGGCGAGGCGGGCGTCACCGGTGGCGTGGAGCGCGTCGGCCTGCGCACGGATCGCGGTGCGCCAGGCGTAGGCGGCGCTGTCGCCTTGCGCGATCGCGGTATGTGCGGCCGCGGTCAGCGTGGGATCGTCGAGCAGCGCGGTATGCGCGGTCAGGATCGCGCGTTCGGCGCCGGTTGCTGTCGCCGATTTGGTGGCGAGGCGCGTGGTGACGGTGGCGAGCGCCGCATCGAGCGCGGCGCGTTCGGCGATTGCGTCCGCCCCTTTGCGCGTCACGGCGATCTCGGCGAGGCGGAAGAGCCCGGCCTGGCCGATCGCGATGCCGGGGGAGGCGGTGACGCCGGGCAGGCGGCCGTCGGCGGGGAGGGTTGCGACTTGTGTCCGATTAGCAGGCTGTTCCCCCGCGAAGGCGGGGGCCCAGGACCCAGCAGCGCCACCGTTCGTGGTTCCTGGGCCCCCGCTTTCGCGGGGGAACGAGGGCGAGGTTGGGGCAGAACCGGCCTTCTCGCCCATGCCGCCGAGGATCAGGTCGCCGATCGCCGCCAGCGCGTCGGCTGCGTCCGGGCCCGTGGCGGCGATCGTGATCTCGTCGCCGAGCTTTACGCCCAGCGCCATCAGCGCGACCGGGCTGCGGACGTTACCGTCGCGCTCATCCTTCGTAATCTTCACCTCGGACACGAACTTCCGCGCAGTCTCGCCGATCCGCGCGGCTGGGCGCGCGTGGATGCCGTGAACCAACGGCACGATGATCGTGCGGCGGACGGTGTCGCCCTCGACGATCGCCACGTCTGCGGCATCGACGCGCGGTTCGAGCGTCATCATCGCCTCGCCGACGCCGACCAGTCGGTCGGTCTCGCGGCGGACGATCGTGAAGCGCTCGGGGTTGGTGACGATCACCGGCGTGATCACCGCCCGCGCTTCGCAGACCAGCAGGTCGAGATCGAAGCGGATCAGCGGATCGAGCCGTTGCACCGTCGCGCCCTCGGCCACGCAGGGCGTGAACCCGCGCCCGCCGAGCGCCACGGTGTCGAGCCCGATATGCATCAGGATCTCGGCGCCCTCGGGCGTGCGCAGCGTGATCGCGTGGCCGCTGGCGTGGACGCTCAGCACGACCGCGTCGCACGGCGCATGCAGGCAGTCGCCGGTCGGATCGACGGCGATCCCGTCGCCCATCATCCGTTCGGCGAAGACCGGGTCGGGGACCGCCTCGAGAGGCGATGCCCAGCCCTGGAGGGGCGACGTCAGGATGATAGGCTTCATGGCTTTACGTCCTGCCTGCGACCAGTTGGCCGCCGATCCAGGTGCCCGCGGGCAGCAGGTCGGCGGTGAGGGCGACCCAGTCGGCACGCAAGCCGGGCGCGAGCGCACCGCGCTCATGGCCGAGGCCTAGGAAGGCGGCCGGGTTGGTCGCTCCCATCGCCGCTGCGGCGGGCACATCGGCATGCGTCCGCGCGACGAAATTTCGGACGGCACCGGCCATGTCGAGGTCGGAGCCGGCCAGCGTCCCGTCCTCGCCGAAGCATTTGCCGTCCTCGACATGGATCAGGCGCCCCTGAAGGCGGAAATCCTTGTCGACCGCGCCGACCGACGGCATCGCGTCGCTGACCAGCATCAGGCGATCGTTGGGCCGTGCGTTGAGCGCGAGACGCAGCGCGGCGTCGTGGACGTGCAATCCGTCGGCGATCAGTCCGCAATAGACATGGCGATCATCGAGCGCGGCGCCGACCACGCCCGGCGCGCGGTGAAGCAGCGGCGACATCGCGTTGAACAGATGCGTGATCCCGGTCAGGCCAGCGCCGACCGCGTCGACGATCGTCTCGTAGTCGGCGTCGGTATGGCCCGCGCTGACGATCACGCCGCCTGCGACCAGCCGTGCGATCGACGCCGCGTCGGTCAGCTCGGGGGCCAGCGTCACCATCACGCGGCCCTTGCGCGGACGGATCAGCAGTTCGATCATGGCATCGTCGAGCAGCCGGAACTTGGCCGGATCGTGGATGCCTTTGCGCGACGGGTTGATCCACGGCCCCTCGATATGTGCGCCTACCACACCGGGAACACCGGCGAGGATCGCGGCGTCCATCGCGTCGAGCGTCGCCGCGATCACCTCGGGCGTGTCGCTGATCAGCGTCGGCATGAACGCGGTCGTGCCGTAGGGCGCATGCGCGGCGCCGATCGCGGCGATGCCCTCGACGGTCGGCTGGTCGTTGAGCAGCACGCCGCCCCCGCCGTTCACCTGCGTGTCGATGAACCCGGGGACGAGCCAGCCGCCGCCAAGGTCGATCGCCTCGGACGCGATCCGCTCGAGCGGGGTGATCAATGCGATCCGGTCACCGACTACGCGGATCGTCGCACCGTTCAGCAGACCGTCGCGCGTGACGACGTTGCCGTTGACGACATGAAACTGGGACTCGTTCATACCGTCTTCGTCACCTTGCTGAGATGCAGCGGCGCGTCGGGGTTGAGCCCGCGACGCAGCGAGAGGGCATTGGCCATGCGGTAGAAGCTCTGGATCATGAGGATCGGCTCGATCGCCGGATGCGCGGTGTAGGCGGCGGGGGCGGTTTCGCCGTTCGCCTTCGCATCGGCGAGGCAGACGCGGGCGCCGCGGGCGGCAAACTCGGCCGCGGCTTCGCGCACGCCATCGCCGGCGGTGTCGGAGGTGGCGAACGCGATCACCGGGAAGCCGTCGTTGACGATCGCCATCGGCCCGTGGCGGACCTCGGCGGCGCTGAACGCTTCGGCATGGAGCGCGCAGGTCTCCTTGAGCTTCAACGCCGCTTCCTGCGCGATGCCGTAGCCATAGCCGCGACCGATCACGAACAGGTTGTTGGCGTCGGCCAGCGCATCGACCACCGACGTCCAGTTCGCACCGAACGCGAGCGCCAGCATGTCGGGCAGCGTGTCGATCGCCTTGGTCAGCGCGTCGTTCCGCGACCAGGCCGCGGTCAGGGCCGCGAACGCGGCGAGTGCGCAGATATAGGATTTGGTCGCCGCGACCGAGCGCTCCGGCCCGGCCTTCAGCGCGATCATCGTGTCGGCCATCTCGGCGAGCGGCGACGACTCGTCGTTGACGAACGCGACCACATGCGCGCCGGCCGTCTGATAGGCGGACACGGTGGCGAGCAGGTCGGGGCTGCGGCCGCTCTGCGATACCGCGATCACCAGTGCGGTGCCTGGCGCCATCGGTGCGGCATAGACCGACGACACCGACGGGGCGGCCGACGCGACCGGCACGCCGAGCAGCGTCTCGATCAGGTATTTGCCATAGGTTGCTGCGTGATCCGACGACCCGCGCGCACACGTCACGACCACGGCGGGCGGCGCGGCGCGAAGGCGCTCGCCGAGTGCCGTCAGCGCCTCGCGGTTGGCGGCGAGCAGCCGCGCGACGGCGTCGGCGGCTTCGGCGGCTTCGCTGAACATCAGCGTCGGCGTCGACGCAGTGGTAATCTCGGTCACGGTATGCCCCCCGGCCGGCGCCCGTGCGCCGGCGTCAGATGTCGTTGAGTTCGGCGACGAGGTCGTAGGCGTCGCCACGGTAATAGGATTGGGTGAATTCGGCGGCCCGGCCATCGCGCAGGAAGCCGCGGCGTTCGATGAACAGGCCGGCATGGCCTGCATCAACGCCGAGCATCTTGGCATGCTCCGGGCTGAAATGGACTGCGCGCAGGCGTTGCAGCGCGCGGACCGGACGGTTGCCCGCCGCTTCGAGCGCTTCGTACAACGAGTCCTGGACGGCATCGATCGTCGGCAGACAGTATCCGGCGATCGTCGAATATTCGAGCGCCATCGGCGTGTCGTCGGCGTAGCGGATGCGCTGGAACCGGTACACCGCGGAACCCGGCGACAGTCCGAGCGACAGCGATTCCTCCGGCGTCACCATGCCGATCGTGCGGCTGACCCACGCGCTGCTCGGCGTCCGACCGCGCGACTGCATGTCCTCCGAGAAGGACGACAGCTTCGAGAAGCTCTTCTCGACGCGGGTGGCGACGAACGTTCCCGCGCCGCGGCGCCGGGTGAGCAGGCCCTCTTCGACCAGCCCGCCGATGGCTTTCCGCACGGTGATGCGCGACACGTCGTATTCTATCGCAAGATCGCGTTCGGCGGGCAGCGCGTCGTCCTTGGCCAGCACGTTGCGGTTGATCGCATCGCGGATCAACTGCTGAAGCTGGACGTACAACGGCGCCGGATTGCCATCCCGGAACCTGCCAATGCTCGTTGAAAAGGACATGAAGGCGACTTTCGATGATGCCGGAGCGGGCCTCGAAACGAGAATGACCCGGCAACCGATCTTGGATACGTTATGTATTGGTATTGTTCAAGCGGCTTGACCGACTGTGTTGCAAAGTACGGCCTTGAGATTTCGTACGCGCGTCACATCGGTATGGCGGCGCGCGGCCGGAGCAAAGCCGAATTGGCGCTCCCGCGCAGCCGTTGCCGACGTGCCGTCCTCGTCGCTGGACGCGACGGGACTGCCGCAGGACGCATGCACTTCGCCGATGCCGGTCGCGAGGATTTCCGAGACGTTGTCGGCATCGACGCCACTGCCGGCGAGAATGACGATGCGGCCCGCGGCGCGACGATGCAGCGTGGCCAGCATGGCAAGCCCGTCGATCGCCTTGGGTTGGCCACCCGACGTCAGGACGCGATCGAACCCGAGCGCGATCGCGGCGTCGAGGGCGGCCGGCATGTCGTCGCACAGGTCGATCGCGCGGTGCAGCGTCAGCGACAGTGGCGTACCACGCGCCTTGCTCAGGGTGCTGGCATGCGCGACGAGTTCCGCGAGCAGATCGGTGTCGAGGCTATGATCCTTGCGGCTCGCGCCGATCACGACGCCGGCAAGGCCTGAGTCGCTGGCGGCGGTCATGTCCGCGGCGATCATGGCCGCCTCGCGCGCGGTATAGTGGAAGCCGCCTTCGCGCGGTCTGGCGAGCAGATGGACGGGGATCGGGATGGTCGTCGCGGCGGCGATCAGCGAGGGCGAGGGGGTCAGTCCACCGAGCGCCAGGGCGGCGCACAGCTCGATCCGGTCGCCGCCGCCCGCGACGGCTGCGTCGAGCCCCGCGATATCGTCGACACAGATTTCGAGGGTCATCAGGCGGCCTTCAGCGAACAGTAATAATATTACGTTTGGCCGATCGAATCGCGTGCTTCAATCCCCAAAAGCACCAGGGTCGGCAAGAAATGGTATTAGCGGCTTGAAGCGTCAACAAGAGGATGGAGGATCTTTTTCGGCGTGATTGTCCGTTAAGATGCTGTGATACAACGGAAAATCCTATCTCTCGGCCTCGGATCGGATTGGTAACCAAATTGTAATTTCCGATGGATTCTGCAAGCGAATTGGTTATACGGTTGTCCTGCCAAGTCGCTCACATAGTAACCAAAACAGTACCAAGCGGCGGGTGATCAAAGGGGCGCGGCGTGCGTCGGGGTGGCGCTGCGGCGCCAAAGGGAAGGGGCTTTGACAATGAATTTCCGTAAGCAGATTTTGTTGGCTTCGAGCGCGGTCGTCCTCGTGGCCATAGCGCCAAGCGCGTTCGCGCAGGTCGCCGCGCCGTCGGCAGATCCCGTCGCTACGCCATCGGCCGATGCCGCCGCAGCACCGCAAGCTGCAACGCCGACCGCTCCCGTCGCCGACGAAACCGGCGAAGACATCGTCGTCACCGGAATCCGTGGGAGTTTGCGGAGTGCGATTGCGGTTAAGCGTCAGGCCAACGCGATCGTCGACGTCATCAGTGCCGAGGCGATCGGCAAGTTCCCCGACCGCAACGTCGCCGAATCCCTTTCGCACGTTCCCGGCGTCAGCATCGATCGTCGCTTCGGCGAGGGCGAGAAGGTCGCGATCCACGGCACCGACCCTGCGCTCAACCGCATGCTGCTCGACGGCCACGCGGTCGCCTCGGCCGACTGGGGCGGCAACGACAACGATCCGACCAGCCGTACCTTCAACTATTCGCTGCTCGCGCCCGAACTCGTCGAGCGCCTCGAAGTGTACAAGTCGCCCGAGCCACGCATCGAGGAAGGCAGCATCGGCGGCACGGTCATTGTCCGCACGCGCCGTCCGCTAGACACGCCGGCGAACTCGATCTTCGCGTCGGGCGGCTATTCGTACAACGACCGTGCCGACAGGGGTAACGTCCGCGCGTCGGGCCTGTACAGCTGGCACAATGAAGGCGGCACGTTCGGCGTGCTCGGCGCCGTCACCTACGACAAGCAGAACCTGACCCGCGCCGGCGTCGAATTCTTCGGGTTCGAGAATGCCGGTAGCCGGTTTTTCCAAGCCAATACCGACGGGAGCCTCGTCCGCGATGCGAGCGGTCAGCCGGTCCTGAAGAACCCGAATGCGACGATCACCGGCGGCACGCGCCAGGATCTCGCCAATGCGGTGTCGCCGTTCGGCATCAACTACGCGTATTTCACGCAGCAGCGTAAGCGCATCAGCTATGTCGGCACGGTCCAGGCCAAGCCGACCGACGACATCACGCTGACGCTCAACGGCCTGCACATCGACGGCAACTACAACAATAGCAGCCAGTCGATGTACGTCATTCCCGGTGCTTGGAGCGGCGACGTTCTCCAGTCGGCGACGGTGTCGAACGGCGTCGTCACCAATGCCAGCTTCGGTGCGGCCTCGGCGAACAGCCAGAGCGCACAGCTCGACCTGCTGATCCGCAAGACCAAGCTGACCACCGACAACCTCAACTTCGTCGGCGAATGGGAAGGCCCGGGCGGCTCGAGCGTGTCGGCGACGGCCGGCTGGAGCAAGGCGATCGGCGGGCGCAATCCCGAATATCTGCTCGATGTGCGGACCGACCTTCCGTACAGCTACGGCTTCACCTCGGACAGCGCGAACGTCGATTATGTCGGCGACCTGACCAACCCCGCCAATTATCGCCGCAGCAACAGCCCGCAGCTCCAGACGATCGACGGCGCGCCGGTGATCGTCAACGGCACGCAGCTGAACGCCGCGCGCGCCGGCGGCATCGATTTCTCCAAGACGATCGATCGCGATTACTATGCCGGCTATGACGCGGTCATTCCGTTCGAGGCGGGGCCGTTCAAGGAAATCCGCATCGGCGGCAAGTTCACCGATCACCGCAACCGCCTGAACGCGAGCGGCTTCAACAACTATTCGACGTCGAACTACACGCTGGCCAGCCTCGGCGTCGATACGATGACGACGCCGAACGGCACGTTCGACGGCACCGGCGGCACCGGCAACGCGACCCAGTACATCAACCTGTCGCAGCAGACCGTGATCGACATCTTGGCGGACTCGATCAACATCCCCGTCGCCAAGCCGACCGCGTCGTACATCGTCGACGAGACGGTCGCCGCGAACTATGTCCAGCTGAACTTCGACCAGAGCGGCTTTCGCGGCAACATCGGCGGGCGTCTGGTCTATACCAAGAACGTGTCGAACTATGCCAACCAGGTCTCCAGCACCGACGGCACCCTGCCGACGATCGTGCCGCAGCAGGTCGAGAACGACTATCTGAAGTTCCTGCCAAGCCTGAACGTCGCCTATGAAGCGGGGACGCACCTGATCTTCCGCGGCAGCGTCGCCAAGGTGATCGCACGCCCGCGTTACGAACAGCTCGGCGGATCGGTCGGTCGCAACGACATCACGCTGGATGCGAGCGGCGGCAATCCGAACCTGAAGCCGTACCAGTCGACCAACTACGAACTGTCGGCGGAATATTATCCGCGCGAGGGGACGCTGTTGTCGCTCGAACTGTTCCGTCGCGAGGTGAAGGACTACATCCTCAACGGCCTCAGCCGCCAGACGTTCTTCAACGAGCTGACGCAGAGCAACGCGTCCTATCTCGTCTCGCAGCCGCTCAACGGCGGCAACGCGAACGTGAACGGTGCGCTGGTGTCGGCACAGGGTGAGATCTGGCACGGCTTTGGACTTCAGGCGAACTATTCCTATGCCGAGAGTTCGACCGACGAGGGGCTGAACCTGCCCTATCTGTCGAAGCACACCGTCAACGTGATCCCGTATTACGAGAACGGGCCATTCCAGGCGCGCCTGAGCTATAACTACCGGTCGTCGTATTTCCGCGCGATCGGCCGCCTGAACTCGATCGACATGGTCGCGCCGTACAGCCAGCTCGATTTCTCGGCCGGCTTCAATCTGACCAAGGCGGTCACGCTGACGGTCAACGCGCAGAACCTGCTCGATTCGACCTACACCCAGTATAGCGGCACGCGCGATCGGCCGACGGCGTTCTACAAGAACGGCCGCACGTTCGTCGCGTCGGTATCGTTCAGGATGTAAACCACGGGGCGCGCCGGGAGACCGGCGCGCCTTCCTCTTCGACGCCCTTGTTGGCGCCCTCTTTGACGGAAGCACACCGCCACGCATGATATCGGGACGGATCAGGACAGGGTTGCAGCGGATCGGGCAGTGGGGTGCCGGGTTCGCCTCGGCCGTCCTGATGCTGGTGCCGCTATTGGTGCCGACGCCCGCCGCGGCGGAGCGGATCGACCTCGATGCGGGGTGGAGTTTCTGGTTGGCGAAGGATGCGCCGGCCGACCCGGCGTCGTTGAATCCGGCATGGCTGAAGGCCGATCCGGCGGGGGCGGAAAGCGTCGTTGTTCCGCATAGCTGGCCGCTGTCGCGCGGTGCGGGCGCCGAGGGCGTCGGCTGGTATGCGCGGACCCTGGTGGTGCCCGAGGCGATCGTCGGCAAGCATCTCGAACTGCATTTCGACGCGGTGTTCTACGCCGCGCGGGTGTGGGTGAACGGGACGCTCGTCGGGAGCCATGAGGGCGGGCATACCGCGTTCGATATCGACGTCTCGAAGGTGTTGAAGCCGGGCGCGAACCGGATCGTCGTGTCTGCCGACGATCGGCCGGGCTTCGCGACGATTCCGGGCTATGCGATGCGTCTCCAGGGTTCGGGGAACGTCTGGTACGACTGGTGGCATAACGGCGGGATCACGCGCGACGTGTCGCTGCGGATCGCCGAGGGCGGGCTGATCCGCCGCCAGCGGATCCGCCAGGTTTTGCGCGCCGATAGCGCGACCGTCACGAGTGGCGTCGCGATCGAGAATATCGACGCGAAGACGCATACCTACGGGCTGACGACGATCGCGATCGATCCGGACGGCCGCGAGGTTGCGCGGGCATCCAGGAGCGTGACGGTGGCCGCGTCTTCGGCGGCGACGCCGGACGCTGCGCTGACGATCGCCAAGCCGCAGCGGTGGCAGATCGGGGCGGGGAAGATGTACCGGATCGTCGCCGAATTGCGCGACGAGAAGGGCGTGGTGCTCGACCGGCGCGAGGATACCATAGGCCTGCGCACGCTCGCGCTCCGCGACCGGCGGCTGTACGTCAACGACGTCGCGGTGCGCCTCACCGGCGTGACGCGGCACGAGGATTCGCCGTGGGAGGGTGCCGCGGAAACGCGCGGGACGATCCTGCACGACATGCGCGATCTCGCCGCGCTGCACGTCACGCTGACGCGGCCGGTGCATTACCCGCAGCCGCAGAGCGTGTTCGACGCGGCGGACCGCGCGGGCATGCTGCTGATCCCCGAAATCCCGATCTGGCAGATGACCGCGGCGCAGTTGGGCGACCCGCGGCTGCTGGTCCGCGCCAAGGCGATGATGGCCGAGATGATCGCCGAGAGCGGCAATCATCCGAGCGTGCTCGCGTGGAGCATCATGAACGAGAGCGAGGCCGCGACGCCGCAGGGGTTCGCGTTCGTGAAGGCGATGAAGGCGCATATCAACGCGATCGATCCCGGCCGGTTCGTCACCTTCGCGGATTCCGAGATCGCGATCCGGCCGGTCCGCGTGCCCGCACTGGTCGAAGCCGATTTCGTCATGGCCAACGCCTATTTCGGCACCTGGAGCGGCGCGGCGTCGGGCGTCGGTCCGTGGCTCGACGCGTTCGGCAAGGCCTATCCCGACCGGATGCTGGTGATCTCCGAATTCGGCTGGCCCGGGCCGTTCTCGAAGGACAGCGCGAGCGCCGACGTGGCGCGCACCGAAAACCTCAAGGACCAGCTCGCGGCGTTCGCGACGCGGCCCTGGGTCGGTGGTGCGATCTTCTGGAGCTATTCGGATTACCGCTCGAACAAGAACCTCTTTGCGGGGCTTGCGGACGGCTATGTCGATCACGGGCTGGTCGATCCCGATCGCCAGCGCCGGCCGAGCTATTTCGCGTGGGAAGCCGCCAATCGCGCGGTTTCCGCGACCGTCGACCTGACGATGGCGGGGGAAATTCCGACCGGCTTCACCGCGACCGTCGCCGGCCCGGCGAAGGATGCGTTGCCGTCCTATCCGCTGATCGGTGCGCGCCTTCACTGGCGCGCGATGGGCGGCGACCGCGTGCTGCTCGGTGAGGGCGAGGAGGCGCTGCCGGTGATCGCGCCGGGCGGCACCGCGAAGGTCTCCGCATCGTGGGCGGGTCGTCTTTCGCCCGTCACCGTGACGGTCGATATCCTGACCGCGGAGGGCGCGCGCGCCGGCGGCGTCGTCCGCGACTATGAACCGTTCAAGGCGGGGTCGGCCGCCTATCCACCCGATCCTGCGCAATTGCCGAAGGCTCCTTCATGATCCGTTTCCGCCCGCTTGCATTCGCGCTGTTGATGACGTCCACCGCAGCGCTGGCCGAGGGGCCGAAGCTGATCGCCCCATTGATTCCTGCGCCGGCCTCGGTGGAAACCGGGACGGGCACGCTGACGATCGGCGGAGGGGCAGGGATCGTCGCGACCGATGCGGGGGCGAAGACGGCGGCGCGGTTGCTGGTGCAGCAGGTGAAGGTGGTTCGTGGGCTGACGCTGGCGGGCGACGCGGGCACCGGCCCGATCCGGTTCGTGCGGGATGCAGGCGTCGCGGGTGACGAAGCGTATGTGCTGACCGTCGACGCGAACGGCGTGACGATCGCGGCAAGCGGCGACGCGGGGCTCGTCCACGGCGCGATGACGCTGGCGCAGTTGCTCAGCCCCGATGCGGCGATCGGCAAGCCGGTCACGCTCGCGGCGATGACGATCCGCGATGCGCCGCGCTTCAAGTGGCGCGGGCTGATGATCGATCCGGCGCGGCATTTCGTGCCGATGCCGATTTTGTACGCCATGGTCGATCAACTCGCGGCGCAGAAGATGAACGTGCTGCATCTCCACCTGACCGACGATCAGGGTTGGCGGATGGAGATCAAGCGCTATCCCGATCTGACGCGGATCGGCGCCTGGCGAACGCCGCCGTCGAGCGGTGGCGCGCCGGGGCCGAAGGTCGGCGGGTTCTACACGCAGGCCGAACTGAAGGTGCTGGTCGCCTATGCCAAGGACCGCGCGATCACGGTGGTCCCCGAGATCGACCTGCCGGGGCATGCGCAGGCGGCGGTGGCGTCGTATCCGGCGGAGGTCGGCGTGCTCGGCGATCGTCCCGCGGTCAGCCACGACTGGGGCGTGAACCCGTGGCTGTTCAGCCCGGAGGATCGCAGCATGACCTTCATCAAGCATGTGCTCGACGAGCTGATGGAGGTGTTTCCGTCGCAGTTCATCCATCTCGGCGGCGACGAGGCGGTGAAGGAGCAGTGGGAGCGGTCGCCCGCGGTGCAGGCCAAGATGAAGGCGCTCAAGCTGAAGACCGAGATGCAGATGCAGAGCTGGATGATCGACCAGCTCGGCGAGTATCTGGCGAAGCACGGCCGCCGCATGATCGGCTGGGACGAGATTCTGGAGGGCGGGTTGCCACCGTCGGCGTCGGTGATGTCGTGGCGTGGCGAGAAGGGCGCTGTCGAGGCCGCCAATCAGGGCCATGACGTGGTGCTCAGCCCCGCGCCGACGCTGTATCTCGACAGCCTGCAGAGCACGCGTGGCGACGAGCCGGCGGGGCGGATCTCGGGTGGCGATGCGATCGTCACGCTCGCCGATCTCTACAAATACGAGCCCGAGCCGAAGGGGCTCGCACCCGACAAGGCGCAGCATGTGATGGGTGCGCAGATCAACGCGTTCAGCGAGTATTTCGTGATGCCCGAACAGTTGCAGCACGCGACCTTCCCGCGGCTGTCGGCGCTGGCCGAGCGGACATGGTCGCCGAAGAGCACGCAGGACTATGCGGGCTTCGTCGCGCGGCTGGAGCCTCAGATGGGACGGTATGCGCGGGCGGGAATCGCGGCGGCGGACAGCGCGTTCGCGGTCGACTTCGCGGTGCAGGGCACCCGCGGCGATGCGCTGCGGGCGCGCAAGGTGCCGGTCACGCTGGCGACGCAGGCGGGCTATGGCACGATCCGCTACACGCTGGACGGCACGGCGCCGACCGCAAGGGCGAAGGCCTATGCGTCGCCGCTGTTGCTCAAGCCTGGCGTGGTCGTTCGCGCGGCTGCGTTCACGAGCGATGGGCGCCCGACCGCGGTGCCGCGGCTGTTCGAGACGAGCCGTGCCGCGCTGTTGCGCCGGTCGAATTCGGAGATGGTCGCGTGCCCGGGCGGCTCGCTTAACCTGCGCGTGCCGTTGACCGCGGAGGCGACCGCGCTGGCGCCGGTGTACAACATCAACATCTTCGACTCGTGCACGATGTATCCGGCCGCGCCGCTCGACGTGGCGCGCGGCTTCAGCGTCGATGTCGCGCGGCTCGCACGGCATTACGGGCTGGCGCACGACGCGGCCAAGCTGGTGCCGCATTATGCGGTGACGACGTACGGCGAACTCGTCGTGCGCGCGGGCGGGTGCAAGGGGACGATCGCGGCGACCTTCCCGCTGCCCGATCCGGCGACCAGCCCCAACCGCATGACGTTCCGCGGCAAACTTCCCGAGGGGAAGGGTGACGCCGACCTTTGCCTGCAATTTACCCAGTCGCTCGAGTCACCGATCTACGCGGTGGAATCGATGCAGCTGACGGAGACGAACTGATGCGTTGGACTGTACTTCTCCTGCTCGCGAGCGCCGCCACCCCCGTCTGGGCCGCACCGCGCACCAGCGTCGTGCTCGACAGCGGCTGGTCGATGCGGATCGATCCGGCCGACACGGCTGCGGCCAAGGCGCATCCCAAGGCGGCACGCTGGTTGCGCGCGACCGTGCCGGGCAGTGCGCAGACCGACCTGATGGCGGCGAAGATCGTGCCGGATCCGTACAAGGGCCTGAACGAGGCGAAGATCCAGTGGGTCGGGCTGACCGACTGGCAATATCGCACGACCTTGCGGATGACCGCCGAACAGCTGGCGCGCGACCATGTCGATCTCGTGTTTGACGGGCTCGATACGTTTGCCGAGGTGCGGCTGAACGGCACGAAGCTGCTCGCTGCGGACAATGCGCATCGGCGCTGGCGCGTGCCGGTCAAGGCGGTGCTGAAGCCGGGTGCGAATGACCTGCTCGTGACGTTCCGATCGCCGATCCGAACGTTGCAGCCGATGGTGCTGAAGACCGCGCATCCGCTGCCCGGCGAATATGATTCGATCTACGGCGACGAGCCGATGGGCAAGCAGACCTCGCCCTATATCCGCAAGCCGAAATACCAATATGGCTGGGACTGGGGTCCGCGGATCGTCACGCAGGGGATCTGGCGGCCGGCGCGGATCGAGGCGTGGGACGACGCGCGGATCGAGGCGTTTCGCGTGACGCAGGAAGCGCTGACGAAGACCGAGGCGCGGCTGTCGGCCGAACTCGACGTGGTCGCGGGCGAGGAGCGTCCGGTCACCGTGCAGGTCGCGGTGACCGGGCCCGATGGTCAGGTGACGCAGGCGGCGCGCACCGTCACCGTCGCGGCGGGCGCGAGCCATGTCGCGGTGCCGGTGAGCGTCGCTAACCCGCAGCGCTGGTTCCCCGCGGGATACGGTGCGCAACCGCTCTACACCGTGAAGGCGACCCTGACCGACGGCACCACGACGATCGACACCGCGCAGCGCCGCACCGGCCTGCGCACCGTCGAACTGCGCCGCGAGAAGGACGCCGCCGGGCGTGGCTTCGCGTTCGTCGTCAACGGCATCCCCGTGTTCGCCAAGGGCGCGAACCTGATCCCGTTCGACATGTTCCCCGCGCGCGTGCCCGAGAGCCAGATCCGCACGGTGATGGCTGGCGCGCGCGACGCCAACATGAACATGATCCGCGTGTGGGGCGGCGGCTATTATCTCGACGACGCGTTCTACGACATCGCCGACCAGATGGGGCTGATGGTGTGGCAGGACTTCATGTTCGGTGGGTCCGTCACGCCGCCAGACCGCGAGTTCCGCGAGACCGTCCGGATCGAGGCCGAGGAACAGGTCGACCGGCTCCAGGCGCATCCCTCGATCGTGATGTGGGCGGGCAACAACGAAGTGCTCAGCGGCTGGGCGAACTGGTCCGACCGGATCGCGTACAAGAAGGCGGTCGGCGCGGACGAGCAGGAACGGATCGGCGTCGGCATGGCGGTGATCTTCGACCGCGTGCTGCGCGACGCCGCCGAGCGCCGCGATCCCGACGCGGTCTATTGGCCGGGCTCGCCGAGCAGCAACTATGAGGACAAGCCCGACATCGATAGCGATGGCGACCGGCATTATTGGGACGTCTGGGGCGGCAAGAAACCGGTCGAGGCGTATCTCGACAGCTGCCCGCGCTTCATGTCCGAATACGGCCTGCAGTCGATGCCCGAGATGAAGACGATCCGGACGTTTGCGACCGACGCCGACTTCTCGCCGACCTCGCCGGTGATGAAGGCGCACCAGAAGTTCCTCAAGGGCGAGGGCAACGACCGGCTGCTATTCTACATCCGCGAGAAATACCGCGAGCCGCGCGACTTCGCCGAGTTCGTGTATCTCAGCCAGGTGATGCAGGCGGAGGGGATCGAACTCGCCGCGCTGCACCACCGTGCGTGCCGGCCGGTGACGATGGGATCGCTGTTCTGGCAGATCAACGACGTCTGGCCGGGCGCGTCATGGGCCAGCATCGATTATTACGGCCGCTGGAAGGCGCTGCAATTCCGCGCGCGGCATTTCTACGCGCCGCTGGCGATCGCCGCCGAGCGCAAGGACGGCGCGACAAAGGTCAGCCTGATCTCCGACGCGACGACCTCGACCGAGGCGGTGTGGCGGATGCGGGCGCTCGATGTCGACGGCAAGGTTCTCGCGACGACCGAGACGCCGGCAACGCTGGCGCCGTTGTCCGCAACGCCGGTCGCGACGTTGCCCGATGCGACGCTGTTCGCGGGCGGCGATCCGGCGCGGACGATCGCTGTGGCGGAGCTGCTGGTGGATGGCCGCGTGACGTCGCGCGTGCTGCTGTCGGCAGCGCCGAAGACGATGACGCTGCCCGATCCAGGACTGACCGCAACATGGGAGACCAATCGCCTGACACTGACCGCGACCAACCTGGCCCGCGCGGTGTGGCTCGACTTCGGCAAGGTGGAGGCGACGCCGTCCGACAATGCGTTCGATCTGCTGCCGGGGGAGAGCGTTACGGTGACTGTAGCGTCCAAAACGTCGACGGCGGCGCTGAAACGTGCGCTGACGATCCGGACGCTGGCCGGGCAAGTCGTTCCCAAGTGATCCGCGTCGGTCGAATCCTGCTGGCCGCGATCGGCCTGGTGATCGCGGTCCCGGCGCTGGCCGAGCCCACGGTGGGGCCCGCGGCGGGGCCGATCACGCGCGTGCTGGACACCGGATGGGAGGTTCGCCTCGCACCGGGCGATGCCAACGCGGCCGCGCACAAGGCGGCGACGCGCTGGTTGCCCGCGCGCGTGCCGGGATCGGTGCAGACCGACCTGCTCGCCGCGCACCTGCTCGCCGATCCGTGGGTCGGCGAGGGCGAGCGTGCCGCGCAATGGGTCGGGCTGTCCGACTGGCAGTATCGGACCGTCTTCACGCTGGATCCGGCGATGCTGGCGCGGGCGAATGTCGATCTCGCCTTCGACGGGCTAGACACGTTCGCGACCGTCCGCGTCAACGGGACGGCCGTGCTCCGCGCCGACAACATGTTCCGCAGCTGGCGGGTCGCGGCCAAGGCGCTGCTGAAGCCTGGGCGCAACGTCATCGAGATCGATTTCGAATCGCCGATCCGCAAGCTCCTGCCGCGCGCGCTGGCCGAGAAGGTGCCGTTGCCGGGCGCCTATGACAGCGCGTTCGGCGACGAGCCGAAGGGCCGCCAGACCGCCAATTACGTGCGCAAGGCGGCCTATCATTATGGTTGGGACTTCGCGCCGCGGATCGTCACGATCGGCGTCGGCAAGCCGGTCCGGATCGAGGCGTATGACGGCCTCCGCCTGAGCGACTTCCATGTCGCGCAGGTGCATCTCGACGACAGCGTCGCGGTGCTCGATGCGGCGGTGGAGATCGACGCGGCGACGCCGCGCACCGTCGACGTGCGCGTGGATATCGCCGGCCCCGATGGCACGACGCAACGGCTCGACCGTCGCGTGACTCTGTTCGCGGGTGTGAACCCGGTCGTGCTGCCGGTTCGGATCGAACGCCCGCGACGCTGGTGGCCGGTCGGGTACGGCAAGCCCGATCTGTACGCGGTCACCGCGACGGTCACCGAGGCGGGGCGCGTGCTCGGCACCGCGACGCACGATATCGGCCTGCGCACCGTCGAACTGCGCCGCGATACCGATCGCTGGGGGCGCGGCATGGCGTTCGTGATCAACGGCGTGCCGATCTTCGCCAAGGGCGCGAACCTCGAGCCCGCCGACAGCATCGCGTCGCGCGTCCCCGCGGCGCGCACCGATGCGGTGCTGGAGGCGGCGGTCGCGGCGAACATGAACATGCTGCGGATCTGGGGCGGCGGCTATTATCCCGACGATGCGGTGTTCGCCAAGGCCGACCGGCTGGGGCTGATGCTGTGGCAGGATTTCATGTTCGGCAACGCGCTGCCCGCCAACGACGCCGCGCTGCGCGAGAGCACGCGGCTGGAGGCGATCGACCAGGTCCGGCGGCTTCGCGACCACCCCTCGCTGGTGATCTGGAACGGCAATAACGAGGTCCAGACCGGGTGGGACAATTGGAGCGACCGCAAGGCCTTTGCGCGTGCGCTCGGGCCGGACGGGCAGGAGGCGTTCGGCGCGCATCTCCGCCGGTTGTTCGACAAGGACCTGCGCGCGGTCGTCAACACGCTGTCGCCGACCACGCCCTATTGGGGCGGTTCGCCGACCACCGATTATGACGGCATCTCCGAAGTGAAGACCGATGGCGACGTGCATTACTGGGATGTCTGGGCGCGCTCTCCGCTCGAGGATTACCTGACCACCGAAAACCGCTTCATGTCCGAATTCGGGCTGCAATCGATGCCCGGCCTGCGCACCACGCGCGAAATGCTGGGATCGCGTCCCCCGGAGGACATGCCGGTCCAGATCGCCGGCAGCGCGTATGACAGCGGCAAGGGCAATGGCCGCATCCTCGGCTATATCCGCGCCGACTACGGCGAGCCGAAATCGTTCGTCGACTATATCTATCTGTCGCAACTGCTCCAGGCGGAAGGCCTGGAAATGGCGGTGATCCACCAGCGCGCGTCGCGCCCGCAGAACATGGGCACGCTGTACTGGACGCTCAACGACAGCTGGCCCGGACTGATCAATTCGATCTGGGCCGGGCAGGCCTGGGGCAGCATCGACTTCCACAATCGCTGGAAGGCGAGCCATTACCGCGCCCGGCGCTTCTATGCGCCGGTCACGATCGGCGCGCAGCATATCAAGGGCAATACCGTCGTCACGCTGATCTCCGACAAGCGTGAGGCGTTCCCCGCGCGCTGGCGTCTGCGGGTAATCGACCGCGACGGAACGCAGCTGTCGGAACGCGGTGGGACGGTCGACGCGGCGCCGCTCGCGGCGATGCCGCTGGGCAAGTTCGCCGATGCCGACCTGCTCGGCAAGGCGGATCCGTCGCGGACCTTCGCGGTGGCGGACGTGACCGTGGATGGCACGATCGTCGCGCGGCAGTTCGTCTATTTCGCCAAGGCGAAAGACGTCGCGCTGACCGATCCCGCGCTGGAGGCGACCATCGTCGCGAGCACCGGCGGCTATGCGCTGACCGTCTCGGCCAAGTCGCTCGCGCGGGGCGTCTGGATCGACTTCGGCGATTGCGACGCGACGCTGTCCGACAATGCCTTCGACCTCGCCGCCGGCGACACCGTGACGATCGCGGTCCGCTCCGATGCATCGCTCGCGACGCTCCAACACGCCCTCTCGGTCCGCAGCCTGTTCGGCGCGACCGTCCCGACCAAGGCCACATCATGATCCGCACCGCGCTTTTCGTTTCCCCGCTCGCCGTCTTGCTCGCCACGTCCGCGCTCGCGCAGACGGTCGATCCGGCGGTCCGCAGCATGACGCTCGACGAGAAGGCGGCGCAGTTGCAGAGCGTCGCGCCGGCGATCCCGCGGCTGAATTTGCCTGCGTATGATTACTGGAACGAGGGGCTGCACGGGCTCGCGCGCAACGGCGTCGCGACGGTGTTTCCGCAGGCGATAGGCTTGGCCGCGACTTGGGACGAGGCGCTGCTCCGGCGGGTCGGCGACGTCGTGTCGACCGAGGCGCGGGCGAAGTCCAATGCGCTGCCGGCGGGGGACCGCGAACGCTACCAGGGACTGACGATCTGGTCGCCCAACATCAACATCTTCCGCGATCCGCGCTGGGGTCGCGGGCAGGAAACCTATGGCGAGGATCCGTATCTGACGGGGCGTCTCGGCGTCGCGTTCATCGGCGGGTTGCAGGGGCCGGATCTGGCGCATCCCAAGGTCATTGCCACGCCGAAGCATCTCGCTGCGCATAGCGGGCCGGAGGCGGGGCGCGATGGGTTCGATGTCGATATCTCGCCGCATGATCGCGAGGCGACGTTCCTGCCGGCGTTCCGGATGGCGCTGACCGAGGGAAAGGCGCTGTCGACGATGTGCGCGTATAATTCGATCCACGGCGTCCCCGTGTGCGCTTCGGAGCCTTTGCTGACCGAGACGGTGCGGAAGCAATGGGGCTTCAAGGGGCTGATCGTGTCGGACTGCGATGCGGTCGGGAATATCGCGAACTACCATTATTATCGGCCCGATGCCGCGAGCGGGTCCGCCGCCGCGATTTCGGCGGGGATGGATTTCAATTGCGGGCGCACCTACGCGGCGCTCGGCGATGCGGTGCGGCGCGGGTTGGTGCCCGAGGCGACGATCGACGCAAGCCTGACGCGGACGTTTGCGGTGCGGCGGATGCTGGGCGGCGCGTTCGGCGCGACAAGTCCGTGGGATAAGATCAAGCCGACCGAGTTCGATACGCCTGCGCACCGTGCGCTGGCGCTGGAGGCGGCGCGGAAGGCGATGGTGCTGGTCCAGAACAACGGCGTGCTGCCGCTGAAACCGTCGGCGAAGATCGCGGTGATCGGGCCGAATGCCGACAGCGTCGATGTGCTGGAGGCGAATTACCACGGTACCGCCGCGGCGCCCGTCACGCCGCTCGCGGCGCTGCGGACGGCGTTCGGCGGTGTCCGCTATGCGCAAGGGTCGAGCATCGCCGAGGGCGTGCCCGTGCCGGTGCCCGACACTGCGCTGTCGCTGCGCGGCGAGTATTTCCGGGCGAGTGATTTCACCGGTACGTCGGTGGTGCGCGCCGACCGGCTGATCGACTTCGACTGGGACCGCACCGCGCCTGCGCCGGGCATCGATCCGGCGTCGTTCTCGGTGCGCTGGACGGGGACGATCACCGCGCCGGCCGCGGGCGACTATGTGTTCCGGCTCGACGTGCCGCGCTGTTTCGACTGCAAGGGGCATGATCCCGCGCGGCTGTGGATCGACGACAAATTGGTCGCCGACGATGACGGAAGCGGCAAGAATGTCGAGGCGCCGGTGACGCTGACCGCGGGCGCTCATGCGATCCGCGTCGAGCTGGCGCATAGCGGCGAGGATCAGGGGCTGCGGCTGACCTGGACCGCACCCGCCGATGCGCAGGTCGCGGAAGCCGTGGCCGCCGCGAAGGATGCCGATGCGATCGTCGCGTTCGTCGGGCTGTCGCCCGCGGTCGAGGGCGAGGCGTTGCAGATCGAGGTGGCCGGGTTCTCGGGCGGCGATCGGACCGATATCGGGCTCCCCGCCGCGCAGGTGCGGTTGCTCGAAGCGGCGAAGGCGACCGGCAAGCCGCTGGTGGTCGTGCTGATGACCGGCAGCGCGGTCGCGATGACCTGGGCGAAGGCGCATGCCGACGCGATCCTGGTCGGCTGGTATCCGGGACAGGCTGGCGGGCAGGCGATCGCCGATACGCTGACGGGCAGGAGCAATCCGGGCGGGCGACTGCCGGTGACGTTCTACGCGAAGACGCGCGATCTGCCCGCGTTCATCGACTACAACATGCGCGAGCGGACCTATCGGTATTTCACGGGCACGCCGCTCTGGGGCTTCGGCCACGGGCTGAGCTATACGCAGTTCGCCTATGCTGCACCCAAATTGCTGCGCAGCACGATCGCGGCAGGTGAGAGCTTTACGGTCGAGGTGCCGGTGAAGAACATGGGCAAGGTTGCGGGCGACGAGGTGGTGCAAGCGTATCTGGTGCCGCCCGAGCCGGCGGTAAAGCCGCGCTTCAACGATCCCGTGCTGCAACGCCAGCTCGTCGGGTTCAGGCGCGAGACAGTGAAGCCGGGTCAGACCGCTCGTGTGGCATTTACGATCGATCCGCGGGGCATGAGCAGCGTCGATGCGGCGGGCAATCGTCGTGTCGTGCCGGGCGAATACCGGCTGCATATCGGCGGCGGCCAGCCGGGCGACGGGCCGGGCGTCGAGACCGTCTTCACCGTGACGGGAACCAAGGATTTGCCGAAATGATAGACCGTCGTTCGCTCATCGCCGGTGCCGCGGCACTAGGGCTCGCCGGACCGCTGCGGGCCGCCGCACCGTCGTTCGCCAGCAAGCGCCCGAAGCCTGGCGATCGCCGCTACACCAGCCGCGCGGTCGAGGCGGAGATCGCGCGTGTGTCGGCCAGGATCGCCGATCCCGAACTCGCCTGGATGTTCGCGAATTGCTATCCGAACACGCTCGACACGACGGTGTTCATGGGCGCGGTCGACGGCAAGCCCGATGCGTTCGTCATCACCGGCGATATCGACTGCATGTGGCTGCGCGACAGCTCGGCGCAGGTCCATCCGTACCTCCCGCTCGCCAAGCGCGACCCGGCGTTGCGGCAATTGTTCCGCGGGCTGATCGCGCGGCAGGCGCGGTGCATCCTGATCGATCCCTATGCCAATGCGTTCATGCACGACCCCTCGGCGAAGACCAATCTGAGCTGGTCGCTGACCGACGACACGGTGATGAAGCCGGGCGTCGGCGAGCGGAAGTGGGAGATAGATTCGCTCTGCTACCCGATGTGGATCGCGCACGCCTATTGGCAGGCGACCGGCGACACCGCGCCGTTCGACGCGCTGTGGGCTGACGGCGCGCGCGCGTCGATCCGGACGTTCCGCGAGCAGCAGCGCAAGGACGGGCCGGGGCCGTATCGCTTCCGTCGCTCGTCGCCGATCGTCGGGGAGAGCATGCCGCTCGACGGCTATGGGCCGCCGTCGCGACCGGTCGGGCTGATCCATTGCGGGTTCCGGCCTTCGGACGATGCGTGCGTACTCCCGTTCCTGATCCCGTCGAACATCTTCGCGGTCCGTGCGCTGCGCCAGCTGGCGGAACTCGCGACGCGCGCCCGGCCCGACGCGGCGCTGGCGGCGGATGCTATGGCGCTGGCGGACGAGGTCGAGGCGGCGTTGCGGTTGCACGGGCTGACCAAGGGGCCTGATGGCCAGCCGGTATGGGCATACGAGGTCGATGGCTATGGCAACGCGATCTTCATGGACGATGCCAATGTGCCGAGCCTGTCGGGGCTCGCCTATCTCGGCGCGGTGAAGGCCGACGATCCGCTCTGGCAGCGCACGGCCGCGCGCGCGTGGAGCAAGGACAACGCGTATTTCTTTACCGGCAGGGCAGCGGAGGGAATCGGGAGTCCGCATACCGGGCTGCGCGAGATCTGGCCGATGTCGATCGTGATGCACGCGCTGAACGCGCTCGAGAGTGGCGACGACGCGACCGTCGCGCGGTCGCTGGCCGCGCTGAAGGCGACGCATGGCGGCACCGGGTTCATGCACGAATCCTTCAGCCAGGACGACGGCGCGAAGTTCACGCGGTCGTGGTTCGCCTGGGCCAACGGGCTGTTCGGCGAAATGATCGTCGACATCGCTGCCAAACGCCCCGCCCTTCTCGGAGTCCGCGCATGATCTCCCGCCGTATGCTCCTCGCCGGTAGCGGTGCGCTTGCGCTGACCGCGCGCGCGACGTTTGCCGCCACGCCGCGAACTACCACCGCGCCCGATCTGTTCGTCGGTACGGGTGGTCACGGCCACACCTATCCGGGTGCGACGCTGCCGTTCGGCATGGTGCAGCTCAGTCCCGATACCGATGTCGAGCGCTGGGATGCGTGCTCGGGCTATCATCGCACCGACACGTCGATCATGGGGTTCAGCCATACGCATCTGTCGGGTACCGGGATCGGTGACATGCTCGACGTGCTGGTGGTGCCGACGCGGGGGAAGGTGCAACTGACGCCCGGTACGCTCGCCGATCCTGATGCGGGGTATCGTCAGCGCTTCTCCGCCGAACATGCCGAGCCCGGCTATTACCGCGTGACGCTGGAATCGGGCGTGCGCGCGGAGCTGACCGCGACCGAGCGGACCGGGATCCAGCGTCATGTGTTTCCGGCGGGCGCGGGGCATATCCTCGTGAACTTGTCGCACCTGGTGCTCGACAAGACCGACAAGGGCGTGCTGATCGACGATGCGTCGCTGAACATCGACGAGACCGGCATGCTGACCGGCAGCCGCCGCGTGTTCCGCTGGGCGAAGGGGCGGCGGATCCACTTCGCGATGCAGCTGTCGCGGAAACCCGACCGGATCGTGTTCTACGGCGATGGGGACGCTCCGCAGGCGGAGGGCGCACGCGGCGTCGCGGGCAGGCGCGTCAAGGCGGTGTTGCACTATGACGACGCGAGTGCCGCGCCGATCGTGATCCGTACCGGGATCTCCGCGGTCGACGTCGCGGGCGCGCGCAAGAACCTGGCGACCGAGGCGCGGCATTGGGATTTCGATCGCTACCGTGCCGATGCGAGCAAGAGCTGGGCACCGGCGCTTGCCGCCGTCAGTGTCGAGGGCGGCACGCCAGCGCAGCGCACGATCATGGCGAGCGCGCTGTACCACGCACAGCTTGCGCCGACGCTCTTCTCGGATGTCGATGGGCGCTATGTCGGGCTCGACCGCAAGGTGCACAGCGTCACTGGGAAGGACCGCGCGTACAGTAGCTATTCGATGTGGGACACGTATCGCGCGCTGCATCCGCTGCTGACCCTGATCGAGCCCGAGCGGACCGCGGAGCTGGTCGGCGACCTGATCCGGCAGACGCAGCAGAGTCCGTACGGTCCGCCGGTCTGGCCGCTTCAGGGCGTCGAGACGGGGTGCATGATCGGCTGGCATTCGGTGTCGGTGATGGCCGAGGCGCGCGCGAAGGGCGTGCCCGCGAACTATGCCGCGGCGTGGCCGAACGTACGCCGCCGCTCGTTCGATTTCGCGATGCCGACGATGGACAACAGCGTTGGGATCAAGCCGTACGACACGCTGGGCTATGTGCCTGCGGACACGGTGTTCGAGTCCGTCTCGCGCACGCTCGAATATGCGTATGACGATTACGCGTCGGCGCATCTGGCGGATGCCGCGGGCGCGACCGCCGAGGCCGCGCGGTTGCGCAAGCGGAGCGGGAACTGGCGCAACGTGTTCGATCCGTCGATCGGGTTCGCGCGGCCGAAGCTCGAGAACGGCACATGGACGACGCCGTACGATCCGATCGCGCTCGGCCATTCGTCGAAGTGGCGCGATTATACCGAGAGCAATGGCTGGCAGGCGACGTTCCTCAACCAGCACGATATCTACGGCCTGATCGCGGCGATGGGCGGCGATGCGAAGTTCGAGCAGAAGCTCGACGGGCTGTTCAACGCGCCGTCGATCCTGCCGAAGGACGCGCCGCCCGACATCTCCGGGCTGGTCGGCCAATATGCGCATGGCAACGAGCCGAGCCACCACGTCGCGTATATGTATGCCTATTGCGGCGCGGCTTGGAAGACGCAGGCGATGGTCCGGCGGCTGCTGACCGAGATGTACAAGGACGATCCCGACGGCATCATCGGCAACGACGATTGCGGGCAGATGAGCGCGTGGTTCGTGCTGAGCGCGCTCGGGCTGTACCCGGTCGATCCGGTGAGCGCGAACTATGTGCTGGGCTCGCCGCTGTTCGACCGGGCCGAGATGCGCGTCGGCAAGGGCAGGACCTTGGTCGTCGAGGCGCGCGGCAATGCGGCGGACCGGCCTTACGTGCAGTCGGTGACGTGGAACGGCCGGCCCTGGACGAAGAGCTGGATCGCGCATGCCGATATCGTGCGCGGCGGGCGGCTCGTGTTCGAGATGGGCGCGACGCCCAACCGTGATTTTGGCCGCGCGCCTGCCGATCGGCCGCCAGCAACAACCGGAGTTTCGCGATGACGTTAGACCTCAATCGCCGCGCGTTGATCGCCGGTACGCTCGCCACCGCTGCCGCTGGCCGGGCGGGTGCCGCTGCTCCGGTCGGTGCGCCCAAGCCTTGGGGGGCGACGCCGAGCGTGCGCCAGCTCGCGTGGCACAAGCGCGAGCGCTACGGCTTCGTCCACTTCACGCTGAACACCTGGACCGACAAGGAATGGGGCTATGGCGACGAGGACCCCAAGCTGTTCGATCCGACCGCGTTCGACCCCGACCAGATCGTCGCGGCGGCGAAAAGCGCGGGGCTGACCGGCCTCGTCCTGACCGCCAAGCATCATGACGGCTTCTGCCTCTGGCCGACCAGGCTCACCGAGCATTGCATCCGCAACAGTCCGTACAAGGGCGGCAAGGGCGACATCGTCCGCGAGCTGGGCGATGCGTGCCGTCGCGGCGGGATTTCCTACGGGTTGTATCTGTCGCCCTGGGACCGCAACCGCGCCGATTACGGCACGCCTGCGTATATCGAGTATTTCCGGGCGCAGCTGACCGATCTTTGTACGAATTACGGCGAGCTGTTCGAGGTATGGTTCGACGGCGCGAACGGCGGCGACGGCTATTATGGCGGCGCGCGCGAGGCGCGGAAGATCGATGCGCCGAAATATTACAACTGGCCGTCGATCATCGCGCTGGTCCATAAATTGCAGCCGATGGCGTGCACCTTCGATCCGCTCGGCGCGGATATCCGCTGGGTCGGCAACGAGGACGGGCGCGCGGGCGATCCGTGCTGGCCGACGATGCCGAACCATCCCTATGTGCAGGCCGAGGGCAATTCGGGCGTGCGCGGTGCGCCGCTCTGGTGGCCGGCGGAGACGAACACGTCGATCCGTCCGGGCTGGTTCTATCATGCCGACGAGGATCTGCAGGTGAAGTCGCCGCAGCGGCTGATGCAGTTCCACGACGAGTCGGTCGGGCGCGGCACGAACATGATGCTCAACCTGCCGCCCGATCGTCGCGGGCTGATCGCCGAGCCCGATCTCGCGTCGCTGAAATCGTTCGGCGATGCGTTGCGGGGCAGCTTCGCGACCGATCTGGCGAAGGGTGCGGTGGCGAGCGGACCGTCGCGCGGGGGCCGGTTCGCGCCGGCCAACGTGCTTGACGGCAATCCCGAGACCTATTGGAGCACGCCGGATGCGGTGAAGACGCCGTCGCTGGTGCTCGACCTGCCGCCGGGGCGCCGGTTCGACCTGATCCGGATCCGCGAGGCGCTGGCGCTCGGCGTGCGCGTGACGAAGTTCGCGATCGACGTGGCGGACGCCAAAGGGGCTTGGCGTGAGGTCGCGGTGCACGAGTGCATCGGGGCGCAGCGGATCATCCGCCTGCCCGAGCCGGTCACGGCGCGGCGCGTGCGGTTGCGGATCGTCGAGGCGCCGGCCTGCCCTGCGATCACCGAGCTGTCGCTGTTCCTGAGCGTCGCGCCGGTCGCGGTCGTCGCATCGCAGGCAACGGGTAACAAGATCATCTCGAAGGCCGGATGGACGATCGCGGGCGCGACGCAAGGCGGTCCGGCGTCGCTCGATCCCGCCAAGGCGGTGTCGCTGGCCGGTGCGATGAAGCCACCTTTGGCGGGCGCCGAGGCGGTGCTCGACGACGATCTCGCCACCGTCTGGACCACGCCCGCGCCGACCTCGACCAGCCCGGTCATGCTGATAATCGACATGGGCAAGGCGGATCAGGTGGCCGGCTTCAGCCTGACGCCGACCCGTCAGGCCCTGCCCGACGCCGGGCCGCCGGGCCGCTACCGCGTCGAGACGAGCGAGGACGGCAAGACCTGGACGCCGGCGGGCGAGGGCGAGTTCGGCAACATCGCCTATGCCCGCGCGACGCAGCGCATCACCTTCGCGAAGGCACGCAAGGCGCGGTACCTGATGCTCGGCTTCACGACGGTCGCGACCGCCCAGCCGAAGATGGCGATCGCCGGGATCGGTGCGTTCCGGCCGTAAGCTCCCGATCGATCCTCCCCCGCAAGGGGGAGGTGTCGCCGAAGGTGACGGAGGGGGCGGACACGGAACGGCTGTTTCCCTTTCCTCCCCCTCCGTCTGGCAAGTGCCAGCCACCTCCCCCTGGCGGGGGAGGATCGAGAGGGGGCTGGGCTAGCCGGCTTCGATCGGGCATGGCGTCCCGCGGCAGCACGGGTGAGCGAACGGATGGACGACAGAGCAACGATGCCGCGGATCGCGGGGCCCGAGGATCATGTCGTCGTGGTTGGCGGCGGCTTTTCGGGCGCGCTGTTCGCGGTCAACCTGATGCGCCACGAGGGCCCCCGCGTGACGCTGATCGAGCGCCGGGACCGGCAGCTCGCACGCGGTGTCGCCTATAGCGCGGCGCATCCCGATCACCTGCTCAACGTCCGCGCGGGCAACATGAGCGCGCTGCCCGACGATCCCGATCATTTCGTCCGCTGGCTGGAGGCGGACGGCAAGGGCGACCGCAAGACCTTCGTCCCGCGCACCACCTATGGCGCGTATCTGCGCGAACTGCTCGATGCGGCGATCGCGGACTCGAACGGCCGGCTGGTGCATGTCGAGGGCGAGGTCTGCGCGATCGATCCGGTGACCGGTGACGGCGTCACGCTGACGATGGCCGACGGGCGGACGATCGCCGCCGACACCGCCGTGCTCGCGCTCGGCAATCTGCCACCGCACACACCGCCGGGCCTGAAGCCGGAGGCCTTGCCGGCGGGCGTGTATTGCGCGGACCCTTGGGCGGCCGATCTCGCCGAAGGCTTGGGCGCGGACGACACGGTGGTGCTGGTCGGCACCGGGCTGACCGCGATCGACGCGGCGCTGTTGCTCGATGCGCAAGGGTTCGCAGGCCACATCCTCGCCACCTCGCGCCGCGGATTGTCGCCCCGCCGCCATGTCGACGGCGCGCCTGCGCACCGCGGTGTCTCGGACAAGCCGCAGGGCGGGCTGACCGACCTCGTCCGCCACGTCCGTGCAAGGGCCGCGGTCGAAGGCTGGCGGTGCGCGGTCGACGAGCTTCGCCCGGTCACGCAGATGCTGTGGTCGGCAGCGTCGCAAGACCTGCGCGGTCGTTTCCTTCGTCATCTGCGCCCCTATTGGGACGTCCATCGCCACCGCCTCGCGCCGGCCGTCGCCGACCGCGTCGAGGCGCTTGTCGCGACCGGCCGACTGACCTTCGCCGCGGGCAAGATCGTCTCCACCGAGGCCGACGGACCGCGCGCAAACCTCACCTGGCGACCGCGCGGCACCACCGAACCCGTCGTCACGCACGCCGCGAGGATCGTGAACTGCACCGGGCCGCAAGGCGATCTGTTGCGCTCCGAAGAACCGCTCGTGAAGCATCTGCTCGCCGCAAGGCTGATCCGACCCGATCCGCTGCGGCTCGGCGTCGACGTCGATGCGCAATCGCGCGCGATCCGCGCCGATGGCACGCCCGACGACCGCATCCACTGCATCGGCCCGATGACCCGCGGTGGCCTGTGGGAAGTCGTCGCGGTGCCCGATATCCGCGTCCAGAGCTGGGATCTCGCGCGCCGGCTATCGAACGCGCAATGGGTCGGCGGGGAAGGGCTGTGAGCGCAGTCCGGCGCTTTTTCGCGGGCGAGGCGGCGGGGGCCCTCGTGCTGCTCGCCGCGACGATCGCCGCGCTGCTCGTCGCCAATTCACCGCTCGCGCCGGCCTATTTCGCGACGCTCCACCACGCAGTCGGCGGGATGAGCGTCCAACACTGGATCGACGACGGCGCGATGGCGCTGTTCTTCCTGCTGATCGGGCTGGAGGTGAAGAGCGAGTTCGTCTCGGGGCATCTCTCGACCTGGGGCGAGCGCATCCTGCCCGGCGCGGCGGCGCTCGCGGGCATGGTGGTGCCGGCGTGCCTCTATCTGCTCGTCAACATGGGCACACCCGCCAATCTGCGCGGCTGGGCGATCCCGGCGGCGACCGACATCGCGTTCGCGCTCGGCATCCTGGCCTTGCTCGGGTCGCGCGTGCCGACCTCGTTGAAGATATTGCTGACCGCGATCGCGGTGATCGACGACCTGCTCGCGATCCTCGTCATCGCGGTGTTCTATACCGGCCAGATCGCGCTGCTGCCGTTGCTTGGCGCGGGCGTAGGGCTCGGCGTGCTGGTCATCCTGAACCTGTCGGGCGTGCGGTCGCTGGTGCCGTATCTGCTGATCGGCGTCGGCATCTGGTATGGCGTCCTGCTGTCGGGCGTCCATGCGACGCTCGCCGGCGTGGCGGTTGCGTTCACGATCCCGCTGCGGACGGGGGAGGGGCAGCCGCCGCTCAAACGCCTCGAACACGCCCTGCAGCCCTGGTCGAGCTTCCTGATCGTGCCGGCGTTCGGGTTCGCCAATGCGGGTATCGCGTTCGGCGGGATGGTGGCGGCGGACGTGATTTCGCCGCTGCCGGCCGGGATCATGCTCGGGCTGTTCCTCGGCAAGCAGGTCGGCATCTTCGCGACGATCCGCGGGCTCGTGGCGTTGCGGCTGGCCGAAGCGCCCAAGAACGCGAACTGGGCGCAGGTGTACGGCATGGCGGTGCTGTGCGGGATCGGTTTCACGATGAGCCTGTTCATCGGCGGGCTCGCGTTCGCGGGCGCGCCGCACGCGATGGATTCGGTCAAGATCGGCGTGTTCGCGGGCTCGATCCTGTCGGGGGTCGCAGGCTGGATGCTGCTGCGCCGGGCGTAATTTTCGACAATACTACGCGAAACATACGCGCCGGCCCGGCAATCGATCTCGAATTGCTACGTCGCCGGAGCCTAATTGCCAGTCCTCGCGGCCCGCCACTCTTCCGGCAGGGACCGCGCATGGGGATAGCAATGCACAGTCTTCGTTTCGTCGCCAGCCTAGTTCTAACGGGCGGTATCCTGACCGGTATCGCCACGCCTGCGTTCGCGCAGGACACCGCGCCGCCTTCGCCCGTCACCGTCTCCGGTTCGGTGACGCTGGCCACCGACTACCGCCTGCGCGGCGTGTCGCAGTCGGACAAGGACGGCGCGATCCAGGGCGGGCTGACGATCGCGCACGAGAGCGGCGTGTATGTCGGCGCCTGGGGATCGAACCTGTCGGGCTGGGGCACGTTCGGTGGCTCGAACATGGAGCTCGACCTGATCGGCGGCTACAAGCACAAGCTTGCCGACGACGCGACGATCGACGTCGGGCTGACTTGGTACATGTATCCGGGCGGCGCCTCGAAGACCGACTATGCCGAGCCCTATGTGAAGCTCAGCGGCACGCCCGGCCCGGCGACGCTGACCGCCAGCGCCTTTTATGCGCCGAAACAGCAGGCACTCGGCAAATGGTATCGCACCGGCGCCGATGCGGCCGCGGGCGTCTATACCAATCCCGGCGCCAAGACCGACAATCTCTACCTCACCGGCGACGGCGCCTTGGCGGTTGCCGGCACGCCGGTCACCGCCAAGGCGCATATCGGCCATAGCTGGGGCAATGACGGCCTCGGCCCCAACGCGACCAGCGTGACGCCGACCGGCGACTATTGGGATTGGTCGCTGGGCGCGGACACTACGTATAAAAATCTGACCTTCAACGTGAGCTATGTCGACACCGACATCACGCGTCGCAGTGCAGCGTATCTCCAGCCGAGCTTCTCCCGCGGGCAGGACGGCACCGGATCGATCGCTGACGGCACGATCGTCGCCTCCCTCACCGCCGCCTTCTGACGAGGAACGACCGATGCAGGATCTACTCTGGATAGCGATCATGGTCGGGCTGGTGGCGGCGACGCTCGCCTATGTCCGCCTGTGCGACAACGCGTGAGGACGCAGCCATGACCCTCGACCTCTGGCTCGCCGCGATCGTCGCGCTCGGGCTGCTGTTTTACCTCGTGGCGGTGCTGATCCGTCCCGAACGCTTTTAGGAGCGCGCTCCCATGACACTCCAGGGATGGATCCTGATCCTCGGCTTCGTCGGCATATTGCTGGCGTTGACCAAACCCGTCGGCCTGTGGCTGTTCGCGCTGTACGAAGGCCGCCGCACGCCGATCCACGCTGTCCTCGGCCCGGTCGAAACGGGCTTCTACAAGCTCGCCGGGATCGACCCGAAGGCGGAGCAGGGCTGGCGTCGGTACGCGCTGCACATGCTGATGTTCAACGCGACGTTGATGGCGCTGACCTACGCGGTGCTGCGCCTTCAGGGCGTTCTGCCCGGCAACCCGCAGGGCCTTGCAGGCCTCGCGCCGCACCTTGCGTTCAACACCGCGGTCAGCTTCACGACCAACACCAACTGGCAGAGCTATGGTGGCGAATCCACCATGTCGAACTTTGCCCAAATGTTCGGCCTGACGATCCACAATTTCCTGTCGGCGGCGACCGGCATCGCGCTGGCGTTCGCGCTGTTCCGCGGCTTTGCGCGGCGATCCGCCACGACGATCGGCAATTTCTGGGCGGATGCGACGCGAGTCACGCTGTACCTGCTGCTGCCGATCTCGATCGTCTACGCGCTGTTCCTGATCGCCAGCGGCGTGCCGCAGACGCTCGCCGCAACCGTGGACGTCACGACGCTGGAGGGGCTCAAGCAGACGCTGGCGCTCGGCCCGGTCGCGAGCCAGGAGGCGATCAAGATGCTCGGCACCAATGGTGGCGGCTTCTTCAACGCGAACTCGGCGCATCCGTTCGAGAACCCGACCGCGCTCACCAACCTCATCCAGATGCTGTCGATCTTCGTCATCGGTTTCGGCCTGACCTGGACGTTCGGCAAGGCGGTCGGCAACACCCGGCAAGGCTGGGCGATTCTCTCGGCGATGGTGCTGCTGTTCCTCGCGGGCGTCACCGTCACCTATGCCCAAGAAGCCGCGGGCAACCCGATCCTCCACCAGATCGGCGTCGCTGGCGGCAATATGGAAGGCAAGGAGGTCCGCTTCGGGATCGCCGCATCCGCGTTGTTCTCGGTCGTCACGACGGCAGCATCGTGCGGCGCGGTCAACGCGATGCACGACAGCTTCACGGCGCTCGGCGGCATGATCCCGCTGCTCAACATCCAGCTCGGCGAGGTCGTCATCGGCGGCGTCGGTGCGGGCATCTACGGCTTCCTGCTGTTCGCGATCCTGGCCGTGTTCGTCGCAGGCCTGATGGTCGGCCGCACGCCCGAATATGTCGGCAAGAAGATCGAGGCGCGCGAGGTGAAGCTCGCGGTGCTGGCGATCGCGATCCTGCCGCTCGTCATCCTCGGCTTCACCGCGCTCAGCGCCGTGCTGCCCGCCGGGCTTGCCGGGCCGCTCAACAAGGGGCCGCACGGGTTCACCGAGATCCTCTACGCCTTCACCAGCGGTGTCGGGAACAACGGCTCGGCGTTCGCCGGCCTGACCGCCGCGACGCCCTATTATGACGGCCTGCTGGGTGTCGCGATGTGGCTTGGCCGCTTCTTCATCATCGTGCCGATGCTCGCCATCGCGGGGTCGCTCGCCGCCAAGAAATACACGCCGGAAAGCGCAGGCTCGTTCCCGACGACGGGTGCGCTGTGGGTCGGCCTGCTGATCGGGATCATCCTGATCGTCGGTGGCCTGACCTTCCTGCCGAGCCTCGCGCTCGGTCCCATCGCCGATCATCTCGCGATGATCAGCGGCAAAACCTTCTGACGGGACAAGCCAAAATGGCACGCACCCCTACCAAGTCGCTGTTCACGGCCGACTTGATCATCCCGGCGATCGGCGACGCTTTCCGGAAACTCGATCCCAGGCAGTTGATCCGCAACCCGGTGATGTTCGTCACTGCGGTGGTCGCCACGCTGCTGACGATCCTCGTCAATGTCGGCGGCGACGGGCTGTCGGTCGGCTTCAAAGTGCAGCTGGTGATCTGGCTGTGGCTGACGGTGCTGTTCGGCACGTTCGCCGAAGCGCTCGCCGAAGGCCGCGGCAAGGCGCAGGCCGCGTCGCTGCGCGCGACCAAGGCGGAGCTGACCGCCCGCCGCATGAAGGGGGATCAGGTCGAGTCCGTCCCTGCCAGCGCCTTGCGTTCGGGGGATATCGTCCTGGTGACGATGGGCGACCTAATCCCCGCCGACGGCGAAGTCGTCTGGGGCGTGGCGTCGGTCAACGAAGCCGCCATCACGGGCGAGAGCGCGCCGGTGATCCGTGAGGCGGGCGGCGATCGCTCCGCCGTCACCGCAGGCACGCGCGTTATCTCCGACGAGATCCGCGTGAAGATCACCGCTAATCCCGGCGAAGGCTTTCTCGACCGGATGATCGCACTCGTCGAGGGCGCCGAGCGGCAGAAGACGCCGAACGAGATCGCGCTGACGCTGCTGCTCGTCGGCCTGACGATCATCTTCCTGATCGCGGTCGGTACGATCCCGGGGTTCGCCAGCTATGCGGGCGGCCGCGTGCCGGTCGCGATCCTGGCCGCGCTGCTGATCACGCTGATCCCGACGACGATCGCGGCGCTGCTGTCGGCGATCGGGATTGCGGGGATGGACCGGTTGGTGCGGTTCAACGTGCTCGCCAAGTCGGGCCGTGCGGTCGAGGCGGCGGGCGATATCGACGTGCTGCTGCTCGACAAGACCGGCACGATCACGATCGGCGATCGTCAGGCGAGCGAGTTCCGCAGCGTTGGCGGCACGCGCGACGAGGAACTGGCCGAGGCGGCGTTGCTCGCGAGCCTTGCCGACGAAACGCCCGAGGGTCGCTCGATCGTCGTGCTCGCACGCGACAGGTTCGGCGTGACGACGAGTGCGTTGCCGGGTGACGCGGAAGTCATCCCGTTCACCGCGCAGACGCGCATTTCGGGCGTGAAGGTGAATGGCTCGCTGATCCAGAAGGGCGCGGTCGATTCGATCCTGAAGGCCAATCCGGGGGCGGGGGCGACCGCCGCCGCGACCGAACTGCGCCGGATCACCGACGAGATCGCCCGCGCCGGTGGTACGCCGCTGGCAGTGGCGATGGACGGGCGGCTGCTCGGCGCGATCTTCCTCAAGGACGTCGTCAAGGCGGGCATCCGGGAGCGTTTCGGCGAGCTGCGGGCGATGGGCATCCGCACGGTGATGATCACCGGCGACAACCCGCTCACCGCCGCCGCAATCGCCGCCGAGGCCGGCGTCGACGATTTCCTCGCGCAGGCGACGCCGGAGGACAAGCTCGACCTGATCCGCAAGGAACAGCAGGGCGGACGTCTGGTCGCAATGTGCGGCGACGGTACCAACGACGCACCGGCACTCGCACAGGCCGATGTCGGCGTGGCGATGAACACCGGCACGCAGGCCGCGCGCGAGGCGGGCAACATGGTCGACCTCGACAGCGACCCGACCAAGCTGATCGAGATCGTGGGCTTGGGCAAACAGCTGCTGATGACCCGCGGTGCGCTGACGACCTTCTCGGTGGCGAACGACGTGGCGAAGTATTTCGCGATCATCCCGGCGATGTTCGTCGCGCTCTATCCGGGGCTGGGCGTACTGAACGTGATGCGGCTGGGGTCGCCTGAGAGTGCGATCCTGTCGGCGATCATCTTCAACGCGATCATCATCCCGATGCTGGTACCGCTCGCGCTCAAGGGGGTGGCGTACAAGCCGATGGCCGCGGGGCCGCTGCTGGCGCGGAACCTGGCGGTGTATGGGCTGGGCGGGCTGATCGCGCCGTTCGTGGGGATCAAGCTGATCGACCTTCTGGTCGGTGCGCTGGGGCTGGCATGATGACTCCAGCCATCCGGCCGACCCAACTCACTCCGTCACCCCGGACCTGTTCCGGGGGCCACCGTTCCGCACGCTCATCGACTCTTGATTACGCGGAACGGTGGATGCTGGAACAAGCCCGGCATGACGGAAGTGGGTGGAACGCCGCCACCCAACCCCACCCCGTCACCCAACCCAACCCCGTCACCCCAGCGAAAGCTGGGGTCTCCCTCCCCGAAGTGCGCCGTACGCGGCACGATACCCCAGCTTTCGCTGGGGTGACGGCACAAGCCGCAGGCGCGGCACAAGCTCGCGTTACGGCAGAAGGAAGCATCCAATGACGTCCGATTTCACCTCCGCCCTCCGCCCGGCGTTCGTCATGACGATCCTGTTCGCGCTGCTGCTCGGGATCGTCTATCCCCTGGCCATGACCGGGATCGGACAGGCCATCTTCCCCGCGCAAGCGAACGGCAGCCTCGTCATCGCCAACGGCAAGGCGATCGGCTCGACCGTCGTCGGGCAGGCCTTCACCACCGACCGCTATTTCCAGACGCGCCCCTCCGCCGCCGGCAAGGGCTATGATGGCCTCGCCTCGTCGGGATCGAACCTCGGGCCGACCAGCCAGGCGCTCGTCGATCGCACCAAGGCCGACGTCGCCAAGCGCCGCGCGGAAGGCGTGACCGGGCCGCTGCCGGCCGATCTCGCCACCGCCTCGGGTTCGGGTCTCGACCCCGATCTGTCGCCCGCCTCGGCCTACGCGCAGGTCGCCCGCGTCGCGCGCGTTCGCGGCCTGTCGGCCGACACGGTCCGCGGTCTGGTGACGGCCAACGTCGACGGCCCGCTGTTCGGCATCCTTGGCGAACCGCGCGTCAACGTCCTCGCGCTCAACCGCGCCCTCGATGCAACCGGACAACCCGCGACGGGCGCACGTTGAACGACGACGGACGACCATCCCCCGAGGCCCTTCTGCGACAGGCGTCGCAGGAGGGTCGCGGCCGTCTGAAGATATTCCTCGGCGCCGCCCCTGGCGTTGGGAAAACCTACGAAATGCTCTCCGAAGGCGCCGAGCGTCGTCGCGCCGGCGTCGATATCGTCATTGGCGTGGTAGAGACGCACGGCCGCGTCGAAACCGAAGCGCTCACGCGGGGCCACGAGATCGTCCCGCGCAAGGCGATCCCCTACGAAGGCCGCACGCTCGACGAGATGGACCTCGACGCGATCCTCGAACGCGCCCCCACGCTCGTCCTCGTCGATGAACTCGCCCACACCAACGCGCCCGGCAGCCGCCACCCCAAACGCTACCAAGACGTCGAGGAACTGCTCGCGGCCGGCATCGACGTCTATTCGACGATCAACATCCAGCACATCGAGAGCCTCAACGACGTCGTCGCCTCGTTCACGCGTGTCCGCGTCCGCGAGACCGTCCCCGACAGCATCGTCGAGGCCGCCGAGATCGAGGTCGTCGACATCCCACCCGACGAACTGATCGAGCGGCTGAAGGCGGGGAAAGTGTACCTCCCGCAAGAAGCCACCCGAGCCCTCTCGCACTTCTTCTCCAAGTCGAACCTGTCCGCATTGCGCGAACTCGCGCTCCGCCGCGCCGCGCAAGCCGTCGATGCGCAGATGCTCGAACACGTCCGCGCGCTCGGCGTCGGCGGTACGTGGGCGGGCGGCGAGCGGATCGTCGTCGCGATCAGCGAATTGCCCGCTGCACTCGGCCTCGTCCGCGCGACCAAGCGGATCGCCGATGCGATGCACGCGCCCTGGACCGCGGTGTACATCGAGACGCCGCGCGCACAGACCTTCGGCGAGGCCGAACACCGCCAGCTTGCCGCCGTTTTCAATCTCGCGACCCAGCTCGGCGGCGACGTCGCCACCGTCCCCGCGACGTCGGTGGTCGACGGCCTGAAGACCTTCACCGCCGAGGCGCGCGCGACGCAGCTCGTGGTCGGCAAGTCGGCCCGCTCGCGCTGGTTCGAACTGCGCCACGGCTCGGTCGTCGACCGGATCGTTCGCGAGACGCCGGGGATCGCGGTCCACGTCCTGCCGATGGAGGCGGGCACTACGGCGCCGACCGGCAGAAAACGCACCGGCGATTGGGGCAGCAAGGCGGGCTATGCCTGGACGACTGCGATGGTCGCGGGCGTCACCGACGTGGCGAGCGCGTTGTTCCACATCCTCAACCTCGGCAACGTAGCGCTGCTGTACCTGCTGCCGGTGATGGCCGCGGCGAGCCTGTTCGGCCTGCGTACCGGGCTGTTCGCCGGGATCGCCTCGTCGATCGCGTACAATTTCTTCTTCCTGCCGCCGACCGGCACGCTGACGATCAACAATCCCGAGAACGTGATCTCGATCCTCGTCCTGCTCGGCATCGCCTTCGTGACCAGCCAGCTCACGTCGCGGGTCCGCGCGCAGGCCGATATCGCCGCCGCCAGCGCGCGCACCAACGCCGCGCTCGCCGGCTTCCTGCGCCAGTTGACCTCGCTCAACGAGCCCGTCGCGCTGGCCCGCGCGATCTGCGAGGAAATCGGCCGGTTGTTCGGCGTGCGTGCGGTGATCCTCGTAGCCGAGGACCCCGGCCTTGCGGTGCAGGCGGCGAACGGTGCGGATTACCGGCTTGAGACGATGGAGATGGCGGCCGCGCAATGGGCCTATGATACGGGCACGCCGGCAGGTCGGGGGTCGGGCACGCTGGCGGCGTCGGAGTGGTTCTTCCAGCCCTTGCGGTCGGGCGAGCGGACGCTGGCGGTGCTCGGGCTCGCGCGCGAGGCGGGCGGCGATCCGGTGCGGTCGGACCAGCTGCCGCTGCTGATGAGCTTGGTCGACCAGGCGTCGCTGGTGCTCGAGCGCGCGCGGCTGGAGGTTGAGATGCGCGATGTCGATGCGGTGCGCGAGCGCGATCGGTTGCGGGCCGCGTTGCTGTCGTCGGTCAGCCACGACCTGCGTACGCCGCTGACGTCGGTGATGGCGGCGGCGGCGGAACTGCACCGCGGCGTCACGCCCGAGCTGATCGGGACGATCGAGAGCGAGGCGGCGCGGCTCAACCGGTTCGTCGGCAATCTGCTCGACATGGCGCGGGTCGAGGCGGGGGCGCTCCGGTTGCGGCTGGAGCCCACCGACCTGACCGACGCGGTGGCGGGCGCGGTGCATGACACGAAGCGCGTGCTCGAAGGCCATGCGATCGAGTTGGACGTCGCGCCGAACCTGCCTCTGGTCCGCGTCGATCCGCAACTGCTCCACCATTGCCTGCTCAACCTGCTCGACAATGCGGGGCGCTATGCCGATCCGGGCACGCCGATCGTGGTGCGTGCGGAGCACCGCTTCGGGATGCTCAGGCTGTCGGTGATCGACCAGGGGCCGGGCCTGCCGTCGGGCCGCGAGAAGGAGGTGTTCGAGACGTTCCGCCGCCTCGAAGGGTCCGACCGTGCGATCGGCGGGACGGGACTTGGGCTTGCGATCGTCAAGGCGTTCGCCGAAGCGATGGGCATGAGCGTCGAAGCCAGCAACCGCGAAGACCTGACGGGCGCGCAGTTCAGCCTGTGCTTCCCGGTGGGCCTGCTCGTCCGCGACACCGATGGAGCGAATCTATGAGCGCGCAGACGGTCCTGATCGTCGACGACGAACTGCACATCCGGCGGCTGTTGAAGAACACGCTCGAGCGGGCAGGGTACGGCGTCGAGGAGGCGGTCGACGCGCGCGAGGCCTTGCGGGTAGCGGGGAGCCGGCCGTTGACCGCGGTGTTGCTCGACCTGGGGTTGCCCGATCGTGATGGGCTGGAACTGGTGCCGCTACTGAAGAAGCTCGGCGATCCGATCATCCTCGTCGTCTCCGCGCGCGAGGCGACCGACCAGAAGGTGGCGGCGCTCGATCTCGGGGCCGAGGATTATGTGACCAAGCCGTTCGATACCGAGGAGTTGCTCGCACGGTTGCGGGTGGCGTTGCGGGGGCGCGGCGAGGCGACCTCGCGGCCGATGGTGTTGCGCGCGCACGGGGTGGAGATCGATTTCGAGCACCGGCTCGTCCGCCGCGGGAACGAGGAGGCGCATCTGACGCGGAAGGAGTTCGACGTGTTGTCGGCGCTGGCGGCGCATCCTGGGCGGGTCGTGACGCATCAGCGGATATTGGAAGCGGCTTGGCCTACCGACCATGACCGCCGGATCGAGTATCTGCGGATCGTGGTGCGCAATTTGCGGCAGAAGCTGGAGGGTACGGGGGGCGTTGGCACGGTGATCGCGAACGAGCTCGGGATTGGATACCGGTTGCTGGTCGACGCCTGAACGTTTCCATAGGTAGGTAGCATGTTTCCCCGCGAAGGCGGGAATCCAGACTGGGCTCCCGCCTTCGCGGGAGAACAAGGAAGCGGGCGCTCCGCTCGTTATCCTGCGCAACGAGCCGTCACGCTACCCAACCCAACCCAACCCAACCCAACCGTCACCCCAGCCCAGATCCGTCACCCCAGCGAAAGTTGGGGTCTCTCCGCAACAGGTCGCCCCTGCCGCGCGAGGTCCCGGCTTTCGCCGGGATGACGGGGTTGCGCACTATGCGAACACTATGGCTCCCCTGCAAAATCGATCTCGAACGCTTATGGGGCAAGCGATAGCTCAAGCGTCGCATGACCGATCCCCGCCGCCTCCGCACCGACCTCGGCCTCCGTGCAGGCGGCATCCTGTCGCTCGCGATCGCCGCCACCGCGATCCGCACGCTTGCCCGTCTCCACCCACAAACCGGCGCACTCGCATTCCTTCTCGCCATGATCGGCTTCCTCTGCGCGAGTGCCGGCGCGATGCTGGTGATCGTCGGCCGCCATATCCACGACCGTGTTCAGGTCAGCGCTCGCTGGCAGCGCGCGGCAAGGTAGGCCGCGCCGGGGGCGGGACCTGTCGACGCGCGCGCGCGATGTCCTTATGCTACCGCATTGCAGCATGATGACGAGGGAGCGCTCTGCATGATCGGTCGACGCGAAGTAATGACCGCGCTGGGTTTGTTGGGTGTCCTCCCGCAGGCCGCCGCGGCGATGCGTGCAGCGCCTGGCAAGATGGGCGGAAAGGCGGAGCCGTTCTCGTGGGACGCGCTCCAGCAGCGCGCCGCGACGCTCGCCACCAAGCCGTACAGCGCGCCGCAGAAGGTCGCCGCCGCCGCCGCGATCGATTACGACAAGGTCGGCAGCATCCGCTTCCGCGCCGACAAGACGCTCGCTGGCGGCATCCGGCTGTTCCCGCTCGGCCGCTATGCGCCGATGCCGGTCGCGATCAACGTCGTCGAGGGCGGGCAGGCGCGCCGCATCGACTTCTCGCGCGACCTGTTCGAGGCGGAAGAGGGCCATGCCGCCGCGCTCGGCATCGCCGGGTTCCGGGCAATGGCGCCGGGCGGCACCAGCGATTGGATGGCGTTCCAGGGCGCGTCCTATTTCCGCACCGCCGGCTCGCAGGACCAATACGGCCTGTCCGCGCGCGGTCTCGCGATCAACACCGGGCTGCCGGGCCGCGAGGAATTTCCCGACTTTACCGAATTCTGGATCGAGCGGACCGGCCCCGACGCGTATACGATCTACGCGCTGATGGACGGCGCCAGCGTCACCGGCGCGTACCGGTTTCAGTCGCGGCATGTCGCGGGCGCGGGCGTCGAACAGCAGGTCTCGTCCGTCCTCAACGTGCGGCGCGATATCGAACGGCTCGGCGTTGCGCCGGCGACCAGCATGTTCTGGTATGGCGAAGGCAATCGCGCCGCCGCGGTCGACTGGCGCCCCGAGATCCACGATTCGGACGGCCTCGCGCTGCTGACCGGCGCGGGCGAGCGCATCTGGCGGCCGCTCAACAACCCGCCGCACGATACGCTGGACAGTTTTGCGGATCAGGCGCCGAAGGGCTTCGGCCTGATCCAGCGCGACCGCAATTTCGATCACTATCAAGACGATGGCGCATTCTACGATCGTCGGCCCAACCTGTGGATCCAGCCGCAGGGCGATTGGGGCAAGGGCGCGGTGATGCTCTACGCGTTCCCGACCAACAGCGAGACGGTGGATAACGTCGTCTCGTTCTGGACGCCGGCCGCGCCTGCCAAGGCCGGGCAGCGGTTGCAGTTCGATTATTCGCTGTCGTGGAAATCGACCGATCCGACCGCCATCGCCACGACCGCGCATGTCGTCGATTGCTGGCAGGGCGTGGCTGGTCGACCGGGCGCAGAACCGGTGAAGGGCGCGCGGAAGCTCGTGGTCGATTTCATCGGCGACGGTCTTGCCGGGCTCGACCGGCAGAGCGGCGTGACCGCCAAGATCGACGTCGTCCGCGGCAAAGTGCTCGCCAATGCGGCGTATCCGGTGGTCGGCCAAAAGAACCGCTGGCGCGTGACCGCCGACGTCGCGCGTGATGCGCAAGGCCCGGCCGACGTCAGGTTGTTCCTCACGCGCGGCGGTCGCGCACTCAGCGAAACCGTGCTGACGCCGATCTTCTGATGCCCGACCTTCCCGCCATGATGCCGGGCGAGTCGCCGATCGAGATGCTCCCGCAGCGTTTCGACGGGCCGCCGCCGCCCTGGTCCGCGCCCGAGCCGGGGCCGGGCATGGTCGTCTCGAACGACGATATGCTCGCGCGCCGGATCATCCTCATCCTGATGACCGGGCTGCTCGCGACCGCGGCATCGTCCGCGGTACAGGAGTCGCTGCTCGCCGACGGGCTGAGCCTGTGGGACGCGGTGTTGCTGGCGTTGTTCTTCCCGTTGTTCGCGTGGATCGCGTTCGGCTTCATGAACGCTGCGATCGGCTTCGTACTGCTGATGACCGGCGGGCATCCCGGCTTCGTGCCGACGCCGCGCCAATCCGAACCGCTGGAGGGCCGCACCGCGATTCTGATGCCGGTTCATAACGAAGACATCGACGCGGTGTTCGAGCGGATCGCCTGGATGGCGCGCGCGATCGCGGCTGGCGGCGTCGCCGACCGGTTCGATATCTTCATTCTCAGCGATTCGGGCGAAGCGGCGGAGGCGGCCGAGGTGGCCGCGTGGCAAAGGCTCGCCCCGACGCTCGACTGCGCGCTCTATTATCGGCGCCGGACCGTGAACGTCGGCCGCAAGCCGGGCAACGTCGCCGAGTGGATCCGGCGGTTCGGCGGCGGCTATCGCTACATGCTGATGCTCGACGCGGACAGCTTGATGGGCGGCAACACGATCATCGGCATGGCGCAGGTGCTCGAACGCCGCCCCGCGGTCGCGCTGCTCCAGACCGTGCCCGCGGTGATCAATGGCGTGACGTTCTTCCAGCGCTGGATGCAGTTCGCCAGCCGCCTGTACGGCCCGATCTCGACCGCGGGGCTCGTCTGGTGGTCAGGATCGGAGGCGACCTTCTGGGGCCACAACGCGATGATCCGCATCGAGGCGTTCGCGGCGAGTTGCGGGCTGCCCGATCTGCCTGGCCGCGCGCCGTTCGGCGGCGTCATCATGAGTCACGACATGGTCGAGGCCGCGCTGCTGCGGCGGCGCGGCTGGCGCGTGCACATGCTGATGACCGAGGAGACGTTCGAGGAATATCCGCCGACGCTGATCGACGCGGCGGTGCGCGATCGGCGCTGGGCGCAGGGGAATATCCAGCATCTGAGCTTGCTGACGTCGTCAGGATTCCACTGGGTCAGCAGGCTGCAACTGCTGATGGGGGCGTCAGCGTTCATTACCTCGCCGGTGTGGCTGCTGATGATCGCGACGAGCGTGGTGCAGGCGCTGATCGGCGAGCGCAACATCGTCGAGGCGCAGACCTCGCTCCAGGTGCTGGTGGTCACGCTGCTGCTGCTGTTCGGACCGAAGCTGCTGAGCGTGATCTGGGCGTTCTCGAACGCGCAGCGGCGCGCGGGGTTCGGCGGGCGGCGGGGGATCGTGCGGTCGGTGCTGGTCGACGTGCCGTTCTCGATGCTGTCCGCGCCGGTGATCGCGTTGACGCAGACGATGGACCTCGCCGGGATATTGATGGGGCGCAAATCCGGCTGGGCGCCGCAGAACCGCGACGCGCATGAACTGTCGCTGGCGGACGTGATGCCGCGCTATCGCTGGCATGTCGGGGTGGGTGTGGCGCTGCTGCTGGTGACGCCGTTCGCGCCGGTGACCGCGGCGTGGCTCGCGCCGGTAACGTTGGGGCTGTTGCTAAGTCCGTTCCTGACGATGCTGACGGCGAGCGAGAAGGCGGGGCGGTGGGCGGAGTCGCATGGGATGTTCGTCGAGCCCGGCGAGCATGTGTCCGTCCTCTCGCGACCGTCGCTGCCGGCGCATAGCGGCTGATATCTCCTCCCCTGGCAGGGGAGGTGGCAGTCCGAAGGACTGACGGAGGGGTGTCGCGCTATCGAGAGGGTGTCACCCCTCCGTCTGGCAAGCGCCAGCCACCTCCCCTTTCAGGGGAGGATCACCCAGCCCGATGTCCGCTCAACTCGGCACCCGCATCCACCGCGAACCGGCGGTTCCAGATCGTCGCCGACGCTGACACCGCGGTCACCACCAGGAACGCCAGCGTGAAATTCGCCAGCACGGGCTGGGTCGCGCCGGTGCCGAGCATCCCCACATGCAGCGACGCCGCGCCGACGCAGATCCCGAGCGACAGCATCAGTTGCTGGAACGTCGCGTAGAAGCTGGTCGCGCTGCTCATCCGCGACGACGGGATCTCGTCATACGCGATCGTGTTGTACGCCGAGAACTGGAACGACATGAAGAACCCCGAGATCATCAGTACCGCGAAGATCACCGGGATCGGCCAGTCGGGGCGGAAGAGGCCGGCGACCGCATAGCCCGAACTCGCACAGAGGCCGCCGACGATCAGGCTGTTGCGGAAGCCGAAGCGGCGCAGCACGCGCGGTGCGAGACTTTTCATCATCAGCGAGCCGATCGCGCCGGCAATCGTGATCGCGCCGCTCGCCGCGGCGGTCATGCCGAAGCCCAACTGGAGCATCATCGGCAGCAGGAACGGCTGCGCGCCCTGCGTGATGCGGGTCAGCGATCCGCCGATCACCGACAGGCGGAAGGTGGGGATGCGCATCAGCGACAGGTCGAGGATCGGATCGCTGCGGTGTTTCGCGTGGCGGATGTAGGCCACACCCGCGACGAGCCCGACCGCGATCAGCACGACGGCACGCGACAGTTCGCCGGTGCGGCTGGTCATCTCGAACCCGAACAACAGGCAGCCGAGCGAGACGCCCGACAGGATGAAGCCGGGGACGTCGAAGCGCGCCGGCTTGTCCTCCCTAACCTCACCGATGAAGCGCGTCACGAGCACCACCCCGAGCAGGCCGATCGGGACGTTCAGGTAGAAGATCCAGCGCCAGTCGAGATAGGTGACGATCGCGCCGCCGACCGGTGGCCCCAGGATCGGGCCGATCAGCGCGGGCATGATCAGCCACGACATCGCCTGGACCATGTCCTCCTTGGCGACGCTGCGCAGCAGGACGAGGCGGCCGATCGGGATCATCATCGCACCGCCCAGCCCTTGCAGGAAGCGCGCGACCATCATGAACGGCAGGCTGGTCGCCTGGCCGCACAGCATCGATCCGCCGACGAAGATAAGGATCGCCGCGCGAAAGATCGTCCGCGAGCCGAACCGGTCCGCGAGCCGCCCGCTCGCCGGGATGAAGATCGCCAGCGCCAGCAGGTACGAGGTCAGCGCCGAACTCATGCTGGTCGCGGGCACGCCGAAATCGCGTGCCATCGTCGGCAGCGCGGTCGCGAGCACGGTCGAGTCCATCTGCTCCATGAACAGCGCGCAGGCGATGATCAGCGCGGTGACGCGGTAGTTGCTCGGCGTATGCGGCAGCGCGTCCGGGTCCTTGGCGACGCGCGCGATGGTGTCGGCGGCGGGCATGATGCCGTCGCGGATCTCGCTGTTGATCGACGCCAGCCCGCGGCGACGCAACCTCAACTCTGCCACCCCCCGCCGAGCGCCTTGAAGACATCGACCTGGCGATCGACCAGCAGCGCGTCGGAGGCGGCGAGGTTCGCCTGCGCAGTGGTCAGCGCGGCCTGCGCGGTCAGCAGCGAGAGGAAATCGGTGCGGCCGAACCGGTAGAGCGTGCCGGCCTGGTCCGCAGCGCGCGCGGCGCTGGACTGCGCGCGGCGGAGGGCTGCGTTGCGGTCGCCTTCGCGCGCATAGGCGGACAGTGCGGTCTCGGTCTGGCGGAGCGCTTCGAGCGTGGTCGAGTCGAACTGGGCGAGCGCCTGGTCCGCGGCCGCACCGGCCTGGGCGATCTGCGCGCGGACGACGACGCGGTTGGGGAAGCTCCAGCTAATCAGCGGGCCGAGCCCGAGATGGAAGGCGTTGTCCGAGCCTAGCGACGAGACCGGCCCGGTGAACCCGGCCGATCCCCCGAGGCTGACCTGCGGATAGAGATTGGCGGTCGCCACGCCGATCCGCGCGGTCGCGGCGGCCAGCGTGCGCTCCGCACCGCGGATGTCGGGGCGGCGGCGGATCAGCGCGCTGCCGTCGCCGATCGGCAGGGGGCGGTTCAACGCGGGCGGCTTTGCACAGGTCGCGACCTCCCTCGGATAGTCGGCGGGCGCACGGCCCATCAGCGTGGCGAGCCGGTAGAGCGCGGCAGTGCGCGTCGCGACCTGCGAAGGGATCAACGCCTCGCTCTGGTCGACCGCGGTTCTTGCGCGCGTCACGTCGAACGCGGTCCCGCGGCCGCCGCGTTGCAGGCGTTGCGTAACGCTGAGCGTCTGGCGTTGCAGCGTGAGGATCCGGGTGTTGGCGGCGAGCACCATGTTGGCAGTGCACGCGGCGGCATAGCTGCGCGCGGTTTCCGCGGCGACGGTGACGCGGACGTTGTCGCGCGCGGCGGCAACGGCCTCCGCATCGCCTTGCGCCGCCTCGATCCCGCGCCGGATGCGCCCCGACAGGTCGAGCGGATAGGCCAGCGTGATGCCGAAATTGTAGTCGAGCGTGCCGGGCAAATTGCCGCCGGTCGTATAAGGCCGGTCGAGCGAGGTGCCGCCGCCGAGCATTGTCGACAGCGTGCGGCCAGCAGCGACTTCGGCGACCACCGCATCGGCGCGGCGCAAATTGGCGTCGGCGGCGCGCAGGTCCGTATTGGCGGCGAGCGCTTCGGTGACGAAGCCGTCGAGGCGGGGGTCGCCGTAGAGCTGCCACCACCGGTCGGGAAGCGGGGTGTCGACGAACGCCGTTTCGTTGCCGCTGTCGAACTTGCCTTGTGCGGCGGGGAGGTTGACGGCCGCGCGGTCGGGGAGGGCGTAGTTCGGGCCGGCGGTGGTGCAGGCGGCGAGACAGGTTACGGCGGCCAGCGCGAGTGTGGTGATGGAGCGCGAACGCCAACCTCCGTCATGCCGGGCTCGTTCCGGCATCCACGGTTCCGCGTGATCGATAGCGGTGAGTGCGCGGGACCGTGGACCCCGGAACAAGTCCGGGGTGACGGAGTGGGTGAGGCTAGCGGGCGCGTGCGTCACGTCGTTGCCCCCGTCTGGGGACCCGGCGTGACCCGCGGCTCTACTGTTACCGTCGCAGTCCGCCCGACGATCAGCTGCACCCCCCTCGGCACTTGCGTCAGCTTCACGCGTACCGGAATACGCTGCGCCAGGCGCACCCAGTTGAAGGTCGGGTTCACGTTCGGCAGCAGGTTGGTGGTGTTGGTCCGCTCGCTGTCGTTGATCCCCGCGGCGATACTGTCGACGCGACCGTGCAGCGCTTGCGGTTCGCCCATCAGGTGGACGATCACCGGGTCGCCGAGATGGATGCTGCCGAGCTTGGTTTCCTCGAAATAGCCCTCGACGCGGAGCGAGTCGGTGTCGACCAGCGCCATCGCCTGCGCGCCGGTCGCGATGTAATCGCCGGGGTGGAGATCGAGGTTGGTGACGATCCCGTGGACCGTCGCGCGGACCGTGGTGCGGGCGAGGTTGAGCGCTGCGGTCGAGCGTGCGCTTTGTGCTTGCGCCAGCGCGGCGGATGCGGTGGCGACACGCGCGACGTTCTGCTCGTGCGTCTCCTTCGCCACCAGATCGCCGAGCGCGAGATCGCGCTGCGCTTCGCGGCGGGCCTGGAGCAGTGTCGCACGGGCACTCGCGATCGAGGCGTCCGACTGCGCCAACGTCAGTTCGAAGCGCGGGCGATCGACCACGAACAGCACGTCGCCGGGCTTCACCGCCTGGTTGTCGTGTACCGCGACCCGCGTGACGAGGCCGGCGACGTCGGGCGTCACGCGGACGATGTCGGCGCGGATATGCCCGTCGCGCGTCCACGGATCGGTCTCGTACCGCTTCCACAGCCACAGCGCGACCAGCACCGCGAGCGCGACGATGACGATCGTGACGGCGGAACGGCCCAGAGGCGCGAGCAGGGATTTGAGGCGGGCAGTAGTCATGCGGAAGGTCCGGTGAGCAGGGCGAGCAGCCCGAGGATGAGGATGAACAGCGCGAGATCGACGAGCGGTCGATACGTCACCGCGCGATAGGCGCCGGCGAAGGCGAGCAGCCGCGTGGCGATGCCGGTGAGGATGACGGCGGCGACCGCGAGCAGCAGGAGGCTCGGCAGGTAGACGCCGCCGATCGAGATTTCGCCGGTCATGCCGCCACTCCGTACGCTGGTGCCAGATAAGGGGGCGCCGACGGGAACAGGTTGCGGCGCAGCGAGGTCAGCGCGAGCATGCTGGTGCGGTGTCGGTCTGGCGTGCTGGTCGCGAACCCGGTCATCGCGGTGTCGATCCCGGCGAGCAGGTCGGGTTCGGGCGGTGCCGGCTCGTTGGGGCGCAGCGCGCGGTAATGCGCGCCGATCCCCTTGAGAACCGGCGTGATCAGCGCGGCTTCGTTCGGCGTGCCATCGAGCCGCAACTGGCGCAATTCGCCGACCGCGACGCCGACCCGCAGATCGGTCAGCGCGTCGAGCAGCGGCTTGCCGGGGTCCTCGCCCTGCAGCGCGAGCCGCGGCGCGAGCAGCCCGATACGGTCGAGCATCCGCGCGATCCAGCCGGCGGCGTCGGGGCGGCCGGGCGAATCGCTGCGGGTCGCCAGTTCGCGCCAGCCCGCGCGGATCAGCCGCCGGGCGCTGGTATCCGCGCCAATCGTCTGGAACAGGCCGACCGTGACGACCGCGAACAGCGTGCCGATCAGCTGCGAGATGCCGCCGTTGAGGAAGGCGTCGAAGCCGCCGCCGAAGCGGTCGTTCAGCCCGACCGTATTCAACCCGCCGAGCAGCGCGCCGAGCGTCACGAGCAAGGTCGAGGGCCGCGCGAGGAACATGCCCCCGATCAGCATCGGCGGTGCGAGGACGGCGGCCAGCGTCACGAAATCGGTCACCCGCGGCAGGATCGCGAAGGCGTAGACCGCGGACACGACCAGCCCCAGGATGGTCCCGTAGAAGAACGCCTTGATCGCCGGCGCGGGATTGTCGCTGTTGCCGAACAGCGCGCAACATACGCCGGCGATCAGCACTGCACCCGCGCCGTCCGACCAGCCGGTGCCGATCCAGAAGGCGCAGCCCAGCAGAATCGTCATGATCGTCCCGGCGGCGGCGCGCAGGGCGATCCCCCGATCGCGGTGCAGCGGGCGCTTGGCGGTGCGCGCGAGCAGGCGGGCGACCGCGGGCGTGACGGGCGTGCGCGACGGCGAGCGCATCTGGTCGCGCAGGTCGCGCGCGTTGCGATGTGCGTCGACCAGTTCACCCAGGCGGGCGAGCAGGCTCAACCGTAACGCATCGCGCCAGATCAGCGTATCGTCGACCGGGGGCTCTAGGGCGCGCGCGCGGGCGATCAGCGCGTCGGCGGTTGCGCCGCGCTCGGTGGCGGGTGGCGGATCGCGCAGCCACGCGCGGACGTCCTCGATCAGCGCGAGTGCCTCGGGGCGGGGAGCGTCGGCGCCGCGCTTCAGCTCGACGATCCGGTCGTCGACCGCGCTCGCGAGGGGCAGCAGCATCGACAGCTCGGCCTGCAACGCGCGCAACGTCCGGACGCGCGGCAGCAGGCGCGCGGTGTCGAACGGCAGATGGATGGAAAGCTGATGCAGTTCGTTGATATCGAGCGCGAGGCGGCGGCGGTCGCGATCGAGCTGGGCATCGGACTCGCCGGCCAGCGAATCGCGCGACCAGCGCTCTGCGTCCGCCAGGATCGCGTCGATCCGGCCGAGCAGCGCGGCGGTCACGGTCTGCGGGAAGACGAGGCCGTGGATCAGGCTGCCGCAGAGGATCCCGATCGTGATCTCCTGGACGCGCAGCGCCGCGGTGGTGAACACCGCGCCGGGGGTCGCGACCGAGGGGAAGCCGATGATGCTGGCGGTATAGCCGGCGAGCAGGAAGACGTAGGCGCGCGGCGTCCGGTCGAGCAGCGAGATATAGAGGCACAGCCCGAGCCACAGCGCGAGGCCGAGCGACAGGAGTTCGGGCGCGTTGACGAGGTTGGGGACCAGCACGACCGCGGCGATCGCGCCCAGCACCGTGCCCGCGACGCGGAACACCGCCTTGGACAGCACCGCGCCGGCCAGCGGTTGCGCGACGATATAGGACGTCGTCACCGCCCAATAAGGCCGCGTCAGGCCGATCCTGAGCGCGATATAATAAGCGAGAATCGCGGCGACGAAGCATTTGACGGAAAAGAGTGCTTCCTTCGCGCCGAACCGGGCGAGGATCATCGGGGCACGCTCATCGCGAACGATCCGCCATGAACCGCGCGCCGAGTTGCTCCGCCACGCGCAGGGCGGTGGCGAGGTCGTCGTCGGTGACGCCTTCGAGCATTTCGTGGCGCAGGGTGGTGAACTTCGCCTCGATCGTGGTGACGAGCGTGCGGCCGCGGTCGGTCAGGCGGATCCGGCTGACGCGCGCATCGGCGCGATCGCGGCGGCGCTCGACCAGGCCGGCGGCGGTCATCTGGTCGATCGAGCGGACGAGCGAGGCCTGCGTCACGTCGAGCTGGGTGGCGAGATCGGTCTGGCGCACGTCGTCGCCGAGCCGGCCGACCTGGACCAGCGCCCATCCCGACGATGCGGACACGCACATGTCGCTGAGCGCCCGATCCGCCGCCTGGCGCCACAGGCGGGCGAGCGGCAGGAGGGTGCGGGCGTAGGAGGATTCGAGAACGGCGCGGGAGGAAGTCATTAGCGTGCTAAGTAATGGCGTTTACTTATGCTGCAATGCGGAATCCTTAGATGACAAAAAAGTTAAGAAGGCGTGCTGCCCGACGGGCACCACCCCGGCGAAGGCCGGGGCCCAATTGGAAAGGTTCTGGTAACGGAGGGCAGCGCTCAATTAGCAACGCCCTCCAATTGGGCCCCGGCCTCCGCCGGGGTGGTGCAGTGTTCGCCGGAGTGGATCAGCCACTGGCGTTTTACGCGGTCGTCAGTAGAGCAGCGCGACGATCTCCGCGGCGATCTCTGCCGGCGGCCGGGACTTCCCGTTTTCCACGGTCGAAACCGTAGCCCACCGACCCAGCAGGCCCGTATTCGCCATCGCCGCGTAATTCGTCCGTACGCGGTCCTGCAGCCCGGTATCCGCCTCGTAGGCGTCGAACGCATCGTCGGTGTAGGACCGCTTGCGCTTCTTCAGGATGAGTCCGCGGGCGATCTCGGCGGGGGTATCGAGATACACCGACAGATCCGGCGTCGGCAGCGCGAACGATCCCGTCTCCAGATCGGCGATCCACGCCATCATCGAGTCCGCCTCGTCGGCCGGGACCTGCGCCGCCTGATACGCCATGTTCGAGGCGATGTAGCGGTCGAACACCACGATGTCGTTCGCCGCCATCGTCGCCACCAGGTGATCGCGCGACTCCATCCGGTCGAGCGCGTACAGCACCGCCGCCGCCTTTGGCGACGTGCCGCGCGGGAGCGTCCCCGCCAGCATCGCACCGAGCGCCCAGCCGCCGACCGTCTCTGTATACCGCGGGAACGACACGACCGCGGCGGTGCGGCCGGCGGCGCGCAACTGCTCGACGACCAATGCCGAGGCAGTGGCCTTGCCCGCGCCGTCGGCGCCTTCGATTGCCAGGAGGAAGCTCATGCGCGAGCCCTAGGACAGATCGATATCGGGTTTAAAGCAATCTTCGTCGTGATCCTCGTCATGCCGGACTGGTTCCGGCATCCACGGTGCCGCACAATCGATGGATTCGGTTCGCGGAACGGTGGACCCCGGAACCAGTCCGGGGTGACGCAGGTGTGTACGGGGACGTCTTACCGGCTCACCAGAGCCTGCAAATCGATCAGCCCGCGCAGCAGCGAGGTGCCGCCTGGCGAGGCGATGTAGCGCGGCGTCCAGTTCGGGCGGAACTTCTCCTTGTACGCGCGCAGGCCGGCGAACCCGTAGAACCGCTCGCCGTGGCGGAACAGGAACGCGGCGACCTTCGACCAGGTCGGCGACAGTCGCCGCGCCTCGATCCCCGACAGCGGCGCCATCCCCAGCGAGAAATTGCGATAGCCGTGTTCGTGTCCCCACAGCATCAGCCGCGTGAACAGGAAGTCCATGCCCCCCTGCGGCATCGACTCGGCGTGACGCATCAGGTCGACCGACAGCTCCTGCTTGTTCGGCGTGCCCCAGACATTGGCGAAGGCGACGATGCGCCCGTCGACCCGCACCACCGCGCAGTCGAACTTCGCCATATACCCCGGCTCGAACCGGCCGACGCTGAACCGCTTCTCGGCGTGGTTCTTGTCGGCCAGCCACCAGTCGGAGATCGCGTGCAATTCGGGCATGATCGCGGGCATGTCGGCGGCGGGCACGACCGCGAACTCGGCGCCGGCCCGCTCGGCGACGCGGCTCGCCTTGCGCACGCTGCGCATGTCGGGCGTGTCGAGCGTGAACCCTTCCAGCTCGACGGTCGCCTCCTCGCCGTATTTGACGAGCTTCAGCCCCATCTCGATCGCGATCGGCACGATCCTGAGGCCGATCTGGTACAGCAGCAACCGGCCCTGCGCGGCGTCGGCGCGCGCGCGGATCGCCCAGAGGAGTTCGGACCAAGCCTCCGCCGGGCCGACCGGATCACCGATCACGATCCAGCTCGCGCCCTTCACCTGGTACATCAGGAACGCATCGCCGCTGTCCGATACCAGGAACCGCTTGTCGCCGGTGAAGGCCAGCATCGCGTCGGTGCGGTCGGCATGCGCGAGCGCTGCCTCGGCGACGTCGCGCGGCAGTTCGTCGTGGACCATCGGCACGGGCGCGGCTGCGAACAGCCGCCAGATCGCTGCGCCGATCAGCAACAGCCCGACCGCCAAGCTGGTGCGCAGGAAGCGCGAGGCGTTCGCGTCGGTCTCGAACCGCCACCACAGGTCGCTCGAATAGCCGACATGGCGATAGGCGAAGAAGCCGATCAGCACCGACAGGCCGATCGCCGCGCCGACCCCGACCAGCCATTCGGGCGACAGCGGCTCCGCGGTCAGCCGCGTCCGGCGATAGAAGGCCGCCCGCGTCCATTGCAGCGCGGCGGCGGTCAGCACGAGCACGGTCGCCTCCTCGTAATCGAGGCCCTTGGCGATCGACAGCAGCGTTCCCGCGACCAGCAGCAGCCGCGCCGCCCAGAACGCGCCATCGAGCCGCCGGTACAGCCCGAGCGCGACGAACAGCAGCATCACGCCGACGAGGCTCGCCGCGACATGCGCCATCTCGCTGATCGGCAGCGGCAGGACGCTCGCCAGCACGTCCATCCGGCCCGGCGCGGCAGGCAGCGCGCCCGAGACGAGCAGCATCGCGCCGCACATGAAGACGAGCACGCCCAGCAGCAGCGGCGCCAGCGGCAGCGCGATCGCCAGCGGATCGGTGCCGCGACGCTCCTGTCCGGCGGTGCGGTCGCGACGACGCCATTGCCGGCCCTCGTGGAACGCGAGCAATACCGCCGCCAGGATCAGCGGCGCGACGTAATAGATGATCCGATAGGCGAGCAGCGCGGCGAGGATGGTCGCGTTGTTCTGCGGCATGGTCGCGATGATCACCGCCTCGAACACGCCGAGCCCGCCGGGTACATGGCTGATCAGCGCGACCACGATCGCCACCGCATAGCCGAGGAACAGCACCGGATAGAGGTCTGGCGAGGCACCCGGCAACAGCACGAACAGCGCCGCACTCGCCGCGGCGAGGTCGACCGTCGAGACCAGCACGAGCGCCAGCGCCTGCCGCGCATCGGGCAAGGGCAGTCGCCAGCCGAACAGCCCGATCGCCCCGCCGCGGCGATACCGCAGGACGATCGCCAGCATCGCCAGCGGGATCGCGATGCCGATCGACCGCTCCAGCAGCGGCGGCATCGTCCAGCGGACGATCGGCAGCATGCCCGGATGCAGCGCCATCGACAGGCAGGCGACGGTGATCACCCCCGCCCAGAACGTCACGCCGGCGATCAGGACGACGCGCGCGACGGCAGCTTCGTCGAGGCCTGCGCGACTGTAGACGCGGTAGCGCGCCGAGCCGCCGGTCAGCATCGCGAGGCCGAGATTATGGCTGATCGTGTAGCTGGTGAACGAGGCGACCGCCGCGGTGCGCCACGGCAGCGGGTGGCCGATCACGCGGAGCGCGATCGTGTCGTAGAAGGTGAGCGCGATGTAGCTGACGACCGTCAGCGCGATCGACGCGGACAATTCGGGCCAGCCGAGCGCCGCGAACGCCGCGCGGACCTCCGACAGGCGGATCTCCGCGGTGAGCTTGTGGATCGCCGCGAAGCCGAGCACCGCGACCACCAGCACCGCCAGCGCGATCAGCGTGCCGCGGCGATGCGCGATCCAGTCGCGGATCCGGGTCACGCGCGTCAACCGCGTCGCCACGTCTGCGTCTTGCACAGGAAGCCGCCGATCAGGCACCCCTTCACGTCGATCGTGTCCGCGTCGACCAGCGTCAGCGTCGATCCGAAGGTGCGCCCCATGTCGGGCACGAAGATCTGCCCGGACCATCGGTTGCGACCGTTCGGACGGTATTCGCGGAGCAACGCGGTGCCGATCAGCTTGGGCGTGCCGCCATCGCGCGCGTCGGCCTGCGCCTCGTCGTCGGCCCGGACGACCCAGCCGCATAGTTTGCCGCCGCCGGTCTTGTCGGGGCAGGCACCGGTCTTCACCGCCACGCTGTTCTTCGGATTATGCCAGACGCCTTCCACCGGGAAAGCCGGAGCGGGGGAAGCGGGAGCGGGGCTGCCCGCGGCCATCGCGAGCGCCATCAGTGCAGCAACCATCGGTCGATCCTCAATCCGCGAATACGAACCGCGATAGCACGTCGTAGAGCGCATCGGCGTCGCGGTGAAGCGGGTGTCCGCCGGGCAACGCAACCCGCTGTGCATTGGCCTGGGTCAGCAACGGACACAGGCTCTCGGCCTCCTCGACGCCCTGCACGCACAGCAGCGGCGCCCAGTCGAGGCGCCGGGCGGTCGGCACCGCATCGGTGGTCGGCGTCCAGTAATCGAACACTTCGCTCGGGGATGCGCGGAACTGGACGGTGTTCTCGGGCACGATCAGCGCGACCTTCGCGATCTTCGCGCGCAGGTCGGGGGCGAGGTCGACCAACCCGACATGCAGCATGTCCGCGCCGAACGACTGGCCGATCAGCACGACCCGGTCGGTCTGCCCGAACCGGAGCGCCCGCTGTTCGGCGCGGGCGATCAGCATCGTGATGTCCGCCGGCGTCCGCGTCGTGCGCAGATAGGTGAGCGTGTTGACCGCAACCACCGGCACGCCGTCCGCCGCGAGCCGACGCGCGATCTGCGGCGCCATGCCGATCTTGTAACCGAGATCGCCGGTCAGCAGCACCGCGGCGAACGGGCGGCGGGGCTTCGCCGGGGTCGTGATGGCGGGGACGTCGGTGAACAGCGGACCACCGAAATAGCCGAGCCAGCCCATGAAACCGGTCGCAGCGATTGCGGCCAGAACCAGCGCGAGCAGGGATCGGTAGAGCCATGTCATTCGCAACCGATTGCGCCCGACGGGATGATCGACACGTGGAGCAGGGATGACGTTTTCGTCATGCGATTCGGCGGCAATCTTATGATCCTCCCCCGCCAGGGGGAGGTGGCTGGCGCTTGCCAGACGGAGGGGGAGGATACGCAACAGCTGTGGTCGCTTACCTCCCCCTCCGTCACCTTCGGTGACACCTCCCCCTGGCGGGGGAGGATTGCGGGCGGGGTGTTCGCCTTAACCCGGCTCGTGCGCCAGCCGCTCGTGATGCCGGATCACCTCGTCGATGATGAAGCGCAGGAATTTCTCCGAAAACTCCGGGTCGAGCTGCGCCTCCGCCGCCAGATGCCGCAATCGGGCGATCTGGCGTTCCTCGCGGCCGGGATCGGCGGCCGGCAGGCCGTGCGTCGCCTTGTGCCGGCCGACCGCCTGGGTCACCTTGAAGCGCTCGGCGAGCATGTGGATCAGCGCCGCATCGATATTGTCGATGCTCTGGCGGTATCCGTTGAGCAGATCGTCAGCCATCCACGCACCCTTTCGTTGGTTCGGCGCGCCTTTTGCGGGCATGGGTCGCGAACGGCAAGAGGCACCAAGGGTTGCTTTGCAGGGGCATAGGCGGCAGAGGCTCGGGCAGATGAGCGCTACCGTCCACCGCCTCGACACCCTTCGTCCCAATCCCGAGTCACAGCCCTCGCTGGACCCGATGGTCAAGCTCGTCACCGGCGATATGGACCAGGTCAATGCGGTCATCCGCGGCCGGATGCAGTCCGAGATACCGCTGATCCCCGAACTCGCCGGTCACCTGATCGCGGGCGGCGGCAAGCGGATGCGGCCGATGCTGACGCTCGCGAGCGCGCAACTGATCGAATATAGCGGTACGCAGCATCACCTGCTCGCCGCCGCGGTCGAGTTCATCCACACCGCGACTTTGCTGCACGACGACGTCGTCGACGGCTCGGACCTGCGCCGGGGCAAGCGGACCGCCAACATCATCTGGGGTAACCCGGCGAGCGTGCTGGTCGGTGATTTCCTGTTCAGCCGCAGCTTCGAACTGATGGTCGAGGCGGGCAGTCTCAAGGCGCTCAAGATCCTGTCTTCGACCAGCGCGGTGATTGCCGAGGGCGAGGTGAACCAGCTCACCGCCGCGCGCCGCGTCGATCTCGGCGAGGAGCGCTATCTCGACATCATCGGCGCGAAGACTGCGGCGCTGTTCGCCGCTGCCTGCCGGATTTCGGCTGTGGTCGCCGAGCGCCCCGAAGCCGAGGAGTCCGCGCTCGACGCGTATGGCCGCAACCTAGGCATCGCGTTCCAGCTGGTCGACGATGCGATCGACTATGTCTCGGACGCGGACACGATGGGCAAGGACGCGGGCGACGATTTCCGCGAGGGGAAAATGACTCTCCCGGTGATCCTGGCGTATGCGCGCGGCTCGGCCGAGGATCGCGCGTTCTGGAAGGATGCGGTCGAAGGACGCCGCGACAGCGACGCCGACTTGCAACATGCGGTTCGCCTGATCCGCTCGACCCGTGCGATCGACGACACCTTCGCAAGGGCCCGCCATTACGGCCAGCGCGCGATCGACTCGATCGGCGGCTTCGCGAACGGGGACGCCAAGGACGCGATGGTCGAGGCGGTCGAGTTCGCGGTCGCCCGCGCGTACTGACGATCTAGAGGACCGCCGATCCGGTCTGCGGTAGCGTAGCCTCGACGGCTTCCGGCTTCTTGCCGAACAGCGCGCGGTCCGCGGGGCCGAACGCGTATTTCCACAGGATGTAGAGATAGGTCGCGGCGATCGCGGGTTCGCCGACCGCGAGTTCGACCCATTCGTAGCGCTTGGGCAATGCGGTGAACGCCCCGCCGACGACGATCGCGGCGCCGGCTGCCCAGACCAGCGGCCAGCGCCACGGCGAAACCTTCGCACCGAGGAGATGGCCGAGCAGCTTCGCCTTGATGATCGAGGTCACGCCCACCGACAGCATCAGTGCGATCGCCGGGCCCGCCGCCTGGTAATTGACCGGATAGCCCAGCGCGCGGATCGTGAAGATCAGCGCGAAACTGAGCCCGACCTGGAACGCGAGCATGGCCGCGGAGATCATCAGGTTACGGTGGCGGGCGATGTAGACGAGCGCGGATTCGCTGACCGCGCCGGTCGAGGCGAGCACCTCGGCGGTGAGCAGGAACGCGAGCGCGGCGGTGCCGGCGACGAACTGCGGGCCGACCACGCCCATCACCGCTTCGCCCGGGATCGAGCCCATCAGCGCGAGTCCGCCCTGCGCGGCCATGATCCAGAACGCGACCTGGCGGACCTGATTGGCGATCGCCGCGCGGTCGTTGATCGCGAGGCTGTGGGTGATGACGGGGCCGAGGATCGGGTCGAAGCTGGTCTTGAGCTTCTGCGGCAGGCTCGCGACCTGTTGCGCCATGTAATAGATACCGACAATTTTGGGTTCGAACATCACGCCGAGGATGAAGCGGTCGACGTTGCGGCTGCCCCATTCGAGGATGTCGGCGCCGGCGAGCGGTACGTTGGCGCGGGCGAGCGCGTAGAGCGGGCGCAGGTGCGGCGACCAGCCGCGGGGCACGCCGTAGCTGCGCAGGAACGGCACGAGGCTGGCGACCAGCGCGGCGATCATCGATGCGACATAGCTGAGGACGAGGCCGTCGCGGATCGTGAAATAGGAGAACGCCCAGGCGGCGATCGAGATCGTCCACGGCTCGACCACCGCGCGCGCCGTCACCGCGGCCTTGACGTTGAGGCGATAGGCAAGCGCGGCGAGGCTGACGTCGGACCAGGCGATCGCGACAATGATCAGCGGCAGGAACCGGTCGAGCCCGGTGATCGCGCTGTTCGGATACATGATCTGCGGGAAGGTGCAGAGCACCGCGCTGGCGATCAGCGACGCGACGAAGGCGACCGCCATAGCGTCCCAGACCACGTTGGCATGAGGGCGGTCGGCGCTGCTGAGCGCCTGGGCTAGGCCGCGTTTCAGGCCGAGCGTGGCCAGCAATGCCGCGAGTTCGACGACCACGACCGCGATCGCGAACCGGCCGACGAGGTCGGGGCCGTAGATGCGGCCGGCGATGAACAGGAACGGGATGCGCGCGGCGAGGCGGAGGACGAATCCTGCGATGTTGGTCCGACCGCCCTTGGCGAGCGTGTCGATATCCTGCGTGGCCTCGGTCACGATGCTGCTCCCCTCCCGGGAAGGGAGGGGCAGGGGGTGGGTTGGCCCGTGAGGTTCGGTTGCGCCTGCCCCGAGCCAACCCACCCCCGGCCCCTCCCTTCCAGGGAGGGGGGAAGGCTTTCGGTCATCGCCTGGGTCAATGCGCGGCGCCCCAGCTCAGGCCGGTGCCGATTTCGATGCCGAGCGGTACGTCTAGCGTCACCGCAGGGAGCGCGGCGGTGGCCATCACGCGTTCGATCACCGGCTTGGCTGCTTCGACGTCACCCTCGGGCAGTTCGAAAACGAGTTCGTCGTGGACCTGGAGCAGCATGCGGACGTTCGGGAGGCCGGCTTCGAGCAACGCCGGCCCCATGCGGACCATCGCGCGCTTGATGATGTCGGCGCTGGTGCCCTGGATCGGGGCGTTGATCGCGGCGCGCTCGGCGCCCTGGCGTTCGTGCTGGATCTTCGAGCGGATGCGCGGGAAGTGCGTTTTTCGGCCGAATAAGGTTGTCGTAAAGCCGCTGGCGCGGACGCTCTCCGTCGTTTCGACGATGTAAGTCGAGATGCCGGGGAAGCGATCGAAATAGCGGTCGATCATCGCCTGCGCTTCGTCGGCGGACACGTCCAAACGCCCGGCGAGGCCCCAGCGCGATATGCCGTAGAGGATCGCGAAGTTGATCGTTTTCGCGCGGCCGCGGGTGTCTCGGTTGACCTCGCCGAACAGTTCCTGCGCGGTCAGGCTGTGGATGTCGTCGCCGTTCGCGAACGCGGTCTTCAGCGCGGGGACGTTGGCCATGTGCGCGGCCAGCCGCAGCTCGATCTGCGAGTAATCGGCGGCGAGGATGACGTTGCCGGGTTCCGCCACGAAAGCGTCGCGGATCTGGCGGCCGATCTCGGTGCGGATCGGGATGTTCTGGAGGTTCGGGTCGGTCGACGACAGCCGTCCGGTCTGCGCGCCGGTGAGGCTGTACGACGTATGGACGCGGCCTGTCGCCGGGTTGATCTGCGCCTGCAACGCATCGGTATAGGTCGATTTCAGCTTCGACAATTGCCGCCAGTCGAGCACCTTCCGCGCGATCACCGCGCCGGGCGAGTCCTTGTCGGCGGCGATCCGCTCGAGTTCGGTGACGTCGGTCGAATACACGCCGGACTTGCCTTTGCGACCGCCCTTGATGCCCATCTTCTCGAACAGCACGTCGCCCAGTTGCTTGGGGCTGCCGATCGTGAACGGCGCGCCGGCGAGCGCGTGGATTTCGGTTTCGAGGCTCGCCATCTGGCCGGCGAACTCGGTCGACAGCTTCGACAGTTTCGCGGCGTCGACCTTGATCCCGTGCATTTCCATCTGGGCGATGACGGGGACGAGCGGGCGGTCGACCATCTCGTAGACGCGGGTCGAGCCTTCCGCGGGGAGGCGGCGCTTGAACCGGCGCCAGAGGCGGAGCGTCACGTCGGCGTCCTCGGCGGCGTAGCGCGTGGCGGCCTTGAGGTCGATTTCGTTGAAGGTGCGCTGCGTCTTGCCGGTGCCGACGACGTCCTTGAATGCGATGCAGCTGTGCGAGAGATGCGTGGCGGCGAGTTCGTCCATGCCGTGGCCGTGCAGCCCGGCGTCGAGATCGAAGCTCATCACGATGGTGTCGTCGAACGGCGCGATCTTCACGCCGCCGGTCGAAGCGTACGCGCGCGCCAGGACGATCATGTCGTATTTGAGGTTGTGGCCGATCTTCAGGACGCTCGGATCCTCCAGCAACGGCTTCAGTTTTGCGAGCACGAGCGCGCGATCGAGCTGGACCGGGTTTTCCGCGAGCAAATCCGTCCCGCCATGCGCGATAGGTACGTAGCAGGCGAGGTTCGGATGCAGCGCCATGCTGATCCCGACGAGATCGGCGCGGGTTGCGTCGATGCCGGTGGTCTCGGTATCGATCGCGATCCAGCCCTGGTGCTTGGCCACGGTGATCCAGCGATCGAGCGCGGCTTCGTCGACGACGGTTTCGTAATCGTCGTGCTTGCAGGGCTCGTCCTCGTCCATGTCCGCGACGACGGTCGATTCGGCGACTGGCGCGTCGGCGACGGCGGACAGCTTGGCGAGCAGCGACTTGAAGCCGTGATGCTCGAGGAATGCACGCAGCGGCGCGTCTGGAATGCCCTTGAGTTCGAGGTCTTCGAGCGGTTCGGGCAGCGGGACGTCGCATTTGAGCGAGACCAGCACCTTCGACAGCCGCGCCATCTCGGCATGCTCGATCAGGTTATCGCGCAGCTTGCCCTTCTTCATGCCGTCGGCCGCCGCCAGCACGGATTCGAGATCGCCGTGTTCGAGGATCAGCTTCGCCGCGGTCTTGGGGCCGACGCCGGGGACGCCGGGGACGTTGTCGACGCTGTCGCCCATCAGCGCGAGCACGTCGCCGAGCTGCGCGGGCGTGACGCCGTGGAACTTCTCCGCGACGTGCTCCGCGCCGAGCCGGCGGTTGTTCATCGTGTCGTACATGTCGAGCCCGGGCTCGATCAGCTGCATCAGATCCTTGTCGGAACTGACGATCGTGACTTCCCAGCCCTGCGCGAGCGCGGCCTTCGAATAGCAGGCGATGATGTCGTCGGCTTCGAGTCCCTCGGTCTCGATGCAGGGGAGGCTGAACGCGCGCGTGGCGTCGCGGATCATCGGGAACTGCGGGACGAGGTCCTCGGGCGGTGGTGGACGCTGCGCCTTGTACTTGTCGTAGAGATCGTTGCGGAACGTCTTCGACGATTTGTCGAGGATGACCGCCATGTGGGTGGGGCCGCCCCCTGAGTCTTTGGCGCCGGCGTGGACCTCGTCGGCGAGCTTCCACAGCATCGTCGTATAGCCGTACACCGCACCGACCGGCTCGCCATGCTTGTTGGTGAGCGGCGGCAGCCGGTGATAGGCGCGGAAGATATAGCCGGAGCCGTCGACGAGATAGAGATGGGGCATCGCGCGCGGTCTAGCGGATGCGGGGGCGGGCTCCAATGGCGGAAGCGTGGTTGTTGGGTATCAGGTGGGGAGAAAAGCGGTGGGGTGTTTGGGGGCTAGCTGAGCGCCGGGCCTCTACCACCCCGGCGAAGGCCGGGGCCCAATTGGAAAGGTGGTCGTAACTGCGCGCGGCGCTTCGTCATCACCGTCCCCAGATTGGGCCCCGGCCTTCGCCGGGGTGGAGAAGGAAGGCGGGGTCAAGACGGACAAGGTGTTGGGGGTTTGGTGCGTGCCCGTCTTCTCAATCCTCCCCCGCCAGGGGGAGGTGGCTGGCCCTTGCCAGACGGAGGGGGAGGATAGGGGTAACCGCTGTTCCGTATCCTCCCCCTCCGTCACCTGCGGTGCCACCTCCCCCTGGCGGGGGAGGATCGACAGACCCGACCTTACTTCTTGATCAGCCCGATCTCGACCAGCCGCTCGTACAGGTAATCATGCGCGGTGATCGGGGTCGGATAGCGGTTCGCGTTGTCCGGCGTGATCGTTCCCGGCAGCGTCTCGATCAGGAAATCGGGCGCCGGATGCAGGAAGAACGGCATCGAGTAACGCGAGTGACCGCGACGCTCGGGCGGCGGGTTGACGACGCGGTGCGTGGTCGACGGCAGCACGTTGTTGGTCAGTCGCTGCAGCATGTCGCCGACGTTGACGACCATTGCGCCCTCGGGGGGCTTGATCGACAGCCAGCGGCCGTTGGCGCGGTCGAGCAGTTCTAGGCCGGCTTCCTCGGCGCCGAGCAGCAATGTGATGAGGTTGATGTCCTCATGCGCGCCGGCGCGGACACCCTCGGCATCGGCGGGAATCGGCGGATAGTGGAGCAAGCGAAGTATGCTGTTGCCGTCCTTCACCGCAGGATCGAACCAGTCGGGCTTGAGCTTCAGGTGGCGCGCGATCGCGGACAGGAGCTTATCACCGGCGCGGTCGAACGCAGCGAACAGTTCAAGGAAGACCGGCTTGAACCCCTCGGGGCGGGTCGGCCAGACGTTGGGCGCCATCGTGTCCGAATAGCGATGACCCTCGGGAAGTTCGCGGCCGACATGCCAGAATTCCTTGAGGTCGACGACCTTGGCGTCCTTGGCGATCTCGGTCTTGAACGGCGTGTAGCCGCGCGCGCCGCCGCCGCCGGGGATGTGATAGCCGCGCTTTTCGTCCTCGGGGAGGTCGAACAGGAGTTTCGTCTCGGCCCAGGCGCGCTCGATCAGGTCGTCGGGGATGCCGTGGTCGGCGACGATCGCGAAGCCAAACCGCTCGAACGATTCGCCGAACGCGGCGGCGAAGCCTTCGGGGTCGGTGTCCTGCGTAGCGAGGCTGAGCGTCGGGACCTGGGCAGCGGGGGTGTCGAGCATGGGGTTGGTGTCCGGATTGGGGTTGCCCCCAATATAGGGGGTCGGGCAGTCGGTGCCAAATGCCTGGGTTAGGGTTGGTTTACATTTTGAACGATCCTCCCCCGCCAGGGGGAGGTGGCACCGCAGGTGACGGAGGGGGAGGGCACGGAGCAGACGTGGCTCTTGCCGCCCCCTCCGTCTGGCAAGCGCCAGCCACCTCCCCCTGGCGGGGGAGGATTGTAGGGCCGCTCCGTTATCCCGGTCATGTATCTTCTCGTCATCCCCGCGGAGGCGGGGACCCAGATTGGCTAACCTTTGACTACATGGGTCCCCGCCTCCGCGGGGATGACGATGCATGTTTTTGCGGATCAGTGGATGCCGGAACAAGGCGCTCCTGAGCGAAGCCGAAGGGCCCGGCATAACGGAAGGGGAGCGTTAACCGCTGATGACGATCGTGCCGGTTGCCTTGTCCGCGCCATCCGGGGCGAGTTCGAGGCGGAAGGGTTTGTTTTCGTCGGTCGTGCCGATTAGGTTCGAGCCCTCGGGATGCACCTGGTAGCCGACCTTGCCGAGCCGCTGTGCGAACCAGTCGCGGACGATCGTCGGGGTGGCGGGGCTGGCGAAGGCCACGCGCAACCCGCCGGCCTTGTCGTCGCCGACGATGTTGAGCGTCTTGATCGACGACCCCGGATACAGCCGGACGCCGTTGAGATCGAAATTGCTTGTGTCGATCTTGATCTTGGGAAGCTTCACCGTGCCCTGGAAGCCGGGGACGTCGATCTTCATCTCGCCGGTCTCGCCGTTGATCGCGCCGAGGACGTTGCCGCCATCCGCGTTGATCGACACAGACGCGCCCTCGTTCGAGCGGTCGCAGGCGGCTAGCGCGAGCACGCCCCCGATACCGACGGTGGCGAGAAAGAGCGGGCGGATCATGGCTGTCTCCGAAGTGTATTGTTACGACAATACAGATAGGAGGCATCGGCGTATCGCGCAATCATCTCCGAACCGCGCCGGTTAGCGGGTTTCGCGCGACCGCCCGAGCGGGTAGAGGCGCTGGCATCATGCAGACCCAGGACCCTCAATCCGACGCGCCGGCGATGCGTGGCGCGCCGATCGGCTTCGTCGAGTTCGTCGCCCTCGTCGCCTCGCTGATGTCGCTCACCGCGCTCGGGATCGACTCGATGCTGCCCGCGCTGCCGGCGATCGGCGACTCGCTCGGCGTCACGTCGGAGAACAGCCGCCAGTTCGTCGTGACTGCGTTCGTGATCGGCTTCGGCGTCGCGCAGCTCGTCCACGGGCCGCTCGCGGATCGGTTCGGGCGGCGGACGGTGCTGCTCTGGTCGCTGGTGCTCTACATCATCGCCAACGTCGCCTGCGCCACCGCGGGAAGTTTCACGTTGCTGCTGGTGGCGCGGGTATTCGGCGGTGCGGTGATCGCCGCGGCGCGCGTCGCGACGATCGCTTTGGTCCGCGATTGCTATCATGGGCGGGCGATGGCGCGGGTGATGTCGATCGCGTTCATGGTGTTCATGATCGTCCCGATCCTGGCGCCGACGTTCGGATGGACGGTGCTCCAGTTCGGCGATTGGCGTGCGATCTTCTGGACGGTCGCGGTGCTGACGCTGGGCGTGCTGGTGTGGTTCTATCTGCGGATGCCGGAGACGCTGGCGCCCGAGAACGTCCTGCCGATCACGCCGGGACGGATCTTGAGCGACTGGCGGCAGACGCTCGTCGACCGCAACTCGCTCGGCTACACGCTCGCCTCGACCGCGTTGATGGGCGCGCTGTACGGCTATCTCAATTCGATCCAGCAGATCATGGCGGACGTGTTCCACAAGCCGACGCTGCTCGCGCTGATCTTCGCGACGACGTCGGTGACGATGGCGGCGTGCAACCTGCTGAACTCGCGGATCGTGATGGGGTTGGGGACGCGGCTGATCAGCCACGGCGCGCTGTCGGTGCTGATCCTGGTATCGCTGGTGCATCTGTTCGCGATCGAGATCGGCTTCGAGACGTTGGTCAGCTTCGCGGTCTTCCAGGCGTTGACGCTCGGCTGTTTCGGGCTGGCGACGTCGAACTTCTCGGCGATGGCGATGGAAAATATGGGCCGGATCGCCGGCACCGCGTCGAGCGTGCAGGGGTTCCTGAGCGTGACCGTCGGCGCGGTGATCGGTGCGCTGATCGGGCAGGCGTTCAACGGCACGACCGTGCCGCTGGTCGCCGGGTTCCTCGGCGCAGGGCTGGCGGCGCTGCTGGCGATCCTGGTCACCGAGCGGGGTCGCTTGTTCCGGCCTGCGTCCACTGCACCGTCGCGCGCTTGAAGGAACCACCGCACGCGTCCACCGTTCGCATCGGGTAAGCCCGTGACACGCGGGCGTCCTGGAACGAGGGAGTGTGACGATGGGCGGACATCAGGTGCCGAGTGCCGGTTCGGGCGACGACGGCTATGACGAAGAGGGCTATGACGAGAGCCAGCGCGCCGAAATCCTCGAAGCCACGCGCAACGGGCCGAGCGACGGCATCATCCTGACCGACCTCGAACCCGATCTGGGCGAAGACGACACGGACGACGGGTCGATCGACGAGACCAAGATGGACTCCGAAGAGGTCGGCGAGACCGACGCCTCCGTCACGATGGACGAGGACGACATGGACGAGGACGACGTCCAGGACGAACTCGACGATGGCAGCATCGACGACGACGAAGACCTGGACGATGCCGACGACGTCGCGCTGAAGCCCTGATCCGTACGCGACGCGCTCGGGGTGGGCGCGTCGCTATCCGCCCGCGTTCGCCAGCACGGCGACGTCGCGGGCGTCTAACGCCGCGCCGGTCGCATCGGTCGGTTGCGCGGCTGCCCCTCCCGATGGTGCTTTCGTCGGCGATTCCGGAGCATCGGCCGCGATGTCATAGGCGGTCCACAGGATCCCTGCCGACCAGAACAGCGCCGCCCAGCGGCTGCGGAAAAGACGCGAAAATCCCATTCATGCTGCACTGCACACCGGATCTCGCTGTTCCGTGAACGGACAGGCTTAACGTGCGTCCCCGCTGCTTTTTGCCACTTTTCCGCTGTATTTTGGCAGCTTGAGCGCCGTTATTGACGTGGTTCGTTCATCCAACTGACAGGAACCGTTGCTGTAACGCAACACCCGGGAACAGTTCCCTGAATGTGACATTTTTTGTGCAACCATGTGCCCGCCGGCCTGTTTCGACTTGCCTGGACCAAACCGACGCACCGTGCAGTCGGGGATCCACGCAACATACGGTATAAGGTAAATTCACATGCGTAAGCTTTCCCTGGCAATCGCCCTCGCCGCTGCAACGGTCGCAGTTCCCGCCTTCGCGCAGGACATGTCGGCACCGGCCCCCACCGACAACAGCGCGCAGCCCGGCGAGGCAGCAGCTCCGGACGGCTCGAAGGCATTCGGTATCGAGCCGTACTTCGGCGTCATGGGCGGTTGGGAGCAGTTCGACAACGAGCGCGGCCACGGCATCCCGCAGGCGCTGAACGCCGACAACTCGCTGCGTCGCGGCTACAAGCCCTCGGGCTCGCTGGTCCAGGGCGTCCTCGGCGTGAACATCCCGCTCGGCCCGGTTTTCGTCGGTGCTGAAGGCAACGTCATCAAGGGCATCGAAGGCAACATCGATTGGGAATATGGCGCAGCAGGCCGGTTTGGCTTCCGCGCTGGCGACAGCGGCCTGATCTACGGCAAGGTCGGCTACCAGTGGGTGAACTTCGACAAGTTCTCGGCACGCTCGACCAACGGTGGCGACACCGGTCGTGACTACAGCGCGATCACCTACGGCATCGGCGCAGAAGTCGGTCCGCAGAGCATCGGCCTGAAGGGCATCACCGGCAACGCAGGCTTCCGCATCCGCGCCGAGGTCAACACCTTCGGCGACGCGCAGAGCTTCCGTCCGATGCTCGGCATCATCACGCACTTCTAAGCCCTTGCCTCGCAAGAGGTATAAGCTGGAGGCGTAACGGGGGCGGGGAGTGGCTAGGGCCATTTCCCGCCCTTCGTGTGTCTGGCGTTCGGGGGGTGTCGAGTGGGTGACCTGTCCGAAGTATGGGCGTTTGCACGATTTCGAGCATGGTGCCCCGAGCGTGGGCCCCGAGCATTGGACTGCGAGCATGGCGGTGGCTCGGTGGGATCGATGACGGGTGCGATTTTGGGGACCGCGTCGGCCGGGATGTGCGGGAGCGGTAGCACGTGCCGATCGGGCCTGACCGACGCATGTAGGACCGTTTCCGGCCGGTCCTGCCCGGCATCGACCTGGTAGCCAGCTCGGGCGCGTTGGCTTTGCCTATCAGAGGGTGAGCAGATAGCTCGGCATCTGGCTGGCATTTGGCAGACTAACCGACCGGTTTGACGGCCCCACCGGTGCGCGCGCCCGATGTTTCGGAACGGGACGTTCACGGTATCTCACGGCCGGCAACCCCATCCGGCATTTGGCGAACATCGACATCGGGTCGGCAGCGCGGACTCGTCCTTGGCCGGCTTGCGTCGGGCGAGCGATGTTCACGATGCGTTCGCCTCGTTTCCGACTCCGCTCGCCGCAACGCTGGCGCTGGCGAGGGTGACATCTTCGCGCGCGCGCGTACGCGCGGGGGACGATGGAGTATGTGTTTGATTTCATGCGGTTGCTCGGTGGCGATCGCGCCGGCGCCGCGCGCGGCCGTGGGGCGGCGCGCCGTCCAGCGCCCGGAGTCCTGCTGCAACTCCGTCTGGTGTTCTATGGCGTGCTGCTCGGACTGATGATGCCGGCGATCCGCCAGATCGACTGGTCGGCGCTGGTGCCGCCCGGACTGAAGATCGAATGGCCGACCGGGTTCGGCATCGCCTGGCCCGCCGGGCATTTCCGCGTGCCCGGCGGTTGGGGGTGGGCCGAGGATAGTGCCAAGGCGGAGGCGTCGTCCGCTGCGGCGACCGCCAGCGCTTCGGCCAACGCCGGTGGCGCGACCGCCGCTACCGGCACTCTAGCCACCGCAGCGGGCATCGTTAGCGCGGCGTCGACCGCCGCCGCTGCCGCATCCGCGCTGTCGGGCGGCAAGCCCGTATCGGCACGCTTCACGATCTGCGGCCACGCCAAGCGGATCGACTGCATGGTCGACGGCGACACCTTCTGGATGGCGGGCACCAAGATCCGCATCGCCGACATCGACACCCCAGAAACCCACCCGCCCCGCTGCGCGCGCGAGGGGCGCTTGGGGAAGGCGGCAACGCTGAAGATGCAGGCGATGCTGAACGCCGGCCCGTTCACGCTGACCCCGATCCGGCGGGATGTCGATCGCTACGGCCGGAAGCTGCGGATCGTCGAGCGCAACGGGCAGTCGCTCGGCGCGGTCCTGGTCCGCCAAGGCCTCGCGCGGCGTTATGGCGGCGGGAAGCGCTCGCCTTGGTGTTAGCAGGGGTGAGTTGCCGCTGGTCGTGATTGCCGTCGAGGTATAACCTCCAGCAGATGCCTCGCGAAAATGCCCTATTCGATACGAGCGATCCAGCTGCCGAGGCTGATGCCGATGCACGGGCGGATGCGGACGTGCGTAATGGGCGGCTGATTAGTCACGACGCAGTCAAGCGCTGGCTATCGTCATGGGGGGCGACTGAGCCTCTATCCCGGCCACCCGCAGCAGGCTAACTCTTTACCTTGCTAGCTGAAAGTCTCTGAGTACCATTGACCGTAATAATTTTCGGCGCACTTCCTTTTTCAGCTATTTGTCTATCTCGGGCAGCATCTAAACTCTGCATCTTTTTGCCCATAGAGCCGACGTCTATGACTAGATAGCGGCTGTCGAATGATTTTTCGGCAGCATTATAAATATCCAGCTGTTTCGTGTATCCGGTTACTAACTGGCCATTTTTTGAAAGTTTGATCTCTACTAAAATGCGCCCATCGAGTGCGTTGGAAAACTTAAAATCAACAGGCCCTCTTCCAGTCTCCGCTTCTGGTGTAATGTCTAAATTATTTGCTTCGCAATATGACAGCGCGACCATGTAAAAAAGTCTTTGAGCCGCTTTTTCGAGGCGAGGGGTGTCATCGTCTGTATATAGATCTCTCCAAAGATCCCGATCTTCGATTAAATATCGAAATTGCTCTATGATCTTATCAACCACCTCTAGAGCCGAAGCATGATTTAGCTTCGAAGGCCTCGCGATGGAAAACGGATATTCCTTGATGACCCGATCGTACAAGTCTCGCCATACTAATTCGCCGAGTTTATCACCTGCAAAATCGTAAGGTTTTCCATCCATTCCATGGATCAAATCCAGAAGATCGCCAAACGACCCTGGGCTCGACAGCGCCCAAGTCTTCAACTGGCCTTTGCTTTCTAAGCTCTTTCGAGACCATAGCGAAGCGACTGAACCATTCAGACTATCACGAAATGCTTTGTTTTCTTCGCTGACCGCCTGAACGCCACGCCAATCAATTGCTACTGGCAGGTCTCGTAAAATGTCCAGCGGAACAAGTATTACTGGAACATCATGGCCCTTTGCAGTTGGGTTTTGGGCAAATGAAGCTGAGAATGACGCGCCGTTTCTAAGTGTTATAGAGTAGGACTTTGTGGGTACTGAGAGGTATTTGTATACCCTATTGTTAAATTCTATTATGCTTTCAAAGCACACATTGGTGAACATGTCGCCGATCAGATCGGGGCCGAAGTCCTCCTCAAATAGGCCCATGGCCATGAACAGGTCAGGATCGTCGATGCCGAGCTCTGCAATCTGGTACCCGGTAGCCATAAGCTGGTTGGTCATTTTGGGACCAGCTCCTGAACCAGATATTGAGTTGGCGCCATATCCCAAGCAGGTTCCGGGAATCTCGGGAAATAAGAGCATCCTGTAAGCTGACTTCCAGGCAATGTGCGTCTTATCACCTCGGCTATGCAAAAGTAGCCGACGGACTTTTTCGAAGTGTTCGTCAAATATGATTTTTGCGTGTTGCATTTCGGCGTGGTTGCTCGTTTCGAGCAACATCGGATCTGGAAAAAGCAGCGTGTCGACATTGAGGCTGGGGTCAAAGACCCCAGCCTTCGTCATTAATGCCGGCGGGACATTAAAATGACGACTAAATAAATGAGGCTTGACGCTGCTTTTCTTCACTCCGCCGCGACCGAATCGCTGAACATATCCCGAACCTCGCTCAGGTCCACATTCGCCGCTGGCCCCTTCTTCGCGGTCTGGCGCTTGTCGAAGCTGTCCCAGACGTCGTTCCACTGGCCCTTGGTCGCGGCCTTCGAATATTCGGTCGCGCGCTGTTCGAAGAAGTTGGCGTGCTCGACGCCGTTGAGCATCGGGGCGAGCCAGGGCAGCGGGTGTTCGTCGATCATGTAGATCGGCTTCAGGCCGAGCTGCGTCATGCGCCAGTCGGCGATGAAGCGGATGTACTTCTTGATCTCCTTGGGGGTCATGCCGTTGACCGGGCCCATCTCGAAGGCGAGGTCGATGAAATTGTCCTCGAGGCGGATCGTCGTCTGGCAGACGTCGGCGATGTCGTCCTTGACCGCCTTGGTCAGGCACTGGCGCTCCTGACAGAAGGTGTGGAACATCTTGATGATGCCCTCGCAGTGAAGGCTTTCGTCGCGGATCGACCAGGTGACGATCTGGCCCATGCCCTTCATCTTGTTGAAGCGCGGGAAGTTCATCAGCATCGCGAACGAGGCGAACAGCTGGACGCCCTCGGTGAAGCCGCCGAACATGGCGAGCGTGCGGGCGATGTCCTCGTCGTTGTCGACGGTGAACTTCTGCATGTAATCATGCTTTTCCTTCATCTCGGCATATTCGAGGAAGGCGCCGTACTCGCTCTCGGGCATGCCGATGGTGTCGAGCAGATGGCTGTAGGCGGCGATGTGGACCGTCTCCATGTTGCTGAACGAGGTCAGCATCATCTTGATCTCGGTCGGCTTGAACACGCGGCCGTACTTTTCGTGGTAGCAATCCTGCACCTCGACATCGGCCTGCGTGAAGAAGCGGAAGATCTGCGTGAGTAGGTTGCGCTCGTGATCGCTGAGCTTCTGCGCCCAGTCGCGGCAATCCTCGCCGAGCGGCACTTCCTCGGGGAGCCAGTGGAGCTGCTGCTGGCGCTTCCAGAACTCGAACGCCCAGGGGTATTCGAACGGCTTGTACTGCTTGGAGGCGTGAAGGAGGGACATGGGGTAAGCCTTTCGGGGAATTGGTTTTATATCGGAAAACTGGGGGATCAGGTGGCGTGTTTCATGTCTCGGTGCTCCATTGCCACATCGCGGCGGCGGACATGGCGAGGACGATCGCGCCCGAGGTGAGCATGATGCCGATCATGCGGAACGCGTAGGTCTGTTGCTCGGTGACGCTCGGGCTGCGCAGACGGAGCAGCATCGCGGTGCCGACGATTCCGAGCACGCCCGCGACCACGAACATGATAGCTGAACCATATGTCATGCGGCGAACTCGCATGCCATGCGTTGAGATGCCGAGCCCCGTATCGGGGAACCCACCACAGGAGAACGACCATGGTCGATGCAACCCAGATCCAGGAACATGCCGAAGTCATCGGCGCGGACGGCGTCCATGTCGGCACCGTCGACAAGGTCGAAGGCAACCGCATCAAGCTGACCAAGAAGGACTCGGGCGCCCAGGTCGTCGAGGGCAAGGGTCGCCATGAAGGGCATCATCACTTCATCTCGCTCGGGCTGGTCGCGGATATCGAGGACGGCAAGGTCCGGCTTTCCGCCAACGCCGACGTGGCGGTGACGTTCGAAGAAGAGGCCTGACGCGAACGCGGTGCGTGTCGTACGCGCCGCCGAGACTGCCCGAACCCCGGTCCGCTTCCCGCGGGCCGGGGTTCGTTGCGTCAGGCCGCAGCGAGGCGCCTTATTGGCAGGCAAGGCACTCATCGTAATCCTTCGACTCGACGTCGATCTGGCGCAGGTCGATCGTGTTGTCCGCTTCGACGCCGCCGGCGAAGCCCGCGCGCTGGACCGACTTCGAGCGGAGGTAATAGAGCGACTTGATGCCGAGCTCCCACGCGCGGAAGTGGAGCATCAGGAGGTCCCACTTCTCGACGTCGGCGGGGATGAACAGGTTCAGCGACTGCGCCTGGTCGATGTAGGGGGTGCGATCCGCCGCCAGCTCGAGCAGCCAGCGCTGGTCGATCTCGAAGCTGGTCTTGTAACAGTCCTTTTCCTCGGTCGAGAGGAAGTCGAGATGCTGGACCGAACCGCCCTGTTCGAGGATCGAGTTCCAGACCGCGTCGCTGTTCTTCGACTTCTCGCTGAGCATCTTTTCGAGATACGGATTCTTGATCGAGAAGCTGCCCGAGAGCGTCTTGTGCGTGTAGATGTTCGCCGGGATCGGCTCGATGCAGGCCGACGTGCCGCCGCAGATGATGCTGATCGACGCGGTCGGCGCGATCGCCATCTTGCAGCTGAAGCGCTCCATCGCGCCGACGTCGGCGGCATCGGGGCAGGGGCCACGCTCGATCGCGAGCTGCATCGAGGCTTCGTTGGCCTGGCTGCTGATGTGCTTGAACATGCGCAGGTTCCACGACTTTGCCATCGCGCCCTCGAACGGGATGCCGCGCGCCTGGAGGAAGCTGTGGAAGCCCATCACGCCGAGCCCGACCGAGCGTTCGCGGCCCGCGCTGTAGGCGGCGCGTTCCATGCCGGGTTCGTGGCGGTCGATGTAATCCTGCAGGACGTTGTCGAGGAAGCGCATGACGTCCTCGATCAGGCCCTTCTCGTCCTTCCACTGATCCCAGGTTTCGAGGTTCAGCGACGACAGGCAGCAGACCGCGGTCCGCTCGTTGCCGAGGTGATCCTTGCCGGTCGGCAGCGTGATCTCCGAGCACAGGTTCGAGGTCGAGACCTTCAGGCCGAGCTCGCGGTGATGCTTGGGCATCGCCTTGTTCACGTGATCGGCGAAGACGATGTACGGCTCACCGGTCTGGAGGCGGGTCTCGACGAGCTTCTGGAACAGCGAGCGCGCGTCGACGGTGGCGCGGATCGCCTGATCCTTCGGCGAACGCAGATGCCATTCGTCGCCGTTGCGCACGGCTTCCATGAAGGCGTCGGTGATCAGCACGCCGTGGTGGAGGTTGAGCGCCTTGCGGTTGAAATCGCCCGAGGGTTTGCGGATTTCGAGGAATTCCTCGATCTCGGGGTGCGAGACGTCGAGGTACACCGCGGCCGAGCCGCGGCGCAGCGAGCCCTGGCTGATGGCAAGGGTGAGCGAATCCATGACGCGGACGAACGGGATGATGCCGCTGGTCTTGCCGTTGAGGCCGACCGGCTCGCCGATGCCGCGGACGTTGCCCCAATAGGTGCCGATGCCGCCGCCGCGCGAGGCGAGCCAGACATTCTCGTTCCAGGTGTCGACGATCCCGCCGAGGCTGTCGGGGACCGAGTTGAGGTAGCACGAGATCGGCAGGCCGCGCCCGGTGCCGCCGTTCGACAGAACGGGGGTGGCGGGCATGAACCAGAGCTTCGAGATCGCGTCGTACAGCCGCTGCGCGTGGCCGGCGTCGTCTGCGTAAGCGGAGGCGACACGGACGAACAGATCCTGGTAGCTTTCGCCCGGGAGCAGATAGCGATCCCGGAGCGTGTCCTTGCCGAATTCGGTGAGGAGCGCGTCGCGGCTGTGATCGACCTCGACCGGGTAGATCTGCGCGCGCACCGAGTGGCTGTCCTGCGCCTGGCGAGGGGCCTTCGGAGCCTCGGCTTCGGTGGTTGCAGTGGTCTGTTCGATCGTGTTCGTGGTCATGTCGCTATCCCGGCTGCTGTCTCTGAAATCCATCGAAACCGCTCCTAGTGTTCTGTATTCGTTCGAATCGGTCGCCTGTCGCCATGCTACCATCGGGCGAGCGCAAACGGGAGAACAAAAAGTGACCATCGCGGCGGTGGAAGGCGCGCTTACGGTCATGTCGCATATGGTTATGCAAGGGTTGTTCTACCAGCCATTGGGTCCGCCCCCGAACGCAACCCCAAGAGATTGTGCCAAAGCGCGAAGAGACGCAAGGGGGTGCGGGGGTGATCCGGGGCTCGGTTCGTCGCGTTCGTCGCGGGGTGGGTGAGCGGGGGATTCGCGACGCGTGGAGTTCTGCGGGGTTCGCGATGTGCAAGGGAACGGGGCGGGAACGAAAAATTATTTCGGGGGTCGAAGTGGCAAATGTTGCTTTGGTTGGAAGGGCGGGAGTGGGGGCGCTTGATATGGGTGAGGCCCTAACGATCCTCCCCCGCCAGGGGGAGGTGGCTGGCAGTCGCCAGACGGAGGGGGAGGTAAGGGACAACCTCGGTTCCGTGTCCTCCCCCTCCGTCGCCTTCGGCGCCACCTCCCCCTGGCGGGGGAGGATCGAAAGACTAGGCTGCAAGTAATCTGAGCAAGCCACCACCACCACACCGCCCCGGCGGAGGCCGGGGTCCAATTGGGGGACATTGCCGACTGAGCGTGGCGCGTCGTTACTCCGACCTTGCCAACTGGGCCCCGGCCTTCGCCGGGATGGTGGCAATCGTGAGGTGGTGGTGATCGCTGGAGTGGGACGTGTGCGGCAGCGCGTAGCGGGACGCTACCCCTCGATGATCGTCCGGATCTGCGTCGCGAGGGCCTCCATCGCGAACGGCTTGGTGATCATCGACATGCCCGGCTCCAGGAAACCCGCCGCGAGCGCCGCGTTTTCCGCGTAGCCGGTCATGAACAGCACGCGGAGCCCCGGTCGCATCGCGCGGCCGGCGTCGGCGACCTGGCGGCCGTTGAGGCCGGGCAGGCCGATATCGGTGACGAGCAGGTCGATCCGCTCCATCGTCCGCAGCCGTTCGAGACCGGTCGGGCCGTCATGCGCCTCGACCGCCTGATACCCCAGTTCGCCCAGCACCTCGACGATCAGCGACCGGACGACGGCATCGTCCTCGACCACCAGCACGATCTCGCCCGCGTCGGTGACGTGGTCCTGCGTCAGGCCGGGAAGCGGCTCGTCCTGCTCCGCCTCGCCGTAATGGCGAGGGAGGTACAGCTTGACCGTCGTGCCCTGGCCGACTTCGCTGTAGATCTTCGCATAGCCTTCCGACTGGCGCGCGAAGCCGTAGATCATGGAAAGGCCGAGCCCGGTGCCCTGGCCGATCGGCTTGGTGGTAAAGAACGGTTCGAACGCCTTCGATATGGTGTCCGCGGACATGCCGGTGCCGGTGTCCGAGACGCAGATGCAGACATAATGGCCGGGCCGCACGTCGCGCTGGCTGGCGGCGAAGTGATCGTCGAGATGCGCGTTGCACGTCTCGATCGTCAGCTTGCCACCGTGCGGCATCGCGTCGCGCGCGTTGATGACGAGATTGAGCAACGAGTTTTCGAGCTGGTTCGGATCGCACAGCGTCGTCCACAGGCCGGCGCCGAGCACCATCTCGAACTCTATCCGTTCGCCGATCGTGCGGCGGAGCAGATCCTCCAGCGACGCGACCAGCGGGTTGGCCTTTACCGGGCGCGGATCGAGCGGCTGGCGGCGTGAGAAGGCGAGCAGGCGGTGAGTGAGCGAGGCTGCGCGATTGGCGGCGGTGGTGGCGCCGGTGATGAAGCGATCGAGTTCGCCGACCCGCCCCTGCGCGACGCGGCGCTGGACGATCTCGAGGCTGCCGGTGATGCCTTGCAGGAGGTTGTTGAAATCGTGCGCGATGCCGCCGGTGAGCTGGCCGACCGCCTCCATCTTCTGCGCCTGGCGCAGCGCCTCCTGCGCCTCGACCAGTTCCTGCGTGCGATCGCGGACGCGCTGTTCGAGGTCGGCGTTGAGCGCCTGCAGGTCGCGCTCCAGCATCTTGCGGGCGGTGACGTCGGCGCCCTCGACGAAGATCCCGACGACCGCACCGTTCGCATCGCGGATCGGCTGGTAGACGAAATCGAGATAGCGGTCGTCGACCGGGCCGCCCGGTGCGGCCTGTACCGCATAGAGCATGCTGGACGCGGTGAACGCCTCGCCGGTCGCGTAGACATGATCGAGCAATTCGAGGAAACCCTGCTCGACCGCGTCGGGCAAGGCCTCGGCGACGGTGCGGCCAAGCACGGGGCGGTGGCCGACCAGCTTGTCATAGCCCGGATTGGTGAGTTCGAAGCGGTGATCGGGCCCGCGCAACATCGCCATGAAGGTCGGCGCCTGCGCGAACATCTGGCCCATCCGTTCGCGCTCGTCACGAAGCGCGCGTTCGATCAGGACCCGCTCGGTGCTTTCATAGGTCGAGCAGAACATGCCGGCGACCGCACCGCTCTCGTCGCGCACCGGCGAATAGGAGAAGGTGAACCAGGTCTGCTCGTCATAGCCCTTGCGATTGGTGACCAGCGGCAGGTTTTCGAAGAACGATGCCTTGCCGGCGAGCGCGCGATCGACCAGCGGGCCGATGTCCGACCAGAGTTCCGACCATATGACATCGAGCCGACCGCCGAGCGCGGCGGGGTGCTTGTCGTAGAGGATCCGCGCGTAATGATCGTTGTAGAGGAAGCCGAGTTCGGGGCCCCAGGCGACGCACATCGCGAATTCCGAGGCGAGCATCAGCGAGACGATCGAGCGCAGCGATTGCGGCCATTGCTCGATCGGGCCGAGCGGCGACGACGACCAGTCGTGCGTGCGCATCATCGCCGCCATCTCGCCGCCGCCGGTGAGGAAGTCGGCCGCGGCGGTCGGCTGTCCCGCCGGGGTCGTCAAATCTGTCGTCATCTCAGAGTCCTGCCGGGTCGCACACCGGCGCGAAGTATACTCCGACATCGGGTCGGTACAGGCTCGGTGCGCCATAATCCATCGGTCGCACCGCACCGGCCGTCACGGGTCGGCGGGTCATCGGCACAGTTCGTCGGCAAGTCGGGGCAGGCTATCGACGCTGAACTCCCAGTCCTGCACGTCGTCGGCATCCGGCGCGGGGCAGCCGCCATATTCCAGCGGGCGGTCGACATAGGCGGTCTGCAGCCCGGCGGCGCGGGCGGCGGCGAGGTCGCTGTGGTGGGCAGCGACGAGGCAGAGTTCGGCGGGGTCGACCGCGAGCATGCGTGCGGTGGCGAGGTAGGATTCGGGGAGCGGCTTGTACACGTGGCTGACTTCGGCGCCGAGGATCGCGTCCCAGGGAAGGCGCGCGCGGCGGGCCATGTCGAGCATCAGCGCGATGTTGCCGTTGCTGAGCGTGACGATCGGGTAGCGGGTCTTGAGGCGGGTAAGGCCTTCGACCGCGTCCGGCCAGGGGTCGAGGCGGTGCCAGGCGTGGGTGAGGTCGACGAGCGTGGCTTCGTCGAGCGCGGCCGGATCGATGGCATAGTGGCGGAGCAGGTCTTCGAGCGCCTCCCGGTGGAGCGTGTCGAGAATCACGAACGGCCGCCGTCCGCTGCGGACTTCCTCCAGCGCGGGCTGATAGCGTCTGCGCCAGCCGTCGGCGAAGGCGTGCGGGTCGATATCGCTGCGACCGAGCCGCGCAAGGACGGGCGCGGCGTCGCGGGCAATGCCGGAGCGCCAGTCGACCACGGTGCCGAACACGTCGAAGGCCAGGGCTTTGATGGGGGGACGCTGGGGCATGGGGGAGAGACGGTATTGGAGGGCGGTTGGTTCCGAGCGGGGGGCGTAAGTGCGGCCCTATGTGCCACTTCGGGCTGTCCAGCACCCGGGCCATCTCCCACCCAGGCCACCTCCTACCCGGGCCATCTACCACCAGGCTATCCACCGTTAGGCTATCCACCACCCCGGCGGAGGCCGGGGCCCAATTGGGAGCGGCGCATTGGCGTCTGCTGCGCGCGGTTACCTGGACCTTGCCAATTGGGCCCCGGCCTTCGCCGGGGTGGTTGGTGGGGTTTGCGACCTCGTCTCTCACCGCAGTCCGCTGCCGCCGATCCATCAGCCAAGACAAGTCGTTCACATAAGATAAGCCCGTCACCCCAGCGAAAGCTGGGGTCTTCCGGTTGTCGCGCGTGAGTTTGCCGCACGAGACCCCAGCTTTCGCTGGGGTGACGGCAGAGGAGCGGGGATGACGGAAAGAGGGAAAGGGCGTGACAGGACGGACGGGAGGGCGCGAACTCCGGAACCGGAACCGGCCTGCGCCTGGATCGCCACGATAGTCGAAATGCCCCCCCATCACCCCACCCGGCGGATGCGAGCCGCCTGGCCGGGGTTCAACCGGTCCAGATTGAACGCCTCGTCGAACTCGATCCCCGCCTTGCCGCCTCGTGCCCAGCGGACCCGGGCGGGAGTCATCTGGTTTTCGAGGAGTTCGATCTGGATCTCGATGCCGTCGGGGTTGCCGTCGAACTTCAGGCCGTCGAGCATCGCGCCCGAGGTCGAGATGTCGCGGATCCGGACGTCGCCGTGGGCGCCGTCGAGCAGGATTCGCGCGGAGCGGAGCATCTTGTGGCGGCGGGCGCGGCTGACCTTGAAGCCGCTGGCGGTGGCCGCACCGTTCTCGACGCCCAATTGCCGCAGCGCCTCTTCGGCGCGGACCGGACGACCATAGACATAGCCCTGGATGTGGCTGCAGCCGAGATCGCGCAACAGGTCGATCTCGTCCTGCACCTCGACGCCCTCGGCGGTCGTCTCCATGCCGAGCGTGTCGGCGAGCGTGACGATCGCCTTGATGATCGCGGCGTTGCGATTGCCCGGCTCCGCGGCGCCCTTCACGAACGACTGGTCGATCTTGATCTTGTCGAACGGCGCATTGCGCAAATAGCCGAGTGACGAATAGCCGGTGCCGAAATCGTCGAGCGCGAGCCGCACGCCGACGCCTTTGAGCGCCCTGAACATCTGTTCGGACGAGCGCGTCTCGTCGAGGAACACGCCCTCGGTGATCTCGAGTTCGAGCCGGCCGGGGGCGATCCCCGACTGCGCCAGCGCGCTGGTGACGAGCGCGGGGAGGACCGGGTTGGCGAACTGGATCGGCGAGACGTTGACCGCGACGCGGATCGTGTCGGGCCAGCGCGCCGCCTCGCTGCACGCGGTACGCAGGACCCATTCGCCGATCGCCTCGATCAGCCCGCATTCCTCCGCCACGGGAATGAAGTCGGCGGGTGAGACGAACCCCCGCGTCGGATGGTTCCAGCGGATCAGCGCCTCGTAGCCGACGATCCGGACCGAGTCCGTGCTGACGACCGGCTGGTAGCACAGGTGGAACGCGCCCTCCGACACGGCGATGCGCAGATCGTCCTCGAGCAGCTTGCGAGTCCGCGCGCCCGCCAGCATCTCGTCCGCGAAGAAGCGGTGGACGCCGCGGCCGTCGCCCTTGGCGGCATACAGCGCGAGATCGGCGTTGCGGACGAGCGTCTCGGAATCCTCGCCGTCGTCGGGCGCGATGGCGATGCCGATCGAGCAGCCGATCGTGACCGCGGTGCCGCTGATGAAATAGGGCTGCGACAGCGACGCGATCAGGTCGCGCGCGAGATCGGCGAGCGTGTCGCGATTGTCGATGCCGGGCAGCACCACCTTGAACTCGTCGCCGCCGAGACGCCCGACCAGCCCGGTGCCGCCGACCCCGCGCTGGAGCCGTTGCGCGACCTGTTGCAGCAGCGCGTCGCCGGCCTGGTGGCCGAGCGTGTCGTTCACCGCCTTGAAGCGATCGAGATCCATGAGGAACAGCGAGGTCGCGCGGTACGGCCCGGTGTTCTGCGCGAGCGTCTTTTCGAGCGAAATCCGCATCCGCTGGCGGTTGGCGAGCCCGGTGAGGCCGTCGAACAGCGCTAGCCGCGTGATCTCCGCCTCCGACTTGCGCTGTTCGGTCAGGTCGCTGCCCGAGCCGATGAACCCCTGGAACCGGCCGAGGTCGTCGACCACCGGGCGGCCCGAGATCGACCACCAGCGGTCGCTGCCCGACGCCGCCGCGCAGACCGAATAGTCCGAGAACGAGGTCCGCGACGAGATGTGGAAGGCCAGCGTGCGCTCGGTGCCGGGCGTGTCGCTGTCCATCTGGAACAGGTCGGTGAGCGACTGGCCGATCGCGCTGCCGGAGGGGACGAGATCGCGCGCGACCTTGGCCGAGAGATAGGTCACGCGGCCCTGGCGGTCGGCTTCCCAGAACCAGCCGGCGCCGTGCTGTTCGAACTCGGCGATCATCTTGACCGCGACGCAGCCTGCGTTCGAGGCCGCCGCGCGATCGAGTTCGCGCGCGTGGTCGATCCGCGCGAGGCGGAGCGTCGCGGCGATCAGGCAGCCGAGGAACAGCAAGGCGATCGCCACCGGGATGCCGGGTCCGGCGAGGACCGCCAGCGTCAGGACGAGCCCGCCGCCGAAGCCGAGCGACGCGGCGCGAACCGGGTGGAGGCTGACCGCGGTGATGCCGATCGTCCCCGCCACCGCGACCGCGTCGGTGAACCGGATCGGGCCATCGGGCGCCGACGTGATGACCCACAGCAGCGCGGTCAGCATCGCCGCCATCGCCGCCGCGCAGAGCGTCACGATCCGGTTGCGCTTGTATGGCGCGAGCGCGACGAGCGCCGGCAGGCGGACGGTCGCGAAGATCGACAGCGAGGCCGCCAGAAGGATCGCGCACTGCGCGGCGATCCCGATGAGGCCGACCTGCGCGCCAACCTGGGTATCGTCCACGCCGAATGCCGCCAGGCCGATCAGCAACGCGCAGGCGATGCCCTGGATCGCCAGCGTGAACGGCCAGACCGCGGCGATCTGCGCGAGCTTCAGCACGAACAGATCGGTGACCTGATCGCGGTCGTCCTCGCTCAGCCCGAACAGTCCGCGCAGGGCAAGGCCGTGCGGGCGGCTCCGCGCACGGCGATCGGCGGTGGGAAGCGGCGCGTACATCGGGGATATCCTGCGGATTCGAGACGGTCTGGCATGTGCGGTGACGTCGCCCCATGGCTGGAGCGGCCGCCGCCGGTTATCCGGCTGTCCCACCAATCGACCCGAATTGGTTTTTTAAGCGTAAACAGGAAGCGTCGTTTCGGGGGATAGCTATGCGTGCTGTCGCGTTGAGGGTCCGATCCCCATCTGCGAGGCATTCCCCATGAGCGTCGTTTCCAACATCACCTCCGCCCTCGGACTGGGCAAGAAGAAGGTCCGCTATGCGATCGTCGGGCTCGGCGACATCTCGCAGGCGTCGATGATGCCTGGCGTCGCGCATACCGGCAATTCCGAGATCACCGCGCTGGTCACCGACGATCCGGTCAAGGCGCGCGAACTGGGCAAGACCTACGGCGTCGAGGCGACCTATCGCTACGACCAGTTCGACGAACTCCTCGCCTCCGGGCTGATCGATGCGGTCTATCTCGGGACGCCGAACTGGCGGCATGCCGAGTTCGCGATCCCGGCGCTGAAGGCGGGCATCCACGTCCTGTCCGAGAAGCCGCTGGAGGTTTCGGTCGAGAAGGCTGAGGCGATCCGCGACGCCGAGCGCGCATCGTCCGCCAAGCTGATGACCGCGTATCGGCTGCATTTCGAGCCGTCGACGCTCGATGCGATCCGGCGGATCCGCAGCGGCGAACTGGGCGAGCTGATCGCGTTTACCTCCTGCTTCACGCAGAAGGTCGATCCCGCCAATCACCGCGTGAAGAACGGCGTGCAGGCCGGACCGCTGTTCGACATGGCGCCGTATCCGATCAACGCGACTCGCTATCTATTCGGGGCCGAGCCGACCGAAGTGGTCTCGGCGGTCGCCACGCGGCATCCCGAACTGGGGTTGGGTGACCTCGACGACACGTTCGCGGTGACGCTGCGGTTTCCCGGCAACCGGATTGCGCAGTTCACCGTCTCCTATGCCGCGAACAACGTCGACAGTCTCACGATCACCGGAACCAAGGGCAGCATCCACATGGACCCGGCCTATGGCTTCGGTGACGCGATGGAGCAGCGCGTGACGATCGGCGAGAAGAAGAGCCATGAGAGCTTCAAGCCGACCGACCAGTTCGGTGGCGAGATGCGCTATTTCTCCGACTGCATCCTCGAAGACCGCGATCCCGAGCCCGATGCGGAGGAGGGGCTGGCCGATCTGCGCGTGATCGAGGGCGTGCTGGAGGCGCTGAAGACGCGTGGGCCGGTGACGCTGCCGCCGTTCGTGCGCTCGCGGCGGATTTCGGCGGAGCAGGAGCAGACCCTGTCGCCGATCAAGGAGCCAAAGCTCGTCCACGCTGCCAGCCCGACCGGCTGAGCGGCATGCTCGCCTTCCTCGATTTCGAAGCGTCGTCGCTGGGTAAGAAGAGTTATCCGATCGAGGTGGCGTGGGTGTTCGAGGATGGTGCGTCGGAGAGCCATCTGATCAAGCCCGCGCCCGAGTGGACCGACTGGGACCCGGCGGCGCAGGCGATCCACGGGATCGAGCGGCGCGAGTTGGAGGAGCGGGGCGAGGACCACCGGTTCGTTGCAGCGCGGATGGTCGAGGCTTTGGGTGGCCATGACCTGCTGGCCAGTGCGCCGTCCTGGGATGGGAAATGGCTGAGCACGCTGTTGCGGGCTGGCGGGCAGCCGAAGCGGGTGCTGCAGTTGCGCGATACGGACGCGGCGCAGTTGGAGGCGGCGCGGGCGTGCCTCGCGGGTGTGGAGCCGGCGGCGGTGCGGGAGGCGCTGGCGCGGGAGGTGGTCGGCGAAGTGTCGCAGCGGCGCAACGGGCGGGTGCCGGATCACCGGGCGCTGGCGGATGCGGAGGCTGAGTTGGCGCAGTGGCGGGAGGTGCGGGTTGAGGCGCAGAGGCGGGCGGGGGGTATGGGGTGACGTAACCTGTCTTAGGTACCACCCCGGCGGAGGCCGGGGCCCAATTGGGAGAGGTTGGTAACTGCATGCAGCGCTTCGTTACTGCGACCTTGCCAATTGGGCCCCGGCCTCCGCCGGGGTGGATGTCTTCGCGGGAGAACAAGGACGCGGTCGACAAACTTTACCGTCATCCTGACGAAAGTCAGGACCCAGAGCCATTTGCGGAACGCCTGTAACCCTGGGTCCTGACTTTCGTCAGGATGATGGGCAAGGGGGGGACACATTCCCCTTTGGCGCTCAGTCCGTTTCCGCGCGCGCCCCGCCTCCATTCGTCACCCCAGCGAAAGCTGGGGTATCCCGCTTGGGTCGCAGCCCCCGCCTAACCGAGAGATCCCAGCTTTCGCTGGGATGACGGGTTGGGCGCGCTCAGTCTGTCTCCGTGCGCGGCGCGCCGCTCTGCGTCACCGGTTGCGGGCCGTTTGCGGTCGCTTCCAGCGTCGAATCCCCGCCCAGCACGCGGTACAAGGTCACGCGGTTGCTCGCGCCGACCAGCTGCGTCGCCACCAGGTTGCGTTGCGCGGTGTAGAGCGAGCGCTGCGCGTCGAGTGAGCTCAGGAACGTGTCGATCCCGCCGCGGTAGCGCGCGTCGGTGAGGCGGTACGTGTCCTGCGCCGCGGCCGAGAAGCTCTGGTTCGCCTTCAGCTGGTCGGCGATCGTGCCCTGGCGCGCGAGCGCGTCCGCGGTCTCCTGGAACGCGGTCTGGATCGTCTTCTCGTAGGTGGCGAGCGCAGCGTCGCGCTGCGCCTTCGAATAGGCGACCCCGGCGATCCCGGCACCGGCGCGGAAGATCGGGTAGCTGACCGAGGGCGCGACCGAATAGTTGAAAGCGCCGCCGCTGAACAGCGAGGTCAGCGACGTGCTCGCGAACCCGAGGATCCCGGTCAGCGAGATCCGCGGGAACAGTTCCGCGCGCGCCGCGCCGATCTCGGCGTTGGTGGCGCGCAGTTCATATTCCGACTGCACGACATCCGGACGCCGCAGGAGGATGCTGCTGTCGAGCCCCGCCGGCAGCGTCGCGACGGTCGGCAGCGCCTGCTCGATCGACTCGGGCAGGAGCGCGGCGTCGACGGGCGCACCGACGAGCAATTGCAGCGCGTTGACGTCCTGCGCGAGCGCGGTGCGTTGCTGCGCGAGGTCGGACTGCGCGGTGAACAGGATCTGTTGCGCCTGGCGGAGATCGGTGCGCGGGGCGACGCCGCCGCGCAGGCGGGCATTGGTCAGCGTGACGCTGCGCTGCGAACTCGTCACGGTGTCCTGCGCAATCTTGAGCAGGCTGCGGTCGGAGGCATAGGTGAGCCAGGCGTCGGCGATGTCGCCGACCAGCGTGAGCCGCGTCGCGCGGGCGGCGGCCTCGGTCGAGAAATAGCGATCGAGCGCGGCGCCGGTCAGTGAGCGGATCCGGCCGAACAGGTCGAGTTCGAACGCGGTGGTGCCGAGATCGACCGAGAAGGCACTGTTCGAGCTCGACGAACTGACGACCGATCCGGTCGAGCCGGTGCCCGTTCCGACGCCACCCGTGCCGGTGCCCGTCCCACCGGTGCCCGTACCGGTTCCGCCGGTACCCATGCCGGTGTTGCCACCCGTGCCACTCGTGACGGTATTACGGGTGCCGTTGCCGCCGCCCGAATAGGTGTAGCGGCCGCTGGCATCGATCTGCGGCAACAGGTCGGCACGCTGGATGCGGTATTGCGCGCGGGTCGCGGCGATGTTGGCGGCGGCGACGCGGAGATCGCGGTTGTTCGCCAAAGCCTGGACGATGATCTGCTGGAGCCGCGGGTCGCGGAACACGTCGCGGTAGGTGATCGCCGGCAGCGTCGCCTCGGACTGGCGCAGATACGCGTCGCCAACCGGCAGCGACGGCGGCACGGGGAGTTCGGTCCGCGCGTATTTGGGCGCGAGCGAGCAACCGGCGAGCGCGGTCGACGCCGCGAGGATCAGGACTAGCGAGCGCATCATGCGGGCTCCGGCCGGTGGGGGCCCTGTGGTTCGGGCGGGCCCAACGGTTCATTGTGATCGCCGTCGTTTCCGTGATGCTCGCCACCATGGAAGCCGGTCGGGCGACCGCGCAGCTTGGCGATGCCGTCGCGCGCGCCGCGGCGGACGAGGACGAAGAACAAGGGTATGTAGAAGATCGCGAGGATCGTCGCGGTCAGCATGCCGCCGACCACCGCGGTGCCGATCGCGATGCGGCTGTTCGCACCCGCACCGGTCGAGAGCGCCAGCGGCAACACGCCGAGGATGAACGCGAACGACGTCATCAGGATCGGGCGCAGACGAATCTTCGCCGCGGACATCGCCGCCTCGATGACGCGCTTGCCCTTCTTCTCCTCCTGCTCCGCGAATTCGATCATCAGGATCGCGTTCTTGGCGGCCAGGCCCATCGTCGTGAGCAGGCCGATCTGGAGATAGACGTCGTTGATCAGGCCACGCAGCGTCACCGCGAGAATCGCACCGACCAGGCCGAGCGGAATGACGAGCAGCACCGCGATCGGGATCGTCCAGCTTTCGTACAGCGCGGCAAGGCACAGGAAGACCACGAGCAGCGACAGGCCGTAGAGGATCGGCGCCTGACCCGAGGACAGTCGCTCCTGATAGGACAGCCCCGCCCATGCGATCGACGTACCGGGAATCTGGCCGGCGAGTTCGGCGATCCTGGTCATCGCGTCGCCCGAGCTGACGCCCGGCGCGCCGGCCCCCTGGATTTCGTACGAAGAGATCCCGTTGAAGCGCGACAGCGTCGTCGGCGCCTGGCCCCAGCTGGTCTTGGCGAAGGACGAGAACGGCGCCATCTGACCGTTCGAGCCGCGCACGAACCACTGGCTGAGATCGGACGGTTGCGCGCGGAACTGCGCGTCGCCCTGGACATAGACGCGCTTCACGCGGCCGCGGTCGATGAAGTCGTTCACATATTGCCCGCCCCAGGCGGTCGACAGCGTCGAGTTCACGTTTGCCTGCGTCAGCCCCAGTGCCGACAGCTTCTGCTGATCCGCATCGACGCGCAGCGTCGCGACGTCGGGGAGTTCGGTGAGCCGGATCGCGGTCAGCGACGGATCGGCGCGGGCGAGCGCGAGCAGCTTGTCGCGTGCGGCGTTGAATTCGGTCTGGGTGAGGCTGCCGCTGTTCTGCAACTCCATCGTGAAGCCGTTGGACGAACCAAGGCCGCGGATCGCGGGCGGCACGAGCGAATAGACCTGCGCGTCGCGGAAGCCGGCAAACGCCTGCGAGGCGCGACCGGTGATCGCGTCGGCGGTGTTTTCCTTGCCCTTGCGCTCGTCCCAGGGCGCGAACGAGATGAAGCCCTGGCCGGTGTTCTGGCCGCTCGCGCCGCCACCGCCGCCGCCGCTGACGGTGAACATCGTCCCGACGTTCGCCTTTTCGTTGGTCAGGTAATATTGTTCGATCTGCTTCTGCAGCGCGAAGGTGCGGCCTTGCGTGGCGCCGGCGGGAAGCTGGAACTGGACGATCCCGGTGCCCTGGTCCTCGGTCGGCAGGAAGCCCGTCGGCAGGCGCAGGAACAGCACCGCCAGCAAGGCCACGGTCCCCGCGTAGATCAGCAGGAACAGCCATTTCCGGTCGATCACCGACTGCACCCCACGGGTGTATTTCTGCGTGCCCTTCTCGAAGGTCGAATTGAACTTGTCGCCGGCGCGCGTGAAGAAATGCGACACCTTCGGGAATTTGCGTTCGCCCCAGCTCTTCTCGTGGTTGCCCTCCGCGTCCTTCTTCTTCTGCTTGAGCAGAGTCGCGGTGAGGGCGGGGGAGAGGATCAGCGCGACCAGCACCGACAGCACCATCGCCGACACCATCGTCAGCGAGAACTGGCGGTAGATCACGCCGGTCGAGCCGCCGAAGAACGCCATTGGCAGGAACACCGCCGACAGGACGAGCGCGATCGCGACCAGCGCGACGGTGATCTCGTTCATCGATTCGATCGTCGCCTCCCGAGGCGTCATCTCGGGATTCTCTTCCATCAGGCGTTCGACATTCTCGACCACGACGATCGCGTCATCCACGAGAAGCCCGATCGCGAGCACCAGCCCGAACAGCGTCAACGTGTTGATCGAGAATCCGGCGAGGTAGAAGATGCCGAACGTGCCGAGCAGCACGACGGGCACCGCGATGGTCGGGATCAGCGTCGCACGCCAGCTTTGCAGGAACACGAACATCACGATGACGACGAGGATGACCGCCTCGATCAGCGTCTCGACGACCTCGTCGATCGACAGCTTGATGAAGTTCGTCGTGTCGTTGGCATAGGCGTATTTCAGGCCGGGCGGGAAGCGCTTCGACGCGTCGGCGACATAGGCCTTGACCAGCTCGGCGGTCTTGAGCGCGTCGGCGCCGGGCGCGAGCAGCACCGCGATGCCGGCCCCTGGATGGGCGTTGATGCGGCTGCGCGCGTTGTAGTTCTCGGCCCCCAGCTCGATCCGGGCGACGTCGCGCAGCTTCACGGTGGCGCCGTCGTTGGTGGTCTTCAGGATGATGTTGGCGAACTGCTCGGGCGTCTGCAGACGCGACTGCGCGGTGACGGTCGCGTTCAGCATCTGCGTGTCAGGCTGGGGTTGCCCGCCGAGTTCGCCGGCGGCGACCTCGGTGTTCTGCGCCTGGATCGCGGTCGTCACGTCGCTCGGGATCAGCTGGAAGCTCGCCAGTTTGTTCGGGTTCAGCCAGATCCGCATCGCATATTGCGCGCCGAACACGTTGCTGTCGCCGATGCCGGGAATGCGGCCGAGCGGATCCTGCAGGTTCGAGACGAGATAGTCCGACACGTCCTGGTTGGTCAGCTTGTCGGTCTCGTCATAGACGCCGACGATCAGCAGGTTGTCCGGGTTCGATTTCCGCACGACGAGGCCCTGTTGCTGGACCTGTTGCGGGAGGCGCGAGATCGTCTGCTGGACTTGGTTCTGGACCTGGACCTGCGCGATGTCGGGATCGGTGCCCTTTTCGAACGTCACGGTGATCGACACCGAGCCGCGCGACGACGAGGACGAGCTGAAATAGATCAGGCCGTCGATCCCGGTCAGCGATTGCTCGACGACCTGCGTGACGCTGTTCTGGATCGTCTGCGCGTTGGCACCGGGGAAGCTGGCGCGGATCGAGACCTGCGGCGGCGCGACGTCGGGATATTGCGCGATCGGCAGCGCCATGATCGCACCGATGCCGCCGAGCATCACGATGATCGCGAGCACCCAGGCGAAGATCGGGCGATCGATGAAGACACGGGACAACATAAGGGCTTAGCCGGCCTTTTTCTGGCTGGATTGGCCGCCTGAGGACCCGTCATCAGAGGTGCCCTTGGGCGCTTCGATCTTTTGCGCGGCGGTTTCGGGTACCGGCTTCACGCCCTGGTTCGGCGCGATCTTCGACAGCCCTTGGGTGATGATCTTGTCGCCGGGGTTGAGTCCGCCGGTGACCACCCAGAACATGCCCTGCGTGCGGTCGGCCTTGATAGTCTTCTGCACCGCCTTGTTGTTCGCATCGACGACATAGACCGTCGCATTGCCCTTCGCGTCGCGCGATACGCCCGCCTGCGGCACGAGGAAGGCACGCTGGTTGATCGCCTGCGCGAACTTCGCCTGGACGAACATGCCGGGCAGCAACAGTCCCTGCGGATTGGGGAAGCGCGCGCGCAGCGTCACGGTGCCGGTCTCGGTGTTGACCAGCGCCTCGGCGAACTGGACGGTGCCGGTCGCGCCATATTCGCTGCCGTCCTCGAGTGTGAGGCGGACTTCGGCGCGGGTCGCGACGATGCCGTTGCGGCCGAGCGAACGCCTGAGAGCGAGCAGGTCGCCGGAGGATTGCTGGATATCGACGAACATCGGGTCGAGCCGCTGGATCTGCGCGAGCGGATCGGTCTGCGTCGCGGACACGAGCGCACCGACGGTGAAGAGCGAGCGGCCGATGCGGCCGGTGATCGGCGCGGGGACGGTCGTGAACTTGAGGTTGATCTGCGCAGTTTCGAGCGCCGCACGGGTCTGCGCGACCGAGGCGGTGGCCTGGCGCGAGGTGGCGAGCGCGTTGGTGTAATCCTGCTTGCTGATCGCCTCCATCTCGGCGAGCGGCTTGTAGCGCTGGGCGAGAATATTCTGCGCCTGCTGATTGGCGCGCGCGCTCTGGAGGTTGGCCTGCGCCTCGTTGGCGGCGGCGCGATAGAGGCGGGGGTCGATCTCGTAGAGCGGCTGGCCCTTCTTGACGAGCGTACCCTCGGTAAAGAAGCGGCGGCGGATGATGCCGGTGACCTGGGGCCGCACGTCCGAGCTTTCGAACGCGGTGGTACGGCCGCTGAGTTCGGTGGTCATTGCGACGCTGGTCGGCTGGACGACGACATAGCCGACGGTCGGCGTGCCCTGGCCGGGTTGGCCGCCCTTGCCCTTGCCTTGCGCCTTGTCTTCGCCGCCCGAACAGGCGGCGAGCGCCAGCGCGGGTACGAGCAGGATGGCGCACTGCCGCGTGGAAAATCGTGTGGCTATCAAGTTTGGTATCCGCTCGCGATCGGTGGGGCAGGTGTTGGTCGGGCTAAACCACGAGGATGTACCAGAAGTATGTCAGTTGAAAAGCGGGTGTAAGAAATAGGGTAGAATGAGTAACCTGTTTGATTGTGTGGGGGGTGTTGTCGGGGGCATCCGGCAACCGGCACAAGATTGTTTCCCCGCGAAGGCGGGGACCCAGGCTGGGCTCCCGCCTTCGCGGGAGAACAAGGGGGGCGTACTCCGTACCCGCACGAGCGTACCCGCACGAGCCACCATGCAGCCACCGCGCCACCCTGTAGCCACGCCGCCACCCTGTATCCACTGCACCACCCCGGCGGAGGCCGGGGCCCACTTGGAGAGGTCGTGGTAACGAGGGACTGCGCTCCGTTAGCGATGTCCCCCAATTGGGCCCCGGCCTTCGCCGGGGTGGTTGTGATGGTGATGGTGATGGGGTTCGGATCGATTTCGCGAGTCCCGTCATCCTGACGAAAGTCAGGATCCAGAGTTGCGAGGGGATCGTTTGTGGCTCTGGGTCCTGACTTTCGTCAGGATGACGGACAGGCTTTTTCGGGGCGGCTGCGATGATCGACGATGACAAGAAGGCCGCGGCGGTGGCTGCCGTGCTGGAAGTTCGCGATGGGATGCTGGTCGGCCTCGGTACCGGCTCTACCGCGGCGTTCGCGATCCGGGCGCTGGGCGAGCGGGTCGCCGGGGGCTTGGCGATCCGCGCGGTCGTGACGTCGGACGCCAGCGAAAAACTCGCCCGCGCGGTCGGTATCGAGATCCTCGACTTCGCCGCCGTCGCGCGCGTCGACCTCACGATCGACGGCGCGGACGAGATCGACTCGCGGTGCTTCGCGATCAAGGGCGCGGGCGGGGCGATGTTGCGGGAGAAGATCGTCGCCGCAAGCTCGGCACGGATGGTCGTGATCGCGGACGGCTCCAAGCGGGTCGATCGGATCGGCGCGGCCAAGCTGCCGGTCGAGGTGCTGCCGTTCGCCAGCGCGTATGTCATGCGCGTGCTGACCGACATGGGTGCCGCCCCCGTCATCCGCGACAACTACCGGACGGACCAAGGCAATCTCGTGGTCGATTGCCACTTCGCCAGCCTCGAAGACCCCCGCGCAGCTGCCGCCACGCTCTCCGCAATCCCCGGCATTCTCGGCCACGGGCTGTTCCTCGACGAGGTTTCCGCCGCGTATTTTGCAACGAATGGCGTCGTTACGCGACTGGAACGGACGGGTGCATCCGCCTAAAGGCTCCCTATCTTGGCAACCAGATCGGATGCGCGGCGTTCGGTCACAGTCTAGAGCGAGGCTTTTCCATGACCGATACCGCAACCGCCGCCCCCAAGGCGGACCCCAATCTGCACGAGGACGGCTCCCCCGAGCGTCTCGCGATCGATACCATCCGCACGCTGTCGATGGACGCGGTGCAGAAGGCCAATTCGGGCCACCCCGGCACGCCGATGGCGCTGGCGCCGGTCGGTTATACGCTCTGGTCGAAGTTCCTGCGTTACGATCCCAAGCACGCCGACTGGCCCAACCGCGACCGCTTCGTGCTGTCGGTGGGCCATGCGTCGATGCTCCTATACTCGCTGATCCACCTCGCCAAGATCGAGGAGATCGGCGCGGACGGCGAGAAGAGCGGCAAGGAAGCGGTCAGTCTTGAGGACATCAAGCAGTTCCGCCAGCTGTCGTCGAAGACCCCGGGCCACCCCGAATATCGTCACACCACCGGTGTCGAGACGACGACGGGTCCGCTCGGCCAGGGCTGCGGCAACTCGGTCGGCATGGCGATCGCCGAGCGCTGGCTCGCGGCGCGCTACAACAAGGACGGCTTCACGCTGTTCGACCATGACGTCTACACGCTGTGCGGCGACGGCGACATGATGGAGGGCGTTTCGGCCGAGGCGGCAAGCCTCGCCGGTCACCTCAAGCTCAGCAACCTCTGCTGGATCTACGACAGCAACCACATCTCGATCGAGGGTGCGACCGATCTGGCGTTCGACGAGGATGTCGGCCTGCGCTTCGATGCGTATGGCTGGAACGTCATCCATGTCGACGACGCCAACGACACCGCCGCGCTGACCCGCGCGATCGAGACGTTCAAGGCGACCACCGACAAGCCGACCTTCATCGTCGTGCATTCGGTGATCGGTTACGGCAGCCCCAAGGCGGGCAGCGAGAAGGCGCACGGCGAACCGCTCGGCGAGGAGAATATCCGTCTCACCAAGCAGGCTTATGGCTGGCCCGAGGACAAGTCGTTCTACGTGCCCGACGGCGTGATCGAGCATTTCAACGGCGCGATCGCCGGGCGTGGCGCGAAGCTGCGCGACGAGTGGGTCGCACTGACCGACAAGTATCGGAGCGCCTATCCCGAACTGTCCGCCGAACTCGACCTGCTGCTCAAGGACGAACTGCCCGAGGGCTGGGATGCCGATATCCCGGTGTTCGAGGCGGATGCCAAGGGCGTCGCCAGCCGTGATTCGGGTGGCAAGGTGCTCAACGCGATCGCGGCGAAGGTGCCGTGGCTGATCGGTGGGTCCGCCGATCTCGCGCCGTCGACCAAGACCGACATCAAGGGCCAGCCTTCGTTCGAGGGCGACAATTACGCCGGCCGGAACTTCCATTTCGGCATTCGCGAACATGGCATGGGCGCGATCGTCAACGGCATGGCGCTGTCGCACCTGCGCTCCTACGGCTCCACCTTCCTGGTGTTCGTCGATTACATGCGCGCGCCGGTGCGCCTGTCGGCGATCATGGAAGTCGGCGCGATCTGGGTGTTCACGCACGACTCGATCGGTGTCGGCGAGGATGGCCCGACGCACCAGCCGATCGAGCATCTCGCCACGCTGCGCGCGATCCCCGGCCTCGACACGATCCGTCCGAGCGACGCGAACGAAGTCGTCGCGGCGTGGAAGGCGGTCCTGAAGGACGCCAGCACGCCGGCCGCATTGATCATGTCGCGCCAGGCTCTGCCGACGCTCGACCGGACCAAGTACGCAAGCGCCGACGGGCTCGAAAAGGGTGGCTATGTGCTGGCTGACAGCGACGGCACGCCCGACGTGATCCTGATCGCGACCGGCAGCGAAGTGTCGCTCGCGGTCGACGCGCACGAGAAGCTGACGGCGGACGGCGTGAAGAGCCGGGTCGTGTCGATGCCGAGCTGGTATCGCTACGAACTGCAGGACGCCGCGTACAAGGAAAGCGTGTTGCCGCGCGAAGTGCGGGCGCGCGTTGCGATCGAGATGGCCGGGTCGATCGGTTGGGATCGCTATGTCGGGCTCGACGGCGCGACCGTGACGATGTCGACCTTCGGCGCTTCGGCACCGCTCGCCAAGTTGCAGGACAAGTTCGGGTTCACCGTCGACAATGTCGTCAAGGTCGCCCGCCAGGTTATGGAGACCAAGTGATGGGTGCGCTCAACGATCTCGAAGGCTTCGGCCAGGCGGTATGGCTCGATTTCGTCGACCGGAAGTTCCTGGAGGCCGGTGGCCTCCAGAAGCTGGTCGACGAGGATGGCCTGACCGGCGTCACGTCGAACCCGTCGATCTTCGAAAAGGCGATGGGGCATGGCGACGCCTATGACTCGACGCTGGCGAAGTACGACAAGGAGAACCCCGGCGCGGCGACGATCGACCGCTACGAGCATCTCGCGATCCAGGACATCAAGGCGGCGGCGGAGACGTTGAAGCCGGTGTACGACAAGCTCGACGCGAAGGACGGCTATGTCAGCTTGGAGGTGTCGCCGTACATCTCGGACGATACCGACGCGACGATCGCCGAGGCGAAGAAGTTGTGGGCTGCGGTCGACCGGCCGAACCTGATGATCAAGATCCCGGGGACGCTCGCGGGCGGTCCGGCGATCTCTTCGACGATCGCGAGCGGGATCAACGTCAACGTCACGCTGCTGTTCGCGGTCGACGCGTATATCCGCGTGGCCGAGGCGTATGCCGCGGGGCTCGAGGAGCGCGTCAAACAGGGGCAGCCGATCGACAGGATCGCCAGTGTGGCCAGCTTCTTCGTCAGCCGGATCGATTCCTCGATCGACAAGGAAATCGATGCGCGCGTGGAGAAGGGCGACGCCGAGGCCGAGGCGTTGAAGGCGGTCCGCGGCAAGGTTGCGATCGCCAACGCGAAGATGGCGTATCAATGGTATCTCGACTTCCTGAAGTCGGACCGCTGGCAGGCGCTTGCCGCCAAGGGCGCGCAGCCGCAGCGTCTGCTGTGGGCGTCGACCGGGGTGAAGGATCCGAGCTATCCGGACACGCTGTATATCGACACGCTGATCGGCAAGGACACGGTCAACACGATGCCGCCGAAGACGATGGACGCGTTCCGCGACCACGGCACCGCGGCGGAGACGATCACGCAGGACGTCGATGCGGCGAAGCACACGCTGGCGGAAGCCGAGCGGCTGGGTCTCGACCTCAACGGCGTGACCGGTAAGCTGGTCGAAGAGGGCGTTGCGTCGTTCGTCAAGGCGTTCGACGACCTGCTCGGTTCGATCGCGAAGAAGCAGCCGGCGACGGCGTAGGCCTTCTGCTCCCTCTCCCCTCCGGGGAGAGGGTTGGGGTGAGGGGCTGCCAAGAGCGCCCCTGCCCGGAACTGCCCCTCACCCCGACCCTCTCCCCGGAGGGGAGAGGGAGAAGACAAGGATTTCACCATGAAGATCGGACTGATCGGCCTCGGCCGGATGGGCGGCAATATCGCGCGCCGGTTGATGAAGAACGGCCATGAGGTCGTCGCCTATGACCGCGATGCCGAAGCCGTGAAGAAGCTCGCCGCGGATGGCGCGATCGGGGCGGAGTCGCTCGACGATATGCGCGCCAAGCTCGACACGCCGGCGATCTGGTGGGTCATGGTGCCCGCGGGCGAGCCGACCGAGAGCACCGTCCAGGCGATCGCAGCGAAGGCTAACGACGGCGACATCATCATCGACGGCGGCAACAGCTTCTACAAGGACGACGTCCGCCGCGCGAAGGAACTGGCCGAGAAGGGCATCCGCTATGTCGACGTCGGCACGTCGGGCGGCGTGTGGGGCCTCGAACGCGGCTATTGCATGATGATCGGCGGCGACAAGGACACGGTCGATTACCTCGATCCGATCTTCGAGACGCTCGCACCGGGCATGGGCGACATCGTCCGCACGCCGGGCCGTATCGAGGGCCAGGCCGATCCGCGCGCCGAGAAGGGCTATATCCACGCAGGCCCCTCGGGCGCCGGGCACTTCGTCAAGATGGTGCATAACGGCATCGAATACGGCCTGATGCAGGCCTATGCCGAAGGCTTCGACATCCTCAAGGGCAAGTCGGGCGAGCATGTCGCGGAGGACCAGCGCTTCGACATAAACCTGACCGACGTCGCCGAAGTCTGGCGTCGCGGTAGCGTGATCTCGTCGTGGCTGCTCGACCTGTCGGCGATCGCGCTGGCGAAGGACGGCAAGCTCGATGCGTTCAGCGGCAGCGTCGCGGATTCTGGCGAAGGCCAGTGGACGATCGACGCGGCGATGGAGGAGAAGGTGCCGGCCAACGTGCTGACCGCCGCGCTCTACGCCCGTTATCGCAGCCGGGTGGACCATACGTTCGGCGACAAGCTGTTGTCGGCGATGCGCTATGGCTTTGGCGGTCATGTCGAGATGCCCCAGTGAGCGCCCAAGTGAGTTCCGATATCAAGCTCCTCGTCTCCGATGTCGACGGGACGCTCGTCGACAAGGAGAAGAAGGTCACGCCGGCAACGGTGGATGCGGTCGAGCGGCTGAAGGCGGCGGGGCTGGGCTTCACGATCATCAGCGCACGGCCGCGGTCGGGGATGATGCCGATCGCGGAACTGCTCGGCATCGACGAGCCGATGGGCGCGTTCAACGGCGGGATCGTGTTCAAGCGGGACGGCACGGTGATCGAGCATCACATGATCGACGTTGACGTCGTGCGCGGTGCTATGGAGATCGTTGGCAATGCACCGGTCGACACGTGGTTCTTCGCCGATGACGTCTGGTATGCGAGCACCGATCAGGGCGGGCATGTCGGCAGCGAGCGGAAGGCCTCGGCTCAGGATCCGGTGATCGTGTCCGACTTTTCCGATCTGCTCGCCAAGGCGGACAAGGTGACGTTCGTCAGCGATGACGAGGATCTGTTGCGCGATCTGCACGCCAAGGTTGCCGGGAAGTTCGATACCAAGGCGACGATCGTCCAGTCGCAGACCTATTATCTCGACATCACGCCGGTGGCCGGCAACAAGGGCAGCGGGATCGAGGAACTGGCGGATGCGTTCGGCATCAGCTTGACGCAGACTGCGGCGATCGGCGATCAGGCGAACGACATCGCGATGCTCAAGCGCGCGGGACTCGCCATCGCGATGGGCAATGCGCCGCAGAATGTCCGCGACGTCGTTCACGAGATTACCAGCGCGAACGATGCCGATGGCGTCGCCCATGCGATCGATACATTTATCCTTACCGGAGTTTCCGCATGAAAGACCTCGTTGCCTTCGACCTCGACGGAACCCTGGCCGAGAGCAAGCAGCCCTTGCAGGAGCCGATGGGCGAGGCGCTGGCGAACCTGCTCGACGTCGCGCATGTCGCGGTGATCTCGGGCGGCGATTGGCCGCAGTTCGAGAAGCAGGTCGCGTCGCGCCTGCCCGAGCGTGCCGATCGCACCAAGCTGTGGCTGATGCCGACGACGGGGACCAAGCTGTACCGGTTCGATGGCGAATGGCGCGCGGTGTATGCCGAGCTGTTCGAGGAGGACGAGAAGCAGAAGATCCTGAAGGCGTTCGACGAGTCTCTGGAGGCCACCGGCTTCGTCCCCGAGAAGACCTGGGGCGAGCGGATCGAGGATCGTGGCAGCCAGATCACGTTCTCCGCGCTCGGCCAGGAAGCGCCGATCGATGCCAAGCACAGCTGGGATCCGGACTTCGCCAAGCGCAAGGTGATCCAGGCGGACTTGCAGAAGCGCCTGCCGGGGCTGTCGATCAACATGGGTGGTGCGACGTCGATCGACATCACGCGTGAGGGTGTCGACAAGGCTTACGGTCTCAAGAAGCTCAATGAGGCGAGCGGCATCGCGCTCGACAAGATGATGTTCATCGGCGACGCGATCTTCCCGGGCGGGAATGATTATCCGGCGGAGCAGCTTGGGCTCGACGTCGTGAAGGTGAAGAACGTCGATGGCACGCTGGCGGCGATCGCCGGGATCGTCGCATGCCTGAAGTGATCTTGTGAGCGTCGCCTTCCGTCGCGAGAGTGACGAGGAACATCTCGAACCCAAGTTCGAACAGCCGATCGCGCCGGGGCCTAATCTAGTCACGGCGCGGGGGCTGCGGTTGATCGGTGAGCGGGTGGTTGAGATCGAGGCGGCGGTTGCGGCGGAGACGGACGAGGAGGCTCGGAAGGCTCTGTTGCGCGACTTGCGCTACTGGCACACGCGGCAGACGACGGCCGAGATCGCGCCTTCGCCGGAAGAGGACGAGGTCGGGATCGGCTCGCGGGTTCGGGTTCGGATGAACGGGGCGGAGCGGGTTATCGCTATCGTCGGTGGTGACGAGGCCGAGCCTGGTGATGATCGGCTGGCGTTCTCGGCACCGTTGGCGCGCGCGTTGATGGGGGCTGCGGTTGGCGAGACGGTCGCGTTTGCGGACAAGGCGGATGCGATCGAGGTGCTGGCGATCGACAAGGATGATGGCTGATGGGTGAGGCGAAATTCGAGCGGCATCGTCAGGCGTGGACGCAGGACGAGATCCAGAAGCTGCATACGCTGGCCAAGAAGGGCATGGCGTTGAAGGCGATCGCCAAGGCGCTGACCCGGAGCGAGGAGTCGGTGAAGGTTCGGGCGAAGGAGGATTCGCTGAATATCGCTAAGTTGCGGTAGGTTGGTGGGTGCTTAGCCCTCTCCCCTCCGGGGAGAGGGAGCAGAAGGGGGTGGCCGGCCCTTTGCTCTACGATAGTATCCCTGACTTCCGCCCCTTTATAGACCACCCCGGCGAAGGCCGGGGCCCAAGTGGAAAGGTTGCTGTAACGACGCGCGACCTGCGTCATTGCTGTCGCCCAATTGGGCCCCGGCCTTCGCCGGGGTGGTGCTGGTGTTGGACGAGGGGGTGCCCAACAGATATGCGGGTCACCACCTATGTGGCAGATCCCGAACGCGCTACAGCGGCTACCCCAACTTGTTCTCCCGCGAAGGCGGGAGTCCAGTCTGGATCCCCGCCTTCGCGGGGAAACATTCTAATTGGCGGCTGCTGACCGAAGCCGCACGGAGCTACACTTGTCCGATTACGACGCAATCATTCTCGGGGCAGGTGCAGCCGGACTCATGTGCGCCGCGGTCGCCGGCCAGCGCGGACGGAAGATCCTGCTCGTCGATCATGCGGAGCAGGCGGGGAAAAAGATCCTGATCTCCGGGGGAGGGCGGTGCAATTTCACCAACGTCCACACCGCCGCCGACCGCTACATCTCCGCCAACCCGCATTTCGCCAAGTCCGCGCTCGGCCGCTATTCCGCGCAGGATTTCATCGCGCTCGTCGAATCCTACGGCATCGCGTGGCACGAGAAGACGCTCGGGCAACTCTTCTGCGACGGCTCGGCGAAGCAGATCGTCGAGATGCTGCTCGACGAATGCGACAAGGGGCGGGTCGAGCTGTCGCTCGGCCGCGCGGTCACTGGGGTCGAACACGCCGACGGGCGCTACCGCGTGTCGCTCGATGGCCGCACCGTTACTGCCCCCGCACTGGTGATCGCGACCGGCGGGCCGTCGATCCCGAAGATGGGCGCGACCGGGTTCGCCTATGATCTCGCGCGGCAGTTCGGGTTGAAAGTCGTGGAGCCACGCCCCGCGCTCGTCCCGCTGACGCTGGGCGGCGACGAAATCCTGTTTCGCGAACTGTCGGGCGTTGCCGCCGACGTCGTTGCCACCGCCGGCAAGGCCGCGTTTCGCGAGGCGGCGCTCTTTACGCACCGCGGCCTGTCGGGCCCCGCGATCCTCCAAGTGTCGTCCTATTGGCGCAACGGCCAGCCGATCGGCATCGATTTCCTGCCCGATCGCGAGTCCGGCTGGCTGCCCGCCGCCAAGCGTACCACGCCGCGCGCGACTCTCCGAAAACTGCTCGGCAGCACGCTGCCCGACCGACTCGCGGAGACTTTGAGCGAGCGATTGGACATGACGAGCGAGATTTCCACGCTCACCGACCGGAAACTCCAGGACGCCGAGCGCGCGCTAAGTCATTGGCAATTCACGCCAAATGGCTCGGAAGGCTATGCCAAGGCCGAGGTCACCGCTGGCGGAATCAGCACCGCGGAACTATCTTCGCAAACAATGCAAGCCAAACGCGTACCAATGTTGTATGCGGTCGGCGAAGCGGTCGATGTCACAGGGTGGCTCGGCGGCTACAACTTCCAATGGGCATGGGCGAGCGGGTGGGCCGCGGGCCAAGTCCTGTAGGGACCACCACGCCAGTGCTTTGCCGTAGCGTCAAGCCGGCCACCAATTAGGACGTACATGCCTTTTACAAATATTCCGTCGCTTCTCTCCGAGGCGCTCGAAGCGCGCGGCTATACCGCGCTCACCCCCGTCCAGGCTCATGTGATCGAGGACAATGCGATCGGTCGCGACCTCGTCGTGTCGGCGCAGACCGGCTCGGGCAAGACCGTCGCGTTCGGCCTGGCGATGGCCGGCGAACTGCTCGGTGACGCGGGTGAGGACGGCGTTCAGCGCCTGCCCGCGCCGCACAAGCCGCTGGTGCTTTGCATCGCACCGACTCGCGAGCTCGCGCTCCAGGTCAGCCGCGAGCTGATGTGGCTTTATGCCAAGGCCGGTGCGCGGATCTCGACCTGCGTCGGCGGGATGGACGCTTCAAAGGAGCGTCGTTCGCTGGCGCACGGCGCGCATATCGTCGTCGGCACGCCGGGCCGTCTGCGCGATCACCTCGAGCGTGGCGCGCTCGACCTGTCGGCCCTCAAGGTCGCGGTGCTCGACGAGGCCGACGAGATGCTCGACATGGGCTTCCGCGAAGATCTCGAGCAGATTCTCGACGCGTCGCCCGAGCAGCGCCGCACGCTGCTGTTCTCGGCAACGATGCCGCGGCCGATCGTCGCGCTCGCCAAGCGCTACCAGAAGGATGCGCTGCGGATTTCGACCGTCGGCGAGGATCGCGGTCATGGCGATATCTCGTACCAGGCGGTCACGGTGTCGCCGTCCGAGATCGAGCATGCGGTGATCAACCTGCTGCGCTTCCACGAGGCGGAGACGGCGATGCTGTTCTGCGCCACGCGTGACAACGTGCGTCATTTGCACGCGAGCCTGGTCGAGAGGGGCTTTGCCGCCGTGGCGCTGTCGGGCGAGCATTCGCAGAACGAGCGTAACGCGGCGCTTCAGGCTTTGCGCGACCGTCGTGCGCGCGTCTGCGTGGCAACGGACGTTGCCGCTCGCGGTATCGATCTGCCGACGCTGTCGCTGGTCGTTCACGTCGAGCTGCCGCGCGATGCCGAGACGCTCCAGCATCGCTCGGGTCGTACCGGTCGTGCGGGCAAGAAGGGCACCGCCGTCCTGATCGTGCCGTTCCCGCGTCGCCGTCGCGTCGAGATGATGCTCCGTGGTGCGAAGATCAACGCGGAATGGGTCAACGCCCCGACCGCCGAGGACATCCGCAAGAACGATCACGAGCGCCTGATCGGCATGCTGTTGCAGCCGGTCGAGGTCGAGGAGGAGGATCGCGCGCTCGCCGTCCGCCTGATGGCCGAGAAGACCCCGGAGGACATCGCCGCGGCGCTGGTGCACATGCACCGGTCGACGATGCCGCAGGCCGAGGATCTGATCGACCAGAGCAAGCAGCCGACTCAGGACGAGCGTTCACAGGGGCCGCGCGCGGGCTTCGAGGACACGGTGTGGTTCCGGATGGACATCGGTCGTCGCCAGAACGCCGATCCGCGCTGGATCCTGCCGCTGATCTGCCGTCGTGGGCATATCACCAAGTCGGAAATCGGTGCGATCCGCATCGGGCCGAACGAGACCGCGTTCGAGATTCCGCGCGCTGTGGCGTCGCGGTTCTCGGCGGCGATCCAGCGGACTGCGCAGTCCGGTGAGGAAGAGAGCGGCGTTGCGATCGAGGCGATGCAGGGCGCGCCGGAGAGCGGTGCTCGGCATGATGGCGGTGGTGGTCGCAGTAATGCGAGCGGCCCGCGCTCGACGCTGCACCGCGCGGCCCCGCGTGGCGGGCCTGCGCCTGCGCGCAAGCCGCCGTATCGCGGCAATCGCGAGCGTAGCTGAGCTGGAACGATCCTCCCCCGCAAGGGGGAGGTGTCGCCGAAGGTGACGGAGGGGGAGGATACGGAACAGATGTGGTGGATGCCTCCCCCTCCGTCAGGCTGCGCCTGCCACCTCCCCCTGGCGGGGGAGGATTGTGAATGACTGACACCCCCATCCGCATCCTCGTCGACGCCGATGCGTGCCCGGTGAAGGACGAGATCTACAAGGTCGCGTGGCGGCACGAGGTGCCCGTCACGATCGTCGCGAACAGCCATTTCCGTATCCCCGTCCATCCGCTGATCTCCCGCGTGGTCGTCAGCGACGGGTTCGACGCGGCCGATGACTGGATCGCCGAACAGGCCGATGCGAAATCGGTCGTGATCACCGCCGACATCCTGCTCGCCGACCGGTGCGTGAAGGCGGGTGCGACCGTGCTGGCGAACACCGGCAAGCCGTTCACCACTAGCTCGATCGGCGGCGCGATCGCGACGCGCGCGATCATGGCGGACCTGCGTGCGGGCGGCGACATCGTCGGCGGCCCGGCGCCGTTTTCGAAGGCCGACCGGTCGAGCTTCCTGTCGGCGCTCGATGCGGCGCTGGTGCGGCTGAAGCGCAGCTGACATTGCGCGCCGATCCTCCCCTATGAGGGGAGGTGGCAGGCCGCAGGCCTGACGGAGGGGTAGCCCGCCATCGAGAACGCGATACCCCTCCGTCTGGCAAGGGCCAGCCACCTCCCCTTGCAGGGGAGGATGTGACGCGCGGCGATCCGACCGCCCGTTTTAGCACTCATCAAAGCACGCACGGGGTTGCCATCCCGCACCCCGCATCGGCATAGGCGCGCGTTCATACAAGGACGACGCATGCAGATGGACGCTGGCGGCCCCGCGCTGGGGCTGGATTTCGGCACGACCAACAGCGTCGTGGCGCTGGGAACGCGCGGCGGCACGCCCGAGCTGGTGACCTTCGCCGCCCCTGCCGAGACGAGCCCGGTGTTTCGCTCGGCATTGTGCTTCTGGCAGGACGACAGCGGCAAGGGGCTCGCGTCGGATGCCGGGCCGTGGGCGATTGCGGAATATATGGAATATCCGCTCGACAGCCGGTTCATCCAGTCGTTCAAGTCGGTCGCGGCGATGAAGACGTTCGAGCAGGCCTCGGTGTTCGACAAGCGATACCGCTTCGAGGAGATGGGCAAGCTGTTCCTCGACAAGCTGATTTCGCATGCAGGTGGCAAGCTCGACACGCGGCCGCACCGGATCGTGGTGGGGCGCCCGGTCGAATATGCCGGCGCGCGGCCCGACGAGGCTTTGGCACGCACCCGCTATGACGCGATGTTCAAGGGTTTCGGTGCGGAGATCCATTATGTCTACGAACCGCTCGGCGCCGCCTACAGCTACGCGACGCGGCTGACCGAGCCGGCGACGATCCTGGTGGCGGATTTCGGCGGCGGGACGAGCGACTTTTCGGTGGTGCGCGTGGCCGAGCCGGGGGCGGCGCGACGCTGTACGCCGCTCGGGCATGCGGGCGTCGGGATTGCGGGGGATCGGTTCGATTACCGGATCCTCGACCGGCTGGTGCTGCCGATGCTGGGCAAGGGTGGCGCGTACAAGTCGTTCGGCAAGGAACTGGAGATTCCGCGCGCGTATTTCGCCGATTTCGCGGACTGGTCCAGGCTCGCGCTGATGCGCAATCGCAAGACAATGACCGAGCTGGAGCGGTTGCAGAAGACGGCGGTCGATCCGGACTCGATCGGGCGGATGATCGCGGTGATCGAGAACGAACTGGGCTATCCGCTGTACGATGCGGTCGGGTCGCTCAAGCGCGCGCTGTCGAGCGGCGAGGACGCGCATTTCCACTTTGCGGGCGCAGGGCTGGAGATCGAGGCGGACGTGACGCGGGCGCAGTTCGAGGGCTGGATCGCCGACGACGTGGTGCGGATCGAGGCGGCGGTCGACCGGGCCTTGGAGGTCGCGAACGTCGGCGGGGGCGAGATCGACCGGGTGTTCCTGACCGGCGGGTCGTCGCTGATCCCGCGCATCCGGCGGATCTTCGTCGAGCGGTTCGGCGAGGCGGCGATCATGAGCGGCGGCGAACTGACCTCGATCGCGCATGGGCTGGCCTTGATCGGCGAGCAGGACGATATTGCGGCGTGGTCGGCCTGATGGTGCCGCGGGTTCTGCTGGGGACGGCGCAGGTGCCGGGTGGGGGCGAACTGCGGTTGCTCCAGCGGGGTGCGGAGTTCTCGATCATGCTCGGCGCGAACGAGTTGATGAACAGCCGGTTGAGCGGATCGGAAGAGGCGCTGGCGGAGCAGGCTTGCGATCGGATTGGTGATCGGCCGGGCGTGCGGATGTTAATCGGTGGGCTCGGGATGGGGTTTACCCTCCGCGCGGCGCTCGCCCGGCTGGGGCCTGATGCGGAAGTGGTGGTCGCGGAGATCGTGCCGGCGGTGATCGAATGGGCGCGCGGGCCGATGGCGGCGCTGCACGGTGACAGCCTGACCGATCCGCGGACCCGGATTTTCGAGGGCGATGTTGCCGCGGCGATTGCTGAGGGGGAGTGGGACGCGATCCTGCTCGATGTCGACAATGGTCCGGACGGGATTTCGCGGCCGGGGAACGATCGGCTTTACGGTGCGCGGGGACTGTCTCTGGCGCGGGCGGCTTTGCGGCCGGGGGGCGTGCTGGCGGTGTGGTCGTCCGCGCCGAGCAAGCCGTTCGCCAACCGTCTTGCCGAAGCGGGTTTCGCGGTCGACGAGGTGATTGCGCGGGCGACGCGGAAGGGCGGGGCGCGGCATATGATCTGGTTCGCTACCAAGGCATGATCTGGCGCTGGGCCGTGTTGATCGCGCTGTCGGCGGTGATCGCGGGGCTGCTGGAACTGGTCGGACTGCCCGCGGGGTTGTTGCTGGGGCCGATGATCGCCGCGGTGGTGCTGGCGGTGCGCGGGTGGTCGCTGACCGTGCCGACGTCGGCGTTTCGCGGGGCACAGGCGGCGGTTGGCACGTTGATCGCGGGGTCTATCACTACCGGGATCGTCGCGACGGTGGCGGATCACTGGCCGGTGTTCCTGATGGTCAATTTCGTCACGCTCGCCGCCAGCAGCGTGCTCGGATATTTGCTGAGCCGGTGGCAGGTGTTGCCGGGCACCGTCGCTGTGTGGGGATCGACGCCCGGCGCGGCGAGCGCGATGGTGTTGATGGCGCAGGCGTACGGCGCGGATTCGCGGCTGGTCGCGGTGATGACCTACACGCGGGTCGTGTGCGTGGCGGTGGTCGCGTCGGTGCTGGCGGCGGTGATGGTCGGCGGCGGGAAAGGGCACCACCCGGTGACGTGGTTCGCGGCGGTCGATCCGCTGGTCGTACTGCGGACGATCGGTGTCGCCGGAGTCGGGGCGGGGCTCGGTATCGCGTTGCGGCTGCCGGCGGGGGCGCTGCTCGGGTCGCTGATCGCGGGGGCGGCGCTCAACGTCACCGGCGTGGCGCAACCGGTGCTGCCGCAGTGGCTGCTGGCGATCAGCTATGCGGTGGTCGGGTGGCGGATCGGGCTGTCGTTCACGCGCGATACGCTGCGGGTGGCGGGCAAGGCGATGCCGCGGATCCTGTTGTCGGTGGCGCTGCTGATCGCGTTCTGCGGGGGGATCGCGGCGGCGTTGGCGCGCTGGTGGGGCGTGGATCCGGTGACGGCGTATCTGGCGACTAGCCCGGGGGGGATGGATTCTGTGGCGATCATCGCTGCGTCTAGCCCGGTGGATGTGCCGTTCGTGATGGCGCTTCAGGTGATGCGGTTTCTGGGGGTGCTGGTGATCGGGCCGCCGCTCGCGAAGTTCGTGGCCACGCGGCAGGGGAGGGTGCCGCCGCCGGTCATTCCGACCTAGATCTGATCCTCCCCCGCAAGGGGGAGGTGGCTGGCACTTGCCAGACGGAGGGGGAGGTAAGGGAAACCGCTGTTGCGTGTCCTCCCCCTCCGTCGCTCCGCGCCACCTCCCCCTGGCGGGGGAGGATCACAGGTCAGCCCTTGGTCGGGCGGTACGCCTCGACGTCGATCTCGTGGCGCTTGAGTTTGTCGTAGAACGTCTTGCGCGGGATGCCGAGGGCGGCGAGTGCGGAGCGGACGTCGCCGTTGACCTGTTGGAGGGTGGCGCGGATCGTGGCTTCCTCGAACTTGTCGACGCGGGCGGGGAGGGGGATGTCGCTGTCTTCGTCGACCGCCTCCTCCGCCTCGACGCGGAGGACGAGGCGCTTGGCGAGGTTGTCGAGTTCGCGGACGTTGCCGGGCCAATCGTGCTGGGCGAGATAGGCGAGCGTGGCGGTGTCGATGGTCGGGACCTCGCGACCGAACCGCTCCGCCGCCTGGTGGAGCAGGTGGCCGAACAACAGCGGTATGTCGTCGCGGCGTTCTCGCAAGGGCGGGATGCGCAGGCGGACCGCGTCGAGGCGGAACAGGAGGTCGGCGCGGAAGCGGCCTTCCTCGACCGCCTGTTCGAGGCCGGGTTTGGCGGCGGCGATCACGCGCAGGTCGAGCGCGCGGGGGAGGTCGCCACCGACCGGCATGACCTCGCGCTCCTCCAGCACGCGGAGCAGCTTCGCCTGGAATGCGGGAAGCGTGCTCTCGATCTCGTCGAGGAACAATGTGCCGCGGTTCGACGCCTCGATCCGGCCGGTGCGGGGCAGCCGGGAGTCGCCGTCGTGGCCGAACAGTTCGATCTCGGCGACCGCCTCGGGCAGTGCGGCGCAGTTAACTGCGACGAACGGGCGGGAGCGGCGGTTGCTCCAGCGGTGGAGCAGGACCGCGACGAGTTCCTTGCCGGTGCCGGTCTCGCCCTCGATCAGCACGTCGATATCGGCCTGCGCGATCTGGCGCATCGTCTCGCGCAGGCGGACCATCACCGGGGTTTCGCCGATCAGGGGTTCGGCGCCGATCGTCTCCTCGGCGGCGGCGCGGAGACGGCGGTTGTCGAGGACGAGGCGGCGCATTTCGAGCGCCCGGCGTGCCCCCGCAATCAGATGGTCCGTCGCGAACGGCTTCGGGATGAAGTCGAATGCGCCGTTCTTGAGCGCGGCGACCGCCATCGCGACGTCGCCGTGGCCGGTCATCAGCAGCACCGGGATCTCGTGGTCGATCGCGGCGATCCGGCGGAAGAGTTCGAGGCCGTCCATCTTCGGCATGCGGATGTCGGACACGACCGCGCCATCGAACCCCGCGGTCACGCGGGCGAGCGCGACGGTCGGGTCGCGCTCGGCGATCACCGCGATGCCGGCGAGTTCGAACGATTGTTCGAGCGCGCCGCGCAACACGTCATCGTCGTCGACGAGCAATACCGCTTGCTCGCTCATGCCTTCACCAGGATCATACGGAAAATGGCGCCTTCGGGTGCTGGGACGAGATCGAGCGTGCCGCCGAACTCGGTCATGATGTCGCGCGCGATGCCGAGGCCTAGCCCGAGGCCGTCCTTCTTGCTGGTCGCGAACGGGGTAAAGAGGTGGTCGGCGATCGCCGCGTCGATGCCGGGGCCGTTGTCGGCGACGGTCAGCACGACGTCGCGGCCTTTCCTGCCGACGGTGACGCTAACGCGGGCATCGCGGCGGTCGGCGACGGCGTCGAGGGCGTTCTGGAGGAGATTGACGAGGACCTGCTCCAGGCGGACGCGGCCGGCGATGACCGTCAGCCGCGCCTCGGGGCCGGTGGGGAGGTCGAGCGTCACGCCCTTGGCGCGGAAGCGGTCGCCGATCAGCAGGCGGACGCCGTCGATCGCCTCGTCGAGCGCCACCGGGCCGATCGAGCCTGCGCCCCGTCTCGCATAACGCCTGAGGCCCGCGGTAATGGTGCCGATCCGGCTGGTGAGGTCGACGATCGACTGGAGATTGGTCGCCGCGCGCGCCGGTTCGCCGCGGTCGAGGAAGGCAGCGGCGTTGTCGGCGAAGGTGCGGATCGCGGCGACCGGCTGGTTGATCTCGTGCGCGACGCTGGCGGTGATCGTGCCGATCGAGCCGACGCGGTTTGCGTGCGCAAGCTCCTCGCGCGCCTGGCGGAAACGCTGGTCGGACGCCTCGCGCTGTTCCACCTCGACCTGGAGGCGATCGGCGGTGGCGCGGAGCTCGGCGGTGCGGCGCGCGACCTCTGCCTCGAGTTCGGCGCGCGCGCCTGCGTTGCGCTTGCGGCGTTCGTACAGCCACCACGCCGCCAGCATCGCTGCGATCGTCGCCAGCGCCGCGATCGCGGTCGCCCAGCGCGTTCGCGCGGCGGCGGTGCGCAGCGCGGCGTCGAGCGGCTCCATGTGCACAAGTCGCCAGCCCGCGATCGGCACCGGCAGCGATACCGTCACCGCCGGCGTCCCGTCCGCAAGCCGTGCGCGATCGTCGTCGAGCAGGAGCGGTGCGGGCGCGAGCGGGGAGTATCCGAACTGGCGCGTGGCGATCAGCGCGGCACGGCGCGCGGGCGCAAGCGGGCGCGTGGTGCGGAATTGCAGCGCCGGGTCGCTGGAGATCAGGATGATGCCGTCGGCGTCGGTGACGAAGGTCGCCATGTGGTCCTGGATCCACGCCCGCGCGATCTTGCCGAACTCGACCTTCACCACGACCACGCCGAGCGGCCGTCCGTCACGGTCGATCCGTCGCGAGAGATACAGGCCGGGGCGCCCGCTGACGCTGCCGAGCGCGAAGAACTCGGTCGCGCCCGATGCCATCGCCTTGGTGAAATATTCGCGGAACCGATAGTCGTGGCCGAGGAAGCTGTCGGGCCGCGCGGCGTTCGAGGCGGCGATCGTCATCCCCTGCGTGTCGAGCGCGTAGATCACCGGCGCGCCGGTCCGCTCCGCGAGCATCGCCAGCTTCTCGTTGAGCGCCGGGTCGACCCGTCCCGAGGCGAGCGCGGCACGCACCGCGGGATATTCGCCGAGCATGACCGGGAGCAAGCGATAGGTCTGCAACTCGGCTTCGAGCAGGCGGAGGTTGCTGCGGGTCTGCTGCACCGCGCGCATCCGGACGCTGGCGGTGACGTCGGCGACCGCGCGCGGACCATAGATCGAGGCGACTCCGGCGACGATCACGCCCAGCGCGGCGAATGCCAGCAACACCGTCAGCGCGATGATGAACAGGGGGGATCGGAGCCGCGCCATTTGTGCGGATTATCACACACGAACCGGGTCCGCCATCACCGAAACACGGCATTTTTCACACATCTGAAAACTCGGTATGCTCACAAAACACGCAAAACCAACGTTTTATGCCGAACGCGGCATGGTCTTGTAGTCCCCGGTTCGGCCCGGCATTACCATCGCCATAAACGTCCCGTGGCAGTGGACGAGGTTTTCAGGAGGCGATGTTGACCCTACCATCCCAGACATATGGTGTCGCTGAAACGCCCGCGCGCAAGCGCTGGAGCGGCCAGCTGTATATCCAGGTGCTGATCGCGATCGCGCTCGGCGCGGCGCTCGGGCATTTCTATCCGACCTATGGCGCGGCGCTGAAGCCGCTTGGCGATGCGTTCATCAAGCTGGTGAAGATGATCATCGCGCCGGTGATCTTCCTGACGCTCGTCACCGGCATCGCGGGCATGAAGGAGCTCGGTTCGGTCGGCCGCGTCGCGGGCAAGGCGTTCGCCTACTTCCTGTTCTTCTCGACGCTCGCGCTGATCGTCGGGCTCATCGTCGCCAACGTCGTCCAGCCGGGCGCGGGAATGAACATCGACGCCGCCACGCTCGATACCAAGGGCATCGCCGATTACACTGTGAAGGCGCACGAGACGACGATCACCGGGTTCCTGATGAGCATCATCCCGGACACGATGGTCAGCGCGTTCACCGACGGCAACATCCTCCAGATCCTGCTGATCGCGATCCTGTTCGGTATCTCGCTGAGCCTGGTCGGCGAGCCTGCCAAGCCGGTGCTGAACTTCCTCGAACGCCTCAGCCTGATCGTTTTCAAGCTGGTCGGCATCCTGATGCGCGCAGCCCCGCTCGGCGCGTTCGGTGCGATCGCGTTCACGATCGGCAAATACGGGATCGGCAGCCTCGCCAATCTCGGCGCGCTGGTCGCGACCTTCTACCTGACCGCGATCCTGTTCGTGGTGGTCATCCTCGGCACCGTCGCGCGACTGACCGGCTTCTCGATCTTCAAGCTGATCAAGTATCTGAAGGCCGAACTGCTGCTGGTGCTCGGTACGTCGTCGTCGGAAGCGGCATTGCCGAACCTGATCCAGAAGATGGAGGCGGCAGGCTGCGAGAAGTCGGTCGTCGGGCTGGTCGTGCCGACCGGCTATTCGTTCAACCTCGACGGCACCAACATCTACATGACGCTGGCGGCGCTGTTCATCGCGCAGGCGACCAACACGCATCTGACGCTTGGCCAGGAACTGCTGTTGCTGGTCGTGGCGATGATCTCTTCGAAGGGTGCGGCGGGCGTTACCGGCGCGGGCTTCATCACCTTGGCGGCCACGCTGTCGATCGTGCCGACCGTGCCGATCGCGGGCATGGCGCTGATCCTCGGCGTCGATCGCTTCATGAGCGAGTGCCGCAGCCTCACCAACTTCATCGGTAACGCGGTCGCGACGATCGTCGTCGCGCGCTGGGAGGGCGCACTCGACCGCGACAAGCTCGATGCCGCCTTGTCGGGCAAGCTGCCCGAGCCGGCGCCGGCGCAGGCTTCCGCCCCTACGACGGCCCCCACGACGGCTGCCCCCGCAATCGTCTAATTTGAGGGTGGCAGTCGCCCGGCAGCGGGCAGCCACCCCAGCAGTTCGAGGTGCTTTTATGATCCGTCCGTCCATCGGTGGAGCGCTGTGCGCGCTCGCCTCCTCCTTGCTTGCGTCCACCGCTATCGCCCAGACCGCGGGAGTTCAGACGGCCCCGGCGATCGATCCCGTGGCGGCAGAGCCCGTGGCCGATCCCGCCCCTCTCTCCGATGGCGTCTTCGCAGGCGCGCCCGCAACGGTCCCGCGCCAGCTGCGGGCGCGGCGCAATCCCGTTTCCAAGGACCAGTCGGCCAGCGCTGCGTCGTCGCCGATCGCCGAGAGTTATCCCAACGCCGCGATCGGCGACGGGACGACCGCGGGTGGCTACAACCAGTCGCGCTGGGCGGAGGATTGGTCGAAGCTGCGCGATCCGGCCAAGCGCAAGGACATCGTCGACCAGCTGAAGTTCATCCCGATCGCCGCGGACGGCGAGGTGTATCTGACGCTGTCGGGCGAGGCCCGGTTGCGCGTCAACCAGACCACCAACCCCAATCTGCGCGACGCCGAAGCAGCGGCAGGACATTCTGCGTCTGTTCGGCGGTGCCGATCTGCATGTCGGGGAGCATTTCCGGTTCTACGGGGAATTGGCGCACGGCACGCTGGAGGGGCAGAATCTCGGCACCGCGCTCCCCAATCTGCGCAACAAGCTGGCGGTGCAGCAGGCGTTCGTCGACGTGACCGGGACGGTCGCCGATGTCGACCTGGGTGTGCGCTATGGTCGCCAGACCTTTGCGGACGGGCCGAACCTGCTGGTCGTGCCGCGCGACAACAACACGCTGTATTTCGGGTTCAACGGCTTCCGCGCCTGGGCGCGGACCGCCGGGGTTCGCGCCGACGTGTTCGATTTCAAGCCGACCGCGTATGGCAATGGCGGAACACAGGACGACAATGCGGAGAGCGATCGGCGGTTTTCGGGCATCTCGACCGGGATCGTCGTGCCCGAATCGCTGTTCGGCGGATCGAAGCTGTACGTCGATCCCTTCCTCTGGCGGCTGCGCGATCGCGCGGCGACGTGGGGCACAGGCACGGCGCGTGAGGTGCGCAACTTCTACGGCCTGCACGTCTGGGGCGATGCGGGGCCGGTCAACCTGGACTGGACGATCAACTATCAGGGCGGCAGCTACGACAACCGCTCGATCAAGGCGTGGCAGGTGCTGATGGGGCAGAGCTATCGGCTCGGCAAGGCCAAGAATGCGCCGCGCGTCGGCTTCCATGCGGATTATGCGAGCGGTGGCGGGGCGTATGGCACGGGAACGCTGCGCAACTCGCTCGCGCCGTTCGGCAACAACATCTACTACAGCTATCAGCTGTTCGCGACGCCGACCAATCTGATCGCGGTCGCGCCGAACTTCAGCTTCACCACGCTTGGCAAGCTGCGGTTGACCGCGGAATACCAGCTGTCGTGGCGCGATACGACGAGCGATGCGGTGTACCGCGCGAACGGGTCCGCGTTCGCCGGCACGCAGAATTTCGGGGGCAAGAAGATCGCCGATACGATCCGGTTCCAGGCGGTGTATCCGATCAGCTCGCGGCTGTCGTTCACCGGGCGCTACGAGCATCTGATCGCGGGGCCGGCGCTGACGAACGCGGGGTATAAGAACTCCGACTTCCTGGCCGGCTGGATCAGCTACCGGTTCTGATGCCCTATCGATCCTCCCCCGCAAGGGGGAGGTGGCTGGCGCTTGCCAGTCGGAGGGGGAGGCAAGCGAAACGCCCGTTCCGTATCCTCCCCCTCCGTCACCTTCGGTGCCACCTCCCCCTGTCGGGGGAGGATGGGGAACGCGACGATACCGCCTGGATTAACCTGCGTCGCTCCGTCCAGCGTTTTCTCCGCTTTCGACCATACCGGTCCTTCAATTCCGCGATCGACTGTGGCACATGGGCTCCATCATCAGGAGCACATGGCCATGGATCTCAGCTTCACGCCCGAGGAAGAATCGTTCCGCGACGAAGTCCGCGCGTTCTTCCGCGACAAACTCCCCGCGCGTCTCTCGACGCTGGTCCGCGAAGGCAAGCGCCTCCGCAAATCGGACATGGAGGAATGGCACGCGATCCTGAACGAGCGCGGCTGGCTGGCGAACCATTGGCCCGAGGAGTGGGGCGGTCCGGGCTGGAGCGTGATCCAGCGTTTCATCTTCGACAATGAATCCGCGCTCGCGCACGCGCCCCGCGTCGTTCCGTTCGGCGTCAACATGCTCGGCCCGGTGCTGATCAAATACGGCTCCGAGGAGCAGAAGAAGCATTGGTTGCCGCGCATCCTCGATGGCTCCGACTGGTGGTGCCAGGGCTATTCCGAGCCGGGCGCAGGCTCCGATCTCGCCGGGCTCAAGACGACGGCGGTCCGGAAGGGCGACGTCTATGTCGTCAACGGCCAGAAGACCTGGACGACGCTCGGCCAGCATGCCGACATGATCTTCTGCCTCGTCCGCACCGATCCGGCCGCGAAGAAGCAGGAGGGCATCTCGTTCCTGCTGATCGACATGAAGTCGCCCGGCATCGAAGTCCGCCCGATCACGCTGATCGACGGCGAGCAGGAAGTGAACGAGGTGTTCTTCACCGACGTCGAGGTGCCGGTGGCGAACCTCGTCGGCGAGGAAAACCTCGGCTGGACCTATGCCAAATACCTGCTGACCTATGAGCGCACCAACATCGCCGGCGTCGGCTTCTCGATCGCCTCGTTCGAGCGGCTGAAGGAGGTCGCGCAGACGCAGAAGAAGGGCGGGCGTGCCTTGGCCGACGATCCGCTGTTCGCGGCGCGGATGGCGCGGGTCGAGATCGACTTGGCGAACATGCAGACGACCAACCTGCGCGTGCTGGCGGCGGTCGCTGGCGGCGGTGCGCCGGGGGCGGAGAGTTCGATGCTCAAGATCAAGGGCACCGAGATCCGGCAGGAGATAACCTCGCTGACCCGCCGCGCGTACGGATCGTACGCGGCGCCGTACATACCCGAGGCTCTGGAAGCCGGGTGGAACGGCGAGGATGTCGGCCCGGAGGACGCGGCGATGGCGGCACCGAGCTATTTCAACAATCGGAAACTGTCGATCTTCGGCGGGTCGAACGAGATCCAGAAGAACATCATCTCCAAAGCCATCCTGGGTCTGTGATACCATGAACTTCGAACACACCGACGACCGCCGCATGCTCGCCGACACGCTCGTCCGGGCGCTGCGGGACGGCTATGCGATCGATACGCGCAATGCGGGGGCGTACAGCGAGGCGGGGTACGACCCGGCGGTCTGGCAGCAGTTGAACGAACTTGGGATCGTCTCGGCCTTGTTCGACGAGGCGGCGGGCGGTTTTGGCGGCAGCGGGTTCGACATCATGGTGGTGTTCGAGGCGCTCGGCCGTGCGCTGGTGGTCGAGCCGTTCCTGGGCGCGCTGATGGCCGGGCGGGCGCTGGCGGCTGGCGGCGGACACGACGATACGCTCGCCGGGATCGTATCCGGCGAGACGATCGCCGCGTTTGCACAGGACGACGGTGCGACGCCGGTGACCGCGACGAAGAGTGGCGATGGCTGGACGCTGAGCGGGACGAAAGCGGTCGTGGCGCAGGCGGACGCCGCGTCGGTGTTCGTGGCGGTGGTCGAACAGGACGGTGATCCGCTAGTGTTGCTCGTGCCCGCGGATACCGCCGGCGTGTCGGTGCGGAGCTACAACATTGTCGAGGGCGGTGCAGCCGGCGACGTAACGTTCGACGGCGTGACGCTGGGCGCCGATGCGCGCGTCGGTGGCGAAGGGCAGGGTCAGGCGATCGTCGATGCCGCGGTAGGGGCAGGACTGCTCGCGCTGTCCGCCGAGGCGGTCGGGGCGATGGAGTTCGTCAAGGAGGCGACGCTCGGCTACCTTCGCGACCGGAAGCAGTTCGGCGTGCCGATCGGCAAGTTCCAGGCGCTTCAGCACCGTATGGCGACCGTTCTGCTCGAGATCGAACAGGCGCAGTCGGCGGTGATCAACGCTGCGTCGGCATTCGACGGCGACGACGCGAAGGCGCGCGCGCGTGCTTTGTCGGCGGCGAAATACACGATCGGGCGGACTGGGGCACTGGTCGCCGAAGAGTCGATCCAGCTCCACGGCGGCATCGGCATGACGTGGGAATACGCCGTCTCGCATTATGCCAAGCGGCTGGTGATGATCGACCACCAACTCGGCGACGAGGATTTTCACCTGCAACGCTACATCGCGCTGGGGTGAGTCTTCTCCAGTCATCCTGACGAAAGTCAGGACCCAGAGCCACAAACGACGTCGCCCGTAACCCTGGGCCCTGACTTTCGTCAGGGTGACGGAGCGCGTCAGGATGACGGTGACGGTGGGGGGATGAAGCGAATTACCGCCGACGCTTGCCGATCATCGGCCGCAGCCTCACGCCGACACAGATCACCGTCGGCCACAGCAGCGTGTTGACGATGTCGAGCGAGGTATCCTCCCACCGCCACGACCCGAAGGTCATGCGGTCCATGATCTCGTTGAACGCCTCGCCCGCGACGACGACCCACCACGGGATGAACGTGCCGAACGAGCGGCGCGTGATCAGCCGCGCGATCATCAGCAACAGCATCCCGGCATGGATGTGCAGGATCGTGTCGGGCAGCCCGGTGCCGTCGCCGATCCAGTCGATCATCTTGTGGTAGAGGGTCGGGATCACGCTGTTCCTCCGGACGAACAGGATGTCGCCGCGGCGCGCGCTATACGGGGCTCACTGCGGCGCGGCAATCGATGGGCCGGTCGGCTGGGGAGCGGCACTCAGCATCAGCGGCTTCAACTCGCCTATGGTCGCGTCCAGCCAGGCGATGAACCGGTCGATCCGCGCGATCCGGCGGACGTCGCGGTGGACGACGAGCCAGAACGAGCGTTGGATATCGACGGCTTCGGGCAGTACGCGCACCAGTTCCGGCATCCGGTCGCCGATGAAGCACGGCAATATCCCGCACCCCGCCCCCGCGGCGATCAGTTCGGCCTGCGCGACGATGCTCGAACTGCGGATTGACGCGTCGAGGCGCCCGTCGATCTCCGCCAGATAGCGAAGTTCCGGCGCGTAGATCATGTCGGGGACGTAGCCGATCAGCCGGTGGCGCATCAGGTCCGCCGTGGTCGCGATCGGCCCGGTCCGCGCGAGGTGATCGGGATGCGCGTAGAGGCCGAGATGATAGTCGGTGAGCTTGCGCGCGACCAACGGCCCGCTCTTGGGCCGCGCGAGCATCACCGCGATATCCGCCTCGCGCCGCGACGGATTGAGGAACCCGGTCGAGGCGATCAGGTCGATCGCGATCCGCGGATGCTGGTTGGTGAACGACGCGAGGCGGGGCGCGAGGATACGGCTGCCGAAACCTTCCGAGGCGCTCAACCGGATCGGTCCCGCGAGCACGCCTGCGTCGTTGCCGACTACTTCCTGGATCCCGAGCGCGGACGCCTCCATCGTCTCGGCGTGTTCGAGCAAAGCCGCGCCGCGCTCTGTCAGTGCGTAACCCGCGACGGTCTGTTCGAACAACGTCGTCTGGAGTCGTCGCTCGAGCCGTTGCAGGCGTCGCGAAACCGTCGTCGCGTCCTGCCCCAGCATTTTTGCCGCGGGTCCAAGCCGGTGCGTGCGCGCCAAAGCGAGGAAATACCGGACGTCGTCCCAATCCATGACCGCTTCGTCCTATGCTGCATATCTGCAGAGCGAATCTGCAAACAGCCCCACTTGGCTGCGAAACGCTTATGGCGGACGATGCGCGCAACTAGAAGAGGATGCCCATGCGGACGATCGAGAATTTCGTGAGCGGTGCGGCCAGCAAAGCCGAGCGCTTCGGCGACGTGTTCGACCCGAATTCGGGCGACGTGCAGGCGCGGGTTCGCTTGTCGGGTGCCGCTGATCTGGACCGTGCGGTCGCGGCCGCGCAGAAGGCGCAGCCGGCCTGGGCGGCAACCAATCCGCAGCGTCGTGCCCGCGTGATGTTCGAGTTCAAGCGGCTCGTCGAAGCGAACATGGACGAGCTTGCGCGGCTGCTCTCGTCCGAGCACGGCAAGGTGATCGCGGATTCCAAGGGCGATATCCAGCGCGGGCTCGAGGTTATCGAGTTCTGCTGCGGCATCCCGCACATCCTCAAGGGCGAATACACGCAGGGCGCCGGGCCGGGGATCGACGTCTATTCGATGCGGCAGCCGCTGGGCATCGGCGCCGGCATCACGCCGTTCAATTTCCCGGCGATGATCCCGCTGTGGATGTCGGGCGTCGCGATCGCCACGGGCAACGCGTTCATCCTCAAGCCCAGCGAGCGCGATCCGTCGGTGCCGGTGCGGCTTGGCGAATTGTTCGTCGAGGCCGGGCTGCCCGAGGGTATCTTCCAGGTCGTCCACGGCGACAAGGAGATGGTCGAGGCGATCCTTGATCACCCGGCGATCTCGGCGGTCAGCTTCGTCGGATCGTCCGACATCGCGCACTACGTGTACCGCCGCGGCGTCGAGGCAGGCAAGCGCGTCCAGGCGATGGGTGGCGCGAAGAACCACGGCATCGTCATGCCTGACGCCGACCTCGACCAGGTCGTCGCCGACCTGTCGGGCGCGGCGTTCGGGAGCGCCGGCGAGCGGTGCATGGCGCTGCCGGTGGTCGTGCCCGTCGGCGAGAAGACCGCGATTGCGTTGCGCGAGAAGCTGATCCCGGCGATCGCTGCGTTGCGGGTTGGCGTGTCGACCGACAACGATGCGCATTACGGCCCGGTCGTGAACGCGGCGCACCGCACCCGGATCGAGAACTGGATCCAGACCGGCGTCGACGAAGGCGCGGAACTGGTCGTCGACGGGCGCGGCTTTGCGCTCCAGGGGCATGAGAAAGGCTTCTTCATCGGGCCGTCGCTGTTCGATCACGTGACGACGGAGATGTCGGCGTACAAGGAGGAGATCTTCGGGCCGGTCCTGCAGATCGTCCGCGCCGCCGATTTCGAGGAAGCCGTACGCCTGCCGAGCGAGCATCAATACGGCAACGGCGTCGCGATCTTCACGCGCAACGGCCACGCCGCGCGCGAGTTCGCGGCAAGGGTGAACGTGGGGATGGTGGGGATCAACGTACCGATCCCGGTGCCGGTGGCGTATCATACGTTCGGTGGGTGGAAGCGCTCGGCGTTCGGCGATACCAATCAGCACGGCATGGAGGGCGTGAAGTTCTGGACCAAGGTCAAGACGATCACGCAGCGCTGGCCGGATGGGTCGGCGTTGCCGGCGATGGCCGAGGATGGCGGCCCGGCGCGGAATAACGACGCTTTCGTCATTCCGACTATGGGGTAAGGGATGCCGCCCTCCCACCCCGTCATCCTGGACTTGATCCAGGATCCAGAGTTACGAAGCGCGACGCCCTTGGCTCTGGATCCTGACTTTCGTCAGGATGACGGGAGGGGGTTGGGGAGCCGATCGAAACCCCAATCCTCCGCCAGATCGCGCCATGTCGGGTTGTCAGCTTCGATCAGTTTGATCTTCCAGGCGCGCTTCCAAACCTTCAGCTGCTTCTCGCGCGTGATCGCTGCTTCCATCGTGTCTGCCATCGCGAACCAGACCAGCCTGTTCACCGCGTATCGCTTGGTAAACCCAGCGAATGCGCCCTCGCGATGCTGAACGATCCGCGCCATCAGGTCGGATGTCACGCCGATGTACAGCGTTCCGTTGCGCCAGTTCGCCATGATATAGACCGCGGGTTGCCTAGCCACTTTAGTCCCCCACTCCGTCATCCTGACGAACGTCAGGATCCAGAGCCACGAGCGTCAGCATTCGCCGCTCTGGATACTGGGTCAAGCCCAGTATGACGATGCAGGAAAGTCCGATGACCAACCAGTTCGACCTCACTGACGACCAGCGCGAGATCCAGGACCTCGCGCGGCGCTTCACTGCCGACCGCATCACGCCGCATGCGGCCGAGTGGGACGAGAAGCACATTTTTCCGCGCGACACGATAAAGGCGGCGGCCGAGCTCGGCTTCGCGGCGATCTATGTCAGCGAGGAGAGCGGCGGGATCGCGCTGGGTCGGCTGGAAGCCGCGCTGATCATGGAGGCGATGTCGTACGGATGTCCGTCGACGTCGGCGTTCATCAGCATCCATAATATGGCGGCCTGGATGATCGACCGGTTCGGGTCGGCGGCGGTGAAGGACAAGTATCTCCCCGATCTGGTGGCGATGGACCGGCTGGCGAGCTATTGCCTGACCGAGCCGGGCTCGGGCTCGGATGCGGCAGCGTTGAAGACGCGGGCGGTGCGGGACGGCGACGACTGGATCGTGACGGGCTCGAAGCAGTTCATCTCGGGTGCGGGCGAGAACGAGGTGTATGTGACGATGGTCCGTACCGGCCCCGTCGGACCAGAGGGGGACGGGCCGAAGGGTATCTCGTGCCTCGTGATCGAGAAGGACATGCCGGGCGTATCGTTCGGTGCGAACGAGAAGAAGCTCGGTTGGCATTCGCAGCCGACGCGGCAGGTGATCTTCGACGGCGTCCGGGTGCCGGGCGCGAACATGGTCGGCGGCGAGGGCGAGGGCTTCCGGATCGCGATGATGGGGCTCGATGGCGGGCGGCTCAACATCGGCGCGTGCTCGCTCGGGGGGGCACAGCGGTGTCTCGACGAGGCGATCGCGTATACGCGGGACCGCAAGCAGTTCGGTAAGCCAATCGCGGATTTCCAGAATACGCAGTTCATGCTGGCGGATATGGCGACCGAGTTGGAGGCGGCGCGCGCGCTGCTGTACATGGCGGCGGCCAAGGTGACAGCGAACGCGCCTGACAAGACGAAGTTCGCGGCGATGGCGAAGCGGCTGGCGACGGATACCGGCTCGTCGGTGGTCGATCGTGCGCTTCAGTTGCACGGCGGATATGGGTATTTGCAGGATTACCCAATCGAACGCTTCTGGCGCGACCTGCGCGTGCATTCGATCCTCGAAGGGACCAACCAGGTGATGCGGATGATCGTCGGCCGCGAACTGACGCGGCAGTGAGTCCGCGCAGCTTTGCTCAATCTTTCTCCTCCGCGCCTCCGCGTCTCCGCGTGAAAAGATTCTTGGTTCACGCGGAGACGCGGAGCCGCGGAGATGGTGCTTTGGAGGTGAACGCGTGACCGATGATCTGATCGTCGAGAGTGAAGGGCCTGTCGGCCGTATTCGGTTGAACCGACCGAAGGCTTTGCATGCGTTGAATCTGGCCATGTGTGAGGGCGTGCTTGAGGCGCTGGAAGCTTGGCGTGGCGATGCCGCGGTCGAGGCGATCGTGATCGATCATGCGGAGGGGCGTGGGTTCTGCGCTGGTGGGGATATCCGTATGCTGGCCGCATCGGGCGCGACCGATGGCGTGGAAGCTCGCGCCTTTTTTCATGCCGAGTATCGGATGAACCACCGGCTGTTCACCTATGCCAAGCCGATCGTCGCCTTCATGGACGGGATCACGATGGGTGGTGGCGTTGGGCTGGCGCTGCCTTGTCGGTTCCGGATCGCTACCGAGAACACCAAGTTCGCGATGCCGGAGACGGGGATCGGACTGTTTCCCGATGTTGGCGGCGGCTGGTATCTGTCGCGGCTGCCGGGGAGGATCGGGCAGTATCTGGCGCTGACCGGACACCGGCTGGATGGCGCGGAGTGTCTCGCGCTGGGGCTGGCGACGCATTATTTGTCGAGCGATGCGATCGAGACCGCCAAGGCGCGGATCGCGGAGACGCCGCAGGATATCGCGGGGGTGCTGGACGCGTTAGCGATCTCGCCGCCCGACGCGAAGATCCTTGCGCGGAAGGACGATATCGATCGGCTGTTCGCGTCCGACGTGCTGGAGGACATCTATGCCGCGCTCGATGCGGATGGTGGCGAGTGGGCCGCGCAGACGCTGGCCATGCTGAAGACCAAGTCGCCGCAGACGATGAAGGTGTCGTTGCGGCTGCTCCACGAGGGTGCGGCGATGGCGAGTTTCGCGGACGAGATGAAGCAGGAATATGCGGTCGGCGCGCATGTCGTGCAGCGGCATGACTTCATCGAGGGGGTGCGCGCGGTGATCGTCGACAAGGACAACGCGCCGCGCTGGGATCCGGCCACGCCCGAAGCTGTGACCGATCATGTGATCGACCAGATCTTCGCGCCGTTGCCCGAGCATGAGGCATGGACGCCGGGTTGAACAGAAAACACGTCACCCCAGCGAAAGCTGGGGTCTCCCGATAATGATGAGACCCCAGCTTTCGCTGGGGTGACGGAATTGGAGAAGTTGGAATGGCGACCTACGAAACGATCCTCGTCGAGCAGCGCGACGGCGTCACGCTCGTCACGCTGAACCGGCCCCAGGCGCTGAATGCGCTCAACTCGCAGGTGCTGGCGGACCTGATCGCCGCATTTGCCGCGTTCGATGCGGACGCATCGCAGGGCTGCGCGGTGCTGACCGGGTCGCCCAAGGCGTTCGCGGCGGGGGCGGACATCAAGGAGATGCAGAGCCAGGGGTTCGCGGACATGTATGCGGGCGACTTCTTCGCCGGCTGGGAGAATTTCACGCGGACGCGCAAACCGGTGATCGCGGCGGTCGCGGGCTATGCGCTCGGCGGCGGGTGCGAACTGGCGATGATGTGCGACTTCATCCTTGCGGCCGATACCGCCAAGTTCGGGCAGCCGGAGATCAAGCTGGCGGTGTCGCCGGGGATGGGCGGATCGCAGCGGCTGACGCGCGCGGTCGGCAAGGCGAAGGCGATGGAGATGTGCCTGACCGGGCGGATGATGGACGCCGCCGAAGCCGAGCGCGCGGGGCTGGTGTCGCGGATCGTGCCGGCGGACGATCTGGTCGAGGAGGCGGTGAAGACGGCGACCACGATCGCGGCGATGGCGCCGCTGGCGGTGCTGGCGAACAAGGAAATGGTCAACGCGGCGTTCGAGACGGGGCTCGCGATGGGCGTCCAGTTCGAGCGGCGGCTGTTCCACGGGTTGTTCGGGACCGCGGACCAGAGCGAAGGCATGGCCGCGTTCGTCGAGAAGCGTGCCGGGAACTGGACGGGGAAGTAACCCAGTTTCCCCTCCCGCTTGCGGGAGGGGTCAGGGGAGGGGCGTGCCCGGATTGCCCACGCTGCAATTGCGGCACTGCCCTCCCCCAACCCCTCCCGTGAACGGGAGGGGAGCAGAATCAGGAGAGAGAACATGGCACGGATCGCATTTATCGGGCTTGGCAACATGGGCGGCGGGATGGCGGCGAACCTCACCAAGAAGGGCCATGACGTCCGCGCGTTCGACTTGAACGCGGACGCGCTGGACAAGGCGAAGACCGCCGGCTGCCTCCCCGTCGCGTCCGCTGCCGAGGCTGCGGACGGCGCCGAGGCGATCGTGACGATGCTCCCGGCGGGCAAGCATGTCGCCGAGGTCTATGATGCGCTGTTCGGCGTCGCCCCGGCGTACGCGATCCTGATCGACTGTTCGACGATCGACGTCGCGACCGCCAAGCAGGTCGCCGAAGCCGCGCAGTCCAAGGGACTTGTCGCGGTCGATGCGCCGGTGTCGGGCGGGATCGGCGCGGCCAATGCTGGCACGCTCACCTTCATGGTCGGTGGTTCGGCCGAGGCGTTCGACCGCGCACGGGCGATCCTCGCGGACATGGGCAAGGCAGTGATCCACGCCGGGGCGAACGGGGCGGGACAGGCGGCGAAGATCTGCAACAACATGATCCTCGGCGCGACGATGATCGCGACCTGCGAAGCGTTCGTGCTGGCGGAGAAGCTGGGGCTCGATGCGCAGGCGTTCTACGACATCGCGAGCGTGTCGTCGGGACAGAGCTGGTCGATGACCACCTACGCGCCGCTGCCGGGGATCGGTCCCGATACGCCCGCCGATCACGACTATCAGGGCGGCTTCGCGGCGGCGCTGATGTTGAAGGACCTGCGGCTCGCGATGGCGGCGGCGAAGGATGTCGGCGCGGATACGCCGATGGGCGCAAAGGCCGCCGAGCGCTACGAGGCGTTCACCGAGGCCGGGCAGGGAAGCCTCGACTTCTCGGCGATCATCCGCACGCTTTGAGACAAGCCGGGGCGAGGCTGACCCTCAGAGGAAGCGGATCAGCATCAGCAGCAAGCCTAGGATCGACACCATCCAGCACAGGCTGCGGATATATTTGATTCCGAACAGGTACAGCGGGATGTAGGCGATCCGCGCGCCGAACCAGAGCTACGCACCGATCGCACCGATCCCGCCGGTGCGATCGGTGACGGCCAGCCCCAGCGCGAGCACGACGAAGACCGGATAGGTCTCCTGGAAATTCTTCAGTGCGCGTTCGGCGCGGCCTGCCATCTCGCCCATCGGCTTCTGCTCGCCGTCGCGGGCCCCGGCATTCCAGTCTAGCCCACGGTCGCGCGTCGCCGTCTGCCCCTGGATCATCACATAGGCGAACAGCAGGACCGTCGACCAGCCGAGCAGCAGCAATTCGGTAGGCAGCGTCATGATCGATCTCCGCAGGGGGGCAGCGGATATCGAACGCCGCTATGCCAGCGAGGTTGCGCTCTGTTGCATGGGACTTGCAAGCTGCCGCGCATCGCGGGCGCGGTGGAACGCGCGGTCGGCATCGTCGATCGCACAAAGCAGGCTGCCGAAGCACGGCACCTCGTCGATCGGATAGACGCGCGACAGGTCGTGGCCAAGCGCGAAAACGTCGCGCTGCGTGAGCAACCCGATCGCGACGATGCGGTCTTGATCAGGCATATGTCAGGCTCCGTTGGTACAACACACGTTAACACGTTCGGGGCGCTATGTATTAGTAATATCGGATAAAGAGGCCAAGCGAGCCTTAGCCGAGCCCAAGTCGTTCGCGCGCCTGCCAACGGGCGATCATCAGTACCGAAACCACCGCCAGTCCGGCCGCCAGCCCGGTCCAGATGCCGACTCCGCCCCAGCCGCGCCCGAAGGCGAGCCATGCGCCGACGCCGATGCCGATGCCCCAATAGCCGATCGCGGCGAAGATCATCGGCACTTTGGTATCGCCGAGCCCGCGCAACATGCCCGCGCCGATTACCTGCGCGCCGTCGACCACCTGGAAGATCGCGGCCACCGCGAGCAGCGAGATCGCCAGTGCCACGACCGGCGCATTGGCGGGCGCATCGACGTCGAGGATGATGCCGATCAGCAACTGAGGGGCGAGCACGAGCAATGCGGCAGTCAGCACCATGAATCCTTCGCCGATCGCGAACGCGGCCCAGCCCGCGCGGCCGATCCCGGCGCGATCGCCGCGTCCGGAGGCGAGCCCGACGCGGACGGTCGCGGCCTGGGCGATGCCGAGCGGAACCATGAAGGTGACGCTGGCGATCTGGATCGCGATCGCGTGGGCTGCGAGTGGCACCGTGCCGAGCAGCCCCATCAGGAAGACGGCGGCGATGAACACTGTGGATTCGAACCCGAGCGTGATCGCGATCGGCAGGCCGAGCGTCCACACGGCGCGGTATCGCGGCCAGTCGGCGCGCCAGAACCGGCCGAGCAGGCGATAGCGGCGGAACGGCCGTGCGTAGACGATGACGGCGGCCATCGCGACGAAGCTGAGGCCGTTGGCGATGCTGCTCGCCATGCCCGAGCCGAGCAGGCCGAGCGCGGGGAGGCCGGCATGGCCGAAGATCAGCAGCCAGTTGAGCCCGGCGTTGACGACCAGCAATCCGGTCATCACCACCAGCGACCAGCCCGGTCGTTCGAGCGCGGCGACGAACGCGCGCAGGACCAGGAACGCGAGGCTCGGCAGCATCCCCCACATCACCGCGCGGACGAACCGCGCCGCATCGTGCGCAAGCAGCGGGTCCTGGTCGAGCAGGTTTACGAGGATCGCCTCGGCATTCCACAGGATGATCCAGGACGGGAGGCAGAGCGTGGCGGCGACCCAGGTCGTCTGGCGCACGGTCCGCCGGATATCGCGCACCGCATGCGGCTGCGCACCCCGCTCGCGCGCGATCATCGGCACGGCGGCGGTGGTGAGGCCCATGCCGAAGACGAGGAACACGAGGTAGAGGTTCAGCCCCAGCGTCGCCGCCGCCAGCGTGTCCGGCCCGAGCCGTCCCAGCATCGCGACGTCGGTCGCGCCGACCAGCGCCTGGGCGAGATTGGTCGCGACGAGCGGCCAGGCGAGCTTCAGCGTGGCGGCGAATTCGGTGCGCCAGGGACGGGGCGGGATGGACGTCATGCGCTGGCTTTAGCCGGGTTCGACGGCAAGTCGATCATCGCGAGGGGACGCTGCGTAGCTGTCGGAGCAACCAATCCTCCCCCGCAAGGGGGAGGTGGCGCCGAAGGCGACGGAGGGGGAGGACACGAAACAGAGGTCTCCCTTACCGCCCCCTCCGTCTGGCAAGCGCCAGCCACCTCCCCCTGGCGGGGGAGGATCGATGCAGAGCGACTTTGCTTGCTGAAGCGCGGACGGTTGGATCGACGAGCGAGCGACCCATCGAAAGCCGCGCCGCTCCCAAACTCCGTCATCCCAGCGAAAGCTGGGATATTATTATGGGGCGTGGGTCATCTGCCTCGTGGGATACCCCAGCTTTCGCTGGGGCGACGGTTGTTTCGGTCAACTGCACAGACACGGCCGACTGCGCCATTTCAAAGATGGCAGTGACTACCTCGGCATCGCAGCCACCCCCGCATCTACCGCATCAATCCGGCAGCGCGGAGGGCGTTCTCGATCGTGGCCTGAATACCAACGGGTGCCTTGGCGCGAGGCTTAGACGCAGGTTTCGACGAAACCGGGATCGCGATCTTCGCGACCCGTTCGACCGGCGCCGGCTTGGCCCCCGTCTCCGCCTTCGCCCCCGTCTCCGCCTTAGCCGCCGCGACCAGCCCCCAGGACCTCGCGATCACCGCGGTGCTCGAAATCCCTACGTCGAGCATGAACGGCCCTGCGGCGCCCAGCCGCTCGCCGCGCAACGGGTCGATCGGCGTCCCGTGACCCATGCCCGGCACGGTCCAGTCCTCGACGACGTCGCGTCCCTGCGCATCCGACCAGATCCGGTGGACCGAGGTTCCTACCCGCTCCGTGCGGACCGCGCTCGCGTCGACGCCGTGGATGCCGCGCCATTGCCGTGCGATCGTGTCCGCATTCGCCACGCTGACCGTCGCGTCCGCGCCGCCGTGCCAGATCGCGAGCGTCGGCCAGCGTCCGTCATGCCCGCGCGAGCCGCTGCGGACGGCGTCGACCAGCGCGGTGTCGCTGGTGTCGCCGTGCCCGCGCATCCGGTCGAGTGCCTGCGACACGCCGGTAGCCGTCCCGTAGGCGAGGCCACCGATCACCGCGCCGCCCGCGAACAGGTCCGGCCGGGTCGCCAGCATCGCCATCGTCATCGCCCCGCCCGCCGACAAGCCGGTGACGTATACGCGGCTGCGGTCGAGACCATGGCGGGCGATCATCGTCTCGGTCATCTGCGCGATCGATTCCGCCTCGCCGCCGGCTTGCGCGGTGTCCTCCGAAGCGAACCAGTTGAAGCAGCGATTGGGATTGTTCGCGCGCGTCTGCTCGGGAAACAGCAACGCGAAACCGGCACGATCCGCGAGCGTCGACCAGCCCGACCCGTGGTCATAGCCTGCCGCGGTCTGCGTGCAGCCGTGCAGGACGACGACCAGAGCCGCGCCCGATGGCAAGTCCCTGGGCACGTAGCTGTAGCCGAGCAGCGCGCCCGGGTTGGTCCCGAACTCGATCAGCGGCGCCAGGCGGCTCGGCGCGGTGTCGCGCGGCGTCGGTGCCCCGGCACGCGCCATGCGGGCGATGGTATCGGCGATGTTTCTCACGTGAATCGAGCCTTTCGTCGCAGGCGTACTCAGCCGCGATCCTATCTCAACGTCGCACCTACATCATTTGTTGCTGCAGTGCAGCAAGAACGTCAGCGTCAATGTCGGATCGCATCACATGCTTCGGCGATCGCGGCGTAGATATGGTCGAGATCGGCATCGTCGATACAGTACGGTGGCATGACGTAGACGGTGTTGCCGAGCGGGCGGAGCAGCAGGTCGCGGTCACGGAAGAAGGCGAGCAGGCGCGGGCCGATCTGCGAGAGATAGCCGTCCTCGCCGCTGAGCTCGACCGCGGTGATGGTGCCGATCTGGCGCGCATTGGCGATACGGGGGTGCTCGGCAAGTGCCTCCAGTCGCGAGGTTTGGCGTGCGGCGAGATCGGCGATCCGCTCGCGCACCGGCTCGTCGCGCCAGATCGCGAGGTTGGCATTGGCGGCGGCGCAGGCGATCGGGTTGGCGGTGTAGCTCGACGAGTGGAAGAACATCCGCGCGCGGTCGGTGCCGTAATGCGCCTGGTAGATGGGCTCGGTCGCCATCGTCACCGCGAGCGGGATCGCACCGCCGGTCAGCCCCTTCGAAAGGCACAGGATGTCGGGCACCACGCCCGCCTGTTCGCAGGCGAGCAAGGTGCCGGTGCGGCCCCAGCCGGTCATCACCTCGTCGGCGATGAACAGGACGTCGTGGCGCGCGCAGATCCGCCGCATCTCCGCTAGGATGTGCGCCGGATAGATGTGCATCCCGCCCGCGCCGAGCAGCAGCGGCTCGACGATGAACGCGGCGGGATGCGCGGCGCAGGCTTTCTCGAGCGCGTCGAGTGTGACCTGTTCTTGGCCGGCGACGGGGAAGGGAATCGTGCCGACGTCGAACAGCAGCGGTGCATAGGCCCGGTTGTAGACGCCGCGCGCGCCGACCGACATCGCGCCGATCGTGTCGCCGTGATAGCCGTGCTCCATCACGAGGATGCGGTGGCGGTCCTCGCTGCGGTCGAGCCAATAGCCGAGCGCCATCTTCAGCGCGCACTCGACGCTGGTCGAGCCTGAGTCCGAGAAGAAAACCCGCGTAAGGTCCGGCGGCATGATCGCAGTCAGGCCGCGCGCAAGGTCTTCGGCAGGCTGGTGCGTCCAGCCGGCAAAGATGATCTGGTCGAGCTTGCCCGCCTGTTCTGCGATCGCCGCCATGATCCTGGGGTTGGCGTGGCCATGCGTGGTGACCCACCAGGACGAGATCGCATCGACGATCCGCCGGCCGTCCGACGTGTAGAGCGCGGCGCCCTCGGCATGCGTGACGAGCGGGATCGGCTCGCGCAGGCCATGTTGCGTGAAGGGGTGCCACACGGGGGAGTCGCTCACCGGAACGCCTCTAGGTCGAAGTTCGCGGCGAACGCCTCGGCCAGCGTCGCGGCGTTCAGCGGATCGAGGCGGGGGAGACGGCCTAGCCGGCGGACTTTTCCGAGCGCCGCGATGGTCGCCTCGCTATCCTCGACCGCGTCGCCGACGAACGCGATGCCGAGGATCGGGACGCCGCGGCTGCGCAACGCCTCGATCGAGAGCAGGCTGTGGTTGATCGTGCCGAGCCCGGTGCGCGCGACGAGCACGACCGGCTTGCCCCACCGTGCGAACAGGTCGGCGAAGATCAGGTCGCGCGTGACCGGCACCATCACGCCGCCCGCGCCTTCGACCACCAGCGGGTCGTCGATCTCGGGCAGCGCCAGCCGGTCGGGATCGATCGTCACCCCATCAATCTCGGCGGCGAGATGCGGCGAGCACGGCGTCGTCAGCCGGTAGGCTTCGGGCAGGACGTGGTCTGCGGGAACACCCAGGGTCGCCACCGAAGCCGCATCGCTGCCGTCCGCGAGCCCCGCCTGCACCGGCTTCCAGTAGCGCGCGCCGAGCGCCGCGGTCAGGCCCGCGGCGAACACGGTCTTGCCGATATCGGTGTCCGTTCCGGTGACCACGATCGTCATTGCAGCGCCTCTCCCAATACCGTTCCCAAAGCCTCGATATCCGCCGCAGTGGCGTTCAGGGTCAACGATATCCGCAACCGCGACGTACCGTCGGGCACGGTCGGCGGCCGTATGCCGCGGACGTCGAACCCGGCCGCCTGAATAGCGGCGGCGACGTGCATCGTCCGCGCGGCATCGCCGAGTATCAGCGGCAGGATCTGCGACCCGGTCGCTGCGACGCCGTACGGCGCCAGCACCCGCTCCGCCGTTGCGACGAGATCCCAGAGCCGCTCCCGCCGCCCCGGTTCGTCCGCCACGATCCGCAACGCCTCGCCAACCGCCAGCGCCATTAGTGGCGACGGCGCGGTCGAGAAGATGAACCCGCGTCCGCGATTGACGATGAATTTGCGCATGACCGCCGGCCCGCAGAGCAATGCGCCCTCGCAACCGAGCGCCTTGCCGCACGTCCGCAAGGTGATGACGTTGTCGCGTCCGTCGAGCCCTTCGGCGAGGCCACGGCCGTCGGTGCCGAACACCCCGGTCGCGTGCGCCTCGTCGATCAGCAGGATGGCGTCATGGCGGTCCGCTACCCGCGCGAGATCGGCGAGCGGCGCGCGGTCGCCATCCATGCTGTAGAGGCTCTCGACCGCGATCCACACGCGGCCCTTGCCGCCAGCCTTGCGCCAGGTGGCGATCACGTCCTCGAACGCACCGGCGTCGTTATGTGCCGCGCTCACACAGGTCGCACGTGTCAGCCGCATGCCTTCGTGCGCGCTCGCATGGATCAGCGCGTCATGCACGATCAGGTCATCGCGCTGCGGCAGCGTCGCGAACAGGATCGTGTTGGCGATGTAACCGCTGGCGAAGAACAGCGCCGCCTCGGTGCCGAAAAACCGCGCGGCATCCGCCTCCAGCGCCTCATGCTCGGGCGCATTTCCGCGCAACAACCGCGAGCCGCCCGAGCCGACCGGCACGCCGCGCGCCAAGGCCTCGATCATCGCAGCCCGCAGACGGTCCGATCCGGCGAGCCCGAGATAATCGTTCGAGGCGAAGTCGACCCCGGTACGCGGTCGGAGCGATCGGTACCGGTCGGCGGCGGCCAGCGTGGCGAGGTCTCGTTCCTGGTCGGCAAACATCATCGCGCCGCCCTAACCTCAACGCGGCACGATGACGATAGCGGGTCGATCACGAGCCCCAATCGGTCACCCCGGATCGGTCACACCAATCCCTCACGCCCCAATCCGTCACCCCAGCGAAAGCTGGGGTATCCCGGTTGCAGGCGGGCGACCCGAACCAGGAGACCCCAGCTTTCGCTGGGGTGACGGGCGGGGTTGGTGGGGATATCTGGTTGCGGTTGCGGTTGCGGTTGCGGTTGCGGTTGCGGTTGCGGTTGCGGTTGTGGTTGCGGTTGCAGTCCCGGAAGCCCGAGAGCTTAAGAACAGCAGAGCAACAGAGCCCCCGACGGCGGGGGCCAGCTCTGGTAACCCTTTGATTACGCCTGCAACGCGTCGATAAACCCGCGAGCCCGCGCGCCGACATCGGCCGCGGTCATCCCCGGCGCATACAACGCGGAGCCAAGACCGAAACCCGCCGCGCCCGCCTTGCGCCACTCGGCCATGATCTCCGGCACGACGCCACCGACCGGTAGCACGCGCGTATCCTTGGGAAGGACGGCACGCATCGCCTTCAGCACGGCGGGACTCGCGGCCTCAGCGGGGAACAGTTTCAGCGCCGCGGCACCCGCTTCCAGCGCTGCGAACGCCTCGGTCGGCGTGGCGATGCCGGGGAGGGCGACATAGCCGCGCTCGGCCGCAGCCGCGATCACCCGTAGGTTCGCGTTGGGGGCGATGATCAGCGTCCCACCCGCCGCGCCGACCGCCGCGACGTCCTCGACGCGCAACACCGTGCCCGCACCGACGACCGCGCGGCCCTTCAGCGTGCGCGCCAGCCGGGCGATGCTGTCGAGCGGGTCGGGCGAGTTCATCGGCACTTCGAGGATCGTGAAGCCCGCCTCGACCAGCGCCTCGCCGATCGCCTCGACCTCATCGGGCTTCACACCGCGCAGGATCGCGATCAACGGGCATTTCGCGAAGGCGTCGTCGAAGGCCTGGCGGTGCGTGGTGGGGGAAGTCATGCTACAAGATCCTGGATGCGGGTGATGCCGGCCACGAATGCGGCCTGGCTGTCGATATGGTGCGAGGTGCCGCCCAGTGCATCGATCGCGCTGGCATAGAGGGCACCCAGCGCGGGGTCGGCAAGGATATGCACCGCGGCACCCGGCTCGATCCGCGCGACCGTATCCGCACCGATCAGCAGCCCGCTCGCGAACGAGGCGGCGTGCGCGTCGTCGGCAATCCCGAGCACGCCGCGCGCCCGGATCGCGAACAGGCTGGCGGCGAGATCGCGCCGCGCCCCCTCGGCGACGCCTTCGAGAAACGCGGAGCCCAGTTCGACCGGGTGACCAAGCTGCCGCGACAGTACGCCGTGCGCGCGGAGCAGCGCGAAGAGTTCGCCGGTCATCGCGGTCGTGAAGCGGGTGATCGCGCCGCCCTCGACGGTCGCCCATTTGCAATGCGTACCGGGTTGGCAGAGCATCGCGTCGGCGGGCACCAGCCCGGCGGCGACCGCGCCGAGCAACTGCACCTCCTCGCCGCGCATCACGTCGGCATGCAGCCCGTCGCGGTACGACAGCCCCGGCACGATCGCGGTGCGGTCGTCGATCCGGTCGAGCCCGGCGGCGATCTCGGCAAGACCCGCAGGCGCCGCGACATAGGGCACGCTGCGCCAGCCGATGTTCGATCCGACCATCCCGGCAAGCAGCATCGGCAGGTCGCCGAGCCGCGCGCGGATACCGGCCACGTCCGCCTCGTATTCGCCCGCAGCGACGTTCGCCGCGCCGCGATCATCCCGCTCGGACGCGACGACGCTGCCGTCCTCGATCCGGAACGCACGGCGATTGGTCGTCCCCCAATCGACTGCAATAAAATCGCCCATCTCATCACCCTCGGGCTCGTTGCCTGTGCCGCAATAGGATCGCTCGCGCGCGGTGGCGACGATCGAACTGGCCGGTTTATATGACAATTACGGAATGTTTGTCATGCACGATCGCGCAACACGTATTTTAGACCTTTTGACGGGTGACAGTATCGCGCGCTTGCGTCAGAACCGTGCCGATGGCGATCGATATGACAGAAGGCGAGAGTGGTCCGACCGTAACCGCGTTGGGGCGTAACCTCACGCATGGGATGCTCGATACGCTCGGCCGTGCGATCGTCACGGGGCGGTACGAGCATCGTCCGTTCCCGACCGAGGCGGAGATCGCCAAGACGCACGGCGTGAGCCGATCGGTGACGCGCGAAGCGGTCAAGATGCTGACGGCAAAGGGCTTGGTCAGCGCCCGTCCGCGACAGGGCACCATCGTGCAGCCGGCAAGTGCGTGGAACCTGTTCGATACCGACGTCCTGCGCTGGACGCTGGAGCGGAAATTCTCGGTCGATCTGCTCCGGCATTTCAACCAGTTGCGGGTCGCGATCGAGCCGGAGGCGGCGGCGTTGGCGGCACGGTTCGGCGACGCGGCCGATTTCCTGACGATCCGTGCCGGGCTGGAGCAGATGGAGGCGGGCGAGGCGGGGCTGACCGATCCGCTCGAGGCGGATATCGCGTTCCACATGGCGATCCTGCGGGCGTCGAAGAATCCCTTCTACGCGCAATTCCAGTCGGTGGTATCGACGGCGCTGCGCACCTCGATCCGGTTCACCAACCGCATCAAGGGACGGTCTGCCAACATCGCCGATCATGCGGCGGTGGCCGATGCGATCATCGCGCGCGATCCGGGTGCCGCGCGGATCGCGATGACGCGGATCATCGGCGATGTGCTGACGCTGATCGGCGAAGAGTAACGCCCGGCCTGCGTCGCCGTTTCGGACCGTGCCGTTCATCCCTGCAATCGAACGAACGTCCCGATCCAGGATCGCTTCGGCGCCATCCGCCGATCGGGCGGACGTCTTCGATCGCGCTTACGCCCTATGACCGGCGAACCGCGAAACCCGTGGGCGAACCGGACCCAGGCGCTGTTCGACGCGCTCGTCGCGCAGCGCCTATTCCGCGGCCTGTGCCAGCGGGGGCGACAGCGCCTCGTCGGTGAGCGCGACCAGGATGGCGCGCACCAGATCGACGACCCTGGCAAAGCCGGCGCCCGGTGCATGGAGTTTGCGATCGAGATAGAGTGTGCGGTCGAGTTCGAGCTGGACCGCGTGGACGTTCGCGGCCGGACGGGCGTGCCGTTCGAGGATGTGCCCGCCGGCATAGGGGGTGTTGATCGCGGTCGAGAAGCCCCGCGCGGTGCATTCGGTCTCGACCCGCGTCACGAACCGCGCCGCCGCCGCGTGACCGAATCGATCGCCCAGCACGATCCGCGTGCCGCCGGGGCCGAGCGGCGGCATCGAATGCAGGTCGAGCAGCACCGCCACGCCGAACTGCGCCTTGGCGGCCTGCAGCGCGCTGGCGATCGCCGCGTGATAGGGGCGATGATCCTGCGCGATGCGGGCGGTGACGTCGGCATCGGTGAACCGCCGCGCCCAGAGATCGCCCGCACCCGACACGCGCCGTGGCACCAGCCCGAGCCCGCTGCGCAGCTTGGCGGACTGCTGCGCCGGTGCCACCGACGCGGCGCCCTCGTCGAGCAGCGGATCGCGTTCGTCTTCGCCGCGGTTGAGGTCGATCCACGCGCGCGCCCGGGTCTGGACGATCGTCGTCTGGTTCGTCCGTGCGGCGCGCGCGACCGCGTCGACCAGGCGGTCTTCGAGCGGCAGCAATGCTGCGAGCGGCACGCGGAGCGCGGTCTTCAGCGCCAGTGGATACTCCCGCCCGGCATGCGGCACCGACAGCACCACCGGGCTGGTCGGCGGCATCGCGCCGAGGCGTTCGAAGGGAGAGGGAGGCATCGCCCTACGCTAGGGCCGTGCAGCCATCGGGGCAATCGACCTCCCGCGCAACCCGGTCTCCCCGTCGCGCTTCATGGTCAATGAACTGGAAATATTAACCGCTTTGCGCGTAGGGCGAGGGCTTAAATGTATGAGTGAAAACGGGGCGTTAGATCGATGTTGCGAATTCTGCTGGCCGAAGACGATCAGGTGATGCGCGAGTATCTGACGCGTGCGCTCGAGCGCTCCGGCTACGACGTGACGGCGGTCGATCGCGGTACGGCGGCGATTCCGTTGCTCGAGACCGAAAAATTCGACCTGCTGCTGACCGATATCGTGATGCCCGAGATGGACGGGATCGAGCTGGCGCAAAAGGCCGGCGAGATGTGCGCGGACCTGCGGGTGATGTTCATCACGGGGTTTGCGGCGGTGACGCTGAAGGCGGGCCGGGCGATGCCGCACGCCCGCGTCTTGTCCAAGCCGTTCCACCTGCGCGACCTCGTCGCCGAGGTCGATCGCCTGTTCGAGATGGATAATATGACCGGCGTGCATTGAGCGCTTGCACGCCGCGATAACCGCGGCTAGTGGAGCCCTCCGGCGGGCGTGTAGCTCAGTGGTAGAGCACTGTGTTGACATCGCAGGGGTCGCAAGTTCAATCCTTGCCACGCCCACCATTGAAAACCCCGCTAGCCCCATGGCTAGCGGGGTTTTTAACGTTCTGGGGTCGGTCCCGTCGGTTCGGTCGAACCGCGTCCGGCATGACCGATGCGGACGCGCGGGACTTGCCGTACTCTCAGCCGGCCGCGTCGACCTGGTCGAGATAGTCGGCATAGCCCTGCGCCTCCATCTCGTCGCGCGGCACGAACCGCAGCGATGCGGAGTTGATGCAGTAGCGCAGCCCGCCCTGATCCTGCGGGCCGTCTTCGAACACATGGCCGAGATGGCTGTCGGCGCCCGCCGAGCGGATTTCGGTGCGGACCATGCCGTGGCTGCGATCGTGCAGTTCGGTCACGTGGACCGGCGAGATCGGCCGGGTGAAGCTGGGCCAGCCGCAATGCGAATCGAACTTGTCGGCCGACGCGAACAGCGGCTCGCCGGAGACGATGTCGACGTACAGACCGGGTTCGCGGGTGTTCAGATATTCGCCCGTTCCTGGCCGTTCGGTGCCGCTCTGCTGCGTCACGTGGAACTGCTCGGGCGTGAGCTTGGCGATCGCCTCGTCGGTCTTCTTGTACTCGGTCATGGTCATGTCCCATCATCGTGAACGCGTGGCTCCACCGATAGCGAACGCTCGCATCGATGGGGTTTCCGCCAATATAGGGCGTCTTGGCGCTGGCCCAATGCGCGCGGTCGCAGGCCCGTCAGCGATATTCTCCCGGGCACCCCCGTCCGGCTTTTCAGGCGAGGGCAAAAGCTGTCATGCGCGGCGGATGATTCGCACCCCGCTGTCCGCGCTCGCCTGCATCCTGTTCTCGTCGGGAAGCGCCCTTGCCCAATCTACCGTGACGCCGACCGAGCCTGCGCCCGACATCGTCGTCACCGGGCGCGGGCTGGCGGATGCGCCGGGCGATCGCGCTTATGATATCGTCACGATCGATCGCGACCGGATCCAGGCGAATGCGAGCAATCGGCTGGAGAGCGTGCTCGCCGACGTCGCCGGGTTGCAGCAGTTTCGCCGGTCGGACTCGCGGAGCGCCAATCCGACCAGCCAGGGGGTTTCGCTGCGCGGGATCGGCGGCAATGCGTCCAGTCGCGCGCTGCTGATCTTCGACGGAGTGCCGCAGGCGGATCCGTTCGGCGGCTGGGTCGCGTTTCCGGCCTATGCGACCGGGCGGCTCGGCCGCATCCGCGTGACGCGGGGTGGCGGCAGCGGGTATCAGGGGCCGGGTGCGCTGGCCGGAACGGTCGAGCTGGAGAGCGCGACGCCCGATCAACTGACGCCGTTCCAGGGCAGCGTCGCCTATGGCAGCCGCGATTCGGTCGACGCCCAGGGCTCTGCGGCGCTGGTGCGCGGATCGGGGTTCGCGACCTTGTCGGGAGCGTACGCGCGCGGGGATGGCTTCACGCCGACCGTCGCGGAGAGCCGCGGGATCGTCGATCGGGCAGCGCCGTACGAGCAGGCGTCGGGTGCGCTGCGCACGGTCGTCGGGATCGACGCGAAGACCGAATTGCAGATGAATGCGAGCGCGTTCACCGACACGCGCGACCGCGGCAGCGACTTCACCGCCAATAAAAGCGAGGGGGCCGATGCAAGCATCCGGCTGATCGGGCGGGGCGCGTGGGGCTATTCGGCGCTGGCGTATCTCCAGACGCGCGCATTCGCGAGCAGCTTCAACAGCATCAATGCCGCGCGGACGACCGCGATCCAGTCGCTGAACCAGTATAATACGCCGGCGACCGGGCTCGGCGGACGGATCGAGATCGCGCCGCCGCTGGGCGAGAGCATCACGCTCAGGCTGGGCGCGGACATCCGCGACGTGAGCGGCAAAACGCAGGAACTCTACACGTTCGTCAACGCAGCGCCGACGCGACGGCGCGAGGCTGGCGGGAGCACGACGACGACCGGCGTGTTCGCCGACGGAAGCTTGGTCGCGGGCGATGTCACGTTCAGTCTTGGCGGGCGGGTCGACTGGTGGTCGATCGATGGCGGCTATCTGACGGAACGGCCGCTGGCGACCGGCGCGGCGCTGACCAACCTGCGCTATGCGGACCGCGACGGCAGCGAGACGACCGGGCGTGCAGGCGTAGCGTACCAGCCGATCGAGGCGATCACGCTGCGCGTCGCCGGGTATCGCGGGTGGCGCCTGCCGACGCTCAACGAACTGTACCGCCCGTTCCGTGTCGGCAACGACGCGACCGCAGCGAATGCGTTGCTGTCGCCGGAGCGGCTGACCGGGGTCGAGGGAGGCGTGACGCTGACGCCGGCACCGGGCGTGAGCATCGCCGCGACCTATTTCTACAACCGGCTGAAGAACGCGATCGCCAACGTCACGACGACCAAACCGCCGCAGATATTGCCGGGGGTCGCCACCTACCGCGTCCGCCAGAATCTCGATGCGATCCGCGCGCATGGGTTCGAACTGGATGCGGCGTACCGGCCTGGTCGATTTGGCGTGCAGGCATCTTGGTCGCACACGAACCCGAAGGTCGAGGGCTCGGGGATCACTGCCGCATTGGATGGCTTGCGACCGGCACAGACACCGCGCGACCAGGTGTCGGGGACGGTCGACTGGCGACAGGACGCGGCGGCGCTGTCGCTGACCGTGCGGCATATCGGCCGACAATTCGACGACGACCAGAATACGCGGGTGCTTGGGGCCGCGACGACGCTCGATGCCTATGCCGCGCTGCCGATCATGCGCTCGCTGGTCGCGGAGGTGCGCGGGGAGAATCTGTTCGACGCGCGCGTCGAGGCAGGCATCAGCGGCGCGAACATCGTCGAACGCGCAACGCCCCGGACGATCTGGATCGGGCTGCGCTACGGGGGCCGGTGATATCTGATCCTCCCCCGCTAGGGGGAGGTGGCGCCGAAGGCGACGGAGGGGGAGGTAAGCGACTCCCTCTGCTCCGTGTCCTCCCCCTCCGTCTGGCAAGAGCCAGCCACCTCCCCCTTGCGGGGGAGGATTGCAGACGGACTCGCCCCGCGTTGACCCGTGCAGGACGTGCGACTAATGCCAGTTTCGTGAAGGGTTCCCGGCGACGGGATCAAAAGGGAAGGCGGTGCGCGGGCCGGGTCGTCACGATCCACATCCGCAAGACCGGCGCTGTACCCGCAACTGTGACCGGATAGCGGCCACCCCGATTATGCCACTGGGTTCCGGCCCGGGAAGGCGGGGTGGAGGCGATGACCCGGAAGCCAGGAGACCTGCCTATCACGGTCGATCCACTGCGCGGGCGGGTGTCCGGCGCGGACGAGTGCTCCGGTGCAGCCGGGTTTCCTCGAGCGAGAGACGTCTGCCGCTCCCGAATGGTCGTGGGCGGTTCTGCCAGGACGTGCCCATGACGAAATTCTTCCTTCTCCTGAGCGCCGCAGCGATCGCATCGCCGGCCTATGCCCAGGACATGCCCGATACCGACGCCCCCGAACTCGTCGTCACCGCGAGCCGCGTCGCCCAGCCTGCCAGCGAGATCGGGCAGGCCGTCACCGTGATCGACCGCGCCGAGATCGAGCGCCGCCAGACCGTCGTCGTATCCGATCTGCTCGCGACCACGCCCGGCGTCACCGTCACGCGCAACGGCACGCTCGGCGCGCTGACCGGCGTGCGGATCCGCGGTGCCGAGTCCGACCAGACCTTGGTCGTGATCGACGGGGTGCGCGTCAACGATCCGGCCTCGACCGGCGGCGGCTTCGATTTCGGCAACCTGCTGTCGAGTTCGGTCGAGCGGATTGAAGTGTTGCGCGGGCCGAACTCGGTGCCATGGGGCAGCCAGGCGATCGGCGGCGTCGTCAACATCATCACCGCTGCACCGGCCGAAGGCGTGCAGGCACGCGCCAACGCCGAATATGGCTATGCCGACAGCATGTTCGCGAGCGCAGGCGTGTCTGGCAAGTCTGGCCCGGTGTCGGGATCGCTGACCGGCGGCTACCTGAAGACCGACGGCATCTCGTCGGCAGCCAGCGGCACCGAGCGTGACGGCTATCGCCAATATGGCGCGACCGGACGGCTGGGCGTCGAGTTCGCGCCGGGGATCGGCCTCGATCTTCGCGGCTATTTCGCGGACAGCAAGGTCGAGATCGACGATGGTTTCGATCCGGAAACCTTCGTGGTCGCGGACAGCCTTGCCTATGGGACCACGCAGGAACTCTACGGCTATGCCGGCCTGCACGCGAACTTCGCCGACGGCCGGTTCAACAACCGCGTCGCGTTCACGATCGCCGACATCAACCGCGACAATTTCTCGCAGCCCGGCGGCGACGTCTCGTTCATCGGCCGCGGTCGCAGCGAACGCTATGAATATCAGGGCGACTTCCGCCCGCTCGACCAAGTCCGCGTGGTCGCCGGTATCGAGCGCGAGAACAGCCGTTTCAATGACGGCTTCACCTTCGCGGATACCGGCATCACCAGCGTCTATGGCCAGTTGATCGTCAAGCCGCTCGACATCCTCACGATCACCGGCGGCGTGCGCAACGACGACCATGAGGATTTCGGCAGCCGCACGACGTTCGGCGCGAATGCGGCGCTGGCGTTGCGGACCGGCACCACGGTCCGCGCGAGTTACGGCGAAGGCTTCAAGGCCCCGACCCTGTACCAGCTCTTCTCCGCCTACGGGAACCGCGACCTCGACCCCGAGACCGCACGGAATTTCGACGTCGGTGTCGAACAGGCGTTTCTCGGCGACCGGGGCCGCGCGGGCGTGACGTATTTCAACCGCCGCACGCGCAACCAGATCGATTTCCGCAATTGCAGCGCGGCGGAGCAGGCGACGGCCGGTTCGATCTGCGTCGATCGCCCGTTCGGCGTGTACGACAATGTCGCGCGGGCCGAAGCGGACGGCGTCGAGTTCACGCTCGCGCTGCGTCCGGTCGATGCGCTGACTCTGACCGCCAACTACAGCTATATCCACACCGAGAACCGCGCGATCGGCGCCAATTTCGGCAACGATCTCGCGCGTCGCCCCAAGCAGACCGCCAGCGTCAACGCCGACTACCGGTTCGCGTTCGGGCTGTCGGTCGGTGGCACCGTGACGATGGTCGGCGACAGCTTCGACGACGCCGCCAACACCACGCGGCTCGACGGCTATGCACTGGCCAGCGTCCGCACGGAGGTGCCGATCGACGACCGGATCGCGCTGTACGGCCGCGTCGATAACCTGACCGACGCGCGGTATCAGACGATCGCGGGCTACGGCAATTACGGCCGCGCGGCGTATGGCGGCGTGCGGTTGCGCCTGAAGTGAGACACGGGGCGATCCTTCTCATGCTGCTGCTGGGGGCCTGCGCACGGCCACCCGGCGGCGGGGGCGGTGGGATCGTCTCGACCAATCCGTGCGTGGATTCGGTGCTGATCCGGATCCTCCCTGCATCGCGGATCGCCGCGATCAGCCATTATTCGCAAGATCCGTCCGCGACCTCGCTCCCACTCACCGTGGCGCGCCGCTTCCACGCCACCGCCGGGACCGCCGAGGAGGTGATCGCACTCAACCCCGATCTCGTCATCGCCAGCACGTATACGCCGCCGGCGACCCAGGCGGCCTACGCCCGGGCCGGGTTGAAGACGCTGCTGCTCGGCATTCCCGACTCGATCGCGGAGAGCAAGGCGCAGGTAAAGCAGATCGCCGACGCGGTCGGTGCGCCCGCAGGTGGCGCGCGGATCAATGCCGATATCGATCGTGCCGTGGCACGCTGGAGCCGCAAGGATGGCGAGCCGCCCAGCGCTCTGCTCTATATCAGCGGCGATCTGGCAACCGGGGGGAGCACGTTGCTGAACGAGATGATGACCCGCGTCGGCTTCCGCAACGCCGCCGCGACCTATGGCCTGACCCATACCGGCACGCTCTCGGCGGAGACGATCGTGACGCAGCCGCCGGCGATCGTGATCGCCCCCGAACGCGCCAGCCGCGGCACCGCGCTGCGCCGCCGCCTGCTGCCGACCACGCCGCAAGCCGTCTTCCCGCGCGTCCTGATCAACTGCGGCGGCCCGACCATCCCGCCTGCGCTCGAACGCCTCGCCGCGATCCGGGCGGGGCTGTGATGCGAGGTTCGAGTATCGGGAAACCTATCCCTGACCACCTCCCCGGCGAAGGCCGGGGCCCAGTTGGCAAGGCTGGAGTAATGCAGCGCTGCCTGCAGTCACGATCGTCCCCCAACTGGGCCCCGGCCTCCGCCGGGGTGGTGGCGGTGGTCGGTATGCTTGCGGTGGACCTGTGATGACCCGCACGCCCAAACTCATCGCGCTCGGCCTGCTGGTAATCCTCCTGTTCGGCCTGTCGCTCGGCTGCGGGAAAGTCTGGGTGCCGCTCGACGCATGGTTCTCGAGCGACCCGCGCTGGTGGATCATCCTCGAACTCCGCCTGCCGCGCGCGGTACTCGGCCTTGCGCTCGGTGCCACGCTGGGGCTGTCGGGTGCGGTCCTCCAAGGCTATCTTCGCAACCCGCTCGCCGACCCCGCCGTCGTCGGCGTGTCGTCGGTCGCCGCACTCGGCGCGGTCGCCGCGATCCTCTTCGGGCTCGGTTCGGGACCCGCGATCTTCGCCGCCGCGATGCTCGGGGCAGGGGGCGCGGTCGCGTTGCTCGCCGCGCTGACGTGGCGATCACCAAGTGCGATCACCTTCATCCTTGCCGGCACCGTGCTCGCCAGCCTCGCCGGTGCGCTGACCGCGTTCCTGATCTCGATCGCGCCGAACCCCTATGCGGTCGCCGAGGTGATCGACTGGATCATGGGTGCGCTCACCGACCGCGGCTGGGACGACATCACGCTCGCCCTGCCGCCGATGCTGCTCGGCGGCGTCCTGCTGATGCTCACCGGCCGCTCGCTCGACGCGCTGTCGCTGGGCGAGGCGGCGGCACGGTCGCTCGGCATAAGGATGGGCCGCGTCCGCTGGCTGGTCGTGCTCGGCACCGGCCTGGTGGTCGGCGCAGGCGTCGCGGTGACCGGCGTGATCGGTTTCGTCGGCCTCGTCGTCCCGCATCTGCTCCGCCCGATCTTCGGCCACCGCCCGAGCGCCCTGCTGCTCCCCTCGGCACTCGGCGGCGCGGCGCTCGTGCTCGCCGCCGATAGCCTCGTCCGCCTCGCCCCCGGCGCAGGCGAAGTCCGGCTCGGCGTCGCGATGGCGCTGATCGGCGCGCCGTTCTTCTTGGGATTGCTGGTCAAGGAACGAGGCCGCGCATGGATCTGATCGTCGACGCGCTGCGCGTGAAGCTCGGCAAGCGCACCGTCCTCCACGACGTGTCCGCGCACCTGCGCCCCGGCCGCGTCACCGCGATCCTCGGCCCCAACGGCGCCGGCAAGAGCACGCTGGTCAAGGCCGCCGCGGCGCTCGTCGATCGTAGCGGAGGCAGCGTCCGGCTCGACACGCAGGAGGTCGCGACGATGGACCCGCGCGCCCGCGCCCGCGCGATCGGCTACCTCCCGCAGGACGCGACCGTCCACTGGAACATCGTCGCCCGCGATGTCGTCGCACTCGGCCGCCTGCCCCATCTCGGCGCGCATGCCGCGCCATCGCCCGAAGATCGTGCCGCAATCGACCGCGCGATGCACGACACCCAGACCACGCACCTCGCCGATCGCCCGGTCGGCGAACTGTCCGGCGGCGAGCGCGCCCGCGTCCTGCTCGCCCGCGTGTTCGCCGGCGAACCTCGCTGGCTGCTTGCCGACGAACCGCTCGCCAGCCTCGACCCCTCGCACCAGATTGACCTGCTCGCCCGCCTGCGCACCTACGCGGCCGGTGGGGCAGGGGTCGCGATCGTCCTCCACGACCTCGTCCAGGCGCAGCGCGCGGCGGATGATGCGCTGCTGATTGCCGACGGTCGCATCGTTGCTTTCGGCCCGGTTGCCGAGGTGATGACCGCGGACACGCTCGCCCGCGTGTTCGGCGTCTGCGTCGCGCCGCTCGACGATGGAGGCCGCCGGTTGCTGGTGCCGGTCGGGCGTGTCGAGGTCGGCTAGACGGAGCGACGGAAGGGTCGGACCGGGGCCGGCAGGGTGAAAGATCATCGACGCGCCGCGCCCGCGGCACTATCCCGCGCCGGGTGATCGACATTCCCGCTCCCCTCCGCCTGCGCCTAGACGGCGACGCCCTCGTCCAGAACTGGCGCACGCTCGACCGCATGAGCGGCACCGCGGCATGCGGCGCCGCGGTCAAGGCGAACGGCTACGGCCTCGGCGCGATCGAAGTCGCGCGCCGCCTCGCCGCCGCAGGGTGCCGCGATTTCTTCGTCTCGAACTGGCAGGAAGCCGCCGAACTCGCCCCGCTGGGCCTGACCGTGTCCGTCCTCCACGGCGTCCGCGAGGAAGACATGCCCGCCGCCACCGCCGGCTTCGCCCGCCCGGTCCTCAACACGCCCACCCAGGTGGCGCGCTGGAAAGCCGCAGGCGGCGGCCCGTGCGACGTGATGGTCGACACCGGCATGAACCGCCTCGGCGTCTCCGTGGACGGCATCGCCGGCGGCCTGCTCGACGGCCTCGTCATCGAAACGCTAATGAGCCATCTGGCGTGCGCCGATGAGGACTCGCCGATGAACGCGGTGCAACGCGACCGCTTCGCCGCACTGGCAGGCACGACATCCGCACGACGCCTGAGCCTCGCCAACTCCGCCGGCATCGCGCTCGATGGCTATGCGTTCGACCTGACGCGTCCCGGCCTCGCGCTATACGGCGGCGTCCCGCGCGCGGATCTGGCTGTAGCTATCCGGCCGACGGTGACACTCGAAGCGCAGATCCTCCAGCGTCGCCAGGTCAACGCCGGTCAAACGGTAGGCTACAACGCAACCTGGACCGCGCCCGCCGACACCGAGGTGGCGATCGTCAACCTGGGCTATGCAGACGGCTATTTCCGCGGATTTTCGAACTCCGGAACCGCATCGGTGGGCGGCATCGCAATGCCCGTGATCGGCCGCGTATCGATGGATTTGCTCGCCATCGACGTGACGACGATGGCAGAGACCGGCGAAGGAGCATGGCTCACGCTGCACTTCGCCTTGCCGGAAGCGGCTACGATCTCGGGAATGTCGCAATACGAACTGCTGACCGGTTTGGGCGCGCGGTTCGATCGACGGTGGGCCTGACGGTTTATGAGGCGTTATCAGGACCTTTCCAAACGCTAAACTGTCGAGCGCGTATCCAGCGGGTGGCGAGCCATTTGACACCGCTCGTCACGGGCTCCCCAGCATGTTGGCTCATTGGATCGATCGATCCATCTGTCCGTACATTATCGAAGATGACCGCATCGCCGACCCGCGGCACTACCCTGAGCGCGTTGTGAACGAAGTACGTCGCGCCGCCGGAAAAGCCGTCGTTGAGATAGACGAGCACGGTACGAATCCGTTGGTTGGCCGTGGCTGGCAAGGCATCGACATGCGGCCGGAACTGCTGACCGGGCTGGTAGCGTAGTACGGACAATGCCTCGCCCTGACGCCAGTCCGTCCCGGTCGCGGCCGCAAGACGACGGTTCAGTGCTTGCACGACCAAGGTCTCGCGGGTCGGGCCGATGACCGCTCCATGCGACGTTCGGACGGGATTGGGTACGTTCCGTCCGGTTCGCGGATCTGCCACGACCGCAGGCTGAAGCATGTCAACTGCACATTGTGCGATGTGGAGACATTCGGCCTGTGTGAACAGTTGAGCAATATGCTGGACATCGGGATGCGTGCCGATCGTGCGCGCAGGCGGAAGGTCGCTCGGCGTCCCATCGTCGGTGAGGGCCATCTTGCCAAGCAATGTCCGTTGCTCCGCCGCAAGCGGGTTGGTTTCGGCAGCCGCGTCGAGCAACGCGCGTGCACGGGCCCAGTCCACCGGGGCGCCACTGCCGTTCGCGGTGAGCGCGATCTCGATAAGCGCCGCGTCCTGATTACCCAGCGATGCTGCTTGTCGGAGTAGCGTGCGTGCTCCCGGCAGATCGCGCAGCACGGGAGTGCCGGCAAGCTTCCAGACGGCCAGACGGAACACGGCGCCGACGCTGCCGGATCTCACTGCCTGCTCAATCACCGTAATCGCGTCCCGGACCTGCCCGGCGGCGAGGAGGCGGTCTGCTCGGGCAACGGGATCATGGATCATCAGTCATCCATAAAAAAAGGGGCCGGTGGAAACCACCGACCCCATCGTATCGCACGTCAGGTTCGTTTGGAACCGGATCAGAACCGGGCGCGGACGCCCGCATAGAAGTTCCGGCCGCGGATATCGTAGATCGCGCTGCCTGCGCCGGTGCCCGAGCTGCCGAGCGGTGGCAGCTTATTGAGGACGTTGTCGACGCCGAAGTAGAACTGGAAGTCGTTGCCGACATCGCCCTTGTTCGACAGGTTCCAGGTAAACCGCACGTCGTTGTAGAAGACGTTCGGGTATTTGCGGATATCCGAGTAATCCGAGTTGACCGGCGGGCAACCGGCTGCGGTGCAGGCCGATGGCAGCGTGTTGAAGTCCTCGTACGCGTTCACCCACATCGGTCCGATGTAGCGCAGGCGGTAGCCGAAGCTGACAGCACCAACGGTCAGGTCGGTGTCGAAGCGCAGTTCATCGACGGGATCGCCCAACTCGCCAAGCAACCGGTTCTCGAACGACGGGATCGACGGGTTCTCGAAGTTGCTGCTCTTCAGACCGTGCACGTAGATCACGCTAGAATTGAGACGGACGTTGTTAGCGATCTCCGCACGATAGCCGACGTTGACGTCGATGCCGCGACGGACGCGCTTAGCGAAGTTGACGCCTGCCGACACCAGCGAATTGCCGAGGATCTGACCTGGCTGTTCACCCAGCGACCCGGTGCCCGCGCTACGATAGCGCTGGAAGAGCGAGCAGAAGATGTTGTTGAGTGAGGCCTGGTCGTAGCAGTTGTTGGCGATCGTCTGCGCCGAAAGCGAGACGATGACATTGTTCACCTTGATGTCGTAATAATCGACGCTCAGCGACAGGCCGGGGACGGCACGCGGCGTGAACACGCCGCCCAGCGTCAGCGACTTCGAAGTCTCGGCGTCGAGGTTCGGGTTGCTCCCGCTGATGATGTTCAGCGAATACGACACGTTCGGCAGCCCTGCGAGCAACGCCGGGCCCAGATCCGCAAGGCAGTTGCCTGCGCGGTTGGGGTTGTTGGCGATATTGCCCGACGCGCACGGATCGAGGAAGCCCGGTGCGAAGTTCGGGACCGCCGGGAAGCCGGTTTCCGACACGTTCGGTGCGCGCACCGACTTGCCGTAATTGGCGCGGAAGCGGATGTCGGGGATCGGAGCCCATTCGCCGCCGAAGTTGTACGTGTAGACCGTGCCGACCGCGCCCTTGTAGTCGGACACGCGGCCTGCGCCGTTGAACGTCAGTTCGTGGAAGAAGGGCATTTCCTTCAACAGCGGGATGCGGATTTCTCCGAACGCTTCCTTGACCTCGAACGCGGGCGGATCGAATTCGCCGATGATGACCGCGTTGGTCGCGCCGCTCTCGACGAACGGATCGTTCTGGTAGCGCGCGCGCTCCTTGCGGTATTCGCCGCCCAGCGAGAATCCGATCGGACCACCCGGCAGCTCGAACAGCTGGCTCAGATCGCCGCCGATAAAGCCCTGGATGTCGAGCTGCGACAGGCTGGCCTTGTGACGGGCGTTGTAGCGGAAGTAGTTGGCTGCCGCCGTGTTGTCGGCGCCGCCGAACGGATTGTAGGGAACGCAGGCGGCGATGTCGCTGGCGAGCTTTGCATTGCTGCCCGCGAACGGCACCGCGGACGCTGCATCGAACTGCGCGCGGCACTGGATCTGGCCGTTCGTCGGGTTGCGGCCCGCGTCGAGCGACAGCAGGAAACGCTGACGGTCGAGATAGCCGAACGTGGTCGTGTCTTCCTTGAACTTGCCGTAATTCCCGGAGATTTCGTAGTTCCAGTCCTCGTTGAAGTTGCCGCGGACGCCACCGACGATGCGGTAGGTGTCACGCCGGAACTTCTCGTCGCGGATGCCCGAATCGGCGAGGACGCGCGAGTCGACGAAGCGATACGTGCCGGCGGCGATGGCCGCGCGATCCGCTGCGTTCAACGGACCGCCGACGCCCTGTCCGCCGAAGGTCGTGCGCGTCGTCGTGGGCGAGCACGCTGCGGTCAGGCTGGTGTTGCAGCCCGATGCGAGGATCGCGTTGGCGAGCGTCGCGCGATCCGCGGGGTTGAGGAACGGGTTGTCGAGGCGAACGCGCTCGCGCACGTCATACTGCCCAAAGGTTCCCTGAATGAACGAGGGGCCGGCGTTGGAGCCGACGGCATCCACCCGGTTCCACTTGGCTTCGATGAACGGGACGAACGCTTCGCTGACCTTGAAATGGCCGAGGAGATTGAAGTTGAGGCGCTGCTGATACGGCAGCACCGACAGGAGCTGGCCTTCGCGACCGGTCTGGCCGTTGCCGCCGAGGATGCCGCCGATGATACCTTGGCCGTACCGCGTGCCGGTCTGCGGCGTAAGGCGGCCGTCCTGGGTGAATACGTAGGTGCAGTTATAGGCGGTGCCGCCCACCGTGGACGGGGCACCGTTGGTTGCGCCGATGCCGGTGCCGCAACCCGGGTTGGTCGACAGCTGCGTGATCGGAACCAGGCCGTAACGGTTGATGCTGGCCGAGCGGATATCGCGAAGATAGGTGCGATCGGGAAAGCCATCGCTGCCGTTCGGCAGGCCAGCGGTGTCGACATCGACGATGCCCAGGCCGTCGACGCGGCGGAACGACGGGATGTCCGACCCGAAGACGCGCTCCTGATGCGAATATTCGCCGTGCAGCGTTAGGTTGCCACGGCCGTCGGCAAAGTTCTTGCCGACCATCGCCGACACGTACTGGTTGCCGCCGAAGCCCTTTTCGGAAACGCCGGCCTGGCCGCGGATCTGTGCGCCGTCATAGCTGTCGCGCAGGACGAAGTTGACAACGCCTGCGATTGCGTCCGAACCATAGACCGACGATTGCGCGCCGGTGACGATGTCGACGCGCTCGATCAGGTCGTTCGGGATCGAGCTGACATCGGGCGATACCGCGTTGTTGAGGATGTCCGCGGGAACGTGGCGACGGCCGTTGACGAGCACGAGCGTACGCGACGTGCCGAGACCACGAAGATCGAGCAGGCTGAGGCCGGCGATGCCGATCCCGGAACCCGGGTTCTGCTGCGAGAACGTGCTACGCAGCTGCGGCAGGTCGTTCAGCGTGTCGCCGACGTTGGTGTTGCCGCGCTGGAAGAAGACGTCGCCGGCGATCGAGGTGATCGGCACCGCCGAATCGAGGTTTGGACGGCGGATGCGCGAACCGGTGACGGTGATTTCACCGTTTTCGGTCTGCTGGCCGTCCGCGCTCTCCAGCGTCGTGCCATCCGGGCACGGTGTTTCGGCGGTTGGCGTGCAGACCTAGGCATTTGCGCCATCCGGCGAGCCCCCGGCCGTCGCCGGTGCAACCTGCGCCGACGCCACCGTCGGCAGAATTACTGCACCCGCCGCAAGGATGGTCGCAGATAGGAAGTCACGTGCTCTAGACAATTAATGTCCCCCATTTTCCGGCACTTTTGCCGTGTATGAGGACATACAGCCCGTATCGAAGCGAACTGGCAAGCCTGTGTTCAGGTTCCAGCCAGTCGCAGCCTCGCTTTGCAACGAGTTGTGACAAAATCGTCACAATGCGCCATGTCAGGTAGCGCTACCGACACATAATTGCGCTTTTTGTACGTTTTATCGTTCTACACACATCGCAATGCCCATGCCGCCGCCGATGCACAGCGTCGCCAGTCCCTTATTCGCGTCGCGCTTCTGCATCTCGTAGATCAGCGTCGTCAGGACGCGGGCGCCGCTCGCGCCGATCGGGTGGCCGATGGCGATCGCGCCGCCGTTGACGTTGACCTTGCTCGCGTCCCAGCCGAGCTCCTTGCCGACCGACAGCGCCTGCGCGGCGAAGGCTTCGTTGGCTTCGATCAGGTCGAGGTCGGCGAGCGTCCAGCCGGCCTTCTCCAGAGCGCGCTTGGTGGCCGGGACGGGGCCGATGCCCATCATCGACGGGTCGACGCCGGCCGAGGCCCAGCTCCTAATCGTCGCGAGGATCGTCGAGCCGCGGCGTTCGGCTTCATCGCGGCGCATCATCACGAGCGCGGCGGCGCCGTCGTTGAGGCCGCTCGCGTTCGCCGCCGTGACGGTGCCGTCCTTCTTGAAGGCGGGCTTCACGCCCGAGACGCTCTCGATCGTCGCGCCGGCGCGGATGTATTCGTCGTCGGCGACGACGGTGTCACCCTTGCGGCCCTTGATCGTGACCGGTGCGATCTCGTCCTTGAAGCGCCCCGAGCCGCGCGCGGCCTCGGCCTTGTTCTGCGAGGCGACCGAGAAGGCGTCCTGCTCGCCGCGCGTGACCTGGTATTGCTCGGCGAGATTCTCGGCGGTGATGCCCATGTGATAGCCGTTGAAGACGTCGGTCAGGCCGTCGCTGACCATCGTGTCGACGAGGGCAAGGTTGCCCATCTTCTGGCCGCCGCGGATCGACTGCGCGTGCGCGGAGAGCGACATCGACTCCTGGCCGCCGGCGACGACGATGGTCGCGTCGCCGGTCTGGATCGCCTGGGCTGCGAGTGCGACCGCCCGGAGTCCCGAGCCGCAGACCTGGTTGACGCCCCAGGCCGGGATTTCCTTCGGCACGCCGGCCGCCATCGACGCCTGGCGCGCGGGGTTCTGGCCTTGGGCTGCGGTGAGGACCTGCCCCAGGATCACTTCGGAGACGTCCTCGCCAGCGACGCCCGCCTGTTCGAGCGCGGCTTCGATCGCGATGCGGCCGAGTTCGTGCGCGGGCGTGGTCGCGAATGCGCCGAGGAAGCTGCCGACGGGGGTGCGCTTGGCAGCGGTTATGACGACGTCGGTGGGGCGGGTGGTCATGTCGGGATCCTCTATGTTTGGACCCCATGTAGGTCAGTCGAGCGCGGCGATCCAGTTGGCGAGCGGTTCCCAGAGCCGCGCGCGCGCAGAACGGCCGACGATCATGCCGACATGGCCGGCACCCAGATCGCGGCGGTCGGCGAGCCCGATCGCGGTGGCGGCAGGGACTATTCGGTCGCTAAGCGAGACGAACTCGACGGTCGGGCACGCGAGGGCGAGCGGGTCGACCACGGTACCGGCGATGGCCCAGCGGCCTTTGCCGGGCAGGTCGTTGGCGATGCAGTCTTCGAACAGCGAGGCCGCGGCGGCATAGGGCAGCGGCGCGCCCGCGTTCGCCCAATCCTCGAGTCGGACGAACGCGCGCGCCGCGTCGCTGTCGGGGGCGAGGTCGGCGAACGCCTCGTATTTTGCGATCGTGCGCGCAGGGTCGAGTTGCCAGAATCCGGCTTGCAGGACCTCCATCGGCAGTAGGCCGAGCATCGCCGCGGCGGGCTGGACTGCTGCCCAGGTGGCGGCAAGCGCGGACCGACCCTCGCCATAGCCCGCGAAGTGCCACGGCGCGGCGATCGTCGCGACTCCGCCTACGGGCGTGATCGCCGCAGCCCCCAGTGCCAGAGTGCCGCCGAGGCAATAGCCGACCAGCACCGGCGGTTCGGGAAGTGCCTGGAGCAGCGGCACCAGCAACCGTTCGATATGCGCCGCCAGATCAAGGTCGCGATCTGCGCTGCCGGGCGATCCCCAGTCGACCAGCCAGGTATGGAAACCCTGCGCCGCGATCCACCGCAACAGCGAAGACTCGGGCGAATGATCGAGGATATCGGGCGGATTTATCAGCGATGGGACGAACACGACGGGACGGCCTTCGCCGCCATAGTCGCGCAACGACACCCGCCCCGCACGGTGGACCGCCGGCATCGGATCCGCCCGCTGCTCTCGTGGCGCACCCTGATAGGCACGCAATCCGGCTAGCGCGCGCGCCATCCGTTCGGGCGATGCCGCGGTCTCGCTGCGTAGCACGCTGAGGAACAAGGGTAAGGGCCTCGGACCTTGTTGCGGTGCGTCATCAAAGACTGTAGCCTCCGTTTCAAACATAAGACGGGGGATCCATGAAGAAGCAACCGGCTGCCGACGGAATCGTCATCATCAAGAAATACGCCAATCGGCGGCTCTATAACACCGAGACGTCATCCTACATCACGCTCGACCATCTCGCGACGATGACCCGCGAGGGCCGCGACTTCAAGGTGGTCGACGCGAAGACGGATGAGGACATCACGCACAACGTCCTAACCCAGATCATCATGGAGGAGGAGAGTCGCGGCGAGACGATGATGCCGGTGAACTTCCTGCGCCAGCTGATCTCGATGTACGGCGACTCGATGCAGACGATGGTGCCGGGCTATCTCGAGGCGTCGATGGACAGCTTCCGTCGCAACCACGATCAGTTCAAGTCCGCGGTCGAGGGTGCGTTCGCCAATTCGCCGTTCGCCGATCTCGCCAAGCGCAATCTCGCGATGTTCGACGTCGCCGCCCAGGCGATGAACCCGGCCACGCCCGCACCCGCCGCCAGCAAGGACGACGAGATCGCGGCGCTGCGCACCGAACTCGCCAAATTGCAGGAAAAGGTCGAGAAGCTCGGCTGACGGATCGGGCTGAACGATGGGGCCGGTGTTGTGGAGTGCGAGCGGCGGCCTGGCCGCGTTGGCGGTCGTCGCCGGGCTCGGCGAGCGACGCCGACGACGGCGGCGCGATCCGGATTCGGTCGGCTGGGTCGACTGGCCGACCGTCCAGATGCTCGCGCTGATCGCATTGGCCGTCACGGTCGGGCTGGCGTTCAAGACCTGAGCTTCCAGCGCGGTCAGCGGCGAGCGTCGGTCCGCAGGCGATAGACGCTCTGCGGCAACTCGCCGATCTTCACCGAGCCCACCAGCCGATAGCGCGCCGCGATCGCGCGAACGACCAGCGCCTGGGTCGCCAGGTTCGTGCTGGGTTTGGGCGCGCGCACGACGATCACGCCCGGACGGGCCGCGAGCAGGCGCGTGACTTCGGCGACCGGATCGATCCCCGTCCCATGCGACTCGGTCGTCTGGCCCAGATGGCTGCGGAAGATATAGGGCGTCGGCAGGCAGGACCGGGTGAGGAAGTAGAGGATCGGTTCGCTGCCATAGGCGAACATGCAGCCGCGCGGATGCTGGCCGATCAGCTGGACGAGTTGCGCGATCTGCCGTGCGTTGCCGCGCCGTTCGACGCGGACGCTCGTCAGGATGGTCGCGGCGAGCGCGCCGAACGCGAGTATGGCGGCAAGGCGAAATATGGTCGTGCGCACGGTCGGCCCGGCAAGTCCCGTGCCGGCAGCGACCGACAGCGGCAGCGCGAGTGGCAGCATGTAGAGCAGCTCGAACGTGTGCATGATCAGGATCGCGATCACCGCGGCGGCGACCCATCCGAGCGCGAAGCCGCCGGCACGTCGGCCGCGCCACGCCAGCCAGCCGAGCGGCAAGCTGAGGCCGATCCCGCCGAGCAGCTTCAGGAGATTGGACCGCAGCGTGTCGTCGTCCTGCTGGCCGAAGATCGAGAGGAAATTGGCGAAGACGAAGGCATCGCCGTGGCCGGCTGCGGCATAGACGGCCCAGGCGAGCGCGGTCGGCAGCAGTGCCGCGCCGATCCACAAGCCGGCGTCGGCGGCCAGCCGGCCGACCGGTCGGCCATCGCGATGCGCGGTCCACACCAGCGTCAGGCCGAAGAAGATCCCCTCGAACATCGCGGTATACTTCACCTGCATCGCGATGCCGATCAGCAGCATCGCCCCGGCGCCGCGCAGGCTGATATGCCGTTGGTCGCGCGTCGTATCGAGCACCAGCAGCGCGGCCGCCGCCATCAGCGCGTTGCCCCAAATTGCCGACTGTCCGCCCGCACCGTCGAACACGATGATCCAGACGAGATAGATCAGCCCCGCGCCCAGGCTTGCGATCGGGCTGGCGCTGTCGGGGGAGAGGCGGTCGACGATCCGACCGACGAGCCACGCAGTGCCCGTGGCGACCAGCGTCGCGGCGAGCTGGTACATCAGCACGCCGTCGCCGCCGACGCTGCGGATGGCGGCGAAGATCAGGAACAGCCCGACCGGCTTGCGATCGAAGATGTCGACGAACGGCCATGCGCCCTGCAGCAGGCGATCGCCGACCAGCAGGTAGAATTGCTCGTCGCTATGGATCACCGGGTTGCCGAAGAACGGACTGCGAATCGCGAAGGCGACGAGCAGCAGGACGAGCGCACCCGACCAGCGATGGCGCGTCATCAGTAGAAGGTCTTGAGCGTCAGGGGCCGCGTCGTTCCGTCGCACAGGCCTAGCGCGACGACGCGGCCGGGGGCGCCGGCCGACCATGATGTAAGCGGGCTCGTGGGATAGTCGGCCGGGATCGGTACGCCGTCGATCGCGCAGATCATGTCGCCATCCTTCCAGCCCGAGGCTTCGGCGGGGCCGCCGCGCATGACGTGCAGGACTTTCAGCCGATCCGGTTCGGCACCGACGAGCAGTCCGCTGGTCGAGCGGAGCGGCGGCGTGTCGGCCTTCGGGCCGCGACTGAGCACCATGCGGCGTGCGCCGGGATCGAGCAGCACGCGGTAATTCTGGAGAAAGCCCGATCCGATCCGGCCGGCGGTGCCGATCGCCTGCGAGAAGCCGCCTGCGGGTTCGATCCGGACTTCGGTGGTGCGCGCGGTCATCGTGCCGACGCGGAGATCGGGGACGATCGCGAGGCCGCTAACCGCTGGTCCCGCGAGCCCGAACGCGATCGCGGTGGTGACGCGCACGTCTTTCAGACCGGCCGCCTGCCAGCCGGCGGCGGTGACGGTGACCGAGGACCCGTCGCCGGTATCGACGACCACGGGCGCCAGCCGCCGGTTGCCGAGCGTGAGCGCGCTTTCGTAGACGCTGCGTTCGGTAGAGACGCGCAGGGGTGCGGTCTCGCCCTTGAACGGCAGCCGGCCCGAGCGGATCAGGCGGAAGCGCTTGGCGGCATAGTCGATGTCGAGCGCATGGCCGGCGAGCATGTCGGCGCCGACCAGCAGGTCGACCGCGGACGCGCTGCCGGTGGCGATCGCGGGCAGGTCGGCGACCGTCACGCCGCCGCCGGTCCGCGCGAGACCGCCAAGCGCGACGCTGCGGGTCGGCATCCAGCCCAAGGCGACCGATCCGCCGATCGCGGTCGCGCTGCCGCCCGCGACCAGCTTGGCGGTGTCGACCGCGGGGGAGGCCTTGGCGAGCAACGTATAGCTGACGCCGGTATCGAGGATCGCGGTGACGGCGCGGCCGTCGATCTGCATCGTGAAGCGGATCTGGTTGCCGGGCGTCAGGTCGAACGGGATCCAGCGGGCTTCAGCGTCGGTCGCGAGATGGTAGACGCCGCGGTCGCGCGCGGCAGGAGAGACGCCGTTGGAATCGGCCGTAGAATTGGCGGCGGAGTCGGCTGGCGCCGGTGCAGGCGCAGGCTCGCGCGCGGAAACGAACAGGACCGCGATCAGCGGGACGAGGACGAAAAGGGCACGGCGCATGTGGGGTGGTCCCTAGCGGGTCGCGAGGGCGGTACAAGCCGGCGCATCGCCGAACCGGGCCCGAGACCCGACGAAGATCGCCCACGATCTTTCCCGAGACGGGGGCTGGAGGCGGGAAGGGGGCCAACAAACAAGGGTCGCCGCTCACAGCCCCTCCGGCTAGCGAGCCGGATTTCCCCCTCCGATGGGCAAGCGCGAGCGCCCCGCCCAGGAGAAATAGCACGATCCGATGCCCCCGATCCGGCGCCCCACAATCCGATGCCCGTCGTGTCGATCCCCAGGCCCCGCACCCACGCCGTTCTCCCGCGAACGCGGGAGTCCAGGGTCGCGGGGGGCAGCGGTCGTGGCTCCTGGACCCCCGCTTCCGCGAGGGAACGGCAGGTAGGCGAGCTGGCTGAAACCCAGCGCTAGCCCGTCGACCACCTACTCACTCTGCCGCTGTCCAACTTCCTGCAACGACGGCAACGCCCGCAAAATGCTCCTCCCCGGCGCAGGCCGGGGCCCAGTTGGGGGACGGCGATAACCGCGGACGGCGCTTCGTTATTGCCACCTTTCCAACTGGGCCCCGGCCTCCGCCGGGGTGGTGGCGCTATGCATGCTGCCAATCGTTGCGAGCGAGGGGCCTTTTACAGGCACGCCTCCAGATACGCCTGATCGAACCCGAACTGCTTGGCCTTCTCCAGCGTATACGGCCTGAGCCCCATCGACCGGTATTCCCCCAGGATCTTCCCGTCTGCCGACTCGTCCATATACTCGAACTTGAACAGCTCCTGCGTGACGATCACCGGGCCTTCCATGCCGATCACCTCGGTGATGTTGGTCACCCGGCGCGAGCCGTCGCGCAGGCGCTTCACCTGGATGATCAGCTCGACCGAGTCCGCGATCTGCCGCGAGATCGCTTCCTTCGGCACCTTGATGTCGGACATCATCACCATGTTCTCCATGCGGGCCAAGGCCTCGCGCGGGGAGTTGGCGTGGAGCGTGCACATCGATCCGTCGTGACCGGTGTTCATGGCCGCGAGCATGTCGAAACACTCGGAGCCACGAATTTCGCCCAGGATGATCCGGTCCGGCCGCATACGCAGCGCGTTCTTGACGAGATCGCGGATCGAGATCTCGCCCTGGCCCTCCAGATTGGCCGGGCGCGTTTCGAGCGGCAGCCAGTGCGGCTGTTGCAGGCGAAGCTCGGCGGCGTCCTCGATCGTCAGCACGCGCTCGCCGGGGTCGATCATCTTCGACAAGGCGTTGAGCATCGTCGTCTTGCCCGAGCCGGTACCGCCGGAAATGACGACGTTGAACCGCGACGCCCCCGCGATCTTCAGCGCGGTCGCCATCTTCGGCGACATCGAGCCGAACCCCGCCATCATGTCGAGCGTGATCGGCTTGGCGGAGAATTTACGGATCGAGATCGCGGTGCCGCGCAGCGATAGCGGCGGGACGATCACGTTGACGCGCGAGCCGTCCTTCAGGCGCGCATCGGCCAGCGGCGAGGTCTGGTCGACACGTCGCCCGACCGAATTGACGATGCGTTGCGCGATCTGGAACAGATGCTCCTCGTCGCGGAACTGGATCGGCGCGAGTTCGAGCTTGCCCTTGCGCTCGACATAGGTCTGCTCGGGGCCGTTCACCATGATGTCGGTGATGTTCGGATCCGCCAGCAATTCTTCCAGCGGCCCGAGCCCGAGCAGCTCGTCGACCAGCACCTTTTCCAGCGCGAACTGTTCGCGGCGATTGAGCGTCAGCTTCAGCTCGGCGAGCACTTCGCCGATGATCGGGCGGAATTCCTCGGCGAGTTCGTCCTTGCCGAGCGTCGCCGCCGCCTCCGGATCGACGCGTTCGAGCAGGCGCGGGAGGACCTGTTCCTTGATCTTGTGGATCGACTGTTCGAAACCCTCGACGCGGCTGTTGCCGGCCTCGCCGCTGGCATTCTGGCGGTCCGACAGGCGCTGCATCGCGTCCATCTGCGTGCCGGGCATCGTGCCGGGACCGAAGCCGTCGGTCTCGCCCGGCATCGGCAACGAGTCGATCGGGGGAAACTGCGATCCGCCCTCGGGTTCGGGACGCGGCGCCGCGCTGCCACCTTGCATGGGGCCGCCTTGCATAGGCCGTGCGACGCCGAATGCGGGCCGGGCCGCTTGCCCCCCGCTGATGCCATTACGACGCCCGAATGCGCTCATGCCCAAATCCCTGGATGATTGCCCAATGGGTTAGGCACCAAGACTTGATAATTCGCTAACCGAACCGGATTGGCAGGAGTCTTCCGATAAGAGCCGAGGGTTGATCGCCGCCGCGAACTCCCCGAAGGCTGGTGCATGATCCGCCTGCTGCTCCTCCTCGCGCTGACTTTCGGGTTGGCCAGCTCCGCGTCGGCCGACGACATCGCCGCCGCTGGGCGCGGCGTGGTGCGCGTCGTGACGATCGCGGTGGTCGACGATCAGGTGGTCGGGTTCGGCCATGGCAGCGGCTTTGCGATCGCGCCCAACCGGATCGTCACCAACGCGCACGTCGTCGATCTCGCCGAGCGCTATCCCGACAACGTCGTCGTCGGCATCGTCCCGACCGAGGGCGACAAATCCTACCAGGGCAAGGTGATCGCCTACGATTCGCAGCGCGATCTGGCGCTGATCGAGTTCACCGGCGCGCGCCTGCCGCCGAGCCCGCTCTATACCGGCCCGATGAGCGAGGGCGATGCGGTGGTGTCGCTGGGCTTCCCGGGCAATGTCGACCTCGCGACGGCGCGGTCGGCGGCGGATTATATCCGGCCGATGACGCCGGTCCGGTCGGAGGGCGTGCTGTCGGGCCGCCGCGCGCTGAGCAACGTCGAGGTGCTGCTGCACACCGCCAGCATCGCGCGTGGCAATTCGGGTGGGCCGCTGCTCGATCGCTGCGGGCGGGTGATCGGCGTGAACTCGGCGATCACCCGCGGCGAAGAGGGCGATTCGACGTTCGGGTTCGCGATCGCGGATACCGAGCTGGCCGGTTTCCTCCACGACGCGAAACAGCCCTATGCGTCGATCGGCACGGGCTGCACCTCGATCGAGGATCGCTTGCGGCAGGACGCCGACGCGGATGCGCGGGCGACCGCCGATGCGGCATCGGCCAAGCGCGACGCCGCCACGCAGGATGCGATGACCCGCGAGGTCGCATTGGAGAAGGCGCGGACCGAGGCCGGGCGGGCTCGCGAGAACGTCATGGCGATCGCCGGGCTGCTGCTGGTCGCCGGGGCGCTCGTGATCGGCAGCGCGGGTCTGCTTGAATCGCGCGGCCAGCGGCGCCAGGCGATCTGGGCGGTGTCGGTCGGCGGCGTCAGCGTGCTGGTCGCGATCATCGTGTTCGTGCTGCGACCCTCGGGCGAGGTCGACGTCCCCCTGTCGGCGCTCCCGAAGACCCGCATCTCGACGCCCGACGCTGCGCTCGGCAAGCTGATCTGCACTTTGATCCCCGAACGCAGCCGGATCACGATATCCTCAAGCGAGGATGTGCCGATCGACTGGGGTGCGAAAGGCTGCATGAACGGCAAGACGCAATATGTCGCCGCGCAAAACGGCAATCGGGGCGGCCGCTTCGACCGCGTGCTGGTGCCCGACGACGAGCAGACCGTCTCCGTCCTGTCGTTCGATCCGGCGACGCGCATCTATTCCAACACGCGCTATCTGCTGTCGGCGGCGGGCATGACCGCCGCGCGGACCGCGCGGGGTGTCGTGCCGAACGTGTGCAACATGGACGACGCCGCGCTGGGTCGGCTTGCGGGTCAGCAGGCGGCGATCCGCGCGGTATTGCCACCGCTGCCGAACGAAAAGCTCGTCTATTCCTGCAAATCGGCAAAATGATCGGCATCGGACGGAACGGATAGATTACCGCCCCGGAATCTGCTCGGTTGCGCCAAAGAACGAAGCGTCGGCATGACGCTCGGCAAAGGGGCGTGACGATGCGTGTTTCGAGATGGGTTCGCGGTATCGCGGTGCTCGCAGCGGCGAGTGCGGCCTGCGTCTCGGCCGCGTCGGAGGCCAAGTGGTTGCGAGCCACCTCGGATCATTTCGTCGTCTATTCGAGCGTCGGCGAGGCGGCATTGCGCAAGACCGCGACGCAACTCGAACAGTTCGATGGCGTGATGCGTATCCTGCACCGTGCCAACACCCCGCCCGCCGAGCCGGGCACGAACCGGGTGACCGTCTATGTCGTCAACACGGCGAGCGATGTCCGCAAATTGATGGGCAAGGGTAGCGGCAACGTCGCCGGGTTCTATGTGCCGCGCGTGAACGGATCTATCGCCTTCACGCCCCGCTCCAGCGGCGGGGATGGCGATTTGCAGCCGCAGATCGTGCTGTTCCACGAATACGCGCATCATTTCCTGCTCGGCACGTTCGCCGCCGCCTATCCCGCCTGGTTCTCCGAAGGCTATGCCGAGTTCGTCTCGACCGCACGGTTCGAAAAGGACGGTGTCATGGTCGGCGTGGCGGCGCAGCACCGGGCGTATAGTCTGTTGAGGACGCGTGGACTGTCGGCGGAACGCCTGTTCGATACCGGATCGCGCCGGTTGTCGGACGAGGAACGCGGCTCGCTCTACGCACGCGGCTGGTTGCTGACGCATTATATCATGTTCGATCCGGCGCGTGGCGCGACGTTCGGGCGCTATCTCGATGCGTTGAACAAGGGCGTTCCCAGCGTCACGGCGGCACGGGCCGCATTCGGCGATCTGCGCGCGCTCGATCGGGCGCTCGATGCCTATCTCGCGCAATCGAGGATCCCCGGCATCAAGATCGCCTATTCGCGGCTCCCCGATCCGAAGATCACCGTCGAACCCGTGAGTGCGGGCGCCGAAGCGTTGATGGGCCTTCGCATGGAGTCCGAACGCGGCGTGAACCGCAAGACGGCGCAACCGATCTACACGCGGGCCAAGGCAATCGCCGCGACCTATCCGACCGATCCCGTGGCGCAGGGCTGGTTCGCCGAGATGGCCTATGATGCGGTTCAGGACGACGATGCCGAAGCGGCCGTGGACCGCGCACTCGCCGCCGACCCCAGGATGGCGCAGGCGCTGCTGTACAAGGCCAGGATCCACCTTCGCCGGGCAAGTGCCGCGTCCACCAAGGATGCCGACGCGTGGAAGGAAGCGCGCAGCTGGGTCGTCAAAGCCAATCGCCTCGCCCCCGACGATGCCGAGGCGTTGTCGCTATATTATGACTGCTTCGGCGCAGAGCATACGCCGCCGACCAAGATGGCGATCACCGGCGTAAAGCGCGCGCTCGAACTCGTGCCGCAGGATCCCGAGTTGCGGTTCAAGGTCGCCGCGCAGGAGATACGCGACGGCGATGCCGAAGACGCCAAGCGAACCTTGCGCCCGCTCGCCTTCGATCCGCATCTGCCGGCGGACAATCCCGCCGCGCGGCTGATCACGATCCTGGAATCCGGCAAGATCGGGCCCGAGGCGTTGCGGTTGCTCGGAGCGGGACAGGACGGGGTTGCCGAGACGCCCCCGGCCGGGTGACGCCTAACCCCTTTCGCGCTCGATCAACGCGCGTTTGCGGTCCAGCCCATAGGCATAGCCGCCGAGCGCGCCGCCGATCCGTTGCGCGCGGTGGCAGGGGATGACGATCGACACCGGGTTCTGCCCGCACGCGGTGCCGGCGGCGCGGACTGCTGCGGGGCGGCCGGCGAGCGCGGCGAGTTCGCTGTAGGTGCGGGTTTCGCCGACCGGAATGGTGCGCAAGGCCTGCCAGATCGCTTCTTGGAAGGCGGTGCCGCGGACGTCCAGCGGGAGATCGTGGTCGCGGTCGGGAGATTCGACGGCAGCGACGACTAGCGCGGCCAGATCGCCGAGCGCTGCGTTGCCCGGTTCGATCGTGGCGTTGGGGAAGCGGCGGCGGAGGTCTTCGGCGCCTTCGTCGAACGACACGCGGCACAGGCCCTTGTCGGTGGCGGCGACGAACAGTGCGCCGAGGCTCGTGTCGGCGGTGGTCCACCTGATCGTGACGCCTTCACCACCGCGTACCCAGGCGCTGGGCGCCATGCCGAGCCGTTTCGCATCGGCCTCGTAGAAGCGGCTCGGGGCGGAATAGCCGGCGTCGTAGATCGCTGCGGTCACGGTCGAATCCTCCGATAAGGCGTCGGCCGCGCGGCCGGTGCGCAGGGCGCGGGCATAGGCGGCCGGCGTGACGCCGGTGGCGCGCTTGAACAGGCGGTGGAAATGATGCGGCGCGTAGCCGACTTTCGCGGCGACCTCTTCGAGCGAGAGGCGGTCCTCGGTGGCTTCGAGCAGCGCGACCGCGGCGGCGACGGCGATCCGGTCGCGGCCGACCTCGTCGGGGGTGCAGCGCAGGCACGCGCGGAAGCCGGCGGCACGGGCGCTGGCCGGGTCGGCGTGGAAGGTGACGTTCTCGCGCTTGGGGTGGCGTGCGGGGCAGCTTGGCTTGCAGTAGATGCCGGTGGTCTTCACGCCCACGACGAACCGGCCGTCCCATGCGCGGTCGCGGGCTTCGAACGCGGTCCAGGCGGTGTCGGTGTCGGGGGCGGTGCTCATTGGATCGGTATAGCCGGTCGCGACGCGCGCGCATCCCGCGGCTTGCGATCAAAGCGGACCCGAATGGACGGCCCGGCCGTTCTTCCGCGCATACCCCCTAACGAAAGATGTCTCATGGCCTCCGACACGCCCGTCTGGTTCATTTCCGGCTGCTCGACCGGTTTCGGTCGCGAACTCGCCAAGCTCGTGCTCGCGCGCGGTTGGCGGGCCGTCGTTACCGCGCGGGATGCGGGTCGGGTCGCCGATCTGGCGGAAGGCGCCGAGGATCGTGCGCTCGCGCTGTCGCTCGACGTGACCGATCAGGCGCAGATCGACGATGCGGTCGCGCAGGCGCAGGCGAAGTTCGGGCGGATCGACGTGCTCGTGAACAACGCGGGCTATGGCTATCAGGCGTCGATCGAGGAGGGCGAGGACTCCGAAATCCGCGCGCAGTTCGATGCGAACGTGTTCGGTCTGTTCGCGCTGACGCGCGCGGTGTTGCCGATCATGCGCGGGCAGAAGAGCGGGCATGTGATCAACATCACGTCGGTTGCCGGGTTGGTCGGATTTCCGGGGTCGGGTTATTATGCCGCGTCGAAGCATGCGGTGGAGGGTTGGTCGGACTCGCTGCTCGCCGAGGTGAAGCCGCTTGGGATCGCCGTGACGTGCGTCGAGCCGGGGCCTTTCCGGACGGATTGGGCGGGGCGGTCGCTCAAGCAGACGCCGGTGAAGATCGCCGATTACGCGGAGACCGCCGGCAAGCGGCTCGACAGCACGCGCGATATCAGCGGGACCCAGGCCGGCGATCCGGTGCGGGCCGGCGAGGCGATGATCGCGCTGACCGAGGGGGCGAACCCGCCGCGGCATCTGGTGCTGGGGCGCTGGGGGTATGATGCGGTCGTCGAGAAGATGGCGGAGCGGCTGAAGGAGATCGAGGCGCACAAGGCGACGAGTTTGGGGGCGGATTTCCCTGAAGGGTAAGCGGCGATTACTGCTCCCCTCCCTGAAAGGGAGGGGCTGGGGGTGGGTTGGCCGGCTTTGGCCGCAACCGCTCGGAAATGCGGAAACCGACCCACCCCCAACCCCTCCCTTTCAGGGAGGGGCGCAGAAGTAAGAGGGTCAGCCCCCATTCGCGCGAAACAGCTCCAGCGTTCGCGCCTTCGCCAAATCCGCACTCGGCTCGTGATAATCCTTCCGGCGGTCCGAATTGAACCCGTGGCCCGCCTCGTAGACATACACCGTCGCGTTCGGCCAATCCTTGGCGATGACCTGCTCGACGCCCTCCATCGGAATCCCGTGGTCGTGGCGACCGAAGTGGAGGATCACCGGCACCTTCGGCTCCTCGTCCGCCGCCGCCGGGATCATGCTGCCGTAATAACCGCTCGCCGCCGCGACGCCGGTGAGCTTGGTCGAGGCGAACCACGCGACCGAGCCGCCATAGCAATAGCCTACCACGAACACCGGCCCGGCAGGGGCGAGCGTGTCGATGCAGGTCTGGACGTCCTTCAGCGACAGATCGAACGGGTGGAGTTGCCGCGCGAGTTCGACGCCTCGGGCGAGGCCGTCGCCCGAATAGTCCGCCTCGAAGCCCGGGTGCTCGCGGTCGAATAGCGCCGGCGCGAGAACCTCGTAGCCGTCGGCGGCGTATTCGTCGCAGAGGTCGCGGATATGGTCCGTAACGCCGAAAATCTCCTGCACCAGCACGAGCCCACCGCGCCGCGCGCCGCTCGGCTGCGCGTGATAGACCGCGACGGTCGCGCCGTCGGACATCGTCATCGTTTCCATCGTGCCGGTCATTCTCAGGTCCTCGTTGTACGATCCAATTCGTCACCATTATCGTCATTCCCGCGGAGGCGGGAACCCATAGTGGCAGGCCGTGCAGTGAAAGCGCCGGGTCCGGAAGATATGGATCCCCGCCTGCGCGGGGATGACGGAGGTGTGGGCGGGACGGCGAAGGAGGGCCGCGTCCGAAGCTCGGCTTTCCCCAAGGCGAATGACAAAACAGTCACAAACCGATCCCCCCGACCGTCCGGCCGGGTTGCCAATCCGGGAACCCGATGCTACCCGCGCCGCGTCCCATGAGAGGTGCTTTCGCGCCCTCTTCCCCCTTGGGGCGGCACTATTTCGGTTTCATGCGAGGATTGACAGGTCCGTGGAGACATCCGGCGGTATTCAAGCGAGCTTAGGCGGGCGTTACGCGCTGGCCCTGTTCGAACTCGCGCGTGACGCGAAGACGATCGATGCGGTCGAGTCGAGCCTGGCGAACGTGCGCGACGCGCTTGGCGCATCGGAGGATTTTCGCAATCTGACGACCAGCCCGATGGTGTCGCGTGGCGCCGCCGTGAAGGCGGTCTCCGCGGTCGCCGACGAACTCGGCGTCGATGCGACCACCAAGAGCTTCCTGGGGGTCCTCGCCGAGAACCACCGGCTGGGCGCGCTGCCGAAGATCATCAAGGCATTCCGCGCACTTGCCGCGCAGCATCGCGGTGAAGTCGCTGCCGAAGTCGTCTCCGCGCATCCGCTGACCGACGAGCAGGTGATCGAGCTGAAGCATCAGCTCCGCCAGCGCGTCGGCCGCGAAGTTTCCGTCGACCTCAGCGTCGACCCATCGTTGCTGGGTGGACTCGTCGTCCGCGTCGGCAGCCAGATGATCGATTCGTCGATCAAGACGCGTCTCAACACTCTCGCGCACGCGATGAAGGGCTAAGCTAATGGATATCCGCGCCGCAGAAATATCGAAGATCATCAAGGATCAGATCGCCAATTTCGGCACCGAGGCCCAGGTCAGCGAGACCGGCCAGGTGCTGAGCGTCGGCGACGGCATCGCGCGCATCTTCGGCCTCGACAACGTCCAGGCCGGCGAGATGGTCGAATTCTCGAACGGCGTGCAGGGCATGGCGCTCAACCTCGAGGCCGATAACGTCGGCGTCGTGATCTTCGGGAGCGATTCCGAGATCAAGGAAGGCGACATCGTCAAGCGCACCGGCACGATCGTCGACGTGCCGATCGGCAAGGAGCTGCTCGGCCGCGTGGTCGACGGCCTCGGCAACCCGATCGACGGCAAGGGCCCGATCCACACCACCGAGCGCAGCCGTGTCGAGGTCAAGGCACCGGGCATCATCCCGCGCCAGTCGGTCAGCGAGCCGGTCCAGACCGGGCTCAAGGCGATCGACGCGCTCGTTCCCGTCGGCCGCGGCCAGCGCGAGCTGATCATCGGCGATCGTCAGACCGGCAAGTCCGCCGTCGCGATCGACGCGTTCATCAACCAGAAGATCGCCAACGCCGGCGACGACGAGTCGAAGAAGCTGTATTGCGTCTATGTCGCGATCGGCCAGAAGCGCTCGACCGTCGCACAGCTCGTCAAGACGCTCGAAGAGAACGGCGCGATGGAATACACCATCGTCATCGCCGCGACCGCGTCGGACCCGGCACCGCTCCAGTATCTCGCACCGTACACCGGCGTCGCGATGGGCGAGTATTTCCGCGATCGCGGCATGCACGCGCTGATCTGCTACGACGATCTGTCGAAGCAGGCCGTCGCCTACCGCCAGATGTCGCTGCTGCTGCGCCGTCCTCCCGGCCGTGAGGCGTATCCGGGCGACGTGTTCTATCTGCACAGCCGCCTGCTCGAGCGTGCGGCGAAGATGTCGGACGCGAATGGCGGCGGATCGCTGACCGCGCTGCCGATCATCGAGACGCAGGCGGGCGACGTTTCGGCGTACATCCCAACCAACGTGATCTCGATCACCGACGGCCAGATCTTCCTCGAGACCGACCTGTTCTTCTCGGGCGTGCGTCCGGCGATCAACGTCGGCCTGTCGGTGTCGCGCGTCGGTTCGGCTGCTCAGACCAAGGCGATGAAGAAGGTGTCGGGCTCGATCAAGCTCGAGCTGGCGCAGTACCGCGAGATGGCGGCCTTCGCGCAGTTCGGGTCGGATCTCGACGCGTCGACGCAGAAACTGCTGAATCGTGGCGCGCGCCTGACCGAGTTGCTGAAGCAGGCCCAGTTCTCGCCGCTGCCGTTCGAGGAGCAGACCGTGTCGATCTTCGCCGGCACCAGCGGCTATCTCGACAAGGTGCCGGTCGCCGACGTGACCCGCTACGAGCAGGCGCTGCTGGCCGACATGCGTGCGAACCATGCCGACGTGCTGAAGCTGATCCGCGATACCCGCGACCTGGGTAACGAGGCGAAGGACAAGCTGAAGGCAGCGCTCGAAGCGTTCGCGAAGACGTTTGCATAATCAGCGTAATTGACCGTCACCCCAGCGAAAGCTGGGGTCTCAGGCCGCGAGCGAGCGGTCTGCGGCACGAGGTCCCAGCTTTCGCTGGGATGACGAGGTAGGAAACTAAATGGCGTCGTTGAAAGCCCTCAAGATCCGCATCGGCTCGGTGAAGTCGACGCAGAAGATCACCAAGGCGATGAAGATGGTCGCCGCTGCGAAGCTGCGCCGTGCGCAGGACGCGGCGGTCGCCGGGCGGCCCTATGCCGAGCGCCTCGAAGCGGTGATGGCGAGCCTCGCAGGGCGCGTCGGTATCGCGCCGGGCGCATCGCCACTGCTCGCGGGCACCGGCAAGGACCAGGTCCACCTGATCGTCATCGCGACGTCGGAGCGTGGCCTGGCGGGCGCGTTCAACACCAACATCGTCCGTGCGGCACGTCGCAAGGCCGAGGAGCTGATCGCGGCGGGCAAGACCGTGAAGTTCTACGTCGCCGGCAAGAAGGGGCGCGTGATCAAGCGCTTCTTCCCGAACGACATCCTCGCCGACCACGAGATGGGCGGAATCAAGAAGCTCGCGTTCAGCGACGCGCAGGAAATCTCCGAGGACCTGATCAAGCGCTTCGGCGAAGGCCAGTTCGACGTCGCGCATCTGTTCTACGCGAAGTTCGTGTCGGCGCTGGTGCAGCTTCCGACCGGCATCCAGATCATCCCGATCCCGTTGTCGTCGATCCCTGGTGCTGAAGCCAAGCCCGGTGCCCCCGCCGAAGCCGTGGTCGAGTACGAGCCCGACGAGGAAGCGATCCTCGCCGATCTCCTCCCGCGCAACGTCGCGATCCAGATTTTCCGCGCGCTGCTCGAGAACGCGGCGTCGGAGCAGGGCTCGCGCATGAACGCGATGGACAACGCCACGCGCAACGCCGGCGACATGATCACGCGTCTGTCGATCCAGTATAACCGCACGCGTCAGGCCGCGATCACGACCGAGCTGGTCGAGATCATCTCGGGTGCCGAAGCGCTGAAATGAGGTTCGCGGTCGCCCTGACCCTGATGGCCTCGATGGCGCTGGCTGGCTGTGGCAAGCCGGCACCGTCGGTGCGCGAGCAGGAGGCGGCGCAGACCGCGTCCGTCGCGACGCTGTCGGGCTGGGACCGGCTGTTCGGCGCCCCGCAGGAGACGATCGGCGCGATCAACCAGGCGGGCTTCGCGCTGGGCGAGTATGCGGCGAAGGACGGTGGCTTTACGGCGACCGGCCAGCCGCGAATGTTTTCCAATTCGAACGCGGCCAAGCCCAACACGACGTCCGTCGCCGTTACGGGCAAGACCGCCGCAGCGATCGATACCGTGGCCTACACGCTGACGCTGACCGACCCGGTCGACGCGACCACCGCACGGATGCGGCTCGCGCAGACCGTCGGCGAGTTTCTCGGCCGCTTCAAGATCAAGGCGTCGCCCGACCTCTTGCGCGCGATCCGCCTCGGGCAACCGCTCGATGCGTCGCCCGCGAAGGTGGCGCTAGTTCCTTCGAACAACGGTGCGCCTCAGCGCATCAACGTGACTTTTACCCGTTCACCGGCTACCAACCCGGCCAACAACAAGACCCAAGGATAGTGTGATGGCAACCGCCGCTGAAGACATCCGCCCGACCGAGGGCAGCTCGAAGGCCACGAACAACACCGGCCGCATTTCGCAGGTCATCGGTGCCGTCGTCGACGTGCATTTCCCCGACAATCTGCCTGCCATTCTGTCGGCGCTCGAAACCGACAACAACGGCAACCGGCTCGTGCTCGAAGTCGCGCAGCATCTCGGCGAGAACACCGTTCGCACGATCGCGATGGACGCCACCGAGGGTCTGACCCGCGGCCAGACCGTCACCGATACCGGCTCGCAGATCCGCGTGCCGGTCGGCCCGAAGACGCTCGGCCGCATCCTCAACGTCATCGGCGAGCCGATCGACGAGCGCGGTCCGGTCGGCGCAGAGACGACCGCCCCGATCCACGCTTCGGCGCCGCTGTTCGTCGACCAGTCGACCGAGAGCGCGATCCTGGTCACCGGCATCAAGGTCATCGATCTGCTCGCACCCTATGCGAAGGGCGGCAAGATCGGCCTGTTCGGGGGCGCCGGCGTCGGCAAGACCGTGCTGATTCAGGAGCTGATCAACAACATCGCCAAGGGCCATGGCGGCACCTCGGTGTTCGCCGGCGTCGGCGAGCGTACCCGCGAGGGTAACGATCTGTACCACGAGTTCCTCGACGCGGGCGTCATCGCCAAGGATGCCGACGGCAACCCGCAGTCGGAGGGCTCGAAGGTCGCGCTGGTGTTCGGCCAGATGAACGAGCCGCCAGGCGCGCGTGCCCGCGTGGCGCTGTCGGGCCTAACGATCGCCGAGTATTTCCGCGACGTCGAAGGCCAGGACGTGCTGTTCTTCGTCGACAACATCTTCCGCTTCACGCAGGCGGGCGCAGAGGTGTCTGCACTGCTCGGTCGTATTCCGTCGGCGGTGGGCTATCAGCCGACGCTGTCGACCGACATGGGCGCGCTGCAGGAGCGCATCACGTCGACCAACAAGGGGTCGATCACCTCGGTGCAGGCGGTGTACGTGCCGGCCGACGATCTTACCGATCCGGCGCCTGCGACGTCGTTCGCGCATCTCGATGCGACGACCAACCTCAACCGCGCGATCTCGGAGCTGGGCATCTACCCGGCAGTCGATCCGCTCGACTCGACCTCGCGTCTGCTCGAGCCGCGCGTCGTCGGTCAGGAGCATTACGACACCGCGCGTGCCGTTCAGTCGACCTTGCAGAAGTACAAGTCGCTGCAGGACATCATCGCGATTCTCGGCATGGACGAGCTGTCGGAAGAAGATAAGCTCACCGTCCAGCGTGCGCGGAAAATCCAGAAGTTCCTGAGCCAGCCGTTCCACGTCGCCGAGGTCTTCACCGGCATCAGCGGCAAGTTCGTCCAGCTCGAGGACACCGTCCGGTCGTTCAAGGCGGTGGTCGAGGGCGAGTATGATCACCTCCCCGAGGCGGCGTTCTACATGGTCGGCGGGATCGACGAAGCCGTCGCCAAGGCCGAAAAGATGGCCGCGGAAGCGTAAGCTTAGCTCCCTCTCCCCTCCGGGGAGAGGGTTGGGGTGAGGGGCCGCCACGAGCGCCTTCGCCCGGTACTGCCCCTCACCCCGACCCTCTCCCCGAAGGGGAGAGGGAGAAGGTCCCAGACATGCTGCATTTCGAACTCGTCACGCCAGAAAAGCTCGTCCGCTCGGAGGAGGTCTACATGGTCGTCGTCCCCGGCACCGAAGGCGATTTCGGCGTCCTGGAAGGCCACGCGCCCTTCATGTCGACGGTCCGCGACGGCGGCGTGCAGGTATACCGCACGCAGAACGCCACCCCCGAGATCATCGCGATCAAGGGCGGCTTCGCCGAGGTCAACGCCAAGGGCCTGACGGTGCTGGCCGAACACGCGGGCGAGTAAGCTCTCCAACTGAACCAAGAGTTGTTTCCCCGCGAAGGCGGGGACCAAGACTGGGCACCCGTCATCGCGGGTGAACAAACTTTCTTCTCACTCTTCTGCTTCCACCCCGGCGCAGGCCGGGGCCCAATTGGGAAGGTAGAAGTAACGAAGCGCGGCGCCGATCATCTGCGTCCCCCAATTGGGCCCCGGCCTCCGCCGGGGTGGTGGCACACTCCGGTGTAGGAGCCCCGGCGCTACAGGAAATTATACGGGTCGACGTCGACCGTCACCCGCACCTTCGACGGCCAGTCGAGCTTCCCCAACCACGCCCGGATGACATCCTGCACATCCAGCGCCCGCCGCGCATGGACCAGCAGCCGGTACCGGTGCCGCCCCCGCAACATCGCCAGCGGCGCCGGCGCAGGGCCATAGACGTGCATCCCCTCGACCTCGGGCGCGCTCCGCCCCACCAGCTTGGCCGTATCATGCGCGCAGGACTGGTCCTCCGACGACACCACGATCGCCGCGTAGCGCCCGAACGGCGGTGCCCCCGCGTCCTTTCGCGCATCCGTCTCCGCGGCATAGAATGCGTCCGCATCGCCGGTGATCAGCGCCTGCATCACCTGCGCCCCCGGGCTATGCGTCTGAATGAACACGTGCCCCGGCTTCTCTCCGCGTCCCGCACGCCCCGACACCTGCCGGATCTGCTGAAACGTCCGCTCGGCCGCGCGCAGGTCGCCGCCGTCTAGCCCGAGGTCCGCATCGACCACGCCGACCAGTGTCAGGTTCGGGAAATGATACCCCTTCGTCACGAGCTGCGTACCGACGACGATGTCGATATCGCCCGCCTCCATCCGTCCGACGAACTCCGCCGCCTTGGCCGGCGACCAGATCGTGTCCGACGTCACCACGGCCGTCTTCGCGTCGGGGAACAGCGCCGTCACCTCGTCCGCGATCCGCTCGACACCGGGTCCGCAGGCGACGAGCGTATCCTCGCCCTTGCACTCCGGGCAAACGCGCGGCGTCGGTTCGATGTGGCCGCAATGATGGCAGGCCAATCGCCTGGTAAGCCGGTGCTCGACCATCCACGCGGTGCAGTTCGGGCATTGAAACCGGTGCCCACAGGTCCGGCACAAGGTCAGCGGCGCATAGCCACGCCGGTTGAGGAACAGCAACGACTGCTCGCGCCGTTCCAAAGTCTCCTGCATCGCCTTGACCAGACGCGGTGCCAGCCAGCGACCGCGTTCCGGCGGTTCCTTGATCAGGTCGATCGGCTCGATCGTGGGCATTTCCGCCGCGCCGAACCGCCCCGGCAGCTTCAGTTCCGCATAGCGCCCGGTCACGACTTGTTGGCGAGTCTCGATCGCCGGCGTCGCGGAGGCGAGGATCACCGGACACCCCTCGAACTTGCCGCGCATCACCGCGACGTCGCGCGCATGATAATGCACGCCCTCTTCCTGCTTGAAGCTCGTCTCGTGCGCCTCGTCGACGACGATAAGCCCGAGGTCGTGGTAGGGCAGGAACAATGCCGACCGCGCGCCTACCGTCACCAGCGCCTCGCCACTCGCGATCGCGCGCCAAGCCCGGCGCCGCTGGGTCGAGCGCAGCCCCGAATGCCACGCGACCGGCTCGCACCCGAACCGGTCGTGGAAGCGCTTGAGGAAGGGTTCTGTGAGCGCGATCTCGGGGAGCAGGACGAGTGTCTGGCGGCCGTCGCGGATCGCCTGCGCCACCGCCTCGAAATACACTTCCGTCTTGCCCGAGCCGGTCACCCCGTCGAGCAACGTCGGATGAAACGCGTGCTCGGCAACGCCGGTGACCAGCGCATCCGCCGCCGCCCGCTGGTCCTCGGAGAGCGTCGGCTCGTGATGCGAGGGATCGGGGACGGGGTAGGGGCTGTCCAGGCTGACCTCGACCGCCTCGATCGCCCCGACCTTCACCAGCCCGCGGATCACCGCATCGCTGACGTCGGCCGTCGTCGCCAACTCACGGATCAGGCCCTGGCGATCGCCGATCCGCTCCAGCGCCTGCTCGCGCTGAGGCGTAAGGCGCGGCGGCACGACGCCGGTGGACCGGTACTCGATCGCCGTCCGCGCCCCCTCCAGCGCCGAAGTCGAGGCCAGCGTCATTCGCAACACCGACGCCGGTGGCGCGAGGTAATAATCGGCGGTCCACTCGACCAGCCGGCGCAGCGGCGCTCCCAGCGGCGGCACGTCGGCGACCGCGAGCAGGTTGCGCAGCCGGTTGTCGCCGACCTCCGCATCCGACGGCATCCGCTCCGCCTCCCACACCACGCCGAGCAACTGCCGCGGGCCCAGCGGCGCGACGACGATCGAGCCCGGCCCGACCTCCATGCCGGCCGGCACGCGGTAGTCGAGCGGCCCAAGGGCAGCGTTGAGGATCAGGACACGGGCGCGGGACGACATCGTGTCCTTATATGGGGCTGGATCGCGCCTGCGTGAACCGCTTTACGCGGCGTCGCGCCGGTCGGGGCGGCGCCGTTCGCCGACGCGCCCGCGCTTCTCCTTGTAGAGGACGGTATCGGCGCGGTGGACGAAGTCGCGGACGGTGAGGCAATCCGGCTCCAACGCGGCGATCCCGACCGTCCCGGCGCTGACCATCGCCAGTCCGTTGAGCGCGATCGGGAAACGCAGCGCTTCCTGCAACCGCGCGCAGACCTGGCTCGGCACCGCGGTCAGCGCGGGATGCTCGACCAGCACCGCGAATTCGTCGCCGCCCAGCCTCGCCACGAAGCTGCCCTTGAGCCAGGGTTCGCGCAACACCCGGCCGACGCCGCGCAGCACGTCGTCGCCTGCGGTATGGCCGAGCGTGTCGTTGATCGCCTTGAACCCGTCGAGATCGAGCAGCGCGAGCAGAAGTGGCGTCGCATTGGCCCGCGACCGGGCCATTGCCGCGTCGAGCGCGCGGTCGAACGCCGCGCGATTGGCGATTCCGGTGAGCGAATCGGTGTCGGCGGAGCGGCGCAGCGTGGTTTCGAGCGCGTGGCGTTCGGTCACGTCCTGGAACACCCCGACCAGGGCGACCGGGGTGTCGTCGATGCACTCGCGTTCGCCGAGGACGCGGACCCGGCGCGGCTCGCCCTGGACGGTGGTGAAGTCGACCTCGAGGTCGAAGGGCGCGCCGCTCTCGATCGTGTGGTCGAGCGCGACCGCGAGGGCGTCGCGGGCGTGCGCCGGATAGAATTCCATCGCGCCCGGCATGTCGGGCAGGTCGCCGATCGGCAGGCCATAGATGTGATAGACGCCGTCGGACCATTCGAGGTGATTGTCCTCCAGCGAGACGCGCCACGATCCGATCGCCGCCATCCGCTCGGCCTGGCGGAAGATCCGGTCCTGCCGGACGAGCGCTGCGGCCTGCCGGTCGGCGGTGGTGGCGATCGCGATCGCGCGGTTTGCCGCGGCGCGTGCGGCGATGGTGGTCTCGGCGAGCGTGGCGAGGTGGAGCAGGGCTGAGCGGCCGGCGTCGTTCAGGCTGCGGGGCGCGGAGTCGATCACGCAGATTGTGCCGATCGCATGCCGCTCGCCGCTGCCGTCGATCGCGTGGATCGGCGCACCGGCATAGAATCGCGCGCCCTCGGCCGAGGTGACCAGCGGGTTCTCGGCAAACCGCGCGTCGACGGCGAGGTTCTCGATGACCAACGGATCTTTACTGCGAATCGTGTATGCGCACATCCCAATATCACGACTAATCTCGCCGCGTTCGCCGCCGGCGGCCGCCTTGATCCAGAGCCGGTCGCTGTCGACCAGCGTCAGCAACGCGGTCGGACACCCCAGCATTTCGGCCGCCAACGCCACCAGCGCATCGAATTCGCGCTCCGGCTCGCTGTCGAGCAGTGCCAGTGCGTGAAGCGCGGCTACGCGGCGGGTTTCATCCGTAAACATATCACAAATTAGGTCAGCGGGGGACATGGCGTTCAATACCGCAAGGGGAGTTAATTTTCTTTGTCGGCGGAACGCGTTACTGTCCGATTATGGAGTGTATCAAAGACCTGCCACCGTCGATGCTTTGGGCCGACCATCTCGCGCGCGACCGTCGGCGATCGGTGCATACGGTCCGCGCCTACCGCGCGGCGGCCGAGCGGCTGACCGCATTCCTGATCGGCCATTGGGGCGAGGCGATCGACCGCGGGGCGCTGGCGCGCGTGACGGCGACGGACCTCCGGGCGTATCTGGCGCAGCGTCGCGAGTCGGGGCTCGGCAACGCCTCGGCGGCGCGCGAATTGTCGGCGGTGCGCGGATTTCTCGCCTGGGCGAACGAAAGCGCCGAGCAACCGCGGATGCGAGGGCCGCGCGTCAAGACCGGCGTGCCGCGGCCGATCTCGCCGGCCGAGGCGGTCGCGTTGGCGGAGGAGGTGGCCGACGATGCCGCCGAGCCGTGGATCGGCGCGCGCGACTGGGCGGTGTTGATGCTGTTGTACGGCGCAGGGCTGCGGATCGGCGAGGCGCTGACGTTGCGGGGCGAGATCCTGCCGCTCGGCGAGACGATCCGGGTGACGGGCAAGCGCGACAAGACCCGTGTGGTGCCGCTGTTGCCGCAGGTCCGCGCGGCGATCGAGGCCTATTTCGCGCAGACGCCCTGGCCGATCACGCGCGACGCGCCGCTGTTTCGGGGCGCGAAGGGCGGGGCGCTGTCGCCGGTGATGATCCGGCGCGGGGTGCAAGCCGCGCGCGCGCGGCTCGGGCTCGGCGACCGGACAACGCCGCATGCGCTGCGCCACAGTTTCGCGACGCATCTGCTGGGGCGGGGTGCGGATCTGCGTGCGCTACAGGAGTTGCTCGGCCATGCGAGCCTCAGTTCGACGCAGGTCTATACGCAGGTCGACGCGGCGCATCTGATGGATGTGTATCGCAACGCGCATCCGCGGGCCTGACGCGTCAGGCCGCGTCCTTCGGCTTCCACGTCACGACACGCCACACATAGCCGATGATGATGACGACGAACGTCGCGACGGCGACCGGCCCGACATAGCGGTCGAGTTCCTCGAAATGTGAGCCGAGCAGGATCCCGGCATAGGCCAGCACGGTATTCCAGATCGCGCTGCCGGCCGCAGTCCAGATCACGAACTGCCAGATCGGCATGCAGGTCATGCCCGCGGGCAGCGAAATGACCGTGCGGAAGGTCGGCATGAAGCGAAACACGAAGATGACCCAGCCGCCGCGCTTGACGAAGAAGCGGTGGATCTTCTCGACGTCCGACCATTCCATCGTCAGCCAGCGGCCGTTGCGCTCGATGAACGGGCGGAAGCGTTCGTAGCCGATGTTGCGGCCGATATAATACCAGAAGTAATTGCCGACGACCGAGCCCGCGGTGCCCCAGGCGATCAGCGGCACGATGCTCATGGTGCCGCGCGCGACCGCCATGCCGCCGAGCCCCATAATCACTTCGGACGGCACGGGGGGCACGATATTCTCGAGCGCCATCAACAGGAAGATACCGAAATATCCGCCCCAGGCGATGAGATCGAGGATGAATTCGGTCATGGGTATGAGATACTGCCGGGACGCCGGATGGGTTCCACCATTGCGCTACCCTGGCCCACCATTGCACCACCCCGGCGAAGGCCGGGGCCCAATTGGGGGACGGTTATGACGGAGGACGGCGCTCCGTTACGACGACCTTTCCAATTGGGCCCCGGCCTCCGCCGGGGTGGTGGTTTTGGAAAGGCTACCGCGTCGCGACCTTCGCCTCGATCGCATCCCAGATCATGCCGGCGACGTCGGTCCCATCGAATTTCTCGATCGCGACGATCCCCGTTGGCGACGTCACGTTGATCTCGGTCAGCCACGTGCCGCCGATCACGTCGATCCCGACGAACAGCAGCCCGCGCTTCTTCAGTTCCGGCCCCAATACCGCACAGATCTCGCGCTCCTTCTCGGTCAGTTCCGACTTCTCCGCCGAGCCGCCGACCGCGAGGTTCGAGCGAATCTCGCCTTCGCCCGGCAACCGGTTGATCGCGCCCGCGACCTCGCCGTCGATCAGCACGATCCGCTTGTCTCCCTTCGCGACGTCGGGGAGGAACGCCTGGACCATGTGCGGCTCGCGCCAGGTCATGTTGAAGACCTCCATCAGCGCCGACAGGTTGGCGCCGTCCGACTCGACCTTGAAGATCGCCTTGCCGCCATTGCCGTGGAGCGGCTTGATGACGATCGCGCCGTGCTCGGCGAGGAATTTCCGGGCTTCGTCGAGCGAACGGGTGACCAAAGTCGGCGGCATGAACTGCGGGTAATCGAGCACGAACACCTTTTCGGGCGCGTTCCGGACCTGCGCGGGATCGTTCACGACGAGCGTCTTGTCAGCGATCCGCTCGAGCAGGTGGGTCGCGGTGATGTAGCCGAGATCGAACGGGGGATCCTGCCGCATGAGGACGACATCGGCCTCGTCGCCAAGGTCGAGGTTCACCGGCTCGCCAACCGAGAAATGATCGCCGACGACGCGCTGCACGGTGACCGGATGCGCCTTCGCCCAGACCTTGCCGTCGCGGTAGTTCAGGTCCTCGGCGGAGTAATGGAAGAGCGTGTGGCCCCGGTCCTGCGCGGAGAGCATCAGCGCGAACGTCGAGTCGCCGGCAATGTTGATGCTGTCGAGCGGGTCCATCTGGACGGCGACGGTGAGGCTCATGCGTCTTCCTTCTATTCTGTGGAGCGCATGTAGGCGCGGGCAGGCGCGAAGTCATCGGGTGACGTGGCTTCAATCAGCCCCGTCATCCTGACGAAAGTCAGGACCCAGAGCCGTGAAGGATGCCCTCAATTACCCTGGGTCCTGACTTTCGTCAGGATGACGGAAGGGTTTGCAGAGGTTCAGGTACCCTGCACGGCGGCCCGCTACCCGATCCAGGCATTCTCGATATGCCGCGGCCGCGTACCCGGTGCGAGCAGGATGACGTCGACGCGGATGTCGTCGCCCGGCCCGGCATAGCGCGGCATCAGATACTCCGCCGCCGCCGCGACGCGGGCGAGGCGGCGTTCGTCGATCGCGAAGTCAAGTTCGGCCGCTGTGGCGCGCGTCTTGACCTCGACGAAGGCGATCAGGTTTCCCTTTCGTGCGACGAGATCGACCTCGCCGGCGGGGGTGCGGACCCGGCGATCGAGGATGCTCCAGCCCTTCAGCCTTAGCCACCACCCCGCCAAGCGCTCGCCGCGCCGGCCGGCGATCTCTGCGGAGCGGCGGTCACGCATTCTTGCTCCCATCCCTGGAAGGGAGGGGTTGGGGGTGGGTTGGTTTGTTGGCTGGTGCTGCGGATACCAAGCGGCCGACCCACCCTCGGCCCCTCCCTTTCAGGGAGGGGGGAAGAAGGGGCGTCACCCCTTCTCCGCCTTCAATTCCAGCGCCCGCGCGTACAGCGCCTTTCGGTCGAGCCCGAGCTTCTTCGCCACCTCACTCGCCGCCTGCCCGGTGGACAACCGCGTCAACGCTTCGGTCAACGCCGTATCCCCATCCTCCGCACTCGCAGGCGGAGCATCGCCGGGCGGCGCCACGACGATCACGATCTCCCCACGGGGCGGCGAGTCCGCATAGCGGTCGGCGAGTGTCGAGAGCGTCCCCGTCACCGCCTCCTCGAACTTCTTGCTGATCTCGCGCGTCACCGCCGCCTCACGGTCGCCAAGCCCTTCGAGCAGCGCCGCCAGACACGCCCCGAGCCGCGGCCCCGACTCATACATGACGAGAGTCGCGCGGATCGTCGCGATCTCGGCGATCGCCTCGGCCCGCGCGTGCAGCTTCGAGGGCAGGAAGCCGACGAACAGGAATCGGTCGGTCGGCAGCCCCGCCAGTGTCAGTGCCGCCACCGCCGCGCACGGCCCCGGTATCGTCACCACCAGATGCCCCGCCGCACGCGCATCGCGCACCAGCTTGAACCCCGGATCGGAAATCAGCGGCGTCCCGGCGTCGGACACCAGCGCCACCGCCTGCGTCGCCATCCGCGCGATCAGTGCGGGCCGCACGCCCTCCGCGCTGTGATCGTGATACGGCACCATCGGCGTCTTCGTGCCGATGTGGCGGAGCAAGCCGGCGGTCACGCGGCTGTCCTCGACCGCGATCACGTCGGCACGGCGGAGGATGTCGGCGGCGCGCGGCGACAGATCGCCAAGATTGCCGATCGGGGTCGCGACGATGTAGAGGCCGGGATCGAGAAGAGTTTCAGGGTTCATGGGGACGGTCATGGCAGACGCGACGACGATAGGGCAATCCGGCCGGCACTCAATGCGTACCATCGGGCGATGGGCGACGCTTGCCGCGGCGTGCCTGCTCGGCGCGTGCCAGACGATCGTCCCGCGCGGCCCCGTCGAGCCGTCGCGACAGCGCCCGACCACGCGTCCCGCCGACCGGCCCGACATCGGCGTCGAGACCGGTATCCCGCGCGATGCCGAGCGTAACCGCGTCGCGCTGCTCGTGCCGCTGTCGGGCAGCAACGCCGGCGTCGGCACCTCGATCGCCAACGCGACGATGCTGGCGTTGCTCGATACGCAGAACCAGCGCGTCCGGATCACCAACTACGACACCGCGACCGGGGCCGCCGCCGCCGCGCAGCGCGCGATCGCGGAAGGCGCGCAGCTGATCCTCGGGCCGCTGCTCGCCGATGATGTCCGCGCAGTCGCGCCGATCGCGCGCGCCGCGAACATCCCGGTGCTCAGCTTCTCCAACGATCTCGGCGTGGCCGGCAACGGCGCGTACCTGATGGGCTATGTTCCGACCCAGTCGATCGCGCGTGTCGTCGATTTCGCCAAGGAGCGCGGCGTCAGCAACTTCGCCGGCCTGGTCCCCAACGGGCTGTACGGCGAGCGCGCCTCGACCGCGTTCCTCCGCGCGGTCGAAGGCGCAGGTGGCCAGGTCGTCTCGCTCCAGACCTATGCGCGCGGTCCCGGTGGCGTTTCCGGTGCGGTCACGCGGCTCGCGGCGAAAGCCCCTTATGACGCGGTCCTGATCGCCGACGGCGGCGCCACCGCAGCTTCGGCTGCGGCGATGGTCAAGCGCGGCGGCGGCGCGTCGACGCGCATCCTCGGCACCGAACTCTGGAATTCGGACTCGGGCATTGCCGCGAAGCCTGCGCTGTCGGGCGCGTGGTACGCCAGCGTCTCGGACACGCTGTACCGCCAATACGCCGCCAAATACCGCGCGCGGTTCGGGGCAGGGCCTTACCGCCTGTCGAGCCTCGGGTACGACTCGGTCCTGCTGACGGTGCGCATCGCCCGCGACTGGAAGCCCGGTACGCCGTTTCCGGTCAACCGCCTGCGCGACGGCGACGGGTTTGCGGGGATCGACGGCGCGTTCCGCTTCGGCCGCGACAACGTTGCCGAGCGTGCGCTCGAGGTGAAGGAAATCCGTGGCGGCACGACGACGGTGGTCTCGCCCGCGCCGGCCGGGTTCGGGAAGTAGCATCTTCGCCCCTCCCTGGAAGGGAGGGGTAGGGGGTGGGTCGGCCAATTGGCTATCGACGCGCCCGCCCCATACCGACCCACCCCCGGCCCCTCCCTTTCAGGGAGGGGGGAAGAGTAAGGCAGCCGCCTAGGCGGTGACGATTTCCGGCAGAATCGCGTCGAGGAGCAGCGCGCCGGCTTCGGTAACCCGCAGGCGTCCCGGCGTGTGGGCGATCAGTCCCAGGTCTTGGAGCCGCGCCACGGCCGCCAAGTCCACCGGCACGATACCAGCGTTCAGCGCGGTAATCCGGTCCAGATCCACCCCTTCGGCCAGCCGCAACCCCATCAGCAACGCCTCGGTCGCCCGCGTCGAGGGCGTCAGCGGATCCTCGACTTCCATTCCGTGGCCATTCCGCTCGATCGCCGCCAGCCAGTTCTCCGGCTTCTTGCGCCGCACCGTTGCCAGCCCACCGCGCCGGCCATGCGCGCCGGGCCCGATCCCGGCATAATCCTGGTACCGCCAGTAAGCGAGGTTGTGGCGGCTCTCCGCTCCCGGGCGCGCGTGGTTCGACGTCTCGTACGCGGGCAAGCCTGCCGCCGCGGTGTCGGCGCGCGTCGCCTCGAACAGGTCGGCCGCCGAGTCGCCGTCCGGGATCACGATCCGCCCCGCCAGCGCCTCGGTCGCGAACCGCGTGCCGGCTTCGATCGTCAGCTGATACAGCGAGAGATGCTCCGTCCCCAGGCTCAGCGCGCGCGCCAGTTCCGCACGCCAGTCGTCGAGCCGTTGGCCGGGGAGCGCATAGATCAGGTCGAAACTCACGCGCGGAAAGACGTTTTGCGCGGTCGCGAGCGCCGCCTGTCCCTCGTTCACGTCATGCGCGCGGCCGAGGAACCTCAGCGCCTGATCGTCGAGCGATTGCAGCCCGAGCGATACCCGGTTCACGCCCGCGCTCGCCAGATCGGCGAACCTCGCCGCCTCGACCGAGGACGGGTTCGCCTCCAGCGTGATCTCGATTCCGTCGGCGAACCCCCACGCCTTCTCCGCCGCATTCAGCACGGCCGCGACGGTTTCGGGCGGCATCAGCGACGGCGTGCCACCGCCGAAGAAGATCGACTGCAACTTCCGCCCCGGCAGCACCCGCGCTTCATGGTCGAGGTCGGTCAGCAGCGCGGCGCGCCAGGCTGCCTGGTCCACCTCGTCGCGGACATGGCTGTTGAAGTCGCAATACGGGCATTTCGACACGCAGAACGGCCAGTGGACGTAGAGCGCGAGATCGCCCGGTTGATGGGGGCTGGGGCTTGGTGTTTCGAAGACGGGCATTATCTCGCGCATATGGTCGCACGGGGCGGCCGAAGGAAGCGCAATGACGGCACGGATGGGTTTGGCGATCGCCGGGGCGCTGGTGCTGGCAGGCTGCGCGCAGGGGCCCGAGCGAGTCGTCGAGCCGCGCGAATCGATGGCGCCGGCCCCGCGCGGGGCGAGCCTGCTCAAGACCGCGATGATGGACGGCCACAATGCCGCGCGTGCCGCGGTGGGCGTGGCGCCGCTGACCTGGAGCGATACGCTGGCGACCACCGCGCGCGCCTATGCCGAGGAAATGGCGCGCACGCGGAAATTCGCGCACGCCCCGCAACCGCAGGGCATGAGCCGCGAAGGCGAGAATTTGTGGACCGGCACGCGCTATGCCTATGCCTATCCCGAGATGATCGGCCACTGGGTCGCCGAGAAGCGCGATTTCATCAACATGCCTACGCCCGGGTTCAGCCGCACCGGCAAGGTCGACGACGTCGCGCACTACACGCAGATCGTCTGGCGTGGCTCGACCCAGGTCGGCTGCGCGATGGCGAGCAACAAGACCGACGACTATCTGGTGTGCCGCTATTCGCCGCCCGGCAACGTCTTCGGCGAGCGTGCCTATTGATCTGGAGCAAGCCGGTAGTTTCGGGACAGTGGTATTTTCTTAAGTGGTTTCCGCCTAACCTACTTTAATGAAACCAGTACCCTTACCCGATGTGCCCCGTATCGGTTGCGTCGGATGTCGTGACGGCGGCGGCCTCTCGTTCGCCTTCTCGATGGCGTTCCAGCCGATCGTCGATGTCGAGACGGAGACGGTCTTCGCGTACGAGGCGCTGGTGCGCGGGCCCGAGGGGCAGTCGGCGGCGAGCGTGCTGGGCCAGGTCGATGCGGCGAACCTGTATGCGTTCGACCAGCAGTGCCGGGTGCGCGCGATCGAGGCGTCAGTGAAGGCCGGGCTGCTCGATACGCCCGCGCGGTTGTCGATCAACTTCCTCCCGAACGCGGTGTATTCGCCGGCGGCGTGCATCCAGTTGACGCTGAAGACGGCGGGCGCGGTGGGGATGCCGACCGACCGGCTGATCTTCGAGTTCACCGAGAACGAGGAGATGCTCGATCCCGCGCATGTCGCGAACATCATCGCGACCTATCAGAAGATGGGCTTCGGGACGGCGCTCGACGATTTCGGGGCGGGGCATGCCGGCCTGAACCTGCTGGCGCGGTTCCAGCCGGATATCATCAAGCTCGACATGGAGCTGATCCGCGATCTCGACACGAGCCTGCCGCGGCGGATGATCGTCGAGGGGATGCTGCGGATGTGCGCGGGGTTGGGAATCTCGGTGATCGCCGAGGGGGTCGAGACCGAAGGCGAGTACGACGCCCTGCGCGCGCTGGGCGTGCGGTACATCCAGGGGTATCTGCTGGCGAAACCGGCGTTCGAGGCGCTGCCTGCGGTGAATTGGCCCAGGAAGCAGATGGTCGCCGTTTGAGGGTGCCGTGATTTGCAATCCTCCCCCGCCAGGGGGAGGTGGCACCGAAGGTGACGGAGGGGGAGGACACGGAACGATCGTTTCGCTTTCCTCCCCCTCCGTCTGGCAAGAGCCAGCCACCTCCCCCTGGCGGGGGAGGATCGATACAAGTCAGAACACCGCGGCTTCGAGCAGCTTGAACGCTTCGTTGCGGTGGCTGATCGCGTTCTTCGTTTCGTGCGGGAGTTCGGCGTAGGTCTGGTCGTAGCCGAGCGGCACGAACACCGGGTCGTAGCCGAACCCGACATTCCCGCGCGGCGGCCAGGTCAGCGTACCCTCGGCACGGCCCTCGAACCATTCGACGTGACCATCGGGCCATGCGAGCGCGAGCACGCTGACGAAATGCGCACCGCGCGTTGCATCCGGGCCCTTGGCGGCGACCGCGTCCTCGACCTTCTGCATCGCCATCTGCCAGTCGCGACCGTTCGGGGTTTCCGCCCAGTCGGCCGTGTAGACGCCCGGATCGCCGCCGAGCGCATCGACGCACAGCCCGCTGTCGTCGGCGAGCGCGGGGTAGCCCGACAGGTCCGCCGCCGAGCGCGCCTTCAGCTCGGCATTCGCGAAGAAGGTGGTGCCCGTCTCGATCGGCTCGGGCAGGTCGAGTTCGGCGGCCGAGACGACTTCGAGCCCCCGTCCTTCCAACAGCGCCGCGATCTCGCGCACCTTGCCCTTGTTATGGCTGGCGATGACCAGCTTGCCCGGTGCGAGCTTGCGGATCGCCTGCGGCTCCTTGCCCTCGCCGCTCACTTGGCGACCGCCTTCGCCTGTGCCGCGAAGATGTCGGTGCAGCCGATCCGCGCGAGCCGCAGCAGGCGGAGCAGCGCCTCTTCGTCGTACGTCGCGCCCTCGGCGGTCGCCTGTGCCTCGGCGATGTTGCCGTTTTCGAGCAGTACGAAGTTCGCATCCGCATCCGCGCCCGAGTCCTCGATATAGTCGAGGTCGAGCACCGGATTGCCCTGGTAGATGCCGCAGCTGATCGCCGCGACCTTCTGCGTCAGCGGGTCGGCGGTCAGCTTGCCGCTTGCGAGCAGCCCGTCGATCGCGAGCCGCAACGCGACCCAGCCGCCCGAGATCGATGCGGTGCGCGTGCCGCCGTCGGCCTGGATCACGTCGCAGTCGATCACGATCTGGCGCTCGCCGAGCAGCTTCAGGTCGACGACCGCGCGCAAGCTGCGCCCGATCAGCCGCTGGATTTCCTGCGTGCGGCCCGACTGCTTGCCCTTGGCGGCCTCGCGGTTGTTGCGCGTGTTGGTGGCGCGCGGAAGCATGCCGTATTCGGCGGTCACCCAGCCTTCGCCCTTGCCGCGCATGAACGGCGGCACCTTCTCCTCGACGCTGGCGGTGACGAGCACCTTGGTGTCGCCGAAGCCGATCAGGACGGAGCCCTCGGCATGCTTGGTGAAGCGTGGCTCGATCGTGATCGCACGCATCTGGTCTGGGGCGCGGCCGGATGGGCGCATGATGTATCGTCCTTGCTTGGTTCTCCCGCGAAAGCGGGAGCCCAGGGTCACGCAGCACAAAGCCCGTGACTCCTGGACCCCCGCGTTCGCGAGGGAACGGGTTTTGCCGCTGCCTAGCCTTTCGTTTGGTCGCTCGCCAGCCCAACTACCGCCGTCATCCTGACGAAAGTCAGGACCCAGAGCCACGCAGGACACCGTTCGGTTACCCTGGGTCCTGACTTTCGTCAGGATGACGGGTGGAGAGGGTGCATTCCCCCCTTTGTCCGCCCGTCGATCCGCCCTAGATCAAGGCGATGGCCACGCCCCCCGTCACCGAACTGACCGATCGCGCGCGCGACATTTTTCGTGCGGTGGTCGACAGCTATCTCGCCAGCGGCACGCCGGTCGGGTCGAAGACGATCGCGCAGCTGACTGGTCTGAGCCTCTCACCCGCTTCGATTCGCGGGGTGATGGGCGAACTCGAAGGGCTCGGCCTGCTCGCGAGCCCGCATACCAGCGCCGGACGCATGCCGACCGATCGCGGCTTGCGCCTGTTCGTCGACGGCATGATGCAGGCGATGGAGCCCTCGATCGAGGAGCGCCAGACGATCGAGGCCCGCGCCGGCGTCGGTGGTCCGGTCGAGGAGGCGCTCGCCGCGACCACGCTCGCGCTCTCCGGGCTGTCGGCCTGTGCCGGGTTGGTGATGGTCCCCAAGCGCGAGCTGAAACTCCGCCAGATCGCGTTCGTCGCGCTGTCGCCGGAGCAAGCGCTGGCGGTGCTGGTGAGCGAGGACGGCTCGGTCGAGAACCGCGTGATCGCGCTGCCCAAGGGCATGTCGGCATCCGCGCTGATCGAGGCGGGCAATTACATGTCGGCGACGCTCGGCGGCCTGACGCTGGCCGAGGCGCGGACCCGCGTGGATCTGGAACTGGCGGACGGGCAGGCGGCACTCGATGGCGCAGCGCGCGCGCTGGTCGAGCGCGGGATCGCGGTGTGGAGCGAGGATGCCGATCGCCGCCCGGTGCTGATCGTGCGGGGGCAGGGGCGGTTGATCGATGCCGCCGCCGCGGCCGATCTCGACCGGGTCCGCGACCTGCTCGACGATCTCGAGGGAAAGCAGGAAGTCGCATCGCTTTTGGACAGCGCGCGCGCCGGTGATTCGACCCGGATTTTCATCGGCGCGGAGACCAAATTGTTCGCATTGTCAGGGTCTTCGGTCATCGCACGACCGTTTCGCGGGTTGGACGGCCGGGTGGTCGGCGTGGTCGGTGTCATAGGCCCGACGCGGTTGAACTATGCGCGCGTCGTGCCCATGGTGGATTTCACGGCTGCAACGCTCGCCCGGTTGATGGGTTGAGCCGGCCAATTTTATAGGGAAAGCAATGTCCGAGATCGACCAGAACACGCCTGCAGACCTGCGCGAAGAGACCGCTGAAGACGCGCCCGAAGTCGCGACCAACGACCGCGTCGCCGAGCTCGAGAACCAGCTCGCCGAAGCCAAGCAGAACGTCCTGTATGCGCAGGCCGAGATCCAGAACGTCCGCCGCCGCGCCGAGAAGGAGGCGCAGGACGCGCGCGCCTATGCCGCGACGGCGTTCGCGCGCGACGTGCTGTCGGTTGCCGACAACCTCGCGCGCGGGCTGTCGGCGATCCCGGCGGACCTGCGCTCGGACGAGAAGATGAAGGGGCTCGTTACCGGCCTGGAGGCGACCGGTCGCGAGTTGGAGAGCGTGTTCCAACGCCACGGCATCACCAAGATCGCCGCGGAAGGCCAGATGCTCGATCCGAACAAGCATCAGGCGATGATGGAAATCCCGAGCGATCAGCCGCCGGGCACGATCGTCCAGGAGATGCAGGTCGGCTACATGATCAAGGACCGCCTGCTGCGCCCCGCGATGGTCGGCGTCGCCAAGGCTGGCTAACCCTTGCTCCCCTCCCTGAAAGGGAGGGGCTGGGGGTGGGTCGGCCGGTTGGCTATCGGTGCGCCCGCCCCACACCGACCCACCCCCGACCCCTCCCTTCCAGGGAGGAGGAAGAGCAGTCCATGAACCAGAACCTCACCGCCGATCGCCAGACCTTCGTCACACATCTCGAATGCTCGATCACCGGCGAGCGGTATGAGGCGGACCAGCTTAATGGGCTGTCGCGTGCGGGTCGGCCGTTGCTGGTGCGCTACGACCTTGACGCGGTTCGGTCCGCGGTTTCGCGCGACACGATCGAGGCGCGGCCGACCGATCTTTGGCGGTGGCGTGAGCTGCTCCCCGTGCGCCACACCGCCAACATCGTCAGCCTTGGCGAGATCGAGACGCCGCTTGTACCGCTGACGAAGTCCGGCGGTCCCAACGTGCTCGTGAAGGACGAGGGCCGCCTCCCGACCGGCAGCTTCAAGGCGCGCGGCCTCGTCATGGCCGTCGCGATGGCGAAGGAACTGGGTGTCACGAAGATCGCGATGCCGACCAACGGCAATGCGGGCGCGGCGCTCGCGGCCTACGCCACGCGCTGCGGGATCGAGACGATCGTGTTCTGCCCCGACGACACGCCGGAGATCAACGTTCGCGAGATCGCGATGCAAGGCGCGCGGGTCTGGCGGGTGAACGGCCTGATCGACGATTGCGGCGCGATCGTCGGCAAGGGCGCCGCGGAGGGGCGCTGGTTCGATTTCTCGACGCTGAAGGAGCCCTACCGGATCGAGGGCAAGAAGACGATGGGGCTCGAACTCGCCGCCCAGTTCGGGTGGAAACTGCCCGACGCGATCTTCTACCCGACCGGCGGCGGCACTGGCTTGATCGGCATGTGGAAGGCGTTCGACGAACTCGAAAGGCTCGGCTGGATCGGCTCCGAGCGACCCAAGATGTTCGCGGTGCAGGCCAGCGGCTGCGCGCCGATCGTCCGCGCGTTCGAGGCGGGCGAGGAACATGCCGAGCGCTGGGAGGATGCGAGCACCGTCGCGGCGGGCATCCGCGTACCGAAGGCGGTCGGCGACTTCCTGATTCTCCGCGCAGTGCGGGAGTCGGGCGGGCAGGCGCTCGCGGTCGGCGATCCGGCAATCCTGAAGGCGGTCGATGCGGCGGCGAAGCAGGACGGGCTGCTGCTATGCCCCGAGGGCGGCGCGACACTCGCGGCGTACACCCAAGCGTTGAACACCGGGCTGGTCGACGAGGACGACAAGGTCGTTCTTTTCAACTGCGCGACCGGGTTGAAGTATCCGATGCCCGAAGCACCGCAAGCGCTTGATCGGACACGACCTATCGATTTCGACGCGCTGTAAACCGCGGATTTCTGCCGATTTGGTGGATCGCGATCTACCGGATCGGTGATTGAAATTGATCCATGTTGTCTGCAACGGGGCGCCCTTCTTTTACAAAAGGGGTCTTCAATGCAGAAAATCGTCCAAGTCGTTTGCGTCGTGCTCATCGCCGCGGCGGTGATGTTCGGTGGGCGTTGGTACATGTACGTCGCGCAAGGGGCGAGCCCGTATGACGAGGTCGGTATCGCGCTGAACGGCTATGCGCCGGGGCCGATGCGGGCGTGGGGTTGCCACAAGATGCAGGCGCGGTTCCCGGGGCAGTTGCCGCCTTATGGGTGCGGCGGGGCGGATGGTCGTAGCTGGCTCTGATTACCCGTCATCCCAGCGAAAGCTGGGATCTCCCCGTGATAGCGCGCGCTCTTGCCGCGTGAGATCCCAGCTTTCGCTGGGATGACGGTGGGGGCGGGGACGGAAGCAATCACGGGGGCGCGACCTTTTTTCCTCTCCTGCAAGGGGAGGTGGCAGCGCGGAGCGCTGACGGAGGGGTGAGGCGCTCTCGATAGGGCGATACCCCTCCGTCGCTTCGCGCCACCTCCCCTTGCAGGGGAGGATCGATGAATTTCAGACCACCACCTGAGGCGAAAACGGCAGCACCGTCTCGTACTGCTCGAGCGGCGGCGCGCCCGCCACCGTCGCCCCGGCCCGCAGCAGGAACGCATGCCGCACGATCTCGCCCTGTTGCTCGATCCCGTAGCGATGCAGCGCCACCCCCGGCCGGAACGCATAGTCGTACCGGCACCAGGGATGCCGCGCCAAGGGCAGGAACACGCCGCGCTGGTGCTGCCAGATGTGCGTCATCTCGTGGATGAACAGCCCCTGCAGCGTCAGGTGCGCGTGCGCGAAATCGTCGCACCACAGATCGCCCTTGGGATGAAAGTGGATGCACCCGCGCGGTGCCATCACCGTGTCGCGCGGCTGGAAGAATGCCCATTTGCGCCGCGTCAGGCTGACCTGGGAATAGTCGATCGCGCTTCCGAACACCGACGCCGCCAACGCCGTCTCCCCCTCGGTCAGCGCGCGCCTTGCGTCACTACGCGTCACTTCGCCGCCGCGGTCCCCGCAGCCACGACGTTCGCGTTGTACAGGATCCGCGTCCCGTCGGCGAACGCGAAGGTCAGCATCGCCCGCGCGCCCGGCTTGATCCCGGGGTTCATGTTGAACAGCATCACGTGCCGCCCGCCCGGCGCGAAGGCGACGTCGGTGTTCGCCGGGATCTCCAGGCGCGTGAATGGCGCCATCGACGTCACGCCGTTCTTGGCCATCGTCTCGTGCATCTCGGCCTTGATCGCGACGTCGGTGGTGACCGAGATCAGCGTCGCCGGGGTCGGCCCGCCGTGCACCGTGAAATACGCCGCCGCAGGGCGTCCGGTCACCGCGCCCAGCCGGATATAGGCGCCGTCGACCGACAACTCCTTAGGCTGCGAACACGACGCCAGTGCCATCGCGGCAACACCCAGTCCGAAAACGATACGCATAGGTTACTTTTCTCCGGGCCAGACCACTTGCGCATCCTATGACCGGTACAATCTTGCGGCAAGCGCGAGGCCACCTATATCGCGCCCATCATCAGAAAGGTTCCACTGCCGTAACGGGGTGGAACCGGTTTCGTATTTTCGTTTCAAGTGAGGGGCTAATCAGAACTCATGGCTAAAGTAATCGGTATCGATCTCGGCACGACCAACAGCTGCGTTTCCGTCATGGAAGGCGGCAAGCCCAAGGTCATCGAGAATTCCGAGGGCGCGCGCACCACGCCGTCGATCGTCGCCTTCGCCAAGGACGGCGAGCGACTGGTCGGCCAGCCGGCCAAGCGCCAGGCAGTGACGAACGGCGACAACACCATCTTCGCGGTGAAGCGCCTGATCGGCCGTCGCTTCGACGATCCGATCACCAAGAAGGACACCGAGCTGGTCCCCTACAAGATCTCGCGCGGGCCGAACGGTGATGCCTGGGTCTCGGCCGGCGGCAAGGATTACTCGCCGTCGCAGATCAGCGCCTTCACGCTGCAGAAGATGAAGGAAACCGCCGAATCGTATCTCGGCGAGACGGTCACGCAGGCGGTCATCACGGTTCCCGCATACTTCAACGACGCGCAGCGCCAGGCGACCAAGGACGCCGGCCAGATCGCCGGCCTCGAAGTGCTGCGCATCATCAACGAGCCGACCGCGGCGGCGCTCGCCTACGGCCTCGACAAGCAGGACGGCAAGACGATCGCGGTCTACGATCTCGGCGGCGGCACGTTCGACATCTCGGTGCTCGAGATCGGCGACGGCGTGTTCGAGGTGAAGGCCACCAACGGCGACACCTTCCTCGGCGGTGAGGATTTCGACAACAAGATCGTCCAGTATCTCGCCGACGAGTTCAAGAAGGCGGAAGGGATCGACCTCGCCAAGGACAAGCTGGCGCTGCAGCGTCTGAAGGAAGCGGCCGAGAAGGCGAAGATCGAGCTCAGCTCGGCGCAGTCGACCGAGGTCAACCTGCCCTTCATCACCGCGGACCAGAACGGCCCGAAGCATCTGGTGAAGTCGATTACCCGCGCCGATCTGGAGCGGATGGTCGAGGATCTGGTCAAGCGTACGCTCGAGCCGTGCCGCAAGGCGCTCGCAGACGGCGGCCTGAAGCCCGAGGATATCTCGGAAGTCGTGCTGGTCGGCGGCATGACGCGCATGCCGCGCGTGCGTGAAGTCGTGAAGCAGTTCTTCGGCAAGGAGCCGCACACCGGCGTCAACCCGGACGAGGTCGTCGCGATGGGCGCCGCGATCCAGGCCGGCGTGCTGCAGGGCGACGTCAAGGATGTGCTGCTGCTCGACGTGACGCCGCTGTCGCTCGGCATCGAGACGCTTGGTGGCGTGTTCACTCGGATGATCGATCGCAACACGACGATCCCGACCAAGAAGTCGCAGACCTATTCGACCGCCGACGACAACCAGGGCGCGGTGACGATCCGCGTGTTCCAGGGCGAGCGCGAGATGGCGGCGGACAACAAGATGCTCGGCAATTTCGATCTCGTCGGCATCCCGCCGGCACCGCGCGGCGTGCCGCAGATCGAAGTCACGTTCGACATCGACGCCAACGGCCTTGTCAGCGTGTCGGCCAAGGACAAGGGCACCGGCAAGGAGCAGCAGATCCGCATCCAGGCGTCGGGCGGTCTGTCGGACAACGACATCGAGCAGATGGTCCGCGACGCCGAGACCTTCGCCGAGGAGGACAAGAAGCGTCGTGCGGGCGCCGAGGCGAAGAACAACGCCGAGTCGCTCATCCACACCACCGAGCGTCAGCTTGCCGATAACGGCGACAAGGTCGACGATGCGCTGAAGACCGAGATCCAGGCCGCGATCGACGCGACCAAGGCGGCGGTCGAGGGCGGCGATGCGGACGCGATGACCGAGAAGAGCACCGCGCTCGCCCAGGTCGCGATGAAGCTCGGCCAGGCGATCTACGAGAAGCAGGCCCAGGCGGACGCTTCGCCATCGGCGGACGGCGACGCGGCGAAGAAGGACGACGACGTCGTCGACGCCGAGTTCTCGGAAGTCGACGACAACCCGAAGGCGTAACAACCTTCCCCCTCTCCCCTCCGGGGAGAGGGTCGGGGTGAGGGGCAGTACCGAGAGGGGCCGCGTGTGGCGGGGCGGGCCCCCCCCCCCCCCCCGCCGGGGGGGGGGGGAGGTGTGTG